>BNJS01003549.1_pt1 | contig 510049 bp, 504 predicted proteins | sample 8540461 | NCBI WGS metagenome assembly BNJS01 (sample SAMD00202454, study PRJDB9452) | human saliva metagenome | isolation source: human saliva | place: Japan
CCCCAGAAAGGACAGGTAGACGCAAGGTTTGAAAAAAACGATATCAATTCCTTATTCTACATCCACAGTGGATCTTCATATCGAGGAAGAAAATCTCAAAGCGGTGATCGAAGCGGGTGCGCATGGGGGCAAGGCGTGGCAATCGGAAGAAGAGTTGGTGCAAGAGGCGCTCGCACATCCGATCGGAAGCAAGAAACTGAGCGAACTGGCAGTAGGAAAAAAGAAAGTTGTAATTGTTACAAGCGATCACACAAGAGCCGTACCCAGTAAAATCACGCTTCCATTAGAACTCAGGGAGATCCGGAGGGGAAATCCCGATGCGGAAATCACGATCCTCATTGCAACCGGTCTTCACAGGGCAACAACGCAAGAAGAGCAGAGAAGGATGTTTGGAGATGCCATTGTCGATCATGAAAGGATCGTGGTCAACGATGCGTATGCAGCGGATGATTTTGTAGACATGGGACGGCTTCCATCCGGAGCCGTATTTTATGTGCATAAGCTTGCGGCAGAATGTGATTTGCTGATCTGCGAAGGCTTTATTGAACCGCATTTTTTTGCAGGATTTTCGGGTGGGAGAAAAAGCATTTTACCGGGGATCTGCTCACAGGAAACGGTAAAGATCAACCATTCCTATCCGGCGGTTGCAAGTCCCTATGCACGAGCGGGAATTTTAGAGCAAAACCCGATTCACGAGGATATGCTGGATGCTGCACATAAGGTAAACGTTCAATTCATATTAAATGTCGCACTGGATGGTAAAAAGAGAGTGATTGCAGCGTGGGCGGGGGACTTAGAAAAGGCGCATGAGCAGGGAGTGTGCTTTGTCCGTGAGCAGGCGAAGTGTTCCTGTGTGACAGGAGATATTGTAGTTACCGGCAATGGGGGATACCCGTTGGATCAGAACTTATATCAAAGTTCGAAGGCGGTCTCAACGGCAGAGCTCTGTGCGGGAGAGAATGGCATTATTATTCTGTGCTGTAGTTGTACGGATGGAATGGGGGGCGCCTATTTTTCCAAACTCATTCAAATGGGCACACCGGAAGAAATCGATACCCATCTTGCGAGGCTGCCGGTGGAGGAGACGATACCGGAGCAGTGGAACTTACAGGTATATGTCAGAGTTCTGCGCAAACATAAGGTGATTCTGGTTACCGAGGGGTTGGAGGCGGAAATGATTGAGAGATGCAACATGATTCCGGCAAGAACGCCCGATGAAGCGCTGGAAATAGCCTATGGAATAAAAGGAAGAGATGCCAGGGTTGTGGTGATTCCGGACGGGGTCAGTGTTCTGGTGAGCGAAGCGCGGGATCGGTAGTTTGTCTCTTGGAATGGTTTTCTCGGAAGATTTTCGCGGAAAAAGTTTTCTCAGAAGATTTTCCCGAAAAATTTTTTCCCGGAAGATTTTCATCCAGCGGGGAGGAGTGGGCATGAACTTGAGAGAGGATGCACATCGTATGATTCGGGCAGCGATTGATAGCGCCCTTCCGGATACTGCGGTGAAAAAGGCGTTGTCACAGCTTCCGGATTGTCAAGGGAAATTGTATCTGGTAGCGATTGGGAAAGCAGCATGGCAGATGGCGGCCGCCGCGAAATCCGTGCTTGGAAATAAAATTGCGGGAGGCGTATGTATTACAAAATATGGGCATATCAAGGGGGAGATTGAGGGGATTAGATGCTTGGAAGCAGGACATCCGATCCCGGATGAGAAGTCCATTGCAGCAACGCGCGAGGCGGAAAAGCTGGTCGAGGGACTGACAGAAAAAGATCAGGTTGTTTTTTTGATTTCCGGAGGAGGGTCTGCGCTTTTTGAGGATCCGAAGATTCCCTTGGAGGAGCTTCAGAAGATCAACGAAAGTTTATTGGCAAGCGGGGCGGATATCACGGAAATCAATACGATCCGTAAGCGTCTTTCCAGGGTGAAAGGCGGAAGGTTTGCAAAGATGTGTGAGCCTGCCGTTGTTTTCTCCATTATCCTTTCGGATATCATCGGAGATCCTTTGGATATGATTGCATCGGGACCGGCCTACCCGGACCTGGCAACGGCGGAAGATGCGATGAAGATTGTAAAAAAATATGGCTTAGTCCTTTCGGAGACCGCAATTGAATGTATGAGGGAGGAGACACCAAAATCCCTTCCCCATGTCATTTCGCATGTAAATGGCAGCGTGAAGCAGTTATGCGCTGCGGCAGCGGAAGAAGCGGCGGCACTGGGATATGAACCGGTGATTTTGACGGACTGTATCGACTGTGAGGCGAAAGCGGCAGGAGAAGTGTTGGCTGCGATTGCCAGAAGCCATGCCGGCGATCAGAAAAATCTTGCCTTTATTATGGGCGGCGAGACGGTGGTCAGAATCAAAGGAAGAGGGCTTGGAGGCAGGAATCAGGAGCTGGCACTTGCGGCGGCAAGTGGAATCAGCGGTCTGGAAAATGTATGTGTCTTTTCTGTCGGCAGTGATGGAACGGACGGACCTACAGAAGCGGCAGGCGGAATCGTAGACGGATCCACAAGCAAAGTTCTGGCAAAGAAGGGCATTATGATCCGGGAGGTGCTGGAGGAGAATGATTCTTATCATGCGCTGAAACAATGCGAAGGATTGGTCATCACCGGACCGACCGGAACCAATGTCAATGATGTGGCAGCACTTTTGATAAGGGGCAATTGAAGGATTCTGTATGTGATCCAGCCGGAGGGCAATTGAATGATTCTGTATGCGACCCAGCCGGAGAGCAATTGAAACATTCTTTTTACAAACCAGCCGGAGAGCGTAGGAAAGAGTCTGCTGTGATACAGGGACAACCGTTTATTCAAATCGATCTTCATGGAATGAGGCAGGAAGAAGCCACCCGAGTCATCGACAAGGCCCTTGCGGAGGCGTCTCCTTTTACCTATCAGATACAGTTGATTCACGGATATCATCGTGGAACCAACCTAAGGTCAATGATTCAGGATTGGTACCGTCTGGATGCGAGAGTAAAAAGAATCATGCCAGGCGACAATCCGGGGATCACGATCCTGGTGTTAAAAGAATTGTACTGATGCGTCGCAGGGTGCCGGTCAAGGCGAGTCTGCCGGTCGAACCACAAACGGCTCGTTTTTTAATGCAATCAGTGCCTCGGCTTCCTCGCTCCTCCCGGCGTCGGTGAAGAAGGTTTTGTCGTCTGCGCTGGTGACCTGACTGAGTTCCGCCTCGGAGCAAACGGCGCCGGGGTGGAAGAGCATCTCGAGGTTCTGGTTTTTCTTTTTGCACAGCGCAAGGAAGTCCGGCAGAATGGCCCGGACATTTTTTTTGCTCATATAACCGGAAAGCATGACGCCGGAAAAGAGGGCGGGCGCTGCACCAAGTGGGGTGGAGCCGTAGCGCAAGCGGGCGCGGAGCGCGAGGAGGTTCAGGATGAGAACCTTGAGGAAGTTAACCGGTCTTACATGCTCGAGACAGGGCAGGCGCTTGAGATAAAGGAAGACGGATTCCTTCGGGATCCGGATATAGGATGGATGGAGATCCTCCAGTTTGGCAGCCTGGATCATGGCATCAAATACGACGGGAATCATGTGGAAATGCACATGGGAGTCCAGTCGGATCTGCTGGCAAAAGGCGGGATCTTCAAAGTAGGGCTTACAACGCCGGATCTGGTGACGAAACTCCGTCCGGATCTGGCGGAGGAAACGGCCTCTGAGAACCGGGACGCAGCTGACCAAGAGGAGTTTTCCAAAAGACGGGCGAAAGACACCATCCGGATCGGTCAGCGAAGAGACTTTGTGAAGGGGAGAAAGCGCCTTCCCTTCCACGAGATTCAGGTGAATCGTCAGGGATACGGGAGGGTTCGGACGGGAAAGTCCTGCGACGCTTCGAATGGTGTCCGATTCCGGAACATCGGTGCCGTCGGAAAAACCGGAGTCTTTGGAGGAAGCACTGGTTCTACGGGTCGCACTGGCTTCCGCAAGCATTTGCATGCATTCTGCAGGTAGGGGCTGTTCGGCATGATGCTGACGCCGTTTAGAGCCCCGTGCTCCATGCAGTGCAGGATGCGTTTGCTTTGCTCCGGGAAAAGGCCGTAATCGTCGGCGTGAAATTCGACTTGAACCGGTTCATTGGAATGCAACAAAGACTACCTCGCTTTCTCTTCCGGCGCCTGCGCCCCTGCGACGGGAACGGATGCGGACTCCCCTCCTGCGGGAATTGCCGGAAGGTTCTGTCCCTGGATCTGCACTTCCCTGGCGTTTTCCGTGGTGCCGTTTACGATATAGCCCGGGCGGAGTCTCACCTCGTCAAAAATCCGCGCGATGTAATAGCCGATGATGCTGAGGCTGATCATGGTGCCGCTGCCGATAATCAGGTTGAGGAGGATGACGGTGGTAAAGCCGGTTGCGGCTTCACCGAGGAAGTAGCGGATGACCGCTTCCAGTCCCTGCGCAATCGCAAGCAGAAACATCAGTACGCCGATCAAAAAAATGATTTTCATTGGACCGATGGTGTAAGAAGTAATATTCGTGATGGCATAGCGGAAGAGGGATTTTTTGCTCCACTTGGTATCGCCCACTGCGCGCTCCGCCACATCGAACTCCACCTCGGCCTGCTTGAAGCCGATCATGGAAGAAGCGGCGCGGAAGAACATGTGCTCTTCGCGAATGGAGAGGAGAACGGCGACCGCTCTGGCGTCCAGGAGCCGGAAGTCGGAGGCTCTGGACATATCGACGCCGGTGGCACCGCTCATGATGTGATTGAAGAGTTTACTGGAGAGGCCGTAGCCGGCATTCTCCTTGCCGCGACTTTTTTTGACACCGAGGACAATCTCATATCCCTGCAGCCAAAGCGCGTACATTTTGGGAATGGTTTCCGGCGGATCTTGCAAATCACAGTCCATCACGACGACGCAGTCGCCTTTTGCATTAGCGAGTCCGGCAAAAATAGCCGCTTCCTTCCCGAAGTTTCTGGAGAAGCAGACACCGCGTACTTCCGGATGGGCCTGCGCCAGATCCTGAATGACCTTCCAGCTGGCGTCTTTGGAACCGTCGTTGACAAACACGATTTCATAATCAATGGAAGCGCCAAGCAAAACCTTTCGCACCGTTTCTTCCGTGAGCGGCAGGATGGCGGCCTCATTATAGACAGGAATCACCAGAGATAACATGTTGAAAGAACTTCCTTTCTGAAACATTCGGGTGGATGAAAGTAGAACAGCGGGAATGGACGACTCGCACCTCTCAATAGAGGGAGGGTTCAACTACGTCTTTTGTAAAAGAGACCGGTAAATTTCCAGATCCTCGTTTTTAAACACATTGAAAATGACCTTGGTGACGGTGGAGGAGGGATGTCTCATCAGCCAGTCCCGTACGGTTCTTATGGCGATTTCCGCAGCGCGGTCATTCGGAAAATGAAATTCGCCGGTAGAGATGCAGCAAAAGGCGATGCTCTCCAACTGATGTTTGGATGCGAGATTCAGGCAGGAGGTGTAGCAGGAGGCGAGGAGTTTACAATCTTCTTCCGTTAACGCATCCCCTACGATCGGTCCCACGGTGTGGAGAATAAATTTCGACGGCAGGTTGTAAGCGGGAGAGAGCATGGTCTGTCCGGTCGGCTCTGCGTAAGAGGCTCCCTTCTTACCTGCCTGCTCCTGCATGTAGGCATGGCAATACTGACGCAGCTGGACGCCGGCAAAGGTGTGGATGGCATTGTCGATGCAGCGGTGGTTCGGGATGTAGCAGCCGGTCATTGCAGAGTTGGCGGCATTCACGATGGCGTCCGCAGCAAGGGTCGTGATGTCGCCTGCCACAGATAGAGGAAGGCGTCTGTGTGGTGTTCGCTGCCGGAAGAGTCTGCCGCCTCGTCCTCGCAAAGGTGCTCGCTGCCGGAAGCGGACGCTGCCTCGTCCCCGCAAGGGTACTCGCTACCGGAAGCGGGCGCTACCTCTTCCCCCTGTGGACTATCGGTCTTCGGGGCTGCCGCACGCGGGATCACGGCGACGGGAGAGAGGGAGGACAGCTTAGTAATCCCCTTCTTTTCTGTCTCCGTTTGCAGGTATTCGTCCTGCACCTTTTGGAAAGAGACGGAAGTGGGCTTTGCCATACGGACATTCATCAGTCCGCGCAGCAGCATCTTTTGCGCCTCTTCCTCTTTCGGAACCGCAATTCCACGCATGACGGAGCTTTCCTTCTTTAATTCTTCGATTAAAAAAACTCTTTTTTCTTCCTGATTCATTTTCCAATCAAACGGATTCGGGACTCCACGACGGGATATCCGCAATCCTTTACAAAAATAGTTGAAATTTGATGATTCCTTTTTAAACGGGAAGATCCCTGTGGTGAAACTGTTTTTCTCCGGACGCATATTCCGTCACGGTCTGTCCTTCGCCGATCAGGCGGTATTTGTAGGTGACGAGACCATCAAGACCGACCGGCCCTCTGGCGTGCAGTTTACCGGTGGCGATCCCGACCTCCGCCCCGAAGCCGTAGCGGTAGCCGTCTGCAAAGCGGGTGGAGCAATTGCGGTAAACGTCGGCGCTGTCCACCATTTGCAGGAAGTATTCCGCCGTCTTGTCATTTTCGGTTAGAATGGCATCCGTGTGATGGGAGCCGTACGTATTGATATGGAGGACTGCCTCTTCCACACCGGAAACCAGCTTGATCGAGAGGATCCGGTCGTTATACTCCGTCGTAAAGTCAGCGTCCTCCATGATGGCCGGGAAATTGTTTTGATTTTCCTGCGGCAAACCGCAGGTACCTGCAACCGCTTCTTTCTGTGAAGCGCCGGTGTTCCGCTCCTCCTCTGTAGGAAGCAGTTCCATGACCTCCCTGGTTCCGCGGATTTGGACGTCGTTTGTTTTTAATAACTGTGTGACGGCGGGGAGGAAGGTGCTTGCGAGATCCCTGTGGATGAGAAGCGTTTCAACTGCGTTACAGGCAGCGGGATATTGCGTCTTGGCATCCAGAATGACGGGAAGGGCACTTGCTTGATCGGCATCGCGGTCGACGTAAATATGGCAGACGCCGCCTGCGTGTCCCATGACAGGAATGTTCGTATGATCCATGATGTAGCGCACGAAGGCGTTGGAGCCGCGGGGAATCAGCAGATCGACCAGGCCTTCGAAGGAGAGCAGCTCCGCAATCTGCGCATGCTCTGTCGCATGAAGGAGACAGGCAGAGGGCAGACCGCATTTCAGGGCACAGTCATAGATCAGGGAAAAAAGGAGCCGGTTGGTATGGAGGCTTTCTTTTCCGCCCTTGAGGACGGCACAATTCCCGCTTTTGATGCAAAGAGAAGCGACCTGAATCATGGCATCGGGACGCGCCTCGAAAATGATACCGATGACACCGATGGGCACGGTGACCTTTGGTTAGAACCAGCCCCCTGTCCAGTTCGCGCTTCAGCAAAATTCTTCCGGTCGGATCGGGGAGTGCGGAGAGGGATTCCAGGCCGGAGATGGAAGAAAGCAGCTTCTGCTCATCAAATTTCAGACGGCTCAGAAGGGCAGGGGAGAGCTTGTCCCTCTGTGCAGCTGCCAGATCCTCCCTGTTTGCGGCAAAAATCTCCTCTGCGTGAGAACGAAGGGAATCAGCAAGAGCTAGGAGCGTCTGATTGCGCATAGAAAGCGTAGAAGCCGCCATGGAAGGAGAGGCAGACTTCATTTGAAGAAGTTCTTTTTCCAGATTCATGAAGAGCCCTTTACCTCGGATCAAATCCTGCGGGTCAAAAGTGCCAAAGGGTCGAGCGTCTCCTGAGAGTCAGGATCCTTTTGACACGGGTAAAATTTCTAAAATTCATTTCTAAAATACATCTCTAAAATTCAGAAGAAAATTCGGCCAATTTAAGCGGGAGGCACATCCACCCTTGTGATCTATGGTAAAATCAATGCACCTATTGTATCATAGAAGCGCTGTTTGAGAAGAAGGAGATAAAATTGTTTATACAAAAGCAATGGAAAAAACATCACATGAGCTGGCAGCGGTTTCTTCGTCTGTCGCTATCCTTTCTCTTGATCTTCGGTTCTCTCTTACTGGCCTTTTCTGGCAAGGTGGGCCTTTACAACCTGGAGCAGGCTGACCATGGAGGAGATCATTTATGAACTGTCCTCCCCTCTGGAAGGCACGGGAAGCAATATCATTCAGTCGGTTTTCTACTTCGTCCTCTTTCCGGCGGTTGCGGCAGCAATCCTCATTGTGATCTGTCTGTACCGCATCCATAATCACAGGTCGGTGAGAGCCATTCTTTTCCGCATCAACATCGTGGCAGGGCTCATCCTGATTGCCACCGTCTTTGTTGCCTACGTCAAGCTGGACTTCGGCACCTGGCTGGAGAACCGGAACCGTTCCTCTAACTTTATTGCCGAGCATTATGCGGATCCGCACAAAACGAAGCTGACTTTCCCGGAGAAAAAAAGGAATCTGATCTACCTCTATCTGGAATCCATGGAAACCACCTATTCGGATGAGAAGGACGGGGGAGGCTTTGAAGAGAATGTGATTCCGGAGCTGACGAAGCTCGCGCAGGAGAATGTGAATTTTTCCGGAAAAAGCAAGAAGTTAAACGGCGGCTATGCGATGTACGGCGCCACCTGGACAATGGGAGGCATGTTTGCCCAGACCTCCGGACTGCCGCTCAAGATCGATATCGGCAACAACGGCATGCAGAATCAGCTGGATTTTTTTCCCTTCCATTGAAACACTGGGAGACATTCTGGAGGATGAAGGCTACAACCAGATGTTCCTGCTTGGCTCCGATGCTTCTTTTGGCGGGAGAAGATTGTATTATACCCAGCACGGACATTATGCGATCCGGGATTACAATTATGCGGTTTGGAACGACTGGATTCCGCGGGATTACAGAGTTTGGTGGGGGTACGAAGACCACAAGCTGTTTGGATTTGCAAGGAAACAACTGAAAGAGCTGGCAAAAAAGAAGCAGCCCTTCAACTTTACCATGCTGACGGTGGACACACACTTCCCGGACGGTTATGTCTGTGAGTACTGTCCGCACACCTTCGGGAGCAATCAGTACGCCAATGTCATGGCCTGCTCGTCCAAACAGGTGACGGATTTCGTCAAATGGGTACAGCAACAGGATTTTTACAAGGATACAACGATCATCATCAACGGCGATCATCTGACGATGGATGGGGACTTTTGTGACGATGTGTCCCCGGAATACATGAGAAGGACCTACACCTGCGTGATTCACCCGGATGCGGAGGTTCAGAATCCGGAGAAGAAGAGAACCTACACCACCTTTGACATGTTTCCGACGACTCTTGCGGCACTGGGAGTGAAGATTGACGGCAACCATCTGGGGTTGGGCACCAATCTTTTTTCCGGCAAAAAAACGCTGGCGGAGAAATACGGGATCGTCAATATGAACATCGAGCTGGCGCGCAAATCCCCTTTCATGGAAGAGGCATCCGGCATCAGCCAGCAGGCGGCGGAGGTGTCGGAGGCGCTGTCGAAGTGCAAGCCCAAGATGAAGACCTGGAAGGACAGCGAAAGGGTGAACTTCTATATTAAGCCCCCGGACGAGGTAGAAGACAAAATCAGCAATCTGTATGTCGCCATCTATAATAAGGAGGGAGCCAGAGTGATGCTGCGCGGCGCCATCAAAGAAGAGGACGGTAGCTGGACATTCTGGGTGCGCAAAGACTTCCTGGGGAGCGGTAGATACACCTGGAAGGTCAAAACCGATTCGATTGCGGGCGACCTCTATATCGGAAAGAAAAAGTCGTTTACCATTTTTTAGAATAGCGGTCAGATACAGTGGTTGACGTTTCAAAGTGGTGAGAAGCACAGAATGGAGAATGCATCATGAAAATCGTGGTTTTATGCGGGGGGCTCAGCACGGAGAGGAAGATCTCGTTTTCTTCCGGCACCCAGATTTGTAAGGCACTGAGGCAGAAGGGGCACCGGGCGGTGCTCGTAGATCTGTTTCTCGGACTGGAAGACGAGAGGGAGGAAATCAGGAAGAATCCGGCACAGTTGTTTGAAGAACTTCCCTCGTTAAAAGAAGTTGTTTTTGACGGGAATGCACCGGATCTGGAGGCACTGAAAAAAGGCAGGAAGCTGCAGAGCCCTTCGCTTTTCGGGGAAGGCGTGCTGCAGATCTGTCAGGCGGCGGAACTGGTTTTCATTGCGCTGCACGGAATGAACGGAGAAGACGGGAGAGTACAGGCAACCTTCGATCTCTTCGGGATCCCGTACACCGGCTCCGGCTATCTGGGAGCGGCGATGGCAATGGATAAGACGGTGACGAAGCACATGATTGCGGGCCTTGGGCTGAAAACGCCGGGGTGGAAGGAATACCATCACGTCAAAGAGGAAGATGCAGGGAAGATTGCGGCGGAGAATGCCGTCCCCTGTGTGGTTAAAACGCCGACGGGAGGCTCCTCTCTTGGCATGCATATCGTGAAGGAACAGGCGGAACTGGAAGATGCCGTACGCGATGTGTTGCGTTATGGAAGCGACATTCTGGTGGAGGAATTTATCGAGGGAAGAGAATTTACCTGCGGAGTGCTGGAGGGAAGGGCACTGCCCAGCGTGGAAATCGTGCCGAAGACCAGATTCTATGATTATCAGAATAAGTACCAGGCAGGAGCCACCGAAGAAATCTGCCCCGGCAGGTGTTCGGCGGAGGTGGAGAAGAAGATGGGAGAAGACGCACTTGCGGCGCATCAGGCGCTGCGGCTGAAAACCTATTCCCGCTCCGATTTTATCGTAACCGAAGAGGATGAGGTTTATTTCCTGGAAGTGAATACCCTGCCGGGGATGACCCCGACCTCCCTTGTGCCGCAGGAAGCGGCACAGGTGGGGATCTCCTTTGAAGATCTCTGCGAAAGCATTGTAAAGGACGCACTGGCAAAAGAGGCGTAAGAAGATGGAAGAGATTACACTACGGGAGCTGGTGGCATGTACGGGCGGCAAACTGATCGGACCGTATCGGGATGAAGACACGAAGATCACCGGCGTTTCCAGCGATAACAGAAAGATCCGGGAGGGCGATGTTTTTTTTGCCTACGTGGGAGAAAAGACGGATGGACACAGGTACGTGCAGGCGGCGCTTGACGCGGGTGCCTGCGGTTGCGTGATTGCAAAAGACCCGGGAGAATATCAGGAAGGCAAGTTCTATCTGCTGGTGCAGGACACCATTCAGGCAGTGGGAGATCTGGCGGGGTATTATAGAAGCAAGTTTGATCTGACGGTGATTGCCGTCACGGGGTCGGTCGGCAAGACGACGACCAAGGACATGATTGCATCTGTTCTTGCCACCCGCTATCAGGTCCTGAAAACCGAGGGGAATTTCAATAACCACATCGGCGTGCCGCGCACCCTCCTGCAAATCACCGGTCAAACAGAGGTGGCGGTGGTCGAGATGGGGATGAATCATCTGGGAGAAATCGATGTCCTGTCCCGGATGGCAAACCCGCAGATTGCCGTGATTACGAATGTCGGAGAAGCCCACATCGGGAATCTGGGCAGCAGGGAAAATATTTTTCGAGCCAAGTGCGAGATTTTTCACGGTCTGGCCGAGGGAGGGCTGGCGGTCTTAAACGGCGACGACGATTATATGCCGTCTCTTTCGGTCTTTCATCTGGCAACAAAGGAAATGCGTCCGGAGGAAGAAGCGGAACGAGACAGAAGAGAAGAGGAAATCGCCCAAATGATCGGGAGAGAATCGGCGGCAAAACTCTCGAGGGCGGATCTGGTTTTTGTAGGAGAAAAAGAGGATTGCCTCTACCGTGCGGAGGAGATTGACGACGGCTCGCCTGATCAAATGTCCTACATCGCAAAGACGCCGGAGGGAACTTATGAGGTGGAGGTACCTTGCGGTGGACGGCACATGATTTATCCGACGCTTGCCTCTGCGGCGGTGGCTTCCTGCTTCGGTCTGTCGGCGGCAGAGATTCAGGAGGGGATTTCCGCTTACGTTCCTGCGCAGATGCGGATGGAGATGGTCCATACCGCAAACGGAAATACGATCTACAACGATACTTATAATGCCAATCCTCAGTCCATGAAAGCGGGGTTACTGACCCTCTCCCATACGAAGGCGGACAAACGGATCGCCGTTCTGGGCGATATGTTCGAACTGGGAGAACAGGAGGAGAGGCTGCACCGTGAAATCGGCTCCTTTGTCGCCTCGCTTCCGGAGATTGACGTACTGCTTGCAGTCGGAAGGGCTTCCGCATGGATGGCGGAAGAAGCGAAGAAGTGCGGGATGGCAGAGGTCTATGCCTGTGCGGATAAAGACGAGGCAAAAAAGATTCTACAAAAGTTTACGGCAAGAAACACGGCCTTTTTGGTCAAGGCATCCAGGGGAATGGCACTCGAAGAGCTAACGGAGTTTTTGCAAAATGAGACACAGAAATAAGCTGGATCTTTCTTTTTTATCACATTGCTTTCATCCGGAGAAGTTGCTTGCAGCCCTTTTCCTCATCCCGTTTTTGATGTTTTTCTTTCGGCCGAGGATGGGGGTGCGACTGCAGTTTGATCCGCCGAAGGAAGCGGGACAGATTCAAGTCTACCGTACGGATTCCTCCGTCAGCTTCAATTACCGCTCCGTCTTTGATGTGGGAGGGACCACGACCACGCTGCAGGCGGACGGTCTGCACGAAGACCTGACGGTGTTTCGGCTGCGCTTTACGGGAATCAGAGAACTCAATCTGAAACAGATTCAGTTCCGCTTCTTCGGCGTTCCGGTCAAGACGATGAAGGCGGAAGAGATTGCTTCTTCCATCTTTGATGCGACGAGCATTCGCACAGAGTTAAAAGGAAAGTCGCCACAGGAAATCCTCCTGCATATCCCGTCGGATAACGCGGATCTGTATTTCAAACCGTATAACTATCTGAGCTTTTCCTTTTTGGGCAGGGGTATCTGCTGGTGCTTTACGGGATTTCTTTGCTGCTCGTACAGGGACTGTTTGCTCTTTTGGAGAAAAATCGGCGTCAAAAAAACCGTCTGGAAGAAATTCTCTTCTTTTCGTATCCGGCAGCCGTGGTGATGTTTGGCGAGCTGGCAAACGGTTCGGTATCGGCCATAGATACGCCCTATTTCTTTCTGAATTACGGAGGACTCCTCGGGCTGTCTCTGGTACTTCGAGCCTTGACGACGAGAAGTTTGTCGCTTACCCTGGTCAATCTTTTCTTCGGGGTCGCCTATCTGGCGAATCATTTTGTCTCCCTGTTCCGGGGAAGACCCATTCTACCCTGGGATATTCGTGCCATGAATACGGCAGCAGACGTCGCTGCACAGTACAACTATACGCTGACGCCGCGGATCCTCTGCCTTTGCCTCGTCATTCTGGGAGCGGTGATCCTCCCCTATTTGCTCAAACTGTCTGTCATCAGAAAAAAGAGGAAGACCGGGGTGCACCGCGGCGGGGTGCTTTCCGGCAGCAGGTTCAGCGCCGAAGCCTTCTACACGAAGACGGAAGAGGGGACGGAGGCAAAGAAGCCTCTCAAAAAGCGTCTTGCCGCAAGAGCACTCTTCTTTTTATCCGGGGCGGCTCTCCTTGCTCTTCTGCATCTTTCGCCGCTTTATGGGAATTTGCAGACGGACTCCTGGGATGTCTACATTGTGATGGATTACCAAAGGCAGGGCTTTCCGGCGACCTTCTTAAAGTTTTATGAGTCCTATCAGGTGCATGCGCCGAAGGGATATTCGCGGGCGGAAGTCGAGAGGATTTACAAGGAATACGCCGCTCTGGCAAGGAAAGAGAATGCCAAAACGGCAGAGGAGTTTGCGGGGAAAAAGCATCCGGCAAAGATTCTCATGATCATGAATGAGTCGCTGTCGGAAATTTCCTATGAAACAAGGCGATCGAGCAGGATACCATGCCTTTCCTCAGGTCGCTTCACAAAAATACGGTCAGGGGAAATCTCTACGTCTCCGTGCGCGGGGGCGGCACCTGCAACACGGAGTTTGAGTCGTTAACGGGCAATTCCATGGCTTTTTTACCTGCCAATACCTATCCGTATGAGGGGTATCTGAATAGAGACACCTTCTCGCTTGCCTCTTATTTCAAGAACAAGGGATATGAGATTGCGAGTCTCCATCTTTCGGAAAAAAAGAATTGGAACAGGCAGACGGTCTATCCCTATCTGTCGTTAGAGCCTTTCTTCTCCATCCGGGATTATCCGAGGGTGCCGACGCTGCGCGGCTATGCGACAGACGCTTTCGATCTGGAAACCTTGCAGAAGGTGGAAGAGAAGATGAGCGGAAGAAAGAAATTCCTCTTCAACGTGACTATGCAGAACCACGGTGGATATGCGCCGACGAATGATCTGACACCCACTTTTTCCATGAAGAAATACGAGAAGGAGGCGGGAGGCGATCTCAATCCGCTTGAGGTGTACGATACGGTGGTGCGCCTGAGTGACGATGCAATCAAAAAGCTGATCGATACCTATCAGAAAGACCCGGAACCGGTGATGATCATTATTTACGGAGATCACCAACCGGCCCTCGGAGATGCGGCAGATAAGCTGCTCTTCGGAGAGGAGCAGGCGGGCGAGGGCGGCAAGGAGAAGCTTGCCAAATACAAGACGCCGTTTATCATCTGGACCAATTACGAGACACCGGAGAAGAGAATCGACGCCCTCAGCGCCAACTACCTCTCCTACCTGATCTTAAAAACCGCAGGAGAACCGCTCACGCCCTATGAGGCCCTCATCGGCAGATGTTTCGAGGAGTATCCGGTGATCAGCGCCTATGGCATTCTTGACAAAGATGGAAAATACGTCGAAAATATGGCGGATGCGGAGAAGAAGAATGAAATTCTGCAGAAGAATACTATTCTTCTGGATTACGCCTATGCGCAGTACAACAATCTTTTTGATAAAAACAGGGTGGAAAAACTATTCACACAGATTCCGAAAGAAGAACCGGAAAAGTAAGAGACGGGAACGCTCATGTCTTAGATCGTTCACGGAAGAAAGGATGAGAAATGGCGGAGAAGACGAAGAATAGAGAGAGGGAAGAGAAGTTGCAGCAGAAGGAAACGCAGAATCAGCAATCGGAGCTGGAAGCGCAGGAGAAGCAACCGAATCAGGAAGCGCAGGAGAAGCAATCGAATCAGGAAAACAGGGACAATCGAAGCAAGGAAGGTACGATGAAGAAGCCATATAAGGAATACAGTAAGCAGGAACTGGAACAAGAGCTGGTGCACCTGAAGAAGGAATATGAGAAATATCAGGAGATGGATCTGAAGCTGAACATGGCGAGGGGAAAGCCCTGCAAGGAGCAGCTGGATCTTTCACTGGGGCTCATGGACGCACTGGATTCCAAGGCGGATATGTATAGCGAGGATGGAACGGACTGCAGAAACTATGGCGTATTGGACGGGATTCCGGAAGCCAAGCTTTTAATGAGCGACATGATGGAAAACAACCCGGACAATATCATTATCTACGGCAATTCTTCCTTGAACGTGATGTACGATACGGTGTCCAGAGCCATGACGCATGGGATTATGGGATCCACCCCGTGGTGTAAGCTGGACAAGGTTTCTTTTCTCTGCCCGGTGCCCGGGTATGACCGTCACTTTGCGATCACCGAATATTTTGGCATTAACATGATTCCGGTACCGATGCATGAGGATGGTCCGGATATGGATCTGGTTTCGAAGCTGGTGGAAGAGGATGAATCCATCAAAGGAATCTGGTGTGTGCCCAAATATTCCAATCCGCAGGGGTATTCCTATTCCGATGAAACGGTCAGGCGCTTTGCAAGGTTAAAGCCTGCCGCCAGAGATTTCCGGATCTTCTGGGACAATGCGTACGGCGTGCATCATCTGTATGAGGACAAACAGGATTATCTGGTGGAAATTCTGAGAGAATGCAAGAGGGCGGGCAATCCCGATCTGGTTTATAAATTCGCCTCCACTTCCAAAATCACCTTTCCGGGAAGCGGCATGAGCGCCCTTGCTACGTCGCTCAACAATCTGGAAGATATTAAAAAGCAGTTAAAGAACCAGACGATCGGTCATGATAAGGTGAATCAGCTGCGTCATGTGCGCTTCTTCGGCGATATTTACGGGATGACGGAGCACATGAAGAAGCATGCGGACATCATCCGGCCGAAATCGAGATGGTGGAAAAGATTCTGGAAGAGGAACTCACCGGTCTTGAAATCGGAACCTGGACCAAACCGCTGGGCGGCTACTTCATCAGCTTTGACGCGATGGACGGCTGCGCAAAAAAGATCGTGGATTATGCCAAAAAAGCGGGTGTCGCCATGACTCCGGCAGGAGCCACCTGGCCCTATCACCGGGATCCGCATGATTCCAATATCCGAATCGCGCCGACATACCCGCCCTTAGAAGATCTGCGCATTGCCTCCAAACTCTTCGCTCTTTGCGTGAAACTTGCCTCGGTTAAGAAGCTGCTGGAAGCGACCGAAGCGTAAGAGCTGCTTTTATTTTTCTTCGATAAATTGTGCGACCTTCTTCCAGGCTTCTGTGGATTCCGGGAGAAGGGACAGCCCCATCTGAAAGACATGGAACATCTCCGGATAAACTTCCAGGCGCACGTTGACTCCCGCATCGTGCGCCTTTTGTGTGGCTGCGGTGGAGTCGGATAAGAGCATTTCGTTCGAACCGACCTGGAAGAGCATCGGAGGAAGATCGGTGAAATCGCCGAATAAGGGAGAAAGATAGGGGGTGTGGGGATCGTGGTCCCCGACGTAAGGATTGTGATAAATCATGGACGAGTAGTGGTTGACCGGATCTTTGGCATTTCCAAAGAGAATATCCTTGGTGTAATTCTCTTCGTAGGAAGGACCGGAGGCAGTCACATCTGTCCAGGGGCTCATCAGGACGAGCTTCTTCGGACTGCCCATGCCGTGATCCCGCAGGTACATGGCAAGCGCAAGAGAAAGACCGCCGCCGGCGGAGTCTCCCGCCACAATGATTTCCTCCGGGAGGTAATCCCGCTTCTCAATGAGAAACTTCCAGGCGCGGACGGCATCCTCCAGCGCAGCGGGATAGGGATGCTCCGGGGCATAGCGGTAATCTACGATCAGGCAGGCCTGACCGTCGTTACAGTCGCTGTAGAGAACGCCGAAGTCTCGGTAGACATTCCGAAGACCCGCAATATAGCCGCCGCCGTGCAGCATCAACACTACGGTGTGCGACCTGCGCACGGGCGGCAGTACCAGTTCCAGACGAAACTGCTGCTCTTCTCCGGAGGGAGGAGACAGCGGATCCGTAAAGCCAAGGAGTTCCGTGTGGGAGTAACCCGCAGGGCATCTCCAGGGAAGCTCCTGCAAATTTCGTCTATAGGTACCGTTCTTAATGCCGGGCCCCAGGGTGGTGGAATTCGATGCCGCCTGAATGATGCCTTCGATGATCTTGGCACGGGCGCTGAGCGCCCCAAACTCTGTCCCCGAATTTTCTAAGTGGAAATCCATACATACCTCTTTCGTTTTTACAGGTGAAAACTTTGTTGCAATTCGTTTCCCGTGCGGAAGCTTACAGATTGAATCTTCGTTGCAATTCGTTTCCGGCGCGGAAGCTTACAGATTAAACCTTCGTTGCAGTTCGTTTCTGGCGCGGATCCCGCCGAAGACAATTGTTCCGGAGAAAAGGATGAGGGCGGAACAAAGGCGGTCCAGGTCAGCGCAATGGACGTGGTTTTGCCTAGCAGCAGGAAAAGAAGCAGGACGAAGGAAAAAATCAGGTTCAGCACCTGCAACATCAGGTAGCTGGTATAGCTGCGGCTCTTGATCACCATGAAGAGCATGGTGGCGGCACAGAGCACAAGGGACATCACGGGGAGACCGTAATTCAGGGACCAGCCGTGAAAGTCGCCGAAATAATCCGCCCCTACCAGCATGAAGCCGGAAAAGATCGCCAGCTGCGACAGACGGTAATGAAACGAGTGCTTCCGCACGATGGCAACATTGAAGCAGAGCAGCGCATACAGAATATACAAACCGGAAACGATGGCCCAGCGGTGCCTGCCGTCGTAATGGTAGTAATTGACCAGAACACAGATCCCTTCCGCCACACAGCCGAGGAAGACAAGGACTTTCATGAGGAAGTGCATCATCTGTGTTTTCCTGGCAATGTTCGGATAGAGGTTATGCCCTTTGGACTCTCCCCTGCCGAGCGCCATGTGACAGAGCGGACAGACCGCCGTTTCATCCTCAATGAGGATGCCGCAATTCTTGCATTTAATCATTCGTAGTAAACTCCATTCGTCGAAACGCGCACCGCTATCCCCTCTTTTGCCAGTTGCTTAAGGAAAAAACGCTGGATAGAAGCATCCTTTAAGACGGACGTGAAGGTCAAAGTGAGAATACCGTCATAAGTCGCCACCGCCGCCTTCAGATTCTGGTGGGCGGAAACCGGAAGCATCTCATAAATATTGCTTACATAGGAAGCGTAAGGGGCTGCCAGTGTGATTTTTGCCCAGGTTGGTCAGCGTGGTGGTATTCGCCCTCGCTTTTTTATGGTAGATAAAGGTCAGACCGATTTTTTTGAAGACATAGGGAAGGGAACGCAAGAGCAGGTTTCTCTGACCGACGACGCTGTAAGAGAAAATTTCCTCAAGCTTCTCTTTGTGTACCTGGGCATGCAGACTGTCTTTTGTGAGCTTGCAGAGGTCAGCAAGCGTCCAGGCTTCTCCTTCTTTTTTTCCTGTGGTAAAAAAGAGACGCTCACCATGACGAAGAAATTCCTGGTGGTCACCGATTCGTAATACGGCCTTAAATTCACCGGCACATTCACGACGATCGGTCGCCTGGACGGAGAACCAAGGAGGTAGGCCTGATGGATGCTGTAGAGAAGGAGGCTGACCAGATAGACATTCACCGAGCAGTCATATTTGCGCGCCACCTCGTGCAGTGCGTCGTAAGACATGAATGCGTGAATGACGCCAAGACCGTTGGAATAAAATTTCTCCCCGGTCAGATTCAGGGCGGGTTTGGTGGAGTAGGTGCTTACATGCGCTTTTTTGAAATTACGGACATAGCTGTCTTCGGTATTGAGCGAGGTATCTTCGGAAAAGGAGTCCTCTTCCTCTTCCCCAAAGGCCTCCGGATGCGAGAGACGAAGGTAAGCGTATACCAATTCCTTTAAAAAAGTCAGGGCGCCCATCCCGTCCGCCAGCACATGAAAAGCCTCCAGATGAATCCGATCTTCAAAATAGGTCACACGAAAAAGAAAGCCGCGGTTGGCGGCGGCCTCCATGCGGCGGCAGGGATAGTCGTTTTCCTCGTAGACGGTCGGTGGCCGCTTGATATTTTTTTCAAAATAATACCAGAAAACCCCCTGGCGCATCAGCACATGAAAGGAGGGGAAGCGGGGGAGCAAGTCGTCCAGCGCATGCTGCAGGAGGATGGCATCCACCTGCTCCTTTAATACCGCGGTGATCCGGTATACATTGGTATTGGTTTCGTTGGCAATGACAGGGAACAGAAGCGCCGTATTGTCAAGCTTCTGCCATGCATCCAGTGATTCTTTTTTTCTGACCATGAAATATCCTTTCCAGACACTCCTCCCATCATACCATAGTTTCCGGAAAAAACATCGGGTGAGTCAGGAAAGGAGGGGCTTTAGGAAGAGGCGACGGGCTTCCTAGGGCAATGATGGGCTTTCCGGGGCGATGATGGGCTTCCCAGGGCAATGATGGGCTTCCCAAGGCGACGATGGACTTCCCGGGGGTGGCGGGTGCGCTACAAAGCAGACACCTTGGCAAAGGGGGAGGCGTTGTGGTAAGGTGACGGAGTGGGAAAGGCGGGATCAATGAAAAAAATCAAGATGGACGTCGTCATGGCGCTGGCGCTGAATGCGGTTCTGGTTCTGTTGCTGTTGCCGATGCTGTACTGCTCTACGGCGGATGTTGCCACCGGGGACGATTTGTTAAACGGGGCCGTGGTGTATCACGTACTGCAGGACGGCGGTAACATGGTGGATGTGCTACGCGCGGTAGGCGCCTATATTGTAGAGAATTATCGCACCTGGCAGGGGACCTGGTCCTCCATCTTTCTCTTTTGCTTTGCCCCGGTGAACTGGGGGAGGGGGATGTATGCGATTGTGCCGTGGATCGCGATTTTCACCGTGCTGGCGGGAGCCTGGCTGCTGATGCGGGAATTTCTGGTCAAGAGGGCACAGCTACCCGTGTCGCTCTTTTGGTCGCTCTTTGCACTTACAGGAATCTTTTTGACACAGTATGCGCCAAAGCCCAGAGCGGGATTTTTCTGGTATACCTGTGTGGCGCACTATAATATTCCTTTTTTGATCATGGCACTCACCTTGGTAGGAGCCCTGCATTTTACCCTGGATGCAAGAGAGGGGCATCCGGTCAGAGCGGGTCTTTGTTATCTTTTGCTGCTTTTTGGCTATACTTACCTCGGCGGGGCAAGTTATCCGCCGGTTCTACTCTCTCTCTTTGGTACGGCACTGCTGATTCTGACCCTCTTTTTCCGGTTCAGGGGGGAGGAAAAGAAGCTGTGCAGGAAAAGAGGGGTCATGCTCCTGCTCCCGCTCTTGTTAGAGGTGGCGGGACTTCTGATCAGCATGGCGGCCCCGGGCAATCATGTGCGCGGCGGTTCGCATTTCGGGTTTTCGGTGAAAAACATCGTGATGGCGGGAGGAGAAGCGTTTCTTCATGCCATCACGGACAGTGTGCAAATGTTCCTGAGTATCCGGCCGCTGTTTCTGCTCGTTACATCTTCCGCCGTGCTCATGCTATGCACATACAGGCGTGGAAAAAGAGATTTTTTCCGGCATCCGCTTTTGTTTCTGCTGCTCGCTTATCTGGTGAATGTGTCGGTTTATCTGCCGGAAATTTTTGCGGGAGCCAAGGTGTCGGGCGGCTATACCGATCTCGTCTATTTTGTGTTTATCATTACGCTTGTCCTTACAACGGTGTATCTGACCGGATTTGTGCTGGAACTTTTGCTGAAACGAAAAGGGGAGAATGGTCTTCGGACAGAAAGCAGGAAGAGGATCGGTCTGATCTATTGGATTGCGGTCGTCCTGTTTCTTGCCCTCTTTTACAGGCATCTGATCGGAGACTCCATGGATTACATTTGCCTGCAGTATATTCGCAGCGGTGCCATGGAGGACTTCAAGGCGCAGATGGCGGATTGGTTTTCGGTGTTGGAAAATCCGGGGATCAAGGACGTGGTGCTGGAACCGGTGAATGACGATCAGGGGCCGATTAAACTCTATTTGCCGACGGAGGATAAGGATCACATCCTGAACCGGGCGGTGGCGGGCTATTATCGCAAGGATTCCGTTGTTATGAAAAAATAGGACAGCCAAACGGCATGGATATCTCTGCCCGCCTGAGTCCTACAGGGAACTTACATCCGTGATTCCTACAAGGAACTTACATCCTTGATTCCGACAGAAAACTTACATCTTTGATTTCGACAGGAAACTTACATCCGTGATTACTCCTGTAAATTCACGCTGAAGTGAAAAGTTTAATTCCACTCTAAAAACCGAGTCGATGAAAGTGGCGTTTACTCTTGCAGAACAGGGGTAAATGCCATTTTGTGTTGTACAACAATGGAAATCAGTATTACACTAACTTCTATGACAGGCCTCTGTCAGCTGCGACCAAATGTTTTTCAGGCATGACAACGAAGCGGACTTTAGTCGGTTTTTCAAAAAAGTAGGACTAATTTCCACTTCAAGCGATCGGTATGGAGCGCCCTGACAGCCGCCTGTTGTCATTTACTTTTTAAGAAGATAGGACTTGAGAATAATCTTGTCCTTTTCTATTTTTCGGATGCCGAAAGCATTCAGCTTTTCGTAAAGATCATGGTACATAAAATCTGCAACATCCAGAGGACTCTTTCCGCCAAGCTTTTTCGACGGGAGCAGAGTCCACATGACTCAGGACGAGGTTTAAGTCATCCTGATTAGTCAGTCCGAGAGCGTTCAGGTCTGTCCCTTTGGGAAGAATGTAACGCAGTTCAATGTGTTTGTTCTCCAAAGAGCCTTTTCTGTCCGGAACGCATGGGGTCACAATAGAAAAACTCGTGTTCGTCTGGCACCATCAGCATCTGTCTCCATGGATTCGGCGGCAGTAAATTCAGTTCCCCGATCCGTCAGAAGAATGTGAACATATTTCCTGAATGTATCCCGGCCAAGAATCTTCTCCAGAAAGTCAATTCCTTCTTTCATGGAAAGAGCTGTTTTACGTTCCTGATAGATGGCAAAAAGGACCCCCGCACTCACGAATTTAAAGGTCTGGATGAACGGTCCATTGGTTTCGTCATTGTAAACGGTGTCCATCTGTGTCACGAACACATCCTGATGATCGGCAATATATTGCTCATAGTCCTTAAATGTGCGGCCATGAAGATACTTCCGGTCAATCCTTTTCTTATATCCCCAGATTTTTTTCTTTGGGATTTTACGGGATACCTTTGCGGCGGAGATCCATGACAGTGACACCGGCAATTTCATGGAATACATTTCCTCTATGTAGTTATAAAGAGTTTTTCTCAGAAATCCCAAGCTCAGGGTGATTGGTAACGATCTGGTAGGGGGACTGCCCATGACCGAGCAACGGCTTGATGATGGCGGCCATCTCCTTTGCCTCCCTGCACGGTAAGATTCACTCCTTGTCTGGAATCAATCAATGTCGTCCGGTAATCTATCTGGGCGTCTTCTGGACAGTATTGATATTTATCGAACCTACAGTGGCTCCAGTTAGAGCAGCCATTGCATGCACCGGGGGAACGGTCGCGCCTTGAGCAGTGAAAAGGATCATACTCCGGACAGTCGACAGTACACTGGCGTCCAAAGACGCATCTCTTGTAATGATTACACTCCAGAGGCATCTTGCACTTATGTGTCAGCTTACGGTGGAGCTTGATTTCCTTGCCAATGGTAGATTTATCCTTTCCTATCGTCTGGGCAATAGCGGTTTTGGTGGAACCGTTTGTTATGCCGGTAAAGATGATGCGTCGTTCTTCGAGGGTTAAATGCGAAAAAGCATTTGTTATACTCATGTAGGCACCTGCCTTTCCGGCGGCTGTCAGCTACATGAACTGTAAGACAAAAAGCCACAACTGGTTAAGTGGAAAGTGGTGAAAGACTAACGTCTACTTCGTCCCCTTTAGAGTGGAATTAAACTTTTCACTTCAGCCCTGTAAATTCACGCTGCCGATGTGGCGGGATGGATTGCAAAATCTACTTGATGGTGGTATGATTTTTGGGTTCATTTGGAGAGACACGCATATTTGTGATGCACAAAGTTTTTTGCAATAAGGAGAAACGGGATGAGGAAAATCAATAAAAAATTGATCAGCCTTGCGCTGGTGGCAGCCATGACGGGAGTGATTGCCGGTTGTGGGAAGAGCGATCAGACAAGCGACAATTCGAGCAGCATGTATACCATGAAGGACGGGGGACAGGCTTCCGCTGGAGCATCGGCCTCCACGCAGGCGGCGGCAAATGGCGAAATTCCCGCCGGCATGTATTTGAGTGAATTAACCGGGGAACCGATTTCGGACGAACTCAAAAACCAGAGACCGGTGGCGGTCATGGTGGACAATGAGAAAACGGCGCTTCTCCACTATGGAACGGATGAATCCGACATCGTTTATGAAATGATGAACTCCACCTTAAACAAGAGAATTACCCGTCTCATGTGTATCATCAAGGACTGGGGCAAGATTGAGCAGCTGGGCAGCATCCGCTCCACCAGACCGACCAATATCATTCTGGCGGCGGAATATGATGCGGTGCTCTGCCACGACGGCGGTCCGTTCTACAACAACGACTGGTTCAAGAAACCCTGGTCGGTACACTTCTCCGGCACCTTCTCCCGCGTGTCCAACGGCAAGTCGAGGGAGTTCACGGAATACGTGGTCAAGGGAGATCTGGACAAGAATTTCCAGAGATCCGGCGTCTCTACGGAATATAACGAATACCGTGTGGATGATGGGAAGCACTTCAACTTCGCGCCTTACGGTCAGACCGTGGACGTGAAGGGCGCAGACGGCGCTGTCGAAGCAAAGGACATCAAGCTTCCGTTCTATCACAACGGTTCCGAACTGAAGTACAATGAGCAGACCGGTACCTACGATTATTACGAATACGGTTCCATCCACAAGGACGCCGAAGACGGAAAGCCCCTGACCTTCAAGAACCTGTTCATCCAGGATTGTGACTTCACTCAGCTGGATCCGAACGGTTATCTGATTTACAACTGCATCTCCCAGAAGATGATGAACGGCTGGTATGTGACGAACGGCTATGCACGTCCGATGGTCTGGAACAAGAAGGATGACCAGACGTTAACCAAATATTATGATGCCAAGAGTGGAGAGGAAATTGAGGTCAATGCCGGGAAGAGCTATGTAACTCTGATTCCCAGTGATACCTGGAGCGAAGTGGAAATCCAGTAAAAATCGTTTCTGCGAGCGGGATCATGATCTGAGAGGAAGAAAGCGTTAGAGGAATCAGCCGCTGTGGAAAACAGCGGCTGATTTTATATACAGGGGACGGTTATAACCGGCACGAATCCTAAGAGATGCCTGTATATTGCACACCCGCATCCGGTCGATGTGAGAATGGAAGAACAGATGAAAATGCAGATGAAAAAGTGTACGCCATACATGGCAGTCGCCGTGGTGCTGAATTTGATATTGTTCCTTCTGTTATTGCCGATGTTGTACTGCTCCTTGGCGGATTATGCGACAGGCGATGACTTGACCAACGGCTATGTGGCCTATCACGTGCTGCTGGATGGCGGTGGTGTGGGGGATATGTTGCGTGCAGTCGGCGGATATATCGGGGAAATGTATCAAACCTGGCAGGGAACCTGGTCTTCGCTGGTCCTGTTCTGTTTTGCACCGATGATCTGGGGCGCAGAAGTATATCATATCGTTCCGTGGATCGGCATTTTTACCGTTCTGGCAGGCACCTGGCTCCTGCTGCGGGAATTCCTGGTGAAACGGGCAGGGCTTTCGAAGCCGCTGTTCTGGTCGCTCTTTGCCCTCGCCGGCATTTTTGAGACCCAGTATGCACCGGCACCACGGGCGGGATTTTTCTGGTATACCTGTGTGGCGCACTATAACATCCCTTTTTTCGTGATGGCATGGACGCTGACTGCCGCCTTGCATTTTACGCTGGATGTGGAGAAAGAGCGCGTAAGCAGTGTACGTAGAAGTGCCTTCCGTCTGTTTTGGATCACGATCGGTTATACTTATCTGGGCGGGACAACCTATCCGGCGATTCTCTTGTCGCTCTTCTGTACGTTCCTGCTGATTCTATATGTTTTCCGGGACGGTAAGCGGAGGAAACAGGACGTACTTTGCGAACAAGAAGAACAGGACGTACTTCGCAAACAGGTGGAATGGACATCCCTTCGCAAAAAGAGAGGACTGCTCCTTCTCCTGCCGCTGTTTTTGGAAACCGTAGGGCTGCTCATCAGTATGGCGGCGCCGGGCAACCGTGTGCGCGGTGGAGCGGGGTTTCGTTTTTCCCCGCAGAATATTTTGGTGGCAGTGCTGCAAACGATCTGGCAGGTGCTCATGGACAGCGCACAGAATTTTCTACGGGTTAGACCGCTTATTCTTCTGATTCCGTTTGTGGTCGTGCTGACGCTCTGTGCCATGAAAAAGAGGGAAAAGAAGGTTTTCCGGCACCCTCTGCTGATGGTATTACTTGCCTATCTGATGAATGCGGCGGTATACCTTCCGGCGGTATTTGCGGGAACCTCGGTGTCCGGGGGTTATCCGGACATGGAGTACTTTGTGTTCCTGATCACCCTGATTCTAACAACGGTTTATTTGACGGGATATTGTGTGGAACGAAGGTGGGACGGTGAAGTTTGTGCAGAAGGGAAGAAAAAGACGGGAGTCGTCTTTGCGGTACTGCTGATCCTCTTCCTCGCCGGGTTTTATAGGCATCTGATTGGAAATTCGATGGACTATCTCTGTATCAACTATATCCGCAGCGGGGAAATGGCAGATTTTAGAGTACAAATGCAGGAGCGGCTTGCCATTCTGGAAGACCCGCAGATTCAGGATGCAGTACTTGCACCGATGAATGACGACCAGGGACCGATCATGGTTTTTCCGCCATCCACAGATCCGGAACATATCTGGAACCGCCTGATGGCAAGATATTATCGAAAGCATTCGGTCGTGGTGAAGGAGTAGGGTTTGGACAAAGTGGAGCAGGAAAAGATGACTGGCATCTATCACAGGGCGCTGATTCCGGCGGTGTTTTTGCTGGCGCTTCTCTATATCGGGGTCAGCAGAATCACGGAGACCCAACTTTTCGGAGGAATCTTCCTCTTGTCTTTGCCTGCCATCTATGGCTTTATCAGGAAGAATCTGTTTTGGCGGCTGCTGCACGCATCACATAGAGTCCTGTTTCTCTGCCTGTTGGTTGTCCTTGCGGTTTCCCACCTCTCCTCACTGGCGGCGGTGTTTCGCGGAGAAATCGCGCCATCGTCGATGATGAAACTGCTTATTATGATATAGTAATGACGGATGCGCTGTATCTGGCGGAAGTGCAAGAAGACGCACTGGTGGGGATGAAACTGTTGTGGGGTATCCTCTTTGCGAGCGCTGTGTACGGTTTCCTTCAGTATGTGGTGGGATCCTTTCAGGCAAGGATGACAGGGGGAGAGCTACCGCGGACGGACAACCTGTATGCCAATGCGATTCCTGCCGGAGTGGTCTACCTCATCGGTTTCTGGCTCTCCTCCGGTGTGGGGAAAAAATGGCTGCGAACCCTATCGCAGCTGATCTTTGCGCTGGTTCTGATTACAACGCTGTCCAGGAGTTCCTGGCTGGGACTGCTTTTGACAGGGGTGCTCCAACTTTTTCTGGAAATCAGGGACAGAAGACGGGCGGGGGAAAGGATTCTGCCGGGGAGAAAAACGATGCTTCTGACGGCAGCGGCGGTCGCCGTCATGATGCTGATCCTATACCGGATGGGGCTATTTCAGCCGATTTTGAGTCGGTTCCATTTCCGGTCACAGAATACCATTGCCTATGAGAGGCGAGTCACCTATGCGCAGCATGCCATTCACCATCTGTTGGGAGGGGTTCCGTCTTGGCAGTTCCTGTTCGGAAGAGGGGTTCTGACCTCCAGAGCGTATGTGGTCACGCTTCCGACCTATGAGCCCGGCTACGAATTTTTTGAGAACAGTTACATCACGATGTTCTATGAATTCGGAGCAGTTACCCTGCTGCTCGTGGTAGGTATGATTGTGTACTTTCTCGTACAGTGCGTTCAGAGAGGGAAGGACAGATACCTGCTCTATGCGGTGCTTGGCGCATCGGTCGCGTTCTACTTTTATGACACAAGAATTTACAGAGGTCACCTTCCCGCTGCTGTTTTGCGGCTGTCTGGGTCTGTCCTCGCGGCACAGGAAGGGGAAGTCACGGGAATAATGGGTTTGCAGGACAAGAGACGGTTTGCTTTTTTTCATAAGAAGAGCCATGTATTTTTTGCGGTGTCCATTCTGAGCACGGTGTTGTTTTTTGTGGTCTGCAGTTTGTGGAAGACGGGAAGCATCGGGATCCTGGATTACCTTGTACTGGGGAACAAGGACGAGTGGGAGTTTGCGGATTTTTACCGGCATATCGGCTACGGATCGGATTTGTCCAGGGTGTATGAGACTTCACCGGACGCCTGTTTCCCCCCTCTCTCTTATCTGTCTTTCCATTTCCTGTATCTGCTGAATCCCGTGCAGGCGGAAGCAGTGGACTGGCGTGCCTTTCGGGATGCGCCTTATGGAAGACTCAGCTATCTTTTTTGCATGATGCTTCTGGTGCTGCTCTTTTCGTATGCGGCGCACCGGGTAGCCGGTATGACGGAAAAAACAGGGCTGTTATTAAGCATCCTCCTTCTTTCGTCCGCTCCCTTTTTTACCGCCATTGAGAGAGGCAATCCGGTTTTTCTGACCATGATCCTGCTTCTGTATGCCTTATGGTGGAAGGAGAGTGATAACCGCTATCTGAGGGAAGCGGCGCTGGTGCTCATTGCAATCGCTGCCGGCTTCAAAATTCTGCCCGCCCTGTACGGACTCCTGTATGTGAGAGAAAAGAGGTGGAAGGAGGCGGGACGACTTCTGCTGTACGGCATCCTGTTGTTCTTCGTACCGTTTCTCCTGACCGGCGGAAGGGAAGGTTTTTCTTCCTATATCCGGCTGCTATTGGATTCGCATTATCATGCGGACTTCATGCGTGAGTGGAGTTCGGTAAGGGGCTTTGTCTACCGGATGCTGTCGCAGCGCTTGCCGCTTGGGGAGGGGCAGATTGATCGTTGCGGGATGGTGGTGGAAAATCTCTTCCTCCTGTGCAGTATTGCCGGCCTGTTCGTCAGCAGAAGGAAATGGATGCAGGTGTTGTGGATGACCATGCCCGTGGTTTATTATATGCCGACTTCGCAGGTGTATAATGCCGTTTATCTGTGCCTGCCGTTGCTCTTCTTTTTGGGTCAGAAAGAGAGGGAGAGGGGAGAGGTGGTCTATTTGATTTTATTCGGACTCCTTTTTGCCCTTCCCGCATGGGGGAGTGCGGGCAATCTGATCCACTGGATCAGCGGACTGGGTTACCTTCTGTTTCTGTATGCCGTTTCCGGGGAAGCCGTGCGGTGGATCAAAGAACGCAGGAGGCAGGATGAACGGTGAGCAGATCAAAAACAAAATACCGCAGATCCGCAGCGCTCTCTTCCTGACGGGGCTGTTTCTGGAGGTTCTTTTTGTGCTCATCGACAAGAGCAGGCTGAGCAACCCCTATACCGGCGTCTGTTTTCGGGCGACCTTTTTGCTGTTTCTAACGGCGATGCTTCTGGAGGAGCATTCCAAAAAAGAATGGATTCTGATGGTGGCGGTGCTTTTGTTCACTTTTTTCTGTTACCGGTGGACGGGAAAAAATGACCTGCTGCGGGTTGCTGTCTTTGTTTTTGCAAGCAAAACGGTTCCGCTTCGAAAGAGCCTCCTGCTGCTGTTTCAGGAGACGCTTGCCGGCTGTCTGGTGATTGTATTTTTGTCGCTGACGGGACTTTTCGGGGAGAGAAGCGTAACGACGGTGTTCCGGACGGGGGGAGAGATGCAGACCAGGTATTCGCTGGGGTTCGGTCATCCCAACGCGCTGCACTGCATGTTTTACATGCTGCTTCTGATGGGGATGTATCTCTACGACAACAGGATCAAGCTGTATCATTACCTGCTTCTGCTGGTCGTAAATGGCGGAGTCTATGCACTCACGAACAGTCGCACTTCCTTTTTGCTGGGGATCCTTTCCGTCCTTTTCGCAATGCTTTTGCATTACCGCAGGAGGGCGTGGATGTACGCAGCAGGGGCGGTTTTGGTGCTGATCGATGTCGCCTTCTCGGTTGCCTGTGCCTATATGAGCTTTATGGAGAGGCTTGCCCGGGAGTCCCTTTTTTATCCGGGCAGATCAGGTGTTAAACGGGCGGATTGCCAACCTGTATTACGGAACGGAGGCACACGCCGGTTACATTGAGAGCTGGTCGCTGTTTTCTTCGCCGAGGGCAACTGAATATTTTGATATGGGATGGGTGCGCTTTTTTTACTGGTACGGAATCATTCCGGGAATTCTGGCTGTCCTTCTGATTCTCTATCTGCTCTATCGCTGTCAGCAGGAGAGAGATTTTCAGGCGTTGATGCTCGTGGTTTCCTGTTGCACCTATACGGTGATCGAGGCGCATCTGGTATCCGTGTATATCGGGAGGAATTTTTGCCTGCTGTTCATCGGTGCTTACTGTTTAGGGGCGCGGGGACGGGCGAAGGGGAAAGAGAAGGTGCTCCCGGGTGATGAGGGGAAAGCACCGATTGATCGGATCAGTCGAAGGGGAGAATAGGCAGAAAGGAAGGGTGAAATATGCATCACATGAATCTGGTCAAAATGCTGGAATTTCCCCAGCGCGGAGATGAAAGAGGACATCTTGTGATCGTGGAAGGGGAGAAGGAGATTCCCTTTGCGATCAAGAGAGCTTTTTATATCTACGGATCGGATGCGGGCGTGATTCGCGGGCAACATGCGAATCGGGAATCACAGTTCGTTTTGATCAATGTAGCAGGGACAAGTAAGGTGAAAGTGAAGGACGGCGAGGGAAATGAGGCCATTTACTGTCTGAACCGTCCGCATACCGGCGTCTACCTCCCCACGATGGTCTGGAAGGAGATGTATGATTTCAGCCCGGATTCGGTGCTGTTAGTCCTGGCAAGCACCCATTATGAGCCGGATGAATATATCAGAGATTATGAAACCTTTGTAGAAGAAATCCGGATGGCGGATATAGAGGGGGAAAATGAAAGTTTTAGCCAATGATTTAAAACGGCAGTACGAATTGCATGCCGCAGCATACGAGGAAAAGGCGCTGGCGGTGCTCCGTTCCGGCTGGTATATTCTCGGACAGGAGGTCGAAGCCTTCGAAAGGGAATGGGCAAACTACATCGGCACAGGATACTGCGTCGGTCTGGCTTCGGGTTTGGATGCCTTATGGATTTCCTTTCGCCTGCTGGGAATCGGAGAAGGGGACGAGGTGATTGTCTGCTCCAATGCCTATATTGCCTGTGTGATGGGCATTACCATGAACGGAGCGAAGCCGGTTTTTGTAGAGCCGGATGCGTATGACAACATCGATGCCGACAAGATAGAGGCAGCAATTACGCCGTCGACCAAGGCGATTCTGGCGGTGCATCTCTTTGGACAATCCTGTGATATGGATAAAATCATGTCCATTGCGCATAGCCACCATCTGCGAGTCATTGAAGACTGTGCGCAAAGCCATGGGAATCACTGGAGGGGAAGGAAAGTCGGCTCCATAGGAGACATCGGCTGTTTCAGCTTTTATCCCACCAAGGGCTGCGGTGCATTCGGGGATGGTGGCTGTATTACGACCAATGATAAAAAAAGCTGGCAGAAGATTTCAAAATGTTCCGGAATTATGGCAGCCGTGTCCACTATCATAACGAGGTGGTGGGCGCCAATAGTCGGCTGGATGAGATTCAGGCGGGGCTGCTTCGCGTCAAACTCCAATATCTGGATGACCTGAACGCAGAACGCCGCAGGCTGGCAGCGCGGTATCTGGACGAACTCAAAAAAATCCGTACCTGATCTTGCCCGGGGTGCGGGAAGGGGCGGATTCTTCCTGGCACCAGTTTGTCATTCACGTACCGGCGCACCGGGAGGAACTGATGAATCATCTGAAGAAACATCAGATTGGCACCATGATTCATTATCCGATCCCGCCTCATCTCTCGGAAGCTTACCGCTATCTCGGTTTTCACCGGGGGTCTTTTCCGATTGCGGAAAAGAATGCGGAGGAGGTATTAAGCCTGCCCATGTATAACGGTATGACGGAGGAAGAACAGGCTTACGTCATTGCAGCCATCAACGAGTTTCAGCCGGGAAAAAACGTATGAAGCATCTTTATTTTGCAAGAGACGAGCGTTGTTCTTTGGAATCACTTGACGAAACGGATACGGAGCTTGTGCGCAGGTGGCGGAACCGTGCGGATCTTTCGCGCTTTCTTCAGCCGCTGCCGCCGATTTCGCAGGAGGAACAGAAGGCGTGGTATGCAAGATATCTGGAGGATGCCGACACCCTCTTTTTTGCGATCAAGGACGGGGAGACGGGAAAAACAATCGGAACGGTGGCACTCTATCATCTGATGCAAAATTGCTGTGAGATCGGTAAAATTGTGATCGGAGACGAAGCTGCGCGGGGAAGGGGAATGGGAACTCGTGCCGTCTTTCTGGCGCTGGGGATTGCTTTTTGCAAGCTGGGGATGACAAGGGTGCGTCTGAATGTGCATCAGGAAAACATCGCCGCCCTGACCATCTATGTGAGAGTTGGATTTGAAATAAATGGTTACCACCCGTTTATCAGCGGTGGAAAGGAACTGGAAATGTACCTGGACAGAAAACGCTTTGAAGCGTGTAATCCGCGCTTTAGAAACATTCATTTTGACAAGGCAGAGTAGAGAGGGAGGAAAGGCTTGCGAGCAGACACGATGAAACTTTCCATTATCATTCCCGTATATTATAACGAGCAGAACCTCAAACCGTTGTATGCAGACATCAAAGAAAAAATCATTGACGTGATCGATTATGAATATGAGATTGTCATGGTGGACGACGGCTCGAAAGACGCGAGTTATGCTGTGATGCAGGAGCTGGCGGCGATTGATACGCATATTCGAATCTATCGCCTCTCCCGTAATTTCGGCTCCCATGCGGCGATTCTTTGCGGACTGGACCACTGCAGCGGAGACTGCGCCGTGATCAAGGCGGCGGACTTGCAGGAGCCGACGGAGATGATTCTGCAGATGGTGAAGAGCTGGCAGGAGGGCAATAACGTCGTACTGGCGGTGAGAAAAGACAGAGAGGAGAGCAGAAGGCAGAAACAGTTTGCCGATTTGTATTATGCCCTTGTCAGGAAAACGGCGCTTCAGACCATGCCGGAGCACGGTTTTGACGTTTATCTGATTGACAGAAAGGTCATAGAGGTGCTTTCCCGTCTGGATGAGAAGAACAGTGCGCTGACCGGACAGATCCTCTGGAGCGGCTTTCAAACCGGCTATGTGGAATATACCCGCAAGATGCGCGAAATCGGCACGAGCAGATGGACGCTGAAAAAGAAGATCAAACTCGTGATGGATACCCTGTTCAGCTTTTCCATTTTACCGGTCACTTTGGTGGAAATCGTCGGTGCATTTTCTTTTCTCGGCGCGGCAATCTGGGCAATCTTCACCCTGATTGCAAAGCTGGTTGGCAGCATTCCGGTCAGCGGGTGGACCACCCTTTTTATCTTCAATCTGTTCAGCTTCGGTATCGTGATGCTGACCCTCGGCATCCTGGGCGAATATCTCTGGAGAACCTTTGATGCCAGCAGGGGTAGACCGCCCTATATTATTGAACGTGAGGGAGAGGAGAAGAGAAACACCTGTACGCCGGGAGAAAAACGATGAAGAGGGAAGTAGAGAATGCGGACAACGGAAAAGAATGCCGGAAGGCATAAACCAGGAAGCGACAGAGAGACCCGGTTCGTATTGCGGGGAATTTTACTGGTTTTATTGGGGGTGGAATCGCATTCATGCTTTTCCGTGAAATGAAAACCGGAATGAGTATGGGATCTGACCTCCCATTTCACCTGGCGAGAATGGACTCTCTTGCAATTTCTTTGAAATCGGGAATTTTTCCGGCAAAACTCAGACCGGTGCTCTGCAATACCTACGGATATGGGGTGGGTTTCTTTTATTCGGATGCACTGTTATATTTTCCTGCAGGATTGATATGTGCGGGGGTAGGGTTGCTGACGGCAGTAAAAGTTTATCTGGTCGTCCTCTTACTGCTGTGTTTTTTCTTGACCATCAGGGGGGTCTACGCCCTGACCCGTGATTTTTGTGCCAGTGTTCTCTCCGGCGTATTCTCTTTACTGTCGTTAGAACTGTGGGGGGAACTGAATTATGGTTTTACATTTGGAACGGTCTGTGCATCCGTCTTTTTGCCGGTAACTTTTTGTGCCTTTATCAAAATCATGAAAGGTGCAGCAGGAAGGAAAAGTGAAGCCGCTTTTATTCTTGGCATGAGCCTGATTTTATGGTCGCATCATACAACCCTGCTCTTAACGGTGGCAATGATGCTACTCTTGTTTCTGCTTTCCATCAGGGAAATCATACGATTTCCCGAACGCTTTTGGATGCTTTTGCGGGATGCGGTATTTGCCGTTCTGTTAACGATAGAGTACTGGCTTCCGGCGGCGGAGCAGGCGCTTAAGCAAACTTTTGTTGCAACGGGACGCACGTATTTGCCCGTTTCGAAAAATACCATGACCCTGTTTCAAACATTAAACAGTGCGGGAAGCCTAGTCATATTTCTTCTGGTCTTCGGCACTACGGTGTGGGTATACGGGATGATTTGGAGAAAGAAAAACCAGGAGGAGCTTTTTCTTGCGCTTACGGGGATGTGGTTCGGCCTTATTTTGATGCCATTCAGCTGGATATGGAAGACCTTTCACCAACAGCTGAATTTTATTCAGAGTCCGGGACGGCTCATGACGGTTGTTTCTGCGCTTGCATCCATCGCTCTGGGGATCGTGTTTGCAGACGTGACACGGGAGTATGACAGGAGATGGAAAGGGAAGAAGAAATACCTGTTTTATCTGATAAGTTATGTCATGTTGATATCCATCAGCGTAAGACAAGATATGAAACTTACGTTGCCGTTCACCATAGAGGACCGTTATTATGACAACGGCAGACTATCTTTTGAAATTAACGGGCTCGGAAGCGGCTCGGAATGGCTGCCGGTTGAAACAGCCGCAGAAGAGTTGACGGAGCCGGATACAGCACTGTCATCGGACAGAAATCGGGTTATCCGGGCACCAAGAAAGATTTCGGCAAGAGTTTTGAAGTGTATCTGCCAGCGGGAGAGGAATACTCTACGATGCCGTATCTTTATTATTACGGTTACCGGGCATATCTGCTGAATGATGCGGACGGAACGAAACGGGAGTTGAAAGTAGATAAGTCGCCTTATAACGGACAGGTGCGCGTATATTTGCCGCAGGAGTCTAACGGAAATCAATTCCTGCATGTGGTGGTTGCATATCGGAAGACTTGGGCGCAGATTATGAGTTATCTAATCTCCGCTTTTACGGCGATTGGTCTGTTGTTTTTCTACTTCCGAAAAAACAAGTAGGGGTATCTCAAAAGATGCAGTTTCAGTCATACAACTTTATTCTTTACTTTATGCCCCTCTGTGTGGCAGTCTACTTTTTCGCGAACAAAAGAGCACCGCGGGCGGGCAGGGAGATTCTGACGTTATTCTCGGCACTTTTCTTCGCCTTCGCGGGGCGGGAGGCGCTGCTTGTTCTGTGTCTGAGTGCGCTACCGGATCTTCTGCTCACAAGGCTCTTGCTTCGCACACGAGAGAAAGAGCAGGAGGCGTCTGTGGAAAATGGCGCTTCGGCGAAGCGGGGAGGAGAGAGAGAGGAGCAAAGCTGCTTCTCCTGACCGGCGTCCTGCTGCATGTGATTCTGCTGGTGTATTTTAAGCTGTCTCATCAGCTTCCTCTTGGCATCAGCTTCTATACCTTCCAGCAGATTGCATGGCTCACGGAGGTGTATCACGGAGAGCTGAGAGAGGTGGGCGCAAAGGACTATCTGTTTTATCTTTTCTTTTTCCCAAAGATCACGATGGGACCACTTACCTCGCCGTCTGCGCTGATTACACAGGTGCAGGACGAAAAGAGGTGCAGCTTTCGGGCGGAAAATGCGGCTGCAGGAATCCAGATGTTTGCCTTTGGGCTGGCGAAAAAAGCGGTTCTGGCGGATACCTTCGGGAGTGCCGTCACCTGGGGCTTTTCTTCTCTTTCTACGGCAACTTCCGCCGATCTGATTCTGGTGATGTTCGCCTATACGTTTCAGATTTATTTTGACTTCAGCGGATACAGCGATATGGCGGTCGGAGCGGCGCTGATGCTGAACTTCGATTTGCCGATCAACTTTGATTCGCCGTACCGCGCCTTATCCATACGGGACTTCTGGAAGCGCTGGCATATCTCGTTAACCAAATGGCTGACAAAGTATATCTATGTGCCGCTTGGCGGAAACCGGAAGGGAGAGGGGAGAACCTACCTGAATATGATGCTGGTTTTCCTGATCAGCGGTTTCTGGCACGGGGCGGCATGGACCTTCGTCCTCTGGGGGGCGCTGCATGGTCTGCTTGCGGTTCTGGAGAGAATCGGGGAAGGGGTTTTGCAGAGAAGAAGCGGGATTTGCCGGAAAGTTCCGAAGGCACTGCGCTGGGGTGTCACCTTTTTCCTGGTAAATCTCCTTTGGTTATTGTTTCGCGCAGAAAGCGTCTCCCAGTGGGCACAGATGGTTGCCGGTATGGCGGGCGGGCGCGGTTTCTCGATCAGCGACGGTCTGATTCGCAGTCTCTATCTTCCGGGGTATGAGGTGTTGGGGCTGACGGCAATGCCGTATAAAATGCGGGGGCTGCTGCTCTTTCCGCTTGCCCTCCTCCTCTGCCTCTTGCCGCAGAACCAGTACAGGAAGCGCGGCGGAACAAAGGCACTTACCGCTGTTTTGTCTGCGGTGCTGATCGTCTGGTGTCTGTTGGGATTTACCGCAGAAACCAATTTTATCTACAATAATTTCTAAGAACAAGGAAGGGAAGAGGATGAAAACAAAGGCAGGCAAGTGGTTGCGACTCTTTATCGTGGTTTTTTTGATGCTGCTTTTGTGCTGCGCTTCCACGGTTGTCGTCCTGGATCCGTATTTTCATTATCACAAGCCGCTTCCTTCTTTTTCCTATGTCCTAAATAATGAACGGGCGCAGAACGACGGTATCACAAAGCATTTTGCTTATGACACCTTGCTGACAGGCACATCCCTTGTGGAAGTCATGAAAGCGTCGGAGGTGGAGAGGCAGTTTGGAGGAGCGGCAGTGAAGGTCACCTTTGCCGGGGCGTCCTATTATGAAATCAATCGGAATATCGAACTGGCCTTTGCCACCCATCCGCATTTGAAGCGGGTGATTCGCTGTCTGGATATGGAATATTATTTTGATGACCCGAAGGCACTGCGCACCAACATGGGGGTCTACCCGACGTGGCTGTACAACCGCAATCCCTTCGATGATGTCCGGTATCTATTCAACCGGGAGGTGCTGTTTACCCTGTGCGGAGATATGATTCGGAAAAAGCTGGCGAACGAGGCGGGAGGCATCACTTCCTTTGACGACTATGCGAACTGGATGCCGGACGTTACGGCAGATGATTTCGGCGCAGAGGCCCTTCTTGGCGGGATGAAGCCGTTTGGCACTCCGGAGAGAATAAACCATCTGACAGAAGAAGAAAAGAGGCTGCTTCGGGCAAATATCCGGGAAAACGTGACAAAGACCGCAAAGAAGCATCCGGACTGCGTCTTCGATTATTTCATCTCTCCTTACAGCGGTCTATGGTGGGCACAGACCTACGAGGCGGGGGATCTTGCTAAGGTACTGGAGGCGGAGGAGATTGTGGTGTCGGAAATCGTCGCCTGTCCCAATATTCATCTCTATTCCTATAATACAGACACCTCCCTCACCTGGAATCTTGACAATTACAAGGATCCTTTGCATTATGGGGACTGGATCGGAGAAGAGCTGCTTGTCTTCATGAAGCGGGACGAGGGGAGAATCACGAAACAGAACATGAAAGCTTATCTGAAAAAAGAGAGAGAGTTATACGAAACGCTGGATTACGCACAGTGGATGAAAGAGGAACTGGAGGGGAAGTACAGCGGGAAAACGGAGACGAAAAGGGGATTCGATTCGAAATGAAGTGGAGAGAAGATTTACCAAACCGCTTTGCATCCTTTTGTGATACCTGCCTGTGTCTGGTAGGCGGAGTCGTCATAGCGCTTCTTGCCTTGGCGAGTTTTGTAGTCTGTTCCCATCTGATTACGGCGGCGGAACATTCGGTTTATATCCGCAACGGGGCGTGGTTTCTAGGATGTTTCCTGCTCGGAATTCTGCTCCTCATTCTACTGCAGAAGCCGCTTCTTCAGATCAAAAGCAGGACGCTGTTTCTCCTGCTCTGCGTGGTTTTCTTTGCGGCTGCCCTTTATCTGAATCTGCGGATCCCGGATATACTGCGGGACGATGCCCTTCACGTGAACGAACAGGCAAGACTGTTCCACAAAGGAATCTACGACGGACTGAAAAAAAGTGATTATCTGTACGCATTCCCGTATCAGCTGGGAATGGTGACCTGGGAGAATTTTTTACTCTATTTCAGCGATTCCAACAGGCTGATTTTTATCACGAATGCGATCTTCGTTCTGCTGTTAAATTATTTTCAGTGGCGCATCTACCGCAATCTCTTTTCGGTCCCTGAAACAGAGGATTCTCTCGGAGAAAAGTATGCCATTTTACTGGGCTTTGCTTTTTTGCCACTGCTGTATTTTACCCGGTTTGCCTACGGCAGCATTCCCGGGCTGATGTTGGCAGAGGGCGGGGTGCATTTCATGCTCTGTTACGTCAGACGGCACAGAGTCTATCTGGCGGTCGTTTCTGTACTTTTCTTTACGCTTTCCTATATCATTAAACTGAACTATCTGATTCTGGGCGTTGCTGTTTCCATCACGCTGCTGCTCCTTTTTTTACAGGAAAAAAAGAAATCTCTCCTGCTGCTGGCGGTCCTGATCCTGGTCTGCGCACAGTGCGGGATGAGCCTTGTACTCTCCGCTTACCGAAGTTGCACGGGAATCTGTTTCGGAACGGGAGCACCTAAGATCTTGAATGTCGCAATGGGGCTGATGCCGGAAGAAATGGGAGGAGGTCTGAGAGGCGGCTGGTATAACTGCTATAATAACGATACCTTCCGGATAGCGGGTTATGATGAAGAGATAGCATCGGAAATGGCATCGAAACAGATTCATGCGATGCTCCGGTACTGGAGAGAGCGTCCGGTGGGAGCGGTCCTCTTCTTTGCAGACAAGGTGATTTCCAGCTGGTGTGATCCACTCTTTGAATCGGTCTGGATCGGACCGCTGATCGAAGAGGGGAACGTGATTGCAGATCCTGCGCTGAGGAGCTTATACAGCGGGGGTCACGCCTATCACTTTGCCGAGCGGTGGATGAATGTCCTCAATGTGCTGATCGAGGGCGGGGCGGCGATTTATTTTCTGAGCGAAGCCCGCAGTCGGAAAAAACGAAATCCGATGACCGCTTTGCCGGCGCTTTACCTGCTCGGGTGCCTGCTCTATTTGTTAGCAGGAGAGACCAAAAGCCAGTATACCTTTAGTTGTGTATATTTTTTGATTCCCTGTACGGTGCGCGGGTTTGCCCTTCTGTCTGCTAAAATACCATTCTTACAGAGAAAATTACAGAGAAAACAGAGGACGAGATCGTAGGAAGATTTGATGGTGGGAAGGAAAGACAACAAGAGAATCGGTGAAAGCCCGGACAGGAAGCGGTATCTGTATGCCGCCCTCTATGCGGTTGTGCTCGGCTTCAGTGTGGCGGCAGGGAGCAATATCGTTTTTGGCGGCGATGTTTCCCTATCCTATACAGACAATTACATGAAGCCGCTTGGTATCACAAGTCTCCTGATTTTTGCTGCTGTTTCGGCGGTTTCTTTTGCCGGGATACAGGTCATGCTGCGGTTTTACGGCAGGTTGCGGCTGCTGTTTGTGTACCGGACGCAGGGAAAGCTACAGCAGGGAATGTCGAAGAAGAAAACGCCGCAGTCGGGGAGCTCGCTTCTCGTAGATTTGCAGCAGGCGGTATCGCAGCCGAAGGACGGCGTTTTCGGTAAGAGAAGAGACTTTCTTTTTGTGCTCCTTCTTTTGTTAGTGAGCTGGTTGCCTTATCTCCTGTCTTTTGCGCCAGGCTCCGTTCTGGACGACTCCCTGGCTTCCATTACGCCGTGGACGAACGGGACGCCGCTGACCAATCACCATCCGGTCGTCTATTCGCTTTTGGTCGGGGGCTTCGTGTATTTGTCAAAAATCCTGCCGCTTTCCCTGAATGCGGCGGTTTTCTTGTATTCGCTGGTGCAGTCGGTATGCCTGGCGGGGACGCTTGCGGCGATGTTTTACCGGTTGCAGCGCGCGGGAGCAAGGAGGTGCGTTCTGGCAGCGGGGGTCGCTTACGCGATGATCGTGCCGTATTTCCCCGCCTATGCGATGATCCTGTGGAAGGATCCGCTCTATTCCTGTGCCCTGCTCTGGTTGTCCATGCTGTTGTTTGATGCGGTGCGGAAGGAAGGAGGGCTGCCTGATCGCGCCTGGCAGGTCAAGTGGTTCCTGGCGCTGCTTTGTACCGCCTTTTTGCGCAACAACGGGGCGTTTTGTCTGCTGTTTATGGCAGCAGCCCTCCTTCTGTCCGGGCAAAGAAAGCAATTTTTTTGTACTGCCTGTATGACGGTGATCGTCGCTCTTCTTTTTTTTTACAGTGCAGCATACCGTCTATCCGCTGTGCCATATTGCGGATACGGAATATACGGAGAAAATCGGAATCCCGCTGCAACAGTTGGCGGCTACGGTTGCGTATAAGGGAAAAATGGGGGAGGAGGAGCGGGCATTTCTCTTTAAAATCATGCCGGAGCAGGAATGGAAAGCGCGTTATGCCCCCTGTCTGGCAGATAAAATCAAATGGACGGACGGGGCAAACATGGAATACATCAGCCAGAACAAGCGCAGCTTCTGGAAGGTCTGGGGCGCCCTGCTTCTAAAAAATCCTGCCATTTATCTGCGTGCCTATGGGATGGACACCTTCGGTTTCTGGGCGCCGGGCGTGCAAAACCGTTATGGATATGTAGATCTGTATATCACGGAGAACGATCTGGGACTGCATCAGACGGATTTGGTGCAGAAGCTGTTTGGAAGAACGATTCGCCCGCTGTTAAAAAAGAGAATGATATGGATCGGCAGCGGGACACTGTTGTGGATGACGCTAGGCGGGATGCTGCTTGACATCTTATGCAGTAAGGGCTCAGGCAGCAAGATTCCGGGCAGCAAGATCTCAGGCAGGGAGGGCTCAAGCAGCAAGATCTCGGGAGGAGAAGGAGAGAAGGGTGGGAAGGGAGGCTGGATCATCTATCTGCCGGCGCTCGGAAATGCCCTGACGGTGTTCATTGCCACGCCGGTAGCTTTTAGCCTGCGGTATGTGTATGTATTCGCCATCGGGCTGCCGCTGTATGTTTTACTGCCGTTTCTTTATGCGGAAGAATAAGGGAGACAGGATGTGATGAAAAAGATCGTGACGGGGAGTGAATTTTTTTTGTGCATTGTGGGAGGAGGAATTTCCGCCCTGCTGGCGGTACTTTGTTTTGTCTTACGGGCACACCTGATTAACACAGAGGAGTATGCAGTATATTTAAGAAACGGGCCGCTGTTCCTGCTCAGTTTTCTGATTGTGCTCCTGCTCCTGGTACTGGTGAAAAAACCGCTGCTCCACATCAAGAGCAGGACGCTCTTTCTTCTGTTCTGTGGGATCTTCCTGATCGCCGCGCTCTACCTGAATCTGCGGATACCGGAAGGTCTCAAGGGCGACGCCTTTATGATTAACAAGCATGCGAGGCTGTTTCACGAGGGGAATTTTGAAGGACTGACCAAAGGCTACTACCTGCATTATTTTCCGTATCAGCTGGGCATGGTCGCCTGGGAGGATTTTCTTCTGTGCTTCAGCGCTTCCAACAGACCGATCTTTGTCATGAATGCGGTCTTTGCGCTGCTTGCCAATTTTTTCCAGTGGCGCATTTACCGGAATCTTTTCGCCGTGCCGGAGGGGGAAGATTCGCTTGGAGAAAAATATACGATTCTGTTCAGCTTTGCTTTTTTGCCGCTGCTGTTTTTTACCCGCTTTGCCTACGGTTGTCTGCCGGGGCTGATGCTGGCGGAGGGTGGCGTGCATTTCCTGCTCTGCTCGATCAGGAAGCGCAGGGCGTCCCTTGCGGCAGTCAGTGTCCTTCTGTTCACCCTGTCGTATATCATGAAACTCAACTATCTGATTCTTTGTATTGCCGTCTCCCTCATTCTGTTGCTCCTTTTTTTTCAGGAAAAAAAGAAGTCCTACCTGCTGCTTGCTATCCTGATTCTGTTCTGTGCGCAGGCGGGATTGCAGCTGACGTATTTGACCTACCGGCAGCTAAGCGGCGTTCACTTCGGCGCGGGAGCGCCCGCCAGCCTGAATACCGCCATGGGGCTGATGCCGGAAGAAGAGGGAAGCGGAAGACGGGGAGGCTGGTACAACGGATACAACTTTGATACCTTCGGTAAGGTGGATTTTAATGAAGAAAAGGCTTCTGCAGTGGCAAGGGAGAAGATTCAGGAGCTGATTGCATACTGGAGAACACATCCGAAGAAGGCGGCGCTGTTTTTTGCCGACAAGGTGGTTTCCAGCTGGTGCGATCCTCTTTATGAATCGGTTTGGATCGGGCCGCTGACCGATGAAGGAAACCGGATCGAGGATCCGGCGCTGGACAGCCTGTACAGCGGGGATCACGCCTACCGTTTTGTAGAAGGCTGGATGAATGTGCTAATCGTGCTCCTTGAGGGAGGGGCAGCACTTTTCTATCTCGGGAGTGTCGCTCGAAAGAAGAAGCGCCCTTTGACTACCTGTATCCCGGCGCTCTATCTGATCGGCGGCTTTCTCTATCTTCTGATTGGGGAAGCCAACAGTCAATACACGTTTATGTATGTCTATTTCTTAATTCCTTGTGCGGTAAGGGGGATGGCGGATGCCGGTTTACACAAAGCTGTACGGCGCATTTGTTCTGGTTCTGTTTGTACTGTATTTCGGCGGAATCGGTCTTCTGCGGCAAAATGAGAAGAGAATCACGGTCTATTCGCAGGCACTGCTGTTTCTGGCAGGGCTTGTGTTCTATGCCTACGCGGGCATCCTGTTTGTGCCTGTCCTGCTCTACGAATGCGCAGCGGCATGGAGCTTCGGGCTCTTTCTTGCAAAAAAGACGACGGGGGTGAAAAAGGGGATTGCCGTTCTCTGCCTGTTGTTACCGCTTCTTCTGTTCAAATACCTTCGCTATTTGCTGACGCTTGCTGGAATCCTGTCCGGCACCTTCTTTCTGCCGCTTGGAATTTCGTTCTTCACCTTGCAAAGCATCACCTATGTGCTGGCGGTGGCAAGCGGAGAGCTTCCGGCGGAGAAGAATCCGCTGCCGGTGGCGCTGTTCGTTTCCTTTTTTTCCATCCATCAGCAGCGGACCGATTCTGCGGGCAAAGCAGATGCTACCGCAGTTTGGGCAGGTGAGGCCGTTTGATTATGAGGCGGTCACAGACGGTCTGAAGGTCACTACCTGGGGGCTGTTTCAGAAGCTGGTGATTGCAGATAACCTTGTCCCCTATATCGTTAGTGTGAAAGGGGCGCAGGATGCCTCCGGCACGGCGCAGTTTCTGGCGGCGGTGCTCTATTCCTTCCAACTCTATCTGGATTTTTCGGGGTATTCTTGTATCGTCATTGGCACGGCGCAGCTGTTCGGCTTCCGGATTCCGCAAAACTTTGATCATCCCTATCTTTCAGGGAGCGTCAGTGAATTCTGGCATCGGTGGCATATTTCGCTCAGTTCCTTTCTGCGGGACTATGTGTATTTTCCGCTGGGAGGAAGTCGCGTGCGGGAGGGGAGGATCTATTGCAATCTGCTGTTGACCTTTTTGATCAGCGGCATCTGGCATGGAAACGGCATGACCTTCCTCATCTGGGGGCTGCTGCACGGTTTGTTTATCTGCCTGGATCGGCGCCGGAAAAGGCGCAGCGTCCTTCTGACCTTCCTGCTGGTGACCGTTGCCTGGGTTTTCTTTGCCGCGGCAAGTGTGAAAGACGCGCTCCATACGCTTGCTTCCTTTGTCCGCGTACCGGGGGAACTGTTGCAACTCGTGGTGCAGACGGGAGGCGGAAAGGGTGGAACAATGGAGAATCTAGCTGAAGCATGGAATCGGCTCCTTTTTCCGGAGGCGGATGTCTTCCTGTTGCAACCGGTGGTCTTTTTGCTTCTCTTCTGTGTAATCAGTATTTTTACCAAAAATCATCCCGGACTTCCGTGGATTCGGGAACAGAAGCCACTGCTTCGGTGGAGCTGCTATTTACTTCTGATCGGGGCGGTTTTATTTCCATGCGGCGGCACCGGTAAATTTTATTTATAATCAGTTCTAATAAATGAGGGAGATCGATTGAAAAAACTGATGTGGAAACTGTTGCGGTGTCTGCTTCCGGCGGTGCTGTATCTGATGCTATCGTGGTATCTGGATCCCTTTAATGTCTTTCACTGGAACAGGTTGCGATTTACGGATACGGCTCCTGCGCAGAATTACATTAAGACGAAATACATTCTGGCAAACCGGGAGAAATACAATGCCTTTGTCTTCGGCTCTTCCCGCGTCGGCAATCTCCCGCTTGACGGGCTGCCTGCGGAAGATGACGGCATACCGTTAGCATGGTACAATATGACAAGTTCCAACGCGGCGCTGATGGATCATGTGAAAACCCTGCAAACGTTTTTGGAGCATCGGGTTTCAGTGAAGATGTTGTTGGTCGGCGTGGACGAAATTGCGGCGACCAGAACCTATGCCTCCAATGCGGCGGAACCGATTTACCGGCAGTACCAGGAATACGAAGCGCATCCGCTTTCTTTTTACCGCTCGTATCTTCTGCTGAAGCCTCGGTGGTCGCTGCTTCCGCAGGTGCTGCAGGATGACACAAAGGCGCATGAGGAGGAGCGGGAGCTGTTTTACCGCTATGGAGTGCGCCCGGAGAACTGTGATGTCACAAAACCGGAATTGACCGGGCAGGCGATGCCGTCCGCCCTGCCAAGCGGCAGGTATGAGGCGGGGACAGATCCGGAATCCATTCGTGCCCTGGGGGAGTTGGCAAGGCTGTGCAGAGAGAATCGGATACGGCTGGTGGTTTTTTCTTCTCCGATTTTACAGACAACCTACGAAGAGGCGCTTCAAAACGGGTATGCGGATTTTTTGAAAGACGTCGGGAAAATCGTGCCTTACTATTGTTTTTCCGGATACAATGCGTATACGACGCACGCGGAATACTATTTTGACAACTCGCATTATAAGCCCTACGTCGGTTTGCAAATGGAAAAGGTGATGTTCGGGGACAAAAGGGCAGAAGAGAATTTCGGAGAACGGAGGGGAAGATAGGACTTCCTCTGCAGTAAAAGGCATACCGATCAGGGCAGGGGGGCTCAAACCGGGCAGACAGGATGAAGATGAAGGGAAGCATCCATTTACAGGAATATAAAAGACAGGTGGGCAGGTGGATTGTAAATTTCTGCCTGTTAATGACTGCCTTCGGCGGTTTTTTGCGTGACGGCTTCGGAGCGGATACGGCGGGGCAGCATGTGATGGCCAGAATCAATATCAATCGCTGGCCGTACAACGGGCGGTTTCTCGCATACGCACTGAACGATCTTCTGGACAGGTTTGGCATCAATGCGGTTTTTCACTACCGCATTTTTTACCTGATTTTCATGGTAAACTGTGCCCTCTCGCTTTGCGTCTTGCAGGCAATGTTGGGTCGCTTTTTTCTGTTTGAGGGAAAAGAGAAGGCGGAACCATCCGGTGCGTATGCGGTCAGGGCGATGCAACAGAGGAAGGGGCTGGAGGAAAGTTTATGGAGCAGGGACCGGATCATGAGACAGTTCCTGCTGTATGCGCTGAGCGGACTGTTTTATATCAACGGCCTTTTTACCGAAAACTTCATGTTTCCGGAATGTTTTCTGAGTTTTTCGCTTGCCTATCTCCTGACTTCTCTTGCCGCCTATCTGGTTGCGGTGCGGGAGAAGAAGATCATCGGAGTTCTCCTGTTGCTTGCCGCGTCCCTCCTGTACCAGGCGCCGGTGGTGGCAGTGCCCTTGTTTCTCATTTCGTACTGGATGATGCAAAACGGCGGGGAGATTACGAGGAAGGTTCTGTCCCGGGGAGGCGTTTGGACTTTTGTTTGCCTTCTGCTTGCAGGAGGCACCACGAAGATTGGCGGGATGCTGGCACTTCGGGATGGTCAGCTGGTGAAAGGGGTGAATCCGACCGGGTTGGGGCAGGTGATTTCCAGCACCGCGCGGAACCTGATGGCATTTGGCACGAGCGGATTCCATTTGATGCCGCCTCTGTTTTTACCGTTTCTATCGTGGGGAATCCCGCTTTGTCTCTTGCTTTACGGGTGGCAACAAAAGAAAATTGGCCGCCGACCATTCTGCTCCGTACTTTTGGCGGAAGTCTTCTTTATCCTTCTTGCCATGTCGCTGTCTATAGCGGTCTATCAGCCTAACCATTATGCGGAGGTGACGCCGAGGCTGATGTACGGGATGTATGCCGCGCAAATGCTCTTCCTGATGATGACTTACCTGCTGACGGGGAGCAGAGGAAAGCATCTTCTCTTCTGCCTGAGTGCATTTTATCTCTGCATCCAGATCGTTGCCTGTAATACCATCATGATGAATCACTACATCAGCAACGAAGAAGATCTGCAGGTGGCAAGAGAGGCCTATGCGCAGATTCAGTACTATGAGCAAAAGACGGGCAAAGAGATCAAACACATCGCCTGGTGTACCGATACGAACTGCGAAAACAGATATCCGAATGTCTATTATCAATATGGTCAGATTAACGAAAGGGTGCTGTCGCAGACGGCTTATTGTATGCTCGTGATGGCAACGGATTATAAAAGATTTACGGATGAGGCTCTCGTTCCCATGAAGGCGGAAGTTTACGATCAATACTTTAAGGGAAAAAACTGGGACGTCTTTTTGCCGCAGGAACAGATGATCTTTCAGGGAGATACGCTCTACTGGTGTATTTATTAGAGAAACAAAGAGCCTTCCGTGCAAGAGAGGTGGCGTGATTCATAGAAATCGGGAGTGGAAAACCGAAAAGATGGAAGATAGAAGGTTCAGGCAGAGAGTACCGGAGGTTCTCCTGGCGCTCCTTCTCCTGTTCGTGATCGGAGAGTTTGTTTGCGCAAATCTGTTTCACTATACGCGGTATATGGACGCGGATATTGCCGGCGAAGTACTGTTTGCCAAAATGACTGCAAAGAACGGCCTGATACCGCCCTCCACGTGGGCATACAGTACGGAGAGAAGAACCCTTTATCCCTGTCGTCTGGGAGCGGTTTTGTATGCGTTAACAGGAAATCTAAATCTCTCCATGGGGATGGCCTGTTCCCTCTCCTTCTGTTTCCTGCTCTTTCTGATGGGAGTGCTCTACAAAAAAGCGGGATTTTCACGGATCGAGCTTCTGTGTGCGCTCTTGTTCACGTTCACCCTTACTTGCAATATCCAGGGCTTTCAAACCATGATCGCACTCTATGCGGGCTATTATCTCAGCCAGATGGAAGGGCTGTTTCTGACACTCCTTTTGTTAACCGGACTCTCTGGGCGGAGAGGGGAGTACGGGGAGCGGCGAAGGCACTTTGGGAATGAGGCGAGAATGGTGGGCTTGATCCTGGTGGCTGTTCTCTTGGGCAGGCAGGGGATGCGTGCCTTTCTGATGGTCTACCTTTCCATCGCTGGCACCACTTTTTTCCGATGGCTGGTGAAAAAAAGAGAGAAACAGGCCCTGCAATTTGTAACTGCACTTCTTCTGACTTTTCTCAATGATCTGACTGTGAAAATGACGGCGTCCAACCCGCTCTCCACAACCAGAAATCTGCGTCACGGATCGGAGAAATTGTTCCGGGTGGTGATTCCCCAGATCGGAGAAATGATGCAGCTTCCGGAAGGACGGTGGTTATGGATCCTCCCCTGTGTGCTCGGAGTGCTTGGACTGATCCTTGCGTGCAGCGACTGTTGCAGGAAGCAGGAAGAGGGAGACTTACTTGCGGCGCAGGTTGTTTGTGTCTCTGGGCCTCCCTCATGGTGATGGTTTTCTCCGCTTCTTTTACGACGATGGAAAGCTCCTCGCGTTACTTCATCGCGCTTCCGTTTGCCGTAGGGGGATCCTGCGCGTATCTCCTTCTTCGAAGCAGGGAGAGAATGGAGAGCCGATGCGGGAGAATCCTTCCCTTTGTTATCGTTCTTCTGGCACTGACGACCGGCTTTTGTGCCGCACGGATCAACAGGGATCAGCTCCTTCTGCGGGATGACACCGGAAATTCCTGGCTGGCGAAGGCGGGAAGATTCCTAGAAGAAAAAGGGTATGATCACGCCTATTCCACTTTTTATCTGGCAGGACCGGTTTCGGTACTGATCAACGGAAGGGTGCAGGTGGCGCAGCTGGATGACTTTCGGGATATGAAGGCCATGCAGTGGTTATCGGATGCGTCCTGGTATCCGCCACGGGTAAAGAGCGAGGAAAAAACGGCATTTCTGGTGACGGAAGCCAACCGGAAGGATATGGAATTTTTTTTACAGAAACATCCGGATCTCCTGCTTGGCGTCACGGAACTGGACGGACTGCGGGTTTATGAATGCAAAAGAAATGTGACCAGGTGGGGAGAGTAGATGCGGCAACAACAGGAAAGAGCAAATGGAATCCGGGTCTTTCTGTTAAGTCTGCTCCTTGGTGCAGGTGCGCTTGCGCTGTTCGTGATACAGGACCACGGCGCTTTTCTGATGCTCGCCGATTTAACAAGCAGGAGATCCCGTTCTGTATGGAGCTGTCGGGTTTCCTCCATACGCTCCCGAAGGGGAAGATCGGCTCTGTCTTTTGCAGACAGTGGGACTGGGGAATGGATCTGGGCAGTTCCGTTCTCTACAGTTTCGGTTATTACAACCTGGGCAGTCCCTTCTACTGGCTGACACTGCCTTTTCCCAGATCGTTTTACCCTTATCTCATGGCGCCCATGATGGTGCTCAAGTATGCAGCGGCAGGCAGTTTTTCCTACTTGTATTTGAAGCGGTTTGTCAGACGGAAGGAAACGGCGATGATCGGAGCGGTGCTGTACGCCTTCTCCGGGTGGCAGACCGTGAATCTGCTCTTTTTTACCTTTATGGATGTGGTTGCCTTTTTCCCTCTTCTGCTGCTCGGACTGGAAAAGTGGATGGCGGAAGAAGAGCGGGATCCCAGACTGTTTGTCTTTGCCGTTTTCCTGAACGCCCTGAATAATTATTATTTCTTTCAGGAAGAGGTCCTGCTGGTCATTCTCTATTTCCTGTTTCGGTTCTCTGCAAGAGGATGGAAACGTCTGTGGAGGGAGGCGGTTGTTTGCCTTCTGTATGCGACCATCGGGCTGATGATGGCAGGCATTCTCTTTGTGCCCAATCTCCTCTATGTGCTTGGAAACCGGAGGAGCGCAGCGTCCCTTCGTCTATCGGATCTGTTCTGGGAACCGTACCGACTGGTCTATGTGTTAAAGGGGATTCTGCTTCCGGCAGAATCGACCCAGGATGCCAGCGCCGGGGTTCCCTGGACATTTGATTCGACGTCCTGTTATCTGCCGCTTTTTGGATTTTCGCTGGTGCTAGCCCACCTGCTTCGGGAAAAAAAGCGGATCTTTTCAAGGAAAGAAGATGCCTGGTTACCCAGGCTGATCTGTTTTCTCCTTTTGGTGTCTGTGATTAAGGGAATCAACGCCGTCTTTACCCTGTTCACGGATAAGGTGTATCATCGCTGGTGGTTTATGCTGGTGCTGATGATGGCACTGGCCGGCTGTAAGGTGCTGGAGGAGGAGAAGGAGAAAGCAATCTGTAAGGGGATTCTGGGCAATGCACTCTGCATCCTGTTGCTCTCACTTTCTACTTATCTCTTCCCCGGAGAGGGAGAAGCAACATCTGCGCTCTACCGGCCGGTGCGCTTTGCCTTCCTGTGTATGATAGGAGCGGCGGCACCGATGGTTTGGGCCCTGCTTGTGAAGATCGCTCGGAACAGGAAACGAAGGGATGCAGGTGAGGAAGAGACAAAGGGGATTCCGATTCGTCTCACGCTGGTCTGCGCCTGCTTGGGAGCCATTTGTACGAGCATCCTTGCGATCTGGCAGTTCAGGCAGGGGACGGATGAGCAGGCGATGTTGTCCGCTTATCAGGTTGGCGGACAGTTGTTAGAAGAAGATCCGCAGTATCGTTATGCGCTCTCCGATAATGCCTATGTCATGAGCGGTGATGCCAAAGGGCTGGGGAGCTGGAGTTCAACCGCCTCCAATGCCCTTACCGAATTTGACGGACTGTTTGATTTCTGGCTGGGAGATAAGAGACTGGTAAAGGTCACGGTGCCGGGGCTGCAGGAGTTGTTAGGAGGACGGTATGAGCTGTACCGGGGAAACCTCCATGAGGCCAGCCGGATCGGAAACGGAGAAAGCGAGGCAGGTGGCGCGATCGAGACGAAATCTCTATCGGAGACAGAGGTTTTGCAGTCCTTCGCCGTTTCAGGAGAGTCCTACCATGTGATTCAAAAAGCGGCCTGCCCGATTGGTTATGCGGTCGATTCCTATATCACGGAGCCGGATCTGCGCCGCTTTGACAAGGAGGATCGGGGCGTTCTGCTGTTGCATGCAGTGGTGATTGCGGATCATGACAGGAATCTGCTTTCTGAAAAAAGTGCTGGATTGCAAAGGCTTTCCGTAGCAGAAGCGAAGAAAATCCTGTCCGCAAAGGAGGAGGCTGTTTCCGAAGGAACGAAACGGAATCAGGCAGCAGGCGTGCGTGACTTTGAAAAAGATGCGGGCGGTTTTTCCTGCAGGACAGATTATAAAAAGGATCAATATGTTTATTTTACCGTACCACAGGATGGCGGGTGGAGCGCCAGTGTCGATGGGAAACCCGTGTCCATCCTGCGAAGCGGAGGGATGATGTTGATTCCGGTGCCTGCCGGAAACCATCAGATCCTTTGCACCTATCTCACCCCCGGGTTTACAATGGGATGCATCCTGACCATCATGGGATGTCTGTGTGCGGGATGGATTTTTGTTCGCCATGGGGAAAGAGGACGGAAAAGACAGGAAGAGTGAAGTGAAAAACGAAGGAAAGAAAGCGAAAATTTTATTTGCACTGCTTCTCGCAGGGGAGCTGTTTTGTTTTGCCACCGGTTGCGTGTGGCTCATGAAAAGCGGTAAAGAGCGTGCAGGCGGATGCCGGGCAGCTGGAAGTCGGTCAGATCGAACGTGGCGCCAGGAAGGGGAATCAGGTCGGCACTGCAGTCGGTTTTGACGGGCAGGAACGGTATGTGGGGGTTCATCCGAATGCGTTTTCCTTCGGCGTTTACAAGGCGGAAGTTTCCTACCGCATCACCGAAGATTCGGCGGAAAACGAAGGTTCTGTTTACGTGAAGGCGTACGACCGTTCCGGGGTGATCGCCGGTCACCGTCCCCGGTATACGATTGATAGTGGCAAGCAAGATCTTCCGTCCTATCGAAACAACCTGTCTTTTCGCTTTTATGTGAGGCAGAAACGGGTTCCTGTGGCTGTTTCCTGTTTTCTTGCCGATGATTTTGACGGCTTGCTGCGGGTGGATCGCATTCGCATTACCTTCCTTCCTGCACAGACCGTCTTTGTGTTTTTCTGTACGCTTGGGATTTGGATCATCCCTGTGAACCTGATCCTCTATCTCTATCTTTGGAAACGAGAGCAAACAAGAGAGTTTTTACAGCGAAGGGGAGTTCTTCTTGCGGTCTTATCCGGCATCGTGCTGGTGGCACAGTTTCCGCTGCTGGTGGACGGTGTTCCGCAGGGATGGGATCTTTCTTTTCATGCATACCGGCTGCAGGAGCTGGCACAGTCGCTTCGAGACGGCGCCTTTCCTGTGCGCATGCAGGGAAACTGGATGAACGGGTATGGATATCCGGTCAGCATCCTGTATGGGGATATTTTGCTCTATCCCTTCGCACTTCTGTATCTGGCAGGACTTCCGCTGCATCTTTGCTGGAAGATTCTGGTTTTCGCGGCGAATGCGTCTACGGCAGCCATTGCCTATGGCGTGTTCTTTCGGATGGCAGGCAAATCAGGATCCGGGCAACCGACTGCGATGCAGGAGGAAGCCATGCAGGTTCCTGTGAGACAGGCGGCGGCGCTGGCGGCGACGGCGCTCTATACCTTGAACCCCTACCGCCTGACGGATCTCTATAACAGGGCGGCTGCCGGGGAATTCATCGCCATGATTTTCCTGCCCCTCGTGCTGTACGGATTCTGGAAAATCTACAGCGGAGAAAAGGGCGTCCTGCCCCTGTCGATCGGCATGAGTCTGATCCTGACCTCCCACCTTTTGAGTGCGATTTTGACCGCCTTTTTTCTGGTGGTTGCAGCGGTGGTTTTCTGGAGAAGAACCTGTAAGAAAAAAACACTTTGCGGTCTTCTGGGCTCTGCCCTGCTCACCCTTCTGTTTCGGCTTTTTTCCTGATCCCGTTTTTGCAATACTATAAGCAGACACAGCTCCTGGTACAGACGGCGGAAACGAATCTGGAGAATGCATCCGTTTATCTGCCGCTGGTCTTTGGAACCGTATACAAGACAAGGGGAGCCAGCCCTTCGGAAGGAGAGATGGGAGGGATGGCACTCTCCCTCGGTTTTGCCGCAGGGGTGGTTCTGCTGTTGTCTTTCATTCTCCTCTTTCGTCAGAAAAAAAAGGAGGTGCTTTCCCTTGTTTTCTTTAGCCTCCTTGCCATCTGGATGAGTTCGAATCTTTTTCCCTATGGGATGATTCTGTCGCATACGGGAGCGCTCGGAAGGGTGCTGTCCTCGATTCAGTTCGCCTGGCGGTTTCTGATGATGGCAGCTGTCTTTGTGTCAGCGCTCTGTGCCCTCGTGTTGTCCGAAGGAAGGGTACAACCTTGCGAATCCGGGTTTCAGCGGATATCAGAGGAAAATAAAAATCTTCTGCTATCCGTCCTGCTGTTCGTGCTCATTGTCTATCAGGGGGTCAGCTTCAGCGGTGCCTTCCTTTTAGAAGAACCCGGAAGGAAGAATGAGACGCTGACTTGTATGACCGATCCCTTCCAGCAGGCGGGAGGAGAGTACCTCCTTTCCGGAACCGATGTGGAAGCGTGCAGGGACCGGAAGATTCTGACTTCAGACGCCTCCTGTAAGGCGCAGCTCCTGGAAGAGAGAGGGACGGATCTGCTTTTTTCCGTACAAAACAGATCGAACAAAGAAGAGACGCTGACGCTGCCCAAATTTGCCTATCCCGGTTATAGGCTCCGCCCTCCTTTCTCCAAGGCGGGGGTAGCAAACAGAGGAACCGTGGGGACGACCTCCGCAGGGGAGAACAACCGGATCCGACTCACCGTTTCTCCCGGTGCGGAAGGAACCTGGAGGCTTTGCTTTCAGGAGCCGGTTTTCTGGAGAATAGGGGAGGTGCTCTCGCTCCTTACCGCAGTGACGGTCTTGGTACGAAGCAGAAGAAGGACGAAGAGCGGTTGAAAATGATCCATCAGTAGGAAGAAAGATTGTTCCAATTTCATCAGCAGGAAGAAAGATTGTTCCATTTCCATCAGCAGGAAGACAGAGGAATCCATCCATTTACAGAAAGATATAGAGGAACAGAATGAACAAGAATCAGACAGAGAAGATGGTGCAGGATCGGTGGTTGCAAGGAAGGGGCTCGGTGGGAGATTATCTGAGAGATCAATTCAACCGGATCAAGATGCCCTTTCTGGGGCTGTATGCCTTTGCTTTTTTCCTGTATCTGCCGATGATCGTTTTGCGATTAACCAATGACATGGATGGGCTCTGGGATCAGGACGACCATGTGGCAGGAGAGGCGGAGCTTAGAATCGGAAGATGGTTCTGGATGCATGTAGCAAGGGCGAGATTTTTTGTCTCCATGGACCCGATTCCGCTGGTGATTGCATTGGCAGTCTTTGTGGCGGGGATCCTCCTGATTTTGTCGGTGCTGCGACTGCGCTTCACCTTTGTGAGTGCCGTTTCCTGTCTGCTCTTTATCCAGCATTTCCTTAACCGCCCAGATGGCGTACAGTTACATGGCTATAGAGTTTTCCCTTTCTTTCCTGCTAGCTGTCCTGGCGGTCCTAGTGGTGGAGAGGGGAAAACAGGCCTACCTCTGTATTCCACTCGCCGGACTCTGCCTTTCTCTATCGATGGGGCTTTATCAGGCCAGCCTCGGCGTGTGTACGCTCTTAGTCCTATTCGTCCTTCTCTTCCGGCTCCTTCGAGGAGAGGAGAGCGCACAGACAAGGCTCTTCCTTGCCAGGGCGATGGGCGCGGTCCTTACAGGCGGCATCCTTTACTTCCTTCTGCTGAAACTGCATTTGTTCTTTTTCCACACAACGCTTTCAGATTATGGCGGCGCAGCGGAAGTGAGCCCCTGGTCGATCCTGCGCTCCTTCCCTTCCAGCTTGAAACACACCTATACCGCAGTATGGTTTTATTTCTTCAACGGTCTCTTCCAGCAGAACCGGTTTCCGGACATCGTCGCACATGCGGCCTATCTGGTTCCGCTGCTGTCGTTGTTTCTGGCGATTGTGCTGATCGGCAGGCATTCGATCAGGCGAGCCCTCCTTTTTGCCTTCCTTGCGCTGGGAATACCGGTCTTTGCCAACAGCTTCTTTTTCCTGGCGACCAATGCCACGACGCAGCCGCAGATGACCATCCCGATGGCGCTGATTCTCCCGCTTTGTCTGTTGTTTCCGGGAGAAATGCAGACCCTATTTTTGCCCGTTCGAGGGCTGATCCGGAGGCTGGTGTGCGGCGCTTATTTGCTTGGTGCCTTTATCCTGCTTTACGGTTCGACCTGGATGGTGGAAACGGATTTCTATGCCATGAATGCCGGAAGGCGTGCCACGATGACGCTAACGGAGAGCATCATCAACGTGTTAGATGCCAGAGAAATCGACTATATCCATACAGGGATTCTCATTATTGGAGGCCCCGGCCAGTCCGAGACGTTTGAAAGGGACCCGCTTTACGCGGAAGCAAATGATTTTGCTCAGTACGGAAACTGGGACGGGGTCTATCAGGAGGAGAGCCGAATCTGCTGGAGGAAGGTGTTTGAGAAATTGTACCGTCTGAATATTCAGTATGTCACGCCGGAGGTCATGGAACGGTTTATCAGTTGCCCGAAGTCAAAGCCATGCCCGTTTATCCGGCACCCGGCGGGATTGCGCAGATCTACGGCGTCACTGTCATTAAACTGACCAATGAGGTGTTTGCGGAATGAAAAAAAAGGTCTTGAAAATCGGTATTTTTGCCTCTTTACAGGTTCTGGGTGCCATCGTTCTCGGTTTCCTGCTGCTGGTTTTGGTTTACACCTTGCCGCTTACACCGATCCGCCAAAATGTCGCAAACGCCCTGCCAATGATCGAAGCGGAGGGAGATTATCCGACCTGGGGGATGGTTACGTCGACCAAGTTAGACGGATTTACGGATCACCTCATGCTGAATGAGGCAAGCGCAAAAAGCGGCTACGGCAGTGTGATTCTGGATGCACTGCGGAATCCGCACATGGTCACGGAAGAAGAGGGATCACAGGCGCAGAATCTGGAAGCTTCCCTTCAGGATTCAGGAGAAGGAAAGGTCAGACCGAAAGACTATGCAAGGTACTGGCACGGGTATCTGGTGGTTTTAAAACCGCTGTTGTCGGTTTTCTCCGTTCCGGAAATCCGGATGCTTCATGCAGGAGCGGTCCTCTTCCTGTTTACCGCTGCTACCCTGGTACTTGGTTTTCGCATCGGAAAAAGAGGAGCAGCGTCGCTCTTCCTTGCATTCCTGTCTCTCGCTCCCGTCACCCTGATGCTGTGTATGACTTACGGGGTGATCTGGCAGATTTCCATGGTGGCCATTCTGGTTCTTGTACATTGGGAACGGTACTTCATGGAAGGGCAAAAATATCTGTTTCTCTTCCTGTGGTGCGGGATTGCGGTGGCTTACTTCGATTACCTGACCTATCCTGCCGCAGCGCTGGGGATGCCGCTCGCCGTCCTTGTGGTTCTGGGCGACGACGGGATACGAAATCAGTTGAAGAAAATGGCGGGGGCAGCTGCCTTCTTCCTCTTTGGCTATGCTTCCATGTGGGCGGGAAAGTGGATTCTGGCGCAGCTTCTGACCGGAGATTCCGTGATTGCAGATGCCAAAAACACCGTCGTAGATAGAGCCGGCAGCAGCAATGAAGTCGATTCTTCGCTGCATTCCATTTTGGCGAGATCCTTTGGAGAAATGGGCAATCGCGCTTTTCTTCTGGTGGTGCTTCTTTTCCTATTGGCGCTGGTTGTACTGCTGCTCACCAAAAAAATGCAGGTGCGCCTGGAAAGGGCGAAGGTCATTGCGCTTTTGTTAACGGCCTGTATTCCCTTCCTTTGGTATTTCGGAGTCAGGGACCATTCGGCGGAGCATATTTCCAACGCCTTCAGGGAACTCTGTGTCTTCGTGTTCAGTCTTTCTCTTTGCCTGCAAGAAAAGAGCACATCCCGGAGCGGGGCTCTGCATTAGTCGAACGTTTTTCTTGCGACCGGAATCAGATAGCTCGCTCTTTCCTCAAAAAAGCGCTGAATGCCTTGCATTTCTTTTGCAAAGGGATCGGGAGAACCTTCAAAAAAGCGCTTCCGGTGCACCTGCATGGGTTTGGCATAGGTTTGCAAATAATTCCGGATAAACGGTTCGACCTGTTCCTTGGAAAAAGTAGAAGTGGCAAGGGTTTGCAGTTTCTCTAAGAAAGCCTGTCGAAACTCTTTGTTTTGACAGAGACTGCCGAAAATGGCATCGTGATCGATGGCAGTTTGCAAGGTGTTGTCTCGAATCTTCGACTCTGCCATGCATTCGCCGTTGACGTCGAAGAGAACATAGCGCCATTTTCCATCCTCATACTTTCCCTTTCCCGTTTCTCTCGTTCTCCAGAGTCCGACATTGGAGAAGGGCCAGTCGCCGTTTGCGATATAAATTTCAAAGGCATAATAAGACAGGAGGCTGTCCATATCAATCTTTTCACACGCCTTTTTGTAATTCTCCGGAACGGTCATATCGTTTTCGGAGATCCATTTCTGTAACTCCTCGTACAAGGCTAGATCGGAAGAAAGTCCCAGGTTCACCTCTCCCTCTTTGATATAAACCACATTGTCCGGATTGACCCGGTAGTGATGCGCAAAATACAGCGCATCATATCGTTCCGCCATTTGATAGAAGCCCCAGTACTCCCCATTCAGGAAAAGCAGGCAGGGCGAAAAGCGCATGGTGGAAAAATTCTCTTTTTCCCCAAAATGCATGGCAAGATAATCCCGAAAGAGGGTGTCCTGGTCGCTGCCGCCGGAAAACAGGTTCAGTCGTTTCTCCGGGTAGGGCAGATGATCTAACCTGCATTGGAAGCTGGAATTTCCATCGTAGCTTTTTCGGGCATACAGATTGAGACTCTTCGGATTGTTGCTCCTGCTGGCATGTCCCTGAATACGGATGCCGATATTCTGATTGCACAAAAAACGGTGATCGGCGTCAAAGAAATTCACGGAGGCTTCCCGCTCGGATTCTCTTCCGTAGCGGAAATAATTGGCAGCCCAGAAGAACCAGAGCTTCTTTGTTTCCGGCATGCCCTCTGAGACAAAGCGGTCAAAATCGCTACCCAGCACATAAATCCCGTAATCGGGGTCGAAGAGGTAGGTGGGATCGGAAACCAGAGAAACGACGGGTAGATTTTGATAGCCCGGACGGTTTCGGTAGCCAATAAAGTAGGAGGCAGTTTCCACCTCGGCGGGTTCTCCCTTGGCCTTGTAATAAACGGCCCGAATCACGACGCATTTATCCACCGGAAAGGAAGGAACGGCATAGAGGGGAGGATCGATCGCTCCTGCCTCCTTGAGTTTCTCTTTTTGCAGGCCGGCACTGACGTCGTCCCTGGAGGCATAGAGATTCGGATTGGGAGTCGGATCCGTCAGGTGCAGAGGCTCTTTGTAGAGGGGAGAGGATTCGGTCGGGATGGAACCATCCAGCGTATAATAGATTTTCCCTCCCGGATGGGGTCCTCTGTAAAAGATTTTCAGATCAAACCCCTTCTCATAGAAGCCGGGCTCCTTAGAGAAAACAAGGCCGCTGTTTTCCGCTTCGGTATACGAAGCTCTTTTCAGCAACTCTCTTTTCTGTGTTTTCACACTATTTCTTTCAAGAGGAAAACAAAGGAAGAGCGCAAGGAGAAAGGCGGTTAGAATCAGCAAATAAAATTTTTTGGACATGAATGGTTATCCTTTGGATGGGGGAGAGATCAATGTCGGAGCCGGAACAGCAGCCTGCCATCCGGCAAAATGATGCAGATTTCGCTATCGCTCATCGGAGGAATCTTCCTGGTATCCAGAAACGTATTTCCGTCAAAGAGACAGAGCGTTTCTCCGCTTTTTAACGAAAAATTGCAGAGGTAGGATCCGATCTGCTCTTTATTTCTGGCACCATGGATGAGAATGCTGTCTCCGGGAGAAAGCTTGATAGCAGGTAAACGAAAGCGCAGGGGGTCCTCAGGGTCGTCCGAGACAAACAGGTTTCCAAGAGAAACGGTTTGTGTTCCACGATTGGTGATCCGAAAGGAGTCGAAACTGCCCTTGGCTGAAATTTCGGAAAAGTAGAGGGGGGCACCTACCTTTGCAGCGGATTCGTCCCGTGCGGGAGAGCGAAGCCAATCCGCGAGACTTCCCTTTGGAGCCTTTGCCAGAACTTCCTGCTTAGAGGTATGAAAATATTGCTGCAAATCCGCGTCCAGAAAAGGATTGTGAAAGTGCATTCCTTCATCGGTAAAGCTGTCCCTGCGAAGAATACCGAGCACTTGCAGAAAGAGATGCCGGTAGGCGTCGGCCTCCATCAGGTGAGGAAAGACGGAATCCGCACCGTATCCCCTTTGTTCTATCAAATCGGCGAATGCATCCGCCTTCTGCTGAAAGGCCAGATCGGCGCCCCCGGTGACGAAATAGACCCTGCCGTCCTGATAGGGAAGATCGGAGTCGGGGAGGGGAGTCCTTGCGCGAAAAGCCCGAAACTGGTAGTCAGGAAAGCGAGGATTGTTAATCAGAACATTCATCGCGTATAAGGTCAACAGAGAACGGATGTCCACCTTCTCTTCCAGCGCAGCCCGTTCTTCCTCCCGGTTTAAATCCGCAGAAAAAAGATCCTGCAGCTGGAAGGCATTGAAAACCTTCGCTTCGGTTCCCTCTTCTTTTTCCACGTCATCGCTCCTCTTGAAGTGATAACGGGAAGCCAGAAAAGACGAAGAAAAATTCTGCACAAGGTGATAGTCTCCCATGTTTTTGCGATTCAGGAAAAGGTGCACGTTTGCGTGGTCGAGGAAGCCGTCAAAACCTGCCTTTGCTGCCAGGGCATTAAAGCGGGAGGTATTGACGGAATAAGGCGTCTTTCCGGGAACGAGAAGCACATTTTTGTAAGAGGATACGTGAGAAGTGGGAAAATCTCCTGTCCGGGTCAGGAAGGGAAGAGAAAGGGAGACAGCCCCCGGATCATAGCGCTCTCCGGCACGCAGAAGAAGCGTGGGGAGATCGGTAGAAGAGGCCGGCGTTACGAAGGCGTTCTCTACGCCGATCTTTAAGTCACTGCCATGAGAACCTTTTGAATCGTACAGATAGAGGTGGCCGGCGGGTTCCCCCTTCTCATAAAGCAGGGAGAGAACCGGAAGAGAAGGGGAAAATGCTGCCTCATCGCTTAGGAATTCGCGCATTTGCAAAAGAGAAGGGTCGTCCAAATGACGATCCTTCTGTTTCTGCGTCGTCTCAAAAAAAAGACTGACGACAAGCAGAGACAGAATCAAAGAAAATAGCAGCACAAGTTTGCATTTTTCCGGGCTGCATTTAGAAGAACGAAGGTGCTTCATTTAGGATGCTGCTTCCGAGCTGTCCGCAACCAGATTGACGGTGGCAATTCCTTCTTCCTGCTGCAAGGTACGCAGGAAGTCCGCAGACAGCTCCTTTTTTGCCCGCAGTGTAAAGATATATTCGGAGTGATCCCTCGCCGCATTTGCGGAGGTGAGAGTACAGGAGCGGACATAGGGGCGGATCTTTGCGATCAGAGCATCGGTGGGAAGAAGCGCCTGCTTTGCCGTGATAACGAGGAGGTATTTTCCCGAAAAAAGAGGAACATAGGAAGCAATCAGGATGACGATGCCGATGAAAAGCGTGGAAACAATGGAGAGTTTGAAGTTGCGGGAGCCTACACACAAGCCTTCCGTGATGGCAAAAAAAAAGGAAAATGGTATCTCTGGAGTCTTTGATCGCAGTGCGGAAGCGAACAATGGATAGAGCACCGACCATACCGAGGGAGATGACGATATTGGAGGAAATCATCAGCATGATGACCAGAGAGATCAGAAGGGTCAGGATCAGGCTGAAACAAAAGCGCTGGTTATAAGAAACGCCGTGAGAAGCCTGTGTGCTGACATAGTAGCAGAGAGAGATCAGGATACCGATGCAAAGACCGGCCAACAGGGTGAGCAGGATTTTTTTTACATCCAGATTGGCATTGTTCGTATAAAAATAGGTCAGGATATCTTCTTTTGACATAGGCAGCTCCTTACAGGTGGAATGATACCGGGACGCAGTTTGGAAGGAAAGATTTGCGTGGCGGTGAGATTATATGGTTGTGAGTCTTCCGGAGGCATACTTGCTGAAGGCTCTGCGGTTTAAACGAGAGGAACGGAAGACGCCCGTGAGAAAACGGGGAAGGTGCTCATTGAACTTCACCTCCAGAATCACTCCGTCAAGCAGGAGGGGAGTAACAATGGGAGCCTTCGCAAAGAGGTCATAACAGCTTTCACTGCTACGGATTTCAGCGTCGAAGGTGATGCGTACATCGAAGGAAGGGTAGAGGTAGGCAATCCGTTCATATTCGATTAAGGCGCTGGGGCGGTAGGCATGGGTTTCCATTTCGGTGTAGAGGCGAAGTGCGTCCGTTGAGGGGCGATTTTGCAACAGCACCTGTCTCTCTCCCTGCATGAGACGTTCCGCATCCGTCCTTCTGAGGAAAAGAGAGGTTTTGTGTGAAAACTCTCCTTTTTTTTCTTTGAGCTCCAGCTTGCAGGTATCCGCCCCCGGATCATAGGTGCGAAGGCGGATCTTTCTGCGGCACTCCAAACCGGCAAGGTTTTCGTGATAATCACGATTGTCCGGGGTGTCGAAATAAAGACTCCGGATCCGGTAGGGAGCCTGCAGACAGTGCGCGTCTCTTTGTAAAAAGAAGATCCAGCTTGTGTTGCAGTTCGCAGGCATCTTTTTAGGGGCAGGAGATATTTGTATTCACTACGGTTGATGTACATTGCGTTTGGCATGGAAAGAGTATATCATATCTGCAACGAAAGGAAGGAATATGAAAGAAAAAAAGAGGTTTTGGCTGATCCTTCTCCTGCTGCTGGAGACGGCATTCATTCTGTACCAAGTGATTCCGGCTTACCGACATTCCGGTGAGTATCACTTTACGATGGATGATTATAAGGTTTATGTAGGTGGGGAAGAAAAGCAACAGGGAGCCTATGTGGACGATTCCGTGGACGGCATCTCCAGGAAGGTGGTGTCGCCGGACTTTACCATGCAAAGGGGCGTCTATGCGGTTCATGTGACCTATCAGACGAATAATCAGCCGGGGACCGGGCAAATCGGCTGTTATACGGAAGTGTTGTCCAATTCTTATACACCCCTTTTTCATGCCGGCAGGGCGCGGATGATCGAAGCGCTTGGCTCCGATTCCTACCGGGTCACGACAGACAGGCAGGTACAGGCGCATCTGGAAGCGGTTTTGGAAGACCACTTTGACGCCTACCTTCTCTTGCAGAACGTGTCGATCGTGTATCTGAACGGAACCAGCGCAGCCCGTCTCTTCCTCCGGCTCTTTGCTGTCTTTTTTGGCATCGACCTGGTGCTCTTCCTTTATCTGTTTGACCGAGAGAAAGCCAGCGCATTTCTGAAAGAACATGCCTTTGTCGTGGTGGTTTTTTCCGCCGCGCTTTTTATTGCGCAAATGCCGTTGATGACCGGGGGGGATTCCGGAGGGACTGGATACGGATTTCCACGCAGTCCGGATCTGGGGAATTGCGCAAAGTCTGCGCGACGGATATTTTCCTGCCAAGGTGCAGAGCGGTTTACAAAACGGCTATGGGTATGCGACGGGGATTTTTTACGGCGATGTCTTTCTCTATTTTCCTGCGCTCCTCTATCTGGGCGGGCTTACGATTGCAGAGGTTTACAGCATCTTTGTTTGGGATGAACCTCCTCACGTTATTCATTGCCTATTACAGCTTTAACCGCATCGGAAAAAACAGGAGAGAGGCGGCAGTGGCCGCCGCCATCTTTGAGGTCTCGCTCTACCGGTTGGTCACACTGTATACCAGAGGCGCGGTGGGGGAATGGAGCGCGGTGGCGTTTTACCCGTTGATCCTACTCGGGATCTACGAAATCTACGCGGAGAAAGAACAAAAAAAGAAGGGCTGGCTCTTCCTTGCGATCGGCATGAGCGGAGTGATGGCTTCTCACGTATTGGCGACGGTGATGTCGGTCTGTGTGCTCCTGGTCTTTTTCCTTCTGGCCATCCGGAAGACCTTAACGAAAAAGGTTCTGTTGTCGATTTTGAAATCGGTTCTGGCAACCGCCCTCTTGAGCGCCTATTTCATCGTCCCTTTTCTGGATTCCTTTCGGGACGGTTATGTGCATCTGGTTTCGCAATACGGAAATGAATCTTTGCACGGCGTCTTTCTGAATCAGCTCTTTGCGACGAACTTTCATACAACAGGGGATGAGATCATGAACAATGCGATATCCCCGATGCACCTGGAGCTTCCGCTCACGTTCGGACCGGCAGTCGGGGTCCTGTTCCTGCTTGCCATCTATTTGTTGCTGCGGCTAAGGGGAGAAGACAGGGGAAAGCAAAAGAGGAGACTTCTGTTCATTGCCTTTGGTCTGACGGTTCTGTCCATCTTCTTTTATTCCAGCCTCTTCCCCTATGCAAGGATCGAGGAGCATCTTCCACCGGTCGCGGCATTTTTTGATCTGTTTCAATTTGCGTGGCGCTTGATGAGCTGGACGGCAGCGCTTCTGGTGCTCCTGTTCCTGTTTGTCTTGCAGGTGGTCAGAGAATGGAAAGGATCAAAGTGGGTGCAGGGGACGATCCTGCTCTTCCTGTTCCTGTTCTGTTATCAGGCGGTGAATTACAACAGCGATTATTCCAATCATGCCGAAACGGGAAAAGAGATTGTAGACATCAGTCGTACAGGAGCGATGAAGCTGGGATATGCGGAATATGCGATTGTGGGCGTGAATCCGTTGGAATCGGATCTGAAGACATCGGCGCCGCAGATACAGATTGGAAGCGTGTTCCAGAAGGGACTCGGCGCTACCGTAGAGGTGCGCGTGCCCGGGGAGGCAAAGGGTGCCTTTGTGGAGTTCCCGCGATATGCTTACCGGGGGTATCATGCCTGGGATGCCAGGGGAAAAGAACTGGCGGTGGATCGGAGCACCGGAAAGGTGCGTGTGTTGCTGCCCGCAGGATTTACAGGGCCCGTACACATTGATTTCGTACAGCCCTGGTACTGGAGAGCGGCGCAGCTGTTGTCGCTCCTCTTCTGGGGGATGCTGGTTTATGAAGGCATCCGGATCACATTTTGTCGGTACGGGAAGAGATCTTGTTTTCATACACGATGAACCCCTCCCGGTGCAGAGTTTTGATATAGCTGCAAAGCCGCTCATACAGCGGTTCTGCCTTTTCACCAAAATGATCTTTGACCAGAAGGCCGATCTGTTCGACGTTCTGTGTACCGTCTAAAAGAGGCCAGATAAAAGAGCCGAATTCGTCCAGAGCGATGTGGCTGATGCGCGGTCTGTGAAAAAACTTCTGAGCAATTCTGTTGATGAAGCCCTTGTGCTCTACGTCTACTTCCACAAGGGTTCCCTTCTTGCGCCAGAGGAGGTTGGAATTGCGTCTGGGGGTATAGTCCAGAAAATTCTCTTTTTGTTTCGCCAAAATGACAGGTCCTTTCTGTTCATTTAAAAATCACGGCAACCGGCGAGCTTTCAACCGGATGCCGTGATGAGAGATGACTTAAAGTTCGAATCGCGAGTTCCGTTTACTGAATGGAACTCTTTTTCTTGCGGTTGATGAAGAGCACCAGGGTCCAGGTGAGCAGGGCGTAGAAGATCACACCGCCGATGTTCCCGAGAGAAATGGTCTTAGAGATATTCAGGTCGATGTGAAAGACTGCGAAGAGAGCCAACAGGATGCCGATGATGCCTTCTCCTGCAATCAGACCGGAGGAGTAGAGCAGACCGTTTTCGATCTTATCCCTGCGCTCGGAGTCTTCCATTTTTTTCTTGTCAAAATACAGGCGAACCAGACCGCCGACCATCATAGGAGTGGAAAGGTAGATCGGCAGGTAGAGACCAACCGCAAAGGCAAGGACAGGAATGCCGATAATCTCCACTACAATCGCAATGAAGACGCCGGCAAATACCAGAGCCCAGGGAAGGTTACCGTTCATAACGCCTTCAACGACCAGTTTCATCAGGGTAGCCTGAGGAGCCGGAAGTTCTTTTCCGCCGTAGCCCCATGCGCTGTTGAGCAGATAGAGAACGCCGCCGACCGCAAAAGCGGAAGCAAAGACACCGATGAATTCACCGACCTGCTGGCGATAAGGGGTAGCACCGACAATATAACCGGTCTTCAGATCCTGCGAAATATCGCCTGCAATCGCTGTGGAAATGCAGATGATGGAACCGATGGTGATGGCAGCAATCATGCCGTTCGGACCGATGTTGCCGGTTGCTCTTAGAACGGAAGTTGCCAGAAGAAGGCTGGCAATGGTCATGCCGGATACGGGGTTGTTGCTGGAACCGATCAGACCGACCATACGGGAAGAAACAGTGGCAAAGAAGAAGCCGAACAGGATGACAATGATCGCACCCACCGGATTCAACGGAATGACGGGGACAATGGCAAGCAGGATCGCCAGAACGACGATGCCGCCGACCACGACCTTCATGTTGATGTCTTTATTTTGACGATTGACTTCTCCCGTCTTCACACCGATCTCTTTCACGGCGTCGCGGAAGGTGGTAACGATCAGCGGAAGCGATTTAATCAGGCTGATGATACCGCCGGCAGCAACCGCACCTGCACCGATGTATTTGACATAATTGGACCAGATGGCAACCGGGCTCATCTCCGCGATCGTCATGGAAGCCGGATAAATCGGAGAAGCCACGCTGGCTCCGAAGAGGGCGATGAGAGGCATGATGACGAACCAGGCCAGGACACCGCCTGCCATCATATAGGAGGTAACCTTCGGACCGCAGATGTAGCCGACACCAAGGAGGGCGGGCAGAACGTCCGCACCGAAGCCGGAACCCTTGTAGCCTTCAAAGTCCCAGGTGACTTCACTGGGAAAGAGCTGGAAACCGTCCGCAATGAATTTATAGACGGCGGCGATTCCCATACCGGAGAAGACGGTGACTGCCTTGGCGCCGCCGGTTTCGCCTGCCTCTAAGACATCAGCGCAGGCAGTGCCTTCCGGATAGGGAAGCTTGCCGTGCTCTTTGACAATCAGGGCGGCACGCAGAGGAATCATGAAGAAGATACCGAGAGATCCGCCGATTGTGGCGATGACGGCAATGGTCACAAGGGAGGGGGCGGTTGTGATCCCCTCTTTTGCCCAGAGAAAGATGGCGGGCAGGGTGAAGATGGCTCCTGCTGCGACCGATTCTCCTGCAGAACCGATGGTTTGCACCATGTTATTCTCCAGGATGGAGTCCTTGCGCATGATGATGCGGATGACCCCCATGGAAATGACCGCCGCCGGAATGGAGGCGGAAATGGTCATTCCGACCCGCAGCCCCAGGTAGGCGTTTGCGGCACCGAAGATAATCGCCATCAGCACGCCGATGACCACGGAGGTGACGGTCATCTCAGGCGGATTTTCATTTGCCGGAATGAAGGGCTTGAAAGATTGATTTGAATCACTCATTTTGTTACTCCTTTTCTTTAATATCGTAGAATCACGGGAAAAGCATACAGGACGACTGCAGGAGAGGATCGATTCCTTTTGCACTTTGAAGGGATAAAGCGACCAGATCAATAAAAAAATGTACGCGGCGCATACATTTCACGACCGGAACCGGACCGCCGGATGCTCAGGCACGCCTGTTCTTTCCTCATGCAATTCTTGAGAAGTCATTATAGATGATTTGCAATTGAATTGCAATCGCTTTTTGAAGGGAGAGCGGCATAGCACCGGAACGGACATCCCCGGAGCTATGGTCGCATGCGGTCACGAAGAAGGGAAGTCTCACCGGGTGGTCTGGCTATGGAAATCCTTCCCCAAAATGATAAACTGATGATAAATTTTTTACCAAATTCAGAATGCTCCACCGCAGGTGGGAGAAATATCATTCCAAAGATCATCATTCAGAGACCATAAACCAAAGATCAAAAGGGGGACAGCAGCATGAAAAAAAACATTATTGTCGGACAGTCCGGAGGGCCGACCGCAGCCATCAATTCGTCATTGGCGGGCGTCTACCGTACGGCCAAGGACCGTGGCGCACAGAAGGTGTACGGGATGCTCCATGGTGTACAGGGATTATTAGAGGAAAAATATATCGACTTATCCGATCATTTGCGGACGGAGTTGGATGAAGAGCTGTTAAAGCGGACGCCCGCTTCCTTCCTCGGTTCCTGCCGGTATAAGCTGCCGGAAATCCATGAAAATACGGAAGTATATGAGAAGATTTTCGAAATCCTGGAGAAGCTGGAAATCGAAGCCTTCATCTATATTGGCGGAAACGATTCCATGGATACGATCAAAAAGCTTTCCGACTATGCGATTATCAAGGGTTATCCGCAGAGGTTCATCGGCTGTCCCAAGACGATTGACAACGATCTGGCGCTGACCGATCACACGCCCGGCTACGGTTCCGCTGCCAAATATATCGGTACGTCCATGAAAGAAATCATCCGTGACGGGATCAGCATGATCCAGCCTAAGGGCAATGTGACCATCGTAGAGATCATGGGAAGGAATGCGGGATGGCTGACAGGAGCAACCGCCCTTTCCAAAGGAGAGGATTGTGACGGACCGGATTTGATTTATTTGCCGGAGGTGCCCTTTGATATTCAGAAGTTCGGGGAGCGGGTGCGGGAGCTGTTAAAAAACCGTACCTTCGTTTGCGTAGCGGTTTCCGAAGGCATTCGGGACAAAGACGGCAAATATATTTGTGATTACGGAGACAGCGTGGATTTCGTGGACGCCTTCGGTCACAAGCAACTTTCCGGAACGGCGACTTTCCTGGCGGGGTATATCAAGGGCGAGATCGGATGCAAAACCCGTGCCATTGAGCTTTCTTCCATGCAGAGGAGTGCTTCGCATCTGGCCAGCCGGATTGACATCCTGGAGGCGACGCAGGTGGGAGGTGCCGCAGTCAAGGCGGCGGATGAGGGAGATACGGGCAAGATGGTGGTTTTAAAGCGCGTATCGGACGATCCCTACCAGTGCTCTACAGAGGTCAAAGATGTGCACCGGATCGCCAATGATGAAAAGTGCGTGCCCTTAGACTGGATCACAGAGGATGGCAGCTATGTGACGGATGCTTTTGTCAGCTACGTGGAACCGCTCATTCAGGGGGATGTCTATCCGATTATCGTCAGCGGCATTCCCAGGCATCTCTATGCGCCGAAGGAATTAAACCACTGGAAATAATATAAGAAAAAAGAGCGGAGATTCACGCGGCCCACTATGAAGAGACGGCATGGTTATAGACGGGAACGAGGGATAACGAAAGGAAATTTGGATGGCGCTTGTATGTATCACCGGAGCAAGCTCCGGCATCGGAGAAGAGTTTGCGGCGCAGTTTGCCAAAAGAGGCTATGAACTCTTACTGGTTGCAAGAAACGGGCAGAAGCTTCGTAAACTTGCGGCAAAATATCCGCACTGCGAAATTTTCCCCTGCGATTTGGGAAGTGAAGAGGAAGTGAAGCGACTGATCGCCCGCTTGAAGGAAGAAGAGGATCTGCGCTTTATGATCAACAACGCGGGCTTCGGATCGGCAGGGGAATTTGAGGAGGATGTGCCGGAAAACGACCTGCAAATGATCGGTGTCAATGTGCGCGCCGTTCATCTGCTGACCCACGCCGCCCTTTTGCAGATGGAAAAAAAGAACCGGGGAACCATCCTGAATGTGGCATCCATTGCCGGGCTGATGCCGGGCGGACCCTTCATGGCGACCTATTATGCGACCAAGGCCTATGTGGTGTCCCTCACTTCTGCCATTGCGCAGGAACTTAGGAGGAAGAAGTCCCGCATCCGGATTTTTGCCCTCTGCCCGGGACCGGTTGATACGAATTTCAACCGGGTGGCGGGGGTGAAATTCGCCCTGCCGGGGATTTCCGCAAAGACCTGTGTCTCAGAGGCGCTTGCCGGTATGAAAAGAGGCAGTGTCATCCTTGTGCCGGGCAGATTGATGCGAATTTCCTCCGTTTTGGCGAGACTGTTGCCCAGAGGTTTTGTACTGAAGCTCATTTCCGGAGCGCAGAAAAGAAAGTTGGGGAGATAAGCGCCGATGTCCTATTCTTTTTTTGCCTCGATCTCCAGAATGAAATACATCGAACGCTGGGCGCTGATGCGCAATTCCAGGGAGGAGACGCTCTCCGAACATTCGCTGGAGGTGGCCATGATCGCCCATGCCCTCTGTGTGATTGCCAAAGAGCGTTATCACAGACCGCTCAATGCCGAAAAGGCAGCCTTGATCGGGATTTACCACGATGCGCCCGAGATCATTACCGGTGATATGCCGACGCCGGTCAAGTATTCCAGCGCGGAGATGAAGAGCGTTTACAAGGAGGTGGAGGCGGATGCACAAAGACGTCTCCTTGGCGGGTTGCCGGAGGATTTGAAACCTGTTTACGAGGAGATTTTTTCCCCGGAAAAAACGGGGGAAGAGGTTTACCTGAGAAGACTGGTCAAGGCGGCGGATAAACTCTCCGCCTACATCAAATGCATTGAAGAAGAGAAGTCGGGCAACACCGAATTTGCCACCGCCAAGAAGACCATCCGGGCATCCCTTGCAAAGTTGGAAGAAGAGCTGCCCGAGGTGTCGGATTTTGTGCGGGATTTTCTCCCTTCTTACGGCAAGACACTGGACGAGCTGAACCGGGAAGAAGATTGAACCGCAGAGTCGATCGACGAAGTTTAAGCTTTTAATAGATCAATTTAGCCGATCGACGAAATTTGTGATCTCCGCAGCGGAAATGAGCCGATCGACTAATTTCTACGTCGCATAGATCATGAACGAGCCGTTCTTCGAAGGAGAATTTCAGTGAGTCTTCACCTACGACAGCCGAAAGGGTTTTATATATGAAAATCACCAGCGCGGAAACTTTTGGAAAGGCATTGCGACAAAGGCGCAAAGAGCTAGGATATACGCAAGGTTATCTTTCTGAATTTACAGGCCTCAGTGTGAGCTTCCTTTCGGAGTTGGAGAACGGGAAGAAGACGATCCAGTTAGAGAAGGCCATTCAAGTTGCCATGCTACTCGGGCTGGATCTTCACATGGAAGTTCGGGGAAGATCATGAGGCAGTTAGACGTTTATATTGAAATTGCAGGTCAAGAACATCTCGCCGGTTCGATTCGAGGGAAGGATCCCTCGGATGCGGTATTTTCTTATGATTCCGCTTTCCTGGATCGGGGAAAAGCGATTTCGGTTCATCTGCCTCTCCGGAAAGAAGCTTTTTCTCCGGATGAAACAAGATGTTTTTTTGAAGGACTGCTCCCGGAGGGATTCAGTAGAAAAACGGTGGCTTCCTGGTTGCGAGCGGATGAGGAAGACTATCTGACCATTCTTTCGGAGTTGGGGAAGGAGTGTCTGGGAGCCATTCGGATCGAAGAAAATGAGAATCGGAAGATAGAGACGCCTCGGTACGTTTTGTTATCCCTGGAAGAGGTCAGAAGGCTGGCGGCGGAAGGGGTTTCAAAATCCACCGAAATTTTGGTGGAATCTCATCTTTCCCTTACCGGCGCATCAGGCAAGGTTGGTTTGTTTCTCGCAGGCGATCAATGGTATCAGCCCTTTGGAACAGCTCCGAGCACGCATATCTTAAAACAAAGTCATATTCGGTTTCGACACCTGGTCGAGAATGAGCAGTTGGTTCTGCGTACGGCAAAGAAACTTGGGATATCGACAGTGGAAAGCTTCGTCGTGCATGCAGGTGGGTCCCAGGAATCGGACATCCTGCTTGCAACGAAACGTTACGACCGGGATCTCATCCATTCACAAAAAAAAATCGGGGAGCTGCCCTGCCCTCTGCGTCTTCACCAGGAGGATTTTGCGCAGGCATTGGGAATACCCGGAAATCGTAAATATGAAGGGCTGGGAGACGGTTATCTGAGAAAAATATTTACACTGTTGAGAATGGTGTCTGAAAATCCGATGCAAGATCAATTAGAACTTCTGGATCTTTTGATTTATGACAAGCTGGTTGGGAACACGGACAATCATATCAAAAACTTATCTCTTTTATATAACGGGGATCTTTCTGCGGCTCGTCTTGCACCCGCCTATGATCTGGTTTCGACGATGATTTATAAGAATACGGCTGCGGAAATGTCGATTGCTATTGGCGGGGAGCTGCGTCTGGATCGGATTTCGAAGCAGAGCTTTATGGATTCGGACCGGGAAATCGGACTTTCCCGGAATCTGATTCAAAAGGAATATGAGAGGCTCCAATCCTCCCTTGCAGGAGCGATGCGTGAAGTGGCAGGAGAGATGGAGAAGGAAGGTTTCCTTGCCGCCCCGGAGATGGCGGAGAAAATTCTTGGCTTGTCCTCAGCAGAAAATCCGTAAGAGATAAGACAATATAGAGATATGGTACGTCTACTCGAAAAAAACCTCCCCCTTTCGGGGGAGGCCTATCAAAACATCCCTGATACAGGGGATGTGAGCGAGCAGGTTTATTCCACCGGAACCGTGTTTGGCCCGCTGATGCGTTTGATGTTTGAGAGCCGACCGAATTTGATGGCCTCTTTGATAAAGGAAATGACGATCTGCGAATAGGACACCTTGGTCGGTTTAATGGAAAGGGAACTGAATTCCCCCTTCACGAATCGAATCTCCATGATTTTGTCAAGACGGCTGGTTCTGACCAGAATCATATCTTCTTCTTCGTAGGAAATCTTCAGGTGATCATAGCCCTCATCCTTCAGATAGTCTGTGATCAGGCACAGACCGTCTTCTTCCTGTGCACGGAATTCATTCGTATTCGTCTCATCCTGTTCCGGTGCGGTTGCATCTTCAAAGGAAGATGCCTCGGGAGAGCCCTGCGGTTCCGGTGCAGCGGTATCTTCGAAGGGAGAGGCTTCGGGAGAGACTTCCTGTTCCGGGGTCGATCCTTCTTCGAAGTGGGGAGCTTCGTCGGAAAGTTTCTGTTCCATGGCATCTTCCTCCGCTTCCGGCGCACTCATCGGGGATACAGGTTCTGCAGGATCATCCGGCATTTCACCCCCCTTCTCCGGGAAATCTCCCTCAGGGGAAACAGCCGGTTCCGGCATCTTCCAGGGAGCGCTTCCGGATGCGGGAGAGGCTTCCGGTGCGTCGTCTTCTTCATTGAAAAAAACCTCCGATGAAACAGGCAGATCGTGATCGGGAGAAGTGATGCGCACTTCTTTTTCAAAAGCGTAACTCGGGATAGGGATCTCCGGCGAAAAAGCATATTCCATGTCGGGGGGGAGAGCTTCCGAAGCGGCGGCGCCCACTTCCACGGCCTTGGAGAAAGACTCCGCAGGTGTTTCCGTATGTGCTTCCGAAACGGAGGAAACGAAGGCACCGGGCGCTTCTGTCGCAGGCGAGAGCTCTACCGCACTGTCCAGTGTTGCGGTAATCGGATCCGTAATGGTCGTTTCATTCAGAATATTGGTCGTATCCGCCATGAGTACCCCTTTCTATCCGTCCGGAAGGATTGCGCTCTGGCTTTTACCTCCGGATCGTTCTTTGCAAAAAAATCGGAATGGCAATTTATATATCGTACGTTTTTTTGCGATTATTAGGGGGAAAAGACGGACTTTTCGGGAAATCCGCTTAGGAATTGTTCTGCTCTTCCACCAGTCTGGTCGAATGATAGATCTCCCTCAGCTTCGGTTTTTCAATCTTGCCGGTTGCATTGCGGGGCACATCGGCAAAAATAATTTTACGAGGACGCTTGTATCTGGGAAGCCCCAGGCAGAAGTGGTTGATCTCTTCTTCCGTGCAGGAAACGCCCTCTTTGAGCTTGATGATGGCAGCGGCAATCTCACCCAGGCGCGGATCGGGAAGGCCGATCACGGCAACGTCATGTACCTTCGGGAAGGAGGATAAGAAGCTTTCGATCTGGACCGGGTAGAGGTTCTCGCCTCCGGAGATGATGACATCCTTTTTTCTGTCGACCAGGAAATAGAAACCGTCTTCATCTTCTCTTGCCATGTCTCCGGTATGAAGCCAGCCGTCCTTCAGGACTTCGGCAGTGGCTTCCGGGTTATGGTAATAGCAAACCATGACGCCTTCGCCCTGTACGCAGAGTTCTCCGACTTCTCCCCTTTCAACCGTTTCTCCATTTTCATCGACGATCTTCGCCTTCCAGCGGAACCCGGGGACGCCGATGGCGCCGACCTTGTCGATATGATCCATGCCCAGGTGGACACAACCCGGGCCACAGGATTCCGACAGCCCGTAATTGGTGTCATACTGATGGTGGGGGAAGTAATGCAGCCATCTCTTGATCAGACTGGGCGGGACCGGCTGTGCACCGATGTGCATCAGTCTCCACTGCGACAGAGAGTAGTCGGAAAGACGGAGAGTTCCTGCGTCCAGCGCTGCCAGAAGATCCTGCGCCCACGGCACAAGCAGCCAGACGATGGTGCAGCCCTCGGACGAAACGGCTTCCAGAATCGCCTCGGGGGCATTGCCTTTAGCAAAACGGCGCGGCTGCCCGTATAGAGAGAGCCGAACCAGTGCATCTTGGCGCCGGTATGATAGAGGGGCGGAATGCAGAGAAAAACATCATCCTTGGTGGTTTTATGGTGTACGGCCTCCATCTGCGCAGATTGCAGAAGAGCGGCATGCTTTAACAGAATGGCCTTCGGAAAGCCGGTGGTGCCGGAGGAATAGTAAATGGCAGCGGGATCCTCATCCGTAATCAGGACTTTGGGGGCGGAAGAGGAGCAGTTGGAAACGAGGAAGAGGTAGTCGTCCGCATAGGTCGGGCAGGAGTCGCCGACAAAGAAGAGAAGGCGCTCTTTGCCCAGATCCTCTGCGATCTGCTCGATACGGCCGATGAACTCCGGACCGAAAAACAGCACGTCCACATCCGCCAGCTTCACGCAGTAATCAATTTCCTCTGCGGTATAACGGAAGTTGAGAGGAACGGCGATTGCGCCCGCTTTTAAAATGCCGAAATAAATCGGCAGCCATTCCAGACAGTTCATGAGGAGAATCGCCACCTTTTGCCCCTTACGGATGCCGCGCCCCTGCAGGAGGTTCGCCATGCGGTTGGCCTTTTCATCAAAGACGGACCAGATGATGTTGCGCCTGTAGTAGGTGGAAGAGGTGGGTTGAATCAGGGAATATTCCTTCCAGGTCACACGGGCGTTTTCATGAATTTCGGGATTGATCTCGATCAGAGCAACTTCCTCTCCATAGAGTTTGGAGTTGCGCTCCAACAGGTCTGTAATTGGCATACGGTTTCCTCTTTGCTATAATGGTCGAAATGTACGCAGAGTTACAAGGTTGCAGGGACTGTAAACAGGCAAATTAATGCTTACAATACCCCGAAAAAAGAAGAAAATCAAGGGAGTAGAGAATGAAAGAATTGATGTTGGGGAATCAGGCGCTTGCCAGAGGACTGTATGAAGCGGGATGTTCTTTTATTTCCAGTTACCCGGGAACACCCAGTACCGAAATCACGGAGGAGGCGGCGAAATTCGATGAAATGTACTGCGAATGGGCGCCGAATGAGAAGGTGGCGATGGAGGCGGCGTTTGGCGCATCTTTGTCCGGGCGAAGAAGCTTCTGTGCCATGAAGCATGTCGGACTGAATGTCGCGGCGGATCCTCTCTTCACCCTCTCTTATACCGGCGTGAACGGCGGACTGGTCATCGGCGTGGCGGATGATGCGGGAATGCACTCCTCTCAAAATGAGCAGGACTCCCGTCATTATGCGATCAGCGCAAAGGTGCCGATGTTAGAGCCTTCGGATTCCGAAGAGGCGTTAGAGTTCACCAAATTGGCCTATGAACTTTCGGAGAAATATGATACCCCGGTGCTGGTGAAGCTCTGCACCCGCGTCTCCCATTCCCAGTCGGTCGTGGAAACTTCTCCCAGGCAGGAAGTTCCCGTTAAGCCTTATGAAAAGAATATTCCGAAATATGTGATGATGCCGGGCATGGCAAGGAAAAGGCATCCGGTCGTAGAGGAGAGGCTAAAGGCGCTTAGGCCTACGCCGAGAAGGCGGATATCAACCGGATCGAAGGAGCGGAGGCGCAGACAGGAAAGCATCCGTTTGCCATTATCACAGATTCCACTTCTTATCAATATGTAAAAGAAGTCTTTGGGGATGACGTTCCGGTTCTGAAACTGGGGATGGTCAATCCGCTTCCGGTAGATCTCATCCAAAATTTTGCTTCCCTCGCAGAGAGACTGGTGGTTGTAGAAGAACTGGATCCGATCATCGAGAATCATTGCAGGAACCTGGGTCTGGCAGTGGAAGGAAAGGACCTTTTTTCCCTCTGCGGAGAATTTTCCCAGAACGGCATCGCAGAGAAACTCGGCAGGGGCAAGGCGCACGGACGCAGGACGGCGGACGAGATTCCGCCACGACCTCCGGTTATGTGCGCAGGATGTCCGCACCGCGGTCTGTTCTATGTCCTGAAGAAGAACAAGATCACCGTATTAGGAGACATCGGCTGTTATACGCTGGGAGCGGCTGCACCGCTTTCTGCCATGGATATGACCCTCTGCATGGGAGCCTCAATCAGCGCCGTCCACGGGTTCAATAAATGTGCCGGAAAAGAGAGCGAGAACAAAACGGTCGCCGTGATCGGGGACTCGACCTTCATGCATTCGGGAATGACGGGGCTTGCGAATATTGCATATAACCAGTCCAATTCCACGGTGATCATCCTGGATAACTCGATTACCGGCATGACGGGGCATCAGCAGAACCCGACGACGGGCTACAATATCAAGGGGGACCCGGCGGGGAAGATCGATCTGGAGTCTCTCTGTAAGGCGATGGGCATTGCAGACGTGCGTGTCTGCGACCCCTATGATCTGCAAAAACGGAGGAGACGGTGAAGGCAGCGCTTTCCTTTAGCGGTCCCAGTGTGGTCATCAGCCGCAGACCCTGTGCGCTACTCAAGTATGTGAAACACCAGCCGGCGTTCACGGTGGATCAGACAAAGTGCGTGGGCTGTAAGTCCTGCATGCGGATCGGATGTCCTGCCATCTCCATGAAAAACGGCAAGGCACAGGTGGACGAAACGCTCTGCGTCGGCTGCGGCGTCTGTGAGCAGCTCTGTGGCGTAAAGGCCTTCGTACATCATTGAGAAAGGAAAACTCGAATGAAGAATACAAACGAGATCATGCATACAAAGAACGTCATGATTGTAGGCGTCGGAGGGCAGGGTTCGCTGTTGGCCAGCAAGCTGTTGGGCAGGCTTTTACTGAGCGAGGGACTGGACGTGAAGGTATCGGAGGTGCACGGGATGTCGCAAAGAGGCGGCAGCGTGGTGACCTATGTTCGTTACGGAGAACATGTCTATTCGCCGGTGATTGATGAGGAAGGGGCGGATTTCATCGTCTCCTTCGAGCTTTTGGAGGCGGCACGCTGGCTCCCTTATTTGAAAAAAGACGGAGTGATCGTTACCAATACGCAGCAGATCGATCCGATGCCGGTGATTACGGGAAACGCTACTTACCCGGAGGATCTGGTGAAGAAGATGAAGGAGACGGGCGCCAGAGTGGATGCGCTTAACTGTCTGGAACTTGCGGAGAAGGCGGGAAGTGCGAAAGCGGTCAATCTGGTGCTCATGGGACGGCTGTCGCATTATTTTGACCTGGAAGAGGAAAAATGGCAGAAGGCGATTGAGGAGAGTGTACCGCCCAGGTTCCTGGAGATGAACCGGAAAGCCTTCGAGCTGGGAAGAAATGCCTGAGGAATGGGAAGGATAGATAGAAATGGAACATTTTTTTCAAAAAGAAATTGAAACCGCATCCAGGGAGCAGATCACTGCCTGGCAGAGCGAGCGTCTGGTCAAACAGGTGCAACATGTATGGAATCATGTCCCTTACTACAGGAAGAAGATGGAAGAGAAGGGACTGGAAGCAGGAGACATCCGCGGCATCGAAGATCTGCACAAACTTCCCTTTCTCTCCAAGGCGGATCTGCGGGAGTGCTATCCGTACGGTCTTCTGGGGAGCCCAAGGGAAGAGGTGGTGCGGATTCACTCCACCTCCGGCACGACAGGAAAGGGTGGTGGCTTTTTATACGCAGAAAGATCTGGATCTTTGGAGCGACTGCTGTGCCCGTGCCCTCTGCGCTGCGGGAGCCACGAAGGAAGACGTCTGCCAAGTGTCTTACGGATACGGCCTCTTTACCGGGGGAGCGGGACTGGATGCCGGCAGTCATAAGGTCGGGTGTATGACCATTCCCACCTCTTCCGGCAATACGGACAGGCAGATCATGTTTATTCGGGATCTGGGTGCGACAATTCTCTGCTGTACGCCTTCCTATGCGGCCTATCTGGCGGAAAGCATGAAAGAAATGGGCCTTTCTCCGGAGGAGATTCCGTTAAAAGCGGGCATCTTCGGTGCGGAAGCCTGGTCGGATGAGATGAGAAAAAGCATCGAAGAAACGCTGGGGATTCAGGCGTATAACATCTATGGTCTGACGGAGCTGTCGGGGCCCGGCGTTTCCTTTGAGTGCTCGGCAAGAAGCGGGATGCACATCAATGAGGATCATTTCATTGCGGAGATCATCGATCCGGAAACGGGAGAGGTGTTGCCGGAAGGGGAAACCGGAGAACTGGTTTTTACTGCGATCACCAAAGAGGCCTTTCCCCTGATTCGGTATCGAACCAGAGATATTACCTCCTTGTGCAGGGAAAAATGCGCCTGCGGCAGAACCCATGTCCGCATGATGAGGCTAAGAGGCAGAACAGACGATATGCTGATCATCCGGGGCGTCAACGTCTTTCCGTCTCAGATCGAAACGGTGCTGCTCAAGCAGGGGTATCAGGCCAACTACCAGATCATTGTGGATCGCGTGAACCATTCGGATACGCTGGAAGTCAGGGTTGAGATGACGCCGGAGATGTTTGTGGACAATGTCGGAGAGATCGAAACCAGACAGAAGGTGTTGGTCGAAGGGCTGCGTTCCATGCTGGGACTCTCGGCACAGGTGACGCTGGTGGCGCCCAAACGATTGTCCGCAGTGAGGGCAAGGCGGTTCGTGTGATTGATAAGAGGAAACTGTAACGGGAGAAAAAGCAACATAGGAGAGAGCAATATAGGAGAGAGACGATGAGTTTAAAACAGATTTCCGTTTTCTTGGAAAACAGGCCGGGCACCCTCAAGGATATGACCGCCGTGCTGACCGAGAACCGGATTGATATGCGTGCCCTTTCTCTGGCGGAAACGAAGGATTTCGGGATTGCCAGACTCATTGTGGACGATGCGTATCATGCAGCAAATGTACTAAAGGATGCCGGTTTTGTCAGCAGTCTGACCAGTGTGGTCGGGGTCATGATCCCGGATGAGGTCGGAGGGCTGGACCGCGTGCTGGAGGTTTTGCAAAAGAATCATGTCAACGTGGAATATATGTATGCGTTTCTGGGGGGGAAAGAAAATCAACCACGCCTATATGATTCTGCGGGTGACCGATCATAAGGCGGCGGAGACAGCGCTGTCCGGTAATCATTTCCGAATTGTGACGCAGGATGAAATTTCGGAACTGTAATCGAATGATACGGGGTCAGAGTCTGAAAGTTCGATGCGGGCGTGACAGCCATCCTGCATCATGGGAATCATACCAATGATTCTGACATCCATCGCAAGACAGGAGGGGGCCAAATGGAGATCGTATGCCTGGATTTAGAGGGAGTGCTGGTTCCGGAAATCTGGATCGCCTTTGCGGAGGAGGCAGGAATTCCGGAACTGAGGAAGACCACGAGGGAGGAGCCGGACTATGATAAATTGATGCAGTGGAGACTGCAGGTCATGAAGGAGAAGGGGTTGAAACTTCCGCAGATCGAAGAGGTCATTCGCAGGATCGAACCCTTCCCGGGGGCACTAGACTTCCTGGATGCACTCAGAAGCAGGACGCAGGTCATTATTCTGAGCGATACCTTTACGGAGTTTGCCCGCGTCCTGATGGAAAAGTTGAAATGGCCGACGATCTTTTGCAACCAGCTGCAGGTGGGAAAAGACGGTGAAATTACCGGCTACCGGATGCGAACCACCGAAACAAAATTAAGCACCGTGAAGGCCCTGCAGTCGATCGGCTTTGACACGATTGCGGCGGGAGACAGCTATAACGATCTTGGCATGATCGGGGCCAGCAAGGCGGGCTTCCTCTTCCGCTCCACACCGGAGATTATAGAAGCGCACCCGGAGATTCCCGCTCTGAATACCTACGAAGAGCTGAGGGAGAACATTTTTTCCGCCCTCTAAGGCTGTTTCTTTTGCCCGTTTTGTCCGACAGAAATAGAGAGCGTACCTGGCTTTTTTTGAAAAAAAGTTTCGTTCCTATGAGAAGACTGTGAGGTGTGAATGATGGGCAGGGGCAATAATCGTGGTATTTTAAGGCAAAGAATGGAGGAACTTTTTCATCATCCGAAGAAGCAGGGAGTCATCCTGATGCTCTATCCGGAAGATTTTCGTCACATGAACGATACCTTCGGTGCGGAAAATGCGGAAGCATTATTAGAGGAGATGGAGAAGCTTCTGGCAGAAAAAACGGAAGTGGAGGTCATAAACGGCAACGGCGTGGAAATGGTTGCGCTCTTAGACGGCAGAGATATGACGGACGCCATCAGAATATCGGGTGAGGTACTGGAGCGGTTTTCACACAGCTTTCGTGTGGGAGAGACCAGATGTCTCTGCAAGGCGCAGATCGGGCTTTTAGAATATCCCGGGTTGGCGCAGACACCGGAGGACGCGCTTTTGTACTTGGACCGCGCCGTCCGAGAGGCGGAAAACTGTGGACAGAACCGGTATCTGGTGTATGATTCGGAGATGCATGCAGAGTACGTCAGGCGCCATACGATTGCGGTTTCTTTAAGGGAAGCGCTGACAAGTGGTGCGGTGGAGGTGCGCTACCGTCCGACCTATCAGGTGAGGGAAAAAAGGTTCACACGGGCGGAGTTCTACATGAGAATCTTCATCCCGGGCATCGGCATGGTCGGCTCGCAGGAATTCATGCCCATCCTGGAAGAAACCGGGCAGGTGACGGAGCTGGAATATTATGCGCTGGACAAGGTCTGTTCCCTGATTTCCCAGTTGATCCAAAAGGGGAATGATTTTGAATCGGTGGCGCTGCCGATTTCCGCCGACCTGCTGTTACAGGAATATTTTGTAGAGAAGGTGAAGGAAGCCCTGGACCGGTATGAGATTCCGGTGGGAAAACTGGCGCTGGAAATCACGGAGAACGTTTTGACAAGCGCCTATATGGAAGCGGACAGGGTGCTGAGGGCGTTAAAGGACCTGGGGGTTGAAATCATCCTCAATAACTTTGGAACGGGATATTCCGGGATCAGTTCGATTCTGGATCTGCCGGTGGATGTGTTAAAACTGGAGAGGCTTTTTATCTGGGAACTGGAGACGAATGAAAGGGCTGCAGATCTGATCGACGGACTCATTTCGATTGCGGATCGGCTGGGACTTAGAATCATCGCGGAGGGAGTAGAAACACAGCATCAGGTCGATCTGTTAAACCTCTTCGGCTGTCCCTACCAGCAGGGCTTTTACTACGTGCCGACGGTGGAAGCGGAGGTATTATCCAGGGTGCTGGGAGCGGGAATCGATGATGCACTGGAGATCATTTCCGAGGAAAAACGTAAATTACAGCAATACTAGAAAGGCATTTGATACAGATTGATGACGCAGAAGAACAAAACGACACCAAAACAGTCCGCGCGGAAGATTCTTCCCGCGGACATTCACGATTATATCCGTGTGAGGGGGGGCGGCAGAGAATAATTTAAAACATATTAGTGTCAATATTCCGAGACAGACGCTGACGGTGCTAACCGGTCTTTCCGGTTCCGGCAAGTCCTCCCTCGCCTTCAATACGATTTTTGCCGAGGGACAGCGCAGATATATGGAATCGCTTTCCTCCTATGCCAGAATGTTTCTGGGACAGATGGAAAAGCCCAACGTGGAGAACATCGAGGGACTGTCTCCGACCATCTCGATCGACCAGAAAACAACCAATCGCAACCCCAGATCCACCGTGGGTACGGTGACGGAAATCTACGATCACTTTCGTCTCCTCTATGCGAGGATCGGCATTCCCCATTGCCCGAACTGCGGGAGAGAGATTCGGAGACAGAGTGTGGATGAGATGGCGGATCAGATTTTGCAACTCGAAACAGGGACGAAGTTGCAGATCTTAGCACCCGTTGTCAGAGGAAAAAAAGGCAGGCACGAGAAGGTATTTGAACGCGCAAAGAGAGCGGGTTACGTGCGGGTGCGGGTGGACGGCAGTCAATATGATCTATCCGAAGAGATCGAACTGGATAAAAACATCAAGCATTCCATTGAGATCATTGTAGACCGGCTGGTGATCAAAGAAGACAGACAGTCTATGCGCTCCCGACTGACGGATTCGATTGAATCCGCACTGGCGCTGGCGTCAGGCCTTCTGGTGGTGGATGTCATCGGCGGAAAGAGCTCACGTTTTCCCAGAGTTTTTCCTGCCCGGATTGCGGGATTTCCATTCCGGAGATTGAGCCCAGGAGTTTTTCCTTCAACAACCCTTACGGCGCATGCCCGGAATGCTCGGGGTTGGGATATAAGATGGAGTTTGACGAAGACCTGATGGTGCCGGATAAGGGGCTGTCTCTCAACGAGGGGGCGATTCAGGTCATGGGATGGCAGTCTTCCGCCAAGGAGGGGAGCTTTTCGCACGCCCTTTTGGAAGCGCTGGCAAAGGCATATCACTTCAGTCTGGACGAACCCTATGAGAAACTGCCACAGAAGATCAGAACCATGCTGATGCACGGCTTCGACAAGACGGTGACGGTACACTATGTCGGACAGAGGGGGAGAGGGAAATTATCCGATTCTTTTCGACGGACTCATCAAAAACGTAGAGCAGCGTTACCGGGAGACGGGGTCCGATGCGGCCAAGGCAGAGTACGAAGAATTTATGCGGATCACGCCCTGTAAGGCCTGCGGCGGCCAGAGACTGAAGAAAGAATCGCTGGCGGTCACGATTTCGGGTAAGAATATTTACGAGATCACCAATCTGGCGGTCGGGGATTTGAATGCCTATCTGGAAGGGATGGAACTGACGAAGCAGCAGGAGCGGATCGGTGTGCAGGTGTTAAAAGAGATCCGGGCGCGAGTCGGCTTTCTGATTGACGTGGGACTGGATTATCTGACGCTCTCCCGTGCAACCGCCACTCTTTCGGGAGGGGGAGGCGCAGCGCATCCGGCTGGCAACCCAGATCGGATCGGGGCTCTGTGGCGTCTGTTACATCCTGGATGAGCCTTCGATCGGGCTGCACCAGAGAGACAATGACAAGCTGCTTGCCACGCTCAAGAATCTGCGGGATCTGGGGAATACCCTCCTTGTGGTGGAGCATGATGAAGATACCATGCGGGCAGCGGATTATATTGTGGACATCGGACCGGGCGCCGGGGCGCATGGAGGAGAGGTCGTTGCCTGCGGCACGGCGGAAGAGCTGATGCAGGTGCCGGAATCGGTGACCGGACAGTATCTTGCCGGAAAAATCAAAATCGAGGTTCCGAAAGAAAGACGGAAGCCGACAGGATTTCTGAAGATTCTCGGTGCGCAGGAACACAATCTGTGTAACATTGACGTGCGGATTCCGCTGGGGATTTTCACCTGTGTGACGGGGGTTTCCGGCTCCGGCAAGTCGTCGTTGGTCAACGAAATCTTATACAAACATCTGGCGCATGATTTGAACCGTGCCAGGACGATCCCCGGCAAGCATAAGGGGATTGAAGGAATCGAGCAGCTGGACAAGATCATCAATATCGACCAGTCGCCGATCGGGAGAACGCCGAGATCGAATCCCGCCACCTATACCGGCGTCTTTGATCTGATTCGCACTCTTTTTGCAGGAACGAATGATGCGAAGGCGAGGGGCTATCAGAAGGGACGCTTCTCCTTTAATGTGAAGGGTGGCCGCTGCGAAGCCTGTTCGGGAGACGGCATTATTAAGATCGAGATGCACTTCCTTCCGGATGTGTATGTGCCCTGTGAGGTCTGTGGCGGAAAACGTTATAACCACGAGACGTTGGAAGTGAAGTACAAGGGGAAAAGCATCTATGACGTGCTGGAAATGACGGTGGAAGAGGCACTGCAGTTTTTTGAAAATGTGCCGTCCATCCGGCGCAAGATCCAGACGCTTTACGATGTGGGGCTGGGGTATGTGAAACTCGGACAGCCTTCCACCGAACTTTCAGGAGGAGAGGCGCAGAGGATCAAACTGGCGTCCGAGCTTTCGAGGACTTCCACCGGAAAAACCATTTATATTCTGGACGAGCCGACGACAGGCCTGCATTTTGCAGATGTCAAAAAGCTGGTCGCCATCATGCAGAAGCTGGTGGAGAGCGGAAACTCCGTGATCGTGATTGAACACAATCTGGATGTGATCAAGTGTGCGGATTATATTCTTGATATGGGACCGGAAGGCGGAAGTCGAGGCGGTCATTTGATTGCGGAGGGAACGCCGGAAGAAGTGGCTGGGGTCAAACAATCGTTTACCGGCCAGTATTTAAAGAAAATGCTGAGATAAACAGCTCTTTTCGGCAAAGCTACGTATTGTAATCACCAGGCAGAGGGGAGATTGATTTTAGCCCCTCTCTGCCGTAGAATGAAAGAAATCATGGTGTGACCAAAACAAGGCGTTGCACCGGGAATCAGCGGATCCGGGATGAAGATGGGGGTGAATTGCGCAAAAAATAAACGATATTTCGTCAAATTGTATACGCAACGACAAAAAGGAGAAGGGGGGAGAGGAATCCTATAAAGGATAGGGGGGAGAATACCGATAACGATACTAGGTTGTTATCTATATCAGGACGGTTCATGATCTTTACCATCTTATGATTAACCAGAAGGAGGAAGGAGCATTGGCAATAGACACGATTCAGAAGATCCGGGATGCGGAGTCGCAGACGACGCAGAAGGAAAAAGACGCCAAAAAGCAGGCGGAGCGGATGGTTGAGGAGGCGAAGGAAGCCGCCGGAGTGCTGGTCAAGGAAGGATTGCCGAAGCAAAGAAGCAGGGCGAGGAAGCTCTTGCCGGGGCAGCGGAAGAGAACAAACAGGCTGTGGAACAGGCAAGAGAAGAGGCGAGAAGCCAGGTGGAAGCTCTGAAAATGCAGGCGGCACAGAGAGAAAAAGAGGCGGTGGAAGCCGTTCTGAAAGAACTCACAGCCTGACAGGAAAGGCACAGGAAAGGAGGCAGAGCATGGCAGTATTGCCCATGAAACGGGTCCTGATTGTCGGACTGCGCAGGGACAGGAAGAAGTTGTTAGAACTGCTTCAGCGAAAAGGCGTGATGGAAATCACGACCGGAAAAAGCGCAGAGAAAACCGACGAGGACTCCGTCTTTCACCGTATCGATGTATCCGGGCAAAGGCAAATGTTCGAGAAGAACGTAGCGCACGCACAAGCGGCGTTAGCGGTGCTGGATAAGGAACATCCGGGCGCCAAGGATCCGGGAATGTTTAACGGTCGGATCCCCATGTCGCTTACCGACTACGAAACGCAGGCGTCAAAGCGCGACAAGATCATGCAGATGGTAAGTGAATTGAATCGCTTAGCCAGGCTGCAGGCGGATTTACAGGCGGAGAAGCCTAAGGTGGAGGCGCAGATGGAGGCGCTTACCCCCCTGGAAGGATTACGCCTATCCGTTAGACATGAAGGAAACGGAACAGACGCGTGTTTTTATCGGGACACTTCCCAACGAGCAAACCAGAGAGGGCATTCTGGAGAACTTCCGTCAGATTGCCAAAGAAGTTTCCGGGATCGATGTGCAGATTATTTCCGCTTCTCCCGAGCAGACCTGTGTTCAGGTGATCTGTCTGAAGAAAGAGGAAGAGCAAACCGAGGAAGCACTTCGCAGAATGAGTTTTGCAAGACCTTCTCTCTCCGGTGGCGTTCCGAAGAAAATGCTGCAGGATTGCGAGAAGAGACTGGTGGAGATTGACCGCGAGGAGCACGAGACGAAGGAGAAGATCGAGGCTTACTACCCGAGGAGGGATGAGCTTCGTTTTATTATTGACTATTTCCGGATGCGTGCGGACAAATATGACGTGATCGGACAGGTCAATCAGTCGGATAAGGTCTTTCTCATCAACGGTTATGTGCCGCAGAAATGTGCAAGACCGCTTTCGGAACTCCTGGAAAGTCGTTTTGACTGCGTGGTGGAATTTGAGGAGCCTTCCGAGGAGGAAGAGGTGCCGGTGGCGCTGATGAACAACGGCTTTGCAGCTCCCGTAGAGGGCGTGGTCTCCGCCTACTCCCTTCCGGGCAAGGGAGAGTTGGACCCGAGCTTTCTGGTCGCTCTATTTTACTATTTCCTATTCGGCATGATGCTTTCCGATGCCGCCTACGGCATCATTATTGTGATCGCCTGTGCCTTCGTCCTTGCGAAAAACAGCAAGACCATGGAGGACGGGGCGAAGAAATCGCTGAAGATGTTCCTGTTTGCGGGTCTTGGAACACTGTTTTGGGGAGCCATGTACGGTTCCTGGTTCGGCAACCTTCCGCAGACGATCCTTCAAGTGTTCGGACCGGACCCGAAGGCACAGCTACATCTGGAGCTGTGGACGGATCCCACCGTACATCCGATGACGGTACTCGGCTTCTCCTTTATTGTGGGTCTGGTTCATGTCTTTATCGGCATGGGAGTGCAGGCTTATATGGACATCAAGGCGGGCAAGATCCTGGATGCGGTCTATGATGTGTTCTTTTGGTATCTGCTTCTCATCGGCTGCGTGGGAGTGCTTCTGGCAACCCCCATGGTGGGTGGAATGTTCCAACTGGGACCAAAGGGAGAGGGAATGGTCTTCTCCGGCACCGTCATGATGGCCTTCAAGATCTGTTGCCTGATCGGCGCAGCGGGTATCATCCTCTTTGGAGGCAGAGAGTCGAAGAATCCGGGGCTTCGTTTTGCCAAGGGTCTGTATGCGCTTTATGGCATCAGCTCCTACTTAAGCGACGTCCTGTCTTATTCAAGACTCCTGGCACTGGGTCTGGCGACCGGCGTCATCTCCAATGTGTTTAACAATATGGCGCAGATGGTCGGACAGGGAAATGGTGTCGTGGGTGCTGTCTTCTTTTTCCTGATCGTGATCGTAGGGCATACGCTCAATCTGGCGATCAATGCACTGGGTGCTTATGTTCATACCAATCGTCTGCAGTATGTCGAATTCTTCGGCAAGTTCTACAGCGGAGGCGGGAAACCGTTTACGCCGTTTGCTGAGAAAACGCAGTATTACATCGTGAAGGAATAAAATTAAATATAGAACAACTATTTCACAAACCAATGATGGAGGAAATGAAAGATGAGTAATTTGGGACTGTTTTTTGCAATCTTAGGCGCTGCTCTGGCAGCATTACTGGCAGGTGCCGGCTCTGCAAGAGGCGTCGGTATGGCAGGACAGGCGGCAGCAGGCGTGGTGACGGATCAGCCGAATATGTTCGGACGCGTCCTTATTCTGCAGCTGCTCCCCGGTACCCAGGGAATTTACGGACTGCTGATTGCTTTCGTGGCGATGAATAACATGGGTGTCATCGGCGGCGCACCGGATGCCAAGATGACGCTGCTCAAGGGACTGGCTTATCTGGGAGCCTGCCTGCCGATGGCATTTGTCGGCTACATTTCCGCCATCAGCCAGGCAAAGGCATCGATTGCATCGATTGCGCTGGTATCCAAGAGACCGGATCAGTTCGGTAAGTCCATGCTGTTCCCCGCCATGGTTGAGACCTACGCCATCTTCGCACTGCTGATTTCCATCCTGGCAATCAACGGAGTCGCTGCGCTGTAAGAAGTGAGGGTATCACCATAAGGAGAAGAACATGGCAGGATTAGATAAAATCATCGGGGAGATCCACGCGGAATCCGATGGCCTGATCAGGGAAGTGTTAGACCGGGCACAAAAAGAAGCCGCGCAAATAAGGTCGGAAGCGGAGAAAAAAGCCGGTGATTCGGTGGAACGTATCCGCAGAGAATCCGACGCCCGCCTTGCCGATTCCAAATCCCGTGCACAGTCCGCAGCAGCCCTGACAAAGAGACAGCTTCTTCTGCAGGAAAAGCAGAACCTGATCGGCGAGGTGCTGGAGAAGGCAAAGGAAACCTTCCTCGCGCTTCCGGAAGCGGAATACTTTGACACACTGCTGGCACTGTTAAAAAAGAATGCGCTTTCGGAACAGGGAGAAATCCTCCTGAATGAAAGGGACAGGAAGAGACTCCCGGCAGACTTTGAAAAGAAGGCGGAGGAGGCGGCAAAGGCAAAAGGCGGCTCTCTTCGCATTTCAGAAAAGACGAGGGAGATCGACGGCGGATTGATTCTGGTATACGAGGGAATTGAGCAGAATTGTTCGGTGGATGCACTGTTTGAAACCAATATCGAAATGCTTCAGGACAAGATTCAAAATATTTTATTTGCGTAGATGTCCGTGCAGGCAAAAGAAAGGCGACGACGAATGGCGAATGATTATATCTATGCGGTAGCGCGTGTGAGGGGGAAGGAGCTGCGGCTTTTACCAGGTTCCTTCATCGAATCGCTCGCGTCTGCAAAAAGCTATGAAGAAGCCCTGCGTCTTTTGGCAGATCACGGATGGGGAGACGGAAAAGAAGAACCGAAGGAGATCCTCCGGGGGGAAAGAGACAAGACCTGGGAGTTTATCCGGGAATTGGTGAAGGACGATCTGTCCGTCTTCGATGTCTTCCTCTATGCAAACGATTATCACAACCTCAAGGCGGCAGTGAAAGAGGCCGCTTCCGGCAAAGAGCAGGAGGGAATCTACCTCCCGGCGGATCAGTGTACCATCGATCCGGAAAAGCTTGCCACTGCCATGCGGGAGCACGATTATGAAGCGCTTCCGGAAGAGATGAGAGAGGTTGCGAAAGAAGCGTTTGAAACACTGCTGCATACCGGAGACGGGCAGTTGTGCGATGTGATCATCGACAGGGCGGCACTGATCAAAATAGGAAAAGCCGGAAAGGATTCCGGAAATGAGATTTTACAGAAATACGGCGAACTGACGGTGGCGAGTGCAGATATCAAAACAGCCATCCGGGCCAACCGCACCGGAAAGGATCTGCAGTTCTTAACCAGGGCGCTTGCACCCTGTGACAGTCTGGATGTGGAAGATCTTGCAAAGGCGGCGGCAGAGTCTCTGGATGCGATCTATGAATATCTGGATCGCACGCCTTATGCGGATGCAGTGCCTGAAATCCGCAAATCTCCAACCGCCTTCGAGCGCTGGTGTGATGATACCGTCATCAGAAGCATGAGACCTGAAATTCATAATCCTTTCGGAATCGGGCCGCTTGCAGCATATCTGATCGCCAGGGAAAATGAAATCAAAACGGTGAGAATCATTCTTTCGGGCAAACTAAACGAGCTGCCGGAAGAGTCCATCCGGGAAAGGGTAAGGGAAATGTATGTATAAGATTGCGGTCATGGGTTCTCAGGACAGCATCTACGGTTTCGCTACCCTGGGGATGAGCATTTATCCCTATACGGACGGTGCGGAGGCGGCCAAGAAGCTAAGAGAACTGGCGGAAAACGATTTTGCGATTATCTATGTGACCGAAGAACTGGCGGCAAAGATGCCGAATGAAATTGCACGTTTCAGGGAAGAAATGTTGCCGGCGATTATTCTGATTCCGGGTGTTTCTGGAAATACCGGAGAAGGAATTTCCGGCGTAAAGAAGTCGGTGGAACAGGCGGTCGGATCAGATATCCTCTTCGGAAATGAGTGAAAAGCGTTAGACAAGGTAAAGGAGTAAGCGCATGAGCACAGGAACAATCAAAAAAATTGCAGGCCCGCTGGTAATCGCCAGAGGAATGGGCGATGCAAATATGTATGACGTTGTTCGTGTCAGCGAGCAGCGCCTGATTGGAGAGATCATCGAGATGCATGGCGATCAGGCCTCCATTCAGGTATATGAGGAAACAGCGGGTCTGGCACCCGGGCAGCCGGTGGAATCCACGGGCGTCCCCATGAGCGTGGAGCTGGGGCCCGGTCTGATTGGAAGCATCTATGACGGGATCCAGAGGCCGCTTGACGACATCATGACGGCAACGGGCAGCAACAATCTGCAGCGCGGCGTGGAAGTACCGGCGTTAAAGAGAGATAAGGTTTGGCATTTTGTACCGGTCGCGAAGGTCGGTGACGAAGTGGTGGCGGGCGACGTTCTGGGAACCGTCCAGGAGACGGCTGTCGTTACGCAGAAAATCATGGTGCCGTATGGCATGAAGGGAACGGTTGAAGCCATCGCGGAGGGCGACTTCAAGATCACGGATAACATTGCGAAACTTCGCACGAAGGACGGCGTGAAAGAGGTCGGTCTGATGCAGAGATGGCCGGTCAGAAGAGAGCGTCCCTACAAAGAGAAGCTGTCTCCGGACGTCCCCCTGATTACCGGACAGAGAGTCATTGACACCCTCTTCCCGATTGCAAAGGGAGGTGTAGCGGCGGTTCCCGGTCCTTTCGGATCCGGAAAAACGGTGGTACAGCACCAGCTGGCAAAATGGGCGGAAGCGGATATTGTCGTCTACATCGGCTGCGGAGAGCGCGGAAATGAGATGACGGACGTATTGAACGAGTTTCCAGAGTTGAAGGATCCCAAGACCGGCGAGTCTCTGATGCAAAGAACCGTGCTGATTGCCAATACGTCGGATATGCCGGTGGCGGCACGAGAAGCCAGTATCTATACCGGGATCACGATTGCGGAATTCTTCCGTGATATGGGTTATTCCGTGGCGCTGATGGCAGACTCCACTTCCAGGTGGGCAGAGGCGCTTCGTGAAATGTCGGGACGTCTGGAAGAAATGCCGGGTGAAGAAGGCTATCCCGCCTACCTTGGCTCCCGTCTGGCGCAGTTTTATGAGAGAGCGGGTCGTGTGATCGCCCTTGGAGAAGAGGGAAGAGAAGGTTCCCTTTCGGTGATCGGAGCGGTTTCTCCTGCCGGCGGTGATATTTCCGAGCCCGTCACACAGGCGACGCTGCGTATCGTCAAAGTGTTCTGGAGACTGGATGCCGATCTGGCACATGCCCGTCACTTCCCTGCCATCAACTGGCTGGAAAGCTATTCCCTCTATGACAAGCTGGGCGCTTGGTTCAATAAGAATGCAGGGGAAGACTGGATGGAGGAAAAACAGAGGATTTCCGCCCTGCTCCAGGAAGAAGCTTCCCTTCAGGAAATGGTAAGACTGGTCGGCGAAGATGCGCTGTCTGCACCGGATCGCCTGAAAATGGAGACGGCACGCTCCATTCGTGAAGATCTTTTGCAGCAGAACGCGTTTATGGATGAGGATACCTATACCTCGCTGCATAAGCAGTATAAGCTGATGCATTTGATTCTGTCCTTCTACGACATCTGCCAGCAGGCTCTGGAAAAGGGAGCGAATATCGAGAAGCTCGTTTCGATGGAAGTGAGGGAACCGATCGGCCGTTTCAAGTATACGGCGGAAGATCAGGTGGATGCACGTTATAACGAAATCGAGCAGGCGCTGATGAAGGAAGCGGATGATGTTGCCGCAGCGAAGGAAGAATAAGGAGGAACGAAATGCCGAAAGAGTATAGAACCATACAAGAGGTGGCCGGTCCTCTGATGCTCGTACGCGGAGTGGAAGATGTCGCGTATGACGAACTCGGTGAGATTGAACTGGCAAACGGCGAACGTCGTCGCTGCCGGGTTCTGGAAATCGATGATGGAAATGCGCTGGTGCAGTTGTTTGAATCTTCCACCGGTATCAATCTGGAGTCCTCCAAGGTGCGTTTCCTTGGTAGGAGCATGGAGTTGGGTGTTTCGGAGGATATGCTCTCCCGTGTCTTTGACGGACTGGGCAGACCGATCGACGGCGGTCCGGAAATCCTTCCGGAGGAGCGAAGGGATGTCGCAGGTCTGGCCATGAACCCTGCAGCCAGAGCTTATCCGGAAGAGTTTATCCAGACGGGAGTGTCTGCGATTGACGGATTGAACACGCTGGTCAGAGGACAGAAATTACCGATCTTCTCGGCAGCTGGACTTCCGCATGCGGAACTGGCGGCGCAGATTGCCAGACAGGCCAAGGTGGTCGGGACGCAGGAACCTTTCGCCGTCGTCTTTGCCGCGATGGGAATTACCTTTGAAGAATCCAACTACTTTATCGAGTCCTTTAAAGAAACCGGCGCCATCGACCGAACGGTGTTGTTCATCAATCTGGCAAATGACCCGGCGGTAGAACGTATTGCAACGCCCAAGATGGCGTTGACCGCAGCGGAGTTTTTGGCATTTGAAAAGGGCATGCACGTCCTGGTCATTCTGACGGATATCACCAACTATGCGGACGCTCTGCGTGAAATCTCCGCCGCAAGAAAAGAAGTGCCCGGGCGCCGCGGTTATCCCGGATATATGTATACGGATCTGGCGACGATGTATGAACGCGCCGGCAGACAGAAGGGCAAAAAGGGATCGATCACAATGATTCCGATCCTGACCATGCCGGAAGGCGATATCACTCACCCGATCCCCGATCTGACCGGATACATTACGGAGGGACAGGTGATTCTGTCCAGAGATCTGTACCAGAAGGGAATTCAGCCCCCGATCGACGTGCTTCCGTCTCTGTCGCGTTTGAAGGATAAGGGAATCGGTGCAGGCAAGACCCGTGAGGACCATGCCAATACCATGAACCAGCTGTTCGCGGCTTATGCAAGAGGAAAAGACGCAAAAGAGTTGATGATCATTCTGGGTGAAGCGGCTCTGACCGATATCGATAAGTTGTATGCGAAGTTTGCGGATGAATTTGAGAAAGTCTATGTCTCTCAAGGCTTCCGCACAGACAGAAGCATACAGGAGACGCTGGACATTGGCTGGGATCTGCTCCGCATCCTGCCGAGGACGGAACTCAAACGAATCAAGGATGAATATCTGGATCGTTACTATGATAAAAAATGACAGGAGAGGGAGGGGAGCAGGCATAAGAAATCCCCTGCTTCCGCTCCTTTACACCTGTCACCTCGGAGGTAGAGATGGCAACGGTTAATGCAACACGAATGGAGTTAAACCGTCTGAAGGGGAAACTGAAGACAGCGGTTCGCGGACACAGGCTCTTAAAGGACAAACGGGATGAGCTGATGCGCGAATTTCTGGACTTGGTACGGGAGAACAAGACCCTGCGCGAGAAGATGGAGGCAGGACTCAAAGGCGCCAACAAAAATTTCGCACTGGCCAGAAGCACTATGTCGGATGAAACCGTGGAGGTCGCCTTTATGTCTCCCAAACAGGAAGTAAGCGTGGAAGTGGCAAGCAAGAACGTCATGAGCGTGAACATTCCGCAATTCGAGGCGAAATCCAGAACTTCAGACAGCAACGATATCTACTCATACGGCTTTGCCTTTACATCCAGTGATCTGGACGATGCGGTAAAATCCCTCTCCGATCTGCAAAAGGACATGATTCATCTGGCGGAGGTCGAGAAAAGCTGCCAGCTCATGGCGGCGGAAATCGAGAAGACGAGACGAAGGGTGAATGCCCTCGAACACGTCATGATTCCGGAGTACCGCAAGAATATCAAATACATCACCATGAAGCTGGATGAGGCGGAGAGAAGTTCGCAGATTCGACTGATGAAGGTGAAGGATATGATGCTGGAAGAGGCGCATCATTATTCCGAAAAGGAGTCCGCTTCGTAAGACGGTATCGGAAGGCAGCTTCCGAAGAAGAACCGCAGAAGGAGAACTGCAGAAGAAGGGGTTCGGAAGAAAAGCCTCGGAAGAAGAGCCTCGGAAGAAAAGCGACACTGGAACAAGCACCACTTAGAAGAAGATCGAATAATGAGATAAAAAGGGCCGGCGGAGATTTCTGCCGACTCTTTTTTCTAGTGCGCCCAGCGGCGCACGTTTCTAACCGGTGCAAGTCCGGAGTCCGCCCGGTAGTGGGAAGGACATAGCCGAAGGCAAGGGTGTCCATCGTGAGGTGGAATCTAAAGGAAGCCGGATTCGGGGAACCTACTAACCCGAGGGCAAACCTCTGGCCTGACGAACAGAAATCATTTACAGGCTGCAAACGAGGGTAAGGCTGCTAGACAAGACGAAGCCCGATAACTACACGGAATCGTTTGTAGTAGAAATGGCAGGTAGATGGAGGGAAAGAAACGTGCGGTACCTGGGGAGGTCTGCGTGGAATGCTCCGAAAGGAGAAACCGTCATCTAGAGGTGGCATTGAACATGCAGAAGTCAGCAGAGGTCATAGTACCCGAGAGGGAAAGGACCGAATCAGTAGGAGTCCATAGTACGACTGAGAAAGGAGGATGAGCACATGGATGCAGAAAACATCGGACACGATGGCTGCTCACAAAGAGATAGTGCGGAACACAAAGGGTATGTGAGAGCGCACCGCTCATTCAACCGGATATGGAAGGAAAGGGATAGTGCACAGCCTGATCTCTTGGGGAAGATACTGGAAAAGGACAACCTGAACAGAGCTTTTAAGAGAGTGAGGGCAAACAAAGGAGCGCCGGGAGTCGATGGAATGAACGTTGACGAGACGCTTGTATGGCTTAAGGAGAACAACCACGAGTTGGTAGACAGGATACGGCGAGGGAAGTATACGCCGAAGCCGGTCAGACGAGTAGAGATCCCAAAGCCAGACGGGGGAATACGGAAGCTTGGTATTCCCACCGTCACCGACCGAACCATCCAGCAAGCCATGGCACAACAGATGATGCCGATTTATGAGCCGCTGTTTGCAGATGGAAGCTACGGCTATCGTCCCGGACGGAGCGCAAAAGATGCCATACGGAAGGTAAAGGAGTATGCGGAGCAAGGATATACCCAAGCGGTAAGTCTAGACTTGTCCAAATACTTTGACACACTGAACCATATCATTCTGGTGAACCTGCTACGCAGAGAGATCAAGGATGAGCGTGTCATCCAGATGGTAAAGCGATATCTGAAAAGCGGGGTCATGGAAAATGGAGTGGTCATCGATACAGAGGAAGGTTCGCCACAGGGAGGGGAATCTGTCTCCGCTGTTGGCAAACATCTACCTCAATGAATTTGATCAGGAGTATCTGAGACGTGGAGTTCCGTGCATACGCTATGCGGACGACATTGTTCTATTGGCAAAGAGCGAACGAGCGGCAAAGAGGCTACTGGAGACGAGCACGAAGTATCTGGAAGAAACCTTGAAATTGAAGGTGAATCAGGAGAGAAGCCGTGTGGTCAGTGCATTTGCAATCCGAAATTTTAAGTATCTCGGCTTGCACTGGGAAGGAACGGAAGCGGAATATTTATCCGAGTTCATGTAAAGTCGATGGAAAAGTTCAAAGCCCGATTGAGAGAGCTTTCTTCCCGAAAACGCTGTCAAAGCATCAGACCGGCACTTGAAAAGATAAAGGTCTATGTAAGAGGGTGGATGAACTACTACGGAACCGCAAGCATGAAGAATCAAGTCGATGCTCTGAATGGATGGCTGTGTCACCGTATTCGTATGTGCATTTGGAAACAATGGAAGAAGTTCAAGACAAAGAAGCGTAAGCTGATTGGACTGGGCGTTCCGGAATATTTTGCACATCAAGCGGCAGGATGCCGTCGCGGATACTGGTGGACGACCAACACAGGAGCGGTCAAAAGAGCTCTAACAAAAGAAAGACTGGTACGGTGGGGCTTTTATGATCTCACTCTTGCGTACCAGTCAGTGCACGTAAACTATTGAAACCGCCGTGTACCGAACGGTACGCACGGTGGTGTGAGAGGACGGGGGTTAATCACCCCCTCCTACTCGATTGGAATCGCGATCAGGATTGTGATTCCGCTCGACCATCTTCAGTTTTTGTTCCAGGCGGACTATTTTATGATTGTTTATTCCAGTCGTACCATTTCGGGGTTGGTTTTATAATAAGCAGTCCGGGACAGCTTGCTTTTCGTTAAATATCCGTTCCCTACAAGGTTATCCAACACTTTTCTGCGGAAATAGGTCGAATCGCTGATTCCAAGCAGTTTTACAATTTCAGATACCTTATGAGCCTTTGTGTAGCAGAAGGATAACACCTTATCATCCAGGTCGGTGCCATCCGGAACCGGTATATAGCTGAGGACGGGCAGAGTCTCTTCTTCGACCCCCGGGGTATAAGTCAGATCAGGGAGCACTAAGGTAAAATGATCGGATGAGGAAAAGATGTACGGTCGATGCGCATCATCTGCGGAGGCATATTCTTCCACAATTTTATCAAATCCGGTACCGGAAGCCTCCATGACATTACAGGCGACAAGAATCCCTGCAATCAATTCATTTCGTCTTTGGAAATAATCCTGGTCAGATCATAGGTCTTTCCCAACTTCTCTCCCCTGTAAAAACCGCCCGGTGAAGAAATTTCCAATCGATCCTTAAATAATTCCACCTGAATCTGGGTGCCGTCCAGATAATAATCACGATGTGCGACTGCGTTGACGACGCCTTCAAATAGAGCTCTTGCGGGATAAGCATCTATGTTTAATCTGGTATTTTCTAATTTAATGATCGAATGATTCATCCTTTGATTGATGAAGGTCATGATATATTCGATCGTCGAAGTAATGTTGCCATTAAATTTATTGATGGAAACAATCCTCTGACTCCCCCTGTGAAAGCCGGAAAAAACGGAACACTGTACCTCTGTTTTTTTTCCTTGATAATCGTCCAGAAACAGAACGGCTCCGTTTCGAAGATATCCGTTTTCATTTACAAAGCCTAGAGAAAGCAAGGCCTTTTCCTTGAGGGAAGAGCCGTGATTGTGTTCCTTGTAAAACGCATGCAGATCGGAAAATTTTTCAGGCTGGTACTTGACGTCTGAAACCAGAAGGTCATATTGCGTATTCTTACTTTTGATGCTCATTTCGATGATTTCTTCATAGGTGGCTCCTCCAGTAAAGCCATCTCGTCTCATATAAATGGACGGAATATTCTTATACTTCAGGATGACAGGTTTCACAGATGATTCATCTACAGTAATCTTGATAATAAAACGCTCTTTCGCCCTTATTTTGTATTTTAAAAAAGAGATCTGCATGGGAGGTCTGGGGGTCAGATGTTCATTCACTTGATTATTGAAATAGTTTCTTTCATTATCAGCAGCTTTACGATCAAAACCGATCAATTGGTTGGTCTTGTCCTCAACGCCAATAAACATATCCCCTCCGGAAGCATTTGCAAAACCGGCAATGGTTTTCAGCCATCCGACTGGATCGTCACGGTTTAGGATTGCCTTGGATTCACAATGTTCATTTTCCAGCTGCACATCGCCTAACAAATCTTCCAGAAACATCGTCTTTTCTCCCTTTGCTCGGATTATTCTCCAGATTGCTTTAGGGTACCTGCAACCTCGTTTCAATGTGGTTGCAAGATGATTGCAACCGCACTTTACAGCTACTTCAAAGTCACTTCAAGATTACTTCAATGTCACTTCAAAGTCAACTTCAATATCACTTCATATTTGACTTCAATACAACTTCAAAGTCAACTTCAATGTCACTTCAAAGCCCACTTCAATACAACTTCAAAGTCACTTCAAAGAACTTCAAAGTGAATTCCCTTCTACCTGTGCAACTTCCATTCATTTCCTGCATCACATTATGGTATGATTGTGTGGATGCAAACGGAGCGGATGAACGATGATTGTGCATGCAAACGAACGCAGCGGTACAGATCCCGCTGAAACGGCATTTATAAGGAATGCGTCGATGCGGGATGATGGTAGCAAATAGAAGGACAGGAAATTGAACGAACGGGTTTTACGCACACTGGAATATGACAAGATTACGGAAACTGGCGGCCTTTGCGGATTCAGCGCCGGGAAAAGAGAGGTGCCTTGCGCTGAAGCCGTCCTGCAGCATGTACGAAATCAGCAGGACGCTGACGGAAACGGGAGATGCCATTGCCAGGCTTCTGCGAGGCGGAAACGTTTCGTTTGGTTCCAACCGCGATTTCGGGGAGACCATCGGGGCGCTGAAGATCGGTCGGACCTTGGATATGCGCTCTCTTTTACAGATTGCCTCCATGCTGGAAAACTGCGCAAGGGTAAAGGCGTATGGGCAAGGGGCAGACAACGGTGCGGCGGAAATCAGGAAGGATGCGCTGACGGAATATTTTCTGGCGCTGGAGCCGCTGACGCCGCTCTCCAGGGAGATCAGACGTTGTATTTTGCAGGAAGATGAAATTGCCCCGGATGCCTCTCCCGCGTTGCGACAGATCCGCCGCAATCAGATGCTGGCGGGGGATCGAATTCACGAACAGTTAAACCGGATGGTGACCGGTTCTTGCCGGAATTATCTGCAGGATCCGGTCATTACCCTGCGAGGCGACCGGTACTGTCTGCCGGTCAGGGCGGAATACAAGGGACAGGTGCCCGGGATTGTACATGATCTTTCGTCTAGCGGACAGACCCTCTTCATCGAACCGACCGCCGTCGTAGAATTAAATAACAAGATACGCGAACTGCAGCTGCAGGAGCAGGCGGAGATCGAGAGGATTCTATCGGAGCTCTCGCAAGAGGTAGCTGCCTATACCCAGGCTCTTGCCGATAACCAGACCTACCTTACGCTTCTGGATTTTTATATTTTTGCAAAGGCCTCGTACGCCTTGGAGCTGGAGGCGCAGATCCCGAAGATTGCAGAAGGTCACTTTTTGACCTGAAAAAAAGCAAGACATCCGCTCCTGGATCGGAAGAAGGCGGTTCCGATTCATGTTTATCTGGGAAAAGAATTTTTCTCCTCATCATTACCGGTCCCAATACGGGAGGCAAGACCGTGACCCTCAAGACGGCAGGGCTTTTACAGGCGATGGGACAGGCGGGGTTGGCCATTCCTGCAGAAGAGGATTCCACGCTGTCCATCTTTCGGGAAATTTATGCCGACATCGGCGACGAGCAGTCGATTGAGCAGAATCTTTCCACCTTTTCGGCACACATGACGAACACGGTGCGGATCTTAAAGGAGGCGGATGAAGACTGTCTCTGTCTCTTCGATGAACTGGGAGCGGGAACCGACCCGACCGAGGGGGCGGCGCTTGCCATTTCCATCCTGGAGTCTCTTCATGCAAGAGGGATCCGGACGATGGCAACCACACACTACAGTGAACTCAAGGTCTATGCACTTACCACAGAGGGGGTCAAAAACGCCGGCTGTGAATTTGATGTAGACTCACTTCGCCCGACCTACCGTCTTTTAATCGGGGCGCCGGGCAAGAGCAATGCGTTTGCGATTTCTTCCAGGCTCGGACTGCCTTCTTCCATCATTGAAGCAGCCAGGTCCCATATCGACAAGGACTCCAGGAAGATGGAAGATCTTTTTGCCGATTTAGAAACGAGCAGGAAAGAGCTGGAAAGAGAGAAGGAAGAAGTCACCCGTTATAAGCAGGAAACGGAAGCATTGAAGGAAAAGCTGGAGAAGCAGACGAGACAGTTTGATGAAACTGCGGATGATCTGCTGCGGGAGGCAAACGAAGAGGCTGCCCGTATTTTGCTGGAAGCAAAGGAGACGGCAAATGCCGCCATCAAAGAAATTCGAAAGGGCGGAGGGGAAGGTTTAAGTGCGTTAGAGAGAACCAGAACAAGGCTGAACGAAGCCATTTCAGCAAGGAACGGAGGAACGGGCGCACAGAAAAACTCTTCTGCCGGGAAAAATCGCACAAAGACTTCCCGGAAGATCTTGAAGCCGGAGCAGCTCCTTCCTGGAACGGAAGTGCTGGTGAGAGAGAGCGGACTGCGGGGGAGTGTGAATTCCCGTATCGATGCCTCTGGGGATTTGTTTATCATGTGCGGCATTATGCGGATGAAGGTAAACGTGAGGGACCTCTCACTGGCGGAGGAGAAGCCGACTTCCCTATCTAAAAAGCAAAGAGACTTCTCCGGAAAAGGCGGGCAGATGGATCTGTCCCGCGGGCTGCATATTTCTTCCGAGATCAATTTGATCGGAAAGAATTCGGACGATGCCATCGCAGCGCTCGATAAATATCTGGACGACGCCTATCTGGCGCATCTGCACGAGGTTCGTGTGGTGCACGGAAAAGGGACGGGGACGCTGCGCAAGGCGGTAGGAAGTTATCTGAAACACTCCCCTTATGTCAAAAGCTATTCGCTGGGAGAATACGGCGAGGGGGATGCGGGAGTGACGATCGTAAAATTTAAATAAAGAGAAAAAGCATTTTGAGGAGGAAATAGAAGGGGAGGAGTGAATGACCAATAAGCAGAAAATCCTGGTCGTGGACGACGATAATCATATCGCAGAGCTGATTTCATTGTATCTGGTTAAAGAAATGTTTGAAACCAGGGTGGCGGGAGATGGAGAAGAGGCGCTACAACTGTTCCGCAGCTTCGAACCGGATCTGATTCTGCTCGATATCATGTTGCCGGGAATAGACGGTTACCAGGTCTGTCGAGAAATCAGGCAGACATCCCAGGTACCGATTATCATGCTTTCCGCCAAGGGAGAGGTGTTTGACAAGGTACTGGGTCTGGAGCTCGGAGCGGATGATTATATGGAAAGCCGTTTGACTCCAAGGAAATGGTGGCCAGAGTCAAGGCGGTGCTTCGCCGGTACAAGCTGCCTTTGCAGAAGACAGGTGACAGGAGAGCGGATAAAAAGGTTTCCTATCCGGAACTGGAAATCAATATGACGAATTACACGGTGATCTGTGGGGGCAAAAAAATCGAGATGCCGCCCAAGGAGTTGGAACTTTTTTATTTTCTGGCCAGTGAACCGAATCATGTTTTTACCAGAGAACAGCTCTTAGATCAGATCTGGGGCTATGAGTATGTCGGTGATACGAGAACCGTGGATGTGCATATTAAAAGGCTGAGAGAAAAAGTGGGAGAGCAGCAGGCCTGGTCGATTGCCACCATCTGGGGAATCGGCTATAAGTTTGAAGTGAAATAATACGAAGGAAAAGAAGTTTGAAGCATAAAGAAACAAAACAGGGTGCACGCAGCGTCGTGCATCGCTTTCGCAGATCCACGATTTTCAGAAAATTTCTGATTGCCTATGTGCTTTTTGCGGTTTTCGGCTTCATCGCAACCGGGACGCTGGTGGAATCCATGACCGGTAATTACGTGAAAAGGAATCAGGCGGCTCGTCTGTACGCAGCCGCCATGCAGATCGCCGGTACCTATGCGTCCAATCTTTATCAAACCAAAACTTCCGTGGAGTCTGTACGGGGAGAACTGCTCGTTTTTTCCAAGTACTTCGGTGCACAGATCTGGATCATCAACCCGTCCGGAAGGATGGTGATTGACACGGCAAGAACCATCGATAATGAAGAAGAAATCGTGGTGAAGGGGTTCGATGCGAACGTGACGAAGGGCTCCTATTATACGGAGGGAGATTTTTTCCATTCCTTTACCAACCCGGTGCTGTCGGTGATTGCGCCGATCACAGGAGATTACCGGGTAAGAGCTTATGTGGTCATTCATTATCCTCTATCGCAGTTAAACGCCCAGGTGGCGGGGTATATGAATATCGCCTATATCTTGCTGGTTCTGGTGCTGCTCCTCTCCTGCATCATCCTGATCTTTTATGCAGAACTGGTGTATGTGCCGATCCGGAAGATCACGGGAGCCCTGGAGCAATATGCCGCCGGCAATATGGACTATGATCTGAGCGTGGATTCCGATGACGAGATCGGGTACCTGGCGGCAACGGTTTCCTATATGGCGGGCGAAATCGCACGAAACGAGGAGGACCAAAAGAAATTCATCGCCAATGTTTCACACGATTTCAGATCACCGCTGACTTCCATCAGAGGTTATGTAGAGGCCATGCGGGACGGAACCATACCGGCAGAGAAGTATCCGCATTATCTGGAGGTGGTCCTAAACGAAACGGATCGTTTGACGAAACTCACAAACGGTCTTCTTTCTCTGAATAATCTGTCGGATCACGGGATGCGTCTGGTCAAAACAGACTGTGACATCAACGAGATGATCCGCCAGACGGCAAACTCTTTTGAAGGAACCTGCCGCAGCAGGGAAATCAGTCTGGAGCTTGTCATGACCGATCAGGTGATGCTGGTGGAGGTGGATCAGGAGAAAATCTTGCAGGTTTTGTATAACCTGCTCGACAATGCGATCAAGTTTTCACCGGAGAACGGAAAGATCCGGATTGAAACCACCGAGAAGAGGAGCAAAATCTTTGTCTCGGTCAAAGACAGCGGGATCGGCATTCCGAAAGAGGATCAGAAACTGATTTTTGAACGATTTTATAAGTCCGATCATTCTCGCGGCAAGGACAAGAAGGGAACAGGGCTCGGCCTTGCCATTGTTAAGGAGATCATCAAGGCGCACGGGGAAAACATTAACGTCATCTCTACCGTCGGTGTCGGAACGGAATTTATTTTTTCCCTGCCGAAAGCCAGGATCATGGATGAAGTGTAGAAGGAGAGGCGCTTCGTTGTCAATTGCTCTCCTCCGCCTTATAATGTGAACATACCCGTAACAAAAGTTGGAAGATCAGTAGGAAGATGTGAGGGAGAGGAAGGGGCCTGCCCGGGGATGTCCGTCAGATTGCGGGTCCTGTGGATCCTCTTGCTCTGTCCGGATCGGGCAGAATTTAGAAAAAGAAAGAAGGCAGTCTTATGATGATCGGCTTTGGAAATGATCACACCGGTGTGGAATTAAAGAAATATCTGATGGCCCATTTGGTTGAGAAGGGATACGAGTGTGTCGACTATGGCGCCGGAGAAGGAGAAAAAGTGGACTACCCCGAACCGGGGCGGAAGGTGGCGGAAGCACTGGTAAGAGGAGAAATCGACAGGGGCGTCCTGATCTGCGGGACGGGGCTTGGCATCTCCCTGGCAGCGAATAAGGTGCCGGGTGTTCGGGCAGCCGTTTGTTCCGAACCGTTTACGGCACAGAAGGCGGTGCAGCATAATAATTGCAATATCATTGCAGTAGGCGCCAGAGTCGTCGGGATGGAACTTGCTGAAATGATTGTGGATGCCTTTTTTGACGCGGAATTTGAAGGCGGCAGGCATGAGAGACGGGTCAATTTGATCCGCCGGATCGAACAGGATTATGCGAGGGGGAATTCCAGACAGGAAGAGGTGGCCGGATGATGGGAAGAGTTCTGGCGCCGTCCATCCTGGCGGCGGATTTTACCAATTTGGGAAGTGACGTGGAGAGAGCGGAGAAGGCCGGGGTCGACTGGCTCCATATTGACATTATGGACGGTGTTTTCGTACCCTCGATTTCCATGGGCTTTCCGGTGATCGAACAGCTGAGGGAAAAGAGCCATTCCTTTTTTGACGTCCATTTGATGATCACAGGGCCACTTCGGTATGTAGACCGGTTTGCCGATGCGGGAGCGGATATGATCACCTTTCACCGGGAAGCGACTTTTGACCCGGGGTCGGTGATCGATGCCATTCATGCAAAGGGGAAGAAAGCCGGCATGAGCCTTCGACCGCATACGGACATCGAAGCGGTGAAGCCGTACCTGAAGGAGCTGGATATGATTCTTCTGATGACGGTAGAACCCGGTTTCGGGGGACAGGCGTATTTGCCGCATTCTACAGCCAAAATCCGGGCGATGAGAGAGCTGTTGCAAAGATCGGGCATGAATACGGATCTGGAGGTAGACGGTGGGATTTCGCAGCGCAACGCACAGGAAGTGCTGGAGGCGGGAGCCAATATTCTGGTTGCCGGAAGCGCCGTTTTTCGCGGAAACATCGAGGAGAATATCGCAGCCTTTCAGGACATCATGTATTAAGTTTCGTCATATCCGATTCAAATCATGGCAAAGGTCATCCTTTGAATCGGGCTTGGAAATTCTTTTTTACAGAAAGAGGACAGAGATTCATGTATACCAGGTTGTTAAGCAATGCGCCGTGCTGGTGCGGGAGCGGAAAAAAATACAAAAAATGCCATGAGGCTTTTGACGAGAAGATCATCGCTTATGAGAAGGCGGGTGGCGTCGTGCCAGCCAGAAAGCTGATCAAGACAGCGGAGGATGTAGAGAAAATCAAGGAATCCGCCAAAATCAACATGGCTTGCCTCGATGCGGTGGCGAAGGAAATTCATGAGGGAATGAATACGCTTGCCATTGACAGGATTGTGGAAGAGGTGACGCATCAGATGGGGGGCATCTGTGCCACGATGAATTACGAAGGGTTTCCGAAGAACTGCTGCACCTCCATCAATGACCAGATCTGCCACGGCATTCCGTCCGAAGAAGAAATTTTACAGAATGGGGACATCATCAATGTGGACTGCTCCACCATTCTGGACGGATATTTTTCGGACTCCTCCCGGATGTTCTGTATCGGTGATGTGGATCCGGGATGGAAGGAACTGGTCGATGTCACAAAGGAATGCGTAGAAATCGGAATTCAAAATGTCAAACCCTGGCATCCGATGGGAGATATGTCGGCGCAGATCAATAGGCATGCGATGGCGCACGGGTACAGCATTGTCCGTGAAATCGGCGGGCATGGCTGCGGCAAAGAGTTTCACGAAGACCCGTTTGTCTCCTATGTCATTCCGGCGGGAGAGGGGATGCTTATGGTGCCGGGCATGGTCTTCACCATCGAGCCCATGATCAATATGGGAGAGCCGGAATTCTTTGTGGATGAAGATAACGGTTGGACGGTCTACACGGAAGACGGTTCGCCGTCGGCGCAGTGGGAAGTGGAAGTGTTGGTGACAGACGAGGGTTGCGAAGTGCTCTCGTGGTAGGAGAAGGAGGTTTGAATGACAGAGAAGGGCAAATATTATATCACAACGGCAATTGCATATACCTCGGGAAAGCCGCATATCGGGAATACCTATGAGATTATTCTGGCGGATGCCATTGCCCGTTATAAGAGAAAAGACGGCTACGATGTACATTTCCTGACCGGTTCGGATGAACATGGACAGAAAATCGAGACGCGAGCGATCGAAGCGGGCGTAAAGACGCCAAAGGAATTCGTGGACATGGTGGCGGCGCAGATCAAAGGGCTCTGGGATCTGATGAATACAACCTATGACCGCTTCATCCGCACGACAGACGCCGACCATGAGCGGGAAGTCCAGCGGATGTTCAAGAAGTTTTACGACCAGGGAGATATCTATAAGGGCGCCTATAAGGGAATGTACTGTACCGAGTGCGAGGCCTTTTATACCGATGCGCAGCTGCAGGAGGGCAAATGCCCTGTCTGCGGGGGAGAGGTGCATTATGCGGAAGAGGAAGCTTATTTCTTCCGTATGACCAAGTATGCGCAGCGGCTGATCGATCATATCAACACCCATCCGGAATTCATCCAGCCGGTTTCCAGGAAGAACGAAATGATGAATAACTTCCTCCTTCCGGGGCTGCAGGATCTTTGCGTATCGCGCACCAGTTTTAAATGGGGAATCCCGGTGGATTTCGATCCCGGACATGTGGTCTATGTCTGGCTGGATGCGCTCAGCAACTATATCACCGGCATCGGTTATGACACGGAACATCCTTCGGAGGCATACAAAAAATGGTGGCCCGCAGATCTGCATCTGATCGGCAAGGACATCATTCGTTTCCATACGATTTACTGGCCGATCTTCCTGATGGCGCTGGGAGAACCGCTGCCGAAGCAGGTCTTCGGACATCCCTGGCTCTTACAGGGCGGGGAAAAAATGTCCAAGTCCAAGGGAAACGTGATCTATGCCGACGATCTGGTCTCCCTCTTCGGGGTGGACGCGGTGCGCTATTTTGTGTTGCATGAAATGCCCTATGAAAATGACGGCGTGATCACCTGGGAGTTGATGACGGAGCGTTATAATTCCGACCTCGCCAATACACTGGGAAATCTCGTCAATCGTACCATTGCGATGAGCAATAAATATTTTGGCGGTTTGGTCGAAGACGGCGGCGTGTATGAGGACGTGGATAATGACCTGAAGCAGGTGGTAGGCAGCTGCTACGATAAGGTGGAAGAAAAGATGGAGGAACTGAGGGTGGCGGACGCCCTCACAGAAATTTTCGCCCTCTTCAAGAGATGCAATAAATACATCGATGAAACAGAGCCTTGGATTCTGGCCAGGGACGAAGCAAAAAAGGGAAGGTTGGCCACCGTGCTCTATCATCTCTGCACCTCCATCATGACGGGCGCTTCCCTCCTGTTCCCCTTCATGCCGGAGACAGCGGAAGAGATTGCCGGACAGTTGAACGGCTCGTTAAGGGACTTTGACCAGCTGGGGCATTTTGACGGCTTTGCCTCCGGAACCCGGGTAACCCCGGAACCGAAGCCGCTATTCGAAAGAAAAGATGTCAAGGAAATCCTGAAGGCGTCTGCGGAAATTGTCGCAAAGCAGAAGGCGGACTTTGAGAAGACGCAGGCCATTGCCAGACAGAATTTGAAGAAGGCAGGGCTGCTGAAAGAAGAGGGAAAGGAAGAAATTTCCTATGATGACTTCCAGAAGATGGAATTCAAGGTGGGAGAAGTCGTTTCCTGTGAAAAGGCGGAAAAGTCGGAAAAGCTCCTCGTGATGCGCGTACGCATCGGCAGGCAGACCAGACAGATCGTGTCCGGCATCCAGAAATTCTATACACCGGAGCAGATGGTCGGCAAAAAGGTCATGGTGCTGGTGAATTTAAAGCCGGCGAAGTTAGCCGGTTATAAGAGTGAGGGCATGCTTCTTTCCGCGGAAACGGAAGACGGACGCATTTCCCTGATGACCACAGATGATCCGGAAATTCCCGCAGGATCCTCGATTCTGTAGGGAGGGGGAAGGGAGATCCATGAGTTTTTTCAGTATGGATTCGCCGCTGATGCGTTTTTTAAATCGCATGGCGGACCTGATTGTGCTTAACCTGCTTAGCATCCTTTTTGCCATTCCCGCATTGATTTCCGGCTATCTGACGCTGGCGATTTACGGGGAGACCGGGCAGCTGCCGCTGGTCTATCTGCTCATCACGGCGCTGTTATCCTTTCCGGTTGGAGCCTCTCTCACCGCCCTTCATACGGTTTTGATTAAGATGGTCAAAAACGAGGAGGGATACATTGTGAAGGGCTTTTTCAAGGCGTTTCGGGACAATTTTTTTCAGGCGACGGCAATCGGTCTTCTGGCGGCGGCGCTCACCGTGCTTCTGATTGCCGATCTGTTGATTGTCAAGGGATGGTTTCGTGCTTTCTTTGCAGCGGCCGCCTTTTTGCTCTATGGGATGTTGCTCTATGTATATCCGCTGCAGGCAAGGTTTTATAATCCGGTGGGCAGGACCATTCGCAATTCGCTCCTGATGGAGATCGCCGCCTTTCCGCGCACCCTGCTGATGATGGCAGTTAGTGCGCTGGCGCTTGTCCTGATTTACTTTGCCGGGAATTATGCCGTTCCGATCGCCATCCTCTTTGGGATTTCTGTACCCGCCTATTTGCAGGCAATGATTTATGTGCCGTATTTTAAGCGCCTGGAAGAGAAGAATCCTCAGAAGCAGGAAGGGGAATAATCGTCCGGAGTAGGGTTTCTTTTCTTGTAGAAGGATCCACAGGAGCAGGAAGAGGGAAGCAGGTGACGATTCGCAGGCGGGGACGCTTCCTGCCCTTCGTCAATTCACATAGGAAATCAGCCTTTTCTTCGTCAGTTTGACCAGAAGCGGGAAGGCGGAAGCAGCTTCGGGCAGTTTGCTAACAATTTGCCTGAAGTTTTGTGGAAAAGCCTGCTAGTCAGATGGAAGGACTTTTGCTATATTTTTTTAAAAGTAAAAAATGTTTACTAGGAGGAGATTGCAATGTCGAGTTTATCATTAAAGAACGTCTGCAAGGTTTACCCGAATGGTTTTGAGGCGGTGAAGGATTTTAATCTGGATATCGCAGATAAGGAATTCATTATTTTCGTCGGACCTTCCGGTTGCGGGAAGTCTACCACCCTGCGCATGATCGCTGGTCTGGAGGATATCTCTTCCGGTACCCTGGAAATCGACGGCAAGGTAATGAATGATGTCGAGCCCAAGGACAGAGATATCGCCATGGTTTTCCAGAACTACGCACTCTATCCGCACATGACCGTTTACGACAACATGGCTTTCGGACTGAAACTTCGCAAGGTGCCGAAGGATGAGATTGACAAGAAGGTTCGTGACGCAGCCAGAATCCTGGATCTGGAAAAGCTGTTGGATCGGAAGCCGAAGGCGCTCTCGGGCGGTCAGAGGCAGCGTGTGGCAATGGGACGTGCCATTGTACGTAATCCCAAGGTCTTCCTGATGGATGAGCCGCTCTCCAACCTGGATGCAAAGCTTCGTGTGCAGATGAGAACGGAGATTGCCAAGCTTCACCATAGACTGGGAACGACCATTATTTACGTCACCCACGATCAGACCGAAGCAATGACGCTGGGAACCAGAATCGTCGTCATGAAGGATGGCGTGGTACAGCAGGTCGATACGCCGCAGAATCTGTATGACAAGCCCTGCAATCTCTTTGTGGCAGGTTTCATGGGATCTCCTCAGATGAATTTCCTGGACGGAGTGGTTGCCATTCAGGGGGAAACCGCTTATGTGAAGGTTGCGGATCAGCAGATCGAGTTGCCGCCGGCAAAATCCAAGAAGCTGATCGAAGGCAAATATGACGGCAAGACGGTGACCATCGGTATCCGTCCGGAAGATGTGGACGATTCGGAGATGTTCGTCAATGTGGCAAAGGCGACCTTTGAATCTACGATCAACGTCTATGAGCTGTTGGGCGCCGAAGTGTTCCTGTACTTCGATATTGCGGGCCAGCCGGTTACCGCCAGGGTGGATGCCCGTACCACGGCAAGACCCGGGGACAAGGTCAAGGTCGGCTTTGATGTGGAAAAGATTCATGTCTTTGACAAAGAGACGGAGAAGGTGATTACAAACTAATGTTATCTTCCAGAATCGTACAGAGCTGTATCGATCGCTTACAGGAGATCACGCATGTAGATCTCTTCGTCGTAAACAGTACGGGAGATGTAGTCGCTACTACAACGGATGAAACAACCAACGCGCGGGTGCTCGCAGATTTTGCGGCATCCGCCGCTGATTCTCAGGTGATTTTGCAGACCCATCTTTTCAAGGTGAGAGAAGAAGGGGAGACGGTATGGATTGTCGGAGCGTCCGGTCAGGCGGAGAGTGCACACATGACGGGCAGGATCTGCGTGGAACAGCTGCTGCAACTCATGCAGGCCTATCAGGAAAAATACGACAGAAGCAGTTTTTTCCAAAACCTTCTACTGGACAATCTGCTTCTGGTAGATATTTATAACCGGGCCAGACAGCTGCATATTCCGGATGAAAGAGAGAGGGTGGTCTTTCTTGTGGAGGAGGTGGACACTCAGCAGACGAAGAGGGATCGTTCTTCCGCTCAGATTGCAGAATTGCTAAGCAGTATGTTTGGCAGGGGAGGGGAGGACTGTGTCACAAGGATCGATCAGAAGTCTGTGATCGTGGTCAAGACAGTTGCAGAGACAGAGAAGGACAGGCAGCTGAAGCAGGTGGCGGATACCATTGTCGATATGGTGAGCATGGAAGCCATGCGAAATGTCCGTGTGGCTTACGGGGGGAAGGCAAAGTCTCTAAAGGAACTCTCCCGCTCCTTCAAAGAAGCGGCAACCGCCATGGAAGTAGGGAAAATCTTTTACGAGGAGCAGAAAGTGAATGCCTATGCCTCTCTGGGCATCGGAAGGTTGATTTATCAGCTTCCGGAGTCGCTTTGCAGGATGTATTTAAAAGAGGTTTTTGGGGATCGTAACCTATTGGAGGAGTTGGACGAAGAGACACAGATGACGGCAAGGGAGTTCTTTAAGAACAGTCTGAATGTATCGGAGACGTCCAGAAAACTCTTCCTTCATCGCAATACACTGGTTTATCGCCTGGAAAAAATGGCGAAGGAAACGGGCATTGACATTCGAAAGTTCGACGATGCCATGACCTTCCGTTTTTCCATGATGGTGGCGCGGTATATGCGCTTTTTGGACGGAAAAGGGTGAGAGATGAGATTATATGTAGAAGAGGATTATGCGGGTGTCAGCAGGAGAGTGGCAGAGCTGGTCGGCGCAGTGGTGATGATGAAACCGGATTGTGTGCTGGGGCTTGCGACCGGGAGCACTCCGATTGGCGCCTATGAAATTCTTTCGCACAAATGCAAAGAGAGGGAACTGGATTTTTCTCGTGTGAAGACGGTAAATCTGGATGAGTACTGTGGTCTTGCACCTGACCACCACCAGAGTTACCGCCATTTCATGGATCGTCATCTTTTCAGTAAAATCAATATCGATCGAAGGAATACGCATGTGCCGGACGGTCTGGCAGCAGACAAAGTGACGGCCGGTGCAGAGTATGATAAAATGATTCAAGCTATGGGCTTTACCGACCTGCAACTGCTTGGACTGGGGGAGAACGGGCATATCGGCTTTAATGAGCCGGGGGAACTGGTGGCAGGTACGCATGAGGTGCAGTTGACAAAGAGCACCATTGAAGCGAATGCAAGACTCTTTGCGGATATTTCCGAGGTGCCGAGGACGGCAATCACCATGGGGCTTTGGGGGATTATGACCAGCCGAAAAGTTCTGCTGGTCGCCTGTGGAGAAAAAAAGGCCGACGCGCTGCGGAGGGCACTCTACGGCCCGGTGACTGCCGGGGTGCCGGCATCCATCCTGCAACTTCACCGCGATCTGGTTGTGGTTTGCGACCAGGAAGCCATGCAGGGCTAACAGACGATATTAGGGAAACTTACGGGGATAGAGAAAGGTTGATATGGAAAGTTTCAGTTCTTTTGCGCTGGCGACCGGATTGATCGGCGGACTCGCCCTGTTTCTCTATGGAATGAGCGTCATGAGCGATGCCCTGACCAAGGCGGCGGGGGGAAGGCTTGAATCGATCCTGACCAGGATTACCGCAAACAGATGGATCGCCTATTTCTTTGGCATCCTCATTACGGCAGTGGTGCAATCTTCCTCCGCTTCTACCGTCATGCTGGTAGGATTGGTCAATGCCGGTATGATGACTCTGTCGCAGGGGGTCAACCTCATTCTGGGTGCCAACCTGGGAACGACTTTTACCGCCTGGCTGTTATCTCTGAATGCGATCAGCTCGGATAACATGCTGATCAACATGTTTAAACCCACATCTTTTACGCCTTTTTTGGCCCTGATCGGGATGGTTCTCCAGATGTTTTCGCACAAGGAAGGCCGTAAGAACGCCGGTAAAATTCTGATCGGCTTTTCCGTCCTGATGTACGGCATGACCATGATGTCCTCTGCCGTGGCGCCGCTCAAGAACGTACCCTCTTTCACCTCTTTTTTGACCAAATTCAATAATCCCCTGCTCGGACTCTTTGTCGGGATCGGGTTTACCATGATCATTCAATCTTCTGCAGGAACCATCGGTGTCGTGCAGGCGCTTTCCGCCTCCGTGGCGATCTCCTACGGAATAGCGATTCCGGTGGTAGTGGGCGCAGAGGTCGGTACCTGTATCACTGCCATTCTTTCCTCCGTGGGGGCAGGCAAAAACGGAAAACGGGCTGCTTTGATGCATCTGTATTTCAATGTGATCAAGGCCAGCCTTTTTATGATTCTTTTTTACACGTTGAATGCCTTTTTGCATTTTGCCTTTCTTCAGCACCAGGCAGGAATGGCGGGCGTCGCTATGGTTCATACGATGATCAATCTCGTTGCCACACCGCTCTTTGTCCCGATTTCCGGAATCCTGGTGAAGCTTGCCGAGAAGACGATACCGGTGGATGAGAAGGAAAAGAAGGAGGCGGAAAAGAAAAAAGACATTGCCATTCTGGACCCCCGTTTCTTGCACACTCCTTCCTTTGCGGTCGCCCAGGCGAAGATTGCCGCCATGGAGATGGCAAACAAAACAAAGGAATGTTTTTACAAGGCGTCCCACCTTTTGGAGAAATACGATCCGGAACAGGCGGCGGAAGCGACCGATTTGGAAGAGCAGATCGATCATTATGAGGACCAGCTGGGTACCTATCTGGTGAAAATCAATGCGCATCATCTCTCTCCGCAGGATTCGCATGAGCTTTCGATCCTTCTGCACTGTATTAACGATTTTGAACGAATCAGCGATCATTCGCGCAACATCAAAGAAGTGTTCGAAAACATGCAGCCCAAAAAGAACAAGTTCTCTGACCGTGCCGTAGAGGAACTGACGATGATTCGAACGGCGGTGGAAGAGATCCTGAACATGGCAGTCAGGACTTTTCAGACCGAAGACCTGAAACTGGCGGCCAGGATCGAACCGCTCGAAGAGGTCATTGACGGTTTGCACATGGAAATCAAGCAGCGTCATATTAAGAGGCTGCGGAAGGGCAAGTGTACGATTGATCTGGGCTTTGATCTGGCAGATCTGTGCACGGACTTCGAGCGTATTGCGGACCACTGTTCCAACGTCGGCGTCTGTATTCAGGAGATCAGCGAAGGCGGCTTCGATACCCATGAATATTTGGAAATGCTGAAGAAGGAAAAGAATGCGCAGTTTGAGGCGGAAGTCTCCAGATATGAGAGAAAGTACCGCCTGCCGCGAAAGAAAGATGCGGAGGATGAGGTGTCGGAGATCGGAGACGAGAACAAGTACCAGCGCTCCAAACAATCTCAGGAGAAAACGGATATACGAACCTCCTCTTACGCGAAGATAGAGAAGACGGCTGCTCAGCCCAAAAAGGAAAAGCCGCAAGGCGCTTACAAGTCGGAAAAAGTAAGGAAAGCCGCTTCTCAGGAGAAACAGGATAAACAGGAGAAACAGGAGAAAACAGTCCGTACCGATAAGACGGATAAGCTCAAGAAGAAGGGCAAGAAAGGAAAAGAAGGCAAAAACATCAAACGATAAATAAAACCCCGCTCGAATCATTCTCGAGCGGGGTTTCGCTGTGCGCCAGACGGCATACGGTTCTGTCTTGATCCGGTTAGGAAAGTTCCGAGGTGCAATGAGGACATCTGGTCGCATCCTTGTCGATTTCCGTTCTGCAGTAGGGGCAGATCTTGGTATTTTTGACCGGTGCCTCATCCTGCTTTGCAAATTTCTCATGCAGCGCATTCATCCCCTTCACGAACAGGAAGATGACAAAAGCCATGATGATGAAGTTGATGACGGCGGTGAAGAAGGTTCCGTAATTGAGGGTGGCGGCACCGGCTTCTTTTGCCTTTGCCAGCGTGTCATAGTGGCGGCCATCAAGAGAAATAAACCAGTTGCTGAAATCAATTCCGCCTGTAATCTTGGAGATGAGCGGCATGATGATATCATCGACCAGGGAGGAGACGATCTTCTGGAAGGCGCCTCCGATAATGACACCGACCGCCATGTCGATGACATTGCCTCTCATCAGAAAGGCCTGAAACTCCGCAACAAATCCTTTTTTCTTTTGGTTGGACATAATACTCCCCTTTTGTAAAAATAAATTTAGCCTGCCGGGCGGACGCTTCCCTCTAAGACGATTGCGCTGTTCCGGCTCCTGTTGTCAAGCTATTATAAGATGGCGGCTCTGATAAGTAAACCGGAAAAGCAGAGAAGCGGCGCCGGACAGGAGGGAATGCGGAAAAGCGGTAGCGGATGCGGGCAGGGGATACCGGATCCTTTACTCCTCTTCCGCAAAACCGCGGGAGGAGGTTTTCTTCTTTCTCCCGACAATCAGCTTTTCCAAACCGGTATAGTGAATGAGGAAGATGCAGACATCTAAGAAGAGGTGAGCAATCAGAAGGGAAACCACCACGCCGTTTTTTCTTAAAAGATAGCCGCTGCCAAAGCCAAGGTAAGAAATCAGTGCGGTGAGGAAAAGCGCCAGAATCAGAAGCGGGAAGTTGTGCGCCGCATTTTTGACCGCCTGAAAAAAGTCCCGGAAGGAAGCGTCGAAATAGACGAAGCGTCCGATCAGCATCCCGATGAAATAAATAATAATGGCATCGTAGTTGTTGTCATGATACAGAAATTTGATATAAATAAAGAGGGCTCCCATATAAGCCATGCTGATTAAACGAATCGCAGCCGCTTCCGTCGCATCAATCGTTTTCAGTCTCACAAAGATGCGGTCTAAAAAGGCGTTGATCAGGCAGGAGATCACAAGGAAGGCCAGAAGCATAAAGAGTTTTGCTCCTTCCAGAATGCGCGGAAATCGCGGTCGGCGATGAACCAGTCGCAGATGACATAGGCACCCATGAACAACAGGATCGAGGTGTCGGAAAACATCAGATCGTAAAATCGCTCGACCAGGTTCGTGCCGCGCTCACGAATGTTTCTGCGCCTGGCACTTTTCGATGTTTCCCGTTCCGTGATTCTTGTAAAAAGCAGGATGATCAGAAGAGAAGTGAGCACACCGACAAAACAAAACAGAAAGAAAATAAGCGCCGATTGCCATACCGTATAATGCGCAATCAGCTCATCTAAGGGCAAACGAATGATCATAAGAGATACCTCCATTTCATAAAAATAAAAAACCACCCCAAATCAATTTTTGTACCTATGTTAATGTAGTCCTAAAAAGAGAAGGTGTCAAAGTGTGAGATGGAATTGATGAATCAAGAGGCTAGCCTGTAAAATAGGGTCGAGTGTGTCATCAGAAGTTTTCGGTAAAAGAACAGAAAGACAAGAGGATTCCGGAAAGAATCGGATGGATCAAGAACATAGGAAAGACATAGGAAAGGAGATTGCAGAAATGGAGAATTCCACATTGAACGATTTTTTTGAAAAGGTGATCACGGTGAAGTGGGGGCCGGAGAAAAAGAGCGTTGATATCATTGACCAGACGCTGCTTCCGGGAGAAGTATGCCGGATTCAGCTGAAGAATCTGGGGGGAAATGGTGGAAGCGATCAAGAAGCTTCGCGTCAGAGGGGCTCCGGCGATCGGCGTCTGCGCTGCCTACAGCATGGCGGTGCTGGCACAGAGAATGCCGGAACAGAACTTTGAAACTTTTTACAAGGAATTCCTGTGCGCGGAGGAGGAACTGGCTGCTTCCAGACCCACGGCGGTCAACCTGTTCTGGGCACTGCACCGGATGGATGAAGTTTGCAATGCAAACAGAGAGCAGCAGGTGGCGGAAATCAAACGTCTTCTTCTTGCAGAAGCGGAGGCGATCCGGGAAGAAGATGTGCAGATTTCAAGGAACATCGGAGAAATCGGATTTCAACTGCTTGAGGAGCGCAAGCAAGAAGGAGAGGAGCTGGGGATCCTCACGCACTGCAATGCGGGGACGCTTGCAACCGCCAAATACGGAACGGCAACCGCACCGATGTATATCGCACTGGAGCATGGCTGGCAGGGAAGGGATATGCATGTTTATTGCGATGAAACGAGACCTCTTTTGCAAGGCGCCAGGCTTACCTCTTTTGAGCTGGGGAATGCCGGCATCACGACCAGTGTGCAGTGCGATAACATGGCAGCCCTTTTGCTGAAGACGGGGAGGGTCAAGATTATCTTTGTCGGCTGTGACCGTGTGGCAACAAACGGAGATGCCGCCAACAAGATCGGAACCTCCGGCCTTGCCATTCTGGCCAGGCATTACGGCGTGCCGTTCTATGTCTGTGCGCCTTCTTCTACGATCGATCCCAAGGTGGAGACGGGAGAAGGGATCCCGATTGAGATGAGAGACCCCGAAGAAATCAAAGCATGTGGTACCGAAAGGACATGGTTCCGGAGGAAGTCGATGCTTCTTTTAATCCGGCCTTTGATGTGACCGACCATAGCCTGATTACCGGCATCATCACGGAAAAGGGACTGTGCACGGCGCCTTATAGAGAGGCCTTTCAGAAGCTGGGCTTATTGTCCTCTTGAATCAGTTTTCGCATGGCATTGACCGCTACGCGGATGGCATGGTCGGTGTCATGCACGACGGGATTGGAGAGCCCGGCCTTTTCCCTTTCCTGATTGGCCATGACGAGGTAGCAGCTGCCGCACCGAACTCCTCTGGCGGCGGAAACGGTAAAAAGCGCAGCTGTTTCCATTTCTGAAGCCAGGGCACCGAGCTTGACCCAGGCGTCCCATTTGTTTTTTAACTCATAGGAGACGGGCATGTGATCCGGATCATGCTGACCGTAGAACGCATCCTTGCTCTGTACGACACCCGTGTGGAAAGGAGTGTCGCCTTCCGATGCGGAAGAGACAAGTGCGTTTACCACATCGAGGGAGGCAACGGCGGGAAATTCAATCGGGGCATATTCTCTGGAAGTGCCCTCCATGCGGATGGCGGCAGTGGCAATCACAAGATCTCCACTCTTCACATCCATCTGCATCCCGCCACAGGTACCGACGCGGATAAAGGTATGCGCCCCTGCTTTGACCAGTTCTTCCAGCGCAATGGCGGCGGAAGGTCCGCCGATGCCGGTGGAGGTGACGCTCACCTTTTCACCGCCCAGCGTGCCGGTATAAGTGACAAATTCTCTGGCATCCGCAACCTCTTTGGCATCCTCCAGATATTTGGCAATCTTCGGAACCCGCTTCGGGTCTCCCGGCAGGATGACGTATTTGCCGATCTCGTTCTCGCTGACCTCGATGTGGTATTGCCTGGAAGCATCTACAGAATAATGCATGGTCCTCTCCTTTCGGTTGGAATGAATGGAATGGTGCAACGTGTCAAACAGTAAATTCGCCTGGAATTCCAGAAACTTTTGTATCCTCATTATATGTGCTAAACTAGTTTCCATCAAAGAAAATCCATTCGCGTAGGGCAGGGGGGTCAAAGCTCTTGCAAAACGAAGCCGATTATGGTAACGTATATACCCGTGATATTTTTTCCTTGCTTCCGCAACCTGCGGAGGCCAGAGACCATAAGGAGGTAATGAGCATGAACAAGTACGAATTAGCCGTTGTGGTAAGCGCTAAGATCGACGATGAAGCCAGAAATGCGACCATTGAGAAATGCAAGGCTCTCATCGAAAGATTCGGCGGTGTGATCACAAATGTCGACGACTGGGGTAAGAAGAAGCTTGCTTACGAAATCGATAAGATGACGGAAGCTTTCTACACCTTCATTCAGTTCGATGCCGAGCCGAGTGCACCGGCAGAAATCGAATCTCGTGTCCGCATCATGGACAATGTCATCAGGTATCTTTGCGTAAGAAACGACGAGGCGTAAAAACCTTGAAAGGATGATGAAGAGATGAACAAAGTGATACTGATGGGACGTCTTACCAGAGACCCGGATGTCAGATATTCGCAGGGAGACAATCCGATGGCAATCGCCAGATACACCTTGGCGGTCGATCGGAGATTTGCCAGAAGAGGAGAACAGGGCGATCAGCAAAGCGCTGACTTTATCGGCTGTGTAGCCTTTGGCAAGAGCGGAGAATTTGCTGAGAAATATCTGCACAAGGGGACGAAGCTTTGTGTAACCGGGAGGATTCAGACCGGCAGTTACACCAATAAAGACGGAGTCAAGGTATACACCACCGATGTCGTTGTGGAAGATCAGGAATTTGCCGAGAGCAAGAATGCCTCTTCGCAGGGCGGATACAGTGCCTATGCACCGCAGGGAGCAGGAAGCGCGCAGGGGAACGGACCATCTTCAGAATCCCCGGCTCCCGCAGGCGACGGATTCATGAATATTCCCGATGGCATTGAGGAAGAGCTGCCTTTTGCATAAGACAGTCTTCACCATTTAGGAGGAATTGCAATGGCTTTCAATAAAGGAGACAGATCCGATTCTCCCATGAGGAGAAAGGGAGGAATGCGCAGACGCAAGAAAGTATGCGTATTCTGTGGTAAGGATCATGAGATCAGCTACAAGGATGCAGCGACGCTTCGGAAATACATTTCCGAGAGCGGTAAGATTCTCCCGAGGCGCATTACGGGCAACTGTGCGAAGCACCAGAGAGAACTTACAAACGCGATCAAGAGAGCAAGACATCTTGCGATCATGCCCTATGTAATTGAATAATTCGGGAATTTCTTTTTACACGAAGGAAATGATTCGAAGGAAATGAAGCTGCGGAGCTCCTGTGAAGGGAGACCGCAGTTTTTTTTATCGTCAGCCAACCGATGTGCCGGCGCCGGTTTCCCGGGTCGGTGCAGGATTGATTCGTCGGAGGCAAATGGATCTGTCAACAACCGATTTTTATGCGGCGTCATTCGCAGGCTTCCCGGCCGTGAAATCAGAAAGGTTTTGATCTCGTGATTTTCGGTAAAAATGACAGACGAATCTATGATAAAATAAGAGAAGTGTCAAAAGGATTTGGCGCTCCATTCTTCAGGATGGCAAGAAAATTCATCATCTTCTGACATTCTGATCCAAAGGACGGGATGTGGGGAGGAACACTTTACGAAAGGTTGTTTTCATGGGGGTAAAAATCAAAGGTAGAACAGGGACGCTTCTATTCACCTTTACCATGGTCGGCATTTTGCTGATTGCATTTAACATTTTGATCTTCTTTGTCTATTCCGCCCATGCCGGAGTGGCGCTGTCTCTCTTCACAATCGGATATTGCCTGATTCTGATCTTTTTCCATATCTATGCGAAACCGATCCGAATCCATGAAATGATCAGCTTTGCAACGGAATACGGACAGATTCAGCGGACGATTCTGCGCGAGATGGACACGCCCTATGCGCTCTTAGATAAGGACGGCAGGACGATATGGATGAATATCGCCTTTGAGAGGATTACTCATCTCAAGAAGAGCGACCGAAGGATGATCTCCGCTATTTTTCCCGCAGTCAAAGAAAGTCTGTTACCGGAGGATCCGGGAGAAGACCTGTCGAAGGAGGTGGAGTTCGAGGAGCATGCCTATTTGTTGAAGGCACACCGTATTCCGCTGAGCGATATGGTCGGAGCGGAAACCATGGCGGATCAGGAGGCGCTGGACAACAGTCTGATTGCGGTCTATCTGTATGACCATACCGCTCTGCAGCTGGCACTGAAAGAGGTGGATGACGAGTCCATGGCGGCGGGGCTGATCTATATCGATAATTATGACGAGGCCCTGGAAAGCGTGGAGGACGTCAGGAGATCCCTTCTCTCTGCGCTGATCGACCGAAAGATCAATCGCTATGTGGCTTCCTATAGTGGGATTGCAAGGAAGCTGGAAAAGGACAAATATTTTGTCGTCATGACCAAACAGGCGGCAAAGGGGATGATCGAGAAGCATTTCGATCTCTTGGAAGATGTCAAAACCGTCAATATCGGCAACGAGATGGCGGTGACCTTGTCGGCGGGAATCGGCATGGACGGTCTGTCCTATGCACAGAATTTCGAATTTGCACGAAATGCCATCGATCTGGCGCTGGGGAGGGGAGGAGACCAGGCGGTCGTCAAGACCTCTGCAAGCATCACCTATTACGGTGGAAAATCCCAGCAGATGGAAAAGAATACAAGGGTGAAGGCCAGGGTCAAGGCACATGCGCTGGAAGAAATCATCACGGGCAAGGACGATGTCATCGTCATGGGACACCGCATCGGAGATGTGGATTCCTTTGGCGCCTGTGTCGGCATCTACCGCATCACCAAGGCACTGGAACATCCCTGTCATATCGTTTTGAATGATGTAACGACTTCAACCAAGCCGCTGGTGGAACTGTTTCAGGACAACGATCATTACGAGAAGGATTTGATTCTATCCTCGCAGGAAGCCCTGGACAAGGTAAGTGACAATACGGTGGTTGTGGTGGTGGATGTGAACAAGCCAAGCATCACCGAGTGCCCCGAGCTTTTGCATAAGGCCAAGACCGTGGTCGTGTTCGACCATCACCGGTCGGGGACGGAGGTCATTGAGAATGCGACCCTGTCCTATGTGGAGTCTTATGCCTCCAGCACCTGTGAGATGGTATCCGAGATCCTGCAGTACATCGGCGAGCATGTCAAGATCCATCCCGAAGAAGCCAATGCGATGTATGCGGGTATCATGATCGACACCAACAATTTCATGCAAAAAACAGGAGTCAGAACCTTTGAAGCTGCCGCCTTCCTGCGCAGGAACGGTGCGGATATGACGGTCATCCGCAAGCTTTTCCGGGAAAATGCAAACGAATATAAGGCCAAGGCGGATGCGGTGTCGCAGGCGGAGATTTACAGAGGTGCCTATGCCATTTCCGTCTGCTCCGGGGAGGGACTTCCTTCTCCGACGATCCTGGGGGCGCAGGCGGCAAATGAGCTCCTCAATATTCGGGGCGTCAAGGCGAGCTTCATCTGCACGGAGTATCAGAACCAGATCTTTGTCAGCGCCCGTTCCATTGATGAGGTTAACGTGCAGGTGATTATGGAGAAACTGGGTGGCGGCGGACATCTCAATATTGCAGGCTGCCAGATGGAAGACGTCACGGTTACAGAGGCGATCGCCATCATCAAGAAGACGCTGGATACCATGATCGAAGAGGGAGACCTGTGATTTTAAGCTCCAATGGGAGCGGACAGACGGTCGTACCGGTTCATTGAGGAAGGAGACAGAAGATTATGCAGATTATTCTACTGGAAGATGTGAAAGCTTTAGGGAAAAAAGGAGAAATTGTAAAGGTATCCGACGGCTATGCCAGAAATAAGATATTACCGCAAAAGCTGGGGCTGGAAGCAACGCCGGGAAACCTGGCGAGTTGGAAGATGCAGAAGAAGCGGGAGGAGAAAGACGCAGCAGAGCATCTTGCGACTGCGCAGGCATTTAAGAAAGAGGTAGAAGAGAAGATCATCACACTGACCATGAAAAAGGGAGAGGGCGACCGTGTCTTCGGCAGCGTTTCCACCAAGGAGATTGCGCAGGCGGCAAAGGAACAGCACGGCTTTGACATTGACAAAAAGAAGCTGGTTCTGCCGGAGCCGATCAAGTCCTTCGGCACCCATGAGGTCCCGTTAAAGCTGCATCCGCAGGTAACGGCGACCCTGCGCGTGAAGGTGATCGAGCAGTAGAGGATATGGGGGAATGGCAGAAGAGAAGGGATATAAACGTGTAATGCCGCATCACCCCGAGGCCGAGCGGTCGGTCATCGGGGCGATGCTTTTAGACAGGTCCGCAATCGAAACGGCGGCGGAATTCATCTCCGGAGAAGATTTTTACAATCGACAGCTGGGGATTTATTTTGATGCCATGCAGGAGCTGAACAGACAGAACAGAGAGGTCGATCCGGTTACCCTGCAGGATAAACTGCGGATGCAAAATCTTCCGCCCGAATTCATCAGCGCCACATACATCAACGATCTGGTACAGGGAGTGCCGACCTCCGCAAACGTCAAGTATTATGCGAAGATTGTAGCAGAACATGCGACCAGAAGGAAGTTGATTCGCATCAGCGAAGACGTGATGAACGACTGCTATGGAGGGCAGAAGGAACTGGAAGGCCTTCTGGAGGAGGCAGAAAAGAAAATCTTCGAAGTCTCCGAGCATGGGAGAAGTGCGGAGTTTGTTCCGATCAGCGAGATTGTTCTTGAAGATCTGGACCGGATGGTGAAAGCGAGCAAGAACAAGGGACATGTGACCGGCATCGCCACCGGTTTCACGGATCTGGATATGGATACCGCAGGGCTGCAGCCCTCGGATTTGATCCTGGTAGCCGCCCGTCCTTCGATGGGCAAGACGGCGCTTGCCCTTAACATGGCGGAGTACATGGCTTTTCGAGACAACAAATCGGTGGCTCTGTTCTCACTGGAAATGTCCAAGGAACAGCTGGTCAATCGTCTTTTTGCCATGGAATCCCGTGTCGAAGCGCAGAAAATCCGGACGGGGGACCTGCAGGATGCGGACTGGGATAAGCTGTTGGAAAGCGCGGAGGTGATCGGTGCTTCCAACATGATCATTGACGATACCCCCGGTATTTCCGTCGCGGAGCTTCGTTCCAAATGCAGAAAATACAAGATGGACCATGGTCTGGATGCGGTATTCATCGACTACTTACAGCTGATGAGCGGAGGTGCCAAAGGACATAGTTCAGAGTCCAGACAGCAGGAAATCTCCGAGATTTCCAGAGGGCTCAAGGCGGTTGCCAGAGAGCTGAACGTGCCGGTTGTCGCCCTCTCCCAGCTCTCCCGTGCGGTGGAATCCAGGCCGGACAAACGACCGATGCTCTCCGACCTGCGTGAGTCGGGCGCCATCGAGCAGGATGCCGATGTCGTCATGTTCATTTACCGCGAGGACTACTACAAAAAGGAAACCGAGCGCAAGGGCATTGCAGATATCATCATTGCCAAGCAGCGTAACGGTCCTACCGGTACGGAGGAACTGCTCTGGATACCGGAGCACACCAAATTCGTGAACATGCAGGGCAACCGGTCGCTTGTGGCAAGAGACAACGGGGCGATGTAAGGGGGATTTCATGATTGTCGTTTTCTTTTTTTTCGTCTGCTTTGCCGCTTCTACCGTGGGGGCACTGGTGGGAGCCGGAGGAGGCGTCATTATCAAGCCGGTACTCGATATGGTCGGCGTTCTTCCGGTGTCCACCGTCAGTTTTTTCTCGGGCTGTACCGTTCTGGCAATGTCGGTCTGTTCCCTGATCCGTACGCGTAAAAACGGGGTTCCGCTTCGAATCAGAATCAGCACCACGCTGGCGATCGGTGCAATCTTCGGCGGCATGTGCGGACAAATGCTGTTCGAACGGGTCAAAACAAGCTTTCCAATGAGGCGGTTCTCGGTTTTGCCCAGGCGCTATGCCTGATGTTGGCAACCCTTGCCGTCCTCCTCTATGTTCTTTTGAAGAAAAAAATCCGCACCCTGGAGATGGATCATTTGATGGGCATTTTTTTGATCGGCCTGTTTTTGGGGCTGATTTCCGCCTTCCTCGGGATTGGCGGCGGACCGTTAAACGTGGTGGTGCTCTTCTATTTCTTCTCCATGGACGCCAAAGAGGCGGCCAAAAATTCCATTTATATCATTCTTTTTTCCCAGACGGCGAGCCTGATTCGGGCACTGTACCGGGGCACCATCCCCGACTTCGAGAAGAGTTATTTGCTGGCGATGATGATGGGCGGTGTCGCAGGGGCTCTCGTGGGAGCTGCCATTTCAAAAAGGATCCGGAATCAGGGCGTAGAACGCGCCTTTAACCTCCTGCTGCTTGTCATCATAGGAGTGTGCGCGTACAACGTCTACCGGTTTGCCTGCCGGTTGTAAAGAAAAGTTGTTGCAGAGAATGAGGATGCGATGATCATTGAGAGTGGAAACAGTCTTCTGGAAACCAGAAGGCGCAACGGCATTCTGATCAAAAATAAAATCTTCCGAACGGAACATGCGATGAGGGGGGGAGATTGCGAAGGAACTCGGGCTGACGCTTCCCACCATCACCAACAGCATCAATGAAATGATCAAAGAGGGAGTGGTGGAGCCGGAGCCGCTACCGGAAGAGTGCCTAAGCGGCGGTTACGGGAGAAAACCGCAAATGGTACGCTTCAGGAGAGAAGCGGGTTATTCCATCGGGATCGAACTGGGGGCCTACCACACGAGGGCTGTTCTGGTCAATTTGCGCGGCGAAGTGGTGGAAGAAAGGACGAGGAGGAAGGCTGCCCTGCAATACGGGGAAATGCTGGCACAGGTAACCGAACTGGTGGATGAGCTGTGCGGCTGTGTGCCTTCGCTGCAGAAGGAGGAGGGGAAGCTGATCGGCATCGGCATCGGCGTTCCCGGTTTTGTAGATACGGAAGGCGGGACGATTCGACAGAATTTTCGAGTCGACTGGAATGGAAGACCTTTGGGGGCGGATCTTAGAGAACGTTATCCCGTTCCGATTCTGATCGACAACAATACCAGGTTCCGGGCGATGGGGTACGAAATGCAGCTGCGGGGCACGAGGCCGAAGATGTTTGCCTATCTGTTCATCTCCCGCGGTCTGGCCTGTCCCATCATGTACAACGATCTGGTCCTCTCCGGCGCCGGTGCGGGCGCAGGCGAACTGGGGCAGACGATCCTCCTGTATGCCGGAGTCAATGGAGAAAAAAGAACCGTGACCGCAGATCAGATTGCTTCGGAGTCGGCGCTTTTTGAGAGGTGCATGGAGGAGATGGAGAGGGGGAGACTCTTACAGCTGAAAAAAAGTTGCAGGGATGCCACCGAACTCTCCATCCGGCAGATCCTTGATTTGCAACAAGCGGGGGATCCGGAGATCAATGCGCTGGTTGAAGAATGTATTTTCGGACAGGCGCTTGTGATGGCAAATGTAGTCAATCTGCTCAATCCCAATACCGTCGTAGTAGATGCCAGGATGATGAGCTTTCCTGCCAACCGGGAAAAGTTAATCCGACATGCCAGAGCACATTTTTACGGCATGAATGCGGAAGATGTGGAAATCCGCTTCCATGAGTATCACTCGTATGACGGCGCACTGGGAGCGGCTCTTGGCACCATCCAAAAGAATTTCCTGAACGCCTGAGAGGGGGACCCGAAACGGGCAGCGAATCGGCAGATGGATCCGGAACGGGCAGCGAATCGGCGGGTTGATCCGGAACGGGCAACGGATCGGCAGATGGACCTGGAACGGGAAGCGAATCGGCAGATGGATCCGGAACGGACAGCGAATCGGCGGGTGGACCCGGAACATCCCGTGTCTTTGTGAGAAACTGACAAAGACAGGAGGGAAATCCTGTACAGAATTGCCATATTGAACCTAAGAGCCAGCCTCTCTATAATTAGTTAAAAGATTTAAGAAATATGCAAGTAGAATGGAGAAGGAGATGCTGACGTTTCAAGTGGAAGCGGGGGAAGAGGCAGGCGATCAGGGGAAGTTCAACGAGAAGGCGTTCGAGGCCTTACAGGAGCATCATCTGTCCTGTTTGCGGGAAATGCAGGACCTTTCCCTCGAATATCCGGAGAGTGCGGACTGGCTGGAGGTAGATACCTGTGCAGGAGAAGATACCCTTGCGCAGATCAAGGAAAGGCGAAAGAAATTCGTGAGTGCGCGGATGTCTTCGTTCTGATCGGCGTCGGCGGTTCCAACAATGCGGCGCGTGCGGTCATTGAGGGGATCGCACCAAAGCGGAGGGGGGAAGATCCCGAAGTGATCTATGCCGGGAATACGCTGCACCCCGGGCAGGTGCGAGCGGTCCTGGAGAAGATCAAAGGAAGGCGGGTGTATATCGAGTGCATTGCCAAGAATTTCGAGACGCTGGAACCGGGAGTCACCTTCCGCGTGCTTCGGCAGGAGATGGTCAGACGGTATGGAGCACAGGCACATCGCCATATCCTGGCCTGCGGAACAGAGGGAAGTCTGTTTGCAGATTTGTGCAGACAGGAGGGCTATGATTTTTTCTCTTTTCCGAAAGGAGTAGGAGGTAGATATACCGCCTTGACCACGGTGGGACTTTTGCCGATGGCGGTCGCGGGGATTGATATCGATGCGCTCGTTTGCGGCGCAAGAAGGATGCAACAGCGTCTTTTTGCGGAGAATGGAAAAGAAAATGCGGCGTATCGCTATGCCTGCTTTCGGAATCTTTGTTACAAGGAAGGCTACCGGATCGAGATGCTGTCCTCCTTTGAGCCGGGACTGCGCTTCTTTTACAAATGGTGGACGCAGTTGTTTGCGGAGAGTGAGGGAAAAGAAGACAAGGGAATCTTCCCGGTGACGGGAGAATTTCAGAAGAGCTGCATTCCGTCGGACAGTTTTTGCAGGAAGGGACACCGATTCTGTTTGAGACCTTTCTGGAGATGGAAGAGGCGGAGGGGGGCGTGGAAATTTTGCCGGATGCCCTGGGAGACCAGTTTGCCTATCTGGACGGAAAGGATTTTGGGGAGATCAACCGGGCAGCCTTTGCGGCGACGTTAAGGGCGCATGCAAAGAGGATGCCGGTGGCCGTACTGAAGCTGCCGAAACTGGATGCGGAAGGCTTCGGGGAACTGTTTTACTTCTTCGCCTTTTCCTGCGTGCTGTCTTGCAAAATGATGGGTGTGAATCCGTTTGACCAGCCGGGAGTGGAAGCCTATAAAGAGCGGATGTTTGCAGCGCTGGGCAAAGGAAGATGACACCGGCAGGCGGACAGCGGCCGGGGAATGACGCCCATGGCGAAGGAATTTGAGAAGACAAGAAGCAGGGGTGAAAACCGGGATAACAGACAAGGAGAAGAGGATGGAAGATCTGTTGATCGTACACGGCGGGGGACCGACGGCGGTCATCAATGGTTCCCTTTACGGGGCAGTGACGGAAGCGAAGAAACTTTTAAAAAAAGGACGGATTCTGGCGGCCAGAAACGGAACGGGAGGGCTGTTAAAAGAAGACCTGATCGATCTGACCGCAGTGCCAGAGGCGGAGCTTCGCAAGCTTCTTCAGACACCCGGCAGCGCCATCGGCTCTTCCCGCGACCAGCTGGAGGAGGCGGAATACAGGCGGATCGCAGAGATCCTGAAAAAGCACAGGATCCGTTTTCTCCTGATGAATGGAGGAAACGGGACGATGGATACCTGCGGAAAGATTGACCGGGCATGCAAAGAACAGGGATATGAGATTTCCGTCATGGGCATTCCCAAGACGATGGACAACGATATTGCAGTTACGGATCACAGCCCGGGCTATCCCAGTGCGGCAAGATTTCTGGCGCAGAGTGTGCGTGAGGTCTGTGCGGACGTGAAGGGCTTGCCGATTCACGTATCCGTGGTGGAAGCCTCCGGCAGGATGCCGGATGGATTACGGCAGCCGCTTCTCTGGCAGGAGACGGAGGCGGCCCCGGGCCGGACCTCATTTATCTGCCGGAGAGACCCTTTGAGGAGGAGGCGTATCTGCGGGATGTGGAGCGTCTTTTGCAAAAGAAAAAAGGAATTGTCGTCGTCGCCAGTGAAGGGCTGAAAAACAGGGCGGGAAGGCCGATTGTGGAACCGATTTTTACCGTTGGCAGAGCGACTTATTTTGGAGATGTGGGTGCGCACCTGGCTAACCTTGTGATCAAAAGGCTGGGATACAAGGCCAGGAGTGAGAAGCCGGGACTGATCGGCAGAGCTTCCATCCTGCTGCAAAGTTCCATTGACAGAGAGGAAGCAATCGAAGCCGGGAGAAGGGCGACGCAGGCGGTGCTTGCGGGAGAAACCGGAAAGATGGTGGCGTTTCGCAGGCGATCCGACTCACCCTACCGGTCGGAACCGTTCCTGGTCGAGATTTCGCAGGTAATGATGACGGAGCGGGTCGTACCGGATGCCTATATCAACGCAGAGGGAAACGGCGTCACAGAGGTATTTAAAGATTGGTGCAGACCACTGTTAGGAGAGGAACTTCCGGAGATGATTTCGTTTAACTAGAAAGGAGAGAAGATGTTAGTACCGATGAGATGTATTCTGGAGGCGGCAGATCGAAACGGATACGGTCAGGCGGCTTTTAACATGAACAGTTACAACCAGATTGCGGCGGCAGTGCAGATCCATGAACTGCTTGATAGCGCCTGCATCCTGCAGGGGGCGGAAGCCTCCAACGCCTTCATGGGGGGAGAGAAGGATTTCATGCACGGCTCCCTGGAGAGCAAAAAGAAGGGTGCAAAGAACCTCGGCGAGATTGTGCGGAAATTCGGAGGGGAGAGTCAGGTTCCGATTGCCCTGCACCTGGATCACGGCAAATCGCTGGAGAGCGTCAAGGCCTGTATTGAGGGCGGCTATACTTCCGTCATGATCGACGGCAGTTCCCTCCCCTATGAGGAAAATGTGGAGCTGACCAGAGAGGTGGTCAAATATGCGCATCCGCTTGGTGTGACGGTAGAGGGAGAATTGGGTGTTCTGGCAGGCGTCGAGGATCATGTGTTTGCGGAGACATCCACTTACACCAACCCGATGCAGGCGATTGATTTTTTCAAAAAAACGAGAGTGGACGCCCTTGCCATCAGCTATGGCACGATGCACGGTGCCAACAAGGGAAAGAATGCAAAGATCCGGCGTGAAATCGCCATCGCCACCAAAGAGTGCATGCGCCATGAACAGATCGACGGTTTTCTGGTCAGCCACGGTTCCTCCACGGTGCCGCAGGAATTTGTTTCCAGAATCAATGCGCTGGGCGGGAAGATGGAAAATGCCTACGGCATCGACGTTTCCCAGCTGGTCGATGTCAGCCGCTGCGGCATCAATAAGATCAACGTGGACACGGATCTTCGGATGGCGGCGACAGGAAACGTGCTGCAACTCTTTCAGGATCATCCGGAATTGCAAAAAGTGAGACGGTGGGAGAGGTGTACCGGGATCTGATTGGGAATCCGTCCAATATCGATCCTAGGAATTACGTAGGCAGCATCTTAGACGCCATCCTGTATGGAAAAATCGAAGACGAAGACGTCAGGAAGGTGGACGATTGCCTGTACCGCGGTACGATCTCCGCCATTGCGCCGCTCATCGTGCAGTTTGGCAGTTACCGAAAAGCTTCCGAGGTCAAGGTTTGTACGTTAGAAGAAATGGCGGAGAGATACCGGAAGGCAGGAATATAAGGAACCGGGATTTCGGGAGCGGAGAGGCAAGCAGCGGAATTTTACGGTTCCGGAGAGGCAGGAGCAGAGGATGAAACAGATTTTTTTAAACTTGAAACGATTCGATGTACCCGTGGAAGAAGGCGGAATCAACCGTCTGGCAAAGCCCGGTGACTGGGGAAGCGCCGTTGTTTCCGGGATACAGGACGGGATTTCGAGGTATAAAGAGGAGGCGGAATTTGCAGCTTTTTTTCCGGAAGCGTATCTGTTAGACGCCATACGGGCAAGAAAAGAGGGCAGCAAACTGCAGATCGGCTGCCAGGGAGTCTACCGCGAAGACGTGGAGAAGGGCGGCAACTTCGGCGCTTTTACCACCCTCTTTCCGGCAGCCTCCGCAAAAGCGTTGGGGGCGGAATATACCATCATCGGCCACTGCGAGGAGAGGAAGGACAAGACCGCTTTTTTATCCGGTGCAGGATTGACGGGAGAAGAAGCAAAAAATGCAGTCGGTCAGGCGTTACATCAGGAAATTCTCTGTGCGCTTCACCGCGGACTCAAGGTTCTTTACTGCATCGGGGAAAAGAGCGAGGAGCAGGATAGATGGGAAGCGGTGCTGGGGGCGCAGCTGGAGATAGGTCTTGCAGGAACCAGCGAAGAAGAGAAGAAAAGGGTCGTCCTTGCCTATGAGCCGGTCTGGTCGATCGGACCCGGCAAGACGCCGGCGGATGCCTCCTATATTACCAAGGTGGCCCGCTTTGTAAAAGGAAAAACGGACGGACTTCCGCTGGTTTACGGGGGAGGGTTAAAAAAAGAAAATGCGCAAATGCTGGCATCGATTCCGGAGATCGACGGCGGTCTGATTGCCCTGACCAGGTTTAGCGGAGAGATCGGCTTTTATCCGGAGGAGTATCTGGAAATCGTGCACCTGTATTTGAGCGGCTGCGCACATTCGTGAATAGAAGGACGGAGGAGAAATGAAACAACTTGCATTTGAATACGGCGCCGGTGTGATGGAGGCAATGCTGCCTGACAGTACGGATGTTTTCATCCCCGGAGAGACGGTGAAGGATCCGGAGAGCATTCCGGAAGAGAAGCTGGAAGAAGCATATAAGGAGAGCCTGTCCCACCCGATCGGGATGGAGACGCTGATGGAGCTGGTAAAAAAGAACTGGAAGCCTGCAAAGGAGCAAACCGTGGTCTTTATTATTCCGGACCGGGTCAAGGGGGGAGAGCAGAAGACCAGCCACCGGAAGCTTTCCGTGAAATATATGCTGGAGGAATTGGTTGCGGCGGGGATTCAGAAGAGGAACGTGCTCTTTATCATCAGCAACGGACTCCATCCCAGAAGCACGGAGAAGGAGGCGCTTGCCATCTTCGGACAGGAGCTTTTTCAGGAATTCTGGCCTACGGGACAGATCATCAGCCATGATTCCGAGGATCCGGAGCACATGGTAGATCTCGGAACCACAAGGAGGGGCGATCCCGTCTTCCTCAACCGGTATGTGTTTGACTGCGACATTCCGATTCTGGTGGGGCACGTGCAGGGAAACCCTTACGGCGGGTACTCCGGAGGGTACAAGCATTCGGCGACCGGCATCACCAACTGGCGCTCCATTGCCAGCCACCATGTGCCTTCGGTCATGCACCGGGAAGATTTCACACCGGTCAACGGTGGCTCGCTCATGCGCGATAAATTCGATGAAATCAGCATGCACATGGAATACAGGATGGGACATCCCTTCTTTTGCTGTGATGCGGTGCTGGACACCTTCTCCAGACAGATTGCGATTTTTTCCGGTTATGCCAAAGAAATGATGCCGATCAGCTGGGAGGTGGCGGACAAGAGAACCTACGTCCACTGGGCAAAAAAGAAGTACGACGTGCTGGTATTCGGTATGCCGCAGAAGTTCCATTACGGAGACGGGATGGGTACCAATCCCATCATGATGATGCAGGCGCTCTCTGCGCAGGTGCTTCGATTCAAGAGGGTCATGAGCGACAGGTGCGTGATTCTTTGCTCTTCTCTCTGCAACGGCTATTTTAATGATGCCAGATGGCCTTATCTGCGGGCGCTGTATGAAGATTTTCAGCACGATTCGATGAATATTCTGCCGGATATGAACCGTCTGGGAGAGTATTACGGAACGAATACGGAATACATTCGGAAATACCGTTTTGCCAACGCCTTCCATCCCTTCCACGGCTTTTCCATGATGGCCTGCGGGCACATCGCGGAGATGAATACCAGCGCCATCTACATCGTCGGCGCACAGGATCCCGGCTATGCAAGAGGGATGGGGCTGAAGGTAAGAGAAAGCTTTGAAGAAGCACTGGAAGACGCAAAGAAAAAATTCGTGGGAGAAAACCCGAACATCCTTGCTCTCCCGCTGACCTTTAAGAGAGCTGCCGTTCACCTGTGCATGGAAGACAAAAATCTGGACGGTATGGATGCATACGGTTTCAGGCCGGGAGATCCGCACTATGCGCATCATGACGCGGCGCAGATTAAGGCGGAGCAGGAGGTGAGAGAGCTGCGGGATTAAAAAGCGGGATTAAAAGCGAGATTCAATGCGAGATGCGCGAGTGCAATCTGGTGCGGGATCCGCGGCAGGGGTCAATGCGGGATTTCAGTCCTGACTCGAAAAAGGTATGAAAAAACTTCATACTTTCCTTCACGGAAATCCGTTCCTATACTGGAAGCAGGAACGGATTCCTGCTTGAAACAATCGGGCCAGGGAAGGAATGACAAGCTCTTTTTCAGGGGGAGGAATGGAATGAAAAAGAAATCCAAAGGCAAATGGGGGTTCATCCCGAAGTGGGTGTGGCTTCTGATCTCGCTTGCTGTTGCCGTAGCGCTATGGCTGATTGCGTCCTATCGCTGGCCAATCATTTTTGCAAACCCGGAGCAGGTCCTTGCCGTGTTTGTGGAGAAGGGGATCCACAGCACCATCTTATGGGAGCACGTCTGGGCATCTCTCTCCCGTGTTCTCACCGGTTTTGGCATCGCTTTTTTCCTCGCCATTCCGATCGCGTTCCTGATGGCCTGGTATGAGCCTTTTGAGAAAATCGTGGAACCTTGGATTCAGTTTGTGAGAAACATACCGCCTCTTGCATACGTCTTCCTGATTACGGCGGCACTCGGGGTCGGCAATCTGGGAAAGGTCATCGTCATCGTTATTGCCTCCTTCCTGGTGCAGGTGGTAACAGTCTATCAGGGGGTAAAGAGTGTGGATGTCACCCTGATCAAGGCGGCAAGAGTCCTCGGGGCGAAACAGAGCGATATTTTTTTCAAGGTGACCATACCGGCAGCGACTCCTTATATCCTGGTGGCGGCAAGACTCGGACTCTCCACCTCTCTCACCACGCTGATGGCTTCGGAAATCGTGGGAGGAGACAGAGGACTGGGCATGATGATCCAGAAGGCAAGTGGATACTATCAGATGGACATCGTTCTGCTTGGCATCATCGTACTGGGTATCATCGGAATCGGATTTGAGAAGATCGTCAGAGAGCTGGAGAGGAGGTTTACGGGATGGCAGGAGACAATTCAGTAAAAGTTGAAATCAAAGATGTAATCAAGAGGTTTCAGACCAGAAACGGCGTTGTCACAGCGCTGAACGGCGTGAACCTTTCGATCAAAGATAAAGAATTCGTTTGCGTGGTAGGTCCTTCCGGCTGCGGCAAATCGACCCTCCTCAATATGATCGGGGGACTGGACAAGCCCTCCAGCGGACAGATTTTGGTAGACGGACAGGAGGTGGACGGTCCCAGCCCTCGCAGGGGCATCGTTTTCCAGCAGTATGCGCTCTTCCCCTGGCTGACGGTGGAAAAAAACGTCCAGTTCGGCTTGAAGCTGCAAGGCGCTCCCAAAGAAAAAATGGAAGAGATCACGGCGAAATACCTGAAGGTGGTGGGACTCGAAAATTTTGCGAAATCCTACCCGAAGGAACTGTCCGGCGGGATGAAGCAGAGGGTCGCGATTGCCAGAGCCTATGCGGTGAATCCCGAAGTTCTGTTAATGGATGAGCCGTTTGGCGCACTGGATGCGCAGACGAGGGTACAGCTGCAAACCGAGCTCCTAAATACCTGGGAACAGGAGCAGAAGACCTGCTTCTTTATTACGCACGATGTGGAAGAAGCGATCATTCTGGCGCAGAGAGTCATCATCATGTCCGCTAGACCCGGCAGGGTCAAAGATATCGTGGAGATTGACATCCCCTATCCCAGAGACCAGGCAACCAAGATGAGTCCGCGGTTTTTGGAGTTAAAAAATGATATCTGGGGTCAGGTATACGAAGAATATCTGGAAGTGCGCAAATAAAAAGATTCCCTTTCGAGCGAGTCGCTTGGAAAGTGAAACGATATAGACCATACAAAGTTTTCAGGGAGGTAGAAATGAAGAAAAAGAGTATTTTGGCAACGATGATGCTGGCGGGTATGATGGCATTTACCGCCTGCGGCGGACAAAACGCACCGGCGGGGAGCGAGGCTTCTAAGTCGGAGGCGGCCACGCAGGCAGCAGTTTCCACCGCGGAACAGTCGGCTTCTGCCGCAAAGTCTGCGGAGAGCGGTAAAACGACCTACACACCGGCAACGGTACGGGTGGCTTATATGCCGAATCTGGGCTCGGCATCTTCTCTGTTCACCGCTATGGATCAGGGATACTTTGATGAAGTGGGACTTACGGTCACACCGGTGCAGTTCCAGGGAGGCCCCGCAGAAATCACCGCAATGGCTTCCGGCGATATTGATATCTCCCAGATCGGACATGGCGCACACGCCCTTTGCATCGAAGGAAAGGCCAAGATCTTCGAGATGGATTCTACGACATCCCTTGCGGATGAAGTGATTGCCAACAAGTCTCATGGCATTACCAAGAAGGAAGACTTAAAGGGCAAGACGATCGCCGTGGCATCCGGCACCTCTTCGGAAATCATCCTGCGTGCCGTACTGGATTCCGCCGGCTTAAAGGAAAGCGATGTCAAGCTGGTCGAGATGGCGGTAGACGGCATGACCACAGCCATGATCTCCAATAAGATCGATGCCTGCGCGACCTGGAGCCCGAATACGGTGACTCTGCAGAAGGCAATGGGAGACAATTATATCAGCCTGGGCAGCAACGCAGATTACCTGGATAAGGCGATCTTCCCGTCCAGCTTCATCACCACAGACAAGTATGCGCAGAAGAACAAGGACATTCTGGTTCGTTTTGCACAGGCGATTGATAAGGCGCATGTCTACAGAGCTGCTCACATCGATGAAGTTGCCAAATCGGTCGCGAAGCACGTCGATGCACCGGAAGATACCATGCTTGCCTCCACCAAAGAGGGAGACTGGGATACCATCGTGAAATCGAAGGCAACAAAGACGAATTGCAGAAGATTTATGAGACACAGCAGAAGGTCTTCCTGGAGACCGGCCGCATCAAAGAAAAGGTGGATACCAACCAATATGTGCTGTATGATGTAATGTTAGATGCTTATAAAGCTTTCCAGGCTTCGAAGTAACACGAAGAGGTTCTACACAGAATACCACTTAAGAATACCCACACAGAAAAGCAATACACGCCGGAGCTGCGTCACTTAGCTCCGGTTTTTGCTTCCAGCAGAAAGGCCGCGCATGCTCATTATCGTTGTGACAATCAGTACCTTTGTCGTGCTCTTTACGACCATTATGCGCAGAAGGTCTTTTCCGCTGTCTCTCTCCGTGACGAATATGGCAAACCTTGCGCACGTTTGTTGCATCGTGCTCTATATTGCCATCATGGGAGGGCTGGCATCCAGGGACGTGAGGCTTCTTTTCCTGAATGGCAAGATTATGCACTGGATGAAGAGCAGGCCGATCAACCTGTACCGACTGGGATATGTGACGAGCCTGACGAGGCTCCTGGTGCCTTTCGGCTTTGTGATGAGCGCTCTGGATCTCAGTAGAAATTTCAGGATCAAAAGGCACCGCCATGGAATCTGCCTGGTGGTGGGTGGCGTATCGGCCATCCTCGCCGTGCTGTATGAACCTGCGGTTTATAAATGGGTGGTGATCCAGAACATCGCCATGCTTTCTTTCTTGATCCGTTTCGCCTTTATGGATCCTCATGGAGCTTGTTCTGGCGCTGGGCATCCTGATTTGTGAGTACTGCGAAATCTCGATTCGCGTGTTTCAAAGGAACTTTTTTTACATCATGCTGGCGGTATTTTCGCAGATGATGGTGTATTTGATTTTTGCAACGAAAGACCCGACGCAGATTTATAATCTCTTCATCACGGAATATCTGAACCTGGGAATCAGCAATTACATCAGTCCCTCTTTGAGTAGTACCGGGTGGATTTTTCTCATGTTTTTTGTCATGGCGGGGGCCCTCCTCGGCGCATGGGGGATCGTACGCTACGAGCATTTCCAGTTTTCCGAGGAAAGGGAGTATGCGGTTCTGGAACAACAGTTTTTTGCCGCCGACATGGGGATTTCGGTCTTTGCCCACAGCATCAAAAACCAGCTGCTCTCCACCCAGGTGCTGCTCAAGCGTATGAGAAGAGAACTCGCGAAGGAAAGTCCGGAAGCGGAGAAGCTCAAAGAGCTGGAAGCGCAGATGAATGCGCTGAACGAGAGCATGAAGGGGCATATAGACGCCTATTATGCCTTTATTAACAGCAAACAGCTACGCCTGATTGCGACCGATGCGACCACACTGGCGGATGCGTCGATTGCGAAATTCAGAGAGAAATACCCGGAGGGGAAGGTTGAAACCGATTACCGGACCGGGCGCAAGGTTCTGGTGGACGCCTCTCTCTTTTTACAGAAGCGATTTACAACCTGCTTCTCAATGCATACGAAGCGACAAGGGAAGGAGAGGAAGAGCCGAGGATTGATCTCTGCGTCCGTGCGGAAAGGCTTTGGACCGTCTTTGCCGTTTCGGACAACGGTGTCGGGGTACCGGATCAAATGCGGAAAAAAATCTTTCAACCTTTTTTGACCGGAAAAAGCAAGAATACCAACTGGGGCATGGGACTTTTTTACACCAACCGCATCGTGAGACAGCATTTCGGACGCCTGAAGATGGAGAGCCGGGTGGGGAAGGGCAGCACCTTCATGATCCTGCTCCCCGCGCTGCAGGATGAAAAAATAAAACAGGATGAAAAAATAAAAGACGCATAAGAGCAGGGTTACGCACCAAGGGCTGGCATAAGATCAAAAATGGCATGAGAGGGATCGTGACAGCCAAAGAGAAAGTGGCTGAAGGGACGCAATGGCAGACAAGAAGAAAATCAAGGTCATGGTGGCGGAGGATATTAGGCTTCTGCGAGAGGACTTTGCGGAAATCATTGAAGAAGCGGACGATATGGAGTTGCTTGGAACGGCAGGCAGTGCGGCGGATATCTGCAGGCAGATTCAGGAGAAGGGAGTCCTTCCGGATGTCATCCTGATGGATATTGAAATGGAGACGCTGACGGCGGGAATTCAGGCAGCCAGAGATATTTACACCGAACATCCGGAGATTCGAATCGTCTTTATGACGGCGCATGAAGCGGACGAAATGATCAATGCCGGGATGGAAACCGGCGCGGTGGATTATGTCATCAAGGGGTGCGAGGATGAGGTCTACTTGAGCATATCCGCAAGGCGCACGCGGGCACTTCCGTACTGGACAGTCATATCCAGCAGTCGATCATGCGGGAGTTTACAAGGCTGAGGAGGAGCGAGCAGTCTCTGGTCTTTATGATCAACAATGTGACCCAGTTAACCCCCAGCGAGCGGGAGATCGTGGCGCTGCTGTTGGAAGGAAAAAAAGTGAAGGAGATCGCACAGCTGCGCGGCGTGGAACTCGTGACGGTCAAGACGCAGATGCGGAGCCTGTTAACGAAGTTCGGCTGTCACAGAAGCAGAGAAATCGTCGATCTCTTACGAACCTTGAGTTTGGATGGATTTTTTAAAAAAGAATCGTAGGTCTATGACGAATCCTGAGACTGGGTGGATTTTTAAAAAGGAATCGTAGATTTTTTACGAATCTTGCGTTTGGATGGATTTAAAAAAAGAATCGTAGATACAGAGGGAGGATGAGATGGCGCAGGAGTATTTTCATATAACGGAGGCGGAGTTGGGACAGGGAGCAAAGATACCGATTTTAAAACTGGGAGATTCGGGCGAAGTCTTCTATGAGCTGGCGCTGGAGATGGTAGAGGAGATTGAAAAAAACAACCGGGAAGGGAAAAAGACTGTGCTGATCTGCCCGGTGGGTCCCGTGGGGCAGTATCCGATTTTTGTCAGGCTGGTCAATGAGCGCAGAATCAGCCTGCATGACTGCACGTTCATCAATATGGACGAATACCTGAACGAGGACGGAAGTTATATTGATATCACGGACAGCCTGTCTTTCCGGGGATTCATGGACAGAGAAGTCTATTCAAAGATTGACGAAGAACTGGTGATGCCAAAGGAACAACGAATTTTCCCCGATCCGAAGGACAGGGAGAGGGTGCATAAGTTGATTCAGGAACTCGGTGGCGTGGACATCTGCTTCGGTGGCATCGGTATCAACGGGCATCTGGCCTTTAACGAGGCACAGGATGATCTGTCTGCCGAAGAGTTTGCCGCCCTCCCGACCAGAGTCCTCACCATCAGCAGAGAGACGCGGGCGGTCAATGCCATCGGGGACCGAAACGGCGCCATCGATGCCATGCCGAAAAAGGCGATTACCATCGGATTTCAGGATATCTTGGCGGCTAGGAAGATCCGACTGGGGGTCTTTAGGGACTGGCACCGCTCCGTCATCCGACAGGCAGCCTACGGGGAAATCAGCGGTCATTTCCCGGTCACCCTGATCCAGAACCATCCGGATGCTCTTATTATCACCAATCGGAACGCGGCGCAGCAGCCGTTTTGATCCTGTGGGACAAGGGGCATGCAGCTGTTTTGAGACCGTGGGACAAGGGGCATGCAGCTGTTTTGAGACCGTGGGACAGGGGGCATGCCGCTGTTTTGATATCGTGAAATAGGGATATGCAGATGCCAGGGACCGGGGAAGGAAGGGCAGGAAGGATGGACTCCGTTTCAGAGAAAATGGAACGCTTCATATTTCGTCGAAAAGAAGGCTGGGGGGGAGAAGAAGTCATGAAAAAGATGCTGGTCGATCACGTTCGGATCTATACCGATGGAGCATTTCAGGAAGGAAGGGTGCTGGTATCGGATGGGAAATTCCAAAAGATTTTGGGAGCTTCTCCGGAACCGGAGACGCAGGAGGAAGACCATGAGGTTCTGGACGGAAAAGGAATGTGCATGGTGCCGGGGTTCATCGACATCCATACACACGGCGCTGTCGGGGTGGATGTCAATGCAGCGGAAAAAGAGGATTTGCGGAAGGTGTCAGCCTTCTTTGCCACCCAGGGGGTAACGGCCTGGAATGCCAGCATTGTGACAGATAGTGAGGAGAATACGCTGCGCTGCCTGAAAACGATTCGGGACGTCAGCAGGGAGGAAGTTTGCGGCGCCAGACTCCTGGGCTCCCACCTGGAAGGACCTTTTTTGTCCAAAGAATACAAGGGCTCCATGCCGGAGCATCTGTTAAGAGAGGGAGATGAGTCTCTCCTTGCCCGTTACAGAGAGGCGGCGGAGGAAAGCCTGCGGTACCTTACCCTGGCGCCGGAGGTGGCGGGGGTTCTGCCGCTGCTCAAAAAAATCGCCCCGGAAGTTCCCGTTGCCCTCGGTCATTCCGGCGCCGATTATGAAACCAGCATGGAAGCCTTTTCCATCGGGGCAAGGGCAGTGACGCATACGTTTAACGGCATGATCCTCTTCCACCAGCACCGTCCCTCCCTCATGGGAGCGGCGCTTACGAGCGACTGCTTCTGCGAAGCCATCTGTGACGGAAGGCATCTTCACCCGGGAACGGTCAGAATGCTGATCAAGTGCAAGACACCGGAGAAGGTGGTCGCCATCACGGACAGCATCATGGCGGCAGGCCTGCCGGATGGTGCATACAAACTGGGAGTCAATGATGTCGTTGTCGAAAACGGAGACGCCAAACTGAAGTCGAACGGCGTACGGGCCGGCAGCACCCTGACACTTGCACAGGCGCTCCGTAACCTCGTGCGCTTCACGCAGAAGCCCCCGGAAGCCCTCCTTCCGCTTCTCACCAAACCCCGCCACCGTTCTCGGCATCCAGGATCAGAAGGGTGAGATCAGAGAAGGAATGGATGCGGACTTCGTTCTGTTGGACGAGGATTTGCAGGTGCAGGTCACTGTTGTGGAAGGAAGGGTGGTTTACCGGAGGTAGGACAGGGCATTTTTCCGGTATCTACGAGGGGAAGTGCCGGTTTCCTTGCGGAATAAAGTGATGAAATAATTGTAGTCCGGATAGCCGCATTGGTAGGCGACTTCGGAAATGGGCATCTCAGGATTCTCTGAGAGAAGTTCCTTTGCTTTTTTGAGGCGCATAAACTGAATCTGTTTGGCGAGTCCTCGACCATAGTTTTGGTTACAAATCTCATAAAGTCTTGTCCGGCCGATATGAAAATGAGAAGCAACCTTTGAGGAGGTGAGATTTTCGGTAAAATTCTCCTGCAAATAGGAGTCTAAACTGACTGGAAGCTTGTCCTGATGGAGGGAAACCATTCGCTCCATACACAGGTATGTTCCGACGGCAGAAAGAATTTGTGTCGCAGATTGAATATATTCTTTTGAGGTCAGCGGTCTTTCCCAGCAGGCCTTTTTCAGAGCGGTATAATCCACTTGTAAATTTCTGGTATAATCTAGTATTTTTTCCCAACCATCTTCTCGATTGTCATAACTGAATAAATGCCCGAGCAGCAAGTACCCGGCAACCAAATTTCCAATCACAAGAGGGGTGATGCTTTCTGTCATACCGGCATAACATCGATAAGTGTAGGTGGTGTGATTTCTGGCTGCATAGGAACAGGAGCGAGCATCACATTCCCTGCATCCTTCGTACCCCTTCGGGGTAGCACGCAGAATCCTGCAAAACGATGGCAAGGCCTCCGGATAGGAAGCAAGCTCGTTGAAGTTCTCATCAAAAACACAGATCCGGATCTTGGTCAGAATATAAAAGTCCTTCAGCAGACTTGGGAGTTTCACGAGGTCGAATGTCGAGATCATGCGTGGAGTTCCTCCGAAAGTTTTTATTTTTATGCAGTTTGAGCGAACAAAATCAAAGTTATTAGAACAGTTCTGTATATATTGCTCTTCACGATCACTCTAAAATAATAACATAAACTTTAGAAAATTGAGAGGAAAATAATCAAAATGTTAGTAACCTTGAAAGAAATTATAGAAATTGCAGAAGAAAAGAGGGTCGCAATCGGAAGTTTCAACACACCAAGTTTGGCAGCGATCGAAGCCGTGATTGGAGCTGCGGAGGAAGAAGAGCAACCTGTCATCTTGATGTTTGCCGAATGTCATGAGGAACTGGCGCCTCTTCATCTGATCGGGCCTGCTATGTTAAATGCGGCAAAGAAGGCGAAAGTTCCGGTATGCGTGCATTTGGATCATGGGGAGCATACAGAGTATATTCGCAGAGCACTGGAAATCGGCTTCACAGGGGTCATGTTCGATGGTTCAGTTCTTTCTTACGAGGAGAACGTAGCGAACACCAAGAAAGTTGTAGAAATGGCGAAAATGTGTGGAGCATCCGTTGAGGCAGAGCTGGGGTGCATGGGAAGAAGAGAATCAGGCGCGAATGATGGAGGCGGAGATCTGGATGAAACGAAGATCTATACGGATCCCGGGTTGGCAGCGGAGTTCGTGGCAGAAACGGGAATTGATCTGCTGGCCTGTTCCTTTGGAACAACTCATGGAATTTATTTAAGTAAGCCAAAACTTGACTTTCAGATTATTCGTGATGTGAGAGCCCAAACAAAGGGGATTCCTGTTGTGATGCATGGTGGCAGTGGCGTGAGCAGAGAAGATTATCATGAAGTGGTGAAAGCAGGGGTGAGGAAGATTAATTATTTCACCTACATGGATAAGGCAGGAGGACAGGGAGTAAAAGACTATCTGGATCATGCGTCTGCAGAGACACCGCTCTTCTATTCTCAGGTCTATCTGGCTGCAAGGGATGCAATGAAAGAAAATGTACGTCATGCGATCCGAATGTTTGCACTAAAAGAATAAACCGAACAAACAGGAAAGACCGCTTACTGAGAAAGGGATAACAAGAAGGTAAGGGTGGTGGAATTAACCCAAAACCATAGGAACGAAGAAGGGAAGGGGGGATCGTCGATGAAAAAAGATAAGATGACATTTGCGCTGGCTTTTTGCAATCGTGGATTTATGCCGGGAGAACTCATATACGCAGCCAGAGAGGAAATGGGAAAGGCCGTAAAGGATGCCGGATTTGATTATATTGCCATGGATCCGGAAGCGACAAGGTTTGGCGGGATTGAAACCAGAGAAGAGGGGGCGTTGTATGCGGAGTGGCTCAAAAAGCACCAAGGTCAGTATGACGGAGTGATCTTTTCCATGCCGATTTTTGCGGACGAAAATGGTGCTATCACAGCATTACAGGATGCAGGGGTGCCGATTCTGATGCAGGCTTATCCGGACGAGATGGAAAAAATGGATTTTGCACACAGAAGGGACGCTTATTGCGGAAAATTCTCGGTCACCGATGTGTTTACCCAGTACGGGGTTCCCTTCACCTGCTTACAGCCTCATGTCGTACATCCCCTCTCTAAGGAATTTGCAGGAAATCTTCGAGATTTTGCTGCGATCTGTCGAGTGGTCAATGGCATGAAGCGTTTTAATATCGGATGTATCGGAGCGAGGACGACTGCCTTCAAGACCGTCCGATTTGATGAGATCACGCTGCAAAAATATGGAATTAACGTGGAATCATTTGATTTATCAGAGTTTTTTTACAAGGTGGAAAAAATCGAGGAAGACGATCCGGAGCTGATTCGTAAGCTAGAGGAGCTGGAACGGTATACGGACTTTAGCAAGGTGCCGGAGAAGAATAAGAAGAATCTGGCGAAGTCTGCTGTGGTGCTTGAACGATATATTGAGGAATATCGTTTGGATGCATTGGCCCTGCGCTGCTGGAACGAATTTGAGCAGATTCTTAGGATCTGTCCCTGTGTCTTGTTATCTTATCTGAATGATAAGGGAATCGTGGCATCCTGCGAAATTGATATGTGCTCGGCACTGACCATGAGAGCGATGTCACTGGCATCGGAAGAGCCAACAGCGGTACTGGATTGGAATAACAATTACGGCGACGACCCCGACAAGGTGATTTTGTTCCACTGCGGTCCGGTGGCACAGGGGCTGATGACGGGGAAGGGGCAGGTGACCAATCATAAGATGTTTGATAAGACGGATCCGGGTAGCGGTTGGGGCACCAACGAAGGGAGAATCAAGCATTTCCGGCGACCATTTCCAACTGTCAGACCAGGGACGGAAAAATCATCGTCTATGCTTCTGAGGCGGAATTTACAGAGGATAAAATACCGGAAGATTTCTTCGGCTGTGCCGGGGTGTGCAAAATTCCTGACTTGCAAAATAAATTGCAAAGACTGGCATACGGCGGATTTAAGCATCACACATCCGTCGGCGTGGGGCACATGAGGAATATCCTGCACGAAGCCTTTGTAAATTACCTTCATTACGACTGGGTAGATATCGACCACGGTATTTATTGATCTTTGGTTTAGAAGAGAAAGCAATTTGAGGAAAAGGGATGAAAATTGCAGGGCTTGATATAGGAACAACCGGCTGCAAATGTACGGTCTTTGATGAGAATGGAAACGACTTGGGAAGGGCATACCGCGAATATGCCGTACAAAGAAACGAGTCGGGGCATGAGATTGATGCAAAGATTCTTCTCAATGCGGTCTTTGAAACCATTGCGGAGATGGCGGGGAAATATCCGGATATCAAGGGGATTGGGGTCACCAGCTTTGGCGAAACATTCGTGATGACGGATGAGAATGGAACACCATTACATCTCGCAATGCTGTATACCGATCCGAGGGGTGAAGAGCAGAGTGAGCGCCTGGTGGATACACTGGGGAGTCGGCAGATACAGAAAATAACCGGTCTGAAACCGCATGCCACCTACTCCATGCCGAAGATGATGTGGGTGAAAGAAAATTTGCGGGAAGTGGAAGCCGGCGCGAGCCATATCTTTTTGATGGAAGATTTTGTGGTGTTTCATCTGACAGGGGTGGCACAGATTGATTATTCTTTGGCTTCCAGGACGCAGGCCTTTGATATTGTGCATCTGTGTTGGAGCAAGGTCGTTTTTGACCAGGCAGGGATTGATATAGGGAAGATGTCAAAGCCTGTGCCGACAGGTACACCGGCAGGACCGGTGCGGCCGGAAGTGGCTAAGCGGCTGGGATTGGGAGTGGATACGGTCGTTGTAAGCGCGGCGCACGATCAGGTGGCTGCTGCAATCGGAGCGGGAGTATTTGACGTGAGTACCGCTGCGGATGGGGCGGGTACAGTAGAATGCATGGTGCCCGTGTATGATACCTTGCCGGACATGGATGTAATGTATGAAGGAAATTATGCGGTGATACCGTATGTCATTCCCGGAAAATATGTCACCTATGCTTTTTCGTATACCGGAGGTGCGCTCATTCAGTGGTGTGCAGACGTTCTGGCAAAAGAGGAAAAATTACAGGCAGCGGCCAGACATCTTTCAGTCAACGAGCTGCTGGAACAGGAATATATCAAAAAGAGAGGAGGCGTCCCGGGAAAGTTACTGGTGCTACCTCATTTTGCCGGTGCGGCTACGCCGTATATGGATGCAGGATCACGGGGGGCAATTCTAGGTCTTTCTACAGATAGCAGAGTCTATGATATTTATCGAGCCTGTATGGAAGGCGTTGTATACGAAATGCTTCTGAATTTTCATTTGCTTGTCAAAAGCGGTATAGGCTGCAAAAAAATGGCCGCTACCGGAGGTGGGGCAAAATCGAAAATCTGGATGCAGATGAAAGCGGATATTTTGGATATACCGATCACCGCACTATCAACATCGGATGCTGGAACAGTGGGCGCATCCATGTTAACAGGACTCGCTATCGGTGCCTTTCGGGATTTGGCAGATGCAGCCGCACAGATGGTACAAGAAACAGTGACCTATCAGCCTAACAAAGAGAGGCACAGGATGTATATAAAAACTATGAGAGATATGTCAATCTGTACCGCGCGGTAAGACCGCTGGTGGGAGGTGAAAGGTGAATGCATACCTAGGTCACGAAAGTCAATTATATGGGGTGGAAGAATGCAGGCTGATCGGGGGAAAAGGGGACGGGATGCGCCTCTTCCAGGTTCACAATGGACAAGGACTCGACCTTACCCTTTCTCCCGACCGCAATGGAGATATTACAAGGCTTCGTTACAAAGGGATGAATATGAGTTATTTGTCCCCGTGCGGATATGTATCTCCTGCCTATTATGACAGCATCGGCACGAATTGGTTAAGCAGTTTTACTGCCGGATTTTTGACGACCTGCGGACTCAATAATGTAGGAACTCCGAATACGGACGAGGGAGAAGTGCTGCCACTGCATGGAAGCATTGCCAATCAGCCGGCGGAGTATGCCTATTGGAAGAAAGAAGAAACGGAGAAAGGTCTTCTCCTGGCGTTTTACTCAGTCACAAAGGATGAACATATTTTTGGAAGGAAGCTGCTTCTGGAGAGAAAAATCGGAATCAGCGTAGAGGAAAATCGTTTTTTTGTTCAGGATGTCATCCAGAATACGGGAGACAGAGTCGAGCCTTTCGAAGTTCTTTATCACATGAACATGGGATATCCGCTCCTGGACGAGGAGGCAGTGATTGAGATTCCTTCAGCCGAAGTCCTGCCGAGAAATGAGCATGCGAAAGAATCTCTTGCAGATTGGATGCAGATGCAGAAACCGACAGCGGGCTACGAGGAGTGTTGTTATTATCACAAATTCGCAGGAAGGGAAGGGAGAGCAAAGATTTATCAGCCCAAACTAAAAACGGCTCTTACAATCACTTTTGATGCCGGTCAATTGGACGGATTTGTAGAGTGGAAAATGATGGGTGTACGCGACTATGTGCTTGGTCTGGAGTGCGGAAACTGCTATCCGGATGGCCGAGATGTCATGAGAAGCAAAGGAATGTTGAAATTTCTGCAGCCGGGTCAAAAGCAGGAATACACCGTAAACGTGACACTCGGGGACGAGTGATCAAGGATGTTTACCGGTAACCGTGAAGAAATTCTAAGGGTTAGAAGATTCATTTCTGAAATATAAAACGAAGTTGGCAATCAAAGCGAGGAGGGGAGCTTGTTACTGTGATCCATCATGCAGATCAGACCAGGGTGGAATATGCAGATATGGAGGGTCTGGACAAGAAGGTCAGTCGTATTTTTTTCGGAATGGCCATCTCTCCTTTTCTGGAAGGACAAAACGGAGATGATTTGCTGGATCAAATCTACCGGTTGGGAATTAATGCATTTGATACGGCAAGAGGTTATGGCCTGTCGGAAAGGTCACTCGGAGGCTGGATTCGCAGAAGAAAAAACCGGGAGCAAATCGTCATCCTGACCAAATGCGGGAACATCGGAACGGAAGGAGAGGTTCATATTGACCGTTCTGTGATGGAGGACGAATTACATACTTCCCTGAAGGAACTTGGGACGGACTATGTAGATATCCTATTATTGCACCGGGATGACAGAAATACCTCTGTAGGGGAATATCTGGAAACTTTTCATCACTTCTTGGAAGAGGGCAAGATTAAAACATTCGGCGTGTCCAACTGGACGAAGGAACGAATCGAAGAAGCAAATCATTATGCCAAGGAGCATGGAATGAGGGGGCTATCCGTCTCCAGCCCGAATTTCGGTCTTGCAGTGCAGGTGAAAGATCCCTGGGGAGGCAACTGCGTCACGATCTCCGGCCCGGAAAACAGCGAAGTGAGGAAGTGGTATGCACAGAATCAAATGCCGGTGCTGGCCTATTCGGCACTGGGAAGAGGCTTTTTTTCAGGCAGATTTGAAGCCGGTGATGAGGAAGGCGCAAAACAAATCCTGGATTCGTATGCACAGAAGGGATATTTATATCCGGTGAATATGGAGCGCCTGATGCGTTGCCAGAAATTGGCGAAAACACATGGATGTACCGTTGCGCAAACGGCAATGAGCTATCTTTTTTCAAACCGAATGAATGTGTTTGCTGTCGTATCTACAGGGAGCCCCGATCGGATGAAAGAAATTATCCGGGCATCCAATCTGAGGCTACGTGAAGAAGAGGTAAATTTTCTGGAAAATGGCTTTTTCTAATGGCACGGAAAAGGCATAGAGAAGCGATACATATCATTTTATTTCAAGGGGGTAAAGGTACATGAAAGCAAAGAAAATCATCAGCATTACGACTGCAGCTCTCTTAGCGACCGGTATGATGGGATGTGGGAGCTCTCCTTCCACAGACGCAAAAGAGACAGGGAAAGTTGCGAAGGGCGCTTCCCAAGGGCAGGCGACGGAAACGGCATCCGGAGGAGAAGTCGCCAATAAGGATAAGCCGCTTACATGGTTTAATAAACAGCCATCCAACAGCACAACTGGCGAGCTGGATATGCAGGCGCTACACTTCAATGACAAGACCTATTATGTAGGATTCGATGCCAATCAAGGTGCGGAGTTGCAGGGAGAAATGGCAAAGGATTACCTGAAGAAGCATGGCAAAGAGATTGACCGCAACCATGATGGTATCATCGGATATGTGCTTGCAATCGGAGATATCGGGCATAACGATTCACTTGCTCGTACCAGAGGGGTTCGCAAGGCATTCGGCACCGGCGTAGAAAAGGATGGACTCATCAATCCGGATCCGATTGGAACCAATACAGACGGCAAGTCCAAGATTGTAAAAGACGGCTCCATGGAAATTGACGGCAAGACTTATATTATCCGTGAACTGGCTTCCCAGGAGATGAAGAATTCCGCCGGCGCAACCTGGGATGCAGCAACCGCCGGAAATGCAATCGGTACCTGGGCGTCGTCTTTCGGGGATCAGATCGATATGGTGGCATCGAATAACGACGGGATGGGAATGTCCATGTTTAATGCATGGAGCAAGGATAAAAAGGTTCCGACCTTTGGATATGATGCGAATGCGGACGCCGTTGCGGCAATTGCAGACGGATACGTCGGAACGATCAGTCAGCACGCCGACGTTCAGGCATATCTGACACTTCGGGTTCTGCGTAACTCTCTGGACGGGGTGGATATCAACACCGGCATCAGTAAGGCGGATGATGCGGGGAATGTCCTTGCCGAAGATGTATATCGCTATGACGAGGGGAGTCGAAGCTATTATGCGCTAAACGTGGCGATCACCGCAGAAAACTACAAAGAGCATTTGGATTCTACCAGAGTATATGAACCAGTCAGTAAGCAGTTAGATGCATCCAAGCATCAAACCAAGAAGGTATGGCTCTGTATCTATAATGCGGCAGATAATTTCCTGGGCTCCACCTATCAGCCACTGCTCAAACAGTATGATGATATTCTGAACTTGGATGTAGAATATATCGGAGGAGACGGGCAGACCGAATCAAATATCACGAACCGTCTGGGAAATCCGAGCCAGTATGATGCATTCGCCATTGACATGGTAAAAACCGACAATGCTGCCTCCTATACGGCAATTCTGAGTCAGTAAGAAAGGGAGAATCAGAGGCTGAAAGACATAAATAAGTAAGGCAGCAATTGTATACAGGGAAAAGTAGAGGTCCGCAAATGGAATGGGTAAGCCGTTTGCGGACTTTTTTTCGATGTTTCAACTGTCAAAGACGGGAGTATGATATCAGAATTTATGGAGAAGGGGCAAAGCAACCGCCCATTCATACTATCAGCTCCCCATGCGAATGGCTAAAACAACACTTTCCAATATCCTGTTTTGTTGGAGCCAATACGTTCTATTATGCCCTCATCTTTTAATTTCTGAATAGATCGGTACACTGTACTTTCTCCAAGATTAAGCTGTTCCATAAGACTTTTTCTCGTTATGTGAGGGTTCTGTCGAATGGCATCAAGGACATGTTGCTCGGAGCCGTTCAGTTTTATTGCTTCATTTATTGGTTCATTTCTTGCTCCATCCGGTGAACCAGATGAACCAGGTCCCGCAGTCGCAGTTGCTACTTCAGATAGCGGAATCGTGATGCGGAACACATCACCCTCGACAAACTGCGGTTCACCGCCGGAGTACATCTTCGTATATTTGTAGGTGTTCCTCATACCGGAGCCGAGTTCGTCAGCAAGACCGATTTCACGGAAAACCTTTGATATCGGCGGATTCTTGGGGAACGGTTCAAACGTGGCAAGACTCAAAGCACCGTGACCATGTGACAGATTGGCATTTTCTGTGTAGATGCGGGTCTTCTCGATGACCAGCTTTGCCACATAACCGCTTGAAATCCCGGTGTGCAAGAAGGTTGGAAACAATCTCGCGCAGGATGTTGTCTCTCGCGCTGACACTTTGAATGCCGTCCAAATGAAAAGTGTCGTTCAAATGCTTCTTGCCAAATGAAATCAGCCTGTCATAACTCTCGATGAGGTTTGTAATGACCACGTCCCGGTCATCATATCGGTCGGTGTTGAACACCCGGAAGATGGCATCCGTCTTGTGCTGCGGCAGGACAAGCCGAACAGCAGAATGGCGGCAATCGTGACTCCTTCCTTATGAGTATGCTCGTCTTTAAGAATCAGCCCTGCACTGCGCAAAAGCTCCTCATCAGAAATGGAACGCCAGGGATGTTCTCTCTCACGGATACGGGTCATATTCCTTGTCCGTTCTATCAAATCACTGCGGAGGGAATCAATCCAAAAACCCGTAACCTTATTGACAAAGTAACTGCCGTTTCCGGGCGTAAAGCCGGTACACTTCATCCGAATGGTGTGTAATATCAATATCGGCTTCGTGATTCCTGTCGTAGATGCGACCGTTGCAACGGCAGACGTCCTGCGAAACCGGAACGCGGATATAAAGGATGCGCTTTTCGTCTGCCTCATATTCAATGGGTGTTAGGTAGAGCGGAGGGTACATCTTGTTTTCGTTATTAACAGAGGTCACAAATTCCTTTTTGACCTTATCGACCTTATCCTCCTCGATGCCGACAATTTCTCCGTTGTCCTTTACGCCGAGAAAAATGTGGCCACCGTCACGGTTGGAAAAAGCGCAGACGGTCTCGTAGACATCCTTCGTAACCTGGGTTCTCGATTTCTTAAACTCCGCGGTGATGTTTTCACCGCCGTGGATCAGTTCCAGTAATTCTTGTGGAATCTGTTGCACTATAACAACCTCCTCCTGGGTTTCATTCTTCATTATCGAAGACAGTCTATGCTATGTCATTAAGATTGCACTGAAGTGCCTCGCATATTCTTATGAGGACATCCGTGGTGACATTCTCATCCTTGCCGAGTTTCGCAAGAGAAGATGAACTGATGCCTGTCGCCTTTCGCCAATCCGTCTTCTTCATATCTTTGTCAATCAGTAGCTTCCACAGTTTCTTATAACTCATCTTCATTTTGAGATACCTCTTTATTCCATGACTCACCATAAAGTTCACAGTTGCCGTCGGATAGTTTCAATACGGTGTTGTCAGCTAATATTTTCTGAGTATCCGGCATATAAGCCGCCTGCTTGTCGAAAGCTATAAACACCTGCTTTCTGCTCTGTGCGTAAAGTTTCATGATGCCGTCCACGGCACCGTCACCGATTTTTTTTAGAATAAGGGAGTCGTTGAATTCCTTCATCTTGTCATTGATGGAACGTTAAATATCCGCAAGGATATCCTCGATGGTACGTTTCAGCATTTCATCCGCTTTTTTGCGGGCATACTGTAGGTCGTTCAGCGTAAGATATGCCTCGTTCTGTGCTTTCAAGGCATCAATGCGGCCTTTGATCTCGGGGTATTTGTCCAGAAACTCTTTCGAGAGGTTCCCGACAAAACCAAGTTCACTGATTTGAGTCTGTAACGCTTTTATCTACTCCTGCAGGCTTGCAATTTCAACCTCGACTGACTGACGCTCGGCAGAAAACTGCTCGTCAAGGATAGCTGCCAGTTTCTGGTGATACTTTCAACTTGCTGAAGTGAAAAGTTTAATTCCACTCTAAAAACCGAGTCGATGAAAGTGGCGTTTACTCTTGCAGAACAGGGGTAAATGCCATTTTGTGTTGTACAACAATGGAAATCAGTATTACACTAACTTCTATGACAGGCCTCTGTCAGCTGCGACCAAATGTTTTTCAGGCATGACAACGAAGCGGACTTTAGTCGGTTTTTCAAAAAAGTAGGACTAATTTCCACTTCAAGCGATCGGTATGGAGCGCCCTGACAGCCGCCTGTTGTCATTTACTTTTTAAGAAGATAGGACTTGAGAATAATCTTGTCCTTTTCTATTTTTCGGATGCCGAAAGCATTCAGCTTTTCGTAAAGATCATGGTACATAAAATCTGCAACATCCAGAGGACTCTTTCCGCCAAGCTTTTCGACGGGAGCAGAGTCCACATGACTCAGGACGAGGTTTAAGTCATCCTGATTAGTCAGTCCGAGAGCGTTCAGGTCTGTCCCTTTGGGAAGAATGTAACGCAGTTCAATGTGTTTGTTCTCCAAAGAGCCTTTCTGTCCGGAACGCATGGGGTCACAATAGAAAACTCGTGTTCGTCTGGCACCATCAGCATCTGTCTCCATGGATTCGGCGGCAGTAAATTCAGTTCCCCGATCCGTCAGAAGAATGTGAACATATTTCCTGAATGTATCCCGGCCAAGAATCTTCTCCAGAAAGTCAATTCCTTCTTTCATGGAAAGAGCTGTTTTACGTTCCTGATAGATGGCAAAAAGGACCCCCGCACTCACGAATTTAAAGGTCTGGATGAACGGTCCATTGGTTTCGTCATTGTAAACGGTGTCCATCTGTGTCACGAACACATCCTGATGATCGGCAATATATTGCTCATAGTCCTTAAATGTGCGGCCATGAAGATACTTCCGGTCAATCCTTTTCTTATATCCCCTAGATTTTTTCTTTGGGATTTTACGGGATACCTTGCGGCGGAGATCCATGACAGTGACACCGGCAATTTCATGGAATACATTTCCCTCTATGTAGTTATAAAGAGTTTTTCTCAGAAATCCCAAGCTCAGGGTGATTGGTAACGATCTGGTAGGGGGACTGCCCATGACCGAGCAACGGCTTGATGATGGCGGCCATCTCCTTTGCCTCCTGCACGGTAAGATTCACTCCTTGTCTGGAATCAATCAATGTCGTCCGGTAATCTATCTGGGCGTCTTCTGGACAGTATTGATATTTATCGAACCTACAGTGGCTCCAGTTAGAGCAGCCATTGCATGCACCGGGGAACGGTCGCGCCTTGAGCAGTGAAAAGGATCATACTCCGGACAGTCGACAGTACACTGGCGTCCAAAGACGCATCTCTTGTAATGATTACACTCCAGAGGCATCTTGCACTTATGTGTCAGCTTACGGTGGAGCTTGATTTCCTTGCCAATGGTAGATTTATCCTTTCCTATCGTCTGGGCAATAGCGGTTTTGGTGGAACCGTTTGTTATGCCGGTAAAGATGATGCGTCGTTCTTCGAGGGTTAAATGCGAAAAAGCATTTGTTATACTCATGTAGGCACCTGCCTTTCCGGCGGCTGTCAGCTACATGAACTGTAAGACAAAAAGCCACAACTGGTTAAGTGGAAAGTGGTGAAAGACTAACGTCTACTTCGTCCCCTTTAGAGTGGAATTAAACTTTTCACTTCAGCTACTTTTCAACTTCATAGAGTTTGCGGATGTTCACCTCCGAGAAAAATTCCTGCAGGGCGGACAGATCCGCTTCCGTTGGGTATAAGCCGTATTCAAGGCTCATGTTCAGCAGGTTCAGCCTGCGCTGTTTTGACTGCACCTCAGTCTCAAGGTGCAGCTTGCTTGCCTGCAATTGAGACTTGATGCGGCTTTTTTCTATATCAACTTCTTTTTGATCCTCGACCTGCTCCGAGGTCAGGTTGTCCAATTCGATCTGCAGGCTGCGGATTTGTGCGACATTTTCATCGTACTGTGTTTTGCCGCCGACCAGGTCGGGAACAAAGCGATATTTACGTGCCTCGTGGTATGCCGCCAGCTTTTTCTTCTGTTCTTCAAGGCGGCCGTTAAATACCTCCACATCCTTATATCGGTCAAACAGTTTCACGAGAATATCAATGGACTTCTACATGCTTTCGCCGGGGAGTCCTTTGAGCGGGCGGCGTTCGTCCGTATTTTCCTTACCGTAGATACGGAAGAAGCTGCTCATGGTCTCGCGGAACGAAAGCCCGGCAAAGTCAATGTGGTATTTCTCCTTGAGCCAGTTTGCAAATTCTTTTCCCAGAACGACGTTTAATCCCTCTTTGAAGCGGATCGGAGGTCGTTCTTTTCCTTTTTCTTTGAAAGCTGGCGAGGTCATTTCTATAAGCATGAGTATACCTCTCCTTCCTCATTAATGTCGACCGCCCGCAGAGCATACAGACAATCCATTACCGACAGGAAATCTGTGACATCGGACAATGACGGTCTCATCACGAGGAAAAGGTCTTTCACCTCTACGGGACCGCTTCTTAGTTCTGTCAGCACCTTGGGTACCAAGTCCAGGGTGCTTGTCGGTGCAGTTGATCCGGCAGATTGTTCGTCCCTTTTAAATAACCATTTGTAATCAATTGTATACAGGGAAAAGTAGAGGTCCGCAAATGGAATGGTTAAGCCGTTTGCGGACTTTTGACGTGGTCTTTGGTGGATAGCTAGATTGATGGGTTCAAACATGCGAATCGGATAGGATTTCAGAATGGTAGTGCGGCATCAAGGCATATAAATCGAAAAAGAAATAAATAGACAAATATACAATACATTATCGAGGGAAAACAAATAGATCATTGACATTTATGCCGGAATAACTATATAATAAAATCGAAAAAGAAATAATTATAAAATCCATTTTGGATGAAATGCAATAGATGAAATATCTGTGAGAGGTTGCGGGGTATTCGAAACAAAGGATTAGGCGTCAGAAAGGTGGAGACAATGAAGGAAGAAAAGATCCGGAAGGAGCTAGATAGGTTAGGCATATCAGAGGAGTGCATAGAAGAAGTATTGACGGTTGCTAAAAGAATGGATGATAAGGGACTTGTGAATTCTTTTGCAGGAAATATTTCGACAAAGAAAGATGGGAAAATCTATATTACACCAACAGGACAAAATAAGGCGCTACTAACGGCGGACAAGATAGCGGTGCTGGATGAGAACGATAAGCGCGTCTGGGGTTACAAAGAAACATCAGAGTACATTATGCATAAGATGGCCTATGAAATTTGCGAAAAGAATGGCTGGGATGTGAAAGGGGTAGTGCATTCTCATTCAAAAGTACTTACCGCATACTCTATGGCCATGAAAGATATCGAAACCAAGGCGCTTCCTGAAATGATGGGGAACTTTCACTATATTCCCTGTGTTCCCTATGGAGCGCCTGGAACGAAATATATTCTAACAATGGCAGAACCCTATTTAGCCGATGGGTTCAGAATTGTCTTACTTGGAAATCATGGGAGTTTGGCGGTAGGCGCATCGGTGGAAGATGCAATGAACGTAGTGGAAGCATGTGAGTCTATCGCAGAACAAACACTCATTGCAAATTATATTCTGGGCGGGGAGAAGCCGCTGCATTCGGATGAAATCAGTCGGTTTTTGAAATATACAAAGAAAATCGCGAGCGTAGAAGGATAAAAGAATGAAATATGCGATAGCGGTAGATCTCGGCGCCAGTAGCGGGAAAATGGCAATTGGACATCTGGAAAAAGAAAAAATAGTCATTGATGAATATCGGAATTTTGTGAATCGGCCAGTAGATATTGGAACAGCGCTGTATTGGGGCGTTTTCTCCTTGTACAACTCGGTTCTGGATGGCCTAACATATTTTCAAAAATATGGTGGAACAAAGACTGTTGGAATTGATACATGGGGAGCGACATTTGGATTGTTGGATGCGAAAGGCCGACTGCTGGAACCGGTATATCATTATCGTGATAGAAGAACGGTCGATGTCATGGAAAAGCTCTATAAAAATATAGATGCAAAGATGTTATTCCAATGGACGGGGTGTCAATGTAATCGGACATATACCTTGCCTCAGCTTTATGAGTATGTGATAGAACAGAATCCTATACTAAAATTCACATCTGGACTTTTGCTTTTACCGGACTTATTGGGATACTTTCTGACTGGAAATGCTTTGACAGAAACAACGATAGCGGGAACAACGGGATTGTTAGAAAAAAGCATGGATAAGTGGAGTGAAAGAGTGATTGAGAAGTATGAGATTCCAAGGACCATATTTGGAACCCTCGAGCACTCTGGCGTTTCGAAGGGACGATTGAGGAAGGATGTAATCGCTGACACAGGCGCAGACATGGAGGTGCTTACAGTAGCAGAACACGATAGCGCTTCGGCGGTACTTGCAATTCCTAAGCTGAAAGAAGGAGATTTATATATCAGCATAGGCACGAATATCAGTATGGGGGTTGAAACCAGTAAGGCAAATACATCAGACCCAGCCTTTTATTCGGGGTTAAAAAATACCGCAGGTTTTGGGGGCAGGACTATTGTTTATCGAGATTTTTCAGCGTGTTGGCATTTGAATGAATTCATTAGAACGTGCCGGGGAGAAGGAAAGGATTATTCGTTTGAACAGATTGTAGGGATGGCAGAGGGAGATGCATGTACAGGGCCTTGGATAGATGTAGAAGATCTTGATCTCTGCAAGGCGGGCGGAAATTATAAGGAGCGGATCAATCTTTTCTTAAGCAGGACCAATCAGAAAGGAATATCGGAAGATTATGAATTTGTAAATTGCATTCATCAAAGTATTGCAATGAAGGTGAAACATTATAAAGAGGCGTTTCAAGAAATCGGCTTCTCATGCGGATCCATCTACGCGATTAGTGGAGGAACAAATAACACGAAACTGATGCAATGCATATCCGATGTTCTTGGAGAAGAGCTGAATGCCGGAATACCCTATGCATCTCTAAATGGAAATTTATTGGCACAAATTTATGTGCAAGAGAGCATGACAGAGATACATGCATTACGAGACATAGCGGGAAATTCATTCGAACTTAGAAAATATCTGCCGCGTAATAGACAAGATTGGCATGAGAATTATTTGAAATATGAAGAAATTATGAGGCACAGTGCCTTGTAAACAATCATACACTTCATACGGAGGATACGTTATGAGAAAAAGATTAACAGCACTATTCGCATCCGCTGCCATTGCGATTTCAGTCGTAGGCATGGTAGGGTGCGGAGGTGCAGCAAAGACGGACAAGGCTGATAATTCGAAATCAGAAGCAGCAACTCAATCATCTTCACAGAGTAGCCAGACAGGTGATGTGTCAGACGGAGACGAAGTTACTCTTACAATGTGGACATGGTCTCCCATCACAAGAACAGCGCAAAAGATGATCAAGGCCTTTGAAGAGAAAAATCCAAAGATCCACATAGAATATACGAATTATAATTACAACCCAGAGTATCTGCAAGCGTTATCGGCGGCTGCAGCATCAGATAATTTGCCGGATATTATCGGGTTACAGCCCGGATCTCTGACGCAGACGTATAAGGATTATCTTTATGATTTCACCAATGATGCGGTGAAAACCTGGGGAGATGACTGGGATAAGGTTTACGATAACATCACGCAGAAACAGCTCACATTGGGAAATAAGGAAGATGACAGCAGTCATTGTATCCTCCCCATTGAGACACAGGATATTTATGTGGAATATAATAAGGCCCTGTTTGATAAGCTTGGCATCAAAAAGCCGACCACGTATGAAGAACTCGTAAATGCAGCGAAAGTCCTAAGAAAAGATGGGTATGCTCCCTTGTTTTTTGGCGGAGCAGACGGATGGCAGCATGTTAATTTGCTGATCATGTGTGCGTCCCAGGTTGACAAAAATCTCTTTGATGACTGTCAATACGGAAAGCAAAAGTGGACAGACGATAAAATGAAATCAGCTGTGGAAAATTATAAAAAGCTTTTCGATGATGGAGTGATGCAGGATGGGTCCCTATCTTCTACCAGCTATAGTGATGGAACAAATTTGTTTTTGGCTGGACAGGCAGGCATGATGTTATTGGGATCTTGGTGGCCGCAGGAGTATACCGCAGAAGAGGTTTCTGACACAGTCGCAAACTGGGATTTTGATTACTTTTACTTACCGGCTATCTCGAAGGGGGGTCAATGCTGCGCAGCCTATCGGTGGGATGGACTTTGGCTATGGGATCACCAAAAACTGCAAGAATAAAGAGGCGGCATGGAAAGCGCTGGTTAGCTTTGCCACCAAGGAAGGTGCGCAAGAGATCGCCAATGATATGAACAACCATCTGTCTTACCCTGATATCAATCCGGATACTTCCAAAATGGTAGATAGAGCTGGACTGCAAAGAGCAACGGATGAGTTCAACAGATCTGGTAAAGACATTGCAGGAGGTTTGGTAAATCAAAGAATCAGCAACCCCAAAATTGAGACTGCAGTGCAAGAGGCTATGCAAGGTCTGGTAGGTGGAACATTTACGGTAGAGCAGGCGACTCAGCATATCCAGGATGTACAGAATTCACTTTCGGAATAAATGAAGTAGAAGAGATCCAGAGCCTTCGTGAGGTCATGAGGGCTCTGAGATTTAAGGAATTGCATGATGAATACAAAACGTAGAAAAGCGAAGAGAATCAATTATGTAGGTTATCTTTTCATTTTTCCATCCATGTTCTTTTTTTGTCTCTACATCCTCTATCCCGTATTCTTTGTTGTTAAAAATGGTCTGTATGAGTGGTCAACATTAAGCAATATGAAATTGGTTGGACTTGCCAACTTCAGCAAATTGCTAAGTGATCATGTATTCTGGCAGGCAATAAAAAATTCTTTCATTTGGATTCTCACGACGGTTCCGGTCCAGGCAATTCTTGGATTTTTGTTGGGATTTGCAATTGAAGAGAGGATTAGAACTTCCGGGAAGCTAAGAGGAACATTTTATCGGACATTATATTTCATCCCCGTGGTTACTTCAGTGACGGTGGTAGCAATTATCTTTAGCAAGATCTTCCAACCATATCAGGGGATTATTGGGTATTATTTGTCTAAGTGGTTTGGCATGGCACCAACCATTAATATTCTGGGGCATGAAAAGACAGCGCTGGTTGGTCCAATTCTTGCCAATATTTGGGAGTGGACGGGATGGTCGATGATTATGTATATTGGCGGGCTTTCACAAATTCCGATTGAAATTGTGGAATCTGCGAAGATTGACGGAGCAGGAACAATGAGACAGATGATTCATGTTTATTTGCCTATGCTCACACCTGTTCATAAATCGTTGCTTATGTTGGGGGTTATAGGGTCGTTACAAACATATGCTCTAGTGAATGTGATGACAAATGGGGGGCCGAATCATGCAACAGAAATGCCGGGGACTTATATTTTTTTAAAGGGATTTAAGGAGGCCCAGATGGGATACGCATGTGCTGTTTCGGTAGCTGTCTTATTGTTTGCGCTGATGATCACCTTCATCCAAGTGAAGTTCTTAGGATCTGGAGATTTCATGAATAAAGAGAGGAATTGAACAAATGAGACACAGATATGGGAGGCAGCAATTACATGTGGGATGGAATATATTTTTGCTTATTTTTGCTATTCTTTGTGTTCTCCCCCTTACTTTATTCAGCGAGTCTTTCGCTGCGCACGCAGAATTCAATTTATGATCCGCGTTTATTTGTGACGGATTTGACTTTGAATAACTATGTGAAGGCGGTCCTGGATAATCCTACGTTGTTAAATAATTTTATAGCCAGTTTAACCATCGCTCTGACAGCGACCCTGGCTACAGTGGTATGTGCATCTATGGCGGTGTTTGGGTTCTCTCGAAAAAATGTTTACGGAAAGGTAGTTCTCTATAATTTAATATTGATGACATTGATGGTTCCGTTGAGTTCCCTTGTAATACCGATCACGCAGCTTAACAGCAGACTGGGTTTTCTTGATCATTATTCTGGTCTTATTTTTCCGTATATTGCATTAAATATTCCATATGCAGTTACGATATTGCAAGGATTTATGATGGGAATCCCACATGAATTAGAGGAAGCGGCCGTTATTGACGGATGTAATAATCCCCAACTATATGTGAGGATAGTATTACCGCTGTTGAAGCCGGGAGTCGTTGTCGTTTCCATCTGGACCTTTTTAACATGTTGGAACGAATTTTTTTTGGCACTTTGCACCATGACAAAGGCTACAACAAAGACTCTTCCCTTAATCGCCCAACAGTATAAAGGGGTATATAACAGTCAACCGGGAATCTTATTTGCTATTTTGGTTATTATCTCTATTCCAATGTTTGTTTTCTATTCTCTGGTGCAGACGCAATTTGTTAAGGGAATGACGGCTGGCGCTGTTAAGGGTTAATACATGGAAAAAGAGTTTGAAGTAGACAAAATGTTTGATCAAGCTATGCGCGGATTTGTTGATAGCCATAATGACAAAATATGTTGTTTGCCTTCCGAGTATGGATTTGGTATCTACAAAAGACGCATATTAGATGATAACGTTCGTATTATTGTAAATGGTGGGGGTGGCTATGGACCCATGTGGCTCGGTCTATTAGGAGAGGGGCTACCCGATGCCACCATAAGCGGTTATTTGAATGCTGCGCCAAATGCATACATTATCTATGAAATGGGAAAAAAGATTGCAGGAAGGAAAGGAGTGCTGTTACTCACAAACAACTTCATGGGTGATTATTTAAATAATGATATGGCGTTGGAGTTGCTTGCACATGAGGGGATTCCGGCGAAAGCGATATATGTCACGGACGATATTTATAGTTCAGATAAAACAAGGCCTTTAGAGCGAACGGGTTTAATAGGAATCGGGCAGATCTGTAAAATTGCTGCCGCAGCTGCTTCTTCGGAAATGAGTTTGGATGCTGTATATCAGCTGTGCTTTGCGACTAATAGGAGAATTAGATCCTTGTCGATGCTGCTTCAGGGAGAAAGATTCCTGCTAGGAAAGGGAATTGCGGGTGAACCGGAAAAAGAAGTCATTACGTGTAACTCGAGAAAAGAAATTGCACGCTGCATGATTAGGCGTTTGTTAGATGATTATGGAGAGAATAATTATAGAAATGTATATATTTCGTTGAGTGTCAACAGGGTAATCAGTTATGTGGAATCATATAGCTGGCTGTTTTATTTGCGTGAGGCGCTAGATAAAGAGGGGATCGGTATTTTAGGCAGCGCCTGTGGAACGTATTTGGATGTATATGGTGGGCCGGGGATGATGGTATCACTCGTTTTTGGCAATGAGGAGATCAATCCATATCTCAAAGTAGTAAGTGGAAATGGATTTGAAATATAGGTAATAAGGATGGAGTATCTAAGTGCAAAAACAATGAAGTTGATGATTGAAAATGCAGCCACTGCTATTATAGGCAGCGAGCCCTATTTGACGGATATTGATAAAAAAATCGGAGATGGAGATCACGGCATCGCGATGCAAAGAGGATTTGCAGCGGTAAAACAAATGCTTCTCTTAGCAGATACACGATATATGGATGACTTGCTGTATCAGACAGGTGTCGAGTTGCTCAAGACGATGGGCGGAGCATCAGGGGTTATTTTTGGCACAATGTTTGTTGGCGGGATTCAGAAAATACCTCATTCGGAAAGTGTGTCTGCGGTACAGTTGTGCAACTACTTTAAATGTGGAGAAACCGAAATTGAACGGAGGGGAAGGAGTGGGCCAGGGCAGAAAACAATGTTGGATGCATTGTGTCCGGCTTGCGAGGCAATGAAGGAATATGTACTGTCAAATTGCGATGTGGTGGGGATGTTTGCGGAAGCCGCCAGCGCGGCAAAACGCGGAGTTGACACAAGTAGATACCTCAAACCGTTGAAAGGAAGAAGCCGGAATTTTGATGTCTGCGCACTAGGAATTCCGGACCCGGGAGCAGTATCTACCAGCATTATTTTCACATCATTTTATCATAGTTTGTTAGGAGATCAGGAGGAGCAATGAGTCTGGTAAGGGTGGATCAACTTCTTAAAATGGCACAGGCCAGCAATACAGCGATTATCGCATTTATTTGTATTGATTATAATATGGTAAAGTCGGTGATAAGGGCAGCAGAAATAAATCAAAAACCGGCTATCGTTATGCTGCTACCAGAGCATGTTACAAAAAATCAGGCCCCGGATATGCATAGCTTTGTTGCCATGACAAAACATCTGGCGCTGAATTCGGAGGCGGTCATCGCATTACATTTGGATCATAGCTTTGAGGAACGACAGATTAACGAAGCCATCCAAGCGGGATTTACCTCGGTGATGTTTGATGCATCTAAAGAGGACTTAGATACAAATATCCGTAGAGTCAGAGAAGTTGTAGCATATGCTCATAGCAAAAATGTGGTTGTGGAGGCCGAATTAGGAGCAATTGGGCTGGCTAAGGAAATGGTGTCACAAAGGGTAGATTACTATACGGATCCAGAAGCCGTTGCGTATTTTGTTCAGGAGACGCAGGTGGATTCATTGGCTATTGCGATCGGAAATGCACACGGGGACTATCCCATGCCGCCTAAACTTGATTTTGAGAGGTTGAATGAGATTCAACAGGTTACGAGGATTCCTTTAGTGCTCCATGGAGGAAGCGGTATTCCGGACGACCAATTGGAGAAAGCATTCTCGCATGGGATCCGTAAATTTAATTACGGAACAGATGTCCTGAACTGCTATGATGATGCAATAAGGAGATACCATAATATGCATCAACCGCCTCAAAGTCTGGATTTGTTGGGTATACCGGAATTTGTGCAGAATCAGATGATAAAGCTGATTGGCAAAAAAATGGAATTATGTAAAATATTGAGCGAATGACGTATACTGTTGATGGAAGAGGATGATGGTGGCGCATGGAATAATCGTGTTTTCTGGTCAATTAGGACAATACGGAAATGGTGAATAAAAAAAAGAATTATCAATATAATAAAATACTTTACCTGATACGCACGAATCCTAATGTATCAAAAAATGTGATTAAACGAATTACCTCATATAGCATGACCACCATAACAGGGGTGGTGTCTGAATTAATTAAAAGTGAATGTATATATGAAGAGGTCTGTGAAGATCCTCGCGTTGGAAGGAGGCCGGTTTGGCTAAGAATTAACCCGGATTACGGCTATTTCATTGGAATAGAATTCAATCGTCGCCAACTTTGTTGTGCTGTTTAAATTTCAAGCTAGAAAAAATTTATTATAACTCATGTTCCATTTCGGATGATCAAAAAAATGTAGATAGCATTTTGGAATTGCTGATTGGTAACGTACAAGACGCAATGAATGCTCTCAAAGAGAATGCAAAGAAGATAATTGGGATTGGGATAGGAATACCGGGCTACATCAATCAATCGGAGGGAATGGCACTATCATATAATCACTTTGATAAATGGAAAAATGTTCCTATTAGGGAGATCGTACAAAATAAATTTCATCTACCGTGTTATATAGATAATAATGTGAATGTGATGATATATCCTTACAAATGGCTCAAATATAACGGTAGATGTGAGGATATGTTGTTTATATCAGTCAGAACCGGGGCAAGGGTGATACCCGTGATTCGGAATCAACCCGTAAAGAGCTCAATGGAATATGCGGGTGAAATAGGTCATATAAAGGTACACAATGCCAGCCGTCTGTGTTCATGCGGGCGCTTCGGATGCCTGAATTCGGAAATTTCTGATGTAGCGGTTATCAATAAGATAAAGGAAGGCATGAGTATAGGGGAGTTTAATTATATTACCTCTAAATACGGGAAGGACGTTCATCCTTCTATTGAAAAGTTTATTGAAGCTGTAATGGCGAATGATGCGGACGCAATTAAACTGCTTGAACGGTCTGCAATGTATTTGGGACAGGTGCTTGCAGCCTTAATCAATATTTTTGCGCCTAAAAAGGTGGTGATCTATGGAATCTATGCACCCGTCGGAGATTTGTTTATTCGACAGCTGAAGGACTACACCTCTCCTTTTACAATAGAAAAAAACTTCCGCCGCGTAAGTATGAGAACATCAACGTTTGGCCCTGAGCTGGGAGCCATGGGGGCCGCAATTCTGGTAATGGAAGAAGTGTTTGCATTTGCCGATGAGGTTGAAGTAGGGGATTGATAGGTGGATCAGATCCATCATTCATCGCTACGATACAGCGTTCCAATGCTTCTGAATATCCCATTCGATAAAATGTATGAGCTATATCTGATGTGACCGGTATTTGCGAGGAGTGATGGTGCAATATTTTTTAAATACGGTACTGAAATAATTGCTGGAAGAAAAGCCGAGGGAGTATGCCAAATCCGTAATGCTGATATCGGTTTCCGTTAGCTTGTGTTTGGCATATTCTATTTTTTGCAAAGCGATATATTCTGCGGGTGTAATTCCAGTTTCACTTCGGAATTTGGATTTAAATCGAGAGAGTGAGTATCCGGAAACACAAGCAAGATCCTTTAAACGGATATTTTCGCTTAGATTTTCTCGAAGATAGGAGATGGATTTGCTGATGCCTGCATCCATGGTAAGAACCTTCGCTTCTTCCGTTGGAGTTAAATAGGGCAGGCTGTAGAGAAAAGTAGAAAGAAATTGCAAACCAACTGCGATGGAAGTCTCCTTCAAATCAGAAAAAAAGTTGAACGCCTGTCGCAGGTATTGTATGTGTGACGTCCCCATTTTATATTGCCGATATGGAAGGTGCGCAAGTTGGTGATAAAGGATATTGCTATAATGCTTATTTAAGCCCAGGAGAGCATCAGGATTTTTCAGGATCAGTTGAAAACCATAGAATTCACAAGGGTGCTGATTGTTCTGAATATTTCCGTGATGTTCGAATGGGTGAGTGAAGAGCAGCTCATTTCCGGTGCAAGTATAAGAATTATATTTATCGCCGGATTTAATTTGTGTTGTGCGTTGCCCCTTGACAAGACAATGGAATTCCATAATATCCGTATGGTAATGAATCGGTTTTGGTGGCGGTGCCGCATTGAAATTCCAGTAGGTTAAATTACCAAGACTAGGGACCAGATGTTTTTCTTGAGTGATAGTCTTATTTTCTTTGGTCCAAGAGTACTCATCAAATAATTCTTCAAGAGTGTTTTCCATAAAAACCCCATAAGATCTGTTTGAAAATATAGTCAGAAATAGAAAAATGAAATTAGTGCTCCTCTAAGATATTATTTTATACTTTTGCAGATAATGCAAGGAAAAGTATAAAATCGTATCACGGCTTTTTTTGAACGCAATTCAAACATAAATTCTATATAATCCAAATGTGAACTTGATTTGTAAGGTGATATAAGCGGAGGGGGCAATATGGCAGACGGGAAATGCTGTGCAAGAGGCGTGTGGCCGGTGATGGTCACCCCTTTTACAGAAGACAACCGGATTGATTATAACGGCGTGGAAAAAATCATTGAATGGTATGACAAAATGGGGGTGGATGGGATCTTTGCAGTCTGCCAATCCAGTGAAATGTTTGAGCTTGATGCAGAAGAGCGATTCGAACTGGGAAAGTTCGTCATGGAACATGCGCCTAAACATATGTCGGTTGTTTGTTCTGGTCATGTGGCGGAAAAAGTGGAAGATCAGATTAGAGAAGCGCAGCGGATGATTGACGCCGGTTGCAAAGAGTACGTTTTTATTTCCAACCAATTGGCGAAGGAAGATGAGAGCGAGGATGTTGTCAAAAGACGAGTGGAGTACTTACTGAATCATATTCAAGCAGATGGTTTTGGCATTTATGAGTGTCCATATCCGTATAAAAGGGTGCTTTCTGCAGAGCTCTTAAGGTGGCTGGCTCTAACCGGAAAATTCAAATTTTTGAAAGATACTTGTTGCGATGTATTGCAGCTAAAGGCAAAGGCTGATGCGGTACGGGGAACAGGACTGAAAATTTATAATGCAAATGGTGCAACGCTGCTACAGTCATTGAAAGATGGATGCGCAGGTTACTCAGGTGTTATGGCGAATTTTTATCCGGATCTGATTAGCTATCTGGTGAAGAATTTCGAGGATGATAGCGAGATCATAGATGAGTTGATGGACTTTATTGGGGCGGCATCTACGATTGAATATCAGTGTTATCCGGTGAACGCCAAATATTATTTGCAACTGGAAGGACTTCCGATTACAACGAAGTCCAGAAAGCAGAACGATCGATTGCTTACGGCAAGCAAAAAATTGGAGGTTGAACAATATAAAAGGGTGACAGAAAGGTTTAGAGCATATTTTTGTGAGAAGGTTCAGCGGTAAAAGGCTCCAGAAATCCCGACCAAATCATGAAAGATTCGATAGCAAAGGTAAATTTGTCCGCATGGAAAGACCGGTTTTTGAAGCAGGAATAACATACGATAAGGATACGATTCCAGAAATGGATGGAGTTGTAACAGATACGTTTCATCTGTGGTACCGGGTTCTATGGTATATCGCTGCAATTGTCATGATCTTATTTGGTTTGCTATATGGTATTGAAAAGCCGATTTCCATGGTGTTTTTTTGTATAGGCTCTCTGCTTCTTGCTATTACCCGTAAAATACCAAGTCGTGTTGGAGCACTGATTTGCATGCAATGAGAGGAAAAGAATTAACCATGGGATATCAGTTTTTCCGCAATCATATGGTGTGCACCATAGGAAATCAGGAGACGAGGTACGATTATACAGACTTTATTCATATCGTCGAATCTGGGAATTATCTCTATTTATTTGTGACCAAGAGTACAGCGTGTATGATTGATGCTTTAACGGTTCATCCTCAGCCAGAAAGATTTAAAGACTTTATAGAGGAGAAGACAGGGAAGAGTTGGAGTTTTCCCATGCGAAGGGAGCATTATAATCTGCTAGTGATTTTGGGCAACTTACTACATCAAAAAATAAAAGCATAGGATACATAAAAATAGATAGAGAGTTTTGAGATGAATTTGCATGGAAAAAGGAGGTTTGGCGTTGCAATCTAAAAACAGCCTTATCAAGGTCATTGTAAAGCTAGACAATATGCTAGGCAGTTTCATTAATATGATGGCGGTATTGCTTCTAACCTTTATTTTCATCCTGGGGTTGGCACAAGTCTTCTGGCGATTTGTTCTGAACCATCCGATTGTTTGGTCGGAGGAAATGATTCGGTTGACGTATGTGTGGATCTGTTATTTGGGATGGATTATCGCAGAACGGGCTGACTCGCATATTCGTATTACGGCACTTTCCAATCGTTTACCTCGAGAAATGCAAAAGTGGTTGCAGGTTCTTTGTCACATTCTGACGATTCTGTTTTCTATTCTTATGGTTTTTTATGGGATCCGTTTGGTTGGTGCGGGGGCAAAGCGAACAGCGGTATCCTTCCCGATGAATTATGCCATCGTTTATTTGATGGGGCCGATATGTAATTTCCTGATTTGTTGTTATGAGATAGCTAGAATTGCAGAATGTATTGTCATAGGACCAAGAGACTATTCGGATAAGAAAGGAGAAGAGGAACAATGACGCTGACATTGATTTTGTTTATGGTTCTCTTATTTACGGGGCTTCCTCTTTACGTCAATCTTGGTTTGGTGTCTTTTCTGTATATATTTCAGTCGGGAAGTGACCCTATGGTTGTCGTGCAGAGAATTACACAAGCAGGCAATTCGTTTACCATGCTGGCGGCTCCATTTTTTATTCTGATGGGAAATCTGATGAATACAGGAGGAGTTACTACAAAGCTGTTTACTTTTGCGAATACTATTGTTGGGACGGTTCCGGGTGGTATGGGACATGCAAACATTATCTGTTCCATGATGTTTGCGGGAATGTCAGGGACTGCAGTGGCAGATGCGGGTGGCCTTGGCAACATAGAAATTCAAGCCATGAGGGATGTGGGTTATGATGATGATTTTTCATGTGCAGTGACTGCGGCATCATCTGTATTGGGACCGATTATTCCTCCATCCTTACCGATGGTTATCCTATCGGTTACCGTGGGAGCATCAACCGGACGATGTTTGTGGGCGGTATTATGCCCGGAATCTTAATGGCGCTTACGATGGGGATCATGGTCAGCTACTACGCACACAAGCGACATTATCCAAGAAATCCCAGACCGACGAAAGCAGTACTATGGAAGGCTTTTCATGAAGCAATTTGGGCGCTTCTTGCACCGGTTATCCTTTTTGTGGCGATCTATACGGGAATTGTAACGACAACAGAGGCAGCTATCGTCGCATCATTGTACGCGCTAATCATAGGCTTGTTTGCTTATCGGGATCTTAAGGTGAAGGATTTGCCCCGAGTTATGATGATGACCTGCGAGACTACCGGAGTTGTTCTTGCAATCGTCATGACAGCGAATATTTTTGGTTATATTCTAACGGTTGGACAGATTCCGCAGATGATTTCAACAACACTGACCATGATTCATAATAAATATGTTTTCTTAATTGTTGTAAATTTGTTCCTCCTATTTGTCGGATGTTTTATGGAAGGGACGGCGGCCATTTTGATACTGGGGCCGATTTTAATTCCATGCATGACCCAGATGGGTGTATCAGAGGTACAGGCTTGTCTGATTATGATTTTAAATCTAATGATAGGTGTCATTACGCCACCAATAGGAGTTGTCCTTTACGTTACATCAAATGTGGCAAAAGTTTCTGCAAACAGGGTGATCAAGGCAACGGCACCATTTCTTATTCCGCTGTTTATTACGTTGATGATAGTTACCTTTGTGCCCGCAGTTACAAACTTCCTGCCGGATTTAATTTATAAGGGGATGTGAATTTTGTCAAAAATAAACCATCCATTTTAGAGATAGAGAAAAGGCAATGTGAAGAACATGATTTTACTATAAATCACGTAAAAAAGGAGGAAAAATGAAGAAGAGGTTAGCACTAGCGTTATCGATTGTGATGTCAGTTGGATTGCTTGGAGGATGTGGATCATCTGCGAGCACAACGGGAGCGGAGAAGGAAGCATCCGTAGCATCCAGTGCGGCAGAAACGTCGGCAGTGGCAGAAGGAAACACTGGAAAAAAGAAAGAATTGAAGTGGGGATCGGTCGGGACACAGACTACACTTCGCGAGCAGGCGATGGCAAAGGCAATTGAAGAAATTAATGCCAAGGCGGAAGGAATACACATCACCGGATATTATGACTCTACACTGGGGGGGTCCCAGGATCTTGTAGAAGGAATCCAGGAAGGCATGGTTGATTTTATTACGGAAGGACCGGCACAGTTTGGTTCATGGATTCCTAAAGCTGCGCAGGTAGAAGCTCCATTTCTGTGGAAAAGTGTCGAACACATGACCACGACCATGAATGGAGAGTATCTTGAGGAAATGGACAAACTGTTTACGGAAAAGGTTGGAGTCCATATTCTTGGAACTCTTTACTATGGTACGCGCCAGTTGACAACAAAGAAGCCGGTTAAACCTTGGCTGATTTAAAAGGAATGAAAGTTCGGGTACCGGAGACGGATCTATATGTCAAAATGGTACAGTCTTGGGGAGCGGCGGCAACGCCAATGAATATAAATGAATTGTATATGGCATTGCAGACCGGGACGGTAGATGGGCAGGAGAATCCACTTCCGACTTTCGAAGCACAGAAGTTTTATGAAGTAGTAAAAAATATCACTTTAACCAATCACATTATTTGTCCGTCCATGATGTTTGTGAATCTGGACACATGGAACAGCTTGTCCAAAAAAGATCAAGAGGTGGTTCAGGCTGCGGTTAAAAACGCGATAGAATGGGAAGATCAAGCTGTCCTGGATGCAGAAAAAGAACTTCAGGATAAAATGACAAAAGAATATGGCTGTACAGTGATCACTCCGGATGATAGTATTCGTGAAGCTACGATTCCCGCTATAAAACCTCTTATTGAGGATTGGGACAAGATTCAGTCGTATGCAAAATAACTACGCAGGTTAAAAACATAGTGATAAAACCGGGATTTCTGTTTTGTGCAGTAGTCCCGGTTTTTGAAGTCTTAGAATATCGAACTGATTTACGGAAGAAAAACGTTAAGAGTAAGAGATAGAAAGCATGAATACAAGCAAGAAAAAAGGAGTTGATCTATGAATACCCACCCAAAAATATTGGTCGTCGGCAGTTTTGTGATGGATACGATTACCAGCACGGAGGTATTCCCTACAGCGGGACAGACGGTGCTGGGCTATCATTACACAACAGCGCCCGGAGGGAAGGGAGCAAATCAGGCAATGGAGGCGGCGCTTCTTGGTGCAGAAGTGACAATGGTGGGAAAGGTTGGCACGGACGCTTTCGGAGACCGGATGGTTGCCTCCTTGAAAAGCGCAGGTGTAGAGGTGTCCCACGTGTTTAGAACCGATGGTGGAACATCCAGCGGAATTGGCAATGTCATGATTACGATGCAGGACGGAAAGGCGCTGAATAACAGAATCATTGTGATTCCGGGGGCCAATCATAAGTTGACCGTGGATGAAGTTGCCTTTTTGGAGAATACGATTGAAGACTATGACATGGTCATGCTGCAATTTGAGATCCCAATGGAAGTGAACCGTGTCGTGGCGGAATACGCACATCGGAAAAAAGTACCTGTCATGCTGAACCCGGCACCGATTGCGCAGATTCCGGAGGATCTCATGAAGAATATTACCTACCTTTCTCCCAATGAGACGGAAGCAGCGGAGCTTTTGGATTGTTTTGTCAGAAACGAGAATGAGTCGGTGAGCGAACAGGCTGTCGAAGAGATCAAGAAGGCGATGAAACGCAAGGGTCTAAAAAAACTTCTGCTGACGCTCGGAGATGCGGGAGCCATGATGATAGAGAATGAGAAAGCCTTGCTGATTCCCGGTGTTCAGGGAATAGCGGCAGTGGATCCGACCGCGGCGGGAGATTCTTTTGTAGGAGCGTTTTGCACGGCCAAGGTGGCAGGTCTTACGGATGTGGAAGCCATTTCTTTTTCCAACATGATTGCGGCTAGGACGGTTTCTCTTATGGGAGCACAGCCCAGTCTCTCCTCGTTGGATCAGGCGATTGCATTTCATCAGCAGGCGGGACGCGATACCGCGATTTTGGAAAAAGTAAAGGAGATTTTAAAATGACGACTGAAGGAGCAAAGGCACTGCAGGTGTTTGAAGATGCGGTTAGGCAGCAGGTGGAATATACGCTACATACAGCAGACCAAGATGCGATTGGCAAAGCGGCAGAAATCATCCAGGCATCTATCAGGCAGGGAGGACGCCTTCATGTGACCGGTATCGGAAAGCCGGGGCATATTGCCGGATATATTGCGAGTCTGATTACCTCGACCGGAACACCGGCATATTTTTTGCATGGGACGGAGGCGGTTCACGGCTCCAGTGGTCAGTTGGTGGCGGGAGATGTAGTAATCGCGATTTCTAACAGTGGAAATACGGATGAAATGATGGCAACGGTGTTTTGTGCGCAGGATAACGGATGCAAGATCATCGGCGTCACGGGAAATGCGAAGAGCCGACTTGCCGGGGCATCCGATGTGGTTCTTTTAGCGGATGTGGTTCCGGCAGGGGAGGGAGGCCCGTTAAACCGCGCACCCAGAAATTCCATTCTGGCAGAGACCTTGGTCATGCAGATGTTGTCTGTTGTCTTGCAGGCGGAGGCGCATGTGACGCCGGAGGAATATGTCAAGCATCATCCGCATGGTGCGCTGGGAAAACTGAGAGAGGATGAAAGATAAGTGAGGAAGGAAATGTAGACAGGCGGGAGCCGGGAGAAAGATGATTATAGACAGCCTGAAGAACATTGCGCAGTATAAGATGATTCCGGAATTAAGCAGAGCGATCGATTCTATCGTGCAGGGGAATTGGAAAGAGTTTCCGCTTGGCAAAACGGAACTGGATGGAGAGCACCTGTTTGTCTACATGCAGGAATATGACAGCAAGGAGGCGAAAGAGGTGAGGGGAGAGTCACACCGCAGATACATCGATCTCCAATGTGTGCTTTCCGGCGAGGAGATCATAGGTTACCAGATGCTGGAGGGACAGGAGGTACTCGAGGAAATCCCGGAGAAGGATATTGTATTTTATCCGAACACAGGCATGACGAAGCTGCGGATGAAGGCCGGTATGTTTGCGGTGTTTCCCCGGTGAAATTCATGCCCCCTGCCAGATTTTGGGACAGAGGGAAAGAGTCAAAAAAGCAGTTTTTAAGATAGAGTGTCCGACAGACTCAAAGATCGTAATGTGTCCATAAGCTGATGATCTTCACGGTCTGCGCTTTCTTTAAAACTTCATAAACAAGACGGTGTTGAATATTGATCCGTCGTGAATAGGCTCCCTGTAAAGCACCCTGTAACTTTTCATAGGGCGGTGGTGTTTGATAAGGGTTTACACGGAGCACTTCTATAAGCGCCTTCGCCTTTTTATCTAATTTTGCTGCTTTCAGCTTCGGGATGTCGCTTGCCGCTTTTTTTGTGTAAACGATGGAATAAGCTACCATTGCACCTCGTTTTCTGGCAAGCATTCATCCAGTGGCGTATGCAGACCTTCTATTATTTTTTCTTTCATATCCGGAACAGAGGAAAGATACAGCGTTTCCATCAGTCCGTTATAATCTTCTTCACTAAGAACGACAGCATTACCATCCTTCGTAAGGATATGGACAGGCTCATTATAGCGAATGGTCTGTTCTAGCAAGGAAAAAATATTTTTTCTGAAATTCGTAATATTCGTATGAAACATTTTGCCCACCCCTTGTTTTGAATGTTACATGTATCGAAAAGAACCGGAATTACTAGGCGGTAGCTTTTTTTACCAACTGTAGATAATGTACACTATAATGTACATCATCCAACTTGTCAATGCAGCAAATACGCAAGGTTTGACAATCCTGCCCTGATCGGTAAAGATGGAACAGGAAACAACCGCAGGAAAGGGAGAGGAGATGGAGCAAGAAGTACAGCGGTCCTACTGGATTGATGCCGCGAAACTCGTGGCAATCCTGGGAGTCCTGGTCGATCATACACAGAACGTGCTATATAGCAATCACCGCATCGCCGACTGCTCCTATTATAGCGTCGGCTTATTTATCTTCCTCATGGGAGTGACCGGGTACGGCTCCTACAGCAGATATCAGGGAAGCGTCCCGGAAAAGTTAAAAAAGAATTTTTGGAAAATCGCAAGACCGTATCTGGTGGCAACCTTTATCTTCAGCATTGCGTTGGACGGGCGGTTTACTTTTCTTGCCTTTTGGAAGCGACTTCTGTATTTCAATGCAAGCGCACCGTTCTATTATGTGGCTCTCTATCTGCAGCTGATGGCGGTTATCCCTGTCTTTGCAGCTCTGTTGCGCATGACTTCAACGAAAAAGGGTGGGATTTTCCTAGAAATGCTTGTCTTAGGTGCGACCGTCATTCTCTCCGTTTGGACCACCAACCATTCCAATATTCTGGATATTTATGGCGGGGGAGGCAGACTTCTCGGGGGAAGTTATCTGATCCTGTGCTATCTTGGGATGCTCTTTGGAAAGTACCGGTCCGGGATCTCCGTGAAGCCACCGGTGGCCATCCTTGCATGGATTGCAGGTATCTGCATCACCCTGGAGTGGGGACTCGATATGGCAGGCCGTTCGTACTGGCTGGAGCGATATCTTCCGATTGGAGACGGGCGGAATCCTCCCGGGTTTGGCCTCGGGCTGTACGCAGTATTCATGGCGATCACGCTGTATTTCATGGAAAAAGCCCTATCTTTCAGCCCTGGGCTCACCCGGGCGTTTCGGCTTGTTTCTGCACTGGGGAAGCATACCATATATATCTTTTTATACCACCGCCTGTTTTTGGATTTCCTCTTGCCGTCCTTTTTCCCGCAGTCGAATATCTGGCTCATGCGCGTGGGATATTTTGCCAGTATGATAGGCGGTTCGATGGCGATCGAATGGCTTTGCAAGCAGCTTCCCTTGCGTGTAAAAAAGGTCTATTCCCTGCACCGCACGTCGTAGTTCGACGTTTTCCCAAAGAAATGCAGGAAGAAATGATTCGCCCGTAATGGAAAATAGCTTTTTTCATTTTAGAAAAGTGGTACAAGTACCTAAAACCTAAAATGAGCTCTTGACTATTTCCTTCCTATTACGCATACTTTAGAAAAGTGGTAAAAATACCAAAAATCTAAAATGGAGCTGAGATATGGAAATTAAAAGAGATAGATATCTTAACAAACTGATTGCCAAAAAGAATAACGGATTAATAAAAGTAATTACAGGCATTCGACGAAGCGGAAAATCTTATTTACTTTTTGAGCTTTATTATAAGTATTTGCTGTCTATAGGGATAACGGAGAATCATATTATAAGAATTCCACTGGATGATATTGAATTTAAAAAATATTGCGACGCATATAAATTGTATGAATATATAAAAAGTCAAATTTCAGATTTAACACAGCAATATTATGTGTTCATTGATGAAGCCCAGTATGCAATCACAAAAGAAGAAATGAGAAATCCGGATGTGCCAATTCGATTATATGGCGTATTGAATTCGCTACTTAGGAAAAATAACGTGGATGTTTATATTACCGGGAGTAATTCTAAGTTTTTATCTACAGATATTATGACCGAGTTCAGAGGACGTGGAGACGAGATTCGTATATCGCCTTTGGCATTTTCCGAGTTCTATCCCGCATGTGGAAAGGAAAAAGCGGATGCATGGCAGGAGTACTTATATTTTGGAGGCCTTCCACATATCTTGTCGGAAGCTGATTATGAGGCAAAAAGCAATTATTTAAGCAGATTACATCGAGAAATTTATATGCGTGATTTATGTGATAGATATGATATTCTCAATAGGACAGGTATGGAATCTTTAATGAAAGTCATTTCATCAGCCATAGGTTCATTATCCAATCCCCAAAAAATAGCGGATACATTTAAGAGTAGTGGTGAAAAAGCAATATCCATGCCGACAATCTCAAATTATCTCAAGTATTTGGAAGAAAGTTTCTTAGTATCCAAGGTAGAGCGTTATGATATAAAGGGTAGAAAGTATATTAGTACACCATTCAAATATTACTATATGGATTTAGGACTCAGAAATGCGCTACTTAATTTCCGACAGTTTGAAGAGTCCCATCTTATGGAAAATGCCATCTATAACGAACTCATTTACAGAGGATTTAATGTTGATGTCGGTGTGGTAGAGGTTAGAAAAGATGATCATGGTAAAAAAATTAGAAAAAAGTTGGAGGTCGACTTCGTTGTAAATCATGCCAGCCAGCGTTACTATATACAGTCTGCATTTGCGCTTAGGGATCAAGAAAAAATCGAGCAAGAACAGGCATCTCTACTAAATATTCCTGATTCCTTTAAAAAAATGATCATTTCAGGGAGCAATACACCTATCTGGAGAAATGAAGCGGGCATTACTTTTATAGGTCTTTTTGATTTTCTGTTGAATGAAAATAGTCTTGATTTTTGATATGGGAAAAAATCCAATTTTAATGGTGAAATAGAGTAAAAACGGATTAGAAAAAGCGCCCGCAGCAAAAACTGCAGGCGCTTCCTAGCTCTTCCTAATATTAGCCCTGAGAAATCGCGCTGACCGGGCACTGTGCTGCACAGGTTCCGCAGTCAATGCAAGCGTTCGGGTCAATCTCGTGCTGGGTATCGCCCTGAGAGATTGCGCCTACGGGACAGACAGGTGCGCAAGAGCCACAGTTTACACAAGAATCGCTGATTACGTATGCCATGATCATAACCTCCTACAACATTCATGAATGTATTTGTCAAGTCTTCGAACCTCATCTTAATACAAAAGGGGGTGTATGACAATGCAAAATATTATTAGGGTTAACTAATAGAAAGAGGGCTGAAGTGAAAAGTTTAATTCCACTCTAAAGGGGACGAAGTAGACGTTAGTCTTTCACCACTTTCCACTTAACCAGTTGTGGCTTTTTGTCTTACAGTTCATGTAGCTGACAGCCGCCGGAAAGGCAGGTGCCTACATGAGTATAACAAATGCTTTTTCGCATTTAACCCTCGAAGAACGACGCATCATCTTTACCGGCATAACAAACGGTTCCACCAAAACCGCTATTGCCCAGACGATAGGAAAGGATAAATCTACCATTGGCAAGGAAATCAAGCTCCACCGTAAGCTGACACATAAGTGCAAGATGCCTCTGGAGTGTAATCATTACAAGAGATGCGTCTTTGGACGCCAGTGTACTGTCGACTGTCCGGAGTATGATCCTTTTCACTGCTCAAGGCGCGACCGTTCCCCCGGTGCATGCAATGGCTGCTCTAACTGGAGCCACTGTAGGTTCGATAAATATCAATACTGTCCAGAAGACGCCCAGATAGATTACCGGACGACATTGATTGATTCCAGACAAGGAGTGAATCTTACCGTGCAGGAGGCAAAGGAGATGGCCGCCATCATCAAGCCGTTGCTCGGTCATGGGCAGTCCCCCTACCAGATCGTTACCAATCACCCTGAGCTTGGGATTTCTGAGAAAAACTCTTTATAACTACATAGAGGGAAATGTATTCCATGAAATTGCCGGTGTCACTGTCATGGATCTCCGCCGCAAGGTATCCCGTAAAAATCCCAAAAGAAAAAAATCTAGGGGATATAAGAAAAGGATTGACCGGAAGTATCTTCATGGCCGCACATTTAAGGACTATGAGCAATATATTGCCGATCATCAGGATGTGTTCGTGACACAGATGGACACCGTTTACAATGACGAAACCAATGGACCGTTCATCCAGACCTTTAAATTCGTGAGTGCGGGGGTCCTTTTTGCCATCTATCAGGAACGTAAAACAGCTCTTTCCATGAAAGAAGGAATTGACTTTCTGGAGAAGATTCTTGGCCGGGATACATTCAGGAAATATGTTCACATTCTTCTGACGGATCGGGGAACTGAATTTACTGCCGCCGAATCCATGGAGACAGATGCTGATGGTGCCAGACGAACACGAGTTTTCTATTGTGACCCCATGCGTTCCGGACAGAAAGGCTCTTTGGAGAACAAACACATTGAACTGCGTTACATTCTTCCCAAAGGGACAGACCTGAACGCTCTCGGACTGACTAATCAGGATGACTTAAACCTCGTCCTGAGTCATGTGGACTCTGCTCCCGTCGAAAAGCTTGGCGGAAAGAGTCCTCTGGATGTTGCAGATTTTATGTACCATGATCTTTACGAAAAAGCTGAATGCTTTCGGCATCCGAAAAAAATAGAAAAGGACAAGATTATTCTCAAGTCCTATCTTCTTAAAAAGTAAATGACAACAGGCGGCTGTCAGGGCGCTCCATACCGATCGCTTGAAGTGGAAATTAGTCCTACTTTTTTGAAAAACCGACTAAAGTCCGCTTCGTTGTCATGCCTGAAAAACATTTGGTCGCAGCTGACAGAGGCCTGTCATAGAAGTTAGTGTAATACTGATTTCCATTGTTGTACAACACAAAATGGCATTTACCCCTGTTCTGCAAGAGTAAACGCCACTTTCATCGACTCGGTTTTTAGAGTGGAATTAAACTTTTCACTTCAGCAATAGAAAGAGGATGCAATTCCCGTTTTCTCCTAATATTGCGGGAAAGATTTCTTTTTTTATTGGAAAAGATGGCGGAAAGATCCGCCTGAATCGTTTGACGCTGGTAGAATCGCATGATAGTATTGTTTTGAATTTAATCACATAACATTACATTTTTCATGGAGGATAGATCATGTCAAGAAAGATGAAAAGTATGGACGGCAACGAGGCTGCTGCATACGCTTCTTATGCGTTTACAGAAGTTGCCGCAATGTACCCGATCACACCTTCATCCGTCATGCCGGAGCATGTCGATGAGTGGGCGACTGCAGGAAAGAAGAACATTTTCGGACGTCCGGTGCAGATTACGGAGATGCAGTCTGAGGCAGGCGCTGCAGGTGCGGTGCACGGCTCTTTGGTTGCCGGTGCGTTAACTGCCACCTATACCGCTTCTCAGGGACTTCTGCTGATGATTCCGGACATTTACAAATGTGCCGGTGAGCGTCTTCCGGGTGTGTTCAATGTTTCCGCCCGCTGTGTTGCAACCCATGCGCTGAACATTTTCGGTGATCATTCCGATGTATACGCATGTCGTCAGACCGGTGCTGCGATGCTCTGTTCTTCTTCCGTTCAGGAAGTAATGGATCTGACGCCGGTCGCACACTGCACCGCCATTGAAGGAAGAGTTCCGTTTATCAACTTCTTTGACGGCTTCCGTACCTCCCATGAAATTCAGAAGATTGAGATTTGGGATTACGAAGATCTGAACGAGATGGTTGATCATCAGGCGATCCGCAACTTTAAGGACAACTGTCTGAACCCCTGCCATCCGCGCGAGATGGGTTCCGCACAGAATCCGGATATCTTTTTCCAGACGAGAGAATCCTGCAACGAAGCCTACAATGCCATTCCGGACATGGTCCAGAAGTACATGGACAAGGTGAATGCCAAGATCGGAACGGATTATAAGCTCTTCAACTATTATGGGGCAAAAGATGCAGAGACCATCATCGTTGCCATGGGCTCCGTAAATGAGACGATTGAAGAAACCGTCGACCACCTGATGAAGGCAGGCGAAAAGGTGGGTCTGGTGAAGGTTCGTCTCTACAGACCTTTCGATGCGAAGAGACTGTTAGAAGCGATTCCGAAGACCGTGAAGAGAATCGAAGTGCTTGACAGAACCAAGGAGCCGGGTGCCCCGCATGAGCCTCTGGCGCTGGATGTCATTGCTGCACTGAAGGATAGCGAGTTTGCTTCTGTTCCGGTATTCTGTGGCCGTTATGGTCTGGGTTCCAAGGATACGGTGCCGGCAGATATCGTGGCTACCTTCCACAACGATTCCAAGAAGGAATTCACCATCGGCATCGTGGACGATGTGACCAATCTGTCTCTGGAGAGAGGCGAGAACCTGGTGACCACTCCGGAAGGCACGATCAACTGCAAATTCTGGGGTCTGGGCGCAGACGGAACGGTCGGTGCGAACAAGAACTCCATCAAGATCATCGGTGACAACACCAACATGTATGCGCAGGCGTATTTTGACTATGATTCCAAGAAGTCCGGCGGTGTGACGATGTCTCACTTGAGATTCGGAAAATCTCCGATCAAGTCCACCTACCTGATTCATAAGGCGAATTTTGTAGCCTGCCATACACCTGCCTATATCCGCAAATTCAACATGGTGCAGGAACTGGTAGACGGCGGCACCTTCCTTCTGAACTGTCCTTGGAGTGTAGAGGATCTTGACCGCGAACTTCCCGGTCAGGTCAAGAAGTTCATGCATGATCACAAGATCAAGTTCTATATCATGAACGGTTCCAAGATCGGTGTCGAAGTAGGAATGGGCCCGACCAGGATCAATACCATCCTGCAGTCCGCTTTCTTCAAACTGGCGAACATCATTCCGGAGAACGATGCGATTCAGCTCATGAAGGATGCAGCCAAGGCGACTTATGGACGCAAGGGTGATGATGTGGTGCAGAAGAACTGGGCGGCCATTGATGCCGGTGCAGATCCGAAGAACCTGATCGAAGTGAAGATTCCGGAGTCCTGGGGCAGCTGCACAGACGAAGGTCTGGACTTCAAGAAGGTCGAAGGCGGCAGAGCGGATGCGGTTGCTTTTGCCAACAACATCCAGAAGAAGGTCAATGCGCAGGAAGGCAACAGCCTGACAGTAAAAGATACCCTTCCCTACACCGATGGTTCGACACCGAGCGGCACATCCGCTTTCGAGAAGCGCGGCATTGCGGTCAATACGCCGACCTGGGATCCGAACGGCTGTATTCAGTGTACGTTCTGTTCTTATGTCTGCCCGCACGCAGTCATTCGTCCGGTTGCCATGACCGAAGAGGAAGCGAAGAACGCACCGGAAGGCATGAAGTTCGTCGATCTCAACACCATGCCCGGATACAAATTTGCGATCGTGATTTCGTCTCTGGACTGCACGGGCTGTGGCGCTTGTGTCAACAACTGCCCCGGCAACAACAAGAACCAGGTACTGACGCTGGGACCGATTGCAGAGAACGAGTTCGAGCAGAAATACTTTGATTATGCGGTCGAGCTTTCGGACAAGCCGGATGTCGTGGAACACTTCAAGAACAAGGCAACGGGCTTCGATACCATCAAGTCTTCGCAGTTCAGACAGCCGCTCCTCGAGTTCTCGGGCGCCTGCGCAGGTTGTGGTGAGACACCTTATGTCAAACTTGCCACACAGCTCTTCGGAGACAGAATGTACATCGCAAATGCAACCGGCTGTAGTTCGATCTGGGGTAACTCCTCGCCGTCTACTCCTTATACAGTCAACAAGGCAGGTCACGGACCGGCCTGGGACAATTCCCTCTTCGAGGACAATGCGGAGTTTGGCTTCGGTATGGTTCTGGCCAACAATGCCCTTCGCGATGCACTGAAGGAAAAAGTGGAAGTGGTCCTTGCAGAAGGAAGCGCAGAAGGAAAGAAGGCAGCACAGGAATGGCTGGATACCTTCGCAGACGGTAGCAAGAATCAGGCTGCAAGCGATGCTCTGGTAGCGGCTCTTCAGGGAGACGGTTCCGAAGCAGCGAAATATATTCTGCAGAACAAAGATTTCCTTGCCAAGAAGTCGCAGTGGGTTGTCGGTGGTGACGGCTGGTGCTATGATATCGGCTTCGGCGGTGTGGACCACGTGCTGGCTTCCGGTAAGGATATTAATATCCTCTGCGTCAACACCGAGGTTTACTCCAATACAGGCGGTCAGGCTTCCAAGGCAACGCCGGTCGGTGCAGTGGCACAGTTCGCTGCAGGTGGTAAGGACATCAAGCAGAAGGATATGGCTTCCATCGCTATGAGTTATGGTTATGTCTATGTGGCACAGATCGCCATGGGTGCCAATAAGGACCAGACTTTGAATGCGATCAGAGAAGCAGAAGCGTATCCCGGACCTTCCCTCATCATCGCTTATGCACCTTGTATCAACCAGGGTCTGAAGATCAAAGGCGGCATGGGCAATGCGCAGCTGGAAGAAAAGAGAGCGGTGGATTGCGGATACTGGAATCTCTTCCGCTTCAATCCGGCAGCAGAGAAGAAGTTCACGCTGGATTCCAAGGAGCCTAAGGGCGATTATCAGGACTTCCTTGCCAACGAGGTTCGTTACTGTCGCTGAAACTGAAGAACAAGGAGCGTGCGGAAGAACTGTTTGCACAGTCGGAAGCTAATGCAAAGGCTCGCTATGCTTATCTGAAGAAGCTGGAAGCTCTTTACAACGACTAATCCAGTATTCTGTTACTCCTTTCATGAAGAGTCCCTGTGTTTCGCAATTTGCGGAATACAGGGACTTTTCTGTAGTGCGCCCAGCGGCGCACGTTTCTAACCGGTGCAAGTCCGGAGTCCGCCCGGTAGTGGGAAGGACATAGCCGAAGGCAAGGGTGTCCATCGTGAGGTGGAATCTAAAGGAAGCCGGATTCGGGGAACCTACTAACCCGAGGGCAAACCTCTGGCCTGACGAACAGAAATCATTTACAGGCTGCAAACGAGGGTAAGGCTGCTAGACAAGACGAAGCCCGATAACTACACGGAATCGTTTGTAGTAGAAATGGCAGGTAGATGGAGGGAAAGAAACGTGTGGTACCTGGGGAGGTCTGCGTGGAATGCTCCGAAAGGAGAAACCGTCATCGAGAGGTGGCATTGAACATGCAGAAGTCAGCAGAGGTCATAGTACCCGAGAGGGAAAGGACCGAATCAGTAGGAGTCCATAGTACGACTGAGAAAGGAGGATGAGCACATGGATGCAGAAAACATCGGACACGATGGCTGCTCACAAAGAGATAGTGCGGAACACAAAGGGTATGTGAGAGCGCACCGCTCATTCAACCGGATATGGAAGGAAAGGGACAGTGCACAGCCCGATCTCTTGGGGAAGATACTGGAAAAAGGACAACCTGAACAGAGCTTTTTAAGAGAGTGAAGGGCAAACAAAGGAGCGCCGGGAGTCGATGGAATGAACGTTGACGAGACGCTTGTATGGCTTAAGGAGAACAACCACGAGTTGGTAGACAGGATACGGCGAGGGAAGTATACGCCGAAGCCGGTCAGACGAGTAGAGATCCCAAAGCCAGACGGGGGAATACGGAAGCTTGGTATTCCCACCGTCACCGACCGAACCATCCAGCAAGCCATGGCACAACAGATGATGCCGATTTATGAGCCGCTGTTTGCAGATGGAAGCTACGGCTATCGTCCCGGACGGAGCGCAAAAGATGCCATACGGAAGGTAAAGGAGTATGCGGAGCAAGGATATACCCAAGCGGTAAGTCTAGACTTGTCCAAATACTTTGACACACTGAACCATATCATTCTGGTGAACCTGCTACGCAGAGAGATCAAGGATGAGCGCGTCATCCAGATGGTAAAGCGATATCTGAAAAGCGGAGTCATGGAAAATGGAGTGGTCATCGATACAGAGGAAGGTTCGCCACAGGGAGGGAATCTGTCTCCGCTGTTGGCAAACATCTACCTCAATGAATTTGATCAGGAGTATCTGAGACGTGGAGTTCCGTGCATACGCTATGCGGACGACATTGTTCTATTGGCAAAGAGCGAACGAGCGGCAAAGAGGCTACTGGAGACGAGCACGAAGTATCTGGAAGAAACCTTGAAATTGAAGGTGAATCAGGAGAAAAGCCGTGTGGTCAGTGCATTTGCAATCCGAAATTTTAAGTATCTCGGCTTTGCACTGGGAAGGAACGGAAGCGGAATATTTATCCGAGTTCATGTAAAGTCGATGGAAAAGTTCAAAGCCCGATTGAGAGAGCTTTCTTCCCGAAAACGCTGTCAAAGCATCAGACCGGCACTTGAAAAGATAAAGGTCTATGTAAGAGGGTGGATGAACTACTACGGAACCGCAAGCATGAAGAATCAAGTCGATGCTCTGAATGGATGGCTGTGTCACCGTATTCGTATGTGCATTTGGAAACAATGGAAGAAGTTCAAGACAAAGAAGCGTAAGCTGATTGGACTGGGCGTTCCGGAATATTTTGCACATCAAGCGGCAGGATGCCGTCGCGGATACTGGTGGACGACCAACACAGGAGCGGTCAAAAGAGCTCTAACAAAAGAAAGACTGGTACGATGGGGCCTTTATGATCTCACTCTTGCGTACCAGTCAGTGCACGTAAACTATTGAAACCGCCGTGTACCGAACGGTACGCACGGTGGTGTGAGAGGACGGGGGTTAATCACCCCCTCCTACTCGATTTTCACGGACAGGGAGAGGGATCGGGAGTCACTTTGATAGTAAAAAAACGGGCAGGAAGCCTGCCCGTTCATGGTAAGAAGAATGATCATAAGTGAATCTTGCAAGTAGAATCTGGAACACCGTCTCGACCAGTGTATCGTAAGAAGAGTCCCGAATGGAGGAGCGAAATTAGCTGTGTAGAGTCTGCAAGGCATTATCTTTGATTAGAATCCGGCTGTGCTCCTCCAGATATTGGTCGCTGACTGCCTGTGTGTGGATTTCACTTCCGTATTCGGAAAGGATCAGGCAGGTTCTGGAGAAGTGAGGATCGTCCTTCCCGGTATCTGCTGCGTGATAAAGAACCAGAAGATAACCTTCTCCGTTTTGATTTTTAAACAGGGTGTTCCGACCGGCAATGGAAGGATTTACCATGGAAGCGACACGGATGATATCCATCAAAAGAGGAAAAGAATAGATCCGGTATTTGGCAGGATCAGAGTAGCGTTTCTCTTTGTCCGGCATCTTTCTGGCCTTGACCTTCTTGTCGGAGTCCTGGAGGCTACCGCTAAACAGGTGCGTGAGACCGCCTTCCTGAATGCGCTCAAAGAGAGAGGAGATGTCGTCGTCATGAACGAGGTCCTCAAACACATCCTCTTCCTCCATATCCTCTTCTTCGTCCTCGTCATTCATCACACTGGGAGCGAAGCTGGAGAAACGGGTATCGAGCTCTTCCGGATCCTCCGAAACCGTGATGACCAGAACCATACATTCGGAACTGATCGGAATGGCCTCCACCATCACGGGGAGATCGTCCGTTTGAAAGTCATATTGTTCTCTGGCGCTCTGCATGATTTCCTGAAACAGTCCTCTGGCTCTGTCAGTGCCATAAGCCAGTTCACCGACACGGATGCCCCGAGAGGCCAGATCATTGCTGGTGAGCGTGCAGCGAATCTGAAAATCGTTAATTTTCTCTATTTTCATCTTAAAAAAAATTCCCTTTCGGCGTTAATTACGAATACTCTAAAACATTGGTTCGTTGAAGTCAAGAAGCACCTCATTCTCTTTATCGGAAGGGAAATATCGAATCATCAGCAATGATCGGAAAACCGTTTATAGGGAGGAGCACTCCCAAAGTCCGATCCGATCTTTGGATTTTAGAGGCTTTTATCCCATAAATAATAAATCAATTATAAAGTAATGCTTGACAAATATTAATAGTTAGGTTATATTTTATTCAGATGAAACCTTCCTGTGAAGAAGGAAAGGAGGTGGATTCAGTCGGATCTTTCCTATAAGGAGCATCCGGCGAGACTGTTTGCAGCGGTTCGTCTTTCACCGGACCGCATTCTTAGAGGGATATTCTGTCCCTGCTATTTCCAATGATTTTTTTTGAAAGTAAGCCATTGCAGTTCCCGGTAAAAACGCCGGATCCAGTCGATCGGTAAAATGCGCTAGGAACGATCTGTAAAACTCCCGGCGCATACGAAGAGAAGCCGGATGTGAGCACATGCATTGGCAAACAGTCGGAAGGTTTCACTTATGGTACTTCCGTGCCACGTGGGCTGTTCCAAGAGGCACAGGTTAGGAGACTCGTCAGGAGAACCGCTCCTGTGTCCCTCTATGGGAGGTCAAGGCAAAAGGCAAACACAAAGGCACCGCCAACAGGAAAGATCACGGGACAGCTTCCTTATGGAACCAGGCGAGGTCGACTGCGGATGCCGGCTGCTATTTCCGCTCATGAGGATTTCATAAGGCCAAGGGATGGCTCCCGCCACCCGGACACAGCCCCGGCACGGACTTGTACCATAACCATTCAGATTCTGAAAGAGCAGTGGGCTCCTTAGCCCTCGTTGCAATGAGCGGTAATTCCGTGTAAACTTGTCCGGAGAAGATTCGGACAGGAGAAGGAAAACCATGGATATCATTGCAAAAATCACAGAGGAACTTGGAGTAAAGAAGCCGCAGGTGGAAGCGGCGGTGAAGCTGATAGACGAAGGGAATACGATTCCTTTTATTGCCAGATACCGCAAAGAAGCAACCGGCTCCCTGAACGACGAGCAGCTCCGGGATCTGGACGAGAGACTGAAGTATCTAAGAACGTTAGAGGAAAAAAAGGAAGCTGTTTTAAAATCTATTGAAGAACAGGGAAAACTGACAGAGGAATTGCGGGATAAAATCGTGGCGGCTCAGACGATGGTGGCGGTCGACGATCTCTATCTGCCTTACCGTCCGAAGCGCAAAACCAGAGCTTCCGTTGCCAGAGAAAAGGGGCTGGAGCCGCTGGCACAACTGTTTCTTGCGCAGAATTCGACCAAGACGCCGGAAGAAGAGGCGGGGGTTTTTGTGGATATCGAGAAGGGCGTGGAGGATGTCAAAGCGGCCATTCAAGGTGCTAAGGATATGATTGCCGAGAGCGTCTCCGACAACGCCGACTACCGCTCTTTTATTAGAGAAGTTACCTTCGAAGAGGGAAGCATAGACGCTGCACAGAAGGACAAAGATGAAAAGGGCGTCTATGAAATGTATTACGATTATTCGGAGCCGGTGAAGTCGGTGCCGGATCACCGCATTCTTGCCCTGAACAGGGGAGAGGCGGAGAAGGTGTTAACGGTAAAGATCACGGCGCCGGTGGACCGGATCTTGTCCTATTTGAAGAAGCAGCTGATCACGAATCCTTCCGCACAGGCGGCGAAGGTCCTGGAAGAAGCGAGTGTCGATGCGTATGAAAGGCTGATTGCGCCTGCCATCGAGCGGGATATCCGCAATGAACTGACGGAGAAGGCACAGGACGGCGCCATTGCCGTTTGGCAAAAATTTGTCGCAGCTTTTGATGCAACCCCCGATTGCAGGAAAAACGGTGCTGGGATGGGATCCCGCCTTCCGCACCGGTTGTAAGTTGGCGATTGTGGATCCGACCGGAAAGGTCCTGGATACCAAGGTGATTTATCCGACCGCCCCGCAGAACAAGGTGGAGGAAGCCAAAAGGGAGGTCAAGAAACTGATCGACCGGTATCATGTCGATCTGATTTCGGTAGGAAACGGAACGGCGTCCAGAGAGTCGGAAGCATTGATAGCAGCCTGGATCAAGGAATTCAATCTGCCTCTTTCCTATGTGATTGTGAACGAGGCGGGAGCTTCCGTTTATTCGGCAAGCAAGCTCGCCACTGAAGAATTTCCGAATTTTGATGTCGGGCAGCGGTCTGCTGCGTCCATTGCCAGAAGGCTGCAGGATCCGTTAGCGGAACTGGTCAAGATCGATCCACAGTCCATCGGCGTCGGTCAGTATCAGCACGATATGAACCAGAAGAAGCTTTCCGAAGCGCTCTCCGGCGTGGTGGAAGACTGCGTCAACAAGGTGGGCGTGGATTTAAATACCGCTTCCGCACCGCTTCTGGAATACGTTTCCGGAATCAATAAGACCATTGCAAGGAATATCGTGGATTTTCGGGAGGAGAACGGCGAGTTCGAATCCAGAGCCCAGTTAAAAAAGGTACCGAAATTGGGACCCAAGGCTTTTGAACAGTGTGCGGGCTTCCTTCGGATTCACGGTGGCAAGAATCCGCTAGATGATACGAGCGTGCATCCGGAGTCCTACGAGGCGGCCAAGAAGCTGATGGAAAAGATCGGCATTACGGTGGAAGATATCCGCGCGATGCAAAAGAAGCAGCGCACGGAGAAGAAGCTGGGCGCATCTGCAGGAGTAACCGGTGATTTTTCGGGAAAAGAGAGAGCGCAAAAGACACGCAGCGGAAGGGGAGAAAAGGCGGGAGGCTATGTCGTTCGGCATACGAATACCGCGATGGGAGCAGCCCTTGCTGCAGCACTTTTGCAGATGCAGGCAGACAGCGGAAGGGAGGTGCTTCCGGAATCCTCTAAAGGCACCGCAGGATCCAAGGGCGCTGCAGGATCCACGGGGTTTGAGTCAGTTAAGGGAGATCGCAAAGGGGGAAACCGTTCCACCGCTCAGGGAGAGACGGAGACAAAAGGCGGCAACCTTCTTCATAAGATTTCGAATCGGGAGAAGCTGGCAAAAGAGCTGGGGATCGGCGTGATTACGCTGGAGGACATCGTCTCGGAACTGGAGAAGCCTTCCAGAGATCCCAGAGAGAATATGCCCGCCCCGATTCTCCGGCAGGATGTGCTGGACATGAAAGACTTGCAACCGGGGATGATTCTCAAAGGAACGGTTCGTAATATCATTGATTTCGGTTGCTTTGTCGATATCGGCGTGCATCAGGACGGTCTGGTGCACATCTCTCAGATCACGGATCGTTATATCAAGCACCCCTTAGAGGCGGTCAGCGTAGGGGATGTGGTCAGTGTCAAGGTGCTGAGCGTCGATCCGGTCAAAAAGAGAATCGGTCTGACCATGAAACTGTAAATCAGAGGATTTCGTCTGACCATGATCCGGTCAAGAAGCGGATCGGTCTGACCATGAAACTGTAAATCAGAGGATTCGTCTGACCATGATTCGGTCAGGAAGGGGATCGGTCAGACCATGAATTTAAAAGTTTCCTCTTGACGATCCTGTAAATCTGGTGTATCGTTAAGCGACAAAAACAAATACAAATACATAAATCGTTCTCTTATTCAGAGTGGTGGAGATACATAGGATCGATGAAGCCACGGCAACCCCCGAGAAAAGGGAAGGTGCCAACCTGAGCGTCGCAATTGTACGAGCAATAAGAGGAACTGGTTGAGATCAGTGCCGCTTGTTGTGAATGGAAGCAACAAGCGGTTTTCTTTTTGCAGTAAGAGAAGACATCAACGATCTATGTAGGTTGCGCATTTGCGCGAAAGGAGAATTCATGGACAAGTATATTTTTACATCCGAGTCGGTAACAGAAGGACATCCCGACAAGATCTGCGACAATATCTCCGATGCGATTCTGGATGCCTGCATGGCACAGGATCCGATGAGCCGTGTCGCCTGCGAGACGGCAACCTGCACCGGTTTTGTCGTGGTGACCGGAGAGATTACGACCAAGGCGAATGTCAATTACCAGAAGGTGGTCAGAGATACCATCCGGGAGATTGGCTACGACTCTTCTGAAAAAGGGTTTGATGCGGACACCTGTGCCGTCTTTGTTGCACTGGACGAACAGTCGCCTGATATCGCCATGGGCGTAGATAAGGCGCTGGAAGCCAGAGAGAACAAGATGACCGACGAGCAGTTGGAGGCCATCGGCGCGGGCGATCAGGGCATGATGTTCGGTTATGCGACCAACGAAACCGAGGAATACATGCCGTATGCAATTTCGCTGGCACATAAGTTGACGAAGAAGTTGACCGAGGTGCGCAAGAACGGTACCCTTCCCTACCTCCGTGCGGATGGTAAGAGCCAGGTTTCCGTGGAATATGATGAGAACAATCACCCGGTGCGTTTGGAGGCTGTTGTCATTTCGACCCAGCATGATGAGAAGGTCGGCCAGAAGCAGATTCACGAAGACATCCGCAAATATGTGATCGACGCCGTGGTAGACCAGCAGATGATCGATGAAAAGACCAAGATCTTCATCAATCCGACCGGACGTTTCGTGATTGGCGGACCTCACGGGGATGCCGGTCTCACCGGGCGGAAAATCATTGTAGACACTTACGGCGGATCCGCTTCTCATGGCGGCGGTGCTTTCTCCGGAAAAGACTGCACCAAGGTAGACCGGAGTGCGGCTTATGCGGCCCGCTATGCCGCCAAGAACATCGTGGCGGCAGGACTTGCCGATCGCTGCCAGATTCAGCTCTCCTATGCCATCGGTGTGGCACAGCCCACCTCCATTCACATCGACACCTTCGGAACGGGCAAGTATTCCGAGGAGAAGCTGGTGGAGGCCGTTCGTGAAAACTTCGATTTAAGACCCGCCGGCATCATTAAAATGCTGGATCTGCGCCGCCCGATCTATAAGCAGACGGCAGCCTATGGGCACTTCGGACGCAACGATCTGAATCTGCCTTGGGAAAAGACGGACAAGGTGGAAGCCCTGAAGAAGTCTGTACAGTAAACAAAAAAATCTTCTTAAAAAATCCCGGAAATCTGAGTTTCCGGGATTTTTTGCAGTCGAAAATTTTCGATTGAATGACGCTATCCAACCTTTCAGGATGTTCACTAAAACACGCCGCCCAGAAAAATTTCAATTCCGATGGCGAGCAGGAGGAGCCCGCCCAGAATGGAAGCCCTTGCCTGTAGCTTAAGACCGACTCTTTTGCCGATGGCAAGCCCGAGCAAACAGATCAAAAAGGTAACTACTGCGACGATGAGAGAGACAAGGAAGGCGGAGAAGGCCTGGTAGTTGGCAATGGTAAAGCCAACCGACAGCGCATCGATGGAAGTCGCCACACCCTGAAGGAAGAGCTCTTTTCCGGACAGGCGCCCTTTCGGGATGCAGCCTTCCTGATGATGGCGAATGCCCTCCAGGAGGGCTTTTCCGCCAATGTAAGATAAGAGGAGGAGAGCAATCCAGGGGATGCATTTCTGAAAAGACTGGAAGAGATTCACAATGGTATGGACGCAGATCCAGCCTGCCATGGGCATCAAAAACTGGAAGCCGCCGAAGGTAGCGGCAATGAGAAGTCGCCTTTTTTTACTCATCACAGGATCGTTTAAGGCATTGGCAATGGAGACCGAAAAGGCATCCATTGCAAGACCTGCGCCGAGGGCGATGCTGTTGACTAAAAAGAGAAAAATTTTCATGCGGTGAGGGTATCACCGTGGAGAGAAATTAGTCAACGCATACCGGGAACAGAAGCAGATTTACGACTTCTATGTCTGTTGCGACACGATTCGCTCGCGCAGGTGAGATCTTTTCCGGTATGAAAAATCATATTTCCAGAAAAATCATATTTTAAAAATAAATGTTGACATGACCATTAACATATGATATCTTATCCGCATAAGAATTACATCCTTGATCGGCACACCCGGAGCAATCCGGCGTCGCAAAGCTATAGGGGCTCTTCGGAGCTAGCCAGTTGCAACCGTCACCGTCTTTGAGGTCGCTCCTGGAGATGGTGATTTAATTTTACCGGCGATCCGTCCTGGATGTAATTTTTCCCCCCACCCTCATGATTTGACCCTGGCTGCGTGATTCCGGCCGGGGTCTTCTAATGTGTGCATTCTGTCCGGGACTTTTTAATGTGTGCATTTCTCTTCCAACCTTCCTGTACATCCGTTTTGTGCAATCCCCTTGTACATCTGCCTTGTGCATCCATCTTGTTCAGCCTGTCCTTCTGTGGTAGTCTGAAGTGCGAGTTCCATTCGGGGAGAATTCGAAGCCCGGCATCGGGACGGACGATTCGGGCAAGTGCGTTCATTCCATTCAGGGAGAATCCATGTACTACGGTAATATGAAATACAACGATATTGCAAACGGGATTGGGAGTGCGCACCAGTCTTTTTGTCTCGGGCTGCAGACACCACTGCAAGGGCTGTTTTCAGCCACAGACCTGGGATTTTGACTACGGAAAACCTTTTACAAAAGAGGAGGAAGAGAAGATCGCCGCCTCTCTGCGGGAAGATTATGTGGCGGGACTCACGGTACTGGGCGGTGAACCGATGGAAGCGGAGAATCAGGAAGCGCTTTACCCGTTTTTGAAACGGATTCGACAGGAATTTCCGGACAAGAGCATCTGGATTTATACAGGCTATCTTTGGGAAGAGCTGACGGCAGAGGGAAGCGAATCGGTGGAGGCGCAGCCGGCAGAGGGAAACGAATCGGTGGAGGCGCAGCCGGAAGAGGGAAGCGAATCGGTGAAGGCGCAGCCGGCAGAGGAAAACGAATCGGTGAAGGCGCAGCCGGCAGAGGGAAGTGCACAATCGGAGACACATCCTGCGAAAGGGAATCCGCAGAAGATTTTTTTGGAGCACCGGAGGTACTGCCGGTGCCGGTGGACGCTCCCGCTTCTTCGTCTCATCGATATCCTGGTGGACGGCGAATTTCATGAAGCGGAAAAAGACCTCTCCATCCGCTTCCGCGGCAGCAGGAATCAGCGTTTAATCGATGTGAAGGAATCGCTTGCAAGAGGTGAGGTGGTTCTCTCGGAATTTATGTATAAAGAAGGGAAATAAAACGACGAAAAAAAGTGGAAGTTTCCCATTTACATTTTGTACAACTTGTTTTATAATACCAGATATAGTGATGCGATGGGGGACACACACCAGATTTTGATCTTTTTTTGAGGATCAAACGGGAAAAAGCAGGACGAGGGACGCACTTCGTCCTCTTTTTTGCCCTAAGAGACGTGTGGAAACGATCAGGAACCGGAAGGAGAAGGGGAAAGCGAAGGGGGAGATTTCTGCTTTGAGAAGCAGAGATGACGTTCCATTTCGCAAGGAGGATGCATGCACATCATCAAGCGTAACGGCAAGGAAGTTGCCTATGACAAGAATAAAATCATTGCGGCTGTGGAGAAGGCGAACCAACAGGCGCAGGCGGGGAACCGGCTGCTGAAATCACAGATTCGCGTGGTGGAGGAGAAGGTTTTTAATAAGCTGAAGAAGCTGGATCACGAAGCGGGAGTGGAAGAAATTCAGGACTATGTGATCGAGGCGATTCAGCAGGAGGGCGGCTTTCAGGTGGCGACGCTCTATACGGTGTATCGCTACCAGAGAGACCTGGTGCGCAAGTCCAATACCACGGATGACCGGATCCTGACCCTGGTGGAATATGACAATGAGGAAGTGAAAGAGGAGAATTCCAACAAGAACCCGATGGTGGTCTCGGTTCAGAGGGATTATGTGGCGGGGGAGGTTTCCAGAGATTTAACCGGCAGACTTCTTTTACCCGAAGATGTGGTGCAGGCGCACAGGGAAGGGCTGATCCACTTTCATGACACCGACTATTATGTGCAGCACATGTACAACTGCTGTCTGGTGAATCTCGGAGATATGTTGCAAAACGGGACCGTGATTTCCGACACCATGATCGAGCAGCCAAAGAGTTTTTTAACAGCATGTAATATCGCAACGCAGTGCATTGCACAGATTGCCAGCTCCCAGTACGGCGGGCAGTCGATTACATTGTCCCATCTGGCGCCCTTTGTCGATATCAGCAGACAAAAATACATTGCCGCCGTCCGGGCGGAATTTGAAGAGGCCGGGATTGACGCACCGCAGGAGAAGATCCTGCAGATTGCGGAGCGCAGAACCCTGGATGAAATTCACCACGGGGTGCAGACCATCCAGTATCAGGTGACTACGTTGATGACCACCAACGGACAGGCGCCTTTTATCACGATCTTCATGTATATGGATGAGGTTCCGGAGGGAAGGCTTCGGGACGATCTTGCAATTGTGATCGAGGAGATGCTCAAACAGAGGATCCTGGGGGTGAAGAACGAGAAAGGCGTTTATATCACACCTGCCTTTCCGAAATTGATCTATGTGTTAGACGAGGACAATATCAGAGAGGGGACCAAATACTGGGATCTCACGGTGCTGGCAGCCAAATGTACGGCAAAGCGCATGGTGCCGGATTATATTTCTGCAAAAAAAATGAAGGAATACAAGGGGGGTGACGTCTATCCCTGCATGGGCTGCCGCTCCTTCCTGACACCGGATCGTTTTACGCCGGCAGGAGAAAAACACAAGTATTACGGCCGCTTCAATCAGGGAGTGGTGACCATCAATCTGGTGGATGTCGCCTGCTCTTCCGGTCGGGACGAAGAGGAATTCTGGAAGATTCTGGATGAGAGGCTGGAACTTTGCCACAAGGCACTTCGATGCAGGCATGAAAGATTGCTTGGAACGCTGAGCGACGTGGCACCCATCTGTGGCAGTACGGAGCCATTGCCAGATTGAAAAAGGGAGAGACCATCGATGCACTTTTGTATCATGGCTATTCCACGATCTCTCTGGGCTATGCAGGTCTTTATGAGATGTGCAAATATATGACGGGGAAAAGCCATACCGATTCGGAGGCGAAGCCCTTTGCGCTGGCGGTCATGCAGAGATTGAACGATGCCTGCAACAAATGGAAGGAAGCGGAGGACATTGATTATTCGGTTTACGGGACACCTCTGGAATCCACTACATACAAATTTGCCAAATGCCTGCAGAAGCGTTTTGGCAGGATCCCGGATGTCACGGATCACAATTACATTACCAACTCCTATCACGTGAATGTACGGGAGGAGATTGACGCATTTACCAAATTAAAATTTGAATCTGATTTTCAAAAGCTTTCGCCGGGAGGGGCGATCTCCTATGTGGAGGTGCCGAACATGAGCGACAATATAGATGCGGTCCTGTCCGTGATGCAGTTTATCTACGAAAATATCATGTATGCGGAACTGAATACGAAGAGCGACTACTGCCAGGTCTGCGGATACACGGGGGAAATACAGATCGTGAACGACGATCACGGAAAACTGGTATGGGAGTGCCCGAATTGCGGCAACAGAGAGCAGGACAAGATGAATGTGGCCAGACGCACCTGCGGCTACATCGGCACCAATTTCTGGAACCAGGGAAGAACGCAGGAGATCAAGGAGAGAGTCCTGCATTTGTAAAAACCAGGCGAAGCATCCTAAAGAGCGGGCTTGAGATACAGGGCGGATGCTCCTATAATGAAGGCAAATTACAGGCATGATGCCTGGTACCCGTGAAAAGGGAAAAGGAGGAGACAATGAAAAAGAAAATAGCCATGTTGCTTTGTGCAGCCTTGCTGACAGGAGTAGTGGCAGGTTGCGGCGCTTCGACCAAGGGGGAGTCAGGAGCATCGACCTCTTCCGCAGTTGCGTCTTCTGCACAGGAGAGCGGATCAGAGGTGGGTTTCTCTGCAGGGGAGAGCGGATCTGACGTAGCAGCCACTGCGCTGGAGAGCACATCATCCACATCTGCAGCCTCCGGGGATGGCACGCAGGCAGAAGCAAAGGATGACACCGTCGTTCACGTTGCTTCCTTAAAGGGCCCCACCACCATGGGTCTGGTTTCTCTCATGGAAAAGAGTGCAAAGAAGGAAGCGAAGGGGAACTACGAATTCCGGATGGAGACGATGCCGGATGCCTTGATGAAGGGGATCGTGAGCAAGGAGATTGATATCGCCCTCATTCCTGCAAATGCGGCGGCGGTCTGGTATAATAAGACAAAGGGCGCCGTGCAGGTCATTGATATCAATACGCTGGGTGTCCTGTATGTGGTTTCCGCAGACGATCAGATTAAAACGCTCTCCGATTTGAAGGGGAAGAGCGTGGTGCTCCCGAACAAAGGGGCGACGCCGGATTATGCCATGCAGTACCTTCTCAAAGAGAATAAGGTGAGCGATGTTTCTTTGAACTATGTTTCGGAAGCGACAGAGGCGCTGACGGATCTTTCCGCCGGTAAATACGATGCCGCTGTGTTGCCTCAACCTTTTGCAACGGTTGCCACGATCAAGAACCAGAAACTCAAGACCGTTCTGAATCTGCAAGAGGAATGGGACAAGGTGGCAAAGGACAGCAAGCTGGTAACCGGCGTGACCGTGGTCCGCACCGAATTTGCAAAGGAGCATCCGGAGGCGGTGAAGACCTTTATGGAAGAACACAAAGCTTCCGCTGCTTTTGCAAACGAGAACACCGATGAGGCTGCGGCACTCGTGGTCAAACAGGGAATCATCGAGAAGGAGCCCATTGCAAAGCAGGCGCTGCCGAAATGCAACATCACCTATATTGATGGCAAGGAAATGGAGAGTCTGCTTTCCGGATACCTGAAGACGCTGTTTGATCTGAACCCGAAGATGGTCGGGGGGACGATGCCGGATGAGTCGTTCTACTATTTGGCAAAATAAACTGGTCCGTAAGTCGGTCATTTTTCTATTCTGGGCAGCCATCTGGGAGGTGGCTGCCTTCTGCGTGCACACAGATCTGATTCTGGCAGGACCGGTAGAGTCGTTTTTGGCTCTGCTTGGGCTGGTTCGGTCGACGGAATTTTGGATCACTGTTTTTGATTCCTGCGCAAGGATCTTTTCAGGCTTCTTCTTCGCCTTCCTGACCGGTGCGGTGCTGGGAACCTTGTCTTACCGGTTTTCCCTCATCAGGCAATTCCTCTCACCTCTCATTGGGGTGATGAAGGCGGTTCCGGTGGCCTCCTTTGTGGTATTTGCGCTGGTGTTGGTAAGAAGCAGCGGACTTACCTTCTTTATCGTTGCGGTGGTCGTGATTCCGGTTGTCTATCACGGGATGTTGGAGGGCTTGCAGCAGACGCCAAAAGAACTGCTGGAAATGAGCGCGGTTTTTCGAGTGCCTCTTTTTTCCAAAATCAGAGACTTATACAGGAAGAGTGTGTCTCCCTTCCTGCTCCAGGCAGCGACGCTGTCCTGCGGCCTGTCCTGGAAGGCAGGAGTGGCGGCGGAGGTAATCGGGACTCCTTCCAATTCCATCGGGGAGAGGATCTATATGACCAAAATCTATCTGGAGACGGCGGACCTCTTTGCCTGGACCTTTGTCTGCATTGCCTTGAGCTTCTGCTTTGAGAAATGGGTGATATGGCTTCTGAAAAAATTATTGTAAAGGGAATCAGGAAATCGTTTGGCACTCATGTCGTGCTGCAGGATCTGTCCATCACCTTTGCGCCGGGGGGCATTTATGTGATTCGAGGCACCTCCGGCAGCGGCAAGACGACTCTGCTCCGGATTCTGGCGGGACTGGAACAGCCGGATGAGGGCGAGGTCATCCGGGAAAAGCGAGAGGCTCCGGAGAGTCTGGAGACCTCGGAGAGGTTGGAGAGCATGGAGAGTTTGGAGAGTAGGAAGATCCTAAAGACCCGGAAGGCAGATGCACCGGGCCCCGTCGGAATGGTATTTCAGGAGAGTCGCCTGCTATCGGATTTAAGTGCAATCAGGAATGTCGCCTATGGGGTACGGGGCAAGATCGATCAGGTGCAGTTGCGGGCACAGTTAAGGGAAGTGCTGCCGGAGGCAGACCTCACGCTCCCGGTCCATCAGTATTCCGGCGGGATGCGCAGAAGGGTGGAGATGGTGAGAGCCGTCTTTCCGGGAAACGGGCTCCTGCTCCTTGACGAACCCTTTGTGGGACTGGACGTAGAGAACAAAAAGAGGACGATTTCCTATCTGCTTTCTCGCAAGAAGCAGGCAACGGTGATCTGTACCTCCCATGATCCTGCCGAAAGCAGGATGTTGCAGGCGGGAGAGATTTTTCTGTCGGAAGGAAAGGTGCAGGAAGCGCCGATTCTTTGACAGGAGAAAGGTGGGGCGATGGCATTTGCGCATCTGCATGTACATACGGAATACAGTCTTTTGGACGGTTCCAATAAGATCGGCGAATATGTGAAGCGGCTGAAAGAGCTGCACATGAGCGCAGGGGCGATTACCGATCACGGCGTGATGTACGGCGTGATTGATTTTTATAAGGCGGCAAAAGAGGCGGGGATCAAGCCGATTCTGGGGTGCGAGGTCTATGTGGCGCCCGCTTCCCGTTTTCAGAAGGGATCGGGAAGTGCCGATGAAAGCAGATATTATCATCTGGTGTTGCTTGCGGAAAACAATGTCGGTTATGCCAATTTGAGTCACATCGTCAGCCGTGGCTTTACGGAGGGGTACTATTATAAGCCGCGCGTGGACATGGAGCTGTTGCAGCAGTATCACGAGGGCATCATCGCGCTTTCCGCTGCCTGGCGGGAGAGGTCTCAAGGAATATTCTGGCGGGAAGTTATGATAAGGCCTGCCTGGCGGCGAAGAAGTACAGGGACTGCTTTGGAGAGGATCATTTTTATCTGGAACTGCAGGATCATGGCATTCCGGATCAGAAGCGGGTCAATCAGGCATTGGTTCGTATGTCGGCAGAGTTGGGAATTCCACTGGTAGCGACCAACGACTGTCATTATACGTATGCGGAGGATGCGGAGGCGCACGATCTTCTGCTCTGCATTCAGACGGGGAAAAAAGTGCAGGATACCGACCGGATGCGCTATGAAGGCGGTCAGTATTATGTGAAAAGCGAAGAGGAGATGCGCACTCTTTTTCCCTATGTGCAGGAAGCGCTGGAGAACACACAGAAAATCGCGGACCGTTGCCAGGTGGACATCGAATTCGGTGTCACGAAGCTTCCTCACTTCGATGTGCCTGCGGGGTATGATTCCTGGAGTTACCTCAATTACCTCTGTGAGGAGGGGAGGAAGGAACGCTATCCGGAGGATGACGGAAGGATAAAAAAGCAGCTGGAATATGAACTCTCCGTGATCCAAAAAATGGGATATGTAGATTATTTCCTGATTGTGTGGGATTACATCAATTATTCCAGAAGCCACGGAATTGCCGTGGGACCGGGGAGGGGGGAGTGCGGCGGGTTCCGTCGTTTCCTACTGTATGCATATCACCAACATCGACCCGGTGCGCTATGACCTGCTCTTCGAGCGGTTTTTAAATCCGGAAAGAGTCTCCATGCCCGATATCGACGTGGATTTCGAATATGAGAGACGGCAGGATGTGATTGATTATGTGACCCAAAAGTACGGAGAGGATCGGGTGGTGCAGATCATCACCTTCGGAACGCTCGCAGCTAAGGGAGTGATTCGGGATGTGGCCAGGGTGATGGATCTTCCCTACAGCTTTGGGGATAAGATTTCCAAGATGATTCCTGCCGAGCTGAATATGACGCTAGACAAAGCGCTTTCGATGAATACGGATTTGAAAGCGCTGTATGACAGCGATGAAACGGTGCAGAAGCTGATCGATATGAGCAGAAAGCTGGAGGGACTGCCGAGACATTCTTCCACCCATGCGGCAGGCGTGGTGATCTGTTCGGCACCGGCGGAGGATCTGGTGCCGCTTGCAAGAGGTGCAGACGGCAATATCACGACTCAGTTCACGATGACGACCATCGAAGAGCTGGGGCTGCTCAAGATGGATTTCTGGGACTGCGGACGCTGACCGTCATTAAGGACGCAGAGAATGCGGTTTCGGGAATTGACGTGGAGAAGATGGATTACAACGATCCGCAGACCCTGAAACTGATTGCGGGAGGGAAGACGGTCGGGGTCTTCCAGCTGGAATCTTCCGGCATGCAGTCCTTTATGAAGGAGCTGAAGCCGCAGTCGTTTGAAGATATCGTCGCAGGGATTTCCCTCTACCGCCCGGGACCGATGGATTTCATTCCGAAATACATTCAGGGAAAAAACGATCCCTCCTCCATTACCTATGCGGCGCCGGAACTCAGACCGATTCTGTCCGCCACCTACGGCTGCATCGTGTATCAGGAACAGGTGATGCAGATCGTGCAGCAGTTAGGCGGGTATACGCTTGGCAGGGCGGATCTGGTCAGACGTGCCATGAGCAAAAAGAAGCAGCATGTCATGGAGGTGGAGAGGGCGAATTTCGTCTCCGGAAATGTGGAGGAAAATGTCCCCGGCTGCGCAGCCAGGGGGATCGATGCGCAGACGGCCAACGGCATTTTCGATTCCATGATGGATTTTGCCAAATATGCGTTTAACAAATCGCATGCCGCCTGCTATGCCGTGGTCGCCATGCAGACGGCCTGGCTAAAATGCTATTATCCGTCCGAATTCATGGCGGCTCTGATGACCTCCGTGATTGACAACCCGGGGAAACTGGCCGGCTATATCTACGAGGCCCGCGCTATGGGCATTTCCCTCCTGCCTCCGGATATCAACGAAAGCGGGATGGGATTTACAGCAGCCATGCAGGAAGAAAAGGAATCGGGACGCAGGCCGATCCGCTACTGTTTAAGGGCGATCAAGAATATCGGAAGACCGGTGGTAGAGGCGATCATCCAGGAACGGGAGGAGAGAGGTCCCTTTGTGGATCTGGAAGAATTTTTGACCAGAATGCAGCAAAGGGGAGAGAGTCTGAATAAAAGGACGATTGAAAACCTGATCAAGGCGGGGGCCTGCGACTGTCTCCGCGGAACCAGAAAGCAGAATCTGCATGTGTATCTGCAGGTCATGGATGGACTCAGTGTGACGAAGGAAAGCATGGAGGGGCAGTATTCGATCTTTGATTATGCGCCGGAAGAGGTGAAGGAAACACTGAAAATGCCGCTGCCCGATATCGGAGAGTTTCCGCAGGAGGTAAAGCTTTCTTTTGAAAAGGAGGTGCTGGGCATCTACGTCAGCGGCCATCCGCTGGAGGAGTATCTTCCTTTTTTGGAAAAAAATGCGAAGTCGAGTGCTTCCGAATTCTTTCTGGATGAAGAGAGCGGGGGAGCAGGGCTTAAGGATCGTCAGGAAACGACGATTGGAGGCATTATTACGGGGAAAACCGTGAAGTATACGAAAAAGAACCAGGCCATGGCCTTCCTGACGGTGGAGGATATGACAGGGAGTGTGGAGGTGATTGTTTTCCCGAAGACTTATGAAGAAAATACCTGGAAGCTGAATGAAGATGAAAAGGTGCTCATTCGTGGCAGAGTATCGGCGGAAGAGGAGAAGGATGCGAAGCTGATTGCGGAAAAAATCCTGCTTTTTTCCGAGGTACCGTCTAAAGTCTGGCTTCAATTTAGTTCCCTTGCCTCTTATGAAGAAAAGAGAGAGAGGAACTGGACCGTATTTTACAGGAAAATCCGGGGAAGGATGAAGTCTATCTTTTCCTGAAAGATACCAGAAAGGTAAGAAAGTATGCAGGAGCGGGGGTACAGGCGGGAGAGGAATTAACTGCACAGTTGATTCGGCTGTTAGGCGAAGAGAATGTGCGCTAGAAATGGGAAAGCGCAAGCAGCAAAAGAAAGAACAGGAACCGGTGTAAGGGGGGAGAGTTCCAACGGGATTGCATCCGGGAAGGGTTTGCAGTAAAATTCGGGTAATAGAGTTTTTTCAGGTTTGAATTTCGTACACCGGCAGGGATGCCGGCAGATAGGAGTAGAGATGGCAAATCAGGTAAAAACAATCGGAGTTCTGACGAGCGGAGGCGATGCGCCGGGAATGAATGCGGCGATCCGTGCGGTAACGAGACGCGCGATTCATGACGGGATGAATGTCAAAGGGATTAAGAGAGGTTATCTGGGCTTACTGAACGAAGAGATCATTGATATGGATAAACGCAGTGTCGCCGATATCATCGGGCACGGCGGAACCATTCTGGGTACGGCGCGTTGCCTGGAATTTGAAACGCTCGAGGGTCAGAAGCGCGGCGTGGAAATCTGTCAGAAGCACGGCATTGACGGCCTGGTGGTGATTGGAGGCGACGGTTCTTACCGCGGTGCGCAGGCACTTGCCAGGCTGGGCATCAATACGGTGGGTCTGCCGGGAACGATCGATCTGGACATTGCCTGTACGGATTATACGATCGGTTTCGACACCGCCATCAATACCGCCATGGAAGCCATTGATAAAGTAAGAGACACCTCCAGTTCGCATGAGAGATGCTCGGTGATCGAGGTGATGGGAAGACATGCCGGCTATATTGCACTTTGGTGCGGCATTGCAACCGGAGCGGATGATTTGCTGCTGCCGGAGAAGTATGACTACGATGAGCAGAGAATCATCAATAATATCATCGATAACCGCAAGAGGGGAAAGACCCATCATATCATCGTGAATGCGGAAGGCATCGGACATTCGACGTCCATGGCCAGGCGGATCGAAGCGGCTACCGGCATCGAAACCAGAGCAACGATTCTGGGATACATGCAGAGGGGAGGCAGCCCGACCTGTAAGGACAGGATGTATGCCACCTGCATGGGAGCCTATGCGGCAGATCTTTTGGCAGAGGGCAAGAGCAACCGCGTCGTCGCTTATACGGGCGGGGAAATCGTGGACTTCGACATCGAAGAAGCGCTCGCAATGAAGAAGGACATCAGCGAATACCAGTATGATGTCTTCAAGTCGATGTAACAAGTATGATTACCGGGATTCATAATGCGCAGGTACAGCGCGTGATCCAGTATTTGAATAAGGGAAAAAAACGCAAAACGGACGGCGTCTTTGTTGTGGAAGGCATCAAGATGATCACAGAAGCGCCGTCCGCTTCTGTTGTCCAGCTTTTTGTTTCCGCCTCTTTTGCGCGCAGGATGGAAGGGGAGAGGCATCGAGTCCCTCCGGTGCAAGGGAGAAAGGGAGAGGGAAAGATCCTCTCTCCGATGAAGAGAAAAGAGGAGAATCGGATTTTCTCTCTGCCGGTGAAGCCGGAGGTGGTGAGCGATGAGGTTTTTGCCAGAATGTCCGATACGCAATCGCCACAGGGCGTGCTGGCTGTTTTAAAGCAGCCGGGGTACACGCTGGAACAGATTTTAGACGGCGGGAAGAAGGCGCCGCTGTTGCTTCTTCTGGAGCACTTACAGGATCCGGGAAATCTCGGAACCATTCTCCGCAGCGCCGAAGGGGCCGGTGTCAGCGGGGTGATTTTGTCCGCAGACAGTGTGGATCTGTTTAATCCCAAGGTGGTGCGCTCCACCATGGGCGCTATCTTCCGACTGCCTTTTTTTTATGCGGAGAATTTTTCGCAGACGATTTGCGAGATCAAAAAGAAAGGGATCCGCATCTTTGCGGCGGATTTGGAGGGGAGCAGGGACTACGACCTGGAGGATTATACGGCTCCTTCCGCCTTCCTGATCGGCAATGAGAGCAGGGGCTTAAGCGAAGAGGCGAAGGCATTGGCGGACAGAAGGATCTTCATCCCGATGGAGGGAAAACTGGAATCGTTAAACGCGGCTGTTTCCGCTGCCGTCCTGGTCTATGAAGGGGCAAGGCAGAGAAGGAGAGCGCGAGATTTGACAACAATGCAATAAAATGTTAATATTACACCCGTCACTTATTAAGCGAAATGTAACAAATGACAAAAAGGGATAACAAAGTGATGGGATTCAGTAATATCAAGAAGATTGGAATGGGTACGGTCTGCCTGATATTGACGGTGAGTTTTACGGGGGAGATGCATGTGAATGCAGCTTCTTTGAAAACTGCAGGGGTATCCTCGGCAATCGAACTCAACGCCTCCGGTCTGCGAGCCAATCAGCTTTTAGCCAAGGCGACTCTAAACAGGGACGATCGTGAGGCGAAACAGAAAGAGAAGAGCAGTGCAGATTCGGATCTGGTGATGGCAAATATCCGCTCTTCTTTGAGCATCCGGGTTTCCCCTGACATCAATGCGGAAAAGACCGGCATCCTTTACAAGGACAACGGCGGGCGCATTCTCGAGAGAAAGAACGGATGGACGAAATTGCAGTCGGGGAATGTGGTCGGTTGGGCTAAGGACACGAATCTGCTGTTCGGCGATAGCGCAAGGAAACTGGCGGATGAAGTTGGGGTAGATGTGGTGACCGTTCAAACGGATGCCCTCCGGGTCAGAGAAGCGGCGGATGAGAATGCAAAGACGCTGGGGCTCCTGGTCAGGGGTGACCAGTATGACATCCTGAAACCGGCGAAGGACGGATGGATTGCCATTGATTATGAGAACGAGACGGGCTATGTGCAGGCATCATTTGTGGAATCAACCTTCCGAATCGACGCAGGCGAGACCGTTGCGGAAATCAATCAACGGGAAGAAGAAGAAAAGAAAGCGATAGAGCAGGCGAAGAAGGAAAAGGCGGCGCTCGCCGAAAAGATCCAAGAGGAGGCCAGGGCGAAAGATGCTGCCCTCGCCAAGGCGAAAAAGGCCAGAGAGCTTGCAACAGCCGCAGAGAAAAAGGCACAAGAGAAAAAGGCGCAAGAAGCAAAGCGCCAGGAAGCGGAAGCTGCGTCCGAAGTGGCTTCGGCAGAAAGCGCTTCCGTCAGTGCCGCCTCCGTAGATGGCGGTGCAACGGAAGGAACGAAAGAAGCGGCGCCGGCACAGGATGAAAGTGCGGCAGCGGATGTACAGGCCCTGCAGGCGGCGGCAGCCGCAGCGGAAGCAGAGGCTAAGGCAGCGGAGAGCGCAGCACAGACGGCACAAAGCGAGGAGAGTGAGGATGTGAAGTTACTCGCATCTCTTATCTACTGTGAAGCGGGGAACCAGCCGCATGAAGGAAAGGTAGCAGTGGGTTCGGTGGTCATGAACCGTTTGAATTCTCCGGCTTACCCGAATACGTTAGCGGGTGTCATCTATGCCTCCGGTCAGTTCACACCGGCGAGATCCGGTAAGGTGGATCGTATTTACCGCGGCGGAAATATTCAGGCCGATAGCATTGCAGCAGCCAAGGAAGCTCTGGCGGGCAGCGCGCCGGTCGGAGGGGCGACCCATTTCAGACGCAAGGGAAATCGTCAGGGAACGATTATCGGGGCGCATGTGTTCTATTAAGCAACCGTCAGAATTGCAAAGGAATCAGCACCGTTTGGTGCATGAGGAGAAGAAGATCAATGGAGGGAGGCCTTCCATTGATCTTTCTTGCGTTTTTTCTTACAATACATATAATGATAGGAGCGTCAAAAGTGTGGAACACTCTATGATACGGGAGAGAAAGGAGTCTTGTATCGCAAGGGTCACTCCTTTTGATGCGGAGGCTGAAACAGAAGGAAAGGAGGAGAATCGAGATGTTTGCACCAATGGATTCTACAGAAATCTTTGGGTGGCAACGATCTGTGTCCTGCTTGCCGTAGAACTAGCCACCCTCGGTCTGACCACCATTTGGTTTGTCGGCGGCGCCCTGATTGCGCTTGCCGCTTATGAATGTGGTGCGGGGATGCCCTTGCAGCTGATTTTGTTTACATTCGTTTCGCTGCTGCTTCTTTTTCTACTGCGACCGCTGGCAAAAAAAGGCATTCAACCCCATGCGGATCAAGACCAATATTGATGCCATGCCCGGGAAGAAGGGGGTGGTCACCTCTTCCATTGATAACCTGGCACAGAAGGGAAGCGTCAAGGTGGACCGGATGGAATGGAGCGCAAGGGCAAAGGAAGACGGGATGAAGATTCCCGTTGGCAGAGAGGTGATCGTAACCGCACTGGAAGGGGTGAAGCTGATCGTGGAACCCGATCCGGCGTTTTCTCCCGCTTGTGCCTGCGAAGAGACGAAGGCAGAGGAGAAGCAGCCGATTTCCTGATGGAGTCACCAATGGAAAAAAGGGGCGGCAGTCATTGTCGCGGATGAAAAGACAGGAGGAGAGAGATTCATGGTAATGGTACCCGTTGTATTTATTGTGATTGTAGCAATTTTTTTGGTCGTGCTGGCGTCTTGTGTCAAGATTGTGCCACAGGCGCATGCCTACGTTGTGGAGAGGCTGGGCGCCTTTCAGGAGGTCTGGGGAGTTGGTCTTCATTTTAAGGCTCCTTTCGTGGACCGAATCGCCAGAAATGTTAATTTAAAAGAGCAGGTTTGTGACTTCGCACCGCAGCCGGTGATCACCAAAGATAATGTCACGATGTCGATTGATTCAATTGTCTTTTTCATGATCACCGATCCGAAACTGTATGCTTACGGCGTAGAGAATCCGATCATGGCCATTGAGAACCTGACCGCAACCACGCTGCGAAACATCATCGGTGATATGGAACTGGACCAGACCTTGACCTCACGCGAGACGATCAATACCAAGATGCGCTCTGCGCTGGATATTGCAACCGATCCCTGGGGAATCAAGGTGACCAGAGTGGAGTTAAAGAATATCACGCCTCCGGCTGCCATCCGGGATGCCATGGAGAAGCAGATGAAGGCAGAACGTGAGAGACGTGAAGCGATTTAAGAGCAGAGGGAGAGAAGAAGTCGACCGTCCTTGTCGCAGAAGGTAAGAAGGAATCCCAGATTCTGACTGCAGAAGCGCAGAAGCAGGCGACCATTCTGGCCGCCGAGGCGCAGAAGGAAAAAGAGATTCGCGAGGCGGAAGGTCGGGCAGCCGCCATTCGTTCCGTACAACAGGCGAATGCGGATGGTATCCGTATGATCAAGGAAGCGGGAGCGGATGAATCCGTATTGACGATTAAGAGTCTGGAAACCTTTGCGCAGGCGGCGAACGGCCAGGCGACGAAGATCATCATCCCCTCTGAGTTGCAGGGAATCGCGGGGCTTGCCACGACGCTGAAAGAAGTGATGACCAAACAGTGATCGGATGACAGGTCGAGCAGGAGCAGGAAATTTTTTGTAAGAATGGAAAGGAATGGCGGTATGGATGATGTACACTTGCGGGGCAGAAATTTTCTAAAGCTGTTGGATTTTTCCCATGATGAGATCTTTCACCTGTTGGATCTTGCAACCGATCTCAAGATCAAGAGCAAGAAGGGCGTATGGCCGGGAGAACTGGAGAGGAAGAAAATTGCTTACGTTTCCAGGGAGGCGTCCGCACTGACGAAGGTTTCCTTTGAGGTGGCGTGTGCCGATCTCGGGATTGAGCTGATCAGCGTAGAACCAGACGCGTACGGAAGGGGAGAAAAGGAACGGGTTTTAGAGACCGCAAGGGTATTCAACCGATTGTTTGACGGAATCGTCTATTGCGGATTCAGGCAGGAAATCGTGGAAGAGCTGGCGACGGCCTCCGGGCTTCCTGCCTGGAACGGCTTTTCCAAGGAGTTTCATCCGACACAGATGTTAGCGGATTTGCTCACGATTCAGGAGCATTTCGGCTATTTGGAGGGAGTGAAACTGACGTTTTTGGGGGACGGGAAGAGTCGGATTTGCAATTCTCTGATCGCCGTTTGTGCCAAGATGGGCATGCATCTTACGATCTGTACGGGAGAAGCATATTTCCCGGACCTAAGTTGGGTGGAATCCTGCAGTAAGAGGTTTGGAGGAACGATTTCGCTCACGACGGACCCGGAAGAAGGAACAAACGGGGTGGATGTACTCTATTCGGACTTGGGGACTTACACGGAGAAAGCCGGAGAGGAAGAGGAGAAGAAACGAAGGGGGCTTTTCCCTTACCGGGTGACACAGGAACTGATGGAGAATGCACAGGAAGAGGCCGTCTTTATGCATTGTCTTTCGCCCTCTCCCATTCCGGAAGAAGGGACGGAGAGTCTCCTTTGTAGCAGAGAAGTGTTGGAATCCGGGCATTCGATCGTGTTCGATCAGGCGGAGAACCGCATGCATGCCATCAAGGCGCTTTTGTATGCCGCCTTACAGGATGGAGAGGAAGAGGAATGAAACGGGCACAGATGGTTCTGACCATTGATGTGGGGAATACGAATATTACCTTCGGTGTATTTGAAGGGGATGAAGTCAGGGCGACCTTCCGTATGATGTCACAGATGGCGCATACGTCGGACGAATACGGCATCCTGATCGTGGCGATGCTAAATAACAATGGAATCGAGAAGGACGAGATCGAGGGGGTGATCATTGCCTCAGTGGTTCCCAATGTGATGCATGCGCTGGTGAATTCCATTGTAAAATACATCGGACACAAACCCTATATCGTCGGTCCTGGGTTGAAGACCGGGATCAAGGTGCGGACGGAGAATCCGAAGGAAGTCGGACCGGATCTGATCGTGGATTCGGTAGCTGCATACGAATTGTACGGAGGGCCTGTGCTGTCAGTGGACTTCGGTACGGCGACTACCTATATTCTGGTGAATGAGAAGGGAGAGCTCTGTGCCGGTGTGCTCTGTCCCGGCATCCGGATCAGTGCAAGAGCGATGTGGCAGGATACGGCAAGACTTCCGGAGGTCGAGATCAAAAAGCCGGAGTCGATTCTGGCAAAAGAGACCATCACCAGCATTCAGGCGGGTCTCGTCTACGGGCAGATCGGACAGAGCAAATATATTATCAACGAGATCAAGAGAGAGAGCGGATATCCGAACTTGAAGGTGGTGGCGACCGGCGGACTGGGCAGGCTCGTATCCGCTGAGACCAAAGAGATTGATATCTATAATCCGACGCTGACACTTACAGGGCTGCTTCTCCTTTATCGTAAGAATCGGAAAAGCAATCCGAGGATTGACGAATATGAAGAGTAAGAGCGGACGACTGGTTCTGTGCGGAGCCAGTGCCTACGATGAAAAATATTATTGGAATCCTCTGTTTCAAAAGGTGCCGAAGAGCATTCAGGAGGAGCTGCGCATCATCTGCGTTCTTTTTACCCAGGAAGCGGGGGGTGTCTTTCTCCTCGTGTTTAACGAGGATGGGGAACTGGATATGGAAACCTTTGCGGATGTCGAGGATATCACCTACGATACGGTCAGTGCAGGGCTGTTAACAGGGACGATCAGACGAAGGAGGGCGGAAGTCTTCCGCATGATGGAGCTCTATTACCGCATCTGTGTTCTACATGAGAATGCAGCGCGGGTTTTAACGGAAGAGGACGGATGAATTCTTATTTTCAGGAAATGTCAAGATGAATTCTTATTTTCAGGAAATGTCAATCGGAAAGGTAAATTTTCCCAATCCGATCTTTTTGGCACCGATGGCAGGGATTACGGACCTGCCATTTCGTTTGCTCTGCAAAGAACAGGGGGCGGGCGGTGTCTGCACGGAACTGATCAGCGCCAAAGCGATTGTATACCGGAACAAGAATACCGATCCGCTTTTGCAGACAGACGGTGCAGAACACCCGGCTTTTCTTCAACTCTTTGGAAGGGAACCGGAGATTTTTGCAGAGGCCATCGCCTTGACGGCGGACTACCCCTATGAGGTTCTGGATCTCAATCTGGGCTGTCCCGTCCCCAAGGTGGTGAACAACGGAGAGGGCAGCGCGCTGATGAAGAACCCGGCGCAGATCGGTAAAATCGTTTCCGCCTGTGTCAGGGCGGAGGAGACAGTCGGCAGAAACAGACCGGTAACGGTCAAGATGCGAAGCGGGTTTGATGCCCTTCACTTAAATGCAGCGGAGTGTGCAAAGGCGGCGGAGGCTTCCGGCGCCTCCTGTGTCTGTGTACATGCCAGAACGAGGGAACAATACTATGCGGGAAGTGCGGACTGGACCCGGATTGCAGAAGTCAAAAAAGCCGTGCACATTCCCGTGATCGGAAACGGCGATATAAAAAGTGCGGAAGACGTCAGGCGCATGATAGAGGAAACGGGTTGTGACGGAGTCATGATCGGCAGAGCGGCCAGAGGGAACCCGTGGATCTTCCGTGCCGTCTCTCTTTTTTTTCAGGGAGAAGGAACCGGACAAGAGGAGGGGAAACCGGATCTGAGGGAGCTCTACGAGATGATGAAAAGGCATCTTTTTCTCATGATCGCTTATAAGGGGGAGTATACGGCGGTCAGGGAAATGAGGAAGCATCTGTCCTGGTATACGGCGGGATATCCCCATACTTCCGCCTTTCGTAGAGAGGTGAACGTGGCGGAGACCAGGGAAGCCCTGTTAGAGAAATCGAACAATTTTATGAGACGGCGTTAGATTCGTTGTCTTAACCACATACGCAGGAAATTCTCTTTGCTATTCTGCTTTCATTCGGATAGGAAAACAGTCAGAAAAGGAGGCAGAAGATGGCTGAAGAAAAAATGTTTTGTTATCAATGTCAGGAGACCGCACGGTGCCAGGGCTGTACCGTGGTCGGTGTATGTGGAAAGAAACCGGAAGTAGCTGCAATGCAGGATCTGTTGGTCTATGTCACGAAGGGGCTTTCGGCAGTGGCAACGGCGCTTAGACAGGCGGGCAAGCAGGTGGACAAAAAGATCAATCACCGCGTCACGATGAATCTTTTTATCACGATCACCAATGCCAATTTTGATCAGGATGCGATTGTCCTGGCCATTAAAGATACGCTACAACAAAAGGAAGCGCTTCTGAAAGAGCTGAGTGCAGAAGAAGGGCAGAAGCTTCCGGAAGCGGCGAAATGGAACGGTCAGGAGAGTGAATTTGCTGAAAAGGCGGCAGGCGTCGGTGTCCTTGCTACAAAGCAGGAAGACGTTCGCAGTCTGCGTGAGTTGATTGTTTACGGACTCAAGGGACTTTCCGCCTATTCCAAGCATGCCAATGCGCTGCTGCAGGATGATGAAGAGGTGGATGCCTTCATCCAGAGTGCGCTGGCAAAAACGCTGGACGACTCTCTGAGCGTAGACGATCTGGTTGCGCTTACCCTGGAGACCGGAAAATACGGCGTACAGGGAATGGCGCTTCTCGACCAGGCAAATACCGGTGCGTATGGAAATCCGGAAGTGACGACCGTTGACATCGGCGTAAGGAAGAATCCCGGTATTCTTGTTTCCGGCCATGACCTGAAAGATCTGGAGATGCTCTTAGAGCAGACAAAGGGAAGCGGCGTGGATGTGTACACCCATTCCGAGATGCTGCCGGCGCATTACTATCCGGCCTTTAAGAAGTATGAAAATTTTGCAGGCAACTATGGGAACGCCTGGTGGAAGCAGAAAGAGGAATTCGAGAAATTTAACGGACCGATTCTGATGACGACCAACTGCATTGTTCCGCCTGCAGAAAGTTATAAAGATCGCCTCTGGACCACCGGTTCCGCAGGTTTCCCGGGATGCAAACATATAGGCGGTGCCTATGGGGAGACGAAGGATTTCTCCGCCCTCATCGAACAGGCGAAGAACTGTCCGGCACCGACACAGATTGAGACGGGAACGATCGTAGGCGGTTTTGCACATGAGCAGGTTTTCGCTCTGGCGGATAAGGTCGTGGATGCGGTCAAGAGTGGAAAGATCCGCAAGTTCGTTGTGATGGCGGGATGCGACGGACGCATGAAGTCCAGAGACTATTACACGGAATTTGCCAAAAAACTGCCGAAGGACGTGGTGATTCTGACCGCCGGCTGTGCCAAATACAAATACAACAAGCTGGATCTGGGCGATATCGGAGGGATTCCGCGTGTGCTGGATGCAGGACAGTGCAACGATTCGTATTCGCTGGCTCTGATTGCTCTGAAGTTAAAAGAAGTCTTCGGACTGGATGACATCAACGATCTCCCGCTTGCCTTCAACATTGCCTGGTACGAGCAGAAGGCGGTGATCGTGCTCTTAGCTCTCCTCTACCTCGGAGTTAAAAACATCCATTTGGGACCGACACTTCCGGCCTTCCTGTCCCCGAATGTGGCGAAGGTTCTGGTAGACAACTTCGGCATTGCGGGCATCACCACCGTGGACGAAGACTTGAAGATTCTGATTGGATAAGGCATGGTTCGGTAAGATCCTGATCGGGTAAGGTTTGATTTGGTCAGATTCTGATCGGATAAGGTTCCGATGGGTTGGATTTCCAATCAAGACAGAAGGGTTCTTTGCAAACAGCAGCAAGGGACCCTTTTTTTGTGCGCTCGTTTTTGTTAAAAACAGATCAAATAAAGCCATTACAATCCTAAAATACTAGCAAAAACAAACAAAGATCTTCCGTTATCATTAAAATATATCAAAAGTTACCAAATATAGTGAATGACAATTGGAAATGGTGATGTTATAATCGTGGCAACTTTAAGGAGAAGGTACGGTAAGGAGAAGATGCTTTAGGGGAAGGCGCTGCAAGGGGGAAGACAATCTTAGAGGAAACCGGATCCGGTGCTCCCGGGTGGAGTCCGGACGGTAGAAAGAGAGGAGCAATGGAAATCAAAACAAGAGCGAAGCGGTGTCTTGCCCTTTTTACTTGCGGCAGCGTTTACAGGTGCGATGGTTGCGGGCTGCGGATCGCAGGGGGCAGGAAAGGAATCCTCCGGCGGAGAGGCGGCAGCAGGAGCCAGTACCTCACAGGCGCAGGCACAGGAGAAGAGAACGGACTACTCCGGTGTCAAGATTGAGATGTTAAACACGAAGTCGGAGATCGAGGACCAGTTGGAAGCAGCCGCCAAGGAGTGGGGCAACTTAACCGGGGCAACCCTGAATGTCTATACGATCGGATCCGGCGCGCCTTCGACGGAAATTTCCGCCAGATATGCGGCGGGGAATGCGCCTGCACTGATTATGGGAGATATCCAGGATATTGTCACCTGTGTGAAATCGGGCTATGCAAGAGATCTGAAGGACCAGTCCTGGGCAAAGAACGGTGGTCTGACTTACGGATATAACAAGGACGGCAATCTCTATTCCTTCCCTTTCTGCATCGAAGGAAGAGGGCTTCTCTACAATAAGACTGCCATTGAGAAAACGCTGGGAAGAGACTGGGATCCGTCCGAGACTAAATCAATGGATGATCTGAAGAAGCTTTGACGAGCTGGTCAAGGGCGGCATGGAAACTCCGGTCGCCTTAAACCAGGAAGACTGGTCTTTGGGAGGTCACTATCTGACGCTGGTCTATGAAGAACAGGGAGAGAAGCTGGAAGACGGAGAGAAATACATCCGTGCGCTGGCGGACGGCAGTGAGAAAATCGAAGACAATGCGCGCTTTAAAAGCCTCTTTGATACCTTCGATTTGTTGATGCAATACAACTCCAACAAAGAGGACCCGCTGGCAGAGGATTATGCGTCGAATGCGGCGGATTTGGCGGAGGGAGACATCGCCTTCTGGTTTAACGGCAACTGGGCTTGGGCGGAAACCTCCGAGTATTACGAGGACGGCACCGAACTCGGTATCATGCCGGTGCCTCAGAACGATGCGGACAATCATGCACAGGAATGGCTGGCAGGTTCAGCCTCCAAGCACGTCATGGTCGATACCAAGAACAACGATGAGAAGCAGCAGGCGGCGGCGTTAGATTTCCTGGACTGGCTTGCCAATACAAAGGAAGGCAATCAGGTGCTGGTCAACAAGTGCTCACTCGTGCCGGCGTTTACCAACATCAAGGAGCAGGCGACCAACGGGTTTGCCAAATCGATTCAGCAGGCGGCAAGCGAAGGAAAGCTCTTCCCTGGTATCCTAGACTATCCGGGCGACCAATGGTCTACCCTCGGTGCTTCCATGCAGAAGTATCTGGGCGGCAAGATCGACCGTGCGGAACTGGCGAAGGAAATCGATGCTTACTGGGCAAAACAAAAACTGGATCCCTGGAACTGACAGGCTGGCGGTGCAACGGGTGAAAACCGTTGTGCCGCCTTCTTCGCATGCGGCATATCCGTAATCGGAAGTGAGGAGAATGATGAAAGAAACAACAAGGGGCACATGCTGGGAGAGTTTCTCCTTTTCGCCGGGCCTGCGGTCTTCGCCTTTCTGGCGGTAGTCATTGTACCTTTTCTTTATGGACTGTATCTGACGTTTACCAGCTGGGACGGCCTTTCGAATGACCGCCCGTTTGTAGGCATACAAAATTATCTGACGGTATTGCAGGATGGAGACTTTTGGATTTCCATGCTGAAAACGCTGGTCTATGTATTTTTTTCCACGATCCTCGTCAATCTGGTCGCTTTTGGCATTGCCTTTCTGGTGACGGGGCATATCAAGGGCAAGAATTTCTTTCGCGCAGGCTTTTTCACCCCGAATCTGATCGGCGGCATCATCCTGGGTTATATCTGGCAGTTTGTATTTAACCGTGTCATCACCAGTGTGGGAAAGGACGCGCATCTGGCTTTTTTGCAAAAATCGCTTCTGTCCTCCGGAGTGACCGCCATGGGGGCGATGATCATTGTCACCATCTGGCAGTATGCTGGCTATATGATGCTCATTTATATTGCGGGACTCACGGGGGTATCGGAAGATTTGAGAGAGGCAGCCAAGATCGACGGCTGTTCCGAAGGACAGGTCACGCGATATATTATTCTGCCGCTGATGAGAGCCTCCTTTACGATCTGTCTGTTTTTAACCATTACCAGATGCTTCATGGTTTATGATGTGAACCTCTCCCTGACGGAGGGCGGACCGGGAGGAGCGACCACGCTTGCCGCCATGTTCGTGTATAACAAGGCCTTCACCAGCAAGCTGTACGGTCCGGGTCAGACCGAAGCGGTGATCCTGTTTGTGGTGGCGGCGCTCATTGCCGTTTCACAGGCAGTCCTGAACCAGAGGAAGGAGGTCGAGGCATAATGGACAGCAAAATTCACAGCACGAGAAACCGCATCGCATCCGTCGTACAATTTGTCATTACGACGGTGATCTTCCTCTTCTTCATGTTCCCCTTTTATATGGTGGTACTCAATTCCTTTAAGAGCAAAGAGATATCGTCAAGACGCCCCTGGCCTGGGGAGGAAAAAGAGGCTTCACCCTGGACAACTATGCAGAAGCTTTTCAGAAGATGAACTTTCTGCATGTGCTCGGGAACTCCTTTATCGTGACCTGTACCTCGGTGGCTCTCATCATTTTGTTCTCTTCCATGTGCGCCTATATCTTTGTGCGAAGGAACTGGAAGATCAATAAAATCCTGTATGCGCTGATGCTGTTCTCCATGGTCATCCCGTTTCAGGTGGTCATGATTCCTCTCATTTCGATCTACGGCGGCATGTTCGGGATGCTGAACCATCGGCCGACGCTGATTTTTATGCATGTCGGTTTCTCCATGGCGATGGCAGTCTTTATGTACTACGGCTTTATTCGCGGTTCAATTCCGATTTCTCTGGAAGAAGCGGCGGAAATTGACGGCGCCAGCAGAGCGAGGACTTTTTTCACCATCGTACTTCCGCTCCTTAAGCCGACGACGGCGACCCTGATCATCCTGTATGCGTTAGCGCTTTGGAATGACTATCTGCTTCCTTCTCTGATTCTGACGGGGAAGGAACTGTACACCATTCCGATTGCAACCAAGCTCTTTCAGGGAGCCTACGGCAACAGCATGGATCTTTTGATGGCGGCGCTGGTGATGGCAATTATTCCAGTCATCATTCTGTACCTTGCCCTGCAGAAATATATCATTGCCGGCGTGGTGGCAGGTGCGGTCAAATCGTAAGGAGTCCCGGACGCAGGAGAAACGGGCATTTCATAGAAGGCAGGAACCGTTCAAGAAACGAAGCTTTGCAGAAACGGGAATCTCGAAAAAGAGAGAGTCTTGTAAGAGAGACAGGAGAAAGAAAACGCATGAAAGATAAGAAGGGAATGTATCCAAAGGCGCATTTTGCACCCGACTACGGATGGATGAACGATCCCAACGGGTTAATCTATCATGACGGGCGATATGAGCTTTATTTTCAGTATAATCCGGGCGGAATCGAGTGGGATCAGATTGCATGGGGACATGCACACTCCAGAGACCTGGTGCACTGGACGCAGGAAGAGTCCGTTCTGTTTGCGGATGAAACCGGACCGATGTTTTCCGGCTGCGGAATCGTGAATGACAGAGGCCTGCCCGGATATCCGAAAGATGCGCTGGTTTTTTTCTACACTGCGGCAAGCGCCCTGCTTCCGGAAAAAGAGCGTTGTTATAACAAAATCATGACGGCAATCAGCACGGATGGCGGAAGGACTTTGCAAAAAACGGGGAAGTGCGTTTTACAATCTCTTGCGCTGGAAAACCGGGATCCCAAAGTCTTTTATCATGAGGAATCAAGGGCTTACATCCTGGTGCTGTACCTGGACGGGCATGACTTTGGCATCTTCCGTTCCGAGGATCTGGAGGAATTTCAGCTGAGCGACCGCATTGCGCTGGAAGGCGGGTTTGAGTGCCCGGATCTTTTCCGGCTTCCGGTCGAGGGGAGCGAGGAGGAAAAGTGGGTCTTCTGGGCGGGAGATGGCAGCTACTATGCGGGTAACTTTGACGGTTATCATTTTGTGCAGGAGCAGAGCAGACAATACGCCTACGGAGCAAGGGCGCTTCCATACGCGGCGCAGAGCTGGTCGGGTACGCAGAAAGGGCAGGTCCTCAATGTGGCCTGGTTAAACAGCGGCACCGTGGATCAGCAGTACACTGGCGTCTTCTCCCTGCCCAGACAGCTTTCTCTGGTAAAAAGAGAAGAAGGAGAGGGAAACGACAAGGTTCTGTGGCATCTGAAGCAGACGCTTCCGCATGAGATTGCGCAGGCGTTTCAGAAAAAGGGAGTTTTGAGCCCCGAAAATACACAGATCCTGGTCGCAGAAAACGGCGAGGGCGCCGGTATGCTGCGCTTTTTGACAGAAGGCGGAGAGGATTTTGCTTTTACACTAGACTTTGAAGGGGACGGCGGAGAGATCCGCGCTCTCCAATTTGCCTATCATGCAAGCACCGGGAATCTGATCCTCCAATTTGGAAAAACAGGGAAAATCGAAGGAGTGGGGAAAGAAAGGCAGCCAATTGAAATCCTGTACGATAAGGGAATCGTAGAGATCAGCACGGCGGAGGGAGAACAACTTCGCATCCGGGATCTGATTGTGCTGCGGGAGAAAGAAGTACAGGCGGTCAGGCTGTTAAAAGGTGCGCAGAACTGCCGCATTCAAGTGGATGAAATCCGGTGAGATGCGCAGAGGCTGATTTGACTTGTTCCAATATCTTGCGCTAAAATGAGCATCGATGCAGTCTTGCAACAAGATATCGTTAGAGACAGGAGCAGGTCATGTTCGAAAAAAATCAGGTGATCTATAGCGAGGGGATCGGTGTCTGCAAAGTCGCCGATACCCCTATGCTTTCTGCAGGAAAAAAGGAGGGAGTCCGGTATTATCTTCTTCGCTCGCTCCAGGACCAGAAGCGTACTTCCTATATTCCGGTTGACCATCATAACGTCACGCTAAGGGAGTTAATTTCTCCGGAGCAGGCAAAGGAAATGGACAGGACGTATGCCAGAAAGGATGAGGAGGAGGACAAGCTGCCGGCGCACAGGCGTTTTGAAGTCGAATATGTGCTCTCACACCTGGAGCAGAGTGAAGCGGAGAAAAAAGGCGGTCGTACCAAACGCAGGTCATAAAGGGGGAAGGTCTTGGATTCTTACGTATCCAAATTGATTATTTTTCGAGCCGTCGGAGAGGATTCCATCCTGTTTCGTCTGGCGGATATTTGCAGGCGTTTTCAGGCCGGATCCTTAAAACATACGGCAGAAGGTTTAGACCGGAAAGTCGGAGGCTTAGAGGATCCGGCAGGAAGCCTGAAATCGCAGGCCGGAGAGTGGGAAAGAGAAAGGCAGGCGCTTCGGACAGAAGTGCTGGTGCAGGTGAATCGTCTCCTGGATCTTGCGACCAGATACGGCTTCAATGACAACCTCTGGCATAATTACCTGGCTTTTTTGCTGGCGACAACAGAGACGCCTTTTACCCTCGTATCGGAGAGGGTGGGAGAAAACAAGGGGAGTGTGAATCAGTTTTTCAAAAACGATCTGGAAGTGTTTCACGCTCTTTTTCACTACGACTTTACAGAGATCGAAGAGGGACTGGGGCTTACCTGCTTCCGTGTCCTTACCCGTTTTCAGGCCATTCCCAAAAAAGAACAGATTTATAATAAGAATGTCTCCGAAAAGGTGTTGCAATTATCCGGACAGTTGGAAGAGGCAAAGGATGCGGAAGAAATGTTTCCGATTGTGACCGCCTTCTACAAACGGTACGGGGTCGGAGAGTTTGGACTGAACAAGGCCTTTCGGATCAGCGACCGCCCGGAGGAGGACGGGGCGTTGATTTTGCCGATTCGGAGCACCGGGGAAATGACCCTGGATGATCTGATCGGTTATGAAGCGCAAAAGAAAAAACTGATCGAAAACACCGAGGCTTTTGTAGAGGGGAGGAGTGCGAATAACGTTCTCCTTTACGGAGACGCCGGGACGGGGAAGTCCACCAGCATCAAGGCCATCCTGAACGCCTACTACGACAGGGGGCTGCGGATGATTGAGATCTATAAACATCAATGCAGAGACCTTTCCCGTGTGATCGAAAAAATCAGGAATCGCAATTATCGATTCATCATCTACATGGATGATCTCTCATTTGAGGAGCATGAACTGGAATATAAATATTTGAAGGCGGTGATTGAGGGCGGTCTGGAACCGCGACCGGAAAATGTTCTGATTTATGCCACTTCCAACCGTAGGCATTTGATCAAAGAAACCTGGTCGGACCGCACGGACAGAAGCGATGACGAGCTGCACCGCAGCGATACGGTGCAGGAGAAGCTCTCCCTGGCTGCCCGCTTCGGTCTTACGATTGGGTATTTCAGACCGGACCAGGAGCAGTATTTTGAAATCGTCACCGGACTTGCCGCCAAAAAGCCGGAGCTTCAGCTCTCCAGAGAGGAGCTGATTGCAAAAGCGCGGGTCTGGGAGCTCAACCACGGAGGTTTTTCAGGAAGAGCGGCGCAGCAGCTGATCGACGATCTTTTCGGAAAGTGTGGACAAAGAGCGGAAGAACGACTCTAAGGAAAGAGAAGAGGGATATAAGCAAACCTCTAAGGAAAGAGAAGAGGGATGTAAGCAAAGCTCTAAGGTAAGAGAAGAGGATGTGATCGGAACACCGAAGGAAACGCCAAAGGCGTTTCCTAAGCAGGGGAAGTGCCGCACAAACAGCGGCAGAAAGCAGGATGAAATGGACAGACAGAATCTCACACTTTTGACCGACCTGTATGAACTCACCATGATGCAGGGGTACTATCGTAACGCACACCGGAACGCCACGGTGGTCTTCGATGCTTTTTTTCGAAACAATCCGTTTGGCGGCGGCTATTCCATTATGGGAGGGGTGGAACAGCTGATCGAGTATATCAGAGAACTGCATTTCGGTGCGGAGGACATTCGCTACCTGAGTTCTCTGGGGATCTTTGGGAAAGATTTCCTGGACTATCTGCATGACTTTCATTTTACCGGGGATATTTATGCCGTACCGGAGGGCAGCGTCATCTTCCCGAGAGAGCCGTTAGTCAAGGTGGTTGCGCCGATTATGGAAGCGCAGCTGGTGGAAACCGCGATTCTGAACATCATCAATCACCAGTCCCTGATTGCCACGAAGGCGGCCAGAGTTTGCTATGCGGCGAAGGGAGACGGGGTGCTGGAATTCGGTCTGCGCAGGGCGCAGGGGCCGGATGCGGGAACCTACGGGGCAAGAGCCGCCATCATCGGTGGCTGTGTGGCGACCAGCAACGTCCTCTGCGGAGAGCTGTTCGATGTGCCGGTGGCAGGAACGCATGCACACAGCTGGGTGATGAGTTTCCCTGATGAATATACCGCCTTCAAGGCCTATGCGGACATCTATCCGGATGCCTGCATTCTGTTGGTCGATACCTATGATACGCTGGAGAGCGGGGTTCCGAATGCCATCCGCGTCTTTCAGGAAATGAAGAAGAACGGGGTGAAGTCCAAGCATTTCGGGATTCGTCTGGATTCCGGGGATCTGGCCTACCTGTCCAAGAAGGCAAGGAAGATGTTGGATGAGGCGGGCTTCCCGGATGCGATTATCTCCGCATCCAATGACCTGGATGAAAACCTGATTCTGTCTCTGAAGGCGCAGGGAGCGGCGATCACCTCCTGGGGGGTGGGAACTCACTTGATTACGGCAAAAGACAATCCTTCCTTTGGCGGCGTTTATAAGCTGGCAGCGATCCAGGGGCAGGACGGGAAATTCCTTCCGAAGATTAAACTGTCGGAAAACACCGAGAAGATTACCAATCCCGGCGATAAGAAGATTTACCGGGTTTATGAGAAAGCAACCCACAAAATCAAGGCAGACCTGATCTGCCTGAACGAAGAGACTTTCAGCGAAGACAAAACTCTCCTGCTCTTTGATCCGCAGGAACCCTGGAAAAAAACGAAGATGCATCCGGGAGAATTTGAATTGAGGGAGCTTTTGGTGCCTCTGTTTCAAAAGGGTGCCTGCTGCTATACTTCTCCCCGCGTCATGGATATTCGTGCCTATTGCAACCAGGAGAAGGAGAGCCTCTGGGAGGAAACCAGGCGTCTGGTGAACCCGCATCAAATCTATGTGGACCTCTCGAAAAAGCTCTATGACACGAAGATTGATCTCTTATCCAGTTTGAGTCAGGTGGACGCAGACGCGGAGAATATAGAGAATTAGGAAAGAGAAGGGGCAGGAGGGGCAAAGCTATTTTTTCGCCTTCTTCTCGCCCCAGATTTTTGAAGTAATTCGTATCGCCGATGTTGACCGTGATGGTGCCGAGACGGACTTTCTTCAGGAGTTCCTCGTTATAAACGACCTTATGCTTCGGAAGGATTTCGTTCTGGAAAAAGTCTCCGTTTCCGCCCATCAGTTCACCGGTGTTACCGAAATAGTTGGAAAAATCGGCGGTTTTGGCATATTCCTTGGCAAAACGGGCCGCCAGAGTGCTCCTTTTCTTGACTTGTAAAATCAGACCGGGCGTGAGTCCGGTGGCGTTCCACTGCTCGGGGGTGATCATGGTACAGATGCGGTCTGCTCTATTCTTGGCATGGTTGAGATCTACGATCCCGCTTTCCATGCCGGAGGACTCTGCCATTCCCGCATAGATATAGTCCGCCGCAGCGTTGTTTAATGCGATTTTCTGTGCGTAGTCATAAAGAAAGGTGGATTTTTCACCGACGGAAAAATGGGTGTTCCAGTACTGGGTCAGATTCTTCGGATTGTAGGCATAAGCCTGTCTTTGAAAGAAGGCCTCCACTTCAAAGATATAGCAGCCGAATTCCCGCAGGGTGACCGGTTTTTCGTCGATCGTCATCACGGGGTCCCCCAGGTGGTCGGCATAGACGAAGGAAACATTCTGCAAGCGGTATTTGCGGTAACTGGAAGCGCACAGAGCAAGCAGGACAAGGAAAATCCCGATAAAAAACCGGAAATGAAATGTTCGGTTGCCTTTTTTCATAAATAAAATCCTTTCGGTTGTCGTAGGTGGAAACCCACTGCCCTTGGGCGGTGGTAGGAGCCTTGTGAGTTTGTAGCCATTAACCTTGGCTTTCAATGTACTTCTGTATGGTAGCTGATGACACCTCTCCTATACTACAAGCAAAATAGCCATCAGACCAAAAGATTTTCTTCTTCCAATACTGTTTTGATAGGATGTTCGAATATTTTTGCCACAGATAGTATGTAGTCTGCTGTTTGATTAGTTTTACAATGTCACAAACTCTGTCGGTAGTATCGTAGCTGATAAGAAAATGTATGTGGTCTTTGTCAGTTTCCATAGCAATAATGTCGTAGCCTTTAGAATTACAGATATCGTATATCTTTTGCTTCACATCGTCGGCGATAGAATCTTTAAGCAGTTGCTTGCGATATTTTGTGACAAGAACTATATGCACTTTTAGGCTATACTTATGTCTGTTATGACGATTATATCTGTTATCCATAGAAATACCTCAAAATACATTGAATTTCACTAATAATTAGTGTATTATATATTTAGTGAAATATCAATGAGGTTTACTTATGGAGCAGATGACAGTTACAGCTAAAATTCAGATATCCGTTGATGCAGACAGCAAGGTTTTACTTGATGAAACCATGTCTGTTTATTCTGATGCCTGCAATTATGTATCTGACTATGTGTTCCGCACCCACGATTTAAAACAGTTTTCCTTAAACAAGGTGCTGTATTCTACTCTCCGAGAAAAGTTTGAGCTTAAATCTCAGATGGCTCAATCTGTTTTTAAGACCGTTATTGCAAGATATAAGACCATTCTTGAAAATCAGAAGGAGTGGATTCAACCATCTTTCAAAAAGCCTCAGTATGACCTTGTTTGGAACAGGGATTATTCCCTTACACAAAACTGCTTTTCAGTTAATACACTAAACGGTCGTGTCAAACTGCCATATTTCGCTGAAGGTATGTCTCAATACTTTGACCACACAATTTATAAGTTTGGTACAGCCAAGCTTGTTAATAAACATGGTAAGTATTTTTGCATATCCCTGTTACATATGATGTCGAGGAAAGTAATATCTCTGATATCTGTAACGTTGTTGGTATCGACAGAGGTATTAACTTTGTCGTTGCCACCTACGGTAGTAAACACAAGTCTGGTTTTGTTAGTGGTAAAACGATCAAACAAAAACGTGCTCACTATTCCAAACTCCGTAAGGAACTCCAAATGCGTCAAACACCATCTGCAAGACGTAGGATTAAAGCTATCGGTCAGCGAGAAAACCGTTGGATGCAGGATGTAAACCACCAGGTATCAAAGGCACTCGTTGAGAATAACCCGAAGCATACACTCTTTGTCTTAGAAGATTTGTCGGGCGTTCGTAATGCCACAGAGCGTGTTAGAACCAAAGACCGTTATGTGTCTGTATCATGGTCTTTCTATGACCTTGAACAGAAACTCACCTATAAGGCTAAACAGAATCAGTCTACTGTTATCAAGGTTAACCCTCGTTATACGAGTCAGTGTTGTCCTGTATGCGGGCACATTGAAAAGGCTAACCGTGACAAGAAGATACATCTGTTTACCTGTAAAAACTGTGGTTATAAATCAAACGATGACCGCATAGGAGCTATGAATCTGTACCGCATGGGAATCAACTATCTTGAGGATAGTCAAGTACCTGATACAGTTACGGCAGAGTAAACTTTGTCGTAAAGGGCGTTGTCAACCGTCCTGTTAATGTAACGCCACGGAAGTCACACCGTATTAAAGGTAGGAGTCGTAGACGAACTACTGGGCAGTTACAAGCCACGTACCTTTAGGTGCGTGGTAGTTGACTGCACTGTCGCTCCCAGCCGACAAGGTTGATGATCCGCAGGTATGACAGGTGCGGATCCTTTTTTTGCTTTATTTGCGTTCTTCTTCCGCCGCGTTTCCTGCAGCAGCGACCTGAATGCCGGACAGCCGGATGCAGGCGGGAATTTCCAGGTGGTTGATTCTTACTCGCTCTTTGGTCATAAGCATCGAAGCAGCCAGATCTCTCATCGTCCCTCCGACGCTACCGCCGGATACAGGGATCACCTTACCGTCATGATGCCAGTATCCCAGACGGATTTCTCCTGCGATATCTCCATTCATCGGGGAGACCTGGAAGTCGGAAAAATCCAGAACCTCCAAATAATCGCCCGCACGCAGTTCCTCTTCACCGGCTGTGCCACCATCGACCCGGTAGTTTCCGGGGAGGAAGGTATTCTCCTCTTTCAGGTACTGGGAGAACTGCCGGTGACCGAGGGAGGTTTTTAAAATACCGTTCTCAATGATCACCTGATCCCTGCGAAGCGCTCCCTCCGCATCGAAGCGGCAATTCTTGCTGGAATTGGGAAGATAGCGCAGGGCAGTGAGGCTGAGGGCGGGAGACCCCACCTCTCCTCCGATCTGCCAATCGGAATATTTCATATAGCGAAGGTCGGTGGTGGAGCGCGAAATGAAATAGTCCAAAACCTCCGCCGCATTTTTACCACTCAGGACGAGGTCACAGGCGGGGAGGGCTGGTGTTTGCACGGCTGACAGTTTGTCTTTTCCCGCCTGCAGCGCCTTTGTAAGCTCCGCTTTTAAATAAGCGCTGTCACAGGTTCCCGAGTGATACATCCGGTAGAGCTCAATTTCATGCCCCTCTTTTCTGGCATTCAGGATCACTTCCAGAGAGGAGTCGAAAGAATCGTCCGTCACATCGATGCCCTCCGAATTCAGGAAGTGCACCTTGTTGCGGTTGACGAAAATCTCATAGGAGTTGACATCCTCATTCGCCGTTTCCGGAAGATCCTGCATCAGAGTAAGGAAATCCTTCGCCACTTCGGAGAGATCTGTCTTCGGATCGGCATCTTCCACTTCTCCAATTGGTTTATCGACCGTTTTACTGGGAGAATTCAGAGTAAAATACGGATTTTTTACATAGGAAGCATAAGACAAGAGTTTCTCCAGTTCTGTCCGGATCTCCTCCGGGGTCAGGGTGGGTGCAATCTCTCCTTCCGCTCTTCCAATCGATGCGCCATCTTCTAAGGCGGTATAAACGGCGACATGGATGTGTTCCACCTCTTTGACCCGGTTCTGGTCCAACCGGTGTCTTACAAAATAAAACTCCCATCCCTCCGTGTAGGTATCTCTGACTTCATAGGCGCAGAGCCGCCCCTCTTTCTTCATCTCTTTTAATATCTGTAAAATGCTGTCTTTCATTTTTCCTCCTGATATCGGCTTGTAAAAAAAGTTGGATAGGAATGCCAAATTGATTGCCGCTCCGGTTCATCTTGAAAACGAAATTTAAAAACGAAATTTAAAAACGAAATTTAAAAACGAAACTTAAAAACGAAACTTAAAAACGGAACCTGAAAACGGAACGAGCGCAGCGGATCAGCCAAGGACCGCACGGGCCTTCAAATAGGGACCGCCGTCCGAGACTTTGACAAACTCCTTATATCCCTTCCCGCAGTAACCGGTGCCGAAGCTTTCGCGGTCGGTGGAGACCATAGAGACGGAGCCAAGGAGATCGGGGACATAACCGGTCATGACCACCGGCGTGACGATTTTGCCGGTCAGTTTTCCGTCTTTGATTTCCAGACCTCTTTCCACGATGCACTGGATGCCCCAGTGTTTCGGATCTTCCATGCCGGATTGCATCCCCTGGAGCAGATAGCCGTATTGGACGGAAGCAATCATTTCTTCCAGACTGCTGGTTCCGGAATCAAAGAGGGTATTGGTCATGCGCGTATAGACCTTGTGCTCGAAGTTCTCCCGCTTTCCGTTACCGGTGGGGACGGATTGCAGGCGCAGTGCCGAGAGGGCGTCGCAGATTCCGGTTTTCAGAATGCCGTGGTCAATTTCCGTCACATCTCCTGCCAACGTGCCTTCGTCGTCAAAAGCATAGCTTGCCACATCGGTGGTGCAGAGGGCGCCCTCATGCATGGTGACCAGATCGGAGCCGACCCGTTCGCCGATATAGGAGGCGCCAAGCGCCCTGTCCTTGACGAACATATCCATCTCCACCCCATGTCCGAAGGCTTCGTGTGCAATCAGACCGGAAACTTCTGGCGTGGTGATGATGTCATATTCTCCCGGAACCACACGGGAAGCGTCTAACATTTTCAGCGTATCTTCTACGTATTCCTTTATTTTGCCGGGGATCTCATCGAAAAGTTCCGGTCCCCTTCTGTCGGAGAGCCCGCGGAAGGCCATCTCGGTGCGTCCGTTCCTGGAAACAATCGGCAGAACCGAAATTTCGGAATACACATAACTCTGTCTAAGGTCACGATGAACGGAGAGGAACATTTTGTTGACATGGGTAGACTGCGCACGAATCCGGCAGTCAATCACCTCTTTGGACAGCGCCATTCCGCTGTCACAGGCCTTTTGCAGCATGGCTACGATCTTGTCCATCGGCGCTTCTTCGGGTAACAGTGCGGTCTCCATTTCGGCGAACAGTTCTGCGGGTTCATCCGGAAGGATCTCCGTTTCGTAGACCTGTGTGCGCGTGGCCTTCAGGACTGCCAGCTGTCTGTTCAGTGCTTCCCGCAGCGTAGCAGCAAGGGCAGTCGGATCGGCTTCCTCTCCACTGGAGGAAGAGGCGGTGGGGTCTTCGACTTCTTTCGTACCGGAAGGAAGCTGAAAAGCATACTCGCTGTAGAGACCGTCTTTGCGTACCCGGACGACGTTCCCTCTCTCGGTCATGATGGTCTCTGTGGCAATCGATTTGGTGTGGGGAGAGAGGCTGATCGCAAAGCCGGGGGAATCGGTCGCAAGAACGGATACATAATCAAAATCCTCCGAAAGCAGCCGGATCAGTTTTTTGAGTACATCCGCCTGCCTGGTTAAATAGGTTGAAAAAGGTGCTTTCATCATTGTTCTCCTTCTATGTTTGATGATGGAAAAGGTTTGTAAAGGTACAATCAATTTAAAATCACTCCAGACCGGTAAAATCAAAGGCCGGAATGAAGGTTTCCTGAGCGGTATCCCCCTCCTGGATAAAGGCATTTTCCACGCCGAGGGAGAGGGCAAAATCCACGATCTCTTCATAATCTCGCTCCGGGAGTTTTCTAAGGAGCTCCGGGTACTGCTTTTGCATGGAGGAGAGAGAAGGCATCGGGGTGTATTGGTTCATGATGCTGAGATAGATCTGATCCCCGAAGGTTTCATAGAGATAGCGAATGACCCTTTTGCTATCTTCTTTGTTTCCGGGAAGACAAAGGTGCCTGACAATCACGCCCCTTCGCATCAGAGGACCTTCGTAGGAAGTCAGATCGTTATACGCTTTGGAGGTCAGAAATCTCTCGTTGCTGGCGCTTTCCTGATCAGGGCGCCTCTCTTGTCTGTCTGTGAAAAGAGGGGGACCCGTCTGCCTCACCATTTCCCGAAGCGCCTCTTTACAATAGGCAAAATAGTCCCCGGCGCCGGAATACTTCTTAGAAAGGAGGGGGGAGACATATTTGCAGTCCGGGAGATAGATATCGATAAGCCCCTCCAGCTTTTGGAGCGAGTCCACGGTTTCATAGCCGCTGGTATTGTAGACGATGGGAATATTAAGCCCCTGCGCCCTGGCAAGGTGCAAGGCGGAAATGACCTGCGGCAGGAAGTGTATAGCGGTGACGAGGTTGATGTTGTGCGCCCCTTCCTCTTGCAGACGCAGGAAGATGTCGGACAACTGCCCGGTGCGCAGAGGCTTCTGCGCTCTTCCGGTGGAGATTTCTCTGTTCTGGCAAAAAACGCAGCGTAAGTTGCAACCGGAGAAAAACACGGCTCCGCTTCCTTTTGTCCCGGAGATACAGGGTTCTTCATAAAAATGCAAAGCCGCTCTGGCGGCCTGGATCTCGCTACCCTCATTGCAAAAGCCCCTCTCGTCCGAGAGACGGTCGACACCGCAAAAACGGGGGCAAAGCATGCAGTGTTGCAGGTCGAATGGATCGAAAAGTTGTTCGTCCAAACCGAATTCACCCAAATGTAATTCACCTAAATGTAATTCACCTAAATGTAATTCACCTAAATGTAATTCATCCAAATATAATTCATCCAAATGTAATTCATCCAAATGGAATTCATCCGAAACGCGGTTGCTCTACCCTTATACAGGGGGAGACATGCGCCCCCGCTCTTCCTTACGGCGGATGCGAAGCTCTTTAAAGAATTGCGTCAGAAGGAGAGAACAGTCTTCCTCCATGAAGCCTCGAAACACCTCCGCCTGGTGGTTGAATCCCCTTTCCTCCACGATGTTCATGACGCTTCCACAGCAGCCCGCCTTCGGATTCATGGCGCCGATGACGATGCGGGGGAGTCTGGCCTGGATAATGGCGCCGGCACACATGGAACAAGGTTCCAGTGTAACATACATGGTACAGGCTTCCAAACGCCAGTCACCGATTTTTCCGGAAGCCTTCTTCATGGCAGTGATTTCTGCATGAGAGAAGGTGGAATGATCCGCATTGCGACGGTTGTAGCCCCGACCGATGATGGTTCCTGCTGCGATTTTTCCTCCCAGATTCTTGGCAAGGGCATTTTTTTCTCCGGGAAGCGCACCGTCATACACAATGACGCAACCGATCGGCACCTCGCCGATCGAGGCGGCCTTCCTTGCCTGTGCGATGGCTTGTGCCATCCATTTTTTCTGCGGTTGAAAGGGTGGAAAGGAGGTAGAAGGTGTCATGGCATGCGGAGGAGGGAAAAGAACCCTCAAAAGATATCCGGGAAATGTCCTCGGATATCGCATTAACAGTACAAAGAGGATCGGCTGCACAGGAAATTTCCGGTAATCCTCAAATCCTACTAAAATACTAGAATTTCAACTGCCATTGTGATACAATGGAACACTATCGAAGGGAACAGGCCAGTCTACATCGGAGGAGTTAAGATTCAGAGGATCGAATCGGAGGCGTCCTTTTCCTGTCTCATCGAGGAGGCGTGAAATTCAAAAAGGGTTGGAATTGAAATTGGAATCCTTTTGTTGCCTGTATAGCATAGCACAAGACGAAAAAAGATCATAGTTTCAGAAGGAGAAAGAGCACATCTCCAAACAGAGAAAGAAATTTACGCAAGCCGGAAAATAAAAGTTAGGCAGTTGGAAAGGGAAAGATGAAAATATCGACAAAAGGGCGCTATGCGCTTCGAGTCATGATTGATTTGGCGCTGCACGATACGGGAGAATATGTGGCGCTTAAGGATATATCCGCCAGACAGGGAATCACGGTCAAATATCTGGAACAGATTGTAACGGCCCTCAATAAGGCAGGGTATCTGCGCAGCATGCGCGGCGTGGGAGGCGGGCACCGCCTGGCAAAACCTGCCAGAGAGTATCGGGTGGGAGATATCCTAAGAACGATGGAAGGGAATTTGACGCCGGTCGAGTGCATCGGGGTAGATGGAGGGTCCATTGAGTGTCCGCGGGCGGATTCATGTCCGACGATTTCTTTTTGGGTCGGACTGGACAAGGTGGTGAACGAATATGTAGACCGTTTCACCTTGCAGGATCTGGCGGATGAGAGCAAGGCTGCAGGAGAATACGATTATTCGATTTAAACGGCATTGGTCTTGACAAAGTTGCAAGCGGCTGGTTATATTGTTTAGGCGAAAGCAGGTGCTTTCGGGCGCAGATGGGTCTTATACAATGAAGACCCGCGAACCGTGTCAGGTCGGGAACGAAGCAGCACTAAGTGGAATACTTCATGTGTTGTAAGTATGCCTATCTGCGTTACCGAAAGCATCTGCTTTTTGTATAATTTGTTGGAAACCAGTTCGTAAAAGGCTCTAATAAAAGATGTTTTATTGAAAAATCTAATAAAAAATTGGCTTGCACAGCGTTTTTTCTTGACAAAAGGAGTGGAAACGAATATAAGTAAAAGTATCGTGCAAACGCACGAGTAAACAAACACTCTAACAGGAGGATTTTGAAATGAACAAGACTGAACTTGTGGCAGCGATTGCTGACAGCACCGAGTTATCTCGTAAGGACGTTGAAGCGGTGGTTAAGTCCTTTACAGAAGTCGTTTCCGATGAACTGAAGAAGAAGGGAAAGGTACAGCTTGTAGGCTTCGGAACTTTTGAAGTTTCTCAGAGAGCGGAGAGAGAAGGCAGAAATCCGCAGACTGGCGCAACCATGAAGATCCCGGCATCCTATGCACCGAGATTCAAGGCTGGCAAGGCTCTTAAGGATCTGGTCAACGAGAAGTAAGAGATTCTGATTTACCGGAGCCTGTGCCTGTGCACAGGTTCCTTTTGTGTCTGCAAAGGATAGGGCCATGAGACTGGACAAATTTCTGAAGGTTTCCAGACTGATCAAAAGAAGGACGGTTGCAAACGAAGCCTGTGACGCAGGAAGAGTTCTTTAAACGGAAGGGTTGCCAGAGCCTCCGCAGAAGTCAAGGCGGGAGACCGCATCACCATCGGTTTCGGCAACAAGGATGTTTCGGTGGAAGTGCTGGACGTGAAGGAAAGCACCCGCAAAGAGGAAGCACAGGAACTGTTCCGGTACTGTTCTTAAACCCGTCTGTTATGTGTTATCGTCATGAATCCGATATATGAGATACCGGTGCGTAAAGCAATCAAAGGCGGAGGGATAGCGTTCTTTACCGAAGGACGAATTCTCACATCCGATGGGTGCGCAAAAGGAACGATGGCGATGCGGAAAGAAGAAAGTAAAATGGCAAGACCCAGAAAGAGGAATCGAAAGGAAAACAGATTCAGTATTTTTTTGGCCGTAATCGTCGTCATTCTTCTAACGACCATGGTTGGCTTTAAAAGCATAGGGTTGAAACAAAAGAGGGACCAGTACCTGGAAGAGCAGACCCAGCTGACCAAGCAGATTCAGAAAGAAGAGGCACGCAGCCAGGAGATTGCAGAATACGAGAAGTATACGCATACGCGAAAATATATAGAGGAAGTGGCAAGGGATAAGCTCGGACTCATCTATGAGGGGGAAATCCTTTTTCGGAACGAATAAGAAGACTTTTTCCGGCAGCACGGAAAAGGTCTTTTGTTTTTGAAGGGTTCCTTGAATCGGAGGGGACAGGAATAGAGAAAGATAATAACAGAGAAAGATAAGAACAGAGAAAGATAAGAACGGAGAAAGATAAGAACAGGAGCGAATTTGGACAGGAAGGAAAGACAGCTGATCGAAGCTGTTCGGGATCAAATGGCAGTCTCTCTTAGCGGGGGACGGAGGAAGAGGGTGATCGCCGCCGTTTCCGGGGGCGCGGATTCCATGTGCCTGCTGGAAATCCTGACGCTTCTGGCACCGCAAATGGGCTTTGATCTGCTGGTAGCGCATGTCAACCACGGGATCCGGGGGAAGGAGGCGGATGAAGATGAGGCCTTCGTCAGGAGACAGTGCGTCTTGCGGAAGCTGCCTTTTTATGTAAAAAAAGAAGACGTGCCGGCGCTTGCGAAGAAAGAGCATCTCAGTGAAGAAGCCGCAGGAAGAAGTGTGAGATATGCGTTCTTTCGTGCACTTTTGCAGAAAGAAGGGGCGGGATGGATTGCGACCGCACACAATCAGGGAGATGCGGCGGAGACTTTTTGTTTCACCTCTGTAGGGGAAGCGGTTTGCAGGGACTTTCCGGAATTGCGGAAGCGGAGGGGGATTTAATCCGTCCGCTGATTCATGTTTCCAGAGGGGAAATTGAACAATTTTTGGAAAAAAGAGGGATCCCTTTTGTAGAGGATGCGACCAATCGGGAGAAGAAATACACCCGCAATCGCATCCGTGGAGAGGTTCTGCCGTTGCTTGAGGCGGAAATCAATCCGCGCACGCAGGAGCATATCCTGCAAACGGCGGCACAGATTGCCTCGGTGCAATCTTATATCCGGGCGCAAGCCAGGAAAATTTATTTGCAGGCGAAGAAAGAAGCGGGCGAAAACGGAGAACGATCTCTGTCACTCTTTCCTTTAGAGAAGGAACCCGACTTTCTGAGGAGAGAGGTCTATCTCCTTGCCCTGGAAGATCTGTTCGGCGACCGGTATTTAGGGAGAAAAGATATCACCAGAAGGCAGCTCGAGGCGGTGGACTTGCTTGGCAGAAGGAAAAGCAGCGCCAAAGAGTTGCAGCTGCCTGCGGGAGTGGCCATCAGGAAGGAGTACGGGGCGCTGCTCTTTTACCGAAGACGGCGGGAAGAAGGGGGCGACCCGTCTTCTCAACAACCAAAAAAGGTGGAAGAAGAGGGACTGAGGCTGGAGACGGAAGCGCTGCGGAAGGGAGAGATGATTCATGCTTCCTTCCACGATTACAGAATCACGGCATACACGGATTTTTCGTATGAAAGAGAAGATTCCGGTCGGTATACGAACTGTTTTGACTATGCTATAATCAAGAGCACTGTTTTCTTCCGATATAGAAAAGAAGGAGATTTTTTTCTCTCAATCAGGGAAGGGAAGCAAGCACAAGGAAATCCGAAAATGGATGACGGACGAGAAGATTCCGGCAAGAATGCGGGACAGAATCCTGCTGATGGCAGACGGCAACCATGTTTTGTGGATACCGGGATACCGCACGGATGCAGAGGTGCTTAAGAGCGCCCGTCAAGCAGGGAGATTCCTGCATATACGGATTGAAAAGGAGATCAATGGCAGAGAAGATCAAGGAACTGATTTCAAGTGAAGAGGTAGATCTGCGCGTCCGGGAACTCGGTGCGGAGATCAGCAAAGATTATGAGGGAAAGACGGTACACATGATCGGCATCCTGAAAGGCGCTTGCTTTTTCATGTGCGGACTGGCAAAGCATATTACGGTTCCGGTGACGATGGATTTCATGTCCGTTTCCAGCTATGGTGGAAACACGGTTTCCAGCGGTATTGTGAAGGTGGTGAAGGATCTGGACGAACAGATCAGCGGGAGAGATGTCCTCATCGTGGAGGATATCATTGATTCGGGAAGAACCCTATCTTATCTGATCAAAATGCTCTCGGACAGGAAGCCGGCAAGCATCCGTCTGGCAACCTTACTGGACAAACCGGACAGACGAGTGGTGCAGGACGTGTCCGTAGATTATTCGGGCTTTTTGATCCCGGATGAGTTTGTCGTGGGTTACGGGCTGGACTTTGACCAGAAATACCGCAATCTGCCCTTTATCGGGACAGTTTCTTTTGAAGAGTGATTTTAGAAGTGGAGATGGAAGGTGAAGAAACAGAGGAATTATACAAGATATCTTCTGATGGCAGTGCTGCTGCTGGTGATCTTAATGGCGATGAGATTCGTGGGGAGCGCTACCGCTCTTTCGAACGCTTATACGGTCGGGCGACTGGAACGTGATTTACAATCGGGGAAGGTGGTGGATGCCGCCCTGACTCCCTATGCGGACACGCCAACCGGTTCAGCGGAGGTATTGCTCAAGGACGGCAGCAGGAAGAAACTTTACGCCACCGACATCAGAGAGGTGGAGAAGCTGCTTCGGAAGAACCATGTGGATCCGCAGATCAATGAGGTGAAGGATGATAACTGGATGTTTTCCATCCTGGTGCCGGGTCTGATCGGGGTGGCGGCGCTGGTGTTCATTGTGATGCTGATCAGCAACAATCAGAATGCACAGAGCGGCAATTCCAGGATGATGAATTTCGGAAGAAGCAGGGCCAGAATTGCGAATCCGGAAGATAATAAAGTGACGCTAAAGGACGTAGCGGGACTTCAGGAAGAGAAGGAACAGCTGGCTGAGATCATAGCCTTTTTGAAATCGCCCGCCAAATTTACACGGGTGGGTGCACGAATTCCGAAGGGCGTCCTGTTGGAAGGATCTCCGGGGACCGGTAAAACACTGCTTGCCAAGGCAATCGCGGGGGAGGCAGGGGTTCCGTTCTTTACCATCTCCGGCTCTGACTTTGTGGAGATGTTCGTAGGCGTTGGAGCATCCAGAGTAAGAGATCTGTTTGCCGATGCCAAGAAAAATGCACCCTGTATCGTTTTTATTGATGAGATTGATGCCGTGGCGCGCCGCAGAGGAACCGGTATGGGAGGCGGCCATGATGAAAGAGAGCAGACGCTGAATCAGTTGCTGGTAGAGATGGACGGCTTCGGCGTGAACGAAGGCATTATTGTTCTGGCAGCGACGAACCGGGTGGACATACTGGATCCTGCGATTCTGCGTCCGGGACGATTTGACCGGAAGATCACGGTCTCCAGACCGGACATTGGAGGCAGAGAAGAAATCCTGCAGGTGCATGCGAGAAACAAGCCGCTCTCGGAAGATGTGGATTTGAAGCAGGTTGCCCAGACGACGGCGGGATTTACGGGGGCGGATCTGGAAAATCTCCTGAACGAAAGTGCCATTCACGCCGCTATGCAAAATCATACTTATATTTCCCAGGCAGACATCCGCAAGGCCTTTGTACAGGTGGGAATCGGAACGGAGAAGCACAGCCGGATTATTTCCGAAGAAGAGAAGAAAATCACCGCCTACCATGAAGCGGGTCATGCCATCCTCTTCCATGTGTTGCCGGATGTCGGGCCGGTGTATACCGTTTCCATCATCCCGACCGGGCTTGGGGCAGCCGGTTACACCATGCCGCTTCCTGAGAAAGACGAAATGTTCGTCACCAGAAGCAAGATGTTAGAGGAAATCATGGTTTCTCTGGGGGGCAGAATTGCGGAAGAGATTATCTTTGGAGACATCACCACGGGCGCTTCCAGCGATATCCAAAAGGCAACCAAACAGGCGCACAATATGGTGACACGTTATGGAATGAGCCTGAAGATCGGAACGGTCAACTACGATGATCAGGAAGAAGACGTCTTCATCGGTTACGAGATCGGCCACGCTAAGAAAAATTCCGAACTCGTACAGGGACAGATCGATCAGGAAGTGAAGAATATCATTGATGCCTGCTATCATAAGGCAAAAGAGCTGATCCTGGAATACGAAGACGTTTTGCACAAGAGCGCAGAGCTGCTCCTGGAAAAAGAAAAGATTGGCAGAGAAGAATTCGAAGCCCTCTTTGAGGGACACGAGGAAAAATTACAGGCTTCGGAAATGATTCCCAAGGCTTGATCGCCCGGGGACCAGAATCTTGGTAAAACTGCATAAAAATAAATAGTGCAATTTGTAAAATTTATACAGGCTGCGTATTTACGTCTTGGGAGAGGAATGATAGTATACTAATTGTAACCCCCCAATACATTATATTTTTTGCTATACCCCATAAGTAAGAAATACCTTCTCAGAAAAGAGCAGCCCCTCCCTAAGGCTGCTTTTTTCATACCTCTCAGGGAGGGCGAAAGACTTACAGACAGGTGACTTTATGCCCAATTCCTATCAGCTTTTTCACGACCAGACTTTGGATTATATTCATCCCCTTCAACCGCTCCCGGAGGGAGAGGTGACCATCTCGCTAAGCGCGGAGAGCAACCAGATTGCAAGTGCGGTGCTCGTATATGAGAAAGAAGAGTACCCCATGAGCTTTGAGGGGACTTTTGGAAGCTTTGATTTCTATCATGCCACCGTCAGGCTTGGAACGGAACGGGCAGGATATTCTTTTCGTGTTCAATTTCATGACGGCGCCATCAGGGGATATGACAGGAGCGGCCTGTTTTTCGAAAAAGGACAGGATCATTCTCAGAGACGTTTTTTCCTGACACCCGGACTATCTACCCCGGATTGGGCGAAGGGCGCCGTGATGTATCAGATCCTGGTGGACCGTTTCTGCAACGGAGATCCCTCCAGTGACGTACTGAGCGATGAATATGCCTATGGCGGGAGACATGTGCGAAGGGTGGACGACTGGAACCGTGTGCCGGATCCGCTTTCTGATTTTAATGAATTCTATGGAGGGGATCTGCAGGGGGTGATCAATAAGCTGGACTACCTGCAGGACCTGGGGATTGACGCCATCTATTTCAATCCGATCTTTGTTTCGCCTTCGAGCCATAAATATGACATTCAGGACTATGATCACATTGATCCGCATTTGGCAGGATCGTTTCCGATCGGGGCAAGCTCTTAGACCCGGACGATCAGGACAACCGGAATGCAACCAGATATATCGACCGGGTGACGAACAGGGAAAATCTGGAGGCGAGCGACAAGCTGTTTATTGAGCTGGTAGAAAAGGCGCATGAGAGAGGAATCAGAGTCATTCTGGACGGTGTTTTCAATCACTGCGGCTCTTTTAACAAATGGCTGGATAAAGAGAGAATCTATGAAGGCAGGGCAGATTATCCGCACGGGGCTTATGTGGCGCAGGACTCGCCCTATCATGACTATTTTTCTTTTCATAAGCAGTCATGGCCCTATAATGGCAGCTATGAAGGTTGGTGGGGATACGACACGCTGCCGAAGCTGAACTATGAGGGCAGCGAGAAGCTCTGCAATTATATCCTTGAAATTGCCAAAAAAATGGGTATCCCCTCCCTTTAATGCAGACGGGTGGAGGTTGGATGTGGCGGCTGATTTGGGACATTCGCCGGCATTTAATCATGAATTCTGGAGAAGATTCCGCAAGGCGGTCAAGGAGGCCAATCCGGAGGCGATTATCCTGGCGGAGCAGTACGGGGAATCGAAGCCCTGGCTTTTGGGAGATCAGTGGGACACGGTCATGAACTACGATGCGTTTATGGAACCGGTTACCTATTTCCTGACCGGAATGGAAAAGCACTCGGACGAGTACCATCCGGAATTGGAGGGAAACGGGGATCAGTTCTGGCGGTCTCTTCTGTCCGAAATAGAAAAGAATTTCACAGTTCCTTCCCTTTATACTGCCATGAATGAATTGTCCAATCATGATCATTCCCGTTTTTTAACCAGGACAAACCATCTGGTGGGGAGAAGTGCCGAGCTGACGCCTCAGGCAGCTTCTCGCAGTGTACGGATGGACATTTTGCGACAGGCGGTGCTCATGCAGTTCACTCTGCCGGGCGCGCCGACCATTTACTACGGAGACGAAGCGGGTTTATGCGGCTTTACTGACCCGGATAATCGCAGAACGTACCCTTGGGGGAAGGAAGACCACGAACTGATCGCCTATCACAAAGAGTTGATTCGGATCCATAAGGAAGTTGCCGAGCTCATGAACGGCTCACTTCGGATTGTACACTCGGAAGGCGCATTGATTGCCTATGGCAGGTTCACGAGGGCAGGCGCATCGCTGATCGTGATCAATCGGAATTCGTATGCACTCACCAGAGATATGTTTGTAAAAATGCTGGGAGTTCCTACGGAATGCATCATGAGAAGGCTGATCATTTCGACAAAGGATGGCTATAGAAGCGAACCGGTGAAGGAGCAGGTGAGCGACGGACTCCTGACGCTTCAGATTCCTGCTATGTCAGCCCAGATTCTCCGTTACAGCAGTGTGGACCATCTGACGGCGGAGGAGTTCTGGAAGAAGAACCAGATCCACTTTGGGGAAGAGGTCCCCTTCCCCGGGAGCCGAGTAGGATAAATCTTGTACACAACTAGGGAAGAGAACCCTTTCCCCGAACGCTAGGCAGGATAAAATCTTGTACACAATCGGGTAAGAGAACCTCTTCCCCGGACTCTAGGTGGGATAAAATCTTGTACACAACCGGGTAAGAGGGTATAATAAAAACGCAATAGAAACCGGAAATGGTTTCCGGAGGGAACTGGAAGATCAGGTTTCCGGAAGGAACTGGGAGAAAGGAAGGTATCGATATGCCCTTAGTTACATCTACAGAAATGTTCAAAAAAGCATACAATGGAGGATACGCTGTCGGCGCATTCAATATCAACAATATGGAGATCGTTCAGGCGATTACCGAAGCGGCGAGCGAACTTCATTCCCCGGTTATTCTACAGGCTTCACAGGGGGCGAGGAAATATGCGAACTCTGTTTACTTGAGAAAATTGGTGGAAGCGGCAGTAGAGCTGTGTGATATTCCGATCGTACTGCATCTGGACCATGGCGCAGATTTTGACGTTTGCAAAGACTGCGTAGATAACGGCTTTACTTCTGTCATGATTGATTATTCCAGCCATTCTTTTGAGGACAATATTGCAGAATCCAAGAAAGTGGCGGAATATGCGCATGCTCATGGCGTAGTGGTAGAGGCTGAGCTAGGGACGCTTGCCGGAATCGAAGATGCGGTCAGTGTGGATGCGGAAAAGGCAATGTTTACCGATCCGGATCAGGTAGAGGAATTTGTTCACAAGACCGGAGTGGATTCTCTGGCAATTGCCATCGGAACCAGCCATGGTGCTTATAAATTCAAACCTGGCACCGATCCGAAGCTTCGTCTGGATATTCTGGAAGAGGTCAAGAAACGTTTGCCCGGCTTCCCGATTGTTCTGCACGGATCTTCCTCCGTACCGCAGGAATATGTGAAGATCATCAATGCCAATGGCGGACAGTTGAAGGATGCCATCGGTATTCCGGAAGAACAGCTTAGAGAAGCGGCGAAGAGCGCAGTTTGCAAAATCAACATTGATTCGGATCTGCGTCTGGGTATGACAGCGGGAATCCGTCAGCATTTTGCGGAGCATCCCGATCATTTTGATCCCAGACAGTATCTCGGAGACGGCAGACAATACGTGAAGGATATCGTTCATCACAAAATTGTAGAAGTTCTTGGATCGGACGGAAAAGCTTAACAAGGAGTTGGCCCCGGACAACAACCGGGGCCGTTTTCAAATGCATAATGAATTAACCCGCAAAGACATTGCGGATATGGAAGCAGAAATCGAACATCGCAAGATCGTCGTGCGTAAAGAGCTTTTGGAACATGTGAAAGAAGCGCGGGCGCAGGGCGATCTTAGCGAGAATTTTGAATATTACGCCGCCAAAAAAGCCAAGAATGAAAATGAAAGCCGGATTCGCTTTCTGGAGCGTATGATCAAGACCGCACGGGTGATTGAAGACCATACTGCTAAAGAAGAAGCAGGTATGAACAAGACGGTGAAAGTGCGGATCTGCGAGATTGGTGCAGAAGACGGAAATGAGGAGACGTATAAAATCGTCACCACCATGCGAGGAGATTCCTTGAAGGGACTAATCAGCATTGAATCGCCCCTGGGAAAGGCATTGATCGGACACAAGGCAGGGGACCGCGTACGCGTGAGCGTCAGTCCGGATTACAGCTACGAAGCAGTGATTTTATCGGTAGAAGACACGGGACTCAGTGAAACGGATGCGCTGAGAAATTATTAAAGATGTCAAAAGAGCAAAAAGAAGCGCCGAAAATCGAAGAAAAATCGAATCCGAAAAACAATCCGAAGGTCGAAGTGAAAGCGGAATCGAAGCTGAATTCCAAGGCGAATTCGACAACGGGATCGAAGCCGGATGCAAAGCCGGATTCCAAGGCGAATTCGAAAGCGGGATCGAAGCCGGAAGCAAAGCCGGATTCTAAGGCAAATTCGAAAGCGGAATCGAAGCCGGAAGCAAAGCCGGATTCCAAGGCGAATTCGAAAACGGGATCGACAACAGAAACAACGCCGGATGCAAAAGCAAAAACAGATTTGAAAACCGAAGAGAAGGATGCGGGAGTTCATGTGGCATCCAATCTGGGATTTGCAGGCGATCCGGGCAAGCAGAAAAGACTGTTTCGCAGGATTGTTTATACATTGGAAGTGGTGGTGCTCCTTACAGCAGCGATCGTGCTGTTTCTTTTGACCAAGGTGGAGCGGATCCACCATGCCACCATCAAGGAAGAACAGCTGGTGAAAGACAGCGTGAGCCAGACGGTGCAGGAATCGGCGCAAAGCGGATCAATGCGAAAATATACGACGATTGCTTTTTTTGGCGTAGACACCAGAAAGGGAGAGCTGGAATCCAATACACGAACCGATTCCATTATTTTGGTTTCCATCAACCAGGATACGGGAAAGGTTCGCATGGCTTCCGTATACAGGGATACCTTTCTGAACACAGGAAACGGTTTTTACAACAAGGCGAATTCTGCCTATTCAAACGGCGGCCCGGAGCAGGCGCTTCGGATGCTGAATATGAATTTGGATCTGAACGTAACGGACTTTGTGACGGTCGGTTTTGGCGCCCTGGCGGATACCATTGACGCGCTGGGCGGCGTGGACGTGGATGTAGAAGAGGCGGAAATCAAATACCTCAACGACTACGGCACGATCATGGGCAAACAGCAGAAACGGGAGTTTGTACCGGTGACGGAGCCGGGGATGCAGACGTTAGACGGCTTACAGGCAACGGCCTATTGCCGGATTCGTTACACGGCAGGAGACGATTATAGAAGGACGGAGAGACAGAGACTGGTCCTTTCTAAGATGTTTGAAAAAGCAAGACGCGCCACTCCTGCACAGCTCAATACCATTGCCAACAGTGTCTTTGGAGAAATGTACACCTCACTGACTCTGTCCGAGCTTCTGTCCTATGTGGCGGATGCAGGAAAGTACAGCATTGTCGGGCAGACGGGATTTCCGGATGAGGAACACAGAGAGGGGAAGAACATCCGGGCCAAGGGCAGCGTGGTGGTCCCGGAAACGCTTTACGAGGCGGTCATACAGTTGCACAGTTTTCTGTATGAAGACGAATCCTATGCGCCCTCGAATGAGGTGCAGGAGATCAGTGACGCCATTGAAGAAGCGGCAGGTGGGAAGAAGACCCCCGCGGAGACCACAGTGACAACACCAAGGGTGAAACCGAAGGAAAGCACAACCCAAACACCACAGACGCCGCAAACACAGCCTTCTCTTCCGCAGGGAGATCCTGCGGCGCAGATCAAGGCGATGCAAGAAGCGGGATATCGTTTTGATGCGGCAAGCGGACAATGGATTCATGGTGCCACAGGGCTTCCTTACGGAGTAACGGCACCGCAGACACCACAGACGCCACAGATCCCGCAAACGCCGCAGACCCCGCAAACACCACAGACGCCGCAGGCGACACCATCACCGCAGGTGCCACAAGCTACGCAAACACAGGAACAGCCCGCAGCGACGCCGTGAGAAGGACCAACAAGCATCTCCCCGGGCGATAGAATTTAACCGCAGGGGACCAGGACGAACAACAGGAGAACGACATGGTAAATGTACAGCAGATTGGAGAAGATACTTACTGGGCAGGCTCCAGCGACAGAAGACTGAGCAGATTTGAAAATCTGTTTCCTCTGCCGCATGGTGTTTCTTATAACTGCTATCTGATTCGGGATGAAAAGACTGCCCTGCTCGATACGGCGGATGTCACGGTAAAGAGCCAGTTTATGGAAAACATCGTGGCTGCTTTGCAGGGAAGAAAGCTGGACTATCTGGTTCTGCATCATGTGGAACCGGATCATTGCTCACAGGTACAGGCGGTTTTAGATGTCTATCCGGATGTGACGCTGGTGGGAAATGAAAAAACGTTTCGCATTCTGGACCAGTTTTTCACTGGAACGAAAAATTGTGCCAGGAAGACAGTGGCAGACGGCGATGTACTAGAGCTGGGGAAGCATAAGCTCCAGTTTGTGTTGACGCCGATGCTGCACTGGCCGGAAACCATGATGAGTTTTGATGCAGTCACCGGTGCGCTTTTCTCAGGAGATGTGTTCGGAACCTTCGGCGCTGTGGATACCGGCATTTTTGCAGATGAGTGCGACTTTAAAACGGTCTTTCTGGATGACAGCAGACGCTATTATGCAAATATTGTCGGCAAATACGGCGTGCAGGCGCAGGCGGGACTGAAAAAAACGGCAGGACTGGACATCCGTATGATTTGTCCGCTGCACGGTCCGGTGTGGCGCAGCAATATTGATTGGATCCTCCAAAAATATCAGAAGTGGACGACCTGGACGCCGGAGGAAGAGGGATATACCATTGTTTACGGCTCCATGTACGGACATACCGCTTCTGCAGCGGAAGCCACAGCGGCCTATATCCAGAAGAAAAGCGGAAAACCGGTTCGCGTCTATGATGTATCCGAGACGCACACCTCGTATTTGATTTCGGAAATCTGGCGCTTCTCCAGGGTCCTGCTCTTCTGCCCGACCTATAATGGGGGAATCTATCCGGAGATGGAGGCGCTGGTCCGGGATATCATCGCGCTCGGTGTGCAGAATAGAATCTTCGGTTTGGCGGAGAATGGTTCCTGGGCGCCCCAGGCAGGTAAAAAGATACAGAAAGAACTGGAAGCCTTAAAAAACTGCAAGGTGGCAGAAGATATTCTCAGCTTCAAGGGGGCTCTCCACGAGGCGGATGAGGAGAGGATGCAGGCGTGGGCAGACGCTGTGATGAGCGCTACCCTTTCCTAAGGATTCCTGGTTTTACAGGGCATCAATTGGATGATCCCTGCCTTTGTGATACAAGAAAAGCGGTGATTCTGTACTCCTCAGATGTGCAAACGCTTTTTTGACCACCTGATTGGATTGTGATATATTAGACTATTAGTGACACGTTTGAATGGAGGGCAGATTCTTTCATGGAGCAACTGAAGGTATATATGCTGGGTGGATTTCGTATGTCGTATGACGGGAGAGAGATTGCGCTCGGTCGGAATACGACAGCTAAATTCGTCCAGCTTTTGCAACTCATCTGGCTGAGTGGCAGCGAGGGGGTAACCAAGGATCGTTTGATGCACACGCTTTACGAAGGGGAAGAGCGTGCCAACATGAACAACAGCATGAACAATTTGATCTACCAAATGCGCAGGCAGATGGTTCGTGCCGGGCTTCCTGAGATGGATTATATCATTAAGAAACAGGGAGCTTATTATCCGGATCCTAAGGTGTCGATGACCCTGGATGTCGATGAATTTAAGAAGCTGGTTGCAAGCGCAGGAGAGGCGGGCAGTGAGTCCGAGCGGTTTGTTCTGTATTCCCAGGCGTTTGAACTCTTTCAGGGAACACTGTTGCCGGAGCTCTCCACGGAAATCTGGGTGATTACCAGAAACGTTGCCATCCAGGATTTGTTTGATGAAACGGCAGAATGGTTGGGAGGCTACCTGAAGGAGAAGGGAGACTACCAGCAGATGCTTCAGATTTACCAGCGGGCTTCGGATTATTTTCCGGATCGCGACTGGCAGGTCGGTCAGATCGAGGCTTTGATTTATCAGGGGAACTTCAAAGAGGCGTATCGCCTTTATGACAAAACGGTACGCTATTATGAAGAAGAGCTGGGCATTACGGCCTCACAGAAGTTATTAGACTGCTATCAGGTCATTCGAGAGAAATTAAATTCGGAGCCGGGGCGGATCAGTGAGATTCAGGATGACCTGTTGCAGACCAGGCGGGTGGTGGAAGCCGGTCAGGATGCAGGCGCCTATGATTGCTCCTACCCCAGTTTTATAGATGCTTATCATATTTTGAGCAGGAACATGGAGCGGAGCGGAGATTCCGTTTTCATGATGCTTTGTACGCTTGTGGATTATGAGGGGAAGCTCATCCGCAATGAGGAAAAGAGAAACGGAAGATCGGAAGCGCTGGCTTCCGCCATCCATCTTTCTTTAAGACAGGGAGATGTTTTTTGCAAATACAATGCCTCCCAGTATCTGGTGCTTTTAACGGGAACCAGTAGAGAAGACTGCGATACGGTATACCGCAGAATTGAGAACAAACTAAAGGATCTGGCCGGAAACCGGGCGGAGATGAAGTATAGCGTGGTTTCTTTGGCGGAACTCAAACAGCCTGCATAAGGCTATTCTTGAAGTAGAACAGGGAACGATTCTGCAGACGGAAGTGAAAAGCGCGCGCGTACTGACTGCGGGTGCTTTTTCTGCTCTTATGCCGAAGAATTCTTTGGGAGAACACAGATGAACAACAATTCAAATGCAAGCAATTCCAATCGATCCGGGGACGAAGGTGGCGGGAGAAACGGACGCCCGCAGACGCTTTTATTTATGGTCATCGCCGCTCTGATCATGATGATGGTGATGTCCTACATGACCAAGGTGTTCAGCGGAAAAAACAGCGAGAGAGAAATCACCTACGACCAGTTTGTCCATTTGCTGGACCATCATTACGTTTCTGCAGTCACGATGCAGGAAGATAAACTGTCGGTAAACCGAAGAAAAACGTGAAGGATCCGGATCTTTTACAAAACAAAGAGAAGGGGACCTTGACCGAGAGTCAAAAGAAGCTTTTGGATCTGAAAGAGCAGATCAATAAGGGAGAACTGAAGGGGTTGGTCACCGGCGTGGCGGAGGATGAGACGACGCTCACGGGAAGATGTCTGAAAGAGGGCATTCAGGTGCAGAGAAAGGTACCGGACTCCTCCTCGGCGATCCTTAATTTTTTTGCCGTCTATGTTCTGCCCATCCTTCTCATGTGGGGACTGTTGACCCTGCTGTTCCGCAGAATGGGGAAAAATAGTCCTTTTTCTGTGGGGAGAAGCAATGCAAAGGTTTATGTGCAAAAAGAAACGGGTGTTACCTTCAAGGACGTAGCCGGAGAAGACGAAGCCAAGGAATCGCTGGTAGAGGTGGTGGATTTTCTCCACAATCCGGGAAAATATGGAAAAATCGGTGCGAAACTTCCCAAGGGAGCGCTCTTAGTAGGGCCTCCCGGAACAGGGAAAACGCTCTTAGCCAAGGCGGTTGCCGGAGAGGCACATGTTCCGTTTTTTTCTCTGGCAGGCTCCGATTTTATCGAACTTTATGTAGGAGTCGGTGCCAGTCGCGTAAGAGATCTGTTTAAAGAGGCGACCAAAAACGCTCCCTGTATCATCTTTATTGACGAAATTGATGCAATTGGCAGGAGCAGGGATTCGAAATACGGCGGAGGGAATGAAGAAAGGGAACAGACCCTGAACCAGCTTCTATCCGAAATGGACGGTTTCGATTCCTCGAAGGGCGTGTTGATTTTAGGTGCGACCAACCGTCCGGAAATTCTCGACAAGGCGCTGCTTCGACCGGGAAGATTTGATCGCAGGATCATCGTTGATAAACCGGATCTCAAAGGAAGAGAAGAGATTTTACGGGTGCACGCCAGGGACGTCAAGATGGACCAGACGGTCGATCTGAAAGCGATTGCGCTGGCAACCAGCGGGGCGGTCGGAAGTGATCTGGCCAACATGATCAATGAGGCAGCCATCAATGCGGTCAAGGCAAAGCGGGAATATGTCTGCCAGAAGGATTTGATGGATGCGGTCGAACAGGTTCTGGTCGGCAAGGAGAAGAAGGACCGAATCCTGAGCAAGGAAGAGAGGAAGATCGTATCCTATCACGAGATCGGGCATGCACTGATTGCGGCGGTGCAAAAGAACACGGAGCCGGTGCAGAAAATCACCATTGTCCCCAGAACCATGGGGGCGCTCGGCTATGTGATGCAGGTGCCGGAGGATGAAAAATTTTTAAAGACGCAGGTAGAGCTGCACGATGAAATCGTGGTCACTCTGGGCGGACGAGCGGCGGAAGAGCTGATCTTCAACACCGTGACAACGGGCGCAGAGAATGATATTGAGAAAGCAACCGCCATTGCCAGAAACATGGTCACTCTTTACGGGATGAGCAAACGGTTTGGACTCATGCAACTGGAATCCATCAGAAACCGTTATCTGGATGGGGTTCGGGATCTCACCTGCTCGGATGAGACGGCGACCGGCATTGATGAAGAAGTCAGAAAGATTCTGGACGAATGCTATGCGGAAGCGAAGGGAATCATCTCGAAGCATCTGGATACCATGGACCGGTTGGCGCAGTATCTGATCGAAAACGAAACCATTACCGGTGCGGAATTCATGCGGATCTTCCGCGAGGTGGAACATCTGTCACAGCCGCAGGAGGACCGGGAGACGGCCTCCAGAATTTTCGCCGTACGAGAAGAAAGCAGACAGGTCGGCGAGAACATTCCGGTAAAAGGGGAAGCGGAAGACGCTCAGACGGCTCCCGAAAAAAATGCGGAACAGGCGGCAGATAGAGACCTAAGAGAGGCGCCTGAGAAGGAACCACTTCAGAAGGACTTGCAGGAAACTCCGGGAGGAGGGAACGAACGAGTCACTTCAGAAGGACTTAAAGGGGACTCTGGAGGAAGGAACGAAAGAGCCGTTCAAAACAGGACTTGCAGGAGACTTCGGAGACGGAAGGGGGAAGGTTTTCCCGCCGGAAAGATCTATTTGAATAAAGGAGATTGGAACCGCCAGCACAGGCGCAGCGAGAAGGGATGAGTACGGATTTTAAGATCAAGGAGGAACTGAAGAAGCTGCCTCATAAGCCCGGGGTATACCTGATGAGGGATGCCGATGATACGATCATGTATGTGGGCAAGGCGGTGGATCTGCACAAGCGGGTACAGTCCTATTTCCGTACCAGAATCGTGGGAAGAGGTCCGCAGATTGAGCAGATGGTTTCGCTCGTCGCAAGGTTCGAATATATCGTGACCGATTCCGAAATGGAAGCGCTGGTTTTGGAAAACAACCTGATCAAGGAAAACCGGCCTCGCTACAACACGATGCTCAAGGACGACAAAACCTATCCGTTTATCAAGGTGACCGTTTCCGAGGAGTATCCGAGGATTCTTTTTTCGAGGCTGATGAAAAAGGACAAGGCCAGGTATTTCGGACCTTTTCCCTCTGCCGATGCGGTACGGGAAGCCATCGAGTTGGTGAACAAGCTGATGGGACTAAGAACCTGCAACCGGGTGCTGCCCAGAGACATCGGAAAGGACAGACCCTGTTTGAATTATCACATGGGGTATTGCACGGCACCCTGTGCCGCCGGGAAAATCACGAAGGAAGAATATGGCGACCGTGTCGAGAAGGCCATCGATTTTCTAAGCGGAAATTACAGTGCGGTCATCGAAGACCTGACGAAAAAGATGGAACAGGCTTCGCAGGAGATGCGCTTTGAGGATGCGGCAAAATACAGGGATAGGCGGAACAGCGTCCGGGTGATTGAACAGAAGCAGAAGATGACGGATGCCGATATGGAAGACAGGGATATTATTGCGCTTGCCAAAGAAGAGCAGGATGTCGTCGTGCAGGTGTTCTTTGTCAGAGAAGGCAAAATCATCGGGAGAGAGCATTATTACATGAAGGATCAGGGCGTCTTCGACGACGAAGCCGGCGGCTCTTCTGCCGTCCTGCAAAACTTCGTCAAGCAGTTTTACGGGGGAACGCCCTTTGTGCCAAGGGAACTTTTGCTACAGGAAAAGATTCCGGATCAGGACATGATCGAGAAATGGCTTAGCGAGCGCAGGGGTTCCAGAGTGCATCTCTTCGTTCCCGAGAGAGGTACGAACAAAAGACTGATGGAACTGGCTTCCCAGAACGCTTCTCTCATCCTTTCCCAGGATAAAGAACGGCTGAAACGGGAGGAGGGCAGGACCATCGGCGCAGTCAAAGAGATCGCCAAACTGTTAGATCTCCGGAAATTGCAGCGGATGGAGGCCTTTGATATTTCGAATATATCCGGTTTTGCAAATGTGGGCTCCATGGTGGTCTTTGAGGGAGGAAAGCCCAAGCGAAGCGATTACCGCAAGTTTCGGATTCAAACCGTTGCCGGTCCCGATGACTATGCCTGCATGAAGGAAGTCATTGAAAGGAGATTCACACACGGCCTCCGGAAACAGGACAGTTTTTCCAAATTTCCGGATCTGCTGCTGATGGATGGCGGCAGAGGACAGGTGAATATTGCGCTACAGGTGCTTCGTGAACTTAATATTTCCGTGCCGGTTTGCGGTATGGTGAAGGATGACAATCACCGTACGAGGGGGCTCTATTACCACAATGTAGAACTGCCGATCGATACCAGGTCGGAGGGCTTTCAGTTGATCACGCGGATTCAGGATGAAGCCCATCGTTTTGCCATCGAATATCACCGCTCTCTCCGGTCCAAGGCGCAGGTCCATTCCACCCTGGACGAGATACCGGGGGTTGGTCCTGCCAGAAGAAAAGCGCTGATGCGGCATTTTGCATCCATTGAGGAACTGAGGGAGGCGACGCCTGAAAAAATTGCAGAGGTGCCGGAAATCCCGGAAAACCAGGCAAAGGCCATCTATGAATTTTTTCACAAGGAAGCGAAGACCAAATAGAAAGAAGAGGGACAGCAAGGGATGGAAAGCGTAAAATTAGAGGAAGTTGTCAAAAAAATGAAGTTCGAGCTGCTGACGCCGAATGTAGACTTTTCCGAGACGGAGATCAGGCAGTGCGATATCAACCGGCCCGCTCTGCAGTTGACCGGTTACTTCGAGCATGACGATGCGAGCCGCATGCAGATCATCGGCATGGTGGAATATTCCTACATGTCGCACATGACGCAGAAACAAAAGGACACACACTTCCAGAAGCTCCTTGACAGGGGGATCCCCTGCATTGTCTTTTGCAGGAATCTGCAGCCCGACCAGAGTTTCATTGATTTGGCGACCAATGCAAATGTACCGCTGTTTATCACGCCGCATCCGACTTCCCAGGTAATGGCGGAGGTGATTCGGTGGCTGAATGTACGCCTGGCTCCCTGCATCCGCATCCACGGCGTTCTTTGTGACGTATACGGTGAAGGACTTCTGATCACGGGAGAGAGCGGGATCGGAAAGTCGGAGGCGGCGCTGGAGCTGATTAAGAGGGGACATCGTCTGGTGTCGGATGACGTGGTGGAAATTCGGAAGGTCAGCGGAGACACCCTGATCGGCTCTGCACCGGAGATCACCAAGCACTTTATTGAACTGCGAGGCATCGGCATTATTGATGTGAAGACGTTGTTCGGTGTATCCAGTGTGCGTGATACTTCTTCCATTGATCTTGTGATCCGTCTGGAGGAATGGGACAGAGATAAGGATTACGACCGCTTCGGTTTAGAGGAGCACTATACGGAATACCTGGGAAAAAAAATCATCTGCCACGATATTCCGATTCGTCCGGGAAGAAACCTGGCGATCATTTGCGAGGCAGCCGCGGTCAACCATCGACAGAAGAAGATGGGCTATAATGCCGCGCAGGAATTATACAACCGTGTACAGAATACGATGAAGCTGAGTCAGAATCGGGAGGAAGCACCGAAGGCAAGTGAAACCGATGTGACCCAGAAAGCAGCCGAGGCGGATAAGGCGGAAGCATGAGGCAGAGGCTGGAAGGGGAAATCAAAAAGCGTTTGCAGCTCCTTTGCGAAGGAGAAGATCTGCGTTTCGATGAACCCATGAGAGGACATACTTCCTTCCGGGTAGGAGGGGAGGCGGATGCATGGATTTTGGTGCAAGACGCTTCTAAGGCAAAAGAACTGCTCATTTTCTTAGAAAAAGAGAAAGTTCCCTACTTCATCACCGGCAACGGTACGAACCTGCTGGTAGCCGATCAGGGGTATCGGGGAGTGATCCTCTGCACGGCAGGGCAGAGAGAACCGATTCGAGTGGTAGAGGACAGGATTCTGGCTCCGGCGGGGGCTCCGCTTGCAGCCATTGCGCAGGAGGCTCTCAAGGCATCTCTGAGCGGTTTGGAAGGAGCAGCGGGGATTCCGGGAAGTCTGGGTGGCGCCCTGTACATGAATGCAGGCGCCTATGACTTTGAAATGAAGGAAGTCACGGAGCAGGTCAGTGCCCTTCAGATTGGGACATCCACATCCTCCCATCCGTCCGGGGAAGCAGAAGGAAGGGAAGGCGGCGAAACAGAGAGAGAAAGAGTCCGGCAGGTGCAATTGTCCGGAAGCGAGATGGCTTTCGGTTATCGAAGCAGCATTGCCAGGAAACAGAAACTGTTTTTTATCTCTGCAAAATTAAGACTGACGCCGGGAAAGCCGGAAGAAATACGGGCCAAAATGGAGGAGCTTGCCTTGCGCAGAAAACAGAAACAGCCGCTGGAATTTGCCAGTGCCGGAAGTACCTTCAAGAGACCGGCAGGCAGTTTTGCCGGAAAGCTGATTGAGGAAGCGGGCCTTAAAGGGTTTCGAATCGGAGAGGCACAGGTATCGGAGAAACATTGCGGTTTTGTGATCAACCGGGGCGGAGCGAGCGCAGATGAAATCATGCAGGTCATCCTTGCGGTGACAGAGAGAGTTGAAGAAAAAACAGGGATCAGACTGGAGACGGAGGTGATCCCTCTCGGATTTTAAACCGCAGAGCCTTTTGGGAGCGGGAAACAGACGCAGCGGTTGGGAACAGCCACGCAGACAGGAGAACAGGATGGAAGCCGGAAAAAAGGATATGAGAATCGTAATCGTTACCGGAATGAGCGGAGGCGGAAAGTCGACCGCCATTCGGATGCTGGAAGATGTGGGATTCTACTGTGTCGACAATCTTCCGGTTTCTTTGATTGAAATTCGTGGAGCTGATCAGTCTGCCGGACAGCGAGATCACCAAGGTGGTGATCGGCGTGGATGTACGGACCGATCAAAAATTTGAAGATGCGGAGTACGCCATCCAGGCACTGAAAGAACATGGATATCCGGTGGAGATTCTTTTCATGGATGCCTCGGACGCTGCCTTGATTAAAAGGTATAAGGAAACGAGGAGGATCCACCCGCTGGCACAGCCCGGTGACCCGGTACAGGACGGAATCGTCAGAGAACGGAAGATTCTGGAAGGTACCAAAGAGAGGGCGGACTATGTCATTGACACTTCCCAGCTGTTAACCAGGGAGCTGCGGGAGGAACTGGACCGGATTTTTGTCAAGGATTTAAAATACAATTCGTTAATGATCACGATGCTCTCCTTCGGCTTCAAGTATGGCATTCCGCAGGACGCCGACCTGGTTTTTGACGTCCGTTTTTTACCCAATCCGTTTTATATCGATGCGCTCAAACATTTGACGGGCAATGACCGGCCGGTGAGAGACTATGTCATGGGATTTCCGGAATGCGGAATGTTCATTGATAAGTGCAGCGATCTTCTCTCCTTCCTGATCCCGGGATATATTACGGAGGGGGAAGCATCAGCTGGTGGTCGGCATCGGATGTACCGGCGGGCAACACAGGAGTGTAACGATTGCGAATGCCCTGTATGAGAGGCTGAAGAATGCCGGAGACTATGGCATCAAGATTGCGCATCGGGATTGTAATCCAATCAGGACAAACACTGAAGGGGAATGAAGGGAAGGGATTTCATCAGAAACGAAGCCCCTTCAAGCAGGAAGAGAACGGATGAGATCATGTCATTTTCAGAGGAAGTCAAGCAGGAGCTGATCGGCAAGCTCCCCTCCTCCCGCCATTGTCAGCTGTCGGCAGCAGCGGCGCTGCTCCATCACTGCGGGCTGGTGCAGGAGATAGAAGGGGAGCCTGTGCTCTACCTGCGTACAGACCGCAGAGAGCAGGCGCAAAAGCTCTTTACAATATTGAGAAAAACTCTTAGAATAGAGAGAGATTTTTCAAGAGAAGAAGAAAAACTAAGAGTTCGGGGACGCATTTACTTTAGGGCAGGAATCGCATCGCAGGATGTGAGAAGAATCCTGACCGCACTGGAAGAAACACGGGATTCCACAGGGGCGGAGCCTGCTGCTTTGGGCGGGAAGATCTGCTGTAAACGCACTTATTTGCGAGAAACATTCTTATGCATTGGTTCTGTATCTGATCCTAAGAAGGGTTATCATCTGGAATTCGACTGCGCTTCTGAGGAACAGACTTTTTTTTTTTACGGAAACTGATGGAAAGCTTTGATATTCATGCGAAAACTTTAAAGCGCAAGAGATATCAGGTGGTCTATATCAAGGAGGGAGAGGAAATCGCAGCCTTACTCAATGTAATGGAAGCGCATGTTTCTCTGATGGCCTTTGAAAATATGCGGATTTACCGTGATATGCGGAATGCAGTCAACAGAAAGGTGAATTGTGAAGCGGCCAATATCTCCAAGACGGCCAGAACCGCCGCCATTCAGGTGGAGAAGATCAGACAGCTGGAGGAAAGAGGGCGGTTAAAGTCGTTAGAAGAAGGATTAAGGGAGGCGGCAGAAGCCAGGCTTCGGTATCCGGAAGCCTCTTTAAAGAATCTGGCGGCATTAATGGACCCGCCGATCGGAAAATCGGGAATGAATCACCGTTTACAGAAGTTGATGATGCTTGCAGAAGAAATGCTGAGAATGGGGAGGATGCCGACAAAGGATTGCCACGCATCATAGAGCAGAAAAAGGACTAGAAGGAGAGGAAGAAGGATGGAAAAACAATCGATTCAGGTGGAGATCAGCGGAGAACTGGGTGCGAGAACAATCGCAGAAATGGTTCAAATCGCTAGTAAATACGAGAGTTCCATGCACATTGAATTCAAAGAGCTGACGGTGAATGCCAAGAGCATTATGGGAATGATGTCCCTCCACATTGAAAACGGAGACGAGCTGACGGTGGTTGCCGAAGGCGCGGATGAAGCAGATGCACTTGCGGATTTGGGAGATTATATCCGGGGGAAAAATGCATTCGCATGAATGACAGGAAATTGCTCTTTATCTACAACACGCATGCAGGCAGGGAGAGAATCAGTTCCCAGCTGGCAGATGTGATTGATGTATTTACGAAGCACGGTTATCTGGTCAGCGCTTATCCGACACAAAGAGCGGGAGATGCCAGGACCGCCGTACAGGAGAGGGAAAAGGGGTATTCTCTTGTTGTTTGCAGCGGTGGAGACGGCACGCTGGACGAGGTCGTGTCCGGGATGATGGAATCCCCGGAACAGTTGCCGATCGGGATGATTCCCGCCGGAAGCACCAACGATTTTTGCCAGAGCATCGGCATTCCGACAGATCTGGTAGAAGCGGCGAAAGTCGCAGTTTCCGGTCGGAGTTTTCACTGTGACGTGGGAATTCTGAATCAGTCCTACTTTGTTTATGTGGCGGGATTCGGCTTATTTACGGACGTCTCTTATCAGACACCGCAGGACATGAAGAACCTTCTGGGGCGTGCAGCCTATTTACTGGAAGGGATCAAGAAACTTTCGGATGTCGGTAGCTATCATTTGAAGATTTCCTACCAGGATCGGATCATTGAGGACGATTTTATTTATGGAATGGTAACCAACTCTCTGTCCGTGGGAGGGCTGAAGAATATCACAGGAGAGATGGTGGAATTCAATGACGGTCTGTTTGAGGTGACGCTGATCAAATACCCGAAGAACATGATCGAACTGTCGACGATCATCACCATGCTGTTAGGGCGGGATGTCGATAATGAATATATCTTCCACTTCAAAACGGCGCAGCTTACGGTAGACAGTCGAAAGAAGGTTGCCTGGACGCTGGATGGAGAATTCGGAGGCTCTTATAAACACACGGAGATTATGGTCAAACGGGAGGGAGTCATCATCCGGATTCCATAGCTTTGCGTAAGAGTCGGAACACCCGGAAGAGGGTGTCGTGTTCCAATTAACAAGCTGTTCATATCTATGTCAAAAAAACGTTACCTCACCATCGTTTTTTTGACATTCTTTTTTTTTATGATAGGTCTTGTACAGGAGCTGAAACATGCAACAAACTTTTTCATAATAAGTGCCGGATAAACAGAGTTTATCCGGCATCCTCCCTTTTCAGACTCTTTCACGAATGCGCTGGGAAATCAGAAATCAAGCCTGCATTGTCTCGGGCATCGGATAGTCTACTCCAAAGGTTTCGACCGTCACACTTTTCATCACCTGCGGAACTCTGGGACGATCGGAGAAATCCGTCTCAACGTTCGCAATCTTGTCAACGGCGTCCATTCCTTCCGTAATCTTGCCAAATGCGGCATACTCGCCGTCCAGATGAGGGGCATCTTTGTGCATGATAAAGAACTGGCTGCCTGCGGAGTCGGGTGCCATGGTGCGCGCCATGGACAGGACGCCCTCCGTGTGCTTCAAATCATTTTGAAAACCGTTGGAGCGGAACTCTCCCCGGATGGCGTATCCCGGTCCTCCCATGCCGCTGCCGTCCGGGTCGCCTCCCTGCAACATGAAGCCGGGGATCACGCGGTGGAAGATCGTTCCGTTGTAAAAGCCCTTTTGAATGAGGGAAATAAAATTATGGACGGTGTTCGGTGCGATTTCCGGGTATAATTCCGCCTTCATCACATCGCCGTTTTCCATCGTAATCGTCACAATAGGATTCTGATCCATTTTCTTGCCTCCTTAGCGGTAGTCTGTATCGTGTGGGTCAAATCTTTTTGACACGCATCTTAAAGTATAACATGATACGAAAGTCAAACCTATCGGAAATTCGTTGCGGCTTGTTGGCAAAAAAAGTTTTTGATCTTCGGATACCACCTCTTTTGTGACGCACATTTCTGAAAATTGTGATAAGGTGGAGAAGAAAAAACGACAGGAGTAGGAAAGCTGACGGAGGAGGGCAACATGATTAAGAATATCCTGTTTGATATGGGTGGCGTGCTGATTCATTTTGACAAGGAAATGTTTATGGACCGCTTGAAAATCTCGAAGGAGGATCGGGAGCTTCTGAGGAGAGAAGTGTTTCTCTCTTTTGAGTGGGCGATGATGGACAGAGGAACACTGACGGATTTAGAGGCGGCCGAGATTATGGCAGAGAGGGTTCCGGTCAGGTTAAGAGGCGCCGTACAGCAGCTGGTCGGGATGTGGGACCGGCCGATCGAGCCGGTCGATGGCATGGCACAACTCGTGAAGGAACTCAAGGAGCGGAATTATCGCATTCTCCTCTTGTCCAATGCCAGTTGCAGGCACCCGGATTATTGGAAACGAATCCCGGGACATGAATATTTTGATGATCGCATGATCAGCTATGAGGTCAAGGTAGTCAAGCCGCAGCCGGAGATTTATCTCATGGCTTATGCGAAATTTCACATTCGGCCCAGAGAGACGGTTTTCATTGACGATCTCCCGATGAATGTCGAGGCGGGCATTTATACGGGGATGCACGGAATTGTCTTTCATGGGGACGTGGCAGAATTAAGAGGCAAACTGAAAGAACTGGGCGTGGAGATTTAAGTGGATGGAGAAGGAGAAGATCACGGAAGATTCTTCCGTGCGGAAAAGTCTCACCGTGGTTTTTGTTTTAAGCACACAGGACGAGAAGGTGCAGGCGCAGTGTCATCGGGCTGTGAAACATTTGCAGGAACACGGAATCCGATCGGGAATCCGGACGGAAGAGGATGCGATCAGGATGATAGGCGGGCTTCACGAAGAAGCGGGAGCACAGCGAAATGCCCCGGAGATCACAAAGAAGACGGAAGCGTTTCGTAAGACTCTTTTTTTATCGGATCGGAGCCGAATGCTTGAAAAGTTAAAAAAAGAGGGAGCCTGTGCCATTGCGCTTTCTCATGCGAAAAATCGGGCGGAAGCATTCTCCGGTATCTCATACATCTTTGCAGAGGTCGATGAGGTAGAAGCGGATTCTTATGTGAAGGCTTATGAGAGGGAGGCGAATCTCCCGTGGCAGATCCTGGAGACGGAGCGGCTGCAGGTAAGGGAAACCACGGTGCAGGACATCGAAGCGTTCTACCGGATCTATGCGGGAGCCTCCATCACCAGATTCATGGAGGGGCTGTTTCAGGATCCGCAGGATGAGAGGCGCTACACAGAGGATTATATCCGCAATGTATATGGGCTTCTGGGCTTCGGTGTTTGGACGGTGGTGGAAAAAGCAAGCGGAGAGATCATCGGACGCGCGGGCTTCTCCATCCGGAACGGATTCGAGGAGGTGGAGCTCGGCTTCCTGATCGGAGAGCCCTGGCAGAGGAGGGGATATGCGAAGGAGGTCTGCAAGGCAATTCTCCAATACGGGAAGGAGGTGCTGGGCTTTTCCATGGTGATGGCACTGGTCAAAAAAGAGAATGCCGTTTCCATCCATCTGCTGCAGGAGCTTGGTTTTGTCGTCACGGAAGAAGTGGAGATTGAAGAGAATATTTACGGAAACCGCTACCTGAGAGGGGAAGAGGAGGAGCAGACGAAACAGGCAAGTGGAACGGTCGCACTTACACCGACGCACTTCGGGTCCTACCTCAAGATGAAGGTGCAACCGGACAAAGAGGGAGCCGGGGGGGATTGATACGGGAGAGTAAGATTCCGGTGAGCGAGATCTGTTCAAGCCGGAGGCGGTTCAGGTGGACTCGCCGGAGGAAAATTCCCAAAATGGTTCAGAAATGCTATACTAAACTGGTTTGTCATGATACGGGGTGCGGAAGATCCAACCTGCGTGCATGCCTGATGGCAATGCCTGATGGCAGGGCAAGGGGTGTCTTCCGGCACACAGCTTTTGATGATCAGAAAAGGAGAACGGAGTATGTCCTATAGAACACATACCTGCGGGGAGCTGCGCCTGATGGATGCGGGCAAAAAAGTCCGCCTCGCCGGATGGATGGAAAATGTCCGGGAAGTGGGGGCGGGTCTTGCCTTCTTAGTGCTTAGAGATTTTTACGGAACGACGCAGGTGGTATTGGAATCGGAGGAACTGGTCAGGCAGGTCAGGGAGATCCACAAGGAATCCACGATTCAGGTAGACGGAGTCGTGCGCGAGCGATCTTCGAAAAATCCGAAGCTGGAAACCGGCGACATTGAGGTGGTGCCGGAGGCGGGCGGCATTCAGGTGCTGGGAGCCTGTCGTTTCCAGGAACTTCCTTTTGAAATCAACCACAGCAGGGAAGCGGATGAGACACAGCGGTTAAAATACAGATATCTGGATCTCCGCAATCCGGAGATGAAGAAAAATATTCTATTGAGATGTCAGGTCATTTCCGCTCTGCGCGAGGCCATGACCGGGCACGGTTTTCTGGAAATCACCACGCCGATTCTGACGGCTTCCTCTCCGGAGGGAGCAAGGGATTATCTGGTGCCTGCCAGAAAGCATCCGGGTAAATTCTATGCGCTGCCACAGGCACCGCAGCAGTTCAAGCAGCTTTTGATGACGGCGGGCATCGACAGATACTTTCAGATCGCGCCCTGTTTCCGGGATGAAGATGCAAGGGGAGACAGGAGCCCGGGGGAATTCTACCAGCTGGATATGGAAATGGCCTTTGCCACACAGGAGGACGTGTTCTCTGTCTGTGAGCAGGTGCTGCCGCCGATTTTTGCCAAATTCGGGACTTATAACAGAGCTTCCGGTGCGCCTTTTAAGAGGATTCCCTACCTGGAGGCCATGGAAGTTTATGGCAGTGACAAACCGGATCTGCGCATTGATTTAACGGCAAAAGATGCAACGGCGCTCTTCCGGGACTGCGGTTTTCCTCCCTTTGCGGAAGAAGGCGCCAGGATCAAGGCGGTCGTCATCTCTGACTTCCACGAGAGCCGGAAGATGATCGAGAAAACCTGCGCGGACGTAGAGGTGCAGGCAGGAGCCAAACCCGCCTGGTTCCGCATCGACGAAAAGGGAGAAATCGTCGGAGGAATCGCCAAGTTTCTGCAGGAGAAGGCAGAGCTGGTGAAGCGGGAGCTGGAACTTGCCCCCAATACGCTGGTGGTTCTTTCTTCCGGAAAAAAACAACTGGCACAGAAGGTGGCGGGTGTCGTCATTAAGCTGTTCGGGGCTGCCGTTCCCGGCCATATGGACAAGGAACAGTATGCGTTCTGCTGGATCGTGGATTTCCCGATGTATGAGATCGGGGAAGAGTCCGGAGAGCTGGAATTTTGTCATAATCCGTTTTCCATGCCGACAGGCGGGATGGATGTCCTTCTAAAAGCGGAGAGAGGAGAGATTGACCCTCTGACGATTACGGCGGATCAATATGACATTGTCTGCAACGGAATTGAGCTTTCCAGCGGAGCGGTCAGAAATCATGATCCGGAAATCATGGTGAAGGCATTCGAAATGGTACGGCTGGGCGAAGAGGATGTCAAAAAGAAATTCCCCGCCATGTATCACGCCTTCTCCTACGGAGCGCCGCCTCATGCCGGGATTGCACCCGGAATCGACCGTATGGTGATGCTGCTTGCCGGAGAATCTTCCATCCGGGAAATCATTCCCTTCCCGATGAACAAGAACGCGCAGGATCTCATGATGGGAGCCCCCGGAGAAGTAACGAAGAAACAGCTGGAGGAGCTGCATATCACCCTTTCAGATGTGGAATAGATGGCAGACAGGAAAAGAGGATTCCCTGGAGAGGGGAATCCTCTGAAATTTTTTTGAGTCTTGTGCGAAAAGTCTAATGCGATCAGTCTAATGCGAAAAGTCTGATGTGATCAGGCTTGTACGGAAAGTTCCGTATGAAAAAGACTGTCTCCGGTGTGTACCTAACCTAGGAGGTTCAGAGTGTGAATGCGCTTCGCATCCGCCTGTTTCTTTTGCATCTGGGTCTGTACCGCCTGTAAGAGCTGATTTTTCTTCATCCAGCCGGAGCGGTTGACCATGGTCTGCAGATCATCTTCCTTGTACGTCGCCAGATGGTTTTCGGACGAGAGACGATTGAAGGCAATCGCATGGTCTAAGTTGTTGCTTTCGGCGCCGTTTGTGCTCCTAAGAGAAGAAACCTTCTCCATGGCCTTATCAATGACCTTGGTGTCGACCTTTTTGGTAAAGTCGATCTCATCGATGCCAAGCGCTTTTAAGGTGGCATTTCCGACAGAAACACTCTCCATCCTGCCGTTTCCGTCCGCTGCTACATCAAATTTCTGATGAGATCCGTCTAAAAGTTTGTTTTCGTTGAAGGAGGTGGAGGCCGCTATATCCGCAATGCCTTGTTTGTATTGCTCCACCTGATCCTGCATCACCTGACGGTCATCGGCATTGTAAACAAAACTGTTGAGGGCCTTTACTGCCAATTCTCTGATTTTTTGCAGATAATCCTGAATGCCGTCGAGCGCCCCGTCGGAGATACGGGTTACACTCTGCGCCATCTCCATATTCTCGGTGCCGGCATCGATGCCGCGAATCTCTCGCTCCGTCTTTTCACCGAAGGCGGATTCCACTGGATTCTTATAGATGCTGCTGGGATCTCTGGAATAATAATATTGTCCGCTTACGCCTAATACGCCGCTCATTTTGTCTACCCCGTGCGCTTCAAGCACATCATCCATGGTTGTCAAGATGATACTATCATAATTAAAAGAATAAATCAAATAAAATTAAAAATTATGATAATATAAGCGCCCGTTGCATCCAAATCCACGCCGGCTGGTTGGTAGAAAAATGCCCCACTTGTCTACGCCTTCTTTCGGCAGGCTTCGCAGGCATCCATGACAATCCCGCGGAAGCCTTTTTCCTCCAGAACGTGGATGGCTTCGATGGTTGTGCCTGCGGGAGAGCAGACCATGTCTTTTAATTCACCCGGGTGCTTTCCGCTGGAGAGCAGGAGTTTGGCACTGCCCTCCACCGCCTTGGCGGCGAAATGATACGCCTGTTTCCTCGGCATTCCGCCTCTCACCGCCGCATCCGCCATCGCCTCGATGAACAAAAAGACATAGGCGGGGGAGGAACCGCTGATGGCGGTGACCGTATCGAAGAGGGCCTCCGGCACCAGCTCCGCCTCTCCGAAAGAAGACAGCAGCTCCATTATTTTTTTGAGATCATTTTCGCTCACCAGTGCATTGGAGCAGACCGCGGTCATTCCGTCGCAGACAAGGGCGGGCGTATTGGGCATGAGGCGGACAATGCGGATCTTTTTTTCCGGACCGAAGCCCTGCTGCAGTTCCGCCAGGGAGACCCCTGCAATAATGCTGATAAAAAGCTGGTTGTCCCGCACTTCCCCCCTGGATATCACGCAGCACGTCCGGTAAATAGGCGGGCTTGACGGTTAAAAAAACAATCTCCGCCTCGCTCACGACATAGGCGTTGGAGTCGGTCATATTGATGCCGTGATTTTGTTTCGTCCGCTCTCTCCCTCCTGGACGGTCCGGAGCCGATGATCTCCTCCGGCAGATAGAGCCCCGACCTTAGAATGCCGCCGATGATGGCATTTGCCATATTCCCGCAGCCGATAAAACCCAGTTTCATAAAAAAATCTCCTTTTGAAGCAACTTTTGACATCGGTATCATCATAGCATAAGGTCATAAAGAGGTGCATGGCAATCGGAATGAAAAAGAGGCCAGTGCATCATGCGGGAGCAAGCGGGACGGGGAATACAGAAAAAGACAGGGAATACAGAAAAAGAAAGGATCACCATGGTCAACGAAGAGGCATGGAAGGAGATCGAAAATTTCATCTTTATCGGGGAAGAAAGGCTGCAGCCGGCGGATCTGATGATTGTCCCGGGAGCGCCGCAGGAGTTGCTTGCCCATCATGCTGCTAGGCTTTTTCACGGAGGATTTGCAAAGGTGGTACTGGTGAGCGGCAAATTCAGCTACCGCGGACAGAGCTTTGCAGAAGAATGGAAGGCACATCAAGAAGAACAGCAAGAGGCGCATCCAGAAGAGCATCAAGAGGCGCATCAGGAAGCACATCAGGCGACCGGTCAAGAGATACCGTTCAAACGGATGGAGGCTCACACAGCGAGAGGAGTGGAAGGCGCCGGTCCAGATGGAGACACTGGGGTCGACCCCGCTTCCTATCAAACGGAGGCTGCGTGGCTAAAAGCGCTGATGGTGAGGGAGGGAGTGCCGGAATCTGCGATTTGGACCGAAGAAGAATCGACGAATACCTTTGAAAATGCAAGGTTTTGCCGGCAGCTGCTGGAGGCTGGAGGAATCCGACCGCACACCATCCTGCTGTGTACCCAGGCTTTTCATGCAAGAAGGGCGAAGATGACCTTTCAGTCCGAATTTGTGGAGCAAAAGATCTACGTGTCTTCAGTGGTCACCCGGGGGATCGGCAGAGGGACATGGATGCAGACGCAGGAGGGCTTTGATACGGTGATGAAAGAATTGGAGAACTGCGGCGCTTACTTTAGCGGGAAAAGAATGTACGAGAGTGCATGCATGGGACGTCCGGCTTCCGAACGGAATGGCAGGGACCACTAGGAATCAAGCATTGGCTGCCCACTGAGGCAGCCAATGCTCAAGCGGCCCCCTGTCATTCGGCACTCGGGAGATTCAACTTCTTTTATGGGCGAACGATTTTTTCTGCCAGTGAAAACATTTGCTTCGCAGACAGTTCCTGTTCCATGTCTAACAGAGAATAGCGCACGCCTTCGGACGTGAACCAAACGTCACTGGCAAACACGGTCTGGCGTTTGTCCGTGCCATAGTTGATGGAGAAAGAGGGGTCTTCCTGTGCTCTTTTTTCCTCTTCGGCGGTCGGGTGCTCTTTTGGGGGGAGATAGAGCAGCTCCGATTTTGAGTAGTAAAGGGTGCAGCCGCCGACCTCTTTTTTCTCCTGATAGAAGTCTTCGTTGTCTCCTGCTTGACCTGCGCCTACCGCCGGTTCCGTGCTAAGGAACAGTTTGTGTCCGCCTGCATCCGTATAGGTGAGATCCAGACCGTTTCGCTTGTGCATTTCATTTCCGTTTTCATCGGTGTCCGCAATTGCAGTCAGATTGATACCGGCGAAGGTGAAGCCTCCGGGAAGCTCTTTGGGCGCTTGTACTTGCAGACCGGCCTGCTTCTCTGCCTGCGGAAGCTCGTCGTAGGAAACATAGTCATAGGCAGCATGACTGGTTTTGATCACACCGTTTACAGCCCGGCGGCGTAGGCGGTGCCTGTGAACATCAGGCAGGCGACGATAGCAATGGCAATTTTAGAAAATTTCCTCATTCTGAATCCTCCTTGCGTGTGAGAAGGTTGTAGGGTTGCGATTTTGTTGCTCCCATTCCCTCGCTGTTTGGCGGAACCGGCACGGGAAAGTTCTGTTAAAATTTGATCTCTGCACAGCCTGGAGGGCGTTTCCTGATCGGCAAGCTGGTGCATCTGTTCTCTTAGCGTTTCATCAAATTCCGGATCGTTCCACATAGGCTTCCTCCTCTTCTGTGAGAGACTTTCTTTTCTGTAATCTTGCATCTTCCGTGCGGACGAACTTCGCCTTTAGAGCCTTTCTGCCGGAGAATAGCCGGCTTTTGATCGTGCCCTGGGAGCAGCGGCAGATTCCGGCGATTTCCTGAATGGACAGGTCGTTGTAATAAAAAAGAACAATGACCTCCCTCTCCTTCGGTTTTAGCTCCAGCAAATATCTCTGCAGATCCAGCCTTTGCGGGACCTCCTCCTGAAGGGGGAGAGATGCCGAAGCATTGGTCTCTTCCACGTCCGCAACTCTTGCGATTTCTTCTTCCGGATATTCTCTCCGCAATTTTTTTTGCCTCTGATAGACGAGGTTGGTCATGATGCGGAAGAGCCAGGCTTTGTATGACTCTTTCCTGCGCACCTGATTTCCCTTGGTGAAGGCGATCAGGAAGGTGTCTTGCAAGACATCCTCTGCATCATAGCGGTTGCCCGTCATCAGATAGGCACTGCGAAACAGGATGGCATGATACGCTTCATAAATTTCATCAAAAGAGGGCATGGGTAGCTTCTGCTCCACCGGCGGTTTTCCTTTCTTCATTGGATGCATCTGTATATAAGAGTAGGGGAAGGGGAGAAAGGTTCAAGTAAATTGAAAGAAGTTTAGAGCTCAGAAAAAAGAAGGTCGTAGACCATTAGAAAATGATTTGAATCGTAGTGCAGCGATTTATAAAGATCTGAAAATCGTCCCTCATACGCCAAATTCCCTGGAGAGCTCTTCATCTACTTCTTCCACGGAATAAGTTCTGCCGCTGCGAAGGGATTCCATGCCCTTTTGTAACTGGGCGTCCAGCTGCTCCCCGGTTATGTCGTAGGTGCTGGTTGGCTCCGGGGAGGATAGGTGGTTGGAATCAATTCGGGCAGGGGTGATCGATTTGTTTGCCATGTTTTCACGCTCCTTTTTTTCATAGAATACCCAAGATAGTCTGCAAACGCAAGCCCGCACGTTCTGCACATTTTCTACAAAAGTAACAGTTGTCATGCATGCAATATTACAGAACTGTGTTCGATAATAACAAATAGCGTTGACTAAGAAAACGGAAACCTGTAAGATGGCTTGTAGAAAGATATGCTGGTAGAGAAGGAACCACATCGTGTGCGAAGTCGGTCTGCGCTTGTGCAAAAGGAAGTACGGGGCTTATGATGATGGAAGAGCAGGATTTTGCATGCGTGGGGAAACGGAATGACAGAATGAGTGAAAGAAAAATCCGCATTGCCGTCATGGATGGGCAAGGTGGGGGAATGGGGCGAGCGATTACGCAGCGAATCAAGGCTACGTTTCCCAATGTAAGGATTCGGGTGCTGGGAACAAACGCGACGGCTACAACCACTATGTTAAAAGGCGGCGCGGATGATGGTGCCACCGGCGAAAATGCCGTGATCTATAATGTTGCCAGAGCACAGGTGATTTTAGGGCCGGTGGGAATCCTGATGGCCAACGGACTTTTGGGGGAAGTAACACCGGCGATGGCAGCGGCGATTGGCAGCAGCGATGCCGTGAAGATTTTGTTGCCATCTCAACAGTGTAGTATTCGAATTGCCTCGGGGGCATCGAGGCTGATGCAGGACCACCTTGATGACGCGATGCGTCTTTTGGCGGAGGAACTGGAACAGCTCTAATCATCATATCGAACGGGACGGATCATCATGCAGACAAAAACCGGGACGAAGGGAGAATCGAACCGTAGCGGGATTCAGATTCAGTCGGTTTCCAGAGCATTTGCCATTTTAAATTGCTTTACGGAAACCAGCGAGCTTGGCATTTCCGAACTATCCGCAGAAATGGACTTGCATAAGAGCACCGTTTTCGGACTGGTCAATACCATGGTGAGTTACGGGATTTTGGAACAGGTGCCCAGTACAAAAAAATATCGGTTGGGCATGACCCTGTTTACACTGGGAGAGTTGGCACTCAGCCGAATTGACATTCGTAACGAAGCAAGGGAACGATGTCTTCCCCTGGCGCAGAAATATCCGGCAACCGTTCATCTGGCGACACAGAGCAAGGGAGAGGTCATCTATCTGGACAAGATTGATTGCAGCCAGAGTCTCATTAACGCTTCCAGTGTGGGGAGGACAGCACCCATGCACTGCACAGGGGTAGGCAAGGCACAACTGGCCTATTTGCCGGAGTCCTATATCGACGATTACTTGACCTTTCCTTTGAAGAAGATGACAGCTGCCACCCTGACGACGAGGGAGCAGTTGGAAGAAGCCCTGGGAGAAGTACGCAGAGAGGGCATTGCGGTGGAAAGGGGAGAGATCGAAGAGGGTCTGACCTGTGTGGCAGCGCCTATTTTCCAAAAGGACGGCCTGCCGGAGATGGCGATCAGCCTGTCGTTTCCCTATGGGCGGATTCAAAGTGTGAATGAAGATGAGGTCAAAAAAGATTTGCTTGCCTGTACGCAGGCATTGTCTGCAAGACTAGGATACCGCAGGTAGTCGCCGGGGAATCGATAAGAATAAAGGATTAAAAAACCGTGTAAAAACGGTTTTTTCTACACCCAAAAGCGAGAACGATGTTTGATAATATCGTACAATCAACATATAAAAAGAGGATGGGAAGATGACAGATGTGCGGGACATTCTTTTCCGTGAAATTTCGGAGAAAAAGTTCAGAACGGTGTTAGAGGCTGAACGTTCCGGCGTTTTTTATGGAAGAGAGGAAGCGATCACCTGTGCACAGGCGCTGGGAATTGAGATAGAGCTTTGCAAACAAGACGGAGATGAAATCATGCACGGACAGTGGTTTGCCAATTTTCTGGCAAGCCCCAAGCAAGTGGCGCTGGCGGAGGAGAAACTCATCGGTACGGTTGCAAAAGCCTGTGGGATCGCCACGGCGGCGAGGACGGCGGTGCAACTGGCGGATGGCAAGGCAAAGATCGTCTCCGGTGCATGGAAGAAAATGCCACCGGAAACCAAACAGATGGTGAGAGGCGCGATTGCTGCAGGCGGTGCTGCCTTTCGAATCTGTGAGAGCCCGATGATGTATTTAGACAAAAATTTCATTCGGATGCTGGGAGGGGATTCAAGCCGCACTGGCTGCCTGTAGGGACATGCCCGGAACGGTGAAAGTCGTTCAGATCAAAGGGATATCCGGAAATGTGGAGGAAGAGACAAGGCAGGCGCTACAGGGTGGCGCAGGAATCTTTATGGTGGATACTGGACGGCTGGAAGATCTTCGAAGGTGTCGCACGGTACTAGAAGCTTCGGGACGAAGGGGAGAGGTGCAGCTGGCGTATGCCGGAGGAGTCAAGCTCACCGATATTCCGCAACTGGTACAGGAACGGTTAGATGTTCTTTGCATAGGAAAGCAAATCGTAGATGCCGGGCTGCTGGATATGAAGTTGGATGTGATACAGGAAGGGTTGTCATGGGATTAAATCTGTTGGAAAAAACGGAACTTTGGGTCAATGAAATCACGCTGGACGGCGCCAACCTCACGGATCTTGCTAGTGCGGTGGCTCGCACGATCGGTGTAAAAGAAGGAGAGGTGCTGGTGGTGGATGTCCGCCCCCGTCACATTACCCTGGACATTTTGGCAAGAGACATTCCGCAGGAGAACATTCTGGGAAAGGAAGCGGCTCTCCTGGATGCCATCAAAGCCGTCCCCGGTGTGACCTTGTATCCGGAAACCTATTTGCATTCGAATGGTGTACTCGGGCAGGTTTGCGCCGGTGTGGAAGATGAGGAAACGGTGCTCAGGCAGGTAGAACAGATGACCGATGAACTGCGCCGGAACGTCTCTCACAGAGCCATTGTATTTCCGACGGGATTCGAGCTGCAACAGGGGCTCATTGAAGATACGAATACGCCGTATTTGAAGGAGATGTTGGAGCAGGAAGGATACAAGGTCACGGTAGGCGAGATCATGGCAGATGATTTGATGGATATTGTGGATAAACTGGAAGACGCCCTGAGTCGCGGGTTCGGACTGATTCTTACAACGGGAGGCGTGGGCGCAGAAGATAAGGATCACAGTGTGGAAGGGATCTGCGCGATCGACCGGGAAGCGGCTACCCCCTATATCGTGAAATATCAGAAGGGAAGTGGGCGCCATGTGAAAGACGGAGTCCGGATTGGAGTAGGAACCGAGGGCCTTAGTTGGATGGTTTCTCTGCCGGGCCCCCATGATGAGGTGGAACTTGCGGCTCCTGTATTAGTGGAAGGGTTGAGAAAACAGTGGGGGAAGGAGACCTTAGCCAATCGTTTGGCAGAGGTTCTTGCGGAAAAGTGGAAAAGAAAGAACGCACATCATTTCCATCATGAAGCGGAAAAACAATAGAGGGTTTCGAAGAAAGGAGACGGGAATGAACTATAAGGAACTTGCAGAGAGGCTTCGCAAGGCGGAGAGTGACCGCGTGCAGATCAGCCGTCTGACCGATGAATTTCCGGAGATGACGGTGGCGGACGCCTATCAGATCCAGTTGGAAAACGTCGCTTACAAACAGGCGCAGGGACAGAAACTCATTGGGATGAAAATCGGTCTGACCAGCGCGGCGATGCAGAAGATGCTACAAGTCGATGTGCCGGATTATGGGCATTTATTTGACAATATGCTGCTGCCGGAGGGAACTCCTTGCAGGATGTCCCAGATGATCCAGCCCAAAGTGGAGGGAGAACTCTCTTTTTGCCTGAAAAAGGATCTCAAGGGTCCCGGTGTCACCATTGCCGATGTGTATGAAGCCACGAATTATGTGGTGCCGTCTCTGGAAATCGTAGATTCCCGTATCAAAGACTGGAAAATCAAGTTGCAGGATACGGTGGCAGACAACGGATCCGCGGGGCGTTTTGTGGTGGGAGGTCGTATGACCCCCATTGCGGCGGTGGATATGCGACTGACGGGGATGACGTTAGAGAAAAACGGGGAACTGATTAACAGCGGTACGACAGCGGAGGTTGGGGGAAACCCGGCGGCAACGGTGGCGTGTCTTGCCAATATGCTTAGTGAATTCGGGATTGGACTGAGGGCCGGCAGCATTGTGATGGCCGGCGCACTGACCGGAATGACTCCGGTTGAGAGTGGAGACGTTGTGACGGCCAGCTTCTGCGGCATGGGAAGCGTCAGCGTGAAGTTTGTGGACTAAGCGCGGAAGAACCAGGAACTTCGGTTTTGGGCTTCAGCTCAAGTTGAAGATAAAAAGGAAAGGAAGGACAGACAAATGAAGCGAGTAACAATGATGGCAAAGGTCGACCCGGAGATTTGCCGCGGATGCAAAATCTGTGAAAAGGTTTGCCCGGTCTATGCAATTAAGGTGACGGATAAGATCGCACATTCGGACCCGGACAAGTGCATGGCCTGTGCGAACTGTGCGGATCGATGTCCGTTTTATGCAATCACCATGGAGAAGAGAGAAGAAACCTACGATGTGGGAGTGGATCCATCCAAATTCGATCAGGAGGCAATTCGCGACCTGTGTGCCAAAGCCCACTTCAATCCGGAGCAGATTCTCTGTTACTGTGTGGGAACCCGTGCGGAGGAGGTGGCTGCCTGTCTCTTAGACGGAGCCACGACGCCGGAAGAGATCTCTGCCCGCACCGGCATCCGCACCGGTTGCACCATCGAGTGCATTCAGCCACTGCTTAGAATGGTGCAGGCTGCCGGCCATGAGCTGCATCCGGATCCCAACGGCTTCCAGTGGTACGGTCCCACAGTGACCGCCTGGACGATGCCCGAAGAGGTCAAGGAGAAGTACAACAGCAGCGGTTTCTACTTCGACGAAGATCGTAAACTGTTGGATTCGATTGCGGAAATCCACACCGAGGAGGGGGAAAAGCATGAATAAGAACGAGATGATGCACGATCCGATTATGCCCATTGCTGCGAAGCCGTCTCAGTACGGCGTGAATCCGGACCTGGTGAAAACACGTGTGGCACAGATGCCCGGTATGTGTTCTCTGAAGCTCAGTGAACTGTTTCCCGAACTGCCGGATGTGATTTATCCCGGCGGCGATGACGCACTGGACAAGCTGTATCAGCTGGCCTGTGACGAGTTGCGGAAAGTGGATATGTCCATGATTAAGCCGGATGACAGCGTGAACGTTCTGGCTTCTCACCATGGCTTCACCCTGTTGGGCGGTCAGCCCTATGCCATTCTACTGAAGGCGATCCGTGATGTGGTGCATGAAAAGACCGGTACCGAAATATTCGTTTGCGGGCCGGCGTGGGGATGCGTTTCCGAGAGACGGAAGAGTACATCAAGCGCTATGAGTTGGATAAGCATTATGGAGCCGGAAAGACCAAGGGGGTCGCCCCGGTCGATGAGGGAATTCCGATTGAGACGGAAGTCGGAACGCTGTATGGAATTAAAGCCATTTACGATGCGGATTGGATCATTCATGCCCATCATACCGACGTGCGTGAAGTTCACTTCCATCGTCAGATCGATAAGGCTGTGAAACCGTTCGGGATGTCTTATGCCCGTATCGAAACCAGATCCACCTATCATCAGAATCTGGGACCCCGTGCCGCCAACTTCACCGCCAGAGCGATTTTTGAATCCGAATTTGTGCAGAAAAAATTTGCTTTTGGCGCCTTCCTGAATGTCGGCCCTCACGGCGTGATCGGGGTGGATGCAGACAACAATCTGTATGCCATCAATGACCGTGCCACCTTTATCGGCTGCCAGCTGTATGGCAGGGTAATGACTCTGTTCGGTCAGATTGATGAGTGCATTGCGGTACTGGATTTCCCTTGCCCCGTGCCCTATGTGTTCTCCGCGGGCGTTATCTATGCCAACTTCACCGGCGCCAACTGTGACCTGTACGATATGGAAAACACGCCGCTGCCACCCTATACCTGGTATACGGAGGCGTTCTACGGGAAGAACGGAAAGCCCTTCGAGAAGGACATTCCGCCTCTGAATCCTGCGATTAAAATGTGTGTCCACAACTATGCATGGACGGGGTATCCTTCCGCTTTCTTCTCCGAGCATATTCCTACGGTAGTGGTGGGACAGGAGCAGGGGGACTTGTTTGATACCGAACCCATGAACACCAAATATATGGATTATGCGGTAATCGCTAGGACCACCGAGGCCGCCATGGACTTTGCCTACAAGACGACCGGTACCGATAAGGTGATCATTTTCGACGGTGCAATGGGGGGTCTGAACTGCTCGAAATCCCTGGCGGAGATGATGATCGAAAAGGCTCCCGAGGTGAGTAAGCTGGTGGATGACGAGCTATTGCCCAAGTGGTTCCGCCAGCGCGGTGTGGATATATCCATTCTCAAGCGTCTGTAAGATCCTGCATCCGGCAGGGAGAGGCATACGCATTCTCCCTGTCAGAACAGGGCGGAGTTACGAACAGGAAGCAGAAGGTGGCGTCAAAGGCTTTTGACGTCCCATGATACAGGATTGCTTGCAATCCCTGATGGAAACATACGAGAGGAGAAATTGAGTGTGATGAAACTTTGGAAAAAGGACCCGGCTTTCAATCCGGTCTGGCGGATCTCCCGAAGCATCTGAACGGCAGCACGATTTCTGCGGGCCTGATCTCAACGGTGTTTGGTTGCACCGGTCCCTGCCTGGTTACGGCCGCAGCGGCGGCAGCTGCCGGGTTTACCCTGGAGGAGACCGTGACATGGATTTTCGGTATTTATGTCTTTGGCGGTCTGCTGGGTATGATCCTGGCGACTTATTATAAAATGCCGATTTCCGGCGCTTATTCCATTCCCGGTGCCACGCTGATGGGCACCGCTCTAGCCGGCTATTCTTTTAATGAAGCGGCGTTTGCCTTTATCATCGCCGGTGTCATCGTGCTGGCGATCGGTCTGACAGGTGCCATTGGCAAGATTATGAAATTTTTGCCCTTAGAGATTGTGATGGCCATGGTGGCGGGTGCCATGATGAAATTCGGTGCCGGCATTGTGACGACCACGACCGGCAATCCACTGGTGTGTGGAGCTGCCGTTCTGGCCTTCTTCTTGGTTCCCCGCATCATCAAGAAATGTCCTGCCGTGGTGGCAGCACTCATCGTGGGCTTCGTCGTGGCCTTTGTCTCCGGTCAGTTTACGGCGGATCTCAGCGGAATGAGTTATATCGCTCCTCAGATCGTGATTCCGAAGTTCAATGCGCAGTTGATTCTTTCCTGCTCCATTCCTTTGGCAGCGCTAGTGATGGGGGCAGAGAATGCGCAGGCCATGGGGGTACTGAAGACGGAAGGCTATGACGTTCCCGCCAATGCGATGACGGTTTGGTCCGGTGTGGGCGGTATCATCTCCGGCCTGTTCGGTGCGCATAATGCCAACATCGCAGGTCCCATGACAGCCATCTGCGCCTCTTCCGAAACCGGTCCCAAGGAAGGTCGTTATGCGGCTTCTGTGGTCAACGGCCTTACCTTTGCTCTGTTCGGCGTGGTTGGCGTATATGCCATCACCTTTGTGGGCGGCTTCCCTGCCGGACTTGCCAACTGCTTAGCCGGACTTGCCATGATGAATGTGCTGATCGGTTCCCTGAAGAGTGCCTTTGCCAGCGGGAAGTTCAAGTACGGCGCCTTCGCTGCTTTCTGCGTAGGCCTGTCCGGCGTGACCATCCTGAATGTGGGTTGTGCATTTGGGCGCTGGTCATCGGCGTGGCTGTCTCTATGATCTGCGAAACGAAGGACTTTAAGGGTGCGGACTGATGAAGTAAGAGTTGAATGAAATCAGGCAGAACGTAAGAATGACGAGTCTGTCAAGGGCAGGCGGCACCGATAGGGGACGCTGCCTGCCCGGTTTTTTCATTCGGGGAAACGGAGGAACATAAGGTGACAAAGAGAATCCAAGCGCTCCAGAAGAAGTTAAAAGAGTTGCACTTAGATGCGGCGATGATTTATGACAGGGAGAATCTGATCTATTTTGCCGGCATCGACGAAGTGGAAGGAGGAGCACTGGCAGTACCTGCCGAGGGAGAACCGGAGCTGTTTTGTCTATGGCTGGAAGCAGATCATGTCCGTCAGGCCTGTGAGATTGAAAAGGTGACTGGGTTTGTTTTTCCTCAAAAGAACCAGAGCATCATGATGGCGGAGTGGCTGAAAGCGCGGAACTGGAAGGCGCCCAGAATCGGTTTTACCCGTTATTTTATCAGTTTAAATGATTATCTCTGTCTTCGTGATGCAGCGCCGGATATGAAGGTATGCGATCTTGCAACCGTCTGCTATCAGCTGCGCAGTGTGAAGGATGAGGGTGAGATTGAAAAGATGCGCATGGCAGGAAAGGCGCTGGCTGCCGGTATGCAGGCAGCCATTGACTGCGTAAAACCGGGAATGATGGAAGTGGAAGTGCTGGCAGAGGCGGAATATGCCATGACCAGGGCGGGATCTCAGGGTTCTTCATTTCGTATGCAGGTTCTGACGCATCGTAGACAAATGCAAGTACATCCCTATGCCAGCCGAGCCAGATTGGAAGATCACGCACCTGTGGTGATTCATCTGGGTGCTTCCTGCGAAGGTTATGTGGCTAAAATGTGCCGCACGGTCTTTTTGGGCAAACCGGATCCGGAAAGCGTTCGGATCTATGAAACACTGAAAGAGGCACAACAGATTGCGATTCAGGCGCTGCGTCCCGGGGTAACCTGTGGCGAAATTTATGAGAAAGCGACGGAACCGGTCGTCGCACAAGGATTTGAGAAGTACTGGGGTGTCAGGCAAATCGGCTATGGGGTCGGGATTCGTCAATCTGAATTCTATCCCATTATTGCAAGAATAGCCAAACGGTGTTGGAAGAAAACATGGTGGTTGATCTGCTGCTTCCCTCGATCTATGTGCCGAAGGTGGGAGGCCCCCGTATTACTGATACCGTCCGGATCAAAAAAGACAGCGTGGAATATCTCACGCAGTACCCGACGGATACGGTTATCAAGGCATAAAGAGAAATAAGTACTAGAAAAAGGCAATAGGACAATAGGAGGATATCGAAACGATGTCTCAGAAGAAAGTGATGAAAACAATGGATGGCAACGAGGCTTGCGCCCATGTTGCCTATCATTTTACCGATGTAGCGGGGATTTTTCCCATCACCCCCTCCTCGCCCATGAGTGAGAAGGTGGACGAATGGGCGGCGGCAGGTCGTAAGAATATGTTCGGTCAGCCGGTGACGCTGGTGGAGATGCAGTCAGAGGGCGGAGCCGCCGGCGCACTTCACGGCATTGCAGAGGCCGGCGCCATGGCGACCACCTTCACCTCTTCACAGGGGCTACTGTTAATGATCCCCAACATGTATATCATGGCAGGTCACCGGATGCCCGCCGTCTTCCATGTGGCGGCAAGGTCCGTGGCACAGCAGGCCAACAATATCTTCGGCGACCATCAGGACGTGATGACCTGCCGTACCACCGGCATTACCATGATGTCGACTTCCAGTGTGCAGGAGGTGATGGATCTGGCTGCCGTGGCGCATCTGACCACCGTCAAGAGCCGTGTGCCCTTCCTGCATTTCCATGACGGCTTCCGCACCAGCCACGAGATCCAGAAAATCGAAGTGCTGGATCTGGATGAGGTGGTGAAACTGATGGACCAGGACGCCGTGGCTGCGTTCCACCGCATCGCCATGAACCCGGAGCATCCCGTCCACCGCACCACGGTGCAGGGGCCGGATGTGTATTTCCAGGGACAGGAAGCCAACAACAAGACTTACGATTCCATTCCCGGTATCGTAGAAGGATACATGCAGGGAATCAACAAGATCACCGGCCGCGACTATCACATCTTCAATTATTATGGCGCGGAGGATGCCGAGCGGGTTATCGTCATGATGGGTTCCGCCTGCGAGTGCGCAAAGGAGGTCGTCGATCACCTCCGTGCACAGGGAGAGAAGGTTGGTCTATTGCAGATCCACCTGTTCCGCCCCTTCGACATACAGTATTTCCTGAACACGCTCCCGAAAACGGTAAAAAAGATCACCGCAATGGATCGCTCCAAGGAGTCCGGGGCCATCGGAGGCGCCATATACCTGGATACCTGCGCGGCTCTGGAAGGGAAGGAAGACGCTCCTGTTGTCTATGGCGGTCGCTACGGCCTTGCCGGTCGGGACGTGACACCCGCCCAGATCAAGGCTGTCTATGACAACATGAAGGACGAGAATGCCAGGAAGATGTTCACCATCGGACTTGTGGACGATGTGACGCACCTGTCTCTGGATGTCCATGAGCCTCTTGTCACCGAGTCTGCCGACACCGTGTCCTGCAAATTCTGGGGGCTGGGGTCTGACGGCACTGTTGGCGCGAACAAGAACTCCGCTAAAATCATCGGCGACCATGCCGGTATGTATACCCAGGCTTACTTTGAGTATGATTCCAAGAAGTCTTACGGCATTACCAAGAGCCACCTGCGGTTCTCCAAGAGTCCCATCCGCTCCACCTATTTGATCAAGGCCGCCGACTTCTTAGCCTGTCATTCCCAGTCCTATATCACCAAGTATGATATGATCCACGAAATCAAGGACGGCGGTACTTTTCTGTTAAACACCTCCTGGGATGCCGCGGAGTTGGATGTGCACCTGCCAGACGATGTGAAGAAGTACATCGCGGACCACAATGTCCGGTTCTACACCGTGGATGCCAACAAAATCGCTCGCGAACTGGGGCTGGGCAACCATGCCAATCTGATTTTGCAGGCCGCTTTCTTCAAACTCTCCGGTGTAATGCCGGTTGACGATGCTGTACGTTACATGAAGGAAGCCGCGCAGAAGACCTACGCCAGGAAGGGAGAAAAGGTGGTGGCAATGAACCTCGCCGCCATAGACGCCGGTATCAACAGTCCGGTAAAGGTGGAGATTCCCGCCTCCTGGACGCAGGCAAGAGACGAGCGCACGGTGGACGAGAGCCTACCCGATGTGGTGAAAAACATCGTTATCCCCTGCAATCGTCAGCGGGGCGACGATCTGCCCGTATCCGCTCTGGCTCCTTATCAGGACGGCACCTATCCCATGGGTACCTCCAGGTATGACAAGCGCGGCATTGCTGCCAGCCTGCCCACCTGGGATCCTGCCAAGTGTCTGCAGTGTAATCAGTGTACCTTCGTTTGTCCCCATGCCGCCATCCGTGCTTACCTGGTGAATGAGGAAGAAGCTGCGCAAGCACCCGCCGGTTTCACGATGGTGGACGCCAAGGGCGCAACCGGTCTGAAGTATCGTTTGCAAGTCAGCACCCTGGACTGCACCGGCTGCGGCAGCTGCGCAGAGTCGTGTATCGCTAAGGATAAGGCTCTGACCATGCAGCCTGTCGACGACACCATGTATGACGAGACCAATTGGAACTATGCCCTGTCTCTCAGTGATAAGCCGGGTGTGTTTGACCGCAAGACCTTAAAGGGCAGTCAGTTTATGCAGCCTCTCGTAGAGTTTTCGGGCGCTTGCGCAGGCTGTGGCGAGACCCCTTACGCAAAGCTTATTACCCAGCTTTACGGGGAAAAGACTTACTGGGTCAACGGCGTGGGCTGCTCCACGGCATGGGCCGGTGCGTTCCCTTCTCTGGCCTATGCAAAGAACAAGGAGGGGCGTGGCCCGTCCTATTACGCCACCCTGTTTGAGGATCAGGCGGAGAACGGCATGGGCATGGTGCTGGCGGTGAAACAGCGCCGTAACTACGTGAAGCTCCAGGCGGAGGCACTCCTTGGCCTGACGGAATCCGAGGAACTAAAGGCTGCCATTTGCGCATGGCTTAAGAGCTTCGAGGATTTGGACAAAAATGACGGCGATGCCCGTTCCCTGATTGCTGCGTTGGAAAAAGAGGAATGGACTGGCGAGGAGAAGAGCATCGCCGAGAACATCCTGAAGAACAAAGATCAGTTGGGCAAAAAGGTCGTGTGGCTGTACGGTGGCGACGGCTGGGCGTATGACATCGGCTACGGCGGTTTGGATCATGTCATGGCTTCTAACGAGGACATCAATGTGTTCGTGGTGGATACCGAGGTGTATTCCAATACCGGTGGACAGTCCTCTAAGGCGACGCCCATCGGCGCCAGCGCCAAGTTTGCCGACGGCGGCAAGAGGACCGCGAAGAAGGATCTCGGCCGTCTGATGATGAACTATCCCAACACCTACGTAGCCTCCGTGGCGATGGGAGCCAGCCCTGCCCAGCTGATGAAGGCAATCACCGAGGCGGTTGCCCACAAGGGGCCCTCTATTATTATTGCCTACGCTCCCTGTATCAACCACGGCATTAAGGCTGGTATGGGCAAGGTGCAGGCGGAAATGAAGAAGGCTGTGGACTGTGGCCTGTGGCCTCTGTACCGCTATAATCCGGACAAAAAAGAAAAGCCCTTCTCTCTGGATTACAAGAAGCCCTCTCGTCCAGTGGTAGATTTCCTGGACGGGGAAGTTCGTTATGCCGGTCTGAGGGTCAAGTTCCCGGAGACTGCAGAAAAGCTGTTTGCCGAGGCGCAGGTAGAGGCAGACAAGCGCTATGACACCTATGTTCGTCTGGAGAAGAGTTTCAACGAGCAGTAAGCGTCGGTGATTCTGCCCATATTTTTTCGTTTTTTAAGGCTCGCATCGGATCTACGATACGAGCCTTTCTTCGATGAGGCGGACTACGCCGCTTTCGAAATGGTGAAGGAACTTCCGGATCAAGTTCTTTTGACCTATCAGGAAAAGGAGTAAGTCATGGGCAGAATTGCGGTGCGAATTGGTGTCAGAACAGATTCGGGAAGAACGCTGCTGCCATGGATTCGACGGCATAGGCCATGCGATTGCCGGGGAGCACACTTTCCAATGTTATGGAAGCGAAGGCCTCTTTTTTTACACAATCGAGCTTAGAGAGGGTTGGGTTGGACTTGATTTCCGCAATTTTTTCTTCTACGGAAGGAGAATCATAATCATGGATGAGGATGAGATCCGGATTGCGTGCCAACACTTCTTCGTAGACAATATGTAATGGCCCCACATTTGTAACAACGCGGATTTACCTGTAAACTGTGATCGTCACAATCATGGTAACAGGGATTACCGCATACAAATGGAGGCCACCAAATGAATAATACCACAGTCTACGTCGGAATGGATGTCCACAAGAACTCTTTTTCTCTTTGCTGCTATACAGTCAGAGATGATGCTTGCTCTCATTATGTGAAGATTGATCCGGATTATCGGCTTGTCCTTGAATACATCGAAAGCATGCGTGGAATCTACGGCGATGACAGTAAGTTTATATGCGGTTATGAAGCCGGATGTCTTGGCTATACGTTATATCATCAGCTGAACGATCATGGTGTTGAATGTATCATACTCGCTCCTTCCACTATGGCGAAGTCGCCTGTACAGAAAAAGAAAAAGACCGATAAGCGGGATTCTGAGATGATCGCTCGCTGCCTCGCCCATCATTCGTATCACAAGGTACATGTCCCTACCTCCGAAGAGGAACAGATCAAGGAATTCATCCGCATGAGGGATGACCATAAACTGGCACTCAAGAAGATCAAGCAGCAGATCCTCGCGTTCTGCCTCCGCCATGGCTTTATTTACAATGCCGGTGCCAGCTATTGGACGGCTGCTCATCTCAGCTGGCTGCGGAGCCTTGAACCAGAAGGACTCTATAAAGAGATCCTTAGTGAGTACCTTCTGACTTACGATAAACTTACCGATACCCTGGAACGTCTTGACAGACGTATTGAAGAACTGGCTGACCAGGACGCTTATCGAGAAAGCGTGCGGAAGCTCTGCTGTTTCCTTGGCATCAAAACGCAGACGGCACTTGCTGTCATCGTTGAAGTCGGCGATTTCAAACGGTTTCAGAAAGCTCAGCAGTTCGCCTCATACATCGGTCTGGTCCCCGGTGAGGACTCCAGCGGTGACAGGGATCAACCGGCTCCCCGATCACGAAAGCAGGCAATACGCATGTGAGGAGGCTCCTTGTTGAAGCAGCTCAGTCCTACGGGCGCGGGAGTATCGGATTCAAATCCAAGGCTCTGAAAGCTCGCCAGGAAGGAAATTCTCCGGAAGTCATTGCCTACGCTGACAAAGCTAACGAACGTCTCCGCAGGAGGTATTACAGGATGACCCTGAAATGCGGAAAAAAAGTCAATGTCGTCAAAACATCAATTGCCCGCGAACTTGCCTGCTTCCTGTGGGGGATGATGACGGGAGAAACAGCATGATTCATATGACACTGTTCCGTTTCCGTCAAGGCTGCAGCAAAGCTGCCCCGCCTGCGGCGGCAGGGCCTTGACCTCACCATCGCATTGTCATTCTGGTAACCATCCCGCATAGGACGTCTTACGCCGCTATGCGGCCAACTACAACTGAACACACCCTGAAGAAGCTTCAGCTTCATGATGGGTCTGAGCTATCTGCGACTTAACTATGTCGGCACGGGAAACCGTGATCCACGCTTGTAGACGGCAGAGCTCTCGGCAGACCATTGACCTGTAGGTAAGGAACGATCCGAATCCACGTATATCAGAGTGGCCAAGGCCGGAGACTGATACGTCTGGAGCTTCTTCAGGATGTGCTCAGTTAAAACAAATGTGGTTTGTCAGGTTTCCCCTTGACAATGGCCATTACATATCAGCTAACGGTGACCCATTGTTTGTTGTGGAGGTCGCCAAAAATATTTTTACCACCGGCCTTCTCAATCAGCAAAGATTCAAAGTTGCTGCCGGAACAGGTGAACACACCATCGTTACCGCTGTCATAAACCAATACGTTCACAGGCTTTCGGTCGCGGAGTTTGTCTGCTACGGCAGCAATGCGCTTTTTTTGATCCTCCACGAAGGCGGCAGCACGATCCTCTATCCCAAAAATCCGTCCCAGATCCGTGATCTCCTGATACTGATCCTCCAGTGTGGATGCGGCGTTGACATAGGCGGTCATACCGTACCGGGGGATTTCGTCCAGGTTACAGCCCTTATCGCCGATTTCCCAATCCAGCGTATAGATGAAGTCGGCGCCGCTGGTGAGGATGGCTTCCCTGGTAGCGGAGGCGTGATTGAGTTCAGGAATCGCATTGACGGCGTCTGCGTATTCCGGCAGGGGACCGCGGCTGTGATTCACTAAAGAGCGACCAATGACACGGTCTTTCAGTCCTAAGGCGACGAATAACTCCGTACAGTTAGGACCCAGAGTCAGCACTTTTTTCGGCATGGCGGTCACGGTGATCTCCCGATCGTAGTTGCGAATGGTGACAGGGGAATAGGCGCCGTCTTCCTGTGCGGGCACGGATGCTGTTGCCGGTGCTTTGGCGGTGCTGTTCGTGCAACCAAGGAGTAGGGTGGCCGTCAGCGACAGGGCGCAGGCGGCAGAGAGTAAATGTTTCATGCGTCGATCGTCCTTTCTGTTGTTTGTAGTTGCTGCGTCTGCGCGAAGGCAGGCACAAATGTGATCGTTAGCTTCCCCGTAGCGGGATGTCGGGTGACGGTGCTCTCCACTTTATAGATGCGGCGGATATTTGAGGGCGTCAGTACCTCCTCGGGGGTACCCTCTAACACCAGGTGGCCTTTCCATTACGTACAGCCGATCGCAGTATAGCGCGGCCATGTTCAGATCATGGATGGCGGAGAGTACGGTGACGTTCAGTCTTTTAATAAAATCAAAGATCTGCATTTGGTAGCTGATGTCCAGATGATTGGTGGGTTCATCCAGAATCAGGAAGCCACTTTCCTGTGCGATGGCTCGGGAGATCAGAACCCGCTGCCTCTCGCCGCCGGAGAGATGGCGGTAATTCCGTTTTGCCAGACCTTCCATTCCCAAATGCTCCAGTGCATGGTGCACGATCTTGCGATCTGCATCGGTATCGGTGTCAAAAAGCTTTTTATGGGGGGTTCTACCCATGGCCACGATTTCCTCTACGGAAAAATCAAAGGGGATCTCATTTTCCTGCCCCACCACCGCTATCTTCAAGGCGGACTGACGGAAGGGCATCTTCAAAAGATCCTCGCCGTCCAGAAGAATACCGACTCCCTCCGGGCGCAGTGCCCGGTAAATCAGTTTTAACAGTGTGGATTTACCGCTGCCATTGGGACCGATGACTCCAATGAACTCCCCCTGATTGACATGGAGAGAGATGTCCTTAAGCACTCTTCCGCAGGGATAGGAAAAAGAGAGGTTTTTCACTTGCAGTTTGGTCATAGATATCGCCTCCCATCTCTTTTTTTTTAACATCCAGATGAAAATGGGACCGCCGATGATCGCAGTGAGCACACCCACCGGCAGTTCTTCCGGCGCGATGAGCAACCGGGCAGCCACATCCACCCAGACCACCAGAATACCGCCAAGCAGCGCGGATACCGGCAGCACCCGCCGGTGGTCGCCTCCCACCAGCAGGCGGGTGAAGTGGGGCACCATCAGGCCTACAAAACCGATGGTACCGCTCACGGCAATGGTGACGCCTGCCATTAAAGAAGCGGCTAATACCAGCGCTTTTTGCAGACGGGACACATGGATTCCAAGCGCACCGGCACTTTCGTCCCCCAGAAGCAGCAGGTTCAACCCCCGGTAATTGGTGAGCAGGAAAGCCATGCACAGCGTGAGAACCAGAAGAGGCAGCTTCAGGTAGTCCCATTTGGCACCCGCCAGACTGCCGGACATCCAGAACTCTGCGTTATGCAGTCCCAGCGCATTGGGGGCGCTGAGCTTGATGATGCTGGTAAGGCCGTCCATGATCATGGAGATGGCCACTCCGGAGAGCAGCAGTTGCGGAATATGGATATGGCCATGGACGCGGGAGATGACGTAGACAAAGAGGATGGTGATTCCTGCGCCCAGAAAAGCGCTGAGAGACAGGGCGTAAGTGCCCAGAAAGCGGAATACGCCAAATAGCATCCCTAGGGTGGCGAAGGCTGCCGCTCCGGAGGAAACCCCCAGAATAAACGGGTCCGCCAGCTTGTTGCGCACCAGCGCCTGCATGGTCACGCCGCATACCGCCAGAGAGGCGCCGACGATCAGACCCAGACAGACCCGGGGGAGCCGCAGTCCCAGTACGATGTTTTGATCCAGCGCTTCCCAGGTACAGGGAATGGATCCGCCCACCAGAGGAAGTCTGCTTAGAAGAATCTTTGCCGTGGTAGTAGGGGAGACGGATACGGGGCCCAGACCGGTGGCGAACAGTACCGTCAGCAGAGCCGCCACTGCCAGTGCAAAAAGAACCTTCGCCATGGAGGGACGTCTTTGCCTAATGGGGAAGGGAACCGTCATGGGGCACCTCCCTTACGATATCCTGCCACACCTTTTGAAACGGCAGCCCTTTGGTTCTGGCAATGGAGGCCACGTCGTCATATTCCGGCTTTTCATGGTGAATATTGCCGCTGTCCGCACATTTGATGCGGACAGGCCCGTAGCTGGTATGCACGGTGCGGACAGAGGGACGGAGGATATATTTGGTACAGTGAGCGGCGCGAACCCCGTTGGTGGTCGTTTCTCGAAGAATTGCGTCCGACATGCGCTCTTCGTCTTTGGGCTTGCACAAAACCGTATAGCGGATGCCGGCGCGACCCTTCTTCATCGTCATGGGGATGACGGAAATATCAAGCGCACCCTCTTCCATCAGTCTCTCGCCGGCAAAGGCCAATGCTTCCGCCGTCATATCATCAATATGGCAGGTCAGCTCCACGATTTCTGCCTGCTGCGGGTCATTGGCCTCCCCGTAAAAGGCACGGACGCAATTCGCGGCGGGGAATGCCTTTGCACCTACGCCGTAGCCGATTTTTTCCAACATCAAAGAAGGCATGGGACTGAAGCTGTTAGCGAAATGAGCTAACAGAGCCGCACCGGTGGGCGTACACAGTTCCCCGTTGATTTCGCCGCAGTAGCAGGGAAGGCCTATCAGAAGATTGGCCGTGGCGGGAGCGGGAACGGGCATGATGCCATGGGCACACCGGACCTGACCGGATCCCAGATGGATGGGGGAGACAATGACCTGATCCGGATGCAGCAGATGCATGGCAAGGCACACACCGGTGACATCGACCACGGCATCCAGAGAACCTACCTCATGAAAATGGATGTGTTCCACCGGAACCCCGTGAGCCTTGGACTCCGCCTGTGCGATACGGTCATAAACAGCGCTTGCGTGCGCGCGTACTTCCTGCGGTACCGGCAGCTGATCCAATATGCGCCGGATATCCGCAGGCGTGGTGTGGTGATGCGAGTTGCTTTCGTGGTCATGATCGTGTACGTGGTCATGGGCATGATTATGATTCTGTGCATTAACGTGCAGCTCCGTGTGGTGATGGAGGCAACCGCAGGGTAGATCTTCGGCGTTCTCGACCTTGCCCCCGATGTCCACAACGGCATGGGAGCCCCGAATGCCGCAGGTATCTTTTTTTTCCATAGAGATGGAAATTCCCTCGTGCAGGTGATTCATGATATGCAGAAAAGAGGCCTGATCCGGCAGGAGTTCATACAAGGCACTCATCAGCATATCGCCGGCGGCGCCCATTTTACATTCTAAATACAGTGTTTTCATTCTTTGATTCCCTCCATGAGATTGATTCGGCTGGCCAGAAAACCGGCGCCGAAGCCGTTGTCGATATTGACGACGCTGACACCGCTGGCGCAGGAGTTCAGCATGGACAAGAGTGCGCTAAGGCCGCCCAGGGAAGCCCCGTAACCTACGCTGGTGGGAACGGCGATGACGGGACAGTCTACAAGACCGCCGACCACGCTGGCGAGTGCACCTTCCATTCCGGCGACTACGACCACCGCGCGTGCGTTCATCAGTGGTTCCAGGTTGGCCAGCAGCCGGTGAATACCGGCAACACCGACATCGTAAAGACGGGTTACTTTGCTGCCCAGAACCTCCGCGGTGATGGCGGCTTCCTCTGCCACTCCCATATCGCTGGTACCGCCGGTAGCAACGACAAGGGAGCCTCTCCCCTTCACAGATTCCGGAAGCACGACAGCCAGATGCGCAGAAGGCTCATAGCGCAGCGGAAACGCTTCGGCGATTGCGTCTGCCGTATTCTGCTCAATGCGGGTCACCAGAATATTGTGGCAATCCCTCTGCTCCATCGCATGGAGAATCCCTAAAATTTGTTCCGTGGTTTTGGATTGCCCATAGATCACTTCCGCCACTCCCTGACGCACCGCCCGGTGATAGTCCACCTTGGCGTACCCCAAATCTTCAAAGGGAGCCAGCTTTAGTCGCAGCAGCGCATCTTCCGGTAAAAGACTTCCGGATTGTACTTCTTTTAAAACGGATAAAATATCATGTTTGTTTGCCATCGTAAGCTTCTCCCTTCCTGGTATGCAGATCCAGCGCGACAACGGGAAACAGATGAGAGAGTTGTTCCCGAATAGAGGATGACCGTTCCGCTGCATCGTGGAATTGCGTTTGCTCCACCTGAATCAGTCCGATTTCTCCACGGACACGGATGCGGAAATTTCTGAACCCCATGTCAAACAGAAGGTTTTCCCCCTCTTCCACCTTTTGCAGGAGTTCTGCCGTGATGGGCATCCCGGCGGGAATGCGGGTGGCCAGGCATGCATAGGAGGGCTTGTCCCAGGTGAATAATCCGGCTTCTCTGCTGGCCTGCCTCACGTCCGCCTTGGTCATACCGCACTCCCGCAAGGGAGAACGAACCGCCAATTCCCGAAGCGCCTGCATCCCGGGACGGTCTTCCTCGTCATCAGAGGCGTTGGTGCCGTCAATGAGGAGGGAATATCCGTCCGCTGCGGCTGCGGTACGGATTTGACCGAAGATCTTTTGTTTGCAAAGTAGCAGCGATTGGCGGGATTTTTAGCCACGTCGGGGGAAGAAAGAACATCGGCTTCCAGCACCGTCAGAGGAAGACCGCATTGCTCGATGACCCGTTGTGCATCCTGCAACTCAAAGGCCGGTTGAAACGGACCGTGTACATAATAAGCGCGCCAGTTGTTTCCATACTTTGCAGCCACCCATACGAGATAGGAAGAATCCACCCCGCCGGAAAAGGCCACGGCACCGCCCGGGTTCCTGTGAAAAAAATCAGATAAGTTCATGTCAATTTCGCTCCTCATTGTAATAAAAAAAGGCATAGCCTATAGAGGCATGCCTTCTGGCATACAGACAGATTCCTTCTGTAAATTGCACGATATATATTTGAAGCTAAAAGATGATTTTGTGACAGACAGATCTTCTGATCTATGGCCGCAGTTTTCTAACCGCACAGTCCATCTTATTATGCGGGGAAAGAGGCAAGAATGCAAGGCGAAGTTTTTAGTAAGCGGGATGACGAAGAAGGATCCCCTTTCTTGACCACTATACTTGACAAATAGTGCGACTTTGGAGTAAATGTAATAAAAAGAAAGTGCGACTTTGGGGTAAAATCAGTAAAAAGAAAGTGCGACTTTGGGGTAAAATCAGTAAAAAGAAAATGCGACTTTTGGATAAAACACAAAAAAAGAAAGTGCGATTTTGTGGTAAAACACAAAAAGGAAAGTGTGACTTTGGGATAGAGGCGGTTCAAAAACGTCTCAAAGAAAAATGAGGGAGATTTTCGGTCATGTTTAAGCGCAAAATATATGATACGCTTCTGAAATGGAAGAAGGAATCCGATGGTCAGACGGCTGCTATGATTGAAGGGGCCAGGCGAATTGGGAAGTCTACGGTTGTCGAGGAATTTGCAAAAAACGAGTATGAAAGTTACATCCTGATTGACTTTTCAATCGCTTCCAAAGCGACGAAGGATCTGTTTGAAGATATTTCGGATCTGAACTATCTTTTCCTTCAGCTGCAGCTTCAGTATAAGGTTGACCTGAAAGAGAGAAAATCGGTTATTATTTTTGACGAGGTGCAGAAATGTCCGTTAGCCCGTCAGGCGATCAAACATCTTGTTAAGGATCATCGATATGATTATATAGAGACAGGTTCCCTGATTTCCATTAAGAAGAATGTGAAGGATATTGTGATTCCGAGTGAAGAGCGGAAGATCCACATGTACCCTATGGATTATGAAGAATTTCTTTGGGCGATAGGAGACAATACAAGCTACTCTGTCGTAAAGAAGTTTTTTGAAACGGGGAAACCGCTGGGGAAGCAGACAAACAGAAAGTTGCTCCGGGATTTCAGGTTGTATATGCTCGTTGGGGGAATGCCACAGGCGGTAGAGGCGTATCGAAACACGAATAATTTCAAAAAAGTGGATGCGATAAAGCGGGATATCCTGAATCTGTATGAAGAAGATTTTGTAAAGATTGACTCCACAGGGAGAGCGTCCATGCTATTTGATGCGATACCGGCGCAGCTAAACAAGAATACCTGCCGGTATCAGGTGAGTCATGTGCTGAACAGAGATGTGAGGGCGAATGAGCTTCTTCAGTTGATTGCGGAGATGAAAGATTCCGGAACCGTGCTGGTCTCCTACCATGCAATGATCCGAATGTGGGAATGTCGGCAACCATTGATCTTGCAAAGTTTAAAATGTATATCTGTGATACGGGTCTGTTTACAACGCTGATGTTTAAAGATAGGGATTTTACCGAGAATGAAATCTATGAGAAACTGCTTGGTGACAAGCTTTCCGCGAATCTTGGTTATCTGTACGAAAATGTGGTGGCGCAGATCCTTACCGCAACGGGGAATGAATTGTTTTACCATACCTTCATGAACCCGACATCCAGACACAACTACGAAGTGGATTTTTTGATCACGAGGAAAAATAAAATATGCCCCCTGGAGGTGAAATCCTCCGGATACAAAAAACATGCCTCACTGGATTATTTTTGCGAGAAGTACGCAGGCAGAATCCTTAAAAAGTATCTTGTATATACAAAGGATTATGCAAAAGATCAAGATGTGATCTGCCTCCCTGTTTATATGCTGCCGTTTATCTGACAGAGGACGCTTTATAGCGGGAAACTTTCAATCATTGGAGCCTAGTCATAGGAAAATCAACAAAATGCAAAAAACAGTTTCAAAATAAGAGTTGATCTATTATAATGTTGGTGCATCAAAGGGAAGATTTGGCAACGGCAAGGAAGTGAAGAGAGGCTGTTATGCAATATACGGACATTGGAATCGATCTTGGTACGGCGAGTATTCTGGTTTACATCAGAGGGAAGGGCGTGGTTTTAAAGGAACCCTCCGTCGTTGCTTATGACAGAGATACAGAGAAGATTAAGGCGATCGGTGAGGATGCCAGGCTGATGCTTGGCAGGACGCCGGGGAATATTGTGGCGGTGAGACCGCTCAGGCAGGGCGTGATATCGGATTATAAGGTGACCGAGCAGATGATGAAGCACTTCATCACCAAGTCAATCGGGCACCGTGCTTTTCGTAAGCCGATTATTGCCGTCTGTGTCCCCAGTGGCGTGACAGAGGTGGAGCGCAAGGCGGTAGAGGATGCGACCCTGATGGCGGGAGCCAGGGATGTCAAGATCATCGAAGAGCCGATTGCAGCTGCGATCGGAGCAGGGATTGATATTACAAAGCCCTGTGGCAATATGGTCGTGGACATCGGTGGCGGAACAAGTGATATCGCTGTGATTTCCCTTGGCGGCACGGTTGTCTCGACTTCCGTGAAGATTGCGGGAGATGACTTTGACGAAGCGCTGGTTCGCTTTATGAGGAAAAAACATAACCTCCTGATCGGAGAGAGAACCGCAGAGGATATCAAGATTCGCATCGGTTCCGCTTATCCCCGTGCGGAAGTGGATTATATGGACGTGCGCGGAAGGAATCTGGTGACCGGACTTCCCAAGACGGTCAAGGTGTCTTCCGAGGAAACGGAGGAAGCGCTCAGGGAGCCGACTTCGCAGATTGTAGAGGCCATCCACAGTGTGCTGGAGAAGACCCCTCCGGAACTGGCGGCGGACATTGCAGATCGAGGAATTGTTCTGACGGGAGGAGGAAGCCTCCTGCGCGGACTGGAGGATCTGATTTCGTCCAAGACCGGCATCAATACGGTGACGGCAGAGGATCCGATGACGGCGGTGGCGATCGGCACCGGAAGGTACGTGGAATTTTTGGCGGGCTACAGAGAAAATTGAGAAAAAATCGTAAGGAATGATAAACGAGGTATAAAGTTTAGCACTTCCCTCTCCGATATACAAACCGGATAGTAGGTTTGTCGGAGGGGGTATTTTTATGATCAAGGGGCTTTACACCGCATATACCGCGATGGTGAATGAACAGAAGCGGATGGACATCACCACGAATAATCTGGCGAATGCGAATACCGTCGGCTTCAAAAAAGAGGGTTCCACGCAGCAGTCTTTTTCCGATGTACTGGGGTTAAAGATCAAGGATCTCTCGGATGCACCGAATCTCCCGAGAAAACTGGGAACCATGAATCTCGGAGTCAAACTGGGAGAAACTTACACGGACTGGACAGAAGGTCCGATGCGCTCCACCGGCGAGGCCTATGATATGGCGATCGGCGGGAGGGGCTTTTTTGCCGTGGAATATACCAATAAAGCGCCAAACGTGACCTGGGAGGAAAAACCGCAAACCAAGACCCTGTATACCAGGGACGGGAACTTTACGGTGAGGCAGGACGGTGCGCTGGTGACGCAGGATGGAGATTATGTACTCGACCAGAACGGCAGGCATATCACGGTAGATCCGGTCGCAAAGGTTTCCATCAATACGCAGGGGCAGATCTGGCAGAACGGAAAGGCGGTTGCGCAGGTCGGCTTGTTTGATTTTGCCAATTATGACGAACTCTCCCACTACGGGGAGAACTTCTTTGAGCCGGTGGCAGGTGCAAGACAGGTGCCCGCTTCCGGGAGAATTCTGGCCGGTTTCCTGGAGCAGTCCAATGTCTCTACCGTGGACGAGATGGTGAATATCATCGCCCTCCAGAGACATTATGAAGAGAATTCCTCCATGATTCATACGGTAGATGAGACATTGAAGACAGCCACGACACAGGTGGGGAAAGTCTAAGGATTCGGTATAAAGTCATCGGGGGTTAGCGTAGAAGATATGGATTGATAAGGCTTCGGTAAAAAAACGATTGCCACCGGAGAAGATTCCGAGATAGGAGTGAGTATGGTACGCAGTTTATGGACGGCAGCAACGGGCATGAATGCCCAGCAGACCAATGTGGATACGATTTCGAACAACCTAGCCAATGTCAATTCGGTCGGATATAAGGCGCAGGGGGCGCAGTTCAAGTCTCTTCTGTACCAGACCCTTCAGTCTCCGGCGACAACGGCAAACGGAGAGCCGAAACCGACTTCCTCTCAGGTTGGACTGGGAGTCAGAACCTCCTCGATTAACGGATTCTTTTCTCAGGGCAGTATGCTTGCCAATGATTCGGAGACCGCCTTCGGCATTGAGGGAAAAGGTTTTTTTGCCTATCATGATGCGAATGGGGCGATTCGTTACACGAGAAACGGCGATCTCACCTGGGCACTGGGAAAAAACGACGGCTCACAGCTGGTGCTCACCACGTCGGACGGAAATCCGATTCTGGACGTCAATGGAAAAGAGATTCGGGTGGACGGCAACCGCATTGCTTCCAGACTGAAGGTGGGAGGCGACGGCGTGATCACTTATCCGGATGAGAAGGGAGTAACCCAGTCGCTCGGAATTACCGTAGGCCTGTGGCAGTTTGAAAATCCCGGCGGCCTGGAGAGAATCGGCAGTACCTCTTTTGCGGTGACGCAGGCCAGCGGCGGCGCTCTCAATGAGGCGACGGACAAGAGACTGGAGCACAGCAAAATCCGTACCGGCTACCTCGAAGGCTCCAACGTCAATGTAGCCACCGAAATGGTGAACCTCATCGTGGCACAGCGCGCCTACGAAATGAACTCCACCTCCATCCGAACCACCGATGAAATGATGCAGACAGCAAATCAGCTCAAGAGGTAAATAGATGGCAGATTATATGAATCTTTCCGGCATCTCCGCAGATGCCTATCAAAACTACTACACGAAGAACCTGGACGCCACCAGATCGGACAGTCTTAAAAAGACGCTGGGCGGCGTTTCGAAAGAGGCGACCGATCAGGAGTTAATGGGCGCCTGCAAGAAGTTCGAGGCTTACTTCATGCAACAGATTTACAAGGAAATGAAGAAGCCGATTGAAGAGATGAAGAAACGAAACGGAAACGGGAATCAGTCGTTCGGAACGCTGACCGATTATTTCGAAAATAATACGATGTCGGAGCTTTTCGAAAAAAATGCGGGAAGCGCAGGTGGTGGCGTCGGACTGGCGAAGATGCTCTATGAGAGCATGAAGCGGAACAGAGCGTAAAGCGAACCGGACCGGACTACAAGGCAAATCGGAGCACAAAGCATTCGAAACGTGAACAGACGGTGCAGGAGAGGGCAGGGTTTTCGCCCTCTTTTTTTACGCACCTGTTTGTATGCGCTTCACCATTTCCAAAACGGCGCGGTTAAAATGATGTTGTTGCTTATATTCCCATCAAGTCCTCGTTACTGCTTGTATCAAGCAGTCTTTGCAAGTCTGCGATATCGGGTAAGGCTTTAATAAGATCCGACGACATGTCTTTCGATGTTTTGTATGTTGCAACACCCATTGGCTTTGAATAATCTCTAATAACAAAGTCCACAAATGCCTTATTCATGTCTTTACAGAGAATAATACCAATGGATGGATTTTCGTGGGGTTTACGCTCGTATTTATCTAACACGCTTAAATAGCCGGACAACTGTCCGAGATAGGATGTTTTGAACTTGCCTTTCTTCAGTTCTACTGCAACAAGACAGTTTAATTCACGACAGAAAAACAGGAGATCAATATACTGCTCCTCTCCAAAGGCGTCCAGGTGAAATTGATTTTTATGAATGCAAAGTTTTTACCAAATGTCAGGATAAAATTCTTGACATTATGGACAATGGCATTTTCGATTACCTTCTCATCGATATCCGCTTGGTCGCGAATATCCAGTTCTTCAACATTCATATAGTCTAGGAGATACTCGTCTTTGAATGTATTGATTGCCCGTAGGGCCTGTGCGCTTGACGAGATGGTTGTGAGAAAGTTATTCACGAGCTTGCCTTGGTGGTGGAAATCATTGCGGGCAATACTATCTTTCAACAAATCCACTGTATAGTGCTCAGCGGCACAAAGTTTGATATAGAATAAACGCTCTTCCAGTGTTTTAACCTTTGATAGAATAAAAACATGTTGCGTGAACCCGATTGATAAGAAGGCTTCAACCGGGAAATTCCCTTGAATTTGGCAAGCTTAACTGACGGAGATCCGAGGCAGGAACATCTGTATCAGATTTGGCAGTTACAACTGCCAAATTGTCGTGCTCGCTCTTTGAAGCAATCGTCATAGGGGAATATAACGTTGACCACTCTTCATAGAAATGGCGCATATTTCGAAGGTTCCTAGCGGAAAAACCTCTTAGACCGGGCATTTCACTTTCTAAGCGATGGCTAATGGTGTCGATCGCCTTGTTACCCCAAGAGCTGAACCGAGAGTTTCGGAGATATATCGTCCAATCCAATAATACAGGCTTAGCTGATTTTCGTTGACGGAACGGACAGCGCTATACTGGCTCCGCAGGATAGCAAGTTTAATCGTTTTTACAGCATCATCATAATTTGTAAGTTCACTCATTTGAGTCGTCCCTCGTGTGATGGCTATAGCTATTGTGTGTTCTCTGTTCCAATCCTTGTTTACATTATACTGATTTTTACAACCATAGACTCGATCGTTGCAAATGCATGAGATCATTCTAAGAGTGAGCAGTCGATGCAGGAGAGGGCTGGTTTTCCGCCCTCTTCTTTTACGCACCTGTTTGTATGCGCTTTACCATTTCCAAAACGGCGCGGTTAAAAAAGGCGCTGTCTCCGGTTGGAATATTGTGCCCCTGCCCTCTTCGCTCAAAGAACCTTCCTCGAGGGAAAAGAGCCGCAATTTCCCTGCTGTGGCTTTTTTTCACCAGATCGTGTGACCCGGCCAGAACGAGAACTGGGTAGTCGGCATGGCGAAAGGCGAACGCCGGGATATCGACTTCTTCGCGTAAAAGACGGGAGGCACGGGCTCTGCGGCGGAAGAAGGGGAGGACAAGACCCGGGACCAGATAGAGTGCCTCTTCCACATAACAGGAATATCTGGAAAAAAACTTTAAACCGTTTAAGCGGAGATTCCCGCTGTTGGCAAGGATGCCCGCAACCCTTGCTCCGTGTCTGCCGGCGTATTCGATGGCAAGGTTCGCACCGTCGCTGTGCCCGACAAGGAGACATTTCTCGATCTGAAGAAAAGAGAGCAGTTCTTCCAGACCATCGGCGAGGTGGGCAAAGCTGATCTCGCCGGACAGCTCTCCGGATTTTCCATGCCCGAGGCTGTCCACGAAGATGAGCTTCATTTTTTTTGCAAGGGGACGCTGCTTTTGAAAGTAACGGCTATCCAGGTTGTTGCCGTGAAGGAAGACGACCGGGAAGCCCCGCCCCAGAATCTCATAATAGATATACTCGCCATTGGTTCGATAGAAATTCATTTTCTTTTCGTTCGCTTCTGTTCGTTTGGAATGCATGCTACGCATGCTATAATAAAATATGGGTAAATAAATGTATAGGAGTGATTTTGATAACGATGTTCACACTGATAGACCAGTTGCAAGAGACCACGGAATGTTACTACATAGACTTTCTGCCTAAAAAAATGAACGGTTCCAATTATTTTGAAATCGAGGAATTCTTCTACCGCACTTATATCAAAGATTTTTCAAAAAAAATTGTCCGAATGGTAGTGAAACTTCTTGGTTATTATCCTGCGCAAATCTATTTGACCGAGTTTCCCGAGCACAGTGATTCTAATTTCAAATCATTATATCCTGTGGGAGAAGATATACGAAATAAACCACTCACAGAATTGGATCAAATCATTTCTCATGTAATAATCAATGATGTATCTTCTGTTCAAATTCTGTTAGGAGATGCTGAAAAATTTCTTATCAGTATAAATGGAGGTTTTTCAATCGATCTCTATCACATACCGGAAAAAGAATTAGAACTACTCCACATGTTAATTGAGCAAGAAAATCTCTTTTTAAGAAAAGAGGAGAGCAGGGCGTAAACCCCCTTCCGGTTCTGCTATAATAAGGGGTATGTCGAACTATTCACTTTTACTTGCAGATGATGAAGAAGAAGTTATACAGGCGATTCTGAAAACCATTGATTTTGAGGCACTGGGCTTTCGCGTCATGGGCTATGCAAGGAACGGGGTCAGGGCACTGGAGATGGCGGAGGAGGAGACGCCGGATGTGGTCATGACCGATATCCGCATGCCTTATATGGACGGGTTGGAGTTAGCAAAGAGGCTGAAGGAAGAATTCCCCGCCACCAGACTGTTAATCTTTACCGGGTTTGATGAGTTTTCCTATGCAAAAGAGGCGGTGCATTTGGAGGTGGAGGAATACATTCTAAAGCCTGCCGGTGCGGAGGAACTGAGAGAAGTTTTTACCAGACTGCACAAGTCGATGGATGAAGAGCGCGATGAGAAGCGGAATGTAGAAAGGTTAAAAGACTATTATCTGCAGTCGCTTCCGCTTTTACAGACGAATTTCTATACCTCTTTGATTGAGGGCAGGATACCGGAAGAGAAGCTGCCGCATTTCCTGGTGGACTATCAGATTGATCTGGATGCGCCAAGCTATGTCTGTGTCGATTTGCACACTTCCTCCGCAGGACTGCCGGAAGAGGTGACCACCCTTCTGGTGACGATGTCGGTGCAGCGCTATTTCGAAGAGAACGTCAGCAAACAGTGGAGGGCCAAATTTTTTTCCTATCTGGGCGATACGGTCATGATTGCGCAGATCGATGCGCCGGACCTGGTGCGGACGCTGACCGATGAAATGGATCACCTCTGCATGGCGGCCAAGAAATCACCGGGGCGCTGGTGACGGCGGGCATCGGGGCCGTGGTTTTGCAGTTATCGGAGATCGCGGAGAGTTACAGCGGTGCCAGGAAGGCCGTCTCCCTGCGGAAGCTGTACGGGGGCGGAAAGTCCATTAACATCATGGAGGCTTCCGATGACAAGAAGGATTACGTGGCGAAGGCGCTGGCTTATACGGGAGAGCATTATAACGACCCGAAGCTGTCGCTGGACTTTCTCTGTGGAAAGCTGAACGTGTCCAACTCTTATTTTTCCACCCTTTTTAAGAAAAAAACGGGGAAGTCCTTCGTGGCCTATCTGACGGAATTTCGCATGCAGCAGGCAGCCAGGATGTTGGAGGAGACGGCGGAAAAGAATTACAGGATTGCCGAAAGTGTCGGCTACGAAGACGCGAACTATTTTAGCTATGTGTTTAAAAAACAATACGGGTGCTCTCCGTCCACCTACCGGACGGCGCACAAGACGGCATGAATCAGCAGGGGGGGGGATTCAGTCAACCATAAGGAGGACCTTCCTTGCCGTCGCCATGGTGATTACGCTGGTGCTCAGCTGGACGCTGTACCTGCGCTTTCTTTTGCTGTCCAGAGAAACGGCGCTGCGCAGTACAAAGGGAGATCTGGAGATCACGGCGGCTTCTCTGGAAGACTATCTGCTGGGCATGAGGCGGGTATCGGATGCCATTGCCTATCATGTCATTCGGAAGGGAAACGTCTCTTCGGAAGAGATGCAGAGAGAACTGGAGCTTCTGTATGAGTCCAACAAGGATCAGATCGTGACGGTTGCGCTCTACGACAGCTTCGGCTCCCTGATTACGGCGGAGCCGGTTGCCGTGCAGAAGGAAAATCCGGATGTGACGCGCCAAAGCTGGTTTATCTCTGCCCAAAATGAAATTGAAAACCTGCATTTTTCGACACCGCATATTCAAAATCTGTTTGAAGATGCGGCGTTTCGCTACCACTGGGTCATTTCCCTGTCCAGAGAGGTGGATCTCCCGCGGGAGAGGAATCGCTCGCAGGGCGTTTTGCTAGTGGATATCGATTACGGCATGATTGAGCAGATCATGAGCATTGCCAGCAGCGAGAAGGGAGGCAGGTATTATTACCTGACGGATCCGAAGGGTAGCCTGATCTGGCATCCCGAGCAGGTGGAACTGTCAAGAGGGCTGCGGGAAGAGAATAACCGGGAAGACGCTGCCCTGTCCGACGGGGTGCATCAGACTTCTTTCAGGGAAAAAAGAGGACGGTGGTGGTGCGAACCCTTGGCTATACGGGGTGGAAGCTGATCGGGGTCATCCCGGACCATGCGGGAACCTACGGAATTCGTTACGAAAAATATTTTATCCTCCTCTTTATCATCGGCACGGAGTTCATTCTTCTCTTTGTCTGCAGAACCATTGCCGACAAGATTTCGCGTCCGATCCTGCAGTTGAATGACGCAGTGGGAGAGTATGAGAAGGCGCCACAGGAAGGCAAGAGAGGGGGCGGCGCAGAAGATTCCGATCGCCGGTCCGCCGGAGATCGGACATTTGGGAAGTTCCATCAGGCGATCCTACCTTCGCATCGGGGATTTGATGGAGGAAATTGTCAGGCAGCAGAACGAAAGAAGGAGAAGTGAGCTGGCGGCCCTGCAGAGCCAGATCAATCCGCACTTTTTATACAATACGCTGGATTCGATTACCTGGATGGTGGAATCGGGGCATAATCAGGGAGCAGCCAAGATGATTACGGAGCTTGGCAGGCTTCTGCGCATCAGCATTTCCAAGGGTCATTCGATTATTCGCCTCAGAGAGGAGATCCAACATGCCAAAAGCTACATGAACATTCAAAGAGTGCGCTATGGAGACCGCTTTCAGGTGGAGTTTCTGATTGACCCTGTCGTCGAAGATGATTGTACCGTCAAGCTGGTTTTGCAGCCGCTTTGGAAAATGCCATCTATTACGGCGTGGGGGAGATGGATCCGGAGGATGGCGGAAAGATTCTGGTGAAAGCATTTCTGGAAAAAGAGGGCTCTCGTATCTGTCTGGTGGTAGAAGACAACGGAATGGGAATGAAAGAAGAGGAGGTGGAGAATCTGCTGTCAGAAACAGGAGCGTCTCTTCGCCATGGAAACGGGGTGGGACTTCTGAACGTTCACCACAGAATCCAGCTTCTCTTTGGGGAGTCCTACGGCATTCAGGTGGAGAGCGAGCCGGATGCGGGAACGAAGGTCATGATTTTTTTACCGGTCATCCCTTATTCGGAGGAGAAGAGAGAGGAACTGGAAAGGGGGGAAGAGCCTGTGAGGGGGAAGGAGCTGCTACAGAAGATCGGACACATGAAAGGGCAGGAAAAGTTCACCTTCCGGACACTTCTGATTCTGACCGTCTGTCTGGCAATTGCGGTGTTATTTGCACTGTCTCATGAAAGCCGGATGGAAAAACCGCTGCAGGTTCTGGTGGTGGCAAACCGGATGGACGAGAGCTGCTGGAATGCCTTCCACTACGGGCTGAAACAGGCGGCACAGGAGAATCACATTGTACTTACGATCGCATCGGCGGGGAATGCGGGGGAGATGGAACGCGTCCTGATGCGAGAAGAGGCGGAGGGGAAGGACGGACTCATCTTCCAGCCTTTTTACGGAGAGGGGGCGGGAATGATTCCTGCGGGCCTGCCTTCGGTACAGGTGGAGAGCAGAGGAGAGAGCGCGAAAGAAGAGGTGCTGCCGGATGCGCACAAAATCGGAGAGGCGGTTGCGAAGGGGATTTTAGAAGACTTTGAGGGAGATTTGCGGGGGAAGAAGATCGGTATTTTGCAGGAAAAAAAGGACAGATCTTTTGCTGCAGATTGTGCAGAAGGTTTTGAACGCGGAATCGAAGGCGCAGGCGGGAGCGTGGAATGGAAGGTGGAAAATCTCTACGCGAAAGATGAGCCCCAGGAGCGCCTAAGCGGCCTGGAAGTGGTGGACATTGTGGTCGCCCTGGACAACGACGATCTGGTGTTAGCCGGAGAGTGTGCGCTAAAGAAAAACCTGCACGGCGCGATTGTATACGGGGTGGGCAGTTCCACGGAAGCAGCTTACTATCTGGACCGCAACATGGTGCGGCTGCTGGTGGTGCCGGATACGTTTACGATGGGATACCGGGCGCTTACCGTTTTGAACAGCCGGATGAGGGGAGGCCTCCTGCAGAGGATTTCTCCCTTCCAAAAAACTGAAACGGTAGAGGTGCCCTTTATGGTTCTGCGAAGGGAACAGCTTTTTTCCAAAAAAAACCAGATGCTGCTCTATGCCATGAACCAGTAGGAAGAATGCCGTGAAGTAGCAGGATGGTTCCGGTGTCAAAAATAGGGAAGTCAGCACCGCAGACGGAAATGCATTGGGATTTCGACAGACAGGAAAAGGGGGAGAGATGAAACGGGAGATCAAAAGGCGGCTTCTTTTGGCGATGCTTAGTATGAGCGGAGTGATCGTTCTAATCTTTTGCGGGGCAGGGAGACAGAAAAAAGACCCTTTTTTCCATGTCGGAGTGGTGGTCTATGACCGGACGGATACCTTCTTAGGGGGCCTGGTGGATGCGTTCAAGGAGGATCTGGAGCTGCTGGCAGGGGAAATGGATGTGTCTGTGAAGGTGAAGTATGCGGATTCCTCCCAGCGGAATGAGGACATGATGGTGGAGGAGCTTCTGGATGAAGGGTGCAGCCTCATCTGTGTGAATCTGGTAGATCGCGCCGCACCCTCTTCTGTGATCCATGCGGCACAGAGCAGAGAGGTGCCGGTGATTTTTTTTAACAGGGAGCCGGTGGAGGAGGATCTCAACCGCTGGAACAGGCTGTATTACGTCGGTGCGAATGCGAAGGAATCGGGAGACCTGCAGGGAGAAGAGGCATGCCGGTACTTAAAAAGCCATCCGGAAGCGGATCGGAATGGGGACGGCGAGATTGAGTATGTGCTTTTTGAAGGGGAGGCAGGGCATCAGGATGCGATTATACGAACCGATCGCTCCCTGAAAAAAATCAAAGAGGGGGGAATCAAGCTTCAGGAGCTGAATTTTCAAATTGCAAACTGGAGCAGAACGCAGGCCAAAAGCAGAATGATCCAACTGATCAACCGTTTTGGTAATCAAATCGAAATGGTGCTCTGTAATAATGACGATATGGCACTCGGAGTTTCCGACGCTTATGAGCAGATGAACAAGGGAGGGTCGGACAGACCGCTGATTTATGGTGTGGACGGAACGAAGGAGGGGCTGCAGGCATTGCAGGAAGGCAGGATTTCCGGAACGGTCTATAACGACAAGGAGGCACAGGCGCTGGTGATGGCGCAGATGGCGATCGGGATCGAACGGGGGCAGGTGCCGGAGGAATATGAGGTTCCGGAGCTGTCCGGAAATCCTTTCTCTTTCCATGCAGAAGGAGAGGGTGATTCTGCTTCCCTATGCAGCCGTGGAGAAAAGGCGTTCGGATGAGTGGCAAAGAAGGCAGGAACGTCTGGTAAAATGGCTTGGAAAATAGGCAGAGGGCTCAGAAGGGAGAGAGGTCGAAGTCTTCGGATGGAAGGTTTGTGCAAACCACACAAAAATCAAAAATATATTTAGGTAGTTAGTACATTCTAAAAGGCGAATCTTAAAAATTTCAATACTTCCAGCAAAATATTCCATAGTATCGCCTTGCTTTTCCCCCTATAATCTGGAATTGTAAATAAGAACTACCTACTTTAAGGGAGGAAATGAAAATGAAGGCAAAGAAAATCATCAGCATTACGACTGCAGCTCTCTTTGCGGTCGGCATGATGGGTTGCGGGAGTTCGTCCTCGACGGATAGCGCAGCTTCTACCTCGGCAGCTCCGGCAACGAGTCAGGCAGCCAGTGCAGCTTCTCAGGGACAGGCTGCGGACACGGCTGCAAGCGGAGAGGTGGCAAACAAGGATAAGCCCCTTGTATGGTTCAACAGACAGCCCTCCAACAGCTCCACCGGAGAACTGGATATGAAGGCTCTGAACTTCAACGACAAGACCTACTATGTAGGATTTGATGCCAACCAGGGTGCGGAACTCCAGGGCGAGATGGTCAAAGATTATATCGAAAAGCATGCAAAAGACATCGACCGCAATGGAGACGGCATCATCGGCTATGTACTGGCAATCGGCGATATCGGACACAACGATTCCATCGCTCGTACCAGAGGCGTCCGTAAGGCTCTGGGCACCGGCGTAGAGAAGGACGGAGCAATCAACGCAGAACCTGCAGGAACCAATACGGACGGCAAGTCCAAGGTGGTACAGGACGGCACCCTGGAAGTAGGCGGCAAGACCTATAAGGTTCGCGAGCTGGCTTCTCAGGAAATGAAGAACTCCGCAGGAGCTACCTGGGATGCGGCAACGGCAGGAAATGCCATCGGCACCTGGTCTTCTTCTTTCGGTGATCAGATTGATGTCATTGCCTCCAATAACGACGGAATGGGCATGTCCATGTTCAATGCATGGAGCAAGGACAAGAAGGTTCCGACCTTCGGATATGATGCAAACTCCGATGCAGTGGCAGCCATTGCAGAAGGTTACGGCGGCACCATCAGCCAGCATGCGGACGTACAGGCATATCTGACCCTCAGAGTGCTGAGAAACGCTCTGGACGGCGCTGACATCGACAGCGGCATCGGCACCAAAGACGATGCAGGAAACGTACTTTCTAACGATGTATACCGCTATGACGAGAAGAGCCGCAGCTACTATGCTTTGAACGTAGCCGTGACCGAAGAGAACTACAAAGACTTCACGGATGCAACCAAGGTTTACGATCCGGTTAGCAAGCAGTTGGATGCCTCCAAACATCCTTCCAAGAAGGTATGGCTTGACATCTACAACGCGGCAGACAACTTCTTAAGCGCAACCTACCAGCCGCTGCTGCAGAACTACGACAAGCTGCTCAATCTGGATGTGGAATACATCGGCGGAGACGGACAGACCGAGTCGAACATCACCAACCGCCTCGGAAATCCGAGCCAGTATGATGCATTTGCCATCAACATGGTGAAAACAGACAACGCGGCATCCTATACCGCACTGCTGAATCAGTAAGAATTTTGCCTGATGCAGGGATTGCCGGATTCTTTTCCGGCAATCCCTTTTGTAACAGAAACAATATGAGGAACAGAATATGGCAGCAGATCAGAATACAGAATATCTCCTTTCCATCCGGGGGATGTGCAAGTCCTTCGGTAGGAATCGCGTGCTGGACCACATCAATCTGGATGTAAAGCCGGGCACCATCATGGGATTGATGGGAGAAAACGGCGCCGGAAAATCGACCATGATGAAATGTCTTTTCGGTACCTACCAGAGAGACGAGGGACATATTGTTCTGGATGGGCGGGAAGTAAATTTCTCCGGTCCCAAAGACGCTTTGGAAAACGGGATTGCGATGGTGCACCAGGAATTGAACCAGTGCCTGGAAAGAAGCGTCGTCGATAATTTGTTTTTGGGACGCTATCCTTTGACGGCGGTCGGTGTCGTAGATGAAAACCGCATGAAGAGTGAGGCTTCCGAACTTTTCCGAAAACTGAATATGACGGTCAATCTGACACAGCCGATGAAGCAGATGAGTGTGTCACAGAGGCAGATGTGTGAAATTGCCAAGGCCATTTCCTACCATGCCAAACTGATTGTACTGGATGAGCCCACCTCATCCCTGACGATTCCTGAAGTGGAAAAGCTGTTCGAAATGATGCGCATGTTGAAAGCGCAGGGCATTTCGCTTATATATATCTCACACAAAATGGACGAGATCTTTGAAATCTGTGACGAGGTTTCCGTACTCCGTGACGGAAACTGGTCATGACGGAAGACGTGAAAAATACCGACATGAACCGCTTGATTGCGGCGATGGTCGGCAGATCTCTGGAAAACCGTTTTCCGCCGGTGGACAACGAGCCGGGAGAAGAGATTTTTTCGATTCGTCACTTGTTCACCAAGTACCAACCGGTGCTGAATGATATTACCTTCGATGTAAGAAAGGGAGAGATCTTCGGCCTGTACGGGCTGGTTGGCGCAGGCAGAACGGAACTCCTGGAGACCATCTTCGGGATGCGAACCAGAGCGGCGGGACGGATTTATTATCAGGATCAGCTGATGAATTTTTCCACGCCCAAAGAGGCCATGGAGCATGGTTTTGCCCTGATCACGGAAGAACGGAAGGCAAATGGACTCTTCCTGAAGGGGGATCTTACTTTTAACACGACGATTTCCAACCTTCCCCAGTATATGGCAGGCCCGGCACTCAGTCGCGATAAGATGACAAAGGCGACGGCGGCGGAAATCAAGGTGATGCGCACCAAGTGTTTGGGTCCTTCGGATCTGATCAGCTCTCTCTCCGGCGGGAACCAGCAGAAGGTCATTTTCGGAAAATGGATGGAGAGAGATCCGCGGGTGTTCCTGATGGACGAACCGACCAGAGGGATCGATGTCGGGGCGAAGTATGAAATCTACGAGTTGATCATCAAAATGGCGAAGCAGGGGAAGACCATCATCGTGGTTTCTTCTGAAATGCCGGAGATCCTGGGAATCACCAACCGCATCGGCGTGATGAGCAACGGCCATCTCTCGGGCATCGTCAATACCAAGGAAACCAATCAGGAAGAGCTGTTGAAACTCAGCGCAATGTATCTGTGATAAAGGAGCATACCATGACGACAAATAACATTCTTACCGCAGAAGAAGAAATCCGTTTGCGGCAGCCGATTGAGGAGCAGATCGGAGAAATCCAGAAGAAAATCGATGCGCTGCGTGTGGACGGGACCGACCGTATCCTTTCCCTCCGCAACCATATTTCCCTGGTAAAAGAAGACAAACTCTATTCCAGGGAAGAAGTGGCGAAAATCATTGCGCAGGATAAGGAAGAGCTGAAAAAAGCGGAAGAGATCGAGCAAAAAAACAGGGCGCAGGAGCAGAAGCTGATCGCCGAGGGAGAGGCCTATCTGGCAGCGCACTTCGATCAGGACTATTATTCCAAGGTGGCCCTCAGTTGTGCGCAGGAGAAAGAGGAAGCGGCAAGGAAGTACAACAAAACCCTTGCAGATTTAAAGGCGGAGCATGAGAAGCAGCTGGCGGCCTGCAAGGATGCGGCGGAGACCAAGGACGAAAATTACGTTTACAAGAATAAGAAATTCGATGCGAAGATGACATACGATGCGGAACTGGAGCGCATTAAGACCAGAAAGCATGATGCCTTCAGTTACCGTTATCATCTGATTGATCTGCTTCGTCTCTCCAGATTCAGCCTGCCGCAGAAATTTGCACAGTGGAAAGAGAATTATTTCTACACCTTCAACCGCGTACAGTTTTTGTATCGCAACGGACTGTATCTGGTCATTATCCTGATCTTCATTGCCCTGGGAATCATCACGCCGGCAGTGAAGCACACGCCTCTTTTTACCTATAACAACATCCTGAATATCTTGCAGCAGGCGTCTCCCCGTATGTTCTTAGCCCTCGGGGTAGCGGGACTGATTCTTTTAACCGGAACAGACCTTTCCATCGGCCGTATGGTCGGTATGGGCATGGTGACGGCGACGATCATTATGCATCAGGGGAAAAATACGGGCGGCGTCTTCGGACATATCTTTGATTTCACCGGGATGCCGGTGCTTGGAAGAATCCTTCTGGCGCTCCTTGTCTGCACGGTGTTAACCACCGCTTTTGCGGCGATTGCGGGCTTCTTTACCGCAAAATTCCGGATGCATCCCTTTATTTCGACCATGTCGAACATGCTGATGATCTTCGGACTGGTTACTTATGCAACCAAGGGGGTTTCCTTCGGTGCGATCGAGTCTCCCATTCCGACCATGGTCATTCCCAAGGTGAACGGCTTCCCGACCATCATTATCTGGGCGGTCGCAGCCATTTTCATCGTCTGGTTCATCTGGAATAAGACCCGCTTTGGAAAGAACCTTTATGCGGTCGGCGGAAACCCCGAAGCGGCAGCGGCCTCCGGTATCTCCGTCTTCAAGGTGACCATGAGCGCCTTCATCATGGCGGGTATTCTCTACGGCTTTGGCTCCTGGTTGGAATGTATCCGTATGGTGGGTTCGGGTTCCGCCGCTTACGGACAGGGCTGGGACATGGATGCGATTGCGGCCTGCGTGGTCGGCGGCGTCTCCTTCACCGGCGGTATCGGTAAAATTTCCGGCGTCGTGGTCGGTGTGCTGATCTTCACGGCACTGACCTATTCCCTGACGATTCTCGGAATTGATACCAACCTGCAGTTCGTCTTCGAAGGAATCATTATTCTCTCGGCCGTCACGCTGGACTGCCTGAAGTACATTAAAAAGAACTGATCATGGTATAATGGGATAATGTACGGGCTGCACGCAATCCCGTATGAGGTGTCAAAAAGGGAAGGGATTCCGACGGAGTTTTTGATCTATTGACACCTGCGTCCTTTCATTACAGCAATAGGAATGTAATCACATCCATGGATCAGATCAAGGGTTTTATCAAAAATATGGTCTACCATAATGAAGAGAACGGATACACGGTACTCACGCTCCAGGCAGAAGGAGAGGAGATTACTGTGGTCGGTTCTCTTCGTGCTGTAGATATCGGAGATACGATTGCGGTAACGGGCACCTTCATCGAGCATCCGGTTTACGGGAAGCAGATGAAGGCGGAAAGTTTTTCTGTTACCGTACCGGATGATGCGCAGGCAATGGAGAGGTATCTGGCAAGCGGCGCCATTAAAGGAATCGGGCAGGCGCTGGCTTCGAAGATCGTGAAAATTTTCGGTGCGGATACTTTTCGTGTCATCGAAGAAGAACCGGAGCTGCTCACCAGGGTAAAGGGCATCAGCGCCAAAAAGGCGATGGATATTTCCATGCAGATGCATGAGAAATCGACCTGAGGGATGCCCTTGTTTTTTTGCAAAAATATGGCGTATCCGGCAGCATGGCGGTAAGGATTTTTCACCGTTATGGAACGAATATCTACTCGATTTTGCGCGAAAACCCGTACCGGCTGGCGACGGAAGTGGACGGGATCGGCTTTAAAACGGCGGATGAGATTGCGCAGAAAATCGGCATCAGCGCCTCTTCCGAATTTCGCATCAAAAGCGGGTTGCTCTACACGCTGTTGCAGGCGCAGGCAGGAGGGCATTGCTATCTTCCTTTGGGACTTCTTTTACGGGAAACAAAGAGGATGCTGGGGATTTTGGAGGAAGGAGAAGATTTTGAAGAGGTTGCGAAAGTCCAGCTGAAAAGTTTGCAGCTGGACCAGCAGGTGGTGGTGAAAGTGCCGGAGGAAGATGCAAATCCCGAACCGGCCAACGGTTCTTCCATCGTGCGACCGGATTCCACCGTGCGACCGGACTCCGCCGTGCAAGCTTCTGGAAGAGAAGCGGAAGCGCGCGTCTACAGCAGCTATTTTTATCATGCGGAGAAGAAGAGTGCGGCGCTTTTGCTCCGCCTTCTGGAAGCGTGTAAGGAACATACAGGCGCAGGAAAAAGGAGCGCCTTAGAAGAAGCGGTAGCGGGACGGATCCGCAAATCGAAAAAGAAGAAGGCTACGAACTGGACCAGGAGCAGCGCAGAGCGGTGCAGGAAGCGGTGACAAGGGGGGTGGTGCTCATCACCGGAGGCCCCGGTACGGGGAAGACCACGACCATTCGCACCATTCTACGGTATTTGGAAAAAGAAGGAAGCGATTTCCTGTTGGCGGCGCCGACCGGCAGAGCGGCGAAACGGATGAGTGAGGCGACCGGTGCGGAGGCGAAAACCATCCACAGACTCCTGGAGGTGAATGCGCAGCCGCAGAAGGAAGGGGGCGCAGGAAACGTTTCCGAAGGCATCGGCGTTTTTGAGAGAGACGAGGAGCATCCCTTGGAAACGGACTGTGTCATCATCGATGAGACTTCTATGCTGGATCTGCGCCTCTTCTATGCCCTGCTAAGGGCGATCCTTCCGGGGACGCATCTGATTTTGGTGGGAGACGCCGACCAGCTGCCCAGTGTCGGCGCCGGTCAGGTGTTAAAGGATCTGATTGCCAGCAGATGTTTGCCGACGATTACCCTGCAAAAGATCTTCAGGCAGGCGGAAAAAAGTGATATTATTATGAATGCACACCGGATCAACCGGGGTGAGTCCATTTCTCTGGACAATCAGAGCAAAGATTTCTTTTTTTCTGGAACGAAACGATCCCCAGGTCATTTATAAACATCTGGTACAGCTGCTTCGGGACAAGTTGCCCCGCTTCCTGCGAGTCGGAATGGAGGAGATTCAGGTGCTGACTCCCATGCGAAGGGGACCTCTCGGGGTAGAGATGTTGAACCGGGTTTTGCAGGGACAGTTGAATCCACCTGCAAGGAATAAGCCGGAATATGATACGGGAAACAAGATTTTTCGCCTGGGCGATAAAGTGATGCAGATCAAAAACAACTACCAGATGGAGTGGGAGTGTGTCGGCAGATACGGTATCCCTACGCGAAGGGGGACGGGCATCTTTAACGGAGATCTGGGCAGGGTGATTGAGGTGATCCCCGCCGCCCAGATGCTCAAGGTGGAATTTGATGAGGGAAGACAGGTTCACTATCCCTATTCTCAGACGGATGAGCTGGAGCTTGCCTATGCGGTGACGGTTCACAAAAGCCAGGGAAGCGAGTATCCTGCGGTTCTCCTGCCACTGTTAGGAGGGCCGGAAATGTTGATGAACCGGAACCTGCTGTATACGGCGATCACCAGGGCAAGATCGCTGGTGGTGATTTTGGGAAGCGTGGGAGCGGTGAACCAGATGATTGGAAACGCCAGACAAATGAAGAGATACACCGGGCTGGCGGATCAAATCCGTGAGTTGCAACGAGGAGAGCAGATGGGGTAGAGGAATACGCAGAGAGGGTGTTGGATGTTTTTTTTCCCAGGCATTGTCCGGTTTGTGATCGCCTTCTTCCCATGGGAAAGGGAGTGCATCCCGCCTGCGCCCTGAAATGGAAGAGGATCACGGGGCCTACCTGCCTGCGATGCGGAAAAGCACTGTCCGGCTCTTACAAAGACGAGGAATTTTGTGAAGACTGCAAGAGGCGGAGACATTTTTTTGACAGGGGGATTGCTGTCTTTCCTTACCGAAGCATCGCCTCCTCCCTTTACCGCTTCAAATACGAGGGCAGACAGGAGTATGCCGCGTATTTTGGACAGGAGATTTTCCTGCACTGTGCGTCTTTTTTGGCGCAGGTCCGTCCGGATGCGCTCATTCCGGTTCCGATGTACGAGAAAAAGAGGAGGAGTCGCGGTTACAATCAGGCCGCCCTTCTCGCCAGAGAGGTGTCCAAAAGAAGCGGGATTCCGATGAAAGATCATCTGGTGATCCGTGTAAAAAACACCGCGCCCCAGAAGCAGATGGACGTGCAAAGACGGCGGCAGAATCTGAAAAACGCTTTCTTTCTAAGGGAAAGTGTTGTAGAATTAAAGTGCGTTGTTATCATCGACGACATCTATACGACCGGCAGCACGATGGATGCTCTGGCTACGCTACTCAAAGCAAATGGGGTTCACAGGGTCTATGCCGTTTCACTTAGCATTGGAACGTTATAGAACACACAAAGATTCTACGGATTAAACCGAGGGAAGGCGGTGGAACATGGGGATCAGGAATTGTGCGAGATGTGGCAGGATTTTCAATAGCGTGACAGGACGGCCGATCTGCGAAGTTTGCAGAAAAGAATTAGAAGAGATGTACCAGAAGGTCAAGACCTTCATCAAGGAAAATCCGAATCATAATATCAAAGAGGTTTCGGAGGAGTGTGAGGTTCCCGAAGGGCAGATCAAACAGTGGGTAAGAGAGGAAAGATTGCAATTTTCCAGAGAATCGAAGGCCCTCTTGTGTGAGAGATGCGGGCAACCGATCACAACCGGAAGATTTTGTAACAGTTGCAAGACCGATATGGCAAATGCGATTAATGATGCAATGAGGCCCGCTTCGGAAGAAAAGCAGGAAGCGGCCAGCGAAGCCATTCGGAGGGCCAGGTTGGAGAAGGAACAGGGGATGCGATTCCTGAAGAACAAACCGATTCAGTAGGATGGTAAATCGTGAGAAGGTCATCCTGATGACCCACATGGCGCAGTATGCAGAGCGCGAGGGCACCAGAGATGCGGAGATAAATCAATATTTTCGAAGTGATTATCTATCTTTTCAGATTGTCAAGTCGGTGATCTGCTCCACAATCCTTTATTTTTTGATCATCGGATTTTTTGTGATGGTTCGTTTTGAATCCTTTTGGCAGGATTTGTTCGGGGGAGGTTTTGGCGGAGGCGGCATCCTTCTTCTGGTCGGGTGGCTGGTCCTTACGGCTATTTATTCGTGGGCGGCTTATGTGGTCTATTCACACAAATATAAGCAGATGCGCCGCAGAATCAGAGCCTACTGTGACAGCCTGGAGAAGCTGGAAGAACTGTACGAAAGGAAGCTGTAACATGCCGTCACTCCTGGAATTGAAACAGACGATCAAGGCGTTTTATGTTCGTTACGAAACTTATATTCTGCACATTTTGCGTTTCCTCATTGCACTCGTAGCGCTTCTTGTCATCAATTCTACCTTGCACTTTGAAACGCAGATGACCTCTCCGGTGGTAGTGCTTGTGAGTTCCCTTCTGTGCGCAATCCTTCCGGCCGGATTCACGATTTTCATCTGCGCCGCTTTTGTGCTGATCCACCTTTTTCAGCTTTCGGTCGAAACGTTTGCTGCCTGTGCGATTCTCTTTTTATTCATTTGGCTATCCTATGCTCGTTTTCTGACAAAAGATATCCTGGCGCTTGTGCTGACGCCTCTTGCATTTTATTTTCATCTCCCGCAGATCGTACCGCTCGTTCTGGCGATTTTTTTTGCGCCATCCTCTCTGATTACCCTGATTTGCGGCACCGTCATCTATTTTTTTCTCCACTATATTTCAGTGAATGCGGCACAGTATCTGCCCAACAGCAGCGCGGAGGAAATCGTAACCAGGCTGCAGGGGATGGCGGGAGCTTTATTTGCGGATAAAACGATGCTCTTTTATCTGATCGCTTTTTCTGCAACCTTTGCTGTTACCTATCTGCTTAGGCGCAGATCCATGGACCATGCGTGGACGATTGCGATCGTCTCGGGTTCCTTTACGGATCTCTTTCTTTTGATGCTCGGAGATCTGTTTTTTGACACCAGTATTTCGATACCGGGGACAGTGATCGGCGTTCTCCTCGCAGGCGGCATTGGCTATGTGGTTCGCCTGTTTGCGTTTCACCTGGACTATCAATGGGCGGAGCAGGTGCAGTTTGAGGATGACGATTATTATTATTATGTAAAGGCGATTCCTAAAGTAGCGATGACACAGAAACAGGAGGTGATCAAACAGATCACCAGACAGAAAACGAAGAAGTCCGATGCGACAGATTGAATTTTTCTCAATAATAATTTAACCAACCTGCACATGCCCGCCATTCGGCCGACGGATCTGGTGCAGATTCTGATTATCAGTTTCCTGATGTATCACTTATTGATCTGGATGAGGAAGACCAGAATCTGGTCCCTGTTTAAGGGGCTTGTGGTCATCCTTGTTTTTATCCTGCTTGCTTATGTGCTGGATATGACAACCATCATCTGGATTGTCAAAAACGTGCTTTCGATTGCCGTGATTGCGATTGTGGTCATCCTGCAGCCGGAGCTGCGAAAGGCACTGGAGCAACTTGGCAGGAAAAACTATCTGTCCGGTCTGTTTAGTTTTGACAACCGGGAAGATGGTCGCTTTTCCGATCGAACGATCAATGAAATTGCGCGTGCCTGTTACGAAATGGCCAAGGTGCGGACGGGGGCTTTAATTGTCATAAGACAGAACAATTCTCTCGCCGATTATGAGTTGACCGGCATTGCAATCGACGGGATCGTTTCCTCCCAACTGCTCATCAATATCTTTGAACATAATACGCCTCTGCACGACGGGGCGGTGATCATTTCCGGAGATCGGATCACGTCTGCCACCTGTTATCTGCCGCTCTCCGACAATCTGGATATCGACAAGGACCTGGGGACCAGGCACAGGGCAGGTCTTGGAGTTTCAGAAGTGACGGATGCGCTCATTCTCATTGTTTCAGAAGAAACCGGCAAGATTTCGGTCGCCTATGACGGTCAACTCGAGAGGGGAGTGGATTCGGACAGGCTGAAGGAGAGGATGAAGGAAATTCAGAATAAGCCGCAGGAGAATCCGCACAAACCTCAGAAGGGGAGAGGAAAGGCAAAATGAACAAACTAAAACGGATCCTTACGGTGATTGCCAGGAACTGGACTTGGAAACTTGCCTCCTTTGCACTGGCTTTATTGTGTGGTTTCTGGTAACGAATATGGACAATCCGGTGACGGTGCGAAGGTTTTACAATATTCCCGTTACTTTCCGAAATACCCAGGTCGTGACAGACGCCGGACAAGTGTTTGAGGTGCTGGACGACAGCGGCATGGTGGGCACGGTCACGGTCAGCGCCAGAAGAGAGGTGGCAGATACTTTAACCAAGGATAACATTGTCGCCGTAGCGGATTTCAACAACTTGACAAGCCGGAACACGGTGGATATCGTATTTGGTGTGAACAGGGGCAGCAGCTCCATCACATCGATTGGCGGTTCGAATAATACGCTGAAACTGCGGATTGAGGAGAAAAAGACCAAGACGTTAGAGCTGTCGGCGCAGGCGGTAGGGACTCTGTCCAAGGGGTATGTGGTCGGATCGGCAGTGACGGCACAGAACTTAATTCGCATCAGCGGCCCCGCCTCCCGTGTGGATCAGGTACAGAAAGCGGTGGCAGAGGTCGATGTGACCGGGCAGACGACGGATGCGGAAACGCAGGCGGATATTAAGCTGTTAAACGAGAGGGGGAAGGTGGTTACGGATCCTTCTATTACGCAGAACATTGCGGCAGTGAATGTCCATGTGACCATTCTGCAGACCAAGACCGTTCCGATTACATTAGAGACTTCCGGCCAGCCTGCAGACGGTTATCTGTTGTCGGGGAACCCGGTGGTGGATCCGGAGGAAGTGGAGATTGCAGGGAAGAGCGCTACTCTTTCGTCGATCAAGGAGATTTCCCTAAAGGGAGAGGAATTCTCGATCAGCGGTAGAAAGGAGAGCCTGCAGCTGACGGTCGATCTGAAGCCTTATCTGCCGGACGGGGTGGTATTCGCAGATGACGCCTTTAAGGGCAGGGTGAGCGTCACGGAGCCGATTGAGAAGGAGGGAATGAAGACGGTCGTGATCCCGTTTGACCAGATCGCCATCACGAACGTGCCCGAAGCTTATACGGTGCATGGAGAAAAGCCCTCGATCGGAAGTTCTCCGCCTGATGGCGTAAACGTTGTCCTCAAGGGGAAGAGCAGCGACCTGGAAGCGCTTTCCGTCACCCAGATCAGCGCATCGGCAGACGGAGCACAGGCGGTGACTAGGGCAAATCTGTCCGGAGACGATGTCCAGGCAAGGGTCAGCGTACCGCTTTCCCTCTCGCTTCCGGAGGGCATCACGCAGGAAGGAACAGCGGCTCTTACGCTGATTGTAGCAAAGAAATAGATCGCTATTGGGTTCAAGTAGATCAACCAGGCAGGAATACGAGGTGTGATATGGGAAGAATGTTTGGAACAGACGGCGTAAGAGGAGTTGCAAATGAAGAGCTGACTCCGCTTCTTGCAATGCAGCTGGGACAGGCGGGCGCTTATGTGCTGTCCAGAGAGAACAATCATAAACCGACGATCATGGTCGGCTGCGATACGAGGCTTTCGGGAGATATGCTAGCAAATGCATTGATGGCGGGAGCCTGCTCGGTAGGAGCCAATGTCGTCTATCTGGGGATTTTGCCGACCCCTGCGGTGGCCTATCTGACCAACAAATACAAGGTGGACGCCGGCGTGGTCATTTCCGCTTCCCATAATCCCATGGAATTCAACGGAATCAAGTTTTTTGACGGCAGCGGGTACAAGCTGCCCGATGCGCTGGAAGACGAAATTGAAGCGCTGATCAAGAGCAATATGGCGGGGATTTCCATGCCGATCGGCACCGGGATCGGCAAGATCAAATACCGTACGGATGCAAGGGAAGAATACATCAACCATGACATCAAATGTGTCGATGTAGATCTGTCCGGCATCAAGATGGTGGTGGACTGTGCAGAAGGAGCCTCTTCCTATACGGCGGTAGAAGCCATGCAACAGCTGGGCGCAACGGTCATTCCGATTCACAACAACCCGGACGGGACCAATATCAATGCCGGTTGCGGCTCCACCCACATGGATGAGTTGCGGGCAAGAGTCATGGCGGAGAAGGCCGATATCGGCGTGGCCTTTGACGGGGATGCCGATCGTTTTCTGGCGGTGGATGAGAAGGGAAACAAGATTGATGGCGATCAGATCATGGCGATTGTCGGAAAGCACATGAAGGAAAAGGGGCAGCTTAAGAAGAATACCATTGTGGCAACGATCATGTCCAACCTGGGCTTTTTCAAGATGGGAGAAAGAGAACATATCCGGATTGATCAGACCAGGGTGGGAGACCGGTATGTGCTGGAGCACATGAAAGAAATCGGTGCCAATCTCGGAGGGGAGCAGTCGGGACATGTGATTTTCTTAGATGAGAATACAACGGGAGACGGACTTTTAACCGCCCTTCATCTCCTGCAGGTCATGGTGGAAACGAAGAAACCGTTATCGGAGCTTTCACAGGTGATGACCGTCATGCCGCAGGCGCTGGAAAACGCCACGGTACCGAACCATAAGAAGGAGGCGTATCTGGATTATCCGGAGATTCGGGATGCGATTGATCAGCTGGAAAAAGAGTTCGCCGGAAACGGAAGGGTATTGATCAGACCCTCCGGCACGGAGCCGCTCGTGCGGGTCATGATTGAGGGAAGTGACCTGGAGAAAATCACGAAAGAAGCCAAAAATCTGGCGGCCCTCATTCAAAAAACAGTCATTTAAGCTTACGGAGAAAAGAAATGGTTCAGAAAAAAGTCACCATCAAAAATCCGACCGGAATGAATTTGAGGCCGGCCGAAAACCTGTGCAAGGTGGCGTTGCGCTATCAGGCGCATAGCAATTTCGAATTTAACGGCGGAACATTTAATTTAAAGAGCATTTTAAGCGTTTTGGGATCCAGCGCCAGATGCGGAGATGAAATCACAGTGACGTGTAGCGGGCCGGAAGAGCAGGAAGCACTGGATGCCATCATCAAGGCCATTGAGGCGGGGCTGGGAGAATAAGGATGCAAAAGAAATATCTGATTACCGGGGCAAACGGACAGCTTGGCAGGGCGATTACCGGAAAACTGAGGCAGACGGATGCAGAACTGATTCTAACCGAGGCAGGAAGGGCAGCAGAGGAGTTCCACCTGCAGGAGCTGGACATCACGAAGACGGAAGCGGTTTTGGAATTTGCAAGAGGGGTGAAGCCGACGGCAATCCTGAATTGTGCGGCGTATACGGCAGTGGACGCACAGGAAAAGGATGTGGATCTGTCTTATAGGATCAATGCGATCGGTGCGCGGAATCTGGCGATTGCGGCACAGGAAACCGGATCGAAGCTTCTGCATGTGTCCACCGATTATGTGTTCTCCGGCGACGGGGTAAGACCTTACATCGAATTTGATGCACCGGCTCCGGTCAGTGTCTATGGGAAAACCAAGCTGGCAGGAGAAGAGTTTGTCAAACAGTTTTGTCAAAGATCTTTCATCCTGAGAACTGCCTGGCTGTACGGAGAAGGGAAGAATTTCGTCAAAACGATGCTGGCGCTTTCGCAGACGCATCAGGAACTCTCCGTGGTCAACGACCAGGTGGGATCCCCGACCAGTGCGGAGGAACTGGCAAATGCCATCTGCTCCTTACTGGACACCGAGAATTACGGGCTCTTCCATGCAACCTGCGAGGGAGACTGCTCCTGGGCGGAATTTGCAAGTGAGATCTTTCGTCTGGCGGGGAAGGACACCGTGGTGCACCCGATTACCAGTCAGGAATATCAACAACAAAATCCGCAGAGCGCGAAGAGACTGCCTATTCGATCCTGGATAATTACATGTTGCGTTTAACGGGGGGATATCAGTTTGCCGATTGGCATGACGCCATCCGAACCTATATGGAGGGACTGAAAGGATAAGGGCGAAATGGTAAAACGTTCCGAAATTCCCGTGTCGGTTTCAGACGTCGGATTCCGGGTTTTTGCGTTCGTATCCTGATCAGGAAATTCTCATACATGGAGATTTAGATTCTCATGCTGACAGTGATCGCAATATGGATCTACATACTGGTGACGGCATATATAACCGGATATGCCGTCCTTGCTTGTTTATGCAGAAGATTTTTCTCTTACTCCGGTCGGGAGAAAAAAAGACGCATATATCAGGTGAGACACCGCACCGCCTATCTTTTTGCAGGACTTGCGGTGAATACGCTCTATGCGGAGATTTTCTCTCTCTTTCATGGCGTAGGACTAGAGGCCAATCTGGTTCTGGTTGCCATCTGTGTGCTTCTTCTCTTGTTTTTTTCCAAAGAAGCGAAGAAGGAATGTTCGGAGTGCTTCCTCAAAATCAGGCTCACCAAAAGCGCCTGGTTCTTTGTGGGTGTGTTTCTGGTGATGGCTTACGGCACCTCTCACGGTTATGCGCATTATGATACCGGCCTGTATCACGCGCAGGCGATCCACTGGATTGAAAGCTTCGGGGTCGTCAAAGGACTGGGAAACCTGCATGTAAGACTTGCCTATAACTCCGCAGCCTTTCCGCTCTGCGCTCTCTATAGTTTTTCTTTTCTGAAAGGACAGTCCTTTCATACCGTATCCGGTTTTTTTTTGCCTGGTGCTGGCGTTCCAGTGTCTGGAACTCAGAGACATTGCGAGACGTCGTGCGCTTCTGATCAGCGATGTGGCAAGGCTGGTTGCTCTGCTCTATCTTTACAGCGTCTACGATGAGATGATTTCCCCGGCCTCTGACTATTTTGTGACGGTACTCGTCTTCTATATTGTGATTGCCTACCTGGATCTTTCTGTAAAAAAAGAACGGTCCTATGCGCCCTATGCCTTTCTCTTCCTTCTGTCCGTTTATGCGCTCACCATCAAACTTTCTGCAGGGATGATGGTATGGGTGGTGCTGAAGCCGGCAGTCATGCTGTTTCGGGAAAGAGGCAGGAAGGCCTGGAAGGTTCTTGCTGCACTCTTCCTGCTGGCAGGCCTGGTCGCGGTTCCTTTCCTGCTGCGCAATGTCCTCCTTTCCGGCTGGTTGATCTACCCTTTTGCCGGACTGGATCTGTTTGCAGTGGACTGGAAGATCCCAAAGGGAGAACTGCTCTACGATGCCAAAGAGATTGGGGCCTATGGGAGAGGATACCACAGTGTCTCCATGGCGGACAGACCCTTTCTTCTCTGGGTAAGAGACTGGTTTCATCAACAAACCGTTTCCCTCCGCCTCTTATGGGTGGCGGACCTGTGTGGCCTTCTCCTGACCGTCCCGGCGCTGTGCAAATGGCTCATCCTTTTGAGACGTGAAAAGGTTTTTGGAAAAAAGAAACTGCGACCACATGGGATCTTCCCGTTGAATGCCAGGTGGCAGACCGGGTATGCGGATTTTCTGCTAATCGAAGCGGTCCTTTATGCTTCCTTCCTCTTCTGGTTTCTGACGGCACCTCTCTTGCGATACGGATATGCGTATGTCTATCTTCCGGCGGCACTGATGGTCTGTTGGTTATGGATCTGGTTCAGGCTCCTGTTCACCAAAAGAGAGAAGACAGTCGGTGGAAGGGAGGCAGAAGACCGGAGGGGATTCGGACTTCCAAGTGAGAGCGGACTGAAAATCGGCAATCGGATCCTGATTTTTCTGGTGGCGGTTTTGCTTCTGTATAAAAGCGGCAGACTCTTTTTTTCCGAAGCAAAAAAATTCCAGCTCTCTTATCTGGTTTGCCAGGAGGATTATGAGCATTTTCGGACGCAGCCCTTTTATCTGGGCGGAAAACGGTTTTACCGACCGGTGGAGGGGGACAGAGCAGGCTACTCGCCCTTCCCGTCCGCACCGGCGCTGCCGCGGGCAAAGCTGAGGGGGCCTTCCCTCCGGGAGGGATTCCGGAGTGTCCCGTAAAGACCTCGGGGACAGGATTGCATCCCCCTGATCGGAGCGGGGGTAAGAGGAGCCGGAAGCTTCGCCCGGGCAAAAGCTTCCGAGGAAGAACAAGACAAGAGGAGAAAAACGATGAAGGAGTTTTTAAAAAGGAAGAAGATTGAGATTTCACTGAAACGCTATGGGATAGACGCCTTATCCGCCATGGCACAGGGACTTTTTTGTTCCCTCCTGATCGGGACGATTTTAAATACGATCGGACAGCGACTGGGAATTTCCGCCTTAACAAAAGTTGTGGCAACGATCGGCGGTGTCGATTATACCGTGGGAGCGATGGCTTCCGCCATGAGCGGACCGGCGATGGCAACGGCCATTGCTTATGCACTGGAGGCGCCACCGCTGGTGCTTTTCTCCCTGATCACCGTGGGCTTTGCTTCTAATGCGCTGGGAGGAGCGGGAGGACCGCTCGCCGTCCTCTTCGTAGCCATTCTCTCGACGGAAATCGGCAAGGCGGTTTCCAAGGAAACGAAGGTGGACATTCTGGTGACCCCCCTCGTGACGATCGGCTCCGGCATGCTCTTTTCAGCCCTTTTGGCACCGCTCATCGGAAAAGCGGCCGCAGAGGTAGGAAGTCTGATCATGTGGGCAACGGAATTGCAACCCTTCTTTATGGGAATTCTGGTTTCCGCTCTGGTAGGCATTGCTCTTACGCTTCCGATTTCTTCTGCAGCCATTTGTGCGGCTCTCGGGCTGACCGGTCTTGCGGGAGGCGCGGCGGTAGCAGGTTGCTGCGCCCAGATGGTGGGCTTTGCTGTGATCTCTTATCGGGAAACGGAATATCCGGCCTTGTCTCCCAAGGACTGGGGACCTCCATGCTGCAAATGGGGAATATTGTCAAAAATCCGAGGATCTGGATTCCGGCGACGTTTGCATCTATGATCACAGGCCCTCTGGCGACCTGCCTGTTTCATTTTGAGAATAACGGTCCGGCGGTGACTTCCGGCATGGGAACCTGCGGCCTTGTGGGACCGATCGGGGTGTATACCGGCTGGCTGAGCGCGGTAGAAGCGGGCGGAAAGAGCGCAGTGACCGCCATGGACTGGATTTCTCTGGTGCTCCTGTGCCTGGTGCTGCCGGCTGTATTATCTTTGCTTGGAGCTGCCTTTTGCAGGAAAATGGGTTGGATCAAAGAGGGCGATATGAAACTGTCTGCCTAAAGACAGGAGAAAGGAAACGCTCCTTTGGAGAAAGAAAACGCTCCTTTGGAGAAAGGAAGCGCTCTTTTGGAGTAAGAAACGATATCCGCCCTTGTATTCCTGAGATTTTGTAGGATAATAGAGCCCATGGGGTATCAAGAGGATGCATCAAATTTCAGGAGGGAGAAGATGAGATTCAGAAAATGGAAAAGATTGCAACAAGTAGCAACCTTTGTGACGACACTGGCTGTGGCGCTCAGTGTAGCGCTCGCACCTCTGCCGGATGAAGCGGCTGCTTTTTTGCCTGTAAGAAACAGCATCTCTGCACAGGCGGCGGGACCGGTACAGGGCATTGACGTCAGTGCCTATCAGGGCGCAGTGAACTGGCAGGCAGTGAAGGCAAGCGGCATTCAGTTTGCTTTTGTTCGCATCGGCACGTCCAAAACCATTGACCGTTTTTACCCCGCCAATTTAAATGGTGCGGCGGCTGTGGGCATCCGTGCGGGTGCTTATTGGTATACTTATGCAGCAAGTGTCGATCAGGCCAGGGCGGAAGCACAGCTGATGGTGAGTCTGATGCAGAACTATCCGGTTTCTTTTCCGGTGGCCATTGATATCGAGGCGGAGATCCATAAGGGGCTGCCGCCGGATCAGCTGGCGGCAATTGCCAATACGTTCTGTGACGTGATTGCAGCGGCCGGCTATTACCCGATGGTTTATGCCAGCAGAAACTGGTTTGTCCAGAGAATCGGCGCTGTCTATGCGGATAAGTGGGTGGCGCAGTACAATACGGTGAACACGCACCCGGGACCGTACACCGTCTGGCAGTATACGTCTAATGGTGCGGTGGGTGGCATTGCCGGTCGGGTAGACATGAACTATCTGTTCAAGGATTACGCTTCCGTGATTCCGCCGGAAGGTTTTATCGATGTAGGTGGGAAGCGCGTCTTCTACAGCAATTACCGGAAGAAGGCGGGATGGATTACTTACAACAACGGGCTCTACTATGCGGCGCCCGATTTTACCATCACAACAGGCTGGTTCAATGACGGATCGGCGATGCGCTATCTGGATCCGCTCCAGGGCGGAAAGGCTGCCGTCGGCTTCTATAAGATCGATAAGGGCAGTTATCTCTTTGATGCCAATGGCGTGCAGACCGTCGGCTTGCAACCGGTGGGGAGTCAGTTCATGTATTTCAATCCGGCCTCCGGCGGAGCTGCCGCCAGCGGATTTGTGACGCTGCCGGATGGAACAAGGTATTTCGGACCGGACTATGCAATGGTCTCCGGAATGCAGCAAATCCAAGGCAAGACGTATGACTTTAATGCGTCCGGCATCCTGCAGTACGGTTTGCAAAATACGCCTGTAGGAATGATGTATTTCGATCCGGCCTCCGGTGGTGCGGCTGCCACGGGAATGACGGCAACACCGGAAGGAATGCGCTACTTTGATGAAAATCACATCATGAAGACGGGCCTGCAGACAGTTGGAAAGAAGTTATACTACTTCAATGAAAAAGGCATTATGGCAAACACCGGTTTGACTGCCCTGCCGGATGGTCTTTACTACTTCGGTGCAGACGGAGCCGCCGTCTCCGGTATGGTCACCGCTGCAGACGGAAAGATCTATTTCATGGGCGGAGATTACAAGGCGCAGATCGGTTTGATTCAGACGCCGGGCGGAACCTATTATACCGATGTAGACGGGCACCTGGTCACGGGCTTCCTGCAGACGAGTGCGGGTTACTATTACTTCGATCCGGCGACCGGGCTGATGGTCAGGAATGCGACTGTGAACATCGCAGGCATGAACTGCACCTTTGATGCAAACGGAATCCTGATTGCACCGCAGGGGCTGACGCCGCAGGTATCTGCGGTGGCACCGGGAACGGTCATTCCGCCGAAGGCAGCGGCGGCACAGCCACATACGAGAAGGTCCACCAGGAAGAAAAGATAATGTCAAGACCAAAGTCTTTCCGGGCTTTTAGCTTGGAAAGACTTTGGCGTACCAAGGGAAAGAAATACAATAAGGGAAAAGGACAAAAAAGCGAGACGAAGAGACGTCTTTCACCAACAGCGCGGAGAGTACACATGACATTTGAAGAGGCAAAAAGAAATTACAGGAATGCGGACAGGGACACGTCTTACGTTTTTATGACGAACTAAGCGGGAAGGAGCAGGAAGAGCTTCTGGCGCAGATTGATCGAACCGATTTCCATATCTTGGAGAATAGCAAAAACAGGGGAAAGGAACTTCCAAGAGGAGAATTTTCTCCCCTGTCCTGCATGGAGATCCCGGAGATTCAGAAGCGGGAGGAAGACTTTAGGAGAGCGGGCCTTTCCGCCATCAAGGAAAGAAAGGTGGCAGCCTGCCTCTTGGCCGGCGGCATGGGAACCAGACTGGGAAGCAGCGATCCCAAGGGCATGTATGACATCGGGCTGACGAGGCACGTCTATATTTTTCAGCGCTTGATCGAAAATCTGCTGGATGTGGTAAAAGAAGCGGAGGGTAGCTACATTCCTCTTTACATCATGACCAGTGAAAAAAACCATACGCAAACGGTAACCTTTTTGAAAGAGCATGCTTTCTTTGGGTATCCGGAGAAGGAAGTGACTTTTTTTACCCAGGAAATGGCTCCTGCCTGCGACTATAACGGCAAGGTTTACATGGAGAGCAAATATCAGATCGCCACTTCCCCGAACGGCAACGCGGGCTGGTATCTCTCTTTGCAAAGGGCGGGACTGACGAAGAAGATGGAGGAAGAGGGCATCCGGTGGATCAATATTTTCTCCGTCGATAATGTATTGCAGAGAATCTGCGATCCCGTCTTTGTGGGGGCAACGATCACGAAGGAGGTGGAATGCGGTGCCAAGGTGGTCAAAAAGGTGACAAAGGATGAGAAGGTCGGGGTCATCTGCTTAGAAGATGGAAGACCTTCGATCGTGGAGTACTACGACCTGTCGGAAAAAATGATGGACGAGAAGAATGAGAAGGGGGATCCGGCCTATAACTTCGGGGTCATCCTGAATTATCTTTTTTACGAACCGGCACTGAAGCGGATCGCGAACCAGAAACTACCCCTGCATGTGGTAGAAAAAAAGATCAATCACATCGATGAAGCGGGAAATCCGGTGCAGGCACAGGAGATCAACGGGATCAAATTTGAGCAGCTGGTTCTGGATATGATTCATGAACTGAAGAGCTGCCTCCCGTACGAAGTCGTCAGGGAGCATGAATTCGCACCGATCAAGAACAAGACGGGGGTAGACTCGGTGGAAAGCGCAAGAGAGCTTTGCAAAAAAGAAGGAATTGCGCTGTAAATCGGAAGCAAGGGATGAGGTCAAAGAGTCTCCTGGACAGTTTACAGGTTTCACACAGATCATAGATGAATGGGGGAAGGCATGCTACGGCTTTGGGTGCGTGAATTTAAAAACAATCATTTACTAAAAGATCTGACACTGGAAGACGACTCGGAGGACACCAGGACGCACCGGATCATGAAGATGTTAGAGGAAGCCTGTTATCAGTTCGATCTTCCCAAGCCTCTTTGGTTGGAGGTCAATGTGAAGGACTTTCAAATCATGCACGGTGTCGCTTCACCCGGGACAGTTTCGTCGAAGAAATTGATTTTGACTATATGGAGATCCGGGTGCTGGAAGAGGACGGATCCTAAGGAGACAAGAGGGTTGCAGAGGCATGGATCGGCCGGAAATTGCCGAAAGGAAGAAGCGAAATTTGAAGGTGGATACACCGGAAGAACAATAAGAAGTTTGAAGGTGGAAATGCCCGAAGAAAAATGCGAAGTTTGAAGGTGGAAATACCCGAAAGAAGGATACAAAATTTTCAAGTGGAAACACCGGAAAGAAGATACGCAAGTACAGAAAGAGGGAAATCGTGAGCGGAGATGACAACAAGAAGATGGCGGATAGCGGTATGCAGACAGGATCGGAGAATGGCAATTACAGCGGGTATTCTTATGAAAATCGAGTGAATTCGTCTCCGCAATCCGGTTCTTCCACGCAGCAGGAGAGGGACAAAAACGGAAAGGAGCCTCGAAAGAGGAAGCCTCTCCGCTTTCTTTGCTTTCTGCTGATTCTTTTGCTCCTTGCCTGCGGAGTCACTTCTTATGCATATCCGCCGGTAAGAGCGGAAGTCTATGCCAGAACCGGTTGGCAGATCTATGCGCCGGGGAAGGCGAAAGCAAAAGAGACGGAGGTCACTCAGGAAAAAACCCAAAAGAACTCCGGCAAAGATCATGCGACAGCGGATGCGTCCGGGAAGTCTAAGAAAAAAGGGGGGGAAACACAGAGCGGGGCTGCCGCAGAGGCAAGTACGCCGGGTGCAGAGGCGAGTGCCGGTGCTTCCGGCGCAGAGGCGAGTACCGGTGTTAACGGAGTCGGCCTGGGCGCGTCCGGGGCAGCTTCCTCCGGTGACTCTGGCCTTACGGACGAAAATAAGACCGTTGTGACCGATGTTTCCGAGGTGGTGGAGAGCGTCATGCCATCCATTGTCGCCATCAACTGCAAATACACGCAAACGGTAGAGGATTACGGAGATCTCTATGAAGAAACCGGAGAGATGTACGGATCGGGTATCATCTTAGAGAAAACGGATCAGGAACTGCTGATTGTAACCAATGAGCATGTCATTGAGGATGCGGATGCACTGCAGGTGACCTTTTTTTGACGGAACAAAAGCACCGGCGAACTTAAAGGGCTATAATGATACGCTGGATCTGGCGGTGATTGCGGTGAATTTACAGAAGCTGACGGAAGAAACGGAAGATCAGATTCAAACAGCGACGCTCGGGGACTCCAGGATTCTGAAGATCGGAGAGCCCGCCATTGCCATCGGAAATGCGATGGGGTACGGCCAGTCTGTGACCTGCGGAGTCATCAGTGCTCTTGGCAGAAAGGTCGAGTTGGACGACGGGGAAACGGAGCAGTTCATCCAGACGGACGCCGCCGTCAACCCCGGGAATTCGGGTGGCGCGCTTCTCAATAAGAAGGGCGAGGTCATCGGGATCAATTCCGCCAAGGTCGGTGGAGATTCTGTGGACGGCATCGGCTTCGCCATCCCGATTTCGGATGTCAGAGATGAAATTATGCAACTGAGCGAACAAAAGACGAAGTTCAAGGTGAAGGCGATCGATCGGGGTTACCTTGGCTTGAGTGCAGAAGATCCTTCGGGGATTGAGGGCGCCTACGTTTCGGAAGTGCGAGAGAAGAGTGCTGCAGAAAAGGCAGGACTTCGTACGGGCGATATCATCACGAAGGTGGATGATATGGAAGTGGATTCCGTAGCAAGTCTGGTGCGCGTGATGTCTTACTATCATGCCGGAGATGAGGCGGATGTAACGGTGATTCGGAAGGAAACCGGCGGCTATGCCATTCGGGAAATTACGGTCACCCTGCTAAACGCAAAGGCGAGTGGGATCACCATCCATTCCGAGGAAGCGGATCCCGGTGATACCGCAGACCGGAACGGAAAGGCGGGAGACGATATGGAATCCCTATTTAGGGAGCGGAGAGGATGACGGCGACGGTGCGGATTACGACGAGGAAGATGCGCCGGATGACACACTCAAATCTCTGCAGTTCCGGAATGGCAGGAGAAAAGAGCATCTTAAGAGCGGATCATTGCAAAAAAAGGCCGTAAAGAACAGAGGGAAGAATGGAAGATCATTTTAAGGATAATCACCAGAATAACGAGGATGGCACTTACGAGGCGGTGTGCTTCGTTTGTCGCAGACCGGAATCCAAGGTCGGACACATGATGCATCTGCCGGGAGATATCCACATCTGTGATTCATGTATGCAGAGGATGATGGATACCATCGGATCCTTTGATTACAACGGGCTACTAAACAATGCGCAGCTGATGAATGAACTCAACAAAAATATGCAAAACAAATTCACCGGCGGAGGAGATCAACAGACGAGAGGAGCGGCAGAAGAAAAAGACAAAGAAACTTCAAAAGAAAAGACGGAAGAACAGGTCAACGAAGCTGCAAATGAGAAGACAGAAGAAAAGGCAGCAGACCGGACGAAGGAAAAGGTAGACGAACAGGCGAAGCAGGAAGAGGAATCTCAAGAAAACGGGGATGACAAGTCTTCTCACCTGCCTCCCTTTACCATCTTTAATCTGGGAGAACTGTTCGGAGGCGGCGGGATTCCGAATACGCAGAGGGTGAAGAAAAAGAAAACAGGCCCGCAGCCTAAGAAGGAATTTGATCTGAACAGCATCCCTGCCCCTCATAAAATCAAGGCCAAATTGGATGATTATATCATCGGTCAGGAAAAGGCCAAGAAGATGATCTCGGTTGCCGTCTACAACCACTATAAGCGGGTGTCCACGCAGACCATGGACGACATCGAAATCGAGAAGTCGAATATCTTGATGATCGGCCCGACAGGAAGCGGTAAAACCTATCTGGTGCGGACGCTGGCAAAGCTGTTGGACGTGCCGCTTGCCATTGCGGATGCCACCAGTTTAACGGAGGCGGGATACATCGGAGACGACATCGAGAGCGTGGTTTCCAAACTCCTTGCGGCAGCGGGGAACGATATTGAAAAAGCGGAACAGGGCATCGTCTTTATCGATGAAATAGACAAGATTGCCAGGAAAAAGAACACGACCTCCAGGGATGTCAGCGGGGAATCCGTGCAGCAGGGGATGTTAAAACTGCTCGAAGGATCGGATATCGAGGTTCCGGTCGGAGCGAACTCCAAGAATGCCATGGTGCCTCTGGCAACCGTGAACACCCGTAATATTCTATTTATTTGCGGCGGTGCTTTCCCGGATCTGGAAGACATCATCAAGCAGCGTCTGAACAAAGAGTCGTCCATTGGTTTACCTCCAACCTTAAGGATGCACATGATAAGGACCCGGATATTCTCAGTAAAGTCACCATTGAAGACTTGCGCAAATACGGGATGGTTCCGGAATTTCTCGGTAGACTTCCGGTGATCTGCACCCTGCAGGGACTGACGAAGGAAATGCTCATTCAGATCCTGAAAGAGCCCAAAAACGCGATTCTGAAGCAATATCAGAAGCTCCTTGCGCTGGATGAGGTGGAACTGTTGTTTGATGACTCCGCTCTTCTTGCCATCGCAGAAAAAGCCATGAAAAAAGATACGGGGGCGAGAGCACTGCGTGCCATTATCGAAGAATTCATGCTGGACATCATGTATGAAATTCCCAAGGATGAAAATATCGGGCGGGTGACCATTACCGGAGACTATATCAATGGAAAGGGAGGCCCTCTGATTGAGATTCGTAAAGACGAGGTGCCGAAGATCGGTTCCTCCCGCACCCCTGAAAAAAGCTGAGATCCGAATCGAGTGGATCTAATGAAGGCAGATTTGAATGCAGTGGATCCGAATAGGTTAGATTTGAATCGAGTGGATCCGAAGCTCGTACAAGAGAATGCTTTGGTGAATGGAAGCTACAAAAAGAGGCTGCAGATTCATTTCTGCAGCCTCTTTAGAACTACCTACTGAAGATGATGGGGAAATGATTTCAGTTAGGCTTCCCCGGAGAAGAGGGCAGTGGAGAGATAACGATCGCCACTGTCGGGAAGCAGAGCCACAATGGTCTTTCCCTTAAATTCAGGGCGCTTAGCCAGTTCTACCGCCGCCTTCAGGGCAGCACCGGAAGAAATGCCGACCAGAATGCCCTCGGTGGTCGCAAAGTCTCTGCCGTAGGCAAAGGCATCTTCGTTGGTGACGCGGACGATTTCATCATAGACCGTGGGATCCAATACCTTGGGAATAAAGCCTGCGCCGATTCCCTGAATCTTGTGAGGTCCCGGATTCTCGCCAGAAAGCACGGCGGAGGTATCGGGCTCCACCGCAACGACACGTACGGAAGCCTTCTTGCTCTTCAGATATTTGCCTGTGCCGGTTAAGGTTCCGCCGGTACCCACGCCCGCAATGAAAGCATCCACTTCGCCGTCGGTGTCTTCATAGATTTCTGGGCCGGTGGTTGCCTCATGGATCTTCGGATTGGCGGGATTATCAAACTGTCCCAAAACGACAGAACCGGGGGTCTGCTCCTGCAATTCATTTGCCTTGGCAATGGCGCCCTTCATCCCCTTTGCCCCTTCGGTCAAAACCAGTTCCGCTCCATAAGCCTTTAACAGATTTCTGCGTTCCACGCTCATGGTGTCAGGTAGGACGATAATCGCATGATAGCCTTTGGAAGCGGCAACGGCTGCGATACCGATTCCGGTATTACCGGAGGTCGGCTCAATGATGGTTCCGCCGGGAGCAAGTTTCCCGCTCTTCTCCGCATCCTCAACCATGGCAAGCGCAATCCTGTCTTTCACGCTGCCGGAGGGATTCAACGCTTCCACCTTCACCAGAATACGAGCATCGGTCACGCCTTCCTTCTTTGCAAAACGACTGGCGTCCAGAAGGGGGGGTTCTGCCAATGAGTTCCGTCGATCTCGAAATAATATTTGCCATGTGGATTCTCCTTTTTAATAAACCTTATTTCCTACGGGATTAGTATGATTAAGCAATGAATAGAATATAATGCCTTTTCTACTTCTTGTCAACTCCCTTTTGAAAAAAACTTCGATTCGGTTCATCTTCTATTCTGAGCAAAAATTCTGAGCAAAAAATGATTTGTCATTGGCAAGTAAGCGAGAGGGGGTGATCATCTGTTTCGTCTGTTTTCCAGATTCTCGCGCAAAAGACTGGCGCCCCTTTCCACCCGCTGCTGCGCTTCCATCCGAAGACGCTCCGTCTCTTCCCGGATCTTATCCAGCCTGGCGGAGATCCGCTCGGTACGGTAAACCACCTCAGGGTAAGCATCTGTAAAACGACGGTAGAAATAAGAACGGCTGCTGAACAGTTGACGAATTTCCCTATTGATCTGTTCCGTATCGTCCGCCGTACTCGTCTCCGTCTGCTGTTTGATCAGTTTCAGAACCAGGTGCGATATAAGGAAGTCCGTGAGCAGGGACACAATTAAGACGCAGACCAGAATTTCCTGGAGGAGAAGGGGAATCCTGTGAATGAGTTGGGAAAAAAGAGGATCGAGGAAATGGATAATCAAAACGCCACCCAGCCCGAAGAGAATCAGGTTACCGATCCAGATTCTGCCATTCAGATTCATCGGACGGTTGCTGTAATCCCACCATCTGGCATGGAACTTTTTTTCCAGATAATAGCTGATGGAATATTCCCAGATTCCACAGATCACAAAGGAAAAAAAGAAAGAGGCGATAAACCCGCGTTCAATGGGAGCAAAGGCCTGCACAGCGACCGTGATCATCACGGCGCCCGACCCGTAGATCGGAAGCCAGGGACCGGTCAGAAAACCGCGGTTGATGAATCGGTGATATTTACGGAACATCAGCGTGACCTCCATACACCAACCAAGAAAAGAAAAGATAAAATAGTAAAAACAAGTAGAGTAGTTCCTGCTTCATAAACGTGTCTCCTTCCCGCACTTTTGTCTCCAAACATATAATAAGAAGGGGGAGACTGTCAACCGATACGGGAAAAAGAAGCTGATCAGTTGAATCGTGTATCCGCCACCTGCTAGAATGGGGAGGAAAATGAAACGATAGAGAGGGAGACCAAAGATGCCTTTCATGAGAAAATTAAGCCACAACGCGACCTGGATCGATTTGAACAGTGACCGGATCGCAGACGGATCCCAACTTTATAATGAGTATGAAATCGACCCCAAAACCATCGAATATGCGCTGGACAAAAACGAGCATGCCCACATGGATTATAACAGGGAGGATGGGACGGTCACCTTCATTTACAGCGTGCTGGATCTGGAAAAAGACAAAGAATATTACGAGACGGTGCCGCTCACCTTTCTGGCGCAGAAGAGCAGACTGATCACGATCAGCAACCAGGACAATCAGTATATCATCCGCCGGATGTGTGAATATGCGGACACACACGAAGAACTGTCCATTTATACCCTTTTGTTTGCCGCACTTGAAATGATTTCCAATGCCTACTATCCGATCATTGAACGCTTAGACAAGCAGAAGGATGAGATCAATCATCTTTTACGCAAAAAAACGACCAAGCAAAACCTCTATGCACTCAGCGATCTGGAGATCGGAATGGTGTACTTAACTTCCGCCGCCACGCAGAACCGGCTCCTGCTCGAGCATATTCAGGCGCACGCGCTCTACCGGAGCCTGAATGAAGAGGAGACGGGACAATTCGACGATGCCATGGTGGAAGCCAGACAGCTCGTTTCCATGACGACCCTCATGTCCACGATTGTGCGACAGTTGTCTGACTCCTACAACAACATCCTGAACAATGATTTAAATAACAACCTGAGCACGCTGACGATCTTTGAAATCCTGCTCAGCGTCGTGGCGGTCATAACCGGCTTCTTCGGCATGAATGTTCCGCTGCCACTAATGGAGGAACCGAAAGCCTGGGTCATGATCTGCGCAGGCAGTGCGATCTTGTGGATTGTACTGGAGCGTATCATGAGGGGGATTATCAGGAGGAAGTGAGGGGGATGGAGGTACGTTCTTTCTCTGCACCCAGTCTGAAATACATGACCGATTTTTATGAGTTTTATGGGATATCGTAATTCATCCACCCGTTGTGGACGATTCGCCCTTAGCGCAACGGAACCTCCTTTTTCATCTCCTCCCACTTCCGTTCCATATCCTGCACCAGTGCGATCTGCGTTCTGGCGCGGTCGAGGTTGTGAGCGGGGCGGGCGGTGTGGAAATAGATATCGCCTTCGAGATAATCGGCAAGGAAGCGCATGCCGCACTCCAGCGTCATGATCTTTGCCCCTTCCGGAAGAGACTCGATTTCAAGAGGAGTGAGTTTTCCGTTTGCACCGGCCAGAAAGCCTTTTACATAGGTGGAATAGAGGGGGAGTGAGAGCGAGACCTTGGATAAATCTCTCTCGTCTTCTTCGGCGGTATTGGCGCCGAAACGGATGGAATCTCCGAAGTCAAAGATGGACAGACCGGGCATGATGGTATCCAAATCGATGATGCAAAGCGCTTTTCCCGTTTTTGTGTCGAAGAGAATATTGTTTAATTTCGTGTCGTTGTGAGAAACGCGAAGCGGCAACTCGTTTTTTCGGAGGAGATCCAGCGCATAGGAGAGATCTTTTTCGTGCTGGTAAAAAAATTCGATCTCGCGCTCACAATCCTTTCTTCTGGAGGCCGGATCGGCTGCGACGGCCTGTTTGAAATCAGAAAAGCGTTTCACACTGTGGTGAAAGTCCGGGATGGTGACATAAAGCCGATGTGCCGGAAACCCGGAAAGCAGATTTTGAAAGCGACCAAAGGCATAGGCGCTCTCATAGAAGTGTTCCGGCTTTTCTACCAGATTGTAGGTGGTTGTACCCTCAATAAAAAGATAGACGCGGAAAAAATTTCCGTTTGCATCCTCAAAGAAACATTGCCCTGTCCGTGTCTGCACGAGGGTGAGCGCCTCCCGCTCGGGATCCCCCCCCGTATAGGTCATCTCTTCTTTCATATAGGAGCAGACGAGAGAGATATTTTCCATGAGTTCGGCGGGCTTTTCTGAACACTTCCGTATTGATCCTTTGCAGGATGTACTTCTGTCCGCTTCGACGAGGAAGGTGTCGTTAATGTGGCCGGAACCGTAGGAGCGGCAGGAGCGTACCCTTGCCGGAGAGCTGGAACTGCGAAAGGGCAGCTTCGATTTCGCTTTGTTGGAGAATCTTTTTCATGCGTACTCTTTCTTTTGATGAAAAGCGATTTTTGGATGATAGGCTTTTTCTATTTGTGACAATCCATTTTTGCTGGGTGATAGACTCTTTCCCGTTTGTGAAAAGCTGGTCTGTGGGCACTCCATCTATGAGCGATCCGAAGGTTAACCCTTCACGCCTCCGCCGGTCACGCCTGCGATGATGCGCTCGGACAGAAAGAGGTAGAGGATGAGGGTCGGCAGAAAGACGATGATGACAGAGGAGAACATGCCCGCCCAGTCGCCGGTGTACTTCATGGAATTGATCATGGAATAGAGACCGACGGCGACGCTGCGCACCTTGTCGGAATTGCCGAAGATCAGGGAGATGAAAATATTCGTTCCAGACGTTAATGAAATTAAAGATGCTGACGGTGATAATGCCGGGCTGTGCCATGGGTAGCATGATTTCCCAGAAGGTTCTGCCGGGAGCGCAACCGTCGATGGCGGCGGCTTCCTCAAATGCCCTGGAAATGTTCGAGAAGAACCCCATCAGGAAGATCGTGGTGTAGGGAACGTTAATGCCGACATAGAGAAGAATCAGGGTCAGCTTGTTTGCCGTGACGTTGTTCAGGATATCCAGACCTGCGACCAGGGCAAAGAGCGGGAGGACAATCATCACGACGGGCACGCCCATGGACGCTACAAAAAAAGTGCTGAATCAGCTTGTTGCATGCAAAGTCAAAGCGGGAGAGCGCATAAGCCGCCGGCGCACAGATCAGAATCAACAGGAAGACGGAGCTGAGCGAATAGAAAAGGGAGTTGAAGAAGATGGTGGAGACATCGGAGTTCACCCACGCCTTTTCATAGTTCTCAAAATGCAGGCCGCTGGAGAGCAGGCTGTTGGCAAAGATCTCTCTTGTGGTGGAAAAAGCTGGCCAGAAAGACCCAGCCAAGCAGCATCACCGTAAAGAAAATCCATAAGAGTAAGAGCAGATATCCGGGCAATAAGCGGGCTTCCTTCTTGAGACGGAAGGGCTCGCGGTATTTTTTTTCTTTTTTAAATATGGAAAACATAGTCCCTCCTAAAATTCCAGTTCTTTATCCTGTAAGAGTTTGTTACAGATGGTGAAAATCACCACCACACAGATGCTGAGCATGACGCCGACTGCCGCGCCAATGCCGGCATTGCGCTCGGTGACGCTGTTTCCGGCACCGAAAATCTGCATATACATGTAAACCATGGGGGTAATCGTCTGTGTATCCGCGGTTACCGTGGAAAAGAGCTGCGACCAGACAAAGAAGCCGACGCTGGAAACCGACCACATGGTAATGTTCGTTTGAAACATTCCTTTTAACAGGGGAAGCGTGATGTGATAGAACTGCCCGATCCGGTTTGCGCCGTCCAGCGTGGCGGCTTCAAAATAGTCGCTGCTGATGCGCTCGATGCCGCTGCAAAAGATCAGCATGTGATAGCCGACCATACCGAAGCAGTAGGCGATGAGGAGGGCCGTGAACTTATGCTCATTGCTCAGCCATTGCATGGAGGCAAGCCCCGGCAGATGCAAGAAGGTAAAGACTGTCTTTAACAGACCGAACTTGGGGCTGTAAACATATTGGAGCCACATGGTGGCAAGCGCAACTGCAGAAACGATATTCGGCAGGTAGATCATTGCCCGGAAAAAGCTTTTGCCCCGAATGCCGGAGGTGATAATGACGGCGAAGAGAAGAGCAAGGGAGAGGACGATCAGGCCGCCGAAGAACCAGATGCGAAACAGATTCCACATGGAAATGCGGAACAGGGTGGTATGGAAGAGCTTCGTGTAATTGGCAAGCCCTACAAACTGCCATTTGGAGATCCCGTCGGTGACGCCCTCGATTTTGAAAAAGCTCATGGCAAGCGTGCGTAGAATCGGGTAGAGAAAGATGAGAATAAAGAGGATCGCTGCCGGACTTACAAAGGCGATCAGCATGGCGGAATTTTTTTTCACAACAAACCTCCTGGGGGAAATTCATAGCCGTTCCTGATAGGGGAAAGATAGGCCTCATCAGAAGATGATAGCAGAAATTTGGATTCGGTAAAAGAGCGATTCTCCAGCGATAGGGAAAAAGATGAAAAAGCAGTCGGTAGGGGACGGAAAAAGGGGGCTCCTGTGACAGGAAAAGAGTTGGAAAAACGTCCCGATCGAGGGAAGAGATCCCCTGTGTGAGGGAACAGAAAAAAAGGAAGCGGCTCCCGGATGAGAAGCCGCTTCTGCAAAAACTTACTTCTTCAAATTGGCAACGAACTCTTCTGCACTGATGCTTCCGCCGCAGAGCTTCATGAAGTTTTCCTTCAGGATCGGTGTCATGTCGACATTATCCTCTGCAGAGGCAGCCCAGGGATAACGGACTTTCAGCTCTTCCATGACCGGCTTGACGCTGGCAAGCTGTTTCGGCCATTCCTTGTTTTCGGAGTCTGCCGGGATGCCGAGAGATTCCTGAGAAAGCTTCGCGTCATATTTGCCCTTGGTGAAGTACTGGATCAGCTTGAACGCATCGTCCGCCTTCTTGGAATTCTTGTTGATGGCAAAAACCTGGGCACCGTAGTTGGAGGCATCGATGCCGTCCTTGCCGTTCGGAACGGCGGGGATAGCTGAAGCAGCCCCAGTCAAAAGTCTTCACCTGTAATATCCTTGACTTCGTTCGGAAGCCAGGAGCCGTTTCAGGTACATCGCAGCTGTTCCCAGTGCCAGTTCCTGATTCTGACCGGCAGGCCAGACGTTCGAGGCGATCTGCTCCGAGAAGTATCCCTTTTTGGCAAAGTCCTCATAAGCCTTGGCAACCGCAAGCACCGACGGATCGTCCCACTTGCCTTCTTTTACAATCTCGGAGGCCTTCTCATAGCCGTTGATACGGGAGAGGTGGTAGCCGAAATTGCTGAGGATGTAGGCGTCGTCACTGGTGATCGGGGTGAATCCCGCCTTCTTGATCTTGGCACAGGCGGCGTCCAGTTCCTCCCAGGTCTTGGGGACATCGGTCACGCCCGCCTTCTTGAAGATTTCCTTATTGTAGAACATGGCAAAGACGTTCGGCTGATACGGAATGGACTTTAAGGTGCCGCCACCGGCTTCTCTACAAGCGGCGATCAGTCCGGCATTTGCTGTTTTCTCGTAGTCGCTCTTCTTTGCAAGGTCTTCCAGGTCGAGGAGATAATCTCCCCAGGTCTTGTTCACACGGTCGATATCCTCGTCAAAGAGATCGATGTTGGTTCCCGCATCCAGTGCTGGCTGCAAACCTTCGCGGATACCGGTTCTGCCCTTAAACTCCACGTCGACCGGAATGCCGGTTTCCTTCGAAAAGGCATCTGCCGCTTCCTTGATGACCTTGCCCTGCGGCTCCGTGGCTTCCCACATGGACCAGTAAACCAGTCCGTCTGCAGGCGTGTCGGTTTGCCCGGCGGCAGTGGTCGATGCGGCCTCCTGCGGGGTGCTTCCCTCACTGGTACTCGTGGCTGCATTTCCGCCGCAGCCAAGGAGCGTCAGCCCGGAAAGAAGGGCAATCGCAGTGGTTGTTACTACTCTTTTTTTCATACTTACCTCCCAAAGTGGTCCTCGACATTGTGGAATCTGTCCAAATGCGAGGGGTGATATAAGAAAATTATAGAGGAAAAGGGCGGGGGTGACAACCGGAAAAAGGGAAGAGGGGATTGAACAGAATGAACAATTTCGTGACGACAAATTTATGGAAATTGCGAAGTGTTCCGGATGGAAAAAAGTGATAAATTGTAGTTGTCCAGTGAACAAAACGTGAAGGACAAAATCTTCCAAGGGAGGGTTTTGTCCTTTTTTAATTGTTTAAATTGATTAACTGATCAAAAAATCATCCATGGAAAGCGGGGATGTAGAGGATATGACGATAACAGAGCAGATGGAATTTCAAAAGAACACAAAGACCAAGGTGGACGTTATTCTTGACACGGATGCATACAACGAGATTGATGATCTCTTTGCCATTGCATATATGATTTTATCTCAGGAAAGGATGAACATAAAGGGAATCTTGGCAGCTCCGTTTTATAGTCCTAGATCCTTTGGGAAGGATAAGGCAGAACCATTCTCCGAAGGAGGGAATGATTCAAAGCCATCGACAGATTTTAGAATTGCTGCAAGTGATGGGAAGAGAAGATCTTTTTTCTTTGGTGAGAAAAGGATCAGATCATTTTATGAAGGATGAAACGCTTCCTGTGTATTCGGAAGCAGCGCAGACGCTTGTAGAGGTGGCTAATGCGCATTCAGCGGAAAATCCATTGTATGTGATTGGGATTGCAGCTATTACGGATATTGCCTCTGCGTTATTGATAGAACCTGCAATCAAGGATAAGGTGGTTATCGTTTGGTTGGGAGGTGACGCATATAAATATGGTCGTTTTGACGATTTCAATGCAATCCAAGACATAGCAGCGGTACGAACAGTTTTCGAGAGTGGAGCACCTATTGTACAGCTCCCATGTAAAGGAGTTGTTTCTGAATTTGTAGCGTCAGAGAAGGAAATACATCAGAATTTATTTGGGAAAAATCGCCTTTGTAATTACTTATTAGAGGTGACGATGGATTTCATGAGGAAAAAGGAACAGACCCATAGTTGGGTCAAGGTCCTTTGGGATGTGACTGCTGTAGCATGGCTACAAACAGAAAAATACATGGATGCACGTCAAGAATTAAAGCCGCACCTAGGGTATGACCGTACCTATTCCACCCAAAATTCAAATGGTTTTATCAACTATATTTACCATATCCATTGTGATGAGCTAATGGATGATCTATGGAGGCGGTTAGAAAAAGCAACGTAAAATGTTGAAGGAGGAATCATATCTATGAAAAAGAGGAAAATGTTAGCGCTGTTGGCAACTGGGATTATGTGCTTTGCTACAGCATGTGGAGGATTTGCACCACCAGCTGAGGAGGGAAATTCAGAGGCCCATCGGTCAGAGGAAAGTAGTGGGGGAAATCAGTCGAATGAAGTCACCATCCATCTGATGATGAGCAATTCACAAGAAATCGGTGTGAGTGCAGCGGTGGAAGCATTTAATAAAGCTTATAAGGGAAAAATCAAATGCGATGCCGATTATGTTGCTTTTAACGACGTTTTTGAGACCTTAGAAGTATTGATGAGCAATAAATCCTCAGAATATGATATTTTTGCGGCAGACGGCCCTAATGTAGCCGCTTACGTGAAGAGAGGGTATTTGCAGCCATTAGATCAGTGGTTCAGTAAAAAAGACATTGGAGAATTCAGCGAAGCGATGCAAACAGAAGCCATATACGATGGGAAATTTTATGGAGCTCCCATGGGGATTCTTCAACCGTCATGTACTATAATAAGGCGCTTTTAGAGCAGGCAGGAATTCAGATTGATTTTGATTCGATTGCCCCGGATCATCGGCTGACTTGGGAGCAAATTGTAGAATACGGCAAAGAAGCAAAGAAAAAGCTCGATCCCGATGGACAGAAGGGAATCTATGGGGTTGAATTTCAGCAGGTAGGCAGGGTGTATCAAATGAATATCTTACCCAATTCCCTAGGTGGAGAGCAGATCAGTAAGGATGGGTTAAGCGTAGACGGCGTTATTAACACAGAGCCGTGGCTGGACGCTCTGAAGTTTTATCAAGATGAAGTAAAGGAAGGGCTTTTTACCAGAGGGATATCTGCGGACGACACAAGCAGCTATTTCATGTCGGGGAAAATTCTTTTCTATATCGGAACAACAGCACTGCCAGCTGCATTTGAAAAAAATGGGTTTAAGGATTGGGGATATACCTATATTCCGTGTTTTAAAGGACATGAGAATGAGGTAAAAACCGCCTGCGGTAGCTGGACAATCGGAATGAATGCCTATTCCGAGCATCAGAAGGAAGCTGCTGAGTTTATCCGGTATTTGACAATGGGAGACGGAGCAGATGTATATATAAATGCATCGGGAATGGTTCCGGCGCTAACAAGACAGTTTACAAAGGATTTGATTGCTTCCAAACCATACATGGAGGTGGCGCAATATGAGGTGACACATACGGCGCTCGTGAGAGCAATCACGCCGGGATTTAATGAATATGCTACGTCTATGAATGCGATGTGGGATAACGTTCGCAATGGAGCCGATATAAAAAAATCGGTTGATACCTGTATTGATGAGCTCAATACGGCATTCCAGGAATATAAATAGCGGTTGAGGTTTGTGTTGAGAGTGAGCAATATTTAACGGATGAAAACGGACTTGAAGGCGTGGAGAAGCCGATACCACGCCTTCAAAGTTAAGAGCGAGGAAGATGTAGTGCAAATAAAGACAGCTTCGCAAAGAAACGGGCTTAATCAAATGCTTCGTTGGAAGAATATACTTCCTTATTGCATGTTGGCTCCAGCCCTTTGTCATTATTATTTTTAAAATCATACCCATTATCTCAGTCGTGCTCTGGTCATTCGTTCGCGATGGAAATTTCTCAACGAAAACCTATGTAATTCTATTTCAGGACAAAACGTTTTGGAATTCATTGGGAACGACATTGAAGATGAATTTGGTCATGATACCGATGCAGGTGATTCTGTCATTTATCCTGGCGCTGATTGTCAATATGCAATTAAAGGGGATTGCCGTATTTCGGACCATTTTTTATCTTCCGGTCACCATGGCGATTTCGGTTGCATCCATTACATGGGACATGATGGCAAATTACAATAGTGGCGTTTTTAATAGCATTCTCAGCTTCGTGGGAATAGATAAGCAAGGATTGTTTACAGATGCCAGACAGGCGCTCTGGTGTATTGTCTTGATGGCTACATGGAAAGGATGTGGCTATTGGATGATGTATTTTCTAGCAGGGCTGAAAGGAATTGACACGGAAATATATGAGTCAGCGAAGCTGGACGGAGCCGGATTTTTCACCATGCTTTTCAAAGTCACCCTACCACTGTTAAAAAATGTACTCCTGTTTGTTGCGGTTGCAAATACGTCTGCCAACATGCTCTTATTTGCACCGATGCAACTGATCACAGAGGGAGGTCCACAGAACAGTACGAATGTTCTTATGTATGAAATATATAAATCGGCCTTTCGGAGCGGCAATGCTGCAAGGGCTGGAGCACTTACAACAATTCTTTTGATCATTGTGCTGGTGATTGTTGTAACTCAATTTTTAATGCTGAATTCGGAAAATCATTCCTGAGACAAAGGAAATCAATCATTATGAAGAGAATAAAAACAAGGCTCTTTTCTATAACTGCGTACCTGGTATTATCGGTGATAGCGGTAATTGCAATCTTCCCGATTCTGTATATTTTTCTTGCGGCCTTTCGTACGAATCAGGAATTTTTTGAGTATGCACTTCCATTTACATGGAAAACGCTCATTCCACAACAATGGACTGTGGATAATTTTCAGGCAATTTTTTCCGAGTTTCATTTTGGACGTTCCATTCTCAATACCTGTCTTGTTATTGCAGTGCTTCTTCCATTAAGCCTGATACTCTCTGCTCTTGGTGGCTTCACGTTTGCATTTTTTGAGTTTCGTTTAAAAAAAGTACTTTTTGCCATTTGCTTAATTTCATTTATGATCCCGACAGATGCAATTGCTATTCCGCTTTATAAAGAAGTTTCACAAATGAGGTTGATTAACACTTACTGGGCATTGATTTTTCCTAGTGCGGCAAGTGGACTGGCGATGTTTTTATTTACGCAATTTTTTAAGGATATCCCTAAATCTATTCTGGAAGCAGGAAGAATTGATGGAGCAAATTGGCTACAGATATTTTTCGGCATTGTACTACCATTGTCTGTGCCAGTTTCTATTACGGCAGGACTCATGATTTTCATCAATGAATGGAATAATTTCTTTTGGCCTTTGCTTGCAGCAAGAAATGAAGCGGTAAGAACGATACAGGTTGCACTAGCATATTTTGAAGACGAAAACCAAGTTTATTTCAGTTATATCTTTGCAGCATCTGCCATATCAGCGCTTGTTCCGGTATGCCTGTTTTTACCTTTGCAAAAATATTTTGTACAAGGAATTACAAGTGGGGGCGTAAAAGGATGAGAGAATTAAAATTAAAGATACCAGAGCTCAGGCAGTGAAGTGGAGATGGCAGTTGCACCACATGCAATGGCACTCTCAACGTCTTTCTTTTTATTGACAAATCCACCTACAATCAAAGGCTTATTTAAACCTTTGGCCATATATTTTGTCACACCGGGAATCACACCTGGGAGAATTTCAACCGCGTCTGCAGCACTGGAATCCAGTTGTTTTTTGATATTGGCTTGCGAAATTGCATCAAATACAAAGTATCGTTGAATACAGGCAAGATCAAGCGCATGCGCTCGCCGAACCTGATTGGATTTGGTGGTTACGATTCCATCTGCTGTTGTAAAATAGCGAACAAATCGACAGCGCCGTCTCTGGAAGATAAACCATCAATTAAATCAATATAAATGAAGGAGTGAATACGCCTAGATTGACAGTTGTTCACTATTTCGGGAATGTCCTTTAGATTTCCGCACATAATGACAGCAATTTTCACATGGGACAGAATGAGGTCATCCACCTTGTCTTGTTCGCAAAGAGAAGCGATGACTGGAAATTGATTTAGTAAGTCAACGATAGATTGCATAGGATTATGTCCTTCTTTCTCGTTCCAATATATTCCGTTCATGGAAATGCAGTCTGTCAATCATTCTAGGGCATTCTATTTTTATAATCAAGTATTTCAAGGGAGGTGAATTTGTGAACATAATTGACAATGTGTTGCATTTGCAAAATAAATCCTCCACCTCAAGTGTGATTATACCAATTGCGGTCATGTTACTTGCAGGATTTGCATTAACGCGGATAACGAAGAAGCTAAGGCTGCCTAATGTAACCGCATATATATTGGCCGGAATGATCATAGGCCCTTGCGGATTCCAGGTGGTTGGTTATCCAATCATCAGTAAAATGGACTTTATTGCGGATATAGCACTTGCATTTATCGCTTTTAGCACAGGAGAATTTTTTACATTTTCTGAGCTCAAAAAAAACGGATGTAAGGTAGTGATCATTACAATTTTTGAAGCCTCCATGGCCTCCGTGCTTGTATTTATATTGAGTTATTATCTGTTACACATGGATTTGAACTTTGCGCTGATCTTATCTGCACTTGCGTCTACAACCGCACCGGCGTCTACCGTTATGACGATACGGCAACTGGATGCTAAGGGCGATTTTGTGAACACATTGCTACAGGTGGTGGCCTTAGATGATGTATTTGGTCTAGTTGCATATAGTGTCGCAATATCTGTAGCAATGGCGAGAAAAATAGATCACTTGCACATGGGTAGCATGGTCTTTCCGATTATATATAATATCCTAGCTCTTTTACTTGGAATGGCCTTCGGGGTTTTGATGAGAGCCCTGATGCCGACAAATCGTTCCACAGACAATCGGTTGATTATCATGATTGCGTTGCTTTTCGGCTTTTGTGGAATATGTGCGTTATTCGACATCTCGCCGCTCCTAGGATGCATGTCTATGGGGGCTGTTTATATGAATGTTACAGGGGATGACAAGCTATTTAAGCAACTCAATTACTTCAGTCCTCCGATTCTATTGCTTTTTTTTGTTCGCTCAGGCATGAATTTTAGAATCAATGCTTTGTTTTTTTCAGGTGAGGAGGGAGCTCCACTCATCATAGTCGGAGTCTTATATTTTTTCGTTCGAATTCTAGGAAAGTACATAGGAGCCTATTTGGGAGCTGCCTGCTCTGGCAAGTCGACGAAAATCAGGAATTATCTAGGACTTGCATTAATTCCCCAGGCTGGGGTTGCAATAGGGCTTTCCGCTTTGGGAGCCAGGATACTGGGAGGTGAAACAGGGAAGTGCGTTGGAAACTGTGATCTTAGCTTCTAGTGTGCTGTATGAGCTCATTGGACCGGGGTGTGCCAAACTAGCGCTTTATCTATCTGGCTCGTATACGCTGAAGCTAGAAGATTTAACAAGCGATATTAAGGAGAAAAGAGAGGAGCATAATGAGGTAGAACTCCTGATTGCAAGAATTCAAGCAATCCAGAAAAACACTTCCGAATCGGCGGGATCTTATTTCTGAAGAGGAAAAAAAGCATTTACGGAGGCAGCAGAGGAGCAGTGCAGAACGCGGTAATAATTGAGTTGACAAAAACAATAATGGTCAGTTGTGATATCAATCTATGTTCCGTAATTGTTCGTCTTTTCACTGCTATTTTTCTTTCCTCTGTGATTGGATTTGAACGTGCCAGTAAAAGGCATTCAGCAGGATTAAGAACATTTATTTTGGTGACGTTATCAGCGTGTGTTTCTATGATGCTGGATATTCTTATGATGAGTAAAACGGTCTCTCATTTGCCGGCACTGTCTGCAATTGCACTTTTTTGTGTAGCAACGATCAGTTGCAGAACAATCATTTATAGTTCACGTAATCAGATAAAGGGATTGACGACAGCGGTTGCACTATGGTCCTGTACGCTAATCGGTTTTTGTACTGGGGCAGGTTTGTACTTTATTAGCATTATAACTTTTCTCATCCTTCTTGGAATTCTCTATTATCTGCCAGGATGGGAGCTTTACCTGAAGAACCGTTCCAATCACTTTGAAATCCATTTGGAATTGAAGAGTAGACAGTTTTTACAAGATTTTGTGACCACCATTCGCAGGTTGGGACTTCGAATTGATGACATCGAGTTGAACAGCGCATATCATGGATCGGGTCTTAGTGTCTATTCTGTTACCTTTACAATCGACAGTAAGGAATTAAAAAAATACAAAACACACCGGGAGATTATTGAGGCGTTGTCAACGATTGATTATATTTACTACATAGAGGAAATGAGGTAGTTGTCCTTCGAAAGGCGTGAGGAGTTTTGAATCAGGTAGATGCAAGGACAAGAGATTTCTTCGACAGGCAGGTTCTTGCGGAGATCAAGGCAAATATGGATTCAATGAATTGGATGCGATTCGCAGCTTTCTACTCTCTGAAACCTATCAAATGTTAGTCGATCCCCAGACGGAAGTTTATTCGTTCAGTCCTCTGATTCTTTTTGACATGTGGGAGAGTGAGATGATCACAGGAGATCCGCGGAATTCCAGATATATCAGGGAGGATTGAGCCTTGTGCAAAGAAGCCGAATTTTTTTGACTATTGATATTTTTGCAATAGGTGGCTACAATAATATTACAAACGACTAATAAACGCATACATTATGTATTGGAATATAAGGAGATGATTTATGGCTGAACAGGTATTAGTTCAATTCAGAGCGGACAAAGCGTTAAAAGAAGAAGTGGCGGATATTTACAGTCAGCTTGGTATGGATCTTCCTACTGCTTTTCGTATGTTCTTGAATAAGAGTAAACAAGTAAGAGGACTGCCTTTTGATGCGGTACTGCCACCTGTAATCCAACGAGAGGACTTCAGATCGGCGTTTAAGGCTTTGCGTGAAGAAGCTGTTGATGTACCAGAGATGTCTCTTGAAGAGATCAACGCTGAAATATCCGCTACAAGAGCTGAGCGAAAAAGGGGGTAGTCTATGATCTACGCAGTTATAGACACCAATGTTTCGTGGCTGCCCTTCTGACCAAGAATGATGATTCTGCAACCGTCAAGGTATATAAGGCTATTGCGGACGGATTGATCACGTCTCTTTATCATAAGGATATATTGACGGAATATGAAGAAGTTCTTAGCAGACCCAAATTCAAGTTCAGCGAGCAAAGGATCAACGTTGTCCTCGATATGATCGTCAAATATGGCATAGAAGTTTTTCCTAAGCCTACTGGAGAGATTCTTGTGGATATGGATGATCTGATCTTCTATGAGGTGGCTATGGAGAAGAGAGACGATGATTCTTATCTGGTCACTGGAAATCAGAAGCATTATCCTGTTAGGGATTTTATTGTGACACCAGCAGAGATGATAGAAATAATCGAAAACGGAACGCTATGATATCCTTGAAAAGGTTATGAAAAAGAAGGAGAGCTACACCAATCCATAAAAAGGATTCCTGTATGCGGATTATAAGAATCAAGGGGCGGATGAGGTCCTGCGGAAGTGGGATGAAGCGGGCATTACACAGCTGATCTATGACTTGTATGAGATTTACCATGTAGAACGACTGGAAAACGCTTTTGTGGATATCGATGAGATCCTGGCAGAAAGGGAACTGAGGAGCTAAAATCTTTAGACACTTCAAAATCCGAAGACACGCCAAAAGCCGTAAAGACTCTCCAATCTGTAGACACTTTTCTCCGACTGCCTACAGATTGGAGAGTTCTCTCTAAATCCCGATTTCTCTCTAACAATCTCAATTTCTCTCTAAAATCCTAATTCTTCATTGACCAGAATCAGATGCATCCGTCCCGGGTGCTTCGAATAACGGGTAATCAGGAATTCACAGCAGATGGTGTCGGGAGATTTGCAATCCGAACATTTGCCCGTCACTTTGCAGGGCGTTTTAAGCGGAAAACGTTGCGCATTGGCGGGGGCGGCGACATTCCTGGCGCGTTTCATGGCACTGTCCAGGTCGGAACAGACCTTCTGGATTCCCACAATAAAAATGACCTTCTGCGGACCCTGCGCAATGCAGGCGACACGATTGGCATTGCCGTCGATGTTGACGAGGATGCCGTCATCGGTCATGGCATTGACGCTGGATAAAAAAATGTCTGCCGAGAAAGAAGCTAGAAGCGCCTCGCGGGGATCCATCTGGCTTCTGTCAATAAAATGATACCCCCCTTCGTTCAGGGCGGACAAAAGACCGATCTCTTTGGCACTCATACAACCGCCCATTGCAATGCTCTTTTCTTTCGGAATCAGGCTGAGGGCAAGCCGACAGGCCTCTTTTTGATCTGCGGCGTAATACCCGGTGATGTTGCGCGACTGCAGTCCTTTGATCACCGTCTGAGCGAGCACTTCGTTCCTTTTTTGCAAATTGCTGTCCATGGGACTTCCTCCTTGTTAAAAAAAACAGTACGAAACTCAATCCGCGTTTTTCTCTATGACATCCTGATAAAAGGCAGCCATCGCCGCCCTGTAGTAGGGGGCAAGCCACAGGAAGGGAACAAAGAAGGTGAGGGCGCACACAAGAGCCAGAGGAAGGAAGCTGCACATCAGAACAAGCAGACGGATTTTTGTCCCTTCATCAGCCGGAAACTGGCCTGAACGATCTCCTTCACGCTTCGCTCCGGAAAATCATGAAGCAAAAAGAAAACCTGTGAAAGCCCTAGCTTGCAAAGGAGCGATAGTAATTCGCAGGCAAGCATCAGGAGATAGAAGGAGAAGTCGGACAGGCGGTTCGCATATCCCGTGAAATCTAGTAGAAGAAGGGGAGAGGCGCAGACAAGGTCGATGGCAAGCAGGATCAGCTGGAGTTTGATGGCTTTATCCGGTTGTGTGGTAAATCCTGCAAAGAGGTTCTTCACCGCTACTTCTTTGCCGTAGATCAGGTTCAGATAGAGGAAGGCGGAGCCGGAAATGAAAAGTCCCATGAAGAGCTGGACGAGGGTCATGGATAATTCGTAGAGGGCGACGCCGAAAAAACCGGTGTGCACGGCCGGTACAACAATCATGACAAGGGTTAGAAAGACAAAGAGGGTGATGATGGAGGCCTTCACGCAGACGGAGAGGTTTCCGAGCAACTGCTCTCTGGCCCTTTTTTTGATGGTTGAAATAGAATGGTTTTTTTTTCATGGAGGATGACCTTCTAAGGTTAGTAGTTAGAAAGGTTACTTTCTGATTGCTTGCGTTTATTGGATCCTGTTGCCCAGCTGCTGCAACAGTTCGTCGTAGGCTTTCGCCTCGTCTTCTCCGTAGACGCTCTCCAGTTGCTTGCGAAAAAGGCTACTGGCATCCGGATCGTGGATGACTTTGTAGAACTGCAGGCCGATTCGCAGATAAGACAACAGGATGGCGCTAAAGACAAGGGCGTAGACGATGGTCCTTTTGCCGGAGAATTTCACTATATGTCCCTTGGAGAGGACAATCAGCACGAGCGAAGTTCCTGCGAGGATGCAGGAAATCATCGGGATGGATAATACAAAAAAGAGGGAGATCAGAGCCAGGATCAGGGCAGTCATCTCCAGTTGAGAGGCGTAACGCCTTTTCGGATTCATGTTTGTACTCCTTTATCAAAGAGGTGCGGTCAAAGAATCCACTCGTTTCCTATTAGGCAAGCGCACAGGAAAGACTGGGTCCCTTTGATTTGGAACTCTTCCTAAATTATCATAACCGTTTCTAAATTTCAACGTAAGTCGCCCTACAATCCTGATGAATCGAAGCGTTTTCCCTGCCAGGTTTCCACATAAATCGAAACGTCTCCCTGCCCGGTTTCTGCATCAATCGAAACGTCTCCCTGCCCGGTTTCTGCATGAATCTGTCTTACTTTCGAATCGAAGTGTTTTCTGTCTGTTTGCCATGGAAACCGAAGCCCTATCCACAAAAACAAAAGAAATCCGAACAATTATAATCATAAATAACATTATATTAAATATTAAATTACAAAATATGATTGATTAAATCGCATTCATAGCCGATGATTCAATATAGAAGAGTATACCTATGTCTTGGTGAGGGAAGGAATCGAAGGCCTGCTCCTTTTCACCGCCAGAAAAGGGCATGGAAGAGAGGGCTGATTAAAGGAGTGAACGCTCAGTAAGGAGGCAGGATGAAGAAGTGGTGCAAAAGAACACTCGGCCTGTGGCTGTGCATGATGTTGGTGATGCTTGGCCTTGCCGGAAGCACAGTACATGCAGGACCGACAAACGGAACCATCAAGGTAACCGGTGTCACGGAGGGGAAGACCTACAGTATTTATAAGATCCTTGACCTGACTTATACCGGCTCGGGTGCCAATAAGCAGGTGTCTTACACGATCGCACCGGAGTGGGTGGATTTTTTTACCACAGGAAACGGGGTACCCTACCTCGTGGCGAGCGACCCCACCGGAACGCTGAACCAGATCATGGTGGGAGGGGTTGTCAAGTACCTGAATATTACTGCTGCTAATGTGGCGGAGTTCTCCAGGGTGGCAACCGGTGAAATCTCCAAGACGACGATTCCCAGAAAGGGCACCCAGGTCTGCCCGACGGGGGCGACGGAAATCACCTTCACCGGTTTGGAACTGGGATATTATCTGGTGCATCCGGAAGGTGCCACGTCCAAGAAGACGGGACAGGAATCGATTGTGTCGCTGACCTCGACCACACCGGACGGGGAAGTGCAGGTGAAGGCGGAATATCCGAGCATTACCAAGGAGGTGAACAAGCGCTCCGTGGATTACGGAGAGGAAGTAACCTACACGCTGAAGAGCAAGGTTCCCGACATCACTGGCTATGATACCTATTTCTATGAGATTACCGATACCCTGTCCAAGGGGCTGACCTTCGTGGATTCCCCGGCGCCTTCCATCACCGTCGAAATTGACGGAGCGGCACAGACAGTGAGCGCCGGCGCGACCGGCAACATTCATTATACGACGTCTACGAATCCGGTGGCAGGCGGCAATGAGACGATTCTCAAGATCAATTTCGATATGAAGCAGTTTCAGAATTTGAAGGAAAAAGAGATCGTCATCACTTATAAGGCGAAGCTCAATAAGGATGCGGTGATCGGAAACGCGGGCAACCCCAACAAGGTGCAACTGGAATATAGCAGAGACCCCAAGGACAGCACGAAGAAGGAAAAAACGCCTCCGCAAACCAAGAAGGTATACACCGGCAAGATCAAGGTGATCAAGCATAAGAACGGCGATGAATCAACGAAACTGGCGGATGCGGAATTCATCCTTTATAAGGAAGAAGGGGGCGTCAAAAAATATTATAAGCTGAATGTCACGCCTGCGCCTCCTGCAGCCCCGACTTCGAAGGTGATCAGTTGGGAAGCGAGTGAAGCGGATGCAACCGTTCTGAAAACGGATGCCGCCGGCGAACTGGTTTTTGAAGGTCTGAAGGCGGGTACCTATCAGTTAAAAGAGACAAAGGCGCCAACCGGCTACAACCTGCTTGCCGATCCCATTGCGGTAACCTTAAACGATACGGAAGGACCGACCCTTAAGATGGAGGCGGAAAGCAAGGTGGCGAACAAGTCGGGGGTGGAGCTGCCCAAGACCGGTGGTTCCGGTACGCTGATCTTCGGCGTGCTGGGAGCAGGTTTGGCGGCCATTGCTCTCTTCAGTCTGGGAAAAGACAGGTGGAAGTCCCGTAAGGGAAAGAAATAAGCATCGGACAGAGAAGCGGTTAGAAGAAAGATGCAGCGGACAGGATGACAGCGTGAAGCTGGAAGAAGGAAACAGGGCGGCAGCCTGATCGAAGGGGAAGGGAGCAGGGGTAGAGTCGATTGAAGACGGAAAAAAAGAGTATTTCTGAAATTGCTTCTCATTGCCGGTTGCGGGATCTTTTTTTACCCGACGATCAGCGATGCCGTGAACGGACTGACGGAAACGACGGGAATCGTTGCTTATAACGAGGCCTTAACCGGGTTCGAGAGCGTGCAGATCGACAAGATCAGGGAAGGCGCCCGCGCCTACAATGAGAAGGTCAGAGAATGCGAAGACAAAAAAATCAAAGGATATGAGAAGGCCCTGAATCCTTTTTCCACCGGTATGATGGGCTCCCTCTATATCCCGAAGATCGAGGTCAATCTGCCGATTTATCATGACGTCAATGAGGGAATTATCCAGAACGGTGTGGGGCATTTGCCCGGGACCTCCCTCCCGATCGGAGGTTCTTCCACGCATTGTGTGTTGTCTACCCATTCCGGGCTGCCGAAGGCAAAACTGTTCACCGACCTGCATAAACTGGACGAGGGAGATGAATTTATCCTTTCCATTCTGGGAGAGAATCTTTATTACCGGGTGGTGATGATCAAAATCGTTCTGCCGACGCAAACCTCCGATTTGAAGGTGGTGGACGGGAAAGATTATGTGACGCTCACCACCTGTACACCCTACGGCATCAATACCCACAGGCTCTTGGTACGAGGGGAAAGGGTGAGTGCACCGGCGGGTGCGAGGGTGGAGAAGGTCGAACAGAAGGCAAAAGACAGCCGGATGCAGAATGTGCTGACTCTGACTCTGATTTGCGGACTGATCCTCCTGATTGCAATCAGCATTCTGAAAGATCTGTACCGGCTGCTAAGAGGGGAAAGAAAGCAGGGGATGACTGCAGGACCTGCAAAAAAGGCAGTCCACTGCGTACCTGCTGCGGCGTCCGCCGCTACCCCCGCCGCTGCCCCCGCCAGGAAGAGTACGTCGGTAGGACCTGCAAAAACGGCGGTACACAGTGCACCCGTCGCTGCATCTGCTGCTGCCCTCGCCAGGAAGAGCACGTCGGTAGAGAGAGGGAAGAAGGAGGAGAAACTGCAACAGGTACCACCGGAGAAGGTCCGCAGAGGAGAGAACAGGATTGACAGGAACCACATTGCACAGGTGCTTCACCGGGCAAAAGAACGGCAGCTGCTCCCCAGATAGCAGAAGCCAAGAGACGATGCGGCTTATCCGATAGCGTCGATAGAGATGGGGCTTATGAAATAGCGACAGGTAAGAAATGGGGGAATTCATTCAGTAACGGCAGGAGAGCAGCGGAGGATAGAGAGCGATCAGCGGGAAGATTTTCAGAACCCCCGGAGAGGGAAAACGAAAGAATAGGATCCGGAAGAGGCTGCCGGAGCGGACCTGCTTTCGCTTTTTTGCGGCACTGCGCCTCGGAACCTGCCTTCTGTTTGCCATTTTTCTTTGGAACCGTCTGTTGATAGAGGCGTCCGCTACCTGGCTCATTCCATCAACGACACCGGTTCAGTTTACGATTGTCTATGAGGACGGTGCCACGAAGCTCTCCGGGGCAAAGTTTTCTCTCTACCACATCGGAGATGTGAACAGCAGCAGACAGCTGGTTTTAGATTCCCCCTTTTCCGCCTATCCGATCGACCTGACGGGAGCGGGAAGGGAAGAATGGAATACCTATGCGCTGACATTGCAGAGTTATATTACAGGAAGTCACTTAACGCCTACGCATGAAGGCGTCACCGGAGCGGACGGGAGACTTTCCTTTACCGTAGCAAAAGGGGTCTATTTCATCATCGGAGAGGATGTGGAGATTTCCGGAGTGAAATATAAGACGAGCCCCTTCTTCGTTTTTTTACCCGAATACAATGCGACGACGAACCAGTATCTCTACCAGGTGTTTGCCTATCCGAAATTCACCAGGGAGAAACCGCCGGAGGGAGAGATCGAAATCAAAGTCTTTAAGAAGTGGAAGGACGCGGGGCATGAGGAGGAGAGGCCGGACAAGGTAGAGGTGAGTCTTTTAAAAGACGGAACGGTCACAGAGACGGCCTCGCTACAAGAAGACAACAACTGGAGGCACAGCTTTACAGGACTGGAGGCGGGGCACAATTATCTGGTGATGGAAAAGCAACCCGGGAGAAAGTATAGGGTTTTGATCGAATCAGACGGGAATGATTTCATTCTGACGAATTCCCGTGTGCCCAGGAAGCCCCGGGTGCCGAAGGTTCCTCCTGAGGAGCCTCCGGAAGAACCGAAGAAATGGGAGATTCCGGGAAAGGGAAAACTGCCACAGACCGGGCAGGACTGGGAGATCGTATTCTTTTTGACAGGAACGGGAATGCTTTTCATTCTACTGGGATTTGGCATTGATCGGAAACAAAGAGGGATGGCGCGTGGAGAGATGGAGCAAGGGAAAAAAGAAGCAGGAGAGGGGGACGGATAAGAAGTCCCGAAACCTTCGCCGCGAGAAGCTTCGTTGTATGATGCTGATCGGCATCTTTCTCTTCGTGTGCTCGTTTCAGCCCCTGTCGATTCCGATGTTTGTAGGCGCAGACGGCGGCGTTTCGACGCCGGGAACAACCCCGGGGACCACGCCGGGAACGACGTCGGGAAGTGTGCCGGGCAGCGCCCCGGGAAGTACACCGGGGACTGCGCCTGGAATCACACCGGGCTCCTCCTCCGGCAGTGTCAGTGCGGGCGTAGGTGCTTCGACGGAAGAAGGCGGAGGGGGCAGTGCAGAAGAGACGGAGGAAGAAGGGGAAGACGAAGAAGAGTTAGACGAGGAGGACGAAGAGGATTTAGAGGACGACGAGGAAGACTTAGAGGAGGAAGAGGGGGAAGAGGAACTCGACGAGAACGGGATTCCGATCAAGAAGAAGAAAAAGAAGATCCGGAAGAAGAGATCGCTTCTCCGTGCTCCCGGCTCACCGGGGCCGGAAGCGGTGAATGTGTGGAATGGTTTTGAATATTCGATTGAAACGGGAGTCCCCGATCTGATCAAAACGGGAAGCGACTATTATTTGCAGTGGAATTACAAGCTGAAATACAAGAGATCTGCGACCATTGCCAATGCCTTTATTGACCAAATTCAGAATATTTTTACCACCACGAAGGAGTCGGGGCTGGGCGCACCGGAAATCGTCGGAATTCAGAAGAACGGTGCTTCCGTGAGCCTCTCTTCGCAGGATTCTGCTTACGGCAGCCTGATGCACTCTCTGGGAGTCTCTGTAGATCCGAGGTCGGATTCCGGAGATGTGGTTTATACCTTTACGGTCAGGGCAAAGAGAGAGGAAATCCGCTATTTTTATGAGATGGACTTCCACGCGAACAGCATTTTTCGTGTGCCGGCAGGCAGCTATATCCGGGATCCATTTACAGGAGAAACGCGCCTGGTCACTGCGGCGGAGGAATTTCACCTGCGGGCAACCAGAAGGGAAGGCATCAACATCTATGCGCTTCCTCCCACGCAGTTCAAAGAGGAGAAGGAAAGAACGCAGGATTCGATCTACCGGGAGACGTCCTTTCGGGACGATCAGATCATCGCCGGTGATTACATTGCAGACGATCAGATTCGCTGGCTGATTTCCCAGAGCAATACGGGAACGGAAGAGGACGATTTTCCGGTGAATGTTTCCGTGGATGCTTCCCAGGAAATCCAGTCCGTCGATGTGCATTATTACAGACCGGACGATTCCGGCACCTATGTGTTGGATCATACGGACAGTGCAAGCGGGTCGCTTACGGGCGTCACCGTTCCCAGTGGATGGATTGTGCAAGTCGAGGTCATATCCAAGGTCAAGGACGCAAAGAAGAATCACACGATCCTGAGGGGGGCGGAACTCGAGAGCCTGAAAGCGGATCTGGTGGTGGAGAAGGTCTGGGAGGGGACAAAAAAGGAGGACTGCGAATTTCATCTCACCGGAGGAAACGGCGGGACGCTGGATGAGACGCTGACGATTTTAAAAACGGATACCAGAGTGGAGAAGCCGAATCTGGACAAGTTCACGAGTCGTACCGGCAGCGGCAAGAGAATCACCTACGAAGTGAGAGAGGTGGAGAATCCGAAGGTGGAACTGCTCTATGAGAGCTATGACCGGGAGACACTGTCCTATTTATTCAAGAACAAGGTAAAAGAGACTACCGTTCCCACCGGTATTTGCACGGATTACGGGGTGATTTCCCTTGAGCCGATCGTGATCAATGAATATTTTGACCAAAATGACAATTATGGTCATGGGGGCAATCTGAAGGGAAAATTCCGGATTCCCGCACGGGCAAAATCAGGGTCCTCTTTTACCATCGAACTGCCGGACGATCTGATTATCTCGGATAAGCCGAACGCGACGAAGAAGTTTTTTGATATCCGAAACGACATGGGAACCGTGATCGGAGAAGTCTACCATACTTCCGATCAGGTTTTAAAATTTGTGTTGAATGAAAATGCGTATGCGGTTGCGGATTATGAAGGAAGTTTTGAGATAGGAACGCCACACCCGTGGAACGATTATAAGCGTGTCAACGGCACCGGTCCGCAGCACGGCAAAACCTATTACACGGGAATCGATGTGGACAGGAGATATTTTTACAATCCCTCGAATTCCGGTGCAAATATGGTCAACAAATCGCTTCCCTTTGCCTGCTCTTACATGGACAGGGAAGGTCTTTTGGAAAACTGTGACAAAACACTGACGCAGAGCGGGACCGTTTATTATAAGGATCCGATCATTTCCACGTTTCATGCGATGAATAAGGAAGTGATTGAGACGGGGCCGGATTACGTCCTTTATAATGTCCTCCTTAATGCCAGGGGAGTAAACGGCTGGGCAGAGGGTTCTTTTATCGACTATATGACCGACAGTTACACGCTTTATCACGGAGACAGCGCCGCTTCCATGGCGCAGGACATCAAGATATATGAGGTGGAGGGATTAAGGCAGCAGCTCTCTTATAAGATCGGGACGGAGAAGATGATTTATCCCACGCAGGCTTTGGGAACGGCCATCGATGCGACCTTAAAGTGGAATACAGGATTTTTCAATCCGCCAGCGGGATATCCGCAGATGGGAACCTGGTCGAATTATATCCGCTTCGAGTTCCAACATACGACCAACCGGACGATTCTGATTCAGATGAAGGTGAAGTTGCAGCCCGGCTGGTCCACCAGGAACGGCGGAAAATACTACAACAACTTTTGGGGGAATAAGGGCTATGGTATGAGTGTCAACAATGCCATCATCTCCGAGAACGGTATGACAACGGGGATTGCGGCCGGCGGAGAGATGCAGCTCAGCCAGTATTCTTTGACGCTTAAGAAAACGGATCTGAATCATCAGCCGATCAAAAACAATTATGCCCTCTTTCGGCTTTACGATAAGGACATGCAGAAGTGTGCGGATTTTATGACGGATGCGGACGGGAAGCTCCTATTAGACGGACTGAGCAGGTACATCCGGAACGGGACGGAGGAAACGGGCATCTATTATTTAAAGGAGATCGACGCTCCGAACGGGTATGAGCTCTCGACCAGGATCTATAAAATTGTGATCAATGCGCAGGAGAAGATTCTGTTTGGAGAAAAAGGCCCTGCCGGGAATGAGGACGTGAATCTGCAGGAGGTGACTGGGGGTAGTCACCCGGAGATTCCAAACCGTAAGCTGTACTCGGTCAGACTGCGCAAGACGGACGAGGCGGGAAATGCGAAGAAGGGAGCAAGGTTCCGCCTGCAAAATGTAGCTGCGGGCTATGATATGACGACCCCGGCGACGAAGGATGTCAGCGAATTTGTTTTTTACAACTTAAAACCGTCGACGGCGGACTATGTGTTAACGGAGGAGGAGACGCCGGACGGCTATGTGCCTCTGCCGAGTGCGATTACCTTCAAGGTGAACGCGGATGGTAGCATCCTCTGTACATCCGCACCGGATCCGGCGGTATATAAGACGGAATTAAAGGAAGATGAGCGTGTCTTTGAAATGACGGTCATCAATAAAAAGATGGCGGGTTTCCGGGTCAGAAAGGTATCGGACCATGGAAACAAGGTACTGGGCGGAGCCATCTTTGTGCTGACGCCGATCGCACCGACCGCCGGTAGCGAGATCGTGAAAGTCACTTCCTACGGGTCGGGAAGCGCTTATTTTGAAAACCTGGCACCGGGGCAGTATCGCCTTTTCCGAGCGGCAGGCGCCGACGGGATATTATAAATCGCACGTCACCTATCTGGTGGAGGTGGATGCGTCCGGAAATCTTTCCATTAAAGAAGAACCCTATCTGACGCCGGTGAACTCGGAGATCAGCAGCATTCCGATGCTGAATTTCAGCATCGTCAATGAGAAGGAGAGGAAGAGCGCCCTGCCGTTTACGGGCGGAGGGGGAAGAGCGGTCTTTGGATACAGCGGACTGCTCCTGATGCTGACTTCCGGACTCCTGTTAGCAAAAGACCCGGTCCGATCTTTCCTTGGAAAAGGAAACGGAATCCGTGGCAGAGTCCGGTGAGGAGGGGCGAGTAAGTCAGAGTACGGCTAGTCAGAGTCCGCAGGGAGAAGAGTTTGAAAAGATAGAGTCCGGTGAGGAAGAGGAGGCGCACGCTCTGAAAACAAGGAAATACCGGAAATACAACCGCATGAAGAACGCCGCTTATCTGTGTGGCATCCTCTGCATCCTGGCAGGTTTCCTGCTTTTTTTGCGCAATTTGGGAGAGGACAGGGAGGCGGGAATCGAGGCTTCCGACTCTTTGCAGGTACTTGCAGGTGAGATCCGGGAAGAGGAAGACAAGAAGCAGCCGAGGTTCCGTGCAGACGAAGGCAAAAAAACTCCGGCGACAGAGAAAGAGACGCAACAGGCCGTGCTTTCTTTTTACAAGGATATGGAGATGCCGGCAAGGCGCGTGGCCGGGCGGCGTTATATCGGCATTCTGGAGATCGGTGTTCTTCGCTTGAAACTCCCGGTGTTAGGTACGTTTTCTTACCGGAATATCAAGGTCGCTCCTGCGCGTTTCTTCGGTTCCGTCTACGACGACAATCTGATTCTGCTTGCGCACAACTATCAAAGCCACTTCGGAAAGCTTCATCTTTTGCAGACGGGGGATGAAGTTTCTTTTACCGATATGGACGGGAATCGTTTCCGGTACACGGTCACCGGTGTGGAGGTGATCGGAGGCATGGAGAGGGAAAAACTGGCGGAGGGAGATTTTGATCTCTGTCTCTTTACCTGTACCCTGGGAGGAAAAAACAGGGTCGTCGTGCGGTGCAGGAGGGTGGAAGAGAGCCCGTGACGAATTTCCTCTTCCATGGTATGATTAACGGTGGCAAAATTCTTGTATGCGGCGCAGAACCACCGCCGTTGGAAATTTCAGGATACAAGGGGCGGAAGGACCGGCATTTTTGATACAGGAAGACCGTTTGACACCGCAGCATCCGACGGGAGAAGAGATGGGAATCGAGACAGAAACAGAACGCAGAAGGGGGAGACGTCAGGGAAGGACAGGGAGTAGAAGGCGCATCCGCGGGGAGAGAAAGTCACCCGTGAGGCGAACCTTTTTCCTGGTTGTCCTTCTTCTTTTGCTGTTGGCAGGTTATCTCATCTGGCAAAAGAAATTTGCCTATTCTCACGTGCAGGCGGATTTAGACAAATATTTTCAGGTAGAGGGAAAGGACGATTACCCCCTGATTCTGGGTACGGAACAGACGAAGGAGCACGGGAAGAAGTATGACGGCCACTATTACATCCCGTTAAAAAGCCTTCACGAGATGATATCCAAGCGGTTTTATTACGGAGAGGCGAACCAGTTGCTCCTGTTCACCACACCGACGCAGATCATTTCTTCCACGGTCGGGGGAACTTCCTACACTTCGTCAAACGGAAAAGGCGGGGATCTGGGTTTTCCGATCAGCCGACTGGAGGGGGATACGCTCTATGTGGCGCTGGATTATGTAAAGCTCTTTGTCCCCTGTGTCTATCAGGTTTATGAGTCGCCGAATCGGATTTGCCTGACGACTTCCTGGGAAAAGAGACAGGTTGCAACGGTTCGGAAGGATGTGGATCTTCGTTACCGCGGCGGTGTCAAGGCCCCTGTTTTAACAGGAATGAAAAAGGGGCAGCAGGTGGTTTTGTTAGACCGTATGGCGCATTGGAGTGAAGTTTTTACCGAAGACGGTTTTACCGGTTATGTGGAGAATCATCAATTGAGAGAAATCAAAGAAGAAACGCCGAATATGCCAGAAGATCTGGCAAAGACAGAAGAATACACCTCGATTCGCAAACCGTACAAGATCAACCTGGTTTGGGATATGGTGACCAATCAGAGCGCCAACGATGGCTTGAGCGCCAGGTTGCAGAAGACCAAGGGACTGAACACGATTTCACCGACCTGGTTTTCCCTGATTGACAATGCCGGCAACATCGATTCCCTGGCGAGCACGTCCTATGTGCAGACGGCGCATGCGGCGGGGCTCGAAGTCTGGGGGCTGGTTTCCAATTTCAAGCACGAGGGAGTCAGCACCGCTGCCGTGCTCTCGGATGCGACTGCCAGAGCCAATTTGACGGCACAGCTGATGGCACAGGCAGCGACTTACAAACTGGACGGAATCAACGTGGATTTTGAAAAGGTGCCGTCTACGAGCGGCAAGGACTTTGTGGAATGGATCAGGGAACTTTCCATTGCCTGCAGACAGGCAAAGCTGGTGCTTTCCATCGACAATTATGTACCGATGGGCTTTAATGATTATTATGATCTGACAGAGCAGGGAATCGTAGCGGATTATGTCATCATCATGGGGTATGACGAACATTATGCCGGAAGCAAGGAGGCGGGGAGCAATGCGTCGATCTCCTATGTGCAAAACGGCATTGAGGCAACGCTCGATGAAGTACCGAAGGAAAAAACGGTGAACGGCCTTCCGTTCTACACCAGGATCTGGATGACCAAGGACGGCAAGCTTTCTTCCAAGGTGCTTGGCATGGCGCAGGCGGCGCAATATGTGGCTGCGCAGGGCATCACCCTTTCCTGGGACGAGGAGACGGGACAGAATTACGGGGAGAAGACGCAGAGCGACGGGACGCTGGTGCAGGTCTGGATGGAAGACGCAGAGTCCATTAGAGAAAAGCTTGGCGTGATGAAACAAAAGGACATCGGAGGCTGTGCGGCCTGGAGACTCGGCATCGAAGTCCCGGAAGTTTGGGATGAGATTGCGACTTTTACAGGCGGTGGCAACCGGTAGAAGGGAAGCAGATGAGCCGGTAGCAGCGCATTGTAGCGAAAGGCGAACAGGGAATCAGACAATTGCAGTCCGAATGGCGAGCAGGGAATCAGATAATTGCAGTCCGAATGGCGAACAGGGAATCAGACAATCACGGTCCGTTTGCGGTAAAAAGGCAGAATCAGACTGGAGAGGAAGGCAGACAACGGAAACCAGAATCATCCGGATATCCGAAACAAATAAAACAGAACCGGAAACGCTTATGGCGCTTGCCGAGGCGGGAAGAATCATAAGAGAAGGGGGCCTGGTCGCCTTCCCGACAGAAACGGTATATGGCCTGGGCGGGGATGCGATGAATCCGGAATCCTCCAAGAAAATCTATGCGGCAAAAGGCAGACCGTCCGACAATCCCCTGATTGTGCATATCTCAGATCTTTCGGAAATCGATCGGGTGGCGAGGAAGGTACCGGAAACGGCGCTGCGTTTGGCAAGGCGTTTTTGGCCGGGGCCGCTTACCATGATTCTGGAAAAGGGGGAAGAGGTGCCGCTTGAAACAACGGGCGGGTTGGAAACGGTCGCCATCCGGATGCCTGGAAACGATATCGCGGCCGCACTCATTCGCGAGTCCCATACACCGATTGCCGCCCCCAGCGCCAATCGTTCCGGGAGACCCTCTCCTACGCTTGCGAGGCATTGTGCAGAGGATTTGGACGGTAAAATTGAGATGATTCTGGACGGGGGAGCAGTCGGAATCGGGTTAGAGTCCACGATCGTAGACTTGAGTACGGAAATCCCCACGATCCTGCGTCCGGGTTATATCACTCTTTCCATGATCCGGGAGATTCTGCCGCAGGCGCAGGTGGATGCGGGAATCATCCAGGCGGATTCCGGGATCAAACCGAAGGCGCCGGGCATGAAATACCGGCATTATGCGCCAAGGGGAGATCTGACCGTGGTGAGGGGGACGCGGCAAGCGGTGGTTGACTATATCAACGCGCAGCTTGCGGAGGTTTCTGCAAGGAGGGTTTCTGGAGGACGGGCGGAAAAGACGGCGGTCATTGCCGTAAGAGAGACGGCTTCCTCCTATCAGGCGGACCTGGTGAGAGATCTGGGATCCCGTAAGGATCCGGAGGAGATTGCCAGACACCTCTTTGGAGTGTTAAGAGAAATGGACGAGGAAAATGCGGACGTGATCTTTGCGGAAGCATTTGATGATACCGGCATCGGGGCAGCCATTATGAATCGGTTGTTAAAGGCGGCCGGGGGAAAACTGATACAGTTATAAGGAGGACAGAACAATGGGAAAACTGGTATTGATGAATCATCCGTTAATTGAGCACAAAATCGGGTATATTCGCAGAACATCCACCGGAACCAAGGATTTCAGGGATGCCATCGGCGAAATTGCGATGTTGATTGGATATGAAGCGACCAGAGATTTGGAACTGCAGGAAGTGGAAATCGAGACGCCGATCTGTAAAACAACAGTCAAAGAATTAAAGGGTAGAAAGCTTTGCATTGTGCCGATTCTGCGGGCGGGTCTTGGTATGGTGGACGGCGTACTGGCGCTGGTTCCGACCGCAAAGGTCGGACACATCGGACTCTACAGAGATCCGCAAACACTGGAGCCGGTGGAATATTATTGCAAGATGCCGGCGGACTGCGCCCAGAGAGATATCTTCGTCCTGGATCCGATGTTGGCGACCGGAGGATCGGCCTCTGCAGCCATTACCATGCTCAAGCAAAGAGGCTGTGTCAATATCCGGTTCATGTGCATTATCGCAGCCCCAGACGGGATCGAAAGATTGCAAAGGGAACATCCGGACGTGGACATCTTCGTCGGCGCCAAGGATGACCATCTGAATGAGCACGGTTATATTGTGCCGGGACTGGGAGATGCCGGAGATCGGATCTTCGGAACCAAGTAAGAGGACAAAACTTTCGATGCCGGGACCCGGCATCGAAGAGCCTGGAAGTGTTGCAGGAGGAGAGAAGTGAAGCGTCAGGATTATATTTCATGGGATGAATATTTCATGGGCGTCGCCATCCTTTCCGGCAGGCGTTCCAAAGGATCCGAACACGCCGGTCGGCTCCTGCATTGTCAGTGAGGACAACAAGATTCTATCCATGGGATACAACGGCTTTCCCATAGGCTGTGCGGATGATGATTTTCCCTGGGAGAGGGAAGCGGAGGATGAACTCGACACGAAATATCCCTTCGTCACCCATAGTGAATTAAATGCCATCCTCAATTACAGGGGCGGCAGTCTGGAAGGAGCCAAGATTTATGTGTCGCTCTTTCCCTGCAATGAGTGTGCCAAAGCCATTATTCAGGCAGGGATCCGTACCGTGATTTACGAAAGCGACAAATATGCCGGCACACCGATGAATCAGGCAGCCAAGCGCATGTTCGATGCGGCGGGAGTCAGATATCATCAGTATGCCAAAACCGGAAGAAAAATCGAACTCACACTGTAGGAACTTGCCTTATGCATCATGAATTCAGGCGGGCGGATCAACGTCCCCGCAGACCTTTTTTCATGCAACATCTGGAAAAAAAACAGTATTCCCACCGCTTGTGCAGTATCTGTCTGGTCTTTTTGACGGTAGGGAGTCTGTTTTTTGTCTCTTCGCCCGCACTTTCTGTGAGGGCGTCTCAGGAAACGAGACGAAAGTTGCAGGAAGCGCAGCAGAAGCGCGATGCGACTAAGAATGAGCTTTCGAACAAGCGTAAGCAGGTGGACGGTTTAAATCAGCAAAAAAAGTCCCTTCAAAATAATTTAAATTCATTAAATGCACAGTTGCAGGAAGTGAGCGACAACGTAGAAGCGTTGGAAGGTCAGATTACGCAAAAAAATTCTGAAATTGAAGAGACCGGCGCTTCCCTGGAAATGGCGAAACAGGAGGTGGATCAGCAATATGCTTCTATGAAGCAGAGGATGCGCTTCCTGTTTGAAAGCGAGCGCTTCTGTGTGATGGAGATGATGACAGAAGCGGACAGTTTTTCCGATTTGTTGAACCGCAGTGCCTTTATTGAGGCCATGAGCGCCTATGACAGAAGGAAGTTGGAAGAGTTCAAATCTGCCCAGAAGCACCTGGAAGAAGAGGAAGAAAGATTACGGTCGGAGAAGAACCAGCTGGACGACCTCCATGTGAAAAGACAGGAGGAGCAGAAAAAGGTCACCATCCTGGTAAACGGAACCGCAAATCGGATTGATGAAACTTCCGGAGAACTTGCCGGAGCCATGCAGGAAGCGCAGGCAGTAGAGACGCAGTTAAACGCACAGGAAAAGGATGTCGCCGCGCTGGAAGCCAAGCTGAAAGAGGAAATCAGGATCTCGAATCTGGCGAAACAGTCCGCCTGGAGGGATATCTCCCAGATCGGCTTCGAAGAAAACGACAGGGAACTGATGGCGGCCATCATTTACTGTGAAGCGGGATCGGAGCCTTACGAAGGAAAGGTGGCTGTGGGAGCCGTGGTGATGAACCGCGTCAGAAGCGCAGTCTTTCCCAATACGGTCATGGGGGTCCTGTATCAGAGAAGACAGTTTTCTCCGGTAGGCAGTGGAAGGTTTGCCCTCGCACTGCAGAATCATAAGGCAACTGCCTCCTGCTACCAGGCGGCGGACGAGGCGATGAGCGGATATTCCAATGTAGGAGAGTGCGTTTATTTCCGGACACCGATTCCGGGACTTTCCGGCATCAGCATCGGCGGGCACATCTTTTATTAAGAGCGAAGCAGGGAAGCGGGAAGTGCCTGCATGATCGGCAACTGCAGGAGAGTGATGCCGTCTGCTTCGAGTTCTTTTAACAGAGCATCGAGGCGCAGTAGCGCCTTTTTTAACAGGGAAAGGGAGAGGAGAGATTCCTCCAGGGCCAGTGTGAATTCGTCCAGATCCAGGATCCGATACCTGCCGGTTGCCTCTTCATAGATGACATCCACCAGCAGATCGGTCACCACCAGCCGGTCGCCGGATTCGCTCTCTTCGTAGTCCACGATGTCGCAGTACCAGTAGCTGCTGCCGTCGCCCCTGCAAAAGAGAGAGACCTTGTAACCGCGTTTCAGATAATAACAGGAATAACCGTGTGATAAATCGGGGCGCGCATGAAGCGCCTTCCAGGACGTTACGATGGTTTCATCGCTTCTGGAGAGAATCATATCATCCTTCAACAGGATGCATTCGGAGGGAATCAGACGTTTGCGGTAAAGAAAGAGATCCTGCATAAGCGCCTCCAAGTCATGCAAAATTCAGGGATGGTTTTAGCTTACTATCCCATCCGGTAAAAGTCAAAGGATACCCATGAAAAATAAATTGCTGAAATTATCCGTCTTTTTGCTTTCTTTTCTCTTCTTCGTTTTCCTTTTTGAAAAAACGTTGAATCATGTGCGTACGGATTCCACTGTGCAAATGGAAGAGGCTTCTCTCCCTCTTCTGACGCTGGTAGCGGATGGCAGACAAATGAATACGCTTCACGGATACAAAAAGGAAATGGACACGGCTCACATCCGCAGCACCATCTTCGCACTACCGGAAAACAGGCAGGTGAGTGCCAGAGTTTTTTTGTATGGAGGAAAGGTAAAAGATGCTTCCTTTGAAGTCAGAAGTACGGATGGAAAAATCTGGTGGAGCAGACAAACATTCCGGATCTCCAGAAAGAGGAGAACACGGACAGTCTCCTGCTGCATTTTGCCGTCAAAGATTTGATTGAAGTAGACCGGGAATACATGCTGGTACTTGTACTGCACACGGAGCAGGACCAATCGGTGCGTTATTATACAAGGATTGTTCTGCCCGGGGAGGAAGGGCAGTATGATTTGCAGGATCAGGTGGATTTCGCCCTGGATTTTTCTGCCAAAACCCTGGCCAGGGACCGCAGCATTTCACGCTATTTGGAGACGACGGCGCTCGGGAAGACGGACTCCCCGGAAAAGGTTGATATTCATTCCGGTTTTGCACAGATTACCTATCAAGGTTTAAAAGTGACCAGGAACGAAGAACCGGAGGTAGATGTCTTTGATATTCGAAAGGGAACGATCTCCCTCCGCCTGACCTATCCTGTTGTGGTAGAAGAGGATGGGAAGAGAAGAACCTGCAGGGTAAAAGAGAACTTTTTTCTGCGTCATGCGGGGAAAAAGACCTATCTGCTCCGTTATCAGCGTACGATGAATACGATTTTTGATCCCAGGGAGGTCGAATCAGAATCAGACCAGCTCAAGCTCTTTATCTGCAACAAAGATGCGGTAACACTTTCAGAAAGCGAGGGAGGAGGGGTATTTTCCTTTGTGAATGAAGGGAGACTCTTCCTCTGCAACCTGTCGGACAGAAGCTTTGTGAATGTATTCGGTTTTTATGAGTCGGATCATTGGGATCCCCGGACATTCTATGACGGGGCGACCATTCGAATCTTAAAGACGGATGAAACTTCTGGACTGACCTTTTTAGTGACCGGATATATGAACCGGGGCAGCCATGAGGGAGAAACGGGGACGGCACTTTACCGCTATGATCCCGTGATTGCGGCGGTGGAGGAACTTGCCTGGATTCCGGACGTTGTGTCGGAGGACATCTTAAAGCAGAGGTGCAGAAATTGCACTACCTGAACAACGACGATACGTATTTTACCGAATTCGGAGACGAAATCTATCAAATCAACCTGAAAACACAAGAGGAAAAGCTGCTGGTCGGACAGATCGGAGAAAAAAATCTGGCCTATTCTCAGGACGGAAGCAGAATTGCTTATGAGGAGAAAACGAAGGACAATCGGACGCTCATCCGAGAGAAGGATCTGGGAAGCGGTAAGGAGAGAGTTTTTCGTGCTTCGGAAAATAGCAGCCTGAAGGTGTTGGGTTTCATTGGGGATGATTTGATTTACGGAGTGGCAGATCCGGCAGATGCGGGGAGAAACCAGAGCGGAGAAATGGTTTTTGCCATGGCGCAGGTAAAGATCGCCGGCAGTGAAGGGGAGAGCGTCGATTCGTATCAGGCGCCCGGCTTCCTCGTGACAGGGGTGCAGGTGAAGGAAAATCAGATTATTTTACACCGGGTGAAAAAGACAGACACCGGTCTCCTTGTGGAAGCGTCTAACGACCAGATTATCAGCAAGGACGCAGCGGGGAAAGAGAGCAATCACCTGCAGGTGGTGAAGCAAAAGATGGAGAGTGAGGCGCGCAAGTCGGGGTTAAATCCGGATGCACCGCAAGAGACGCAAAACAGATTGGTGATCGTGATGCGTGAACCGGTTCGCCTTGGTGGAGCCAGGGTGCGTACACCGGGAGAGGTGGAATTTGAAGGGAATCGGACGATTGTCCTACATGCAAAGGATCGGAGAACAGAGTATTATGCTTATGCAGAAAGGGATGTAGTCAGTGAGCAGAATTCGCCTGCAGAGCCGGTGAAGCAGGCTTATGAGAATTTCGGGCAGGTTGTGGACGACCAGAATCAGTATGTGTATTACAGAGGAAACCTGCAGACAAGAAACCAGATGATGGCATTAACCGGTGCGGTGGAAGGAAAGATTACAGCAATCAGGATTCGACGGCAGTTTGTTTAGATGTCATTTTAAACAATGCGGGAGTGAGCCGTGATGCGGCAGGGATGTTAAAAGAGGGACAGTCTGCTGCACAGATTCTGAAGAGCGCCATGCCGGATACGCAGGTGCTGCCGTTAGATGGTTGTCCTCTGCCTGCCATGCTTTATTATGTGAATCAGGATTCAGCCGTCATGGCATCCTTTCCAGATGGACATTCCGTCCTGCTCATAGGATTTAATGAGTTGAACACCGTGATTTTTGATCCGAAGAAAGGGAGCGCCTCCGTCTACAAATATGGAATGAACGATTCGCTCCGCCTCTTTACCGAAGCGGGCAGTCACTTCCTCACCTATCTGCCGCCAAGGGAGTGAGGAAGCGAAAAAAACGACCCTCTATTGCACGGGTGAAAGAAGGTGCGATAGAGGGTCGTTTTGATAAGAGTCCGGGAGTCTTACCTGGAGAGTCCTTGTTCCTTGTATCGTTTCACGAGTTCCTGGATTCTCTCGACAGGGTTTAGCAGATCGCTGATGGACGCATCGTGATTTAAGGTATCAATGATATAAGCGACATATTTGCTCATATCACAGCTGATATACCAGTCACGGGAGAGGAGCTCCGGGGTCTGATAAATCAGATTCGTGGTGAGCAGTTTGTCGAAAACGCCGTCCTGATAGGCTTCATCGAAAGGTGCCAGTCCGCAGGTAAATAAGCCGAAGGTGGAGAAAATATAGATCTTATCTGCCTGCCTTTTTTTGAGCTGAATGGCAACGTCCAGCATGCTTTCTCCGGAGGAGATCATGTCATCAATGATAATGACGGTTTTGCCTTCTACGCTGGAGCCCAGGAATTCATGGGAGATAATCGGGTTGTGACCCCCGACAAGGCGGGTGTAATCGCGCCTCTTATAGAACATCCCGACATCCAACCCCAGGACGGAGGCAAGGTATACTGCACGGTTCATGCCACCCTCATCCGGGCTGATGACCATCATGTGATCCGAGTCAAGCTGAAGATCCGGGATGTGGTTGAGCAGGCCCTTAATGAACTGGTAAGTGGTGCGCACCGTTTCAAAACCGTGGAGAGGAATGGCATTCATCACGCGGGGATCATGTGCTTCAAAGGTGATGATATTGTCCACACCCATGGCAACCAGCTCCTGCAGAGCGATGGCACAGTCAAGAGATTCTCTGCCGGTGCGCTTGTGCTGGCGTCCCTCGTAGAGGAAGGGCATAATGACGTTGATTCTCCTGGCCTTGCCGCCGACAGCGGCAATGATGCGCTTGAGATCCTGATAGTGGTCGTCGGGGGACATGTGATTCTCCTGGTCAAAGAGAGAGTAGACCATGGAATAGTTGGTGATGTCGACCAGCAGATAAAGATCATCTCCGCGGACGGATTCCTTGATCACCCCCTTCCCCTCTCCGCTTCCAAAGCGTGGAACCTCGGAGTCAAGAATAAAGGAGGAGCGTTCGTAACCGGAAAAAGAGAGACTGCCTTTGTGTTCATTCTCTCTTTCCTTCCTCCATTTGACAAGAAAAGCATCCACTTTCTCAGCGAAACTCTCATATCCCCTGAGGGGGATGATTCCGAGGGAACCGACAGGAATGGTTTGCAGGTCTCTGCGTTCTTCTCTTCTGGGCATGATTTAATTCGTCCTCATAAATTTGTTAGCCAGCCGTACGTCGCCACCTGCAAGTTCCAGGACGGTATAATCGGCGATCAATCTGGAAAAAAGTCGATCGGAATAGCGGGATCTTAATTCCTCCAGGTTCAGGTTGGTGGAAATAATGGTTGATGTGCCGCGCAGTTTGCGCTCGTTAACAAGATCAAAAAGCCTGGCGGAAACGAAGGCATTGGTGACCTCTGCTCCCAGATCGTCAATCACGAGCAGGTCACAGGAAATCAGATCCTCTCGAAAAGCGGAAAGACGGCGCCCTTCTCCTTTGTAATCAAAGACGGCATCTGCCAGGCGGTCAAACAGCTCTCCGGAGCTGAAATATAGGACACGATAGCCGAGATCCAGAACTTCCTTAGCGGTGGCAATGGATAGGAAACTTTTGCCACTCCCCACTGTACCATAAAAGAGGATATTTTGACAGCCTTCCTTTTGAGGGAAGGTAGAAAGAAATCCCTGCAGGTTTGGTAGGCCAGATAAAAGCGGCGCTGATCCTCCTCCTCCGGGAAAAGGTCCGTCCGGAGATGAGCAAAATTGTTGGTTTCCATCAATTTTTCCAGATTGGACTGCGCATAATACAATTTGCGCATTTTGGTCTGAAAGCAGTGGCAGAAGGTATGATTCCTTAAACCGGTATCTTTGCAGTCCGGACAGGTATATTGCAGTTGAAGGTCCTCCCTGCGGTATCCGTGAGCGGACAGGAGAGCCTCTTTCCGGGACATCAGGTCCGATAGTGCCCGGCGAAAGTCCTGAATCGTATAGGACTGACCGTTCAGAATCTTCTTTCCGGATTCCAGAGCCAGATTGGCAGTCTCTTCTTCCAGCTGTTTGAGTTCCGGCAGAGCAAGGTAAATTTCCTGTCTCCTTGTATCCAACTCTGCCTGGTGCCGCTTTCTGGTCTGCTCATATTCGTGCATCATCGCATCGTACTGCGCATTGCTAAGATTCAAACAGATGCTCCCTGCTCTATTTATTGCTGACGATTTTTTGTTTCAGTTCTTCGAAATCATAATTGTGCTGTTCGTAACGGTTAAAACGATTTCTGGTATCCACCACATTCGACGAGGGAGTCGGGCGCGTCAGACGTTTCTTAGACAGCTCTTTCTCATGCGCTTCATCTAAGAGGCGGAGGTCCTCCATGGTCGTTACCTTGTGCTCATGCCATCTGAATAGAATTTTCTCGGCATAATTCAGGCGTTTGCCCTGGGTGCGCAGCACGCTTCTGCGGCAGGCTTCCAAAAGGATCTCCATCGAAAACGCATAGCTGTTCAACCAGCGGTCAAAAAAAGGTGCTTCCGCAGGGGTTAAAAGATTGCTCATTCCCAGCGCCCTCATGAGTTCCAGCACGCGTTTGTCATTTTTCAGCCCTTCCGTCTTGGCTGCCTCCGGCGTTCTGATCTGCGCTTTATTCCACTCAATGGCTACTTTTTCCAAATAGGAGGCATAGGAGGAACGGGATTTGGCATTTTTGACCGTATATTGAAACAGATAATCCATCAGGTCGGTCGAAAAATGCAGGCTGTCATAGATATAGAGAACGGAACGCTGTTCGCTGGAAGAAACAGGCCGTTTAAAATACATCTCCGCCAGACCGAAAACCTCGGAAAGAGAGGGATCCTGAATAAATTGATTGAGTTCGGCAGCAGAATAAGAACGCTTCTGCGGGAGCGCCGCCTGTGAGGAAGACTCTTCCCCGCTACTGAGAGAGGAAAACAGGGACGAACTCTCGGACAACTCGGATAAAGCAGACTCTGCAACACCGGAGGGGGGGCTTCTGAACATAGCGAAGAAGAGACCTCGGAATGAACAGGCCTTGCTTTCCTGGCGGTGACATCCTCTAAAGCGATTTCCTGGAGAGATCCGTCTGTGTCATATTCCAGACGCAGGATACCCTTCTTTTCCCAATAGATCAGGGCTCGATGGATATCCTTTTCCGTATGATTGAATTTATCCGCAATATCCATCACCGTGGTAGGTCTTCCGCTGGAAAGTTTGCGTAATAAATACAAATAGACCTTTAACTGCGCATCGTTTGCGTCAGCCATATATTCGTCAATAAAAACGTTAGAAACCGCAGTCGTCCCCCGTCCTGCGGTCCTGGCGATCTGGACCCGACCCATCATTTTGTTTCACCCATCCTTCTCTGATTTGCTCTGTCTTGTGCCATCGCATTGGCACAGCAAAGCGGTGGAACAGTTACAGATTCTAGCATAGCCCTTTGCGGAAAGAAATAGGCAAGGTGACGAGATTTTGCTCTCGTCCCCCTGCCAGGTGGATTCGGTAAAAAAATGTGAAAAATGTGGATATTGTGGATATAAGTGAAACCGTTATCAAAATACCCGAGAAAACAAGGATCCGCAGGAAGGGAAAAAGGAGAGTTTTCCACAGGAATGGGAAGCTTTTTGCAGGGATCGCAGCGTGGAAATGTGGATAAACTACTCTCCCAGAAGGTCTTCCCCGATTTTCACAACGTCTCCCGCTCCCATGGTTATCAACACATCGTTTTTCGTGCAATTTTGCAGGAGGAATTTTTCGATTTCAGAAAAAGACGGAAAATAATCACATTCATGTCCGGTTTTTCGTATTTCCTCTTGCAGGGTTTTCGAGCTGATTCCCAGATGATCGGTCTCCCTGGCTGCATAAATGTCGGCGAGAACAATCTTGTCGGCAAGGCAAAGCGCCTCTGCAAAATCGTGCATCAGGGCCTTGGTGCGCGTGTAGGTATGAGGCTGAAACACACACCAGAGCGTTTTGTGCGGGTAATTTCTGGCCGCTGTCAGGGTGGCGCGGATTTCCGTGGGATGGTGCGCATAATCGTCAATGATCGTCACGCCGTCTACCTCCCCCTTGCGTTCAAAGCGCCGGTTGGTGCCGCTAAAGTTTTTTAAGGCGGTGCGGATTCTGTCTTCCGGCACCTGCATGAGATCAGCGGCGGCGATGGCGGCCATGGAATTGTATACATTATGGAGACCGGGGATGCGGAGCGTAATCCGGTCGGTGCTGCCGTCTTTTTTATGAAGGGTATAGGTTGGGCATGCAAACTGGTCATAGGTGATGTCTGTTGCGTAATAATCAAAGTGCTCGTTTAGGCCGTAGGTGAGGATGCGCCCCTTCACGGCCGCTGTGATCTCTTCCAGACGATCAATTTCTCCGTTAATGACAAGCGCACCGTCTGCGGGGAGGAGAGAAGCGAATTTGGCAAAAGAAGCACGGATCTCATTCAGGTCCTTAAAGAAGTCCAGATGGTCGGCATCAATATCCAGGATGACGGAAACTTTCGGGAAAAAGCTGTGATAGCTGTTGGTATATTCGCAGGCTTCGGTCACAAAATAACCGGAGTGGCCGACTCGAATATTGCCGCCGATATCGCGGAAGACTCCGCCGATCGATAAGGTGGGGTCCATGTCAGCTTCTAGTAGAATCTTAGACAGCATCGAGGTGGTAGAAGTTTTGCCATGCGTACCTGCAATGGCAACAGGAAAATCATAGAACTTCATGATCTGTCCCAGTAGCTGGGCTCTGGTGAGCATCGGCAAATGAAGCCTGCATGCCGCCTGGTATTCCGGATTGTCCCGGTGAACCGCTGCCGTATAAACGACCACATCAATTTTGGGGTTTGCCTGTAGAATATTTTCTTCTTTTTGCCCATAAAAAATCGGGATTCCCGCTTTCTCCAGAACCTCCGTCATTTCGGATCTCTTCGCATCCGAGCCGGAAACCGGAAAGGATTTATCCTTTAAGATGTGGGCGAGGCCGCTCATTGAAATGCCGCCGATGCCGATGAAGTAAACGTGAACGGGATGATGATAGTCGATTTGATACATAGATTCCTCGCTTTTTTAGAAAAAAACGCTGTGATTGCATTCGGATTCCGTGAGGCCCCTGCCCTGCTACATCCTCATGCCTAGGCGTGTGTTCAGGCAAGACTGTGATTACGGATTGTTTCGTGCTACGCACTCCCACAATCCGCCCCACATTCGGATTCCGCGGGGCCCCTGCCCCGCTACATCCTCATGTCGGGGCGTGTCATGAATCCCCCCGCTTAGGCAGACGAGTCTGCCTAAGCGGGAGGGATTATGACACTGTAATCACAGTATAAAACCCATAAGTTTTGATGTCAAAATGGGGGACTTCGGTTAAATTTATAGGCGAAATGGGAGTCTTATGAGATAACAAAAGGTATCATTGTATATTTTTACTATAAACAAAGAAATTTCGGAGTTTTTTTTAAACAGGATGCTTTTATTTTTGAATAGATGGTGTTATAATCCTGTTATATATCTGAAAGGAGCTCTTTTTAGATAGAAGTCGCTTCCTGCCAGGGAGCGCATTGTCTGGAGCCAGAACTTTACTTGCAGACTCTTACTACAAAGGCGAAGACAAGATAAAGATCGTCACGAAGGATGGCGAGAGAGATGTTGGTGGATTGTTTGTAGAAAGAGGTGTAGCTATCATGGAAATTACAGACGTCAGAATCAGAAAAGTGGACAAGTTAGGGAAGCTGAAGGGGATTGCCAGTATCACGATCGACAATGAGTTCGTGATTCATGATATTAAGGTGATCGACGGAGATAAGGGGCTCTTTATTGCGATGCCCTCCAAGAAATCGGTAGATGGGGAATATCGTGATATTGCGCATCCGATCAACTCCGGGGTCAGAAGTATGATGCAGGAGAAGATTTTAAATGCCTATGAGAAATCGCAGGTCATGCCTTTTACAGGCGCGGTGACAAGCGTCGCAGGATGATCGGAACACAGGGGGGAGAACGGCCGCGTACTTTGCGACCGTTTTTTTTACTGTCTTTTCGTGGTATGATAAAGAAGTCGGGGGTCATTTTTACCGGGGATGTGTTGCTTTTGTACCCGTAAGGATGACTTTTTTGACGAACAAATATAACCAACGTTTCTATTTCATTATAAAAGAAAGGAAGCCACGATGCGAAAAACAAAGATCATTTGTACCATTGGTCCCGCCTCGGAGGATGAAGAAATTCTGGAGAAGATGGTAAAGGCGGGGATGAATGTCGCCAGACTCAATTTTTCTCACGGTACACACGAAGAACATCAGAAAAAGATCATCACGATCAAGAAACTCAGGGAGCGCATGGGGGTACCGATTGCCATCATGCTGGATACCAAGGGGCCGGAATATCGAATCGGTACGTTTGCGGATCACAAGATTGAACTGAAGGAGGGAGATACCTTTATCTTCACCGCCAGAGAGGTGGAAGGCGATCAGGAGAAGGTTTCCGTCAGTTATAAGGACCTGCCGCATTCGGTGGAACCGGGCGACAAGATTCTGGTGAACAACGGGCTGGTGGTCTGCATTGTGAAGGAGATTCAGCAGGAGGATGTGATCTGCACCGTGGAGACGGGAGGTGTCATTTCCGATCACAAGAGCATGAATTTTCCGGGTAAGCTGATGCAGGGAGATTTCCTGAGCGAACAGGATAAATCCGACCTCCTGTTCGGCATTGAAAACGGCATTGATTTTGTGGCTGCCTCCTTTGTTTCCACAGGAGACGACATGAGAGAGATGCGGGAGTTTTTGGACAAGAACGGCGGTAAGGACATCAGTATCATTGCCAAGATCGAGAATCGTTCCGGTGTAGAGAATATAGAAGATATCTGCGAAGTGGCGAGCGGTGTCATGGTGGCCAGGGGCGATCTGGGAGTGGAGATCGACTATATGGAGGTGCCTGCCGTCCAGAAGGAAATCGTTTCCAAATGCAGGCTGCTCGGACGCCGCGTGATCATCGCAACGGAGATGCTCGAATCCATGATCACCAATGTCCGTCCCACCAGAGCGGAGATTTCCGACGTGGCCAATGCGGTTTATGACGGCGCCTCTGCGATCATGCTTTCGGGCGAATCGGCGGCGGGTAAATACCCGGTGGAAGCAGTTTCCGTCATGGCAAGGGTGGCGGAATATACCGAAAATCACATTCACTACAGGGAACGCTTCAAGAAGGAAGAAATTCAGTTCCGTGACGATCTGGATGCCATTTCCCATACGACCTGCCAGATGGCGATGGATCTGGACGCCAAGTGCATTGTGGTTTCTTCCGTGAGCGGCAGAACCGCCCGTATGGTCAGTCGTTTCCGCTGCGAGATCCCGATTATCGGCATGACGACCTCTCTGCGTGCCTACTATAAACTGGCACTCTCCTGGGGCGTGACGCCCATGCTTTGCGAACAGTACGATTCCTTAGACGTCATGCTGTATCATGCGGTGAGCGTGGCGACTGAGTATCTGGGATTAAAAGAGGGGGATCGCATCGTCCTAACCGGCGGACAGATCGGAGGCGGCGCTGGAAGCACCAATATGATCAAGGTGGAAAAGGTACATCGCAGACCGGCACTGTAAGGCAAATGACAGGTCAACCGGGAACAGAATAGCGCTGTCAGTGGACGGGAAAAGTGGGAAGCGGCCGGATAAAATTCCGGCCAGACGCTTCCCCTTTTTATCGTTACATGTGATATACTTCTTTCGTTAATTATGGTTTTGCTTTTGTGTTCAGTTCAGAAGGGAGAGTTTATGAAAAAAAAGGGAATCGGTGTCCTGTTAAGTGCCCTGCTGCTCGTAGGGTCGCTTGCCGGATGTCAGTCTGCAGCGGAATCCGCAGGAGGAAATGAAGCACAGAACACGACTGCCCAGTCTTCGCAGCAGGCAGCGGGAGAAGCTGCTTCCGGTACGCAGCCTGGTGGAAGCGGAGTGGCTGCTTCCGATCTCAAAGTGGGCTTCATCTACGTTGGAGATGAAACGGACCAGGGTTATACGACCAATTTCATGTCCGGTGCGAGAGAAATGCAGAAGAAGCTCGGTTTAAAAGACGACCAGATCATCGAAAAGAAGAATATGCCGGAGGGAGCGGAGTGTGCAACAGCGCTGAAAGAACTGGCGGAAGCGGGCTGCAATATCATTTTCACAACTTCTTTCGGTTTTGAACAGTATATGGAAGAGGTGGCACCGGATTACCCGAACATTCAGTTTTGTCAGGCAACCGGATTTCAAGGTGCGACAGACAAGTTAGAGAACACCCATGATTTCTTTCCACAGATCTTCCAGGCCCGTTACCTGTCCGGTATCATTGCGGGGATGAAAACGAAGACCAATAAGATCGGTTTTGTCGCAGCCATGCCCTTTTCGGAAGTCGTAAGCGGATACACGGCATTCTATCTTGGAGCAAAGAGTGTCAATCCGAAGGTGCAGATGGAAGTCATGTATACCAACAGCTGGAACGATGCGCAGAAGGAAGCGCAGTTGGCGCAGGCACTGATTGATGACGGCTGTGATGTGCTGGGGCAGCATGCCGATTCCGCTGCGACGGCGACGACGGCGGAGAGCAACAAGGTCTGGCAGATCGGTTACAATACCGACATGATTGATCAGGCGCCGAATGCATCGATTACGGGAGCACGCTGTGACTGGGGATCCTACATCACTTATGCGGTGCAGTGTGTGATCGATGGCAAGCAGATTCCGCAGGACTGGACCGGCGGCTTAAAAGAGAATGCGGTTCTGCTGACGCCCTATAATGATAAGCTGATGCCGCAGGGCGCAGCAGATGCGGTGGAAAAGGCGAAGCAGGAGATTGAGGACGGCAAGCTGCATGTCTTTGATACCAAAACCTTCACAGTGGACGGCAAGGAAATGTCCTCTTATATAACTGAAGCCGGCAAAGAATTTATCTCAGACGGTTATTTCCATGAGCAGGATCCGGAAGTCGGCGGTTCTTCTCCTGCTTTCCCTGTCGATTGGACGATTGACGGAATTACGGTAAAGAAATAACGTTATTTTGATCTTTTACGGAGGTGTCTCTGCAAATGGGGCACCTCCGTCTGTTCTGCAAAAAAGAAGATTCTACAGGAAAGAAGATCCCACAGGAGGAAACACATGGAGAATGAAGTCTTCGCGGTGGAAATGCGCGGGATTTCCAAGTCTTTCGGCAAGGTCAGGGCCAACGATCATGTTGATTTGAAACTGAAAAAGGGAGAAATTCTGGCGCTGCTTGGCGAAAACGGCAGCGGGAAGACCACCTTGATGAATATGCTCTCCGGTATCTATTATCAGGACGAGGGAGAAGTTTCGTAGACGGGTGTCCGGTTTCGATCCGTTCGCCGAAAGATGCATTTGCACACGGAATCGGTATGGTTCACCAACACTATTTGCTGGTGAATGTGTTTACTGCGGCGGAAAATATCGTTTTGGGAACGAAGATCAAGGGCTCTTTTTCGAATCGAAAAGTCAATGAGCAGGTGCAGGAGATTGTGGACCGCTATGGCTTTGACCTGGATCCGAAAAAGAAAATTTATGATATGTCCGTTGCGGAGAAGCAGACCGTAGAAATCGTCAAGGTTCTATACAGAGGAGCGAAGATACTGATTCTGGATGAGCCGACAGCGGTTTTAACACCGCAGGAGACGCAAAAACTGTTTCAAGTGTTGTTCCACATGAAGCAGGACGGGAAATCCATCATTATTATCACGCATAAGCTGAACGAAGTGTTGGAGGTTTCCGATCGGGTGGAGATTTTAAGACACGGCAGTTGCGTAGAGACGGTGCGCACGGAGGACGCAACGGTGAATTCCCTAACCGAGGCCATGGTCGGGAAAAAGATGGAACTGAAGCTGGAGCGACCGGAAACGCAGCCGGGGCCTGGGATTCTTCGGGCGGAGCATTTGCGGGTGCGAAATTCGGAACAGCTTTTGGCACTGGACGATGTCTCTTTTGCGCTGAACGGAGGGGGAGATTCTCGGTGTGGCAGGCATTTCCGGGAGCGGTCAAAAAGAGCTCTGCGATGTGGTGGCGGGCCTGATCAGACCGGAGAAGGGAAAAATCTTTTTCCGCAGAGAAGGTGGGGAGAAGGATGAGATGATGGATCTTTTAACCCTGAGTGAAGAGGAGAGGAGAAAAGCCGGTATTTCCCACTTCGGTGCTTTTGCCTATGTGCCGGAGGACAGGTTGGGCATGGGGCTGGTGGCTTCCATGGGAATGACGGATAACATGTTGCTTCGCACCTACAATAGGGAAAAGGGGATCCTGGCAGACCGCAAGACGCCCAATGAGATGGCAAAAAAGCTGATTCAGGATCTGGAGATCAAGACGCCCGGGACAGAGGTACCGGTGAGAAGGCTGTCGGGAGGCAACGTGCAGAAGGTACTGCTTGGCAGAGAAATCATGTGCATGCCGCAGCTCCTCATCGTTTCCTATCCCACCAGAGGACTGGATATCATGTCTTCTTATAAAGTATTTGAGTTGGTGAATGAGCAAAAGAAAAAAGGAGTGGCGGTGCTCTACATCGGCGAGGATCTGGACGTACTGATGGAACTCTGTGACCGGATTCTGGTTCTCTGCGGAGGGAAGGTCAGTGGAATTCTGGATGCGAGAAAGACGACCAAGGAGGAGATTGGTCTGCTGATGACGGGAACGATTCAAACAGAGACCCGTGAGGAGAGCGTCTATCCAAAGAGGGGGGAAGAATGAGGATGCAGATGAAAAACAGCGAAGAACCCTTCGTCCGTATGGTGAAAAGGGATCGCCTGACGGGAATGCAGACCTGGCGGATCCGGGTGATTGCCGTGCTGCTGGCGCTTCTGGCGGGGGCGGTTTTGTTTTTGGTTTTACGGAAAAATCCGGTGCAGGCGTACCTGGACATGCTTTACGGCGCCTTTGGGTCCAAGGTTCTTGCACAGGAGACGATCAGCAAGACGATTCCGCTCCTCATTACGGCAATCGGCATTTCCTACGCCTTTCAGATGCACTTCTGGAATATCGGCGGGGAGGGACAGATCCTGATGGGAGGGATCGGAGCGGCTTATTTTGCTTACTTTTATGCCGATCAACTGCCGAGGATTCCGCTCCTTCTGATCATGATGGTCAGTGCGATGTGTATGGGGGGATTGTATGGACTGATCCCTGCCCTCTTTAAGGTGAAATTCGGCACCAACGAAACGCTCTTTACCCTGATGTTAAATTATATCGCCTTCTATATCATCGTTTTTCTGGAAAACGGGCCGTGGAAGGCACCGGGCAGTTCTTTTCCCAAGATGCCGATGATCAACCGCGGGGTTTATCTCTCCAAGGTGGCAGGCGTGCAGTGGGGATGGATTGCCGGTTTGGTGCTGATTGGAATCACCTGGTTCGTCTTTCATAAAACGAGGGCAGGCTACGAAATTGCGGTCGTCGGAGAGAGCAATAAGACGGCACGTTATGCAGGGATCAATGTGGGGAAGGTCTTTCGCAGAACCATGTTTTTTTCCGGCGCCATCATCGGTCTGGTCGGGTTCTTTCAGGTGGCGGGCACCGATCATGCGCTGACAGAGGGAACAGCGGGAGGGGTCGGCTTCACCGCAATTACCGTGGCATGGTTGGCGCACATGAGCCCTGTGCGCATCGGTGTGGTCGCCCTTGGGATTGCCGTTCTGGAAAGGGGATGCAATCAGCTGGAGACGACCATTGGGATCCCCGCTTCCGTTGCGGATATCCTCATCGGCATTATCCTGTTCTTTATGCTGGGCTGTGATTTCTTTATCAACTATCGTTTGATTTTCAGGAAAAAGAAGGAGGCGACGAGATGAATACACTGATTCACCTGTTAGAGGCGGCAGTGATCGCAGGAACGCCTCTGCTTCTGGGAGCGCTTGGAGAAATTCTCTGTGAACGGGCGGGGAACCTGAATCTGGGCGTGGAAGGGGAAATGTTCATGGGGGCCGTTGCCGGGATTGCAGCCGCCTTCTTTTATAACCAGGCGGGAGGGGAGAACGGCTTCGTTGCGGTAGCATTCGCTACTCTTTTTTCCTTCCTCTTTGGCGCACTGGGAGCCCTGATCTATGCCTTCCTGGTGGTTACCATGCGGGCGAACCAGAACGTGACCGGTCTGATTCTGACGATTTTCGGAACGGGCTTCGGCAATTTCTTCGGCGCTTTTTTTCCAAAGATGACGGGGAAAACGCTGGTGGTATCCGATACGACCAAAAAGATGTTTGGAAATGGTTCCCTGTTCAACTGGATGGTCTATCTGGCACTCCTGATTGCCCTTCTGATGGCGTACTTCCTCTATCATACAAGGAGAGGGCTGTCCCTGCGGGCGATCGGAGAGAATCCGCAGGCAGCGGACGCGGCGGGCATACCGGTGTCTTTGTACAAATACGTAGCAACCATGATCGGGGGCGGCATTTGCGGACTTGGCGGCATGTACATCAGCATGGTTTCCCAAAACGGGAACTGGGTGGATAATTGCGTCAGCGGATACGGCTGGCTGGCGGTGGCGCTCGTGATTTTCGCCGCCTGGAGCCCTTACCGCGCCTTGCTTGTCTCCATTGTTTTCGGCGGCCTCATGATTTTGCGCTTCTATGTGCAACTGCCGATTCCAAGCCAGTTTTATGAAATGGCGCCCTATGCGGTGACCATTCTCGTGTTGATTATCACCAGCATGAGGGGCACGAGGGAGCATAACCAGCCGAAGAGTTGCGGCGTCAATTATTTCCGGGAAGAGAGATAGGAGAGAGAAGAGAAAAGGGGAGAAAGAGAGCTCTCCTGCGGAAGAAGACCGGCATACCGCTTAAAAAAGGTATGCCGGTAAGGATAGGCAAATCGTTTCATCGGGAAGATGGTCGTTTACAGGAGCTTCTCCTCGTAGATGGCACGGGCGCCTCCGATGTATTTGGGGCGTCTGCGTGCGCAGGTGATCACGGCATTTCCAATCCTCTGAAGGCTGATACGAAGCGGAACGACCACAGGGTGGATGTGCATGCCGATTAAGGTCTGCCCGATATCGATGCCGGCGTCGGCCCTTGCCTTCAGATCTTCGACCAGAACGGCATCGGGCAGCTTTTCATAGGCTACGGAGGCAAAGGCACCTCCTGCGTGGTTCGGCTGCGGGATGGCGTTGACTATTTCCAGATCATATTTTTCCATCGTACTCCGGCTTACCACCAGCGCACGATTCAAGTGTTCGCAGCACTGGGCGGCCAGCCGGATTTTTTTGGGCAAAAGAGCGGAAGAAATGCCCTCGTACAGGGCGAGCGCCACATCCATGCTGGTCGCACTGCCGATTTTTTCCCCGAGGACTTCGGAGCTGGAGCAGCCGACCACGAAGAGAGAATCCGGTTGCAGGTGAGCCGCCTCACAAATTTCCAGAACGGCAGTTTTTGCAACTTCCTGTATTTGACTGAAATCTACTTGCGCCATTGTGATCCTCCTGATTGGAAAAGAGATCCTCTTGCATCATCGGATGCTCTTGATTTTCTCTGCTTCATATCTTTCCTGCTTCTTATCTTTCCTGCAGCTTTTCAAAGCGCTCGATCAGCCCGCACTTAAAGCAGAGGAAGAGGGATAAGACGACGCCGAGCAGGGACTGTGCCGCTTCATAGGGAATGCCGATGATGGCCGTTTCGCGACTGCCGTAGACAAACGCCTTTCCCAGAGTGTATCCGATTACCATGATGAGCGCACCGATGAGCGTGGCAAGGAGAGTCAGAGGAAAACGCTTCCGCTGTTCTCCAGCCTTCCGGTGCACCAGGAGAGAGATGACGAGTGCCTGCAGCCCATGAGTGGCGAGAGAGACAAACATGGGGGCAGGATAGAAAATCATGTCGCCCAGGAAGGCGCCGATGCCGCCGACCAGCATGGCCGGAAAGGGAGCCAGTAAAATCGCTGCGGTGCAGATCACGGCGTCGCAGAGGTAGAGATGCCCTCCCGGTACCGGAATGCCGTAGGAGGAGACGGCGATGTTCATTGCCATGAACATACCGCCAAGTGCCAGTGTACGGATCTGGTCGCTTCCCAAAGCGACGGAAGCTGCTGTTTTTGCGTTGCGGTGGATGTGTTTAGCATGTTATTCTCCTTCATGTGAGTGATATGATTGTCAAACGTGGATCCATTCTTTCGGAATTCCGGATACGCCTGACATCGGTATCACGGAAATCACAATCCTTATTATAGAAAAATCTGGTATTGTTTCCATAACCAAATTATGAATAAATGACAATGCCAGATAACAAGATCAGCCAGAGTGAGGTGAGAAATGTTTATCATTGCAGGACTGGGCAATCCGGAGAAAAAATATGACGGCACGAGGCACAACAGCGGGTTTGCCGTGATCGATCTTTTGGCGAAGCAGAATCAGATTCCCTATGGAGGTACAAAGTTTCGCAGTGCAACGGGAAGCGGCGTCATAGGCGGCAAGAAGGTGCTGCTGTTAAAACCGCTTACCTATATGAATCTGAGCGGAGAGGCCATCGGGGAGGCCTGCGCCTTTTATAAAATCAAGGTGGAGGAAGAATTGATTGTCATTTCTGATGACATCGATACGGAGCCGGGCGAGATCCGCGTGCGGAAAAAAGGCAGTGCAGGAGGTCATAACGGGTTGAAGAATATCATTGCACATCTGGGAACGGATGCCTTTACTCGAGTTCGTGTCGGAGTGGGAGCCAAGCCTGTGGGCGGCGATCTGGTTTCCCATGTGCTTGGACGCCTGCAGGCGGAGGAAGAAGCGGCTTACGAAGAGGGGCTCTTAAAGGCCGCAGAGGCGGTCGGTTCGATTTTAGAAGAAGGAGTGGACAGGACCATGAACCGTTTTAATCATCACAGAAAACAGAATGGGGAGAAGGAATGAAATCGATTCAGGCGCCGCTGTTTGAGCTGCCCGCTTTTTTGACGCTGAATAAAGAATTGGAAAAACCGTCATCCTGCGTACAGGTGGACGGCTGTACCGGCTCGGAGAAACTGCATTTGATGGATGCGTGCGGGGCGGATTTTCGCAGCAGGATTCTGGTGACTTATTCGGATTTGCGGGCCAAAGAACTTCTGGAGGACGCACGGTTCTATGACAGGAATGTTCTCCTGTATCCCGCCAAAGATCTGATCTTTTATCAGGCGGATATCCATGGCAACGAGATCACCAGAGAGCGGATGCGCTGTCTGCGCCGGTTGATCGAAGGGGGAGAGTTGACGGTGATCACAACCTTTTCCGCCCTTATGACGCCACAGATTCCTCTTTCAGTGGTAAAAAAACATGTTTTTTCCGTAGAGAAGGAAAAACAATTAGAGCTTTCGGAGACCGCAAGGAAGCTCGCGGAGATGGGATACGAGAAGGTCTATCAGGTGGAAGCGCCGGGACAGTTTGCGATCCGCGGCGATATTCTGGATGTCTTTGATCTGACCGAAGAGAATCCGTACCGAATCGAATTGTTCGGGGACGAGGTAGAGTCGCTTCGCAGTTTTGACCTGATGTCGCAGCGCTCCATCGAACCGCTGGACCAGGTTCGGATCTATCCGGCGAGCGAAATGATTCTGGAGGAGGACAGAAGCCAAAGAGGCATCGAAAAGATTACGGCGGAAGCACAGCAGGTGGTCGAAAGATTCCGGAAGGAAATGAAAACCGAGCAGGCGCACCGGCTTGACGAGATGGTGAAGGAATTGGTCGAGCAGGTGGAACAGCAGAGTAAGAAGGCCAATTTAGAGAGTTTTATCCACTATTTCTACGAAGATACGGTGAGCTTTCTCGAATATTTTAAGTCGGGAATTGGCGCGGCATCTGCTGGAACGAAGGCGGGCGCAGGTGCAAGGACAGCTGCCTGTCTCTTCATCGACGAGGCGGGACATGTGCTGGAGCAGGGAAGAGCGGTGGAGGAAGAATTCAGGCAGAGCATGATCCACCGCGCAGAACAGGGCTACATCCTGCCCGGGCAGATGGACCTGCTCTACGGGACGGAGGAGACGGTGGCGAAGCTATCGGTGCTGCGGAGGGTCCTCCTTTGTGAAATTCCCATGCCGAAAGACCGGAATCTTTTTGCCCCGGAAAAAGAAATCTCGATCGGTGCCAGATCGCTTGCGCCATACAACAACAGCTTCGAGAGATTGGTGCATGACCTGAAGCAGTATAAAAAGGAAAAGTACAGAGTCCTGATTCTGTCCGGCTCGCGCACCAGAGCCAAGCGCCTGGTGGATGATTTGCGGGACAACGGGATTGAATCTTTTTACTCTGAAGATCCGCAGAGAGTGCCGCAGCCGGGCGAGATTATGACCTATTATGGAAGAATTCTCAAAGGTTTTGAATATCCGGAAATTCGCTTTGCCGTGATTTCGGAAAGCGATATTTTTACCGAGCATGTCAAAAAAAAGCGGAAAAAGAAGAAACATACCGGCGGACAGGCGATCTCCGGCTTTTCCGATCTGAAGATCGGGGATTATGTCATCCACGAGGATCACGGACTGGGAATTTACCGCGGCATCGAAAAAATCGTTGTGGATCGGGTAGCCAGAGATTATATGAAGATCGAATATGCCGGAGGCGGAAATCTTTATGTGCTGGCTTCCGGTTTCGAGGTGATTCAGAAATATGCGGCAGGAGCGGAGCAGGAAGAGGGAAAACCGAGGAATCTGAAGTTAAATAAGCTCGGCGGTACGGACTGGGCAAGGACGAAAGCAAAGGTCAAAAGTGCCGTCAATGAGATTGCGGAAGATCTGGTGGAACTCTATGCCAAAAGGCAGGAAGAGAAGGGCTACGCCTTTACCAAAGACACGGTATGGCAGCAGGAATTTGAAGACGCCTTTCCCTATCAGGAAACGGAGGATCAGGAAAACGCCATTGCCGATGTTAAAAACGATATGGAATCCACCAAAATCATGGACCGTCTCGTCTGCGGCGACGTCGGCTTCGGCAAGACGGAGATCGCCATCCGTGCCGCTTTCAAAGCCGTGCAGGATTCCAAACAGGTGGCAGTGCTGGTGCCTACGACGATTCTGGCGCAGCAGCATTATAATACGTTTTCTTCCCGCATGCGGGACTTCCCGGTTCGGGTGGAGATGCTCTCCCGTTTTCGAACCGCGGCGGAACAGAAAAAGACGCTGCAGGCGCTGAAAAAGGGTGAAGTAGACATCGTCATCGGCACACACCGCATGCTGTCGAAGGATGTGGTATTCAAGAATCTGGGACTCCTGGTGGTCGATGAGGAGCAGCGCTTTGGCGTGACGCATAAAGAAAAGGTCAAAAACTGCGGGAGAACATCGATGTGCTGACCCTTAGCGCAACGCCCATCCCGCGAACGCTCCACATGTCGCTGGTCGGCATTCGGGATATGTCTCTTTTAGAGGAGGCGCCAAATGACCGCCTGCCGATTCAAACTTATGTCTGTGAATACAATGATGAAATGGTCAGAGAAGCGGTTGTGAGGGAACTGAATCGGGGCGGTCAGGTGTATTATGTGTATAACCGTGTCTCGACCATTGCTGATATTGCCGCCAGGCTCAAAAAGCTGGTGCCGGAGGCCAGAGTCGCCTTTGCACACGGACAGATGGCGGAGCAGGAGCTGGAAAAAATCATGTATGATTTCATTTCCGGCGATATTGACGTGCTGGTATCGACCACCATTATCGAAACGGGACTGGATATCCCCAACGTCAACACGATGATCATTCATGACTCGGACCAGATGGGACTCGCACAGCTGTATCAGCTGAGGGGGAGGGTCGGGAGATCAAACCGGACGGCCTATGCCTTCCTGATGTACAAACGAAACCGGATGTTAAAAGAGGTGGCGGAAAAGAGGCTGTCTGCCATTCGGGAATTTACGGATTTGGGCTCCGGATACCGGATTGCCATGCGGGATCTTGAGATTCGCGGGGCGGGCAATCTCCTGGGGCAAAGACAGTCCGGTCACATGATGGCGGTCGGTTATGATCTTTATTGCAAGATGTTAGAAGAGTCCATCAGGAAGCAGAAGAGGCGGGACAAGATCAGGAGAACCGAAGAACTGTTAGCGGCCACTCAGGAGGGAAAGACACAGGCAGGCTTCCTCATGCAAAATTCAGGGGAGGATGCACAGCAAGCAGGAGCAGGCGTGCAAAAATCAGGAGAGGTCGCACAGCAAGCAGGAGCAGGCGTACCAAAATCAGGAGAGGTTGCCCGGGAAAGGGAGGAGGATTGGCAGCAGGAAGAGGAAGAGACCTTCTTCCATACCAATATTGATTTGGCAGTTGACGCATTTATTCCACCGGAATATATTCTGAATGAGGAACAGAAGCTGGAGATTTATAAACGGATTGCAGCGCTCGAGACGGAGGCGGAGGCGGACGATATGCGGGACGAGCTGATCGATCGTTTCGGTGCGCTTCCCGAATCGGTGGACAATCTGATTCGGATCTCGCTTCTGCGAACCAGAGCCCACCGGCTTTTCCTAACGGAAGTGAGGGGCGGAGGCGGAAGCGTCACCTTTACGCTAACGCCTGCGGCGAGGATCCGGGTAGATGCGATCCCGAAGCTGCTTGCGGAAGTAAACCCGAAGAAGAAAGCGGTTCGGACGATCGGACCGACAAGAACCCGCTTCCGCGCACAGGTGTCACAGGGAAACAGGACGCCGATCACCGGAAGTAGGACGCAGGAGAGAAAACTGACCTTTCACGGGGTGGGCGCGAAACCCTGCTTCGTTTACGCATACCCGAGGAGGTTGCAGCAGGCGGAGATGGGGGACGGCACCGGCGATCGAAAGGAAGTGGGACTTCTGGATGAGGTAGAAGGGATGTTCACCAGGATGGAGCAGATCCTTCTGTGAGTGTGAGGACAAAGCATTTCACCAGACAAAGCATTTCACCAGACAAAGCATTTCACCAGACAAAGCATTTCACCAAACGAAGCATTTCGCCAAACGAAGCATTTCGCCGGAAAAGGCGGGGAAAACGGCGGAAAGAACAGGAGAGGGAATGACGAAAGAATTTTTCATACCGGACGATCAGATACGGTTGCATGCCAAAATGGATTTTCCGGAGGGGTTTGAAGCGGATTCGAAAAAGAAGCTTCCCCTCCTGCTCGTGGTGCATGGGTTTACCGGGCACATGGAAGAGGCGCACATCCTGGGGGTGGCGAGGACGGCGGTGGCCTGCGGGATGATTGCCCTGCGCGTGGAAATGTACGGCCATGGGAGATCCGATGGTGCGTTCAGGAACCACACCCTCTATAAGTGGATCTCCAATCTGCTTGCCGTGATCGACTATGCAAAGGCACTGCCCTATGTGGGAAAACTCTATCTTGCGGGTCACTCGCAGGGCGGACTGCTTGCCATGATGGTAGGCGGGATGCGTGCCGATGATTTGGAAGCGCTCCTGCCGCTTTCTCCGGCCTGGATGATTCCGGATTTCGTAAGGAGGGGAGAGATTCTGGGCACTTCTTTTGACCCGGACCATATTCCCGAGGTGTTAGCAAGACCGGACGGTCTGGAGCTGAAGGGGGATTATCTTCGTGTCGCCATGACCTTGCATGTGGAGGACGAGATCGATCGGTTCCACGGACCGGTCCTGATCGTGCAAGGCGAGAAGGATGAAGCGGTGCCTCTCGCGTATGCGAAGAAAGCACAAGAGAAGTACGAAAATGCAAAGCTGGTTCTGATCGAGGGAGACAGCCACTGTTTTGATCACCATTTGGATCTTATGCTGGGGGCGGTGAAGGATTTTTTACAGGAGGTTTGCGAGTCGTAAAGGAAAGGCGGCGGAGCGCTGCCTAATGGCGGAAGGGGCTCTGCAATTTGAGAAAAGGGAAATGGCGGCAGCCGGTGAAAGGAAGTAGTAGACATGGTGAATGAACACTATCAGAAGATGTTAGGGGCAAAGAACAGGATTCGTGTGCTGGCGGAGTTTGCAACGAAGAGGAAAAGAGAAGTCGGAGAGGAGAACGTGTTTGATTTCTCTTTGGGGAATCCGTCGCTGCCGGTGCCACGGGAATTCACGCAGGAGATGATCCGGCTCCTGCAAAACGAAGACTCCCTGACGCTGCACGGATATTCTCCTACGCTGGGCAATCCGCTGTTTAAGGAAAATAGCGGAGTCTCTCAATCGGCGATTTGGAATGACCTATACGGAGAATCACATTTTTCCGACCACCGGCGCAGCCGGGGCGCTGGCACATGCGCTGCGGGCTGTGACGAAGCCGGGGGATGAGGTGCTTGTTTTCGCACCCTTCTTTTCTGAATATGCCCCCTATGTGGAGGGGGCAGGCTGCAAGCTGCGGGTGGTGCCTGCCGATGAAGAAACGTTTCAAATAAACTTCCCTGCGTTAGAGCAGATGCTGACAGAAAACGTAGCTGCGCTTCTCATCAACTCGCCGAACAATCCTTCGGGCGTGGTATATTCCGAAGAGACGCTGAAAAAGCTGGCCGGGATTCTGGAGGAAAAAGAAGAGGAATATGGAAAAGATCTCTTCCTGATTTCCGACGAACCCTACCGGGAGATTCTTTTTGATAAAGCGTCATTTCCCTATATCTCGAAGTTTTACAAAAACACGCTCTCCTGTTATTCCTACGCCAAGTCGATGTCAATCCCGGGAGAGAGGCTGGGATATGTCGCCGTGAATCCGGCTTGCAAAGACGCAGAGCAGATCGTGCCGATGTGCGGGCAGATTTCCAGAGGACTGGGGCACAACTGCCCGCCGTCCCTCATCCAGATTGCCGTGGCAAGAACCTGTGAAGCGCTTTCCGATTTGCAGGTCTACGAGAGAAACCGGAACCTGATTTATGAAACCCTGATGGATCTCGGATTTACCTGTGTTAAGCCGGGCGGTACGTTCTACATCTTCCCGAAGGCACTGACGGAGGATGCGGAAACCTTTTGCCGGGCTGCCCTGCAATACGACCTGATTCTGGTTCCGTCGGACGGCTTCGGCGTCCCCGGTTTCTTCCGCATGGCTTATTGCACCGGCGAGGAGAAGGTGACGCGCGCCATGGTTCGTTTTCGTGAATTTGTGGAAAAAGAGTATCCGAACCGGTAACAGTCGTTTCAACAAAGGGAGAGGGGTTCTTCCGGGGAAGCCCGGAGGTAGAAAAAGTGTGCCGGGTGAATGGAACCGGCAGGAGGCGGGAAGTTGATTGAGGTTTTAAAAGCGATTTTATTCGGTATTGTGGAGGGAATCACGGAGTGGTTGCCGATTTCCTCGACGGGACACATGATTCTGTTAAACGAGTTTGTGCATCTGGATGTCTCTTCTGCGTTCTATGAAATGTTTGAAGTGGTGATCCAGTTCGGCGCGATTCTTGCCGTGATCCTGTTGTTTTGGAAAAAAATTTTCCCTTTTGATTGGTCGATGCGGGCAAGACGGGAGAAAAGAGTCAATCGGAAGGAAATCTGGCGGATGTGGGGGATGATTTTGATTTCCACCCTGCCTGCCGTGGTGGTAGGTCTGCCGTTCGATGACCTGTTTACGGCACTTTTTTACAACAGCATTTGTGTGGCGACGGCCCTCATTGTATTCGGGATCGGCTTTCTATGGATCGAGAACCGGAATGCGGGAAGGAAGCCAAGGGTGACTTCCATTCGACAGATCAATGCAAAAACGGCGGTGATCATCGGACTCTTCCAGGTGATCGCGGCGATCTTTCCCGGAACCTCGCGCTCGGGAGCGACGATTTTGGGGGCGCTTCTCATCGGCGTGGCACGACCGGTAGCGGCGGAATATACGTTTTTTCTGGCGATTCCCGTGATGTTCGGAGCCAGTCTTTTGAAAATCGTGAAGTTCGGCTTTCACTTTTCAGCGATGGAAGCCACGATTCTCTTTGTCGGGATGCTGAGTGCTTTCTTTGTTTCCGTTTTCGTGATCCGCTTTTTCATGGGCTATATCCGCAAACATAATTTCCGGATTTTCGGTTATTACCGCATTGTACTGGGAATCTTCGTTCTGCTCTATTTTGCCTTTGCGGGCTGAAGAAAAAAGCTCTAGTCGGGAGTAGAAAGTCTGATACAGTTTCTACCGGCAGCCTTCGCAGCATAAAGCGCATCGTCGACCGCTTTATAAAACCATTTGCGATCGTGACTTTGGTCCATTTCGGCGACGCCTGCGCTGATGGTAATATGTCCTGCCGTGGTAAAATGAAATCTTTCGACATGTTTGCGCAGCGATTCGGCAAATTTCGCTGCGCTTTCTTTGCCCTCATTCGGCAGGAGAACGAGGAATTCCTCCCCTCCCCAGCGACCGGAAGAAAGATCGGGATTCTGGTAGGAACTCTCTTCCTGTAGAAGAATCCCTGCCATTTCCTTCAGGACCAGGTCGCCGACTTCATGACCGAAGGTGTCGTTGACGCGTTTAAAATGATCAATGTCAAATAAAATCAGGCTGAATTTTTGATCACGATCCAACAGCTGTATGATCCTGGACCGCATGGCACGCCGGTTGTAGAGGCGGGTCAGTTCATCGGTGATTGCCTGGCGCTGGAGTTCTGCATTTGCCGCTTTCAGTTCCTGCATCGCCACGTTAATAAAGTTAACCAGACGCGAGATCATTACGATTTTTCGCAGATCTCTGGTTCGTTTGATTTTGAAATTCATGGTTTCTGTGAGAGAAGAAGGCTCTTTTTCCCGAAAAGCAGCGATCACCATGGTAGCATTGAAATGAAAGAGTTCTCCGTTGACTCGCAGGTATTCGCCCCCTGTAAAGAGGCCGGAAGCGGGTGCCAGTTCTTGAAAGGGCAGCAGTTCGTTATCGACGCAGTCGCCCCAGAAGGCTTGGCGTACCGTGCAGCTGCAGATGGAGATGGTCTGCGGATGGAAGGTTTGCAATCCTCTTCTGCATTCGAACACGTCTGATAGCATGAAGTCAGGGTCTCCGTAGGAGAGATAAAGGTTCTGCCCCTCTTCCACGGCGGAAATCATTTCCAGAGCACCGTTTTCTTTGCAGGCAAAGGGCACCCGCAGGACATAGGTGTCATTGGTGTAGACAAGAAGAGGGAATTCCTGAATGTTATCGTAGAAATGTTTATCGTTCGGGATTTAAATAGCGGGAATAGATGTCAAAGGCGGGCTTATGATCCAGCTCATAAAGCATTTTACCGGAGGCTCTGGTTGCCCGCATCGGGGTACCGAGCGGCTTCCAACCTGTCACATAGTCGGTGGCAAGATGAAAATCTTTACCGGAATAGGTGATAACAATGACGTTGCAGGCTTCACCCGGGTCTGCAGTAAAAACAAACTTCGGCTTCAGGTTCTTAATTCGAAAAGGAGCGTAGCCGAAGAGTTTGACCTTCTGGGAACAGGTATTGATGGCGGGCAGCAGATCGGGAACAGACAGATTCCAGGAATCGATGAGGAGTTCCGCACCCTGACAGAAGGGAGTTGCATCAATGAGGGAGGCAATCTGCCGCCCCTTTTTCCTCTCTTCTCCGGGCTGAATCTGAAAGGCGTGCATGCCGATGCTGGTGCAGGTAAAAATAGAAACCCGAATCAGAACGGAGGGAGAGATCATCCTTCCTTTTTTTGATTTCACCGCCGGATGTGAGGCCGCAAATGAAAGCGGTGGGAAAGGTCTTCCGGATCAGGGAAAGGACATCCTGCTGTATGACATGGACCTGCAGCCCCATAAATACATGCACCAGAACGGCGGACACATCCTTGTGCGTGGCAGCTTTTTGCGCAACTTCCAGTTTATACTCTACCTGAGCAGAATCCGTGAGGTCTATAACAAATTGTTTCATGATCGTCTGATGCCTGTTTCCTCTCCTGTGTATGATCGTATCTTTCTTCATATGTTTCGGATAGAAGGAAGAGAAAAATGATAGGGGCTTGAATAAATGGGATGATGTGTCATAATATTCCTTGTATGGAATACTAGGGAGAGGATATGTTTGAAGTAGAATTCTATTCGCTTGCAGATGGAACAAAACCTGTCGGGCAGTTTATTAAATCGATCGAGGATGATAAATTGCGAGCGAAGGTAATTCGCAGTATTAAACTGTTGGAAACCTTTGGAAGCGAGTTGCGAATGCCGGAGAGCAAACACATTGAGAATGGGATTTACGAACTCCGCACCATTCAAAGTAATAATATTGTTCGCTGTTTGTATTTCTTTTATACAGGAAAAAAAATTATTGTTACAAACGGGTGGATCAAAAAAACAAAAAAAACACCCCCGGAGGAAATAGAGCTTGCAAAAACAAGGAGAGCTGATTATGAGCAGAGACACCAAAAAGACCAGCGATATTGATGAACTATTGCAGGAGGAATTAAAGAATCCATCTTTTGCCAAAGCCTGGGAAGAGACAGAGCTGGAGGACCAGGTGAAACGCATGTTGATACAGGCGCGGATTGATAGCGGTTTAACACAGAAAGAGCTGGCAGCAAAGTCAGGCATTCGTCAGTCTAATATCAGTCGCATAGAAAACGGAGATTGTGTTCCGACGCTCACCACCCTTCATGCGATTGCCAGGGGAGCGGGCAGAAGGTTGAAGATCGAGATGGTATGATACAGACACCAAATACGTTTGACCTTCAAATCGAGGAAAAAAATAGCATAAACCTCCCTGTAGAACGGCATTTTCGTTGACAGTTGTGCATTTTTGCGGTATTCTTTCCCTTGTGAAGGTTAAGGGGGAGTGTGTGACAAAGAAAAGCGGATTGCTCCTTCGAAAATCATCGGAAATGCATATGTGTACGAAACGAAAGGAAGGTAGCAATGGCAGTATCATCGACAAAATCGACAAAAAAGCCTGTCGCAACCGTCAAGAAACAGCCAACGGAGCTCAGGAAAGCAGATCCGACCGCAGTTCGTGTCGTAGACACCGCGAAGAAAGAGATCAAAAGCGTAACACCTGCGGCAGAGAACACAATGACAGCGGACAAGACTGACAAAGCAGAGAGGGAAAACGCAATGAAATCTGTAGGGACAAAGAAAGAAGCTCCGAAGAAAGCAGCTCCTAAGAAGGAGACGAAGGCGGTAGCGAAGGAAGAACCTAAGAAGGCGGTAGCAAAGGAAGAACCTAAGAAGGCGGCAGCCAAGGAAGAACCGAAGAAGGCGGCAGCCAAGGAAGCACCGAAAAAGGTGGTAGCGAAGAAGGAAACGAAGGCAGAGGGCAAGAAGACCACCAGGAAAGAAACAGCATCTCATCAGGAAGTACAGAGCAAGCTGGTGCTTCAATACGGAACGATTTCGATTGATCAGGATACCCTTTTACAGAATATTCATAACTACCTGAAAGCGGATAAGGGAATCGAAGAATCGCAGATCCAGTCTCTGGATGTTTATGTGAAACCGGAAGAGGGTAGGGCTTATGTCGTTGTAAACGGCGAAGAGCAGGGCAGCATTTTATTGTAAGAACGGAAACAGAAAAGAGCTCGGAGACGAATTTCTCCGGGCTCTTCTTTCATGTAGAGAGAATGTTCGGAGGGAAGGTAAAATTCGGCTGGAAAGTCTTTTTGCCGGAAAGCCTCTTTGCCGGAGAGTCTCTTTCAAATGGAACGTTTTTCGGAGGAAAAAGGAGAAAAATTGATTATCCGCAGCAAAAGAGTCTGGTTGAACGGGCAGTTCATACCGGCACAAATTGAGTGGAGACAGGGGAAGATCGTAAGGGTTTCTTCCTATAACAAGGAGGCCTGTGACAGAGATTACGGTCTTCTTAGAATCATCCCCGGGATGATCGATCTGCATACACACGGGGCTTACGGCTTTGATACCAACGATGCCGAAGAAGAGGGTCTGAAGAACTGGGCAAGGAGAATTCCGGAGGACGGTTGCACCGCCTTTCTGGCAACGACGGTGACGCAGATGCCTAGGGTGTTGGAAAGCAGTGGCTAATGTGGCACAGGTGATGGAGCAGAATCCCGCCGGAGCGGAAATTCTGGGGATTCATCTGGAAGGGCCCTTTATTGATCGAAAGTACAGGGGGGCACAGCCGCCGGAGGCAATTGCGCTTCCAAGCGTGACGCAGTTTGAGAAATATCAGGAGGCGGCGAAGGGAAGAATCCGCTATGTCACGCTGGCACCCGAACATGACGATCAACACGCTCTGATCCGCTACCTTGCAGAGCATCGGGTCGTCGCATCCCTGGGACATTCCGGTGCAGATTTTCAGGAGGCGAAGCGGGCATTTGAAGATGGAGCAAAAACGATGACGCACATCTTTAACGGAATGTCCGGTGTTCACCACAGGACACCGGGGCTGGGGGCCTGCGCGCTTGCTCTACAGCAGGTGTATGGAGAGATCATCTGTGACGGACTTCACGTCGTGCCGGAGATGTTGCATCTTTTTTTTGCATCCAAAGACAGAAATCACGGGGTAATGGTGACGGATTCTCTTCGCTTCAAACACTTTGATGAACAGCTTTATCGGAAGCATCTTTTCGAAAGAGGCAAAACGAAGGATGAAGTCGAGAAGATTTGCACCGCCAAATTTTCACTGGGAGGGCATGCCGTAGAGGTGAGAAGGAGGAGAGAAGAAGGGCATCAGGATCAGGCACTTGCTTACCTGGCCGGAACAGACACGATTGCCGGAAGCATTCTCTCCATGAATCAGGGACTGCGCATCTTAATTGAGGAGGCTAAGGTGCCGGTAGAGAAAGCGATTGCCGCTGCGACCTGCAACCCGGCAAGGTGTCTGGGCGTGGAGGTCCGAAAGGGTTTCATCCGGAGAGGGATGGATGCAGACCTGGTGGTGCTCAACGAAGATTATGAGGTGGAAGAGACCTTTTGCAGGGGAAGGGCCTGCCTGCATCCATAAGGATGTTGTGTCTGTAAGGGAGTTGCATCAGTAGAGGGGGGTATCCGTAAGGTTGCAGCTTCCGGGGGCAGTGGGGAAAAAACAACAATTTTCTAAATCTTCACAATTCCATCGATTTCGCCGGTTGACAATCGGAAACCTTCGTAGTAAATTATGTAGGTAGAAAGTGTTAGCACTCATTGAGGTTGAGTGCTAACACCGGAAAAAGGATTGCAGGAGCGAGTGAGGCCGGCATGGAACTGACAGAACGCAAACAGAAAATTCTAAATGCCATTGTCAGAAACTATCTGGAATCGGGAGAACCGGTTGGGAGCAGAACCATCTCCAGATATACGGATCTCAATCTGAGCTCGGCGACCATCCGCAATGAAATGGCGGATTTGGAGGAGATGGGATTGATTTTACAACCCCATACCTCGGCAGGTCGTATCCCTTCCGACCGTGGGTACCGGGTTTATGTCGACCAGATGCTTGCACGCAAGGAGGCGGAGGTCGAGCAGATGAGGGAGATGCTGCTGGACAAGGAGGAGAAGCTCGAGGATCTGCTGAAACAGGTAGCCAGAAGGCTGGCTGCGGATACCAATTATGCAACCATGATCTCCGCACCTCTTACCCAGGGGAACAAGATTAAATTCCTTCAGGTCTCCAGGATGGATGAGGGGCAGCTGCTCATTACAACGGTAATGGAGGGAAACCTCATTAAGAATACCGTGATGGATGTGCAGGAGCAGGTAAGTGACCAGGAAGTATTGAAGTTAAATATGCTGATCAATACCAGACTCTGCGGTCTGGAGGCGGGAAGCATCAGCCTTGGACTGATCACGGCGATGAAGCAGGAGGCGGGGGAGCAGGGGCAAATTGTTTCCCGTGTGATTGACGCCATTGCGGAAACGATCCGGGAAGACGAAGATCTGGAGATTTATACCAGCGGGACGAATAATATCTTTCGGTATCCGGAGCTTTCCGATAGGGGCAAGGCAAGTGAATTCATTGATGCCTTTGAGAACAAGGAAGACTTGCAAAGCCTTGTGGAAGAAACGCTTTCCACTTCAGAGGACCCTGACAAGAAGAATGCAATCCAGGTGTATATCGGTTCCGAGACCAAGGTGCAGACGATGCGGGACTGCGCCGTCGTTACCGCCACCTATGATTTCGGAGGCGGGATGAGAGGAACGGTTGGCATCATCGGACCGAAGCGAATGGACTATGATAAGGTAGTTTCCGCACTGAAAACAATCAAGTCGCAGTTAGACGGGCTGCGGAGTGAGAAGTGATAGACGACGGAGAAAGGAATGGTTGATCGTGGACGATAAGGAAAGAGCGCTGGAGGATGTCCTCGAGGAATTGGAGGAAGAATCCGGTGAAAGAATGGAGCAGGCAGGAGAAATTCCCGTAAGCGGTGAAGAAGATCCGGAAACGACAGAGGATACCAATGGGGAAGAGCAGGGAGTAGAAAACGAAGGGGTCTCCTTTGAGGAGGCAGATCTTTCGGATTCGCAGATCGCAGAGGGAGGACAGTCCTCTTCGGGAAAGAAGGTTTTTTTTCCAGGAAAAAGGATAAAAAGAATCCGTTGCAAGAAAAGGTAGAAGCCTTAAATGACAAGGTGATGCGTCAGATGGCGGAGTTTGATAATTTCCGCAAGCGTTCCGAAAAGGAAAAGTCGCAGATGTTCGATATGGGCGCATCCAGTGTCCTGACCAAAATTCTGCCGGTGATTGATAATTTTGAGAGAGGCTTCGGCATGTTGCAGGAAGAGGACAAAGAGGATGCTTTTACCGATGGGATGATCAAGGTTTATAAACAGCTGATGACCGAACTGGAGAGCATCGGGGTGAAGCCGATTGAGGCGTTAGGCAAAGAATTTGATCCGAATCTGCACAATGCAGTCATGCAAGTGGACACGAAAGAAGTCGAGCCCGGTCATGTCGCGCAGGAGTTGCAGAAGGGGTATTTGTATAAGGACACGGTACTGCGTCACAGCATGGTAGCCGTGCAGCAATAAAAAGTGTCAATCTTTTGACATCAATCAGAAAAATTTGAAATCTACAATAGAAACGTTCGCAAGAGCGGATCTGTGGATAATAGATTTGCCAATGGACATGGAGGAAAAGAATATGAGTAAGATTATCGGTATCGATCTGGGTACAACAAATAGCTGTGTGGCGGTCATGGAAGGTGGTCAGCCGACCGTCATTACCAATGCGGAAGGCAGCAGGACGACTCCGTCCATCGTTGCTTTTACAAAAGATGGAGAGCGGCTGGTTGGGGAACCGGCAAAGCGTCAGGCAGTCACCAATGCCGACAGAACCATCTCTTCGATTAAGAGGGATATGGGAACGGATCACGGACGCACCATTGACGGCAAGAAATATTCACCGCAGCAGATCTCTGCCATGATTCTGTCCAAGTTGAAGTCGGATGCGGAGCAGTATCTGGGAGAAAAAGTAACGGAAGCGGTCATCACGGTTCCTGCTTATTTCAATGATGCACAGCGTCAGGCAACGAAGGATGCAGGCAAGATTGCAGGCCTCGATGTGAAGCGTATCATTAACGAGCCTACGGCAGCAGCGCTTGCTTACGGTCTGGACAATGAAAAAGAGCAGAAGATCATGGTGTATGACCTCGGTGGAGGCACCTTCGATGTTTCCATTATCGAAATCGGTGACGGCGTCATCGAAGTTCTGGCGACCAACGGAGACACCCACCTGGGCGGCGACGACTTCGACCAGAGAATCATGAACTGGATGGTCGATGAATTTAAGAAGAAGGAAGGCGTGGATCTTTCCAAGGATACCATGGCAATGCAGCGTCTGAAGGAAGCGGCGGAGAAGGCCAAGAAGGAACTGTCCGCTTCTACAACGACCAACATCAACCTTCCGTTCATCACGGCAACGGCAGATGGTCCGAAGCACTTTGATATGGATCTCAGCAGGGCAAAGTTTGAAGAGTTGATCAGTGATCTGGTAGAAAAGACGGCAATCCCGGTGCAGAACGCGATGAAGGATGCGGGACTTTCCAATTCCGATATTGGCAAGGTACTGCTGGTCGGCGGTTCCACCCGTGTTCCCTGTGTAGTGGAAAAGGTGAAGCAGCTGATGGGGACAGGAGCCCAGCAAGAATCTGAATCCGGATGAGTGTGTGGCCATCGGTGCTTCCATTCAGGGCGGTAAATTAGCCGGAGATGCCGGTGCGGGAGACATCCTGCTTCTGGATGTAACGCCGCTGTCTCTGTCGATTGAAACCATGGGCGGAGTCGCAACCAGACTGATTGAGAGGAACACGACGATTCCGACCAAGAAGAGCCAGATCTTCTCGACGGCGGCAGACAATCAGACGGCAGTGGACATCAACGTTCTGCAAGGAGAGAGACAGTTTGCAAAGGATAATAAGTCTCTTGGCCAGTTCCGTCTGGACGGGATCCCGCCGGCAATGAGAGGGGTACCGCAGATCGAAGTGACCTTTGATATCGATGCCAACGGCATTGTCAATGTATCTGCCAAGGATCTGGGAACCGGCAAGGAGCAGCATATCACGATCACGGCAGGAAGCAACATGTCGGATTCCGATATTGATAAGGCCATTAAGGAAGCGCAGGAGTACGAGGCACAGGATAAGAAGCGCAAAGAGGGGATCGATGCCAGAAATGAAGCGGATTCCTTTCGTATTCCAGACCGAAAAGGCACTTGGTGAGGTAGGAGACAAGATCGATGCGGCACAGAAGCAGACGGTCGAGGACGATCTGAAAGCGATGAAGGAGCTGCTGGAGCAGACGAAGGACAAGGAACTGTCCGATTCCGAAATCGACGATTTGAAGTCCAGGAAGGAAAAGCTGATGAACGATGCGCAGGCGCTGTTTGCCAAGGTCTATGAGCAGGCACAGGGAGCAGCGGGCGCTTCTACAGCCGGGCAGCAGAGCCAGGATGCAGGCAATGCTTCGACAAACGGTGCAACCGGCAATGACGATGTAGTAGACGGAGATTATAGAGAAGTATAAAGAGATTGTGTGTAACCTCCCGTTTCCGGTTTTGAAACGGGAGGTTAGAAAGGTCAAAGCGCCAATATGGCAGATCAGAAACGAGATTATTATGAGGTGCTCGGGGTTGGGAAGAGTGCCACAGATGATGAAATCAAAAAAGCGTACCGGGTTCTTGCAAAAAAATATCATCCGGACATGAATCCGGGAGATGCTTCTGCAGCCGATAAATTCAAAGAGGCTTCGGAAGCTTATGCGGTCTTAAGCGATCCCGAAAAGCGCAGACAGTATGATCAGTTCGGCCATGCCGCATTCGAAAACGGCGGAGGAGGATATGGTGGTGGCTTTGACTTCAGCGGCACGGATTTTTCGGATATTTTCGGCGATATTTTTGGAGATTTCTTCGGAGGCGGTCGCGCGAGAAGCGGTCGCGGAGGTCAGGCGAGGGGAGCCAATCTCCGCACCAGTGTCCGGATTACCTTCATGGAGTCGATTACCGGCTGTGAGAAAGAGCTGGATCTGACGCTCAAGGATCTCTGCCCGACCTGTAAGGGAAGTGGTGCCAAAGCGGGAACGAGCCCACAGACTTGCCCGAAATGTGGCGGTAAGGGACAGGTGGTCTTTACCCAGCAATCTTTCTTTGGCACAGTGAGAAATGTACAGACCTGTCCGGATTGTGGCGGCAGCGGGAAGATCATTAAAGGATAAATGTCCGGACTGCGGTGGCAGCGGGTATATTGCAAGCCGTAAGAAGATCAAGGTTTCGATCCCGGCAGGGATTGACAATGGGCAAAGTGTGCGGATCCGGGAAAAGGGAGAACCGGGGGTCGGTGGCGGAACCAGGGGAGACCTGTTGGTGGAAGTGTTGGTTTCCTCCCATCCGATTTTCCAAAGGCAGGACTATGATATTTTTTCCACGGTGCCGATGTCCTTTGCCGTATCTGCACTTGGCGGTTCGATTGTCATTGATACGGTAGACGGCAAGGTGATCTACGATGTGAAGGCGGGAACCGCTACCAACACGCGGGTCAGACTGCGCGGGAAGGGTGTACCTTCGCTTCGAGATAAGAACGTACGGGGCGATCACTACATCACGCTGGTGACCCAAACGCCGGAGAGACTCAGCAAGGAAGCAAAAGAGTTGCTGACACAGTTCGATGCCCTTACGGGCGACAGCCTGAATGCGGCGAAGAGAATGAAGGAACAGGGAACGACGGTAGAAGAAGAAACACCGAAGAAAAAGGGGTTTTTTAAGCGATGAGAAGTTCCATAGAGCAGATGTTATTGCTGATCGCCATGATCGCATTTTCGATCTTTCGCACGATCTATAAAACCAAAAAGAAGAATGCGGCTGCATCTGCGAATATGAAGCAGGAAAGGACGATTCTGGCGACCCCCTCTTCTTATTCGAAGACGGTGGATATGAGCAAGCGCTTTACTTCCGGCAAGATACTCGGTGACGGGAGGACACCCGGTTATTCTCAGACGGCCGGTTCCAATGCGGCACCTAGCTATGCGAAGACGTCTGGCAGAATCGGTACGGGAGGAAGGGGGCAGATTTCTTTGGCACCACCCGAGCCAGGGTATATGTATTTAAACGGGGTCTATACCAAACTTGCAGATGCCGATAAAATTCATTTTTAAGGTGTTTTCATCATTCAAGAACTTTTCCTATATTTGCAGAGAGAGAAGAAACGTGTGCAGTGGTTATTCCTGCACACTTTTTTTACGCAAATTTTTGTAGTGGTAAAAGAACGGAGCTCTGTTTATAATGAGTGCAGGCTTAACACGAATGCAGGATTGGAAGCATAGATAAAAGGAGGCAATCAATGCCGATCACAGTCAATGAACAGGAAAAAACCATTCATTTGGAAACCGACCATACCTCCTACATGATGGCGGTTTCGGAATACGGTCATCTGGGACATCTCTACTATGGCAAACGGATCAAACATGTGAATCCGGAAGAGCATTTTCGTTTCTTCGAGGTGCCCTTCTCCCAGGCCCTGATCTGAAACGGGAGAAGGCAAGGATGCTCGCGATCTTTCCCTTTGAATATCCGACGGGAGGGATAGGAGACTTCCGCACACCTGCTCTGCAGGTAAGAAATGAAAAGGGAATGAGTGCCTGTGAACTTTTGTACAGGGACGCGCGGGTGGAATTCGGGAAGCCGAAACTCCCGGGACTTCCATCGTCTTTTGGGGATGAGCAGTCGGTTGAGACCCTGACAGTGGAACTGGAAGATCCGGTGTTGCATCTGAAGGTCATGCTTCTTTATTCCGTCTTTGTAAAAGAAGATATCATTACCAGGAGTGTCAGGATCTGCAATGAAGGAAAAGAAACGCTGACCATAGAACGGGCGCTCAGTGCGTCCATGGATTTGGAGAACAGAAACTTTGAGGTTCTGGGGTTGTTCGGTGACTGGGCAAGAGAAAGACACCCGGAGAGAGTAAAGCTGCATCATGGAAAACAGGTGATTTCGTCTTTGCGTGGGGTCTCTTCCCCACAGGAAGCGCCGTTCATTGCTCTTTTGGGGGAAGGGACTTCCCAGGAAGGCGGAGAGGTGACGGCAATGAATTTCGTTTATTCCGGAAATTTCGTTGCCGTTGCGGAGCGCAGTGCCTCTGAATCGGTACGGTTGGGGATGGGGATTCATCCGGAAGGGTTCTCCTGGCAGCTTCTGCCGGGGGCAGAGTTTGTGACGCCGGAGGTGGTGATGACCTATTCTTCTGAGGGATTGGACGAGATGACGCATCACTTCCATGATTTACCGCAACCATTTGATCCGTAGCCGTTACCTGCAAGAGGAAAGGCCGGTTTTGATCAACAACTGGGAAGGAACTTATTTCGATTTCGATGAGACGAAGCTCTATGAGATCGCCAGGGGAGCATCCGCCTGCGGAATCGAAATGTTTGTCATGGACGATGGCTGGTTTGGGAACAGGAACGACGACGAGCACGGGCTCGGCGATTGGATGGTGAATGAACAGAAATTAAAGGGGGGCATTCGACAACTGGCAGACCGGATCCGCGGACTGGGCATGAAATTCGGTATCTGGGTAGAGCCGGAAATGGTGAATCCCGATTCGGATCTTTACAGAGAACATCCGGACTGGGCGATTGCCATCCCGGGAAGGGAACCTTCTCTTTTCCGAAGCCAGCTGGTACTGGATATTTCCAGAAAAGAAGTGAGAGATGAGATCATGGACCGGATCCTCAAGGTCCTGCACGAAGTAGAGGCGGATTATGTCAAGTGGGATATGAACCGTTATCTCAGCGATCTGGGCAGCTTCGCGCTGACGCAGGAGAGACAAGGAGAGCTTTCTCACCGTTATGTGCTGGGTGTGTATGAGATGCAGGAGAGACTGGTGAAGGAACTGCCGAACCTCCTCTTTGAAAATTGTTCCTCCGGCGGGGCAAGATTTGACCCGGGGATGCTTTACTATAGCCCGCAGATTTGGACTAGTGATGACACCGATGCCATCGAAAGGCTGAAGATTCAGGAAGGAACGGCCCTTGTCTATCCGCTTTCCACCATGGGAGCGCATGTGTCCAAGGTGCCGAATGAGCAGGTGGGCAGAATCTGCCCGATTGCGACCAGGGCAAATGTCGCTCTGGCAGGGAGCTTCGGCTACGAACTGGATATCACGAAGATGACAGCAGAGGAAAAAGAAGAGATTCCGAAGCAGATTCGGATGTACCACCGCTTCCGGAAGCTGACGATGGAGGGAGATTATTACAGGATCGCTTCCTGGAGTGCAGAAAGACCCTTTGATGTTTGGATGATCGTCTCAAAGGACAGGAAAGAAGCCTTGGTCACTTATGTCCAGGTTCTGGGACGTCCTCAGACCGGGGCGGAGAGGATTCGGCTCCGCGGCCTGGATCCGGATACAGGCTATCACATGGAGACCGTTTCCGGAAAGATGCTGCCGAGCACTTCCTCGCTTCGTTACGGAGATGATCTGATGAACGACGGAATGCTCTTTCCGGCGCTGGGAGACTTCGAGAGCCTCGTGCTCTACCTGCGTGCGGAAAGAGCCGACGTATAAACGTTTCGATGGATCCTGCGGCATGATTTGTCCTGCTTTGCTTTATTGATCCTGCTTTGCTTTTTTGACAATATCGCCTACGCCGTTCAGTACAATGGAAGGACGATAGGCGTATTGTTTTACGGTGTCTTCATCGGAAATGCCGGAGAGAACCAGAACCGTGGACATACCGCTTTCCAGACCGGAGATCACGTCCGTATCCATCCGGTCGCCGATCATCACCGCTTCTGCGGAGTGGCACTGCAAAATCCGAAGACCGGTGCGCATCATGAGCGGATTCGGTTTTCCGCAAAAATAGGCCTTTTGTCCGGTGGCAATTTCGATGGGAGAGATCAGCGCACCGCAGGCGGGCATGATGCCATCCTCGATCGGTCCGGATACATCGGAATTGGCGCCGATCAATTTGGCGCCGTTTAAAACCAGATTGGTGGCTTTGGTCACCGATTCCAGCGAATAGGTGTGGCCTTCTCCCACAACGACATAGTCGGGGTCGACGTCATTCATCGTGAACCCGGCATCATAGAGGGCGTTTAAGAGCCCTGCTTCTCCGATGGCATAAACCGAACAGCCTGGACTCTGCTCTTTTAAGAAGGAGGCGGTAGCTAAGGCGCTGGTGTAAAAATGCTCTTCCGGCACATCCAGTCCCATCCGCTCCAGCTTTTGCTTGAGTTCTCTCCTGGTCAGTCCGGAGTTGTTGGTCAAAAAGAGGTATTCTTTTCCCTCATCCTGCAGCCATTTGACAAATTCTTTCACCCCCGGGAGCAGGGTGTTCCCATGGTAGAGGACACCGTCCATGTCCGAGATAAAGCCTTTTTTTTCATTAAAATTGATCATGTTCTTCCTTCCTTGATGTAAAATCTGTGAGCGTGCGCTTCCATTCGCTGTTTCGCCCTTCCCTTTGTAAAACAAGACGGGTGATCGCTTCGCTCTCACCCTGCAACCCCATTCGGAATTTCGCTTCACTTCGTTGCGGTTTTCCTCGTATGTGTGTTTAGGTGTTACCAGCCGCTTGTAAAACAAGACGGGTGATCGCTTCGCTCTCACCCTGCAACCCCATTCGGAATTTCGCTTCACTTCGTTGCGCAAAATTCCTCATGTGTTTGCGGGTCAAGGTTCCCCACCGCTGCTCGAAAATAAATTTTCGGCAGCAGTGAGGAACTTTGCCCCTTGTTTTACAAGTCGTCTTCGATAGCGGTGCTTTTGGCGTAGGCGGTGGAGCGGGCTTCGAAGAAGTCGGTTTTGACCATGTTGGCGTCGGCGTATTGGGCGACCCATTTCATGCTTTCGGGTTCTTTGTCGTAACCGTCGTAGAGGGTGCCGAGGCCTAGGGAGCTGTAGCGGAGGTTGCCGAGGTATTTGATATAATCCTCCACCATGGTGCTGTTGAGTCCGGGGATGTTGTCGCCGATGACATACTGGCCCCAGGCGATTTCCTGGGTGACGCCTTCCTTGATCATGTCGGTGATTTCTTCGATCCGTTTCGGCTGAAAGAGCGCCGGTTCCTCTTTCTGCAGTTCCAGGAGGATGTTACGGAAGAGCCAGAGGTGGGTGTTTTCATCCCGGTTGATATAGCGGATTTCCTGAACGGAGCCCGGCATTTTGCCGTTTCGTCCGAGGTTGTAAAAAAACATGAAGCCGGAGTAGAAATAAATCCCTTCCAGGATGAAGTTGGCAATGCAGACGCGGAGGAAGCTTTCCTTGGTTTGTTTTTCGATAAACTCGTTGTAGAGGTTTCCGATAAATTCATTTCTGCGCAGCAGATGCGGGTCGGTTTTCCACTGATAGAGGATGTCATTTCGTTCGGTCGGGTTGCAGATGGTATCCAGCATGTAGCTGTAGCTCTGGCTGTGGATACATTCCTGAAAAGTCTGGATGGACAGGCAGAGGTTCACTTCGTTGGCGGTGACATACTGCGAGATATTCGGGAGGTTTGCCGACTGGAGGGAATCCAGATAGACAAGGAAGCTGAGGATCTTGTCATAGGCAGTGCGTTCCTCCGGTGTAAGGTGCGGGTAGTCGCTCTTATCCTGGTTCAGGTTGATTTCCTCCGGTACCCAGAAGTTGTTCATCGCCTGTCGATACCAGTCGGAAACCCATTCATACTTCATATTATTAAAGTCATTGATATTGGTCGTGTTGAAATTGATGAGTCGTCGGTTGCGTACATCAATGTCCCCTTCCGGGTTAAACAGGGGCTTGCGCCAGATTTTTTCCATGGAAAAGTCCTTTCTATATGAGATGAGTTGGATCGCATGATACAGGACTGTCTGCAATCACTGATCAAAATACCCGTAATCTGCCCGTTTTTTCCGATTTTAAGAGGAGCAGGATTCGCAGTCCTCCGGATCCAGAGATTTGGAACGGACATAGTAAATGGTCTTCACACCGGATTCCCAGGCCAGCGTATAAAGGTTTAATAGTTCGCTCATCTTGTATTCATTCGTGATCCACAGATTGACGCTCTGGGACTGATCGATATGCCGTTGTCGCAGTCCGGCGGCCCGCACGGACCAGGTTTGGTCGATCAGATGGGCGGATTTGTAATACCAGTAGGTGTCCATGGAAAGTTCCGGTGCGACTCTCGGCAGGATGGCTCCTTTTTTTTCTTCGAGGAAAAAACGGTGCATGACCGGATCAAGTCCTGCACTGGTGCCGATCAGGATGGAGGTGGAACTGGTCGGGGCGGTTGCTAAAATCCATGCGTTCCGGATGCCCTGATGCACCTTCGCTTCCAACTCCTTCCACTCCGGTGAGTCATAATTTCGTCTTCTGAAATAGGCACCGGTCTCCCATTCGGAGCCGGAGAAGAACCGGTAAGATCCTCTCTCTTTTGCCAGCTCTGCGCTGGCGGAAATGGCGGCAAAATTGATGTCTTCAAACACCTGGTCGGCAAAGCGCAGATGTTCCTCCGATTCCCAGGCGATGTGGTGTTTGGCGAGCATGTGGTGATAGCCGGAAACACCCAGTCCAATGGCACGGTATTTTTGATTGGTCAGTTCCGCTTCTTTGACCGGATAAAAGTTGAGGTCGATGACATTGTCCAGCGCCCGCACAACCGTTTTGGTGATTCTTCTGATCTCCTCCTTGTCGTTTACATCAATGTTGCCAAGGCAGAGCGAAGCAAGGTTGCATACGACGAAGTCACCGGGTTTGACGCTACTTACAATGATTTCATCGCCGTCTTTTGTTTCGACCCGCTGTTCTAAAATTTCCGCCTCTTTCATGTTCTGTGCAATTTCCGTGCACAGATTGGAGCAGTAGATGATCCCCCGATGCTGATTGGGATTCATGCGGTTGACGGTATCCCGGTAGAAGGCGAAGGGCGTGCCGGTCTCCACAGCCGATTTTAAAATCAGCCGAACGAGATCTTTCAGGACATAGACCCGCTTGCTGATGCGGTTGTCTCTGACGCAATCCTCATAACGGGTTTCCCATTCTTCCCCGTAAAAATCTTCCAGACAGTAGCCTTTGATGAGCAGGATGTCATGCGGATCCATCAGATACCAGTTTTGGTTCAGATCCTCTTTTACTTTTTTCCAAAAAAGATCGGGATAGCAGACCGCAGGGAAGACGTCATGCGCCTTCATCCGGTCGTCTCCGTTGTTGGTACGCAGCTGGAGAAATTCGGGTAGATCTTTGTGCCAGGCATCGAGGTAGACGGCCACTGCTCCCTGGCGCATGCCCAGCTGATCGACCGCTACCGCCGTGTCGTTCACCACTCGTATCCAGCGGATGACACCGCCGCTGGCACCCTCGAAGCCGCGGATCTTGCCTCCCCTTGACCTCACCTTGCCGAAATACATCCCCATCCCGCCGCCATATTTGGAAACGTCGGCGAAGCGGGAGATGCTCTGGTAGATGCCGTCCAGAGAGTCTGCGACGGTATCAATAAAACAGGAACTCAGCTGGTGATAGGGCTTTCTGGCGTTGGAAAGGGTCGGCGTTGCCATCGTCACCTTGTGGAGACTCAGCATATCATAGAATTCCTTGACATAGATGGCCCGGTTCTCCTTTTCCTTCATTGCCAGATGCATTGCGATGCCCAGATACATTTCCTGGGGAGATTCCAGGGGCGTATGCTGTCGGTCCCGTATGGTGTATCTGGAGAGGAGCAGATCCAGCCCGGAATAGGTAAAAAGATCGTTCCGGCTCTCGTCTAAAGCAGGAGACCTCTGTCACTTCTTCCTTGGCGTAGGCGTCCAGAATATAGGCGCCGTACAGCCCCTGCTCCGTGAGGTAGCAGAGCTTTTCGTAAAAACCGTCCAGATTCCTGCTTGCTTCCGCTTTGTGAAGTTCCTGATGGAACTGGTAGGAGAGGAGTCTGCCGGCAATTCTTTCCCAGTCCGGTTCCTCCTGGGTGGTCAGTTCCGCCGCTGCTCTGGTGAGCAAAAGCAGGCGCTCCTTTTTCTCCAGTGTTCCCTTGCTCAGGGACAGATATTTGGCGGAAAGGCGGGAAAGGTCATAATCGGGGAAATCTTTCTGAATCTTCAAAAGCACCTCTTCGATGCCGTCGTCTCCGATCTCCTCCTTGATTCGCTGCCTTAAATGGCGAAGTAGGGTGCGCTTTTCCCGGTAGAGAATATAGGCTCGGGCGACCTTGTAATCGCCATTCTGCATCAGAGCCTCTTCCACGGTGTTCTGAATCTCTTCGACGGTCACCCGGCTCTGCCCGGCAAACGCAATTTCCACCTTGGAAAGCAAAAGACGAAGCTTTTCGTCACTGACCGGAATGCCTTCCGAACGAAAGGCTTTTTCCATGGCATGGCAAATTTCTCGCCCTTATATTCTTCCTCAGCAAGGCCTCGTTTGATAATTGTTTGCATGTTTCCTCTTTCTATGTGTTACGATGTGATTTGGTGCGATGAACAGAATAGGAGTGGATTTGTGAAAGCTGTAAGTTCTGCGATTTCCCTCTTCATTGTTCCCTATTGTACCACAGAAGAAGGGGGAAAATTACACATAGATTATATCTATAAAGGAAGGGAATTCATTGACGCAAATAAAGGGCTTATTTTATACTGAATCCAAATGCAGGGGAAATTTTTCTTTCGTGTAGGAAGCTGTTACCCTCAGCTTTTTGCAATAGAGAACTGTCAACCAGCAAATTAAGAAAGGAGAAGGTGCGATGGCTATTTTAAAGGGTAAAAAAGTCATTATCATCGGTGACCGTGATGGTGTTCCGGGACCGGCGATAGCGCAGTGCGTAGAAACGGCCGGCGGCGAAGTGATCTTTTCTTCGACAGAGTGTTTCGTTTGAACGAGCGCAGGCGCAATGGATCTGGAAAATCAGAAAAGGGTGAAGGAATTTGCCGAGAAGTACGGCCCCGAGAACATTGTTGTAATCGTGGGTGCGGCAGAGGGCGAAGCTGCAGGTCTTGCAGCGGAGACCGTTACGGCAGGTGACCCGACTTTTGCAGGTCCGTTGACTGGGGTCCAGCTTGGACTCACATGTTATCATTGCTGTGAACCGGAAGTAAAAGCGGAGTTTGATCCTCAGGTATATGAGGACCAGGTCGGCATGATGGAAATGGTTCTGGATGTCGAAGATATTCAGAAGGAAATGCAGCCGATCAGGGAACAGTATTGCAAATACCTCGGGAAATAACAGTACGAAGGAACGGTGTGTTTACTGCACGCCGTTCTTTTTTTGGAACATAGTAAAATCTCACAAGGCCGGCTTTGATATACCAAAAATCTATTGACACGAAACATGATAATCGTTAGACTGAAGCCATGTATCTTTGGTAAATAAATTAGGAAAAAACGCTTCTTTTTCCGAGATTTTACCAAATTGCACAAAGGTCTATAACAACGACATTTTTAATGAAGGAGCAGGACTATGGGCAAGGTGTATGATGTGATTGTCCTCGGTGCGGGACCGGGAGGGCTGTCTGCCGGGCTTTATGCAGGACGCGCAAGACTTTCCGTTGCGATTATTGAGAAGGCTGCCGACGGCGGTCAGATTGCGATCACGGATGAAATTGAAAACTATCCGGGACAGGAAGTGGAAGGCGAAAGCGGGCCGTCTCTGATTGAGAGAATGACAAAGCAGTGTGAGAAATTCGGCTGCGAGAGAATCAAGGACACGATTGAAAGCGTGGAGCTGAAGGGGGATGTCAAGAAGGTAAAGTGCCAGAAGGGGGAATACGAGGCAAAGACCATCGTGATTGCCACCGGGTGCTATCCGCGCCCGATTGGTTGCGAAGGGGAGAAGGAATACCAGGGGAAGGGTGTTTCCTACTGCGCCACCTGTGATGCGAACTTCTTTGAAGACTTTGACGTCTATGTCGTCGGCGGCGGCGATGCGGCGGTGGAAGAGGCCATGTACCTTACCAAGTTTGCCAGAAACGTCACCGTGATCCACCGCAGAAATGAGCTGAGGGCTGCCAAATCCATTCAGGAGAAGGCGTTCAAGGTACCCAACCTGCACTTTATGTGGGACAGCGTGGTGACGAAGCTGGGCGGCGATGACATCCTGCAGGAAATGGAAGTCCGCAACGTCAAGACGAATGAAATCACAACGATCAAGGCAAATGAAGAGGACGGAATGTTTGGTCTCTTCGGCTTCATCGGAAGAATCCCGAACACCGATTTCCTCAAGGACAGCGGACTTACCATGGATGATAAGGGTTATATCCCGACCGATCAGGATATGAAGACCAATATTCCGGGCGTTTTTGCGGCGGGAGATGTCAGAGTGAAAACGCTGCGTCAGGTGGTCACCGCAGCAGGAGACGGTGCGGTAGCTGCAACGATGTGCGACAAATACATTAACGGAACCATTCCGGAATTCTCAGATCCGGCTAAGCAATCATAAAGGAGGAAAGCAACATGTTGGAAGTAGATAAGAACACATTTGAAGAAGAGGTTTTAAAGGCAGACGGCTATGTATTCGTAGACTATTTTGGGGACGGCTGTGTCCCCTGCCAGGCGCTGATGCCGTTTGTGCACTCTCTGGCGGACAAGTATGGCGACAAGCTGAAATTCACGCAGCTCAATACCACTAAGGCACGCAGACTGGCGATCTCTCAGAAGATTCTGGGACTGCCCGTGATGGCGATCTACAAGAACGGCGAGAAGGTGGAAGAGCTGGTAAAGGATCAGGCAACCGAAGAAAATATCGAGGCCATGGTCAAGAAATATATCTGAGCCGCAGTTGGATCAGAGCGAAGGTTTTAGACGAAACAGGCGGTGGTGAGGGTCAGTTCTGCCTCACCACCTTTTTTTAAAAAAGAAGTCACAAAAAAAAAACAATCAAGGGTAAAAAGAGAAGTCACAGGAAAGGGGAAATGAGGGATGAATAGTGTAATCAAAGGAGCCGGATACATCCTGGCCCATGTACCGGAGATGGTCATTCATAACGGAACGACCCAGACAACGGAGAGAATCGTGAACCCGAACTCCGAATACTTAAAGCAGCTGGGCAGCCATCTGCGCTCCTATGAGGACTGTGTGTCTTATTGGCCGAATCAGGTTTATATCGGGAATGCGACGCCGGAAGAACTTGCCGAAGTCGAGTTTCCGTATTATGACAAAAAGAAGGAAGGTGCTTGCCGTTACGGGCAGTTCGGCGAAATCATGCCGGAAGACGAATTCCTGTTGCTCGGACAGACCTGCGATGTCTTTGAAGTGTATTTCCTGGAAAAGGGGTTTGTGGAAGCGACCAGAGAAAAGTTCGGGAAGAATCCGATCATCACGGAGGAGATCAAGGCGCGTGTGCTGGACGGCATCGAACTTTCCGAGATTGAGAATTTTGTCAACAACGAGAAGGCGGAAGGACTGTATCATGACGGGAAGCTGGTCGGGTGCGTGAAGCGTGCACACGATATCGACGTTAATCTCTCGGCGGAAGTGATGCACGAGAACATCATGAACAAGGCGACCGGCGTGCTTTCCATCCTTTATGGTGTAAAAAATGCTGGCATTGACAAGGATGACGTGGAATATGTGATCGACTGCTCGGAAGAAGCCTGCGGCGACATGAACCAGAGAGGCGGCGGCAACTTTGCAAAAGCAGCTGCGGAAATCGCAGGACTGAACAAGGCAACCGGTTCCGATGCCAGAGGATTCTGCGCGGGGCCTTCGCATGCAATGATCGAGGCTGCGTCTCTCGTGAAGGCGGGTGCGTTTAAGTGCGTGGCGGTGATCGGCGGCGGCTGCACGGCAAAGCTCGGAATGAACGGCAAGAACCATGTAGAAAAGAATATGCCGGCGCTGGAAGACTGCCTGGGCGGTTTCTGCGTGATCGTTTCGGAAAACGACGGCGTAAGCCCGGAGATCAATCTGGATATTCTGGGTCGTCATACGGTGGGAACCGGAAGCGCACCGCAGAACGTCATCGGCTCTCTGGTGGCGGATCCGCTGGAACGCAACGGCATGAAGATCACCGATATCGACAAATATTCTCCGGAGATGCAGAACCCGGATATCACCAAGCCGGCAGGAGCAGGAGACGTGCCGCTGGCAAACTATAAGATGATTGCCGCTTTGGCAGTGAAGAAGGGCGATCTGGAGAAGAAGGATCTGGCGAACTTCGCAAAGGACCATGGTCTGACCGGATTTGCACCGACACAGGGACATATTCCTTCCGGCGTGCCTTATGTGGGCTTTGCACGCCTTGATATTCTCTCCGGCAAGATCAAATGCCATGATCATCGGTAAAGGATCTCTCTTCCTAGGCAGAATGACCAACCTCTTTGACGGTGTTTCTTTTGTCATTCAAAAGAACACGGGCAAGGGGACTTCGGAAGGCTCTGTCTCTGAAGACGAGGTCAAGAAGTTAATCGCAAGCTCTCTGAAGGAATTTGCAAAGACGCTGTTAGGAGAAGAATAAGAGGGGAGGATGTAAAAATGGCAAACGGAATTCAGAAACAGATTGCCGAAACCTTCCTTGAAATGGCGCAGGGACTGGAAACGGGAAGTTTTGGAGCCAGACCGAAAATCGCACTGACCGGCATGGGAAGCGAACATGGGGAAGAAAACGCCATGAAGGCGGCGTTAGAAGCGGCAAAGGACAACATTGATGTGTATTACATCGGGACGCTGGAAGCGGAAGGTGTCACCACCATCAAGGTTGCAAACGACGAGGAAGGCCATGACAAGATGGAGGAGATGCTGAAAAACGGCGAGGTGGACGGTGCCGTGACCATGCACTTTCCTTTTCCGATCGGCGTTTCCACCGTCGGCAGGAGTATCACACCCGCTTTTGCCAAGGAGATTTTTTTGGCCAATACGACGGGAACCTCCAGCACCAACCGGATTGAGGGCATGATTCGCAATGCGATCTGCGGCATCATCGCGGCAAAAGCCGTAGGAAATGCACATCCCACCGTCGGCATTCTGAACGTGGACGGCGCAAGACAGACGGAGAAAGCACTCAAGCAGTTAAAGGAAAACGGATATGAGATCACCTTTGCGGAGAGCAGCAGGTCGGACGGGGGTTGCATTATGCGCGGCAATGATGTCTTACAGGCTTCCGCGGATGTGATGGTCATGGACTCTTTAACCGGCAATGTCATGAGCAAAATGCTCTCCGCCTTCACCAGCGGGGGAAGCTTTGAGTCCATGGGTTACGGCTACGGTCCCGGCATCGGAGAAGGGTATGAGCAGCTGGTCATGATTATCTCCCGTGCGAGCGGTGCCCCTGTGATTGCCAATGCGATCCGCTTTGCGGCGCAGCTGGTCAGGGGCAAGGTCTTTGCGGTGGCGAAGGAGGAATTTGCGAAGGCAAAGAAGGCCGGTCTTGACAGGATTTGAATGAGGTCGCACAAAGCGCCAAACCTGCGGCATCGGAAGAAGAGGTGAAGGAGCCTCCGAAGGAGATTGTGACCGCGCAGATTCCGGGAATCGAGGTCATGGATCTGGACGATGCGGTAAAAGCCGTCTGGAAAATCGGCATCTACGCCGAGAGCGGAATGGGCTGTACCGGTCCGATTATCCGTGTTTCTCCGGCTAATCTGGAAAAAGCGCAGGAAGAGTTGAAAAAGGCGGGGTACATCGGTTAAGATAGACGTTGACCGCATGGAAACAACGCTCATACGTAGGAAAACATGCTGCCCGCAGATTCTGTCTGCAAGTAGTACACTGCCCGCAGATTCTGTCTGCGGGCAGTGTACTACTTGCAGTGTCGAACCTAGGGACAGAGCTTTGGTCCATCGAAGAATTCATCATGGCAGGGATACAGGAGGAGTGAGATGGCAGCAGAGAAAATCAGGCTGACAAAGATGACAAAAGCATCGGGGTGAGCAGCCAAAATAGGTCCAAAGACCCTTGCCCAGGTTCTGGGTAAGCTACCGAAATTTTATGATGAAAATCTGCTGGTCGGCATTGAAACCTCGGATGACGCAGCCGTCTACAAGATCGACGAGCGCCTGTCCATGATTCAGACCGTAGATTTTTTTACACCGATCGTGGACGACCCCTTTACCTTCGGACAGATCGCAGCGGCAAACGCATTAAGTGATGTCTTTGCAATGGGAGGGGAGCCCAGGGTGGCGCTCAACATCGTCTGTTTTCCCAATTGCCTGGATCCGTCTATTCTCGGCGATATCATGGCAGGAGGAGCAAGCAAGGTCAAAGAAGCAGGCGCCGTGCTGGTTGGCGGACACTCCGTACAGGACGACGACCCCAAGTACGGCCTCTGTGTCTCCGGTTTTGTGGAGACGGACAAGATCCTTAGAAACTACGGGGCAAAGCCCGGAGACGTCCTGATTTTGACCAAGCAGATCGGAAGCGGCATCATCAACACGGCGATCAAGGCGGAAATGTGTTCAGAAGAAGCGGAACAGGAAGCCTGTGATGTCATGAAATCGTTAAATAAGAAGGCAAAGGAAGCGATGGAAGGGCTCTGTGTCCATGCCTGCACCGATATTACGGGCTTCGGGCTTTTGGGACACGGCATCGAAATGGCGCAGGCCAGTCAGGTCTTTGTCGATCTCTATGTGAAAAAAGTGCCCGTGATCACGGACGCCCTCTCCTATGCGGAGATGGGGCTCGTGCCCGCCGGCTCCTATAATAACCGCGAATATACCGGCCATCTGGTGGATCGCACTCAGGTGGCGGATGTCTATTATGATCTGCTGTACGATCCACAGTCGTCCGGCGGCCTGTTATTCAGCATCCCGCAGGAGCAGGCGGATCTGGCGATGCAAAGGCTGAAAGAGGCGGAACTGGACACAAAGACAGCCATCATCGGAGAAGTAAGGGAACTGGGAGCGGGAGAGGAGAAGCGGATTGCTTTGATTGCTTGAGCGGACACTTGGAAAGGATGCAACGGTGATTTTGCGTGCGGACTAAGTGGAAAATCCGGTTCACGACGCAGGGGGAGGATATGGATAAAAACAGCTGGTTTCGCAGGATCCCTAAGGTGGATGTGCTGCTGGAGACAAAAGAAGTAACGGAATGGATCAGGGTCGATGGTCGTCCGGTCGTCATGGAGGCGATCCGGGAGGAAACGGCTGCTCTTAGAAAGAAGCTGGAAACCTGCGAGAAGGAAGAAGAGGCAGAGAAAGCATTCCAATCCCTCTTAGCGAAAATCCGCAAACGGATCCTGGACATGACCAGTCCGCAGGTAAAGCAGGTCATCAATGGAACGGGCGTCATCCTGCACACCAATCTCGGCAGAGCGCCGATTGCGCCGGAGCAGGCAAGGCGGATTTCTGAAATCGTAACAGGATATTCCAACCTGGAATACGATCTGGAAAAAGGAGAGAGGGGGGAGCGGTACTCTCATTTTTCAAAACTCCTCTGCCGGCTGACCGGAGCCGAAGCCTGCATGGTGGTCAATAACAATGCGGCTGCCGTCCTCCTGGCACTCAGCACCATCGCTACCGGGGGCGAGGTCATCACTTCCCGTGGAGAACTGGTGGAAATCGGAGGCAAATTCCGCATCCCGGACGTCTGTGCACAGGGGGGAGCAAGGCTGGTCGAAGTGGGGACGACCAACAAAACGCACCTCAGTGATTATGCGGAAGCGATCACGGAGGAAACCAAGGCGATTTTAAAGGTGCATACCAGCAACTACCGGATCGTAGGTTTCTCCGAGCTAGTTGAGAGAGAAGATCTGAAGCGGCTGGCAAGTCAGCATGACCTGCCTCTGATAGAGGATCTGGGGAGTGGCGTCCTGGTGGATTTGAGCAAATACGGGCTTTCTTACGAGCCGACGGTACAGGATTCGGTGAAAGCCGGGGTGGATGTGGTCTGCTTCTCCGGGGATAAGCTGCTTGGAGGTCCGCAGGCGGGAATCATTGTCGGGAGAAAAAGTGGATCGAGAAGATGAAAAAGCACCCGCTTACCCGGGCGCTGCGCGTGGATAAATTCACGGTGACGGCGCTGGAGATGGTTCTGTTAGATTACCTGGATGAAGAGAGGGCAGTGAAAAAGATCCCGGTCCTGAAGATGATCAGAGAATCCAAGGAAGCGCTGAAGAAGAAAGCGGAGGCACTCAAGGAGCAGGTAGAATCCCTTTCCGGAGCGGCGGATTTTGCGGTTCTGCCCTGTGAGGAACAAATCGGCGGAGGATCTCTCCCTCTGGAGAGATTGCAAGGCTATGCGCTGGTGATCAGGCCGAAGCGGATTTCCGTTCCGGAACTGGAAGAGAAGATGCGCCATCTGCCCGTGCCGATCATCGGCAGAACCATCGAAAACGCCGTTTGGCTGGATGTCCGCACCATGTTCGAGGAGGACTTTGGTCCGGTTTCCCAAATGCTGGGAGAGATTTTATAGAGCATCACAGGGGGATGTCCATGAATCAATCAAAACACATCATCATCGGGACGGCAGGACATATCGATCATGGGAAAACAACCCTGATTCGCGCACTGACCGGCAGAAATACGGATCGTCTGAAGGAAGAACAGAAGAGGGGCATCACGATTGACCTGGGATTCACCTGGTTCGATATGGAGGACGGGACAAGGGCAGGTATTGTGGATGTGCCCGGGCACGAGAAATTCATCGGCAATATGGTGGCGGGCGTGGTCGGCATGGACCTCGTTTTGATGGTCGTGGCTGCAGACGAGGGCATCATGCCGCAGACAAGAGAGCATCTGGATATCCTTGAACTTCTGGGCGTGAGCAAAACCGTTCTCGTACTGAACAAATGTGATCTGGTGGACGAAGACTGGCTGGAAATGATGGAGGAGGATATCAGGGGAAGACTGGCAGGCACCATTATGGAAAAGGCGCCGATCGTTCGCGTTTCCGCCGCCACCGGGGCCGGAATCAGTGAATTGAAGTCCTGTATCCTCAAGATGGTCCAGGAAGAAGTGACGCCCAGGGACATTCAAACGATCCCGAGGCTGCCGATCGACCGCGTCTTTACCATGCCGGGCTTTGGCACCATTGTCACCGGCACGCTGATCTCGGGACTGATCCATAAAGAAGACGTTCTGGAGATGTATCCGATCCACAAAGAGTGCAGGATTCGGAGCATTCAGGTACACGGCAGCGATCAGGAGAGCTGTGAGGCGGGACAGCGCGTTGCCATCAATCTTGCCAATGTAAAAAAAGAAGAAATTCATAGGGGCTGTGTGATTGCGCCTAAGAACAGCATGAAAAACACCGACCGGATCGACGTCTCGATCCGCGTGCTGAAAGACTCGGAACGCATCTTGACCAACAGAGAAAGGCTGCATTTTTTTACAGGGACCAGTGAAATTCTCTGCCGTGCGGTCCTCTTAAACGAGGATGAACTTGGACCGGGGGAGACGGGGCTTGCACAGCTGCTCTTAGAGGAGGAAATTGCAGTGAGGAGAGGAGACCGCTTTGTGATCCGGTTTTACTCTCCCCTGGAGACCATCGGCGGCGGTGTGATTCTGGAACCGAATCCGACGAAGAAAAAGAGGTTTAACGAAGCCTCGATTGATGAACTGAAACGCAAGGAGTCCGGTTCTCTTGCCGATATCTGCGAGCTGCATATCAAAGAGCACGGTGACACGATGCTTGCGCAATCGGAGCTTGCCAAACTCACCTCACATACCCGGGAGGAACTGGTGCCCTACCTGGATGCGCTGGTGGAGGAAGGTGTCGTGCTTGCCTTCCCTCTGCGGAAGGACACCTATTACTGGCATAAGGACAGTGAGTTTTTGCTTCGACAGGATCTGAGCAGAGATCTCAAGCGGTTTCATGCCAAATTCCCTTACCGCCACGGGATGAAGACGGCGGAAGTGCATATTTCCTATATGAAAAAAGCAAAGACCAACGTCTTTGACGCCTATCTGAGCAGGATGGTGGAGCAGGGGATCTTCGGGATGGAGGAAGGTTATCTCTTCCTTGCAGGCTTTGCACCCGCCCATGATGAAACCTATGAAAAGGTGCGCGAACTTCTGGAGTCACAGATGGAGAAGGCGGGCTTTGAGCTGCTACGGTTTTCCGAGCTGAATCTGGAAAAATACCCGGAAGACACGGTGCTGGATCTGCTGCAGCTTCTGATTGAAGAGAAAGAGGTGGTGAAGGCAGGTCTGGAAATCGAGATGGTGACGCTTGCCTCTTTGATGATGGAAGCCAGGGAAAAGGTGGAAGCTTATTTTGCCGAAAATGATCTGATTACGATCGCACAGATCAGAGACATGTTTGCCACCAATAGAAAGAGCGCCAAGTCGATTTTGGAATATTTGGATACGATCAAGGTGACAAAAAAGCTGGGTGCAGAGACAGAGAGGGTGGCATACCGATGAATCTGAAGCAGATCGAGGCCTTTGTGAAGGTAGCAAATAACAGGAGTTTTTCGCAGACAGCCAAGGAATTATACCTGACACAGCCGACGATCAGTGCACATATCTCCGCACTGGAAGAGGAACTGGGCGTACAGCTGTTTGTACGGACAACCAAGGGCGTCCGGGTGACGGAGGAAGGGAAAAAGCTCTATCTGTATGCAAGACAGATGACGGAGTTGGAGGAAAATATCAAAACCCTTTTTCAGAAGAGGGGAGAGGACGAGGCGTCCTCTCAGCAGGTAGTCATTGCCGCATCAACCATCCCTGCGCAGTATCTGGTACCGAAGATCCTTGCCGAATACAACAAGCTTTATTCGAATGTGCAGTTTCGGGTGACGGAGACCGATTCGGCAGGGGTGATCGAGGAGGTGCAGAATCATACCATTGACATCGGGTTTACAGGGAGCATTCTGGACAAGAGATCCTGCTCCTATCTGTCTTTTTATGAAGATGAACTGCTGATTGTGACGCCGAATCTTCCAAGGTTCCGCAAGATGGAGAAAGAGAAGATGGCGCAGCGGCCGGATTGGATTTTACAGGAAGCGATCATCATGCGGGAGTACGGCTCCGGTACGCGGAGGGAGACGGAGAAACGCCTGCGCAGACTGGGGATCGACCTTTCGGGAATGAATGTGGTGGCCAATATGAGCAGCCCGGAGGCGATTATCCGCTCGGTGAAAAGCGGGATCGGGATTACCTTCATTTCGAGGCTGGCGGCACAGGAAGCCATTCAGGCCGGTGAGGTGCTTGCCTTCCCGCTGCCCAGGGAAAACAGTCACAGAAGAATTTACATGGTTTGCAATCCTCACTACCCGCTTCCGAGAGCGGTGAAGCAACTGATTCGTCTGGTGAAAAAAAATGTATACGCCGCAGAATGGCACCCCTGCTTGCAGAAGGTGCAGAAGCACGGGATTCTTCTGCAGATGCAGAAGGGTTCAGCCGTGCAGAAATTTCCGCTTCGGAAGAGGAAACATCCTCTTTTAGCATGAGTGCTTCGGAACAGATGGGGTGAGAAGATGCAAAGATCGGGGATTCAGGTCGGAAAAAAATAGAGCTCGGCATCCTGATGACCAAATTTTTACTACCTTTATCGGGAGGAAGGCAGGGGAGAAGGAGGAAAGCCGCAGAAAGACACCGGTCATCTGCATCGACCCGGCGGATCATGGAGAGGAAATCTATGAAACGCTGACCGGACAAGGCTTGGTGCCGGAAGTGATCTTACTCACCCATGCCCATTTTGATCATATCAGGGGCGTGCAGGCACTACAGCGTCTAAGCGGCGCTCCCGTGTACTGCTACAAGGAAGAGAAAGAGCTTTGTGAGGATCCGGACAAAAAAACGGATCTGCCGCCTACGGGCACCCCCATTACCGTCCAGCCGAGCGCCTACCTTTCGGACGGGGAGGAGATTTTAGCGGCGGGACTGCGCTGCATTCTGCTTGCAACCCCCGGACACACGAAGGGCAGCTGCTCCTATTATGTTCCGGAGGGAGGCTTTGTCCTGAGTGGGGACACCCTCTTTGATCACTCGGTCGGACGCACGGACATGGCAACGGGATCGCAGGAGGAACTCTTGCGCTCCATTCGGGAGAAGCTCTTTGTTCTGCCAGAGGAAACCATCGTCTACCCGGGGCATGGATCAGAGACGTCCATCGGAGAGGAAAAGACGCACAATCCATTTTTAATAGAAAACACCGATATCGGAAGCCTTTGATTGAAAAAGCCATGGTGGACGATGAAGGGGGAAATGACTAGAATAGGTCCTGATATGATTTACTTTGATAACGCAGCAACCACAATGCACAAGCCGCCGCAGGTCATTACAGCGGTCACAGAAGCCATGCAGCAGATGGGAAATGCCGGCAGAGGAGTTCATTCCGCTTCTCTGGGAACATCCAGAACCATCTTCGACACAAGGGTGAAACTGGCGCAATTTTTCCATGCTTCCGATCCCCGGAGAATTGCTTTTACCTGCAATTCCACGGAGAGCCTGAATTTGGCGATCAAGGGAGCGTTTCTTCCGGGAGATCACGTCATTACGACGGAGTTGGAGCACAATTCTGTGTTGCGCCCGCTTTATGAGATGGAAGAAAAGGGAGTCAGTCTTTCCTTTGTGTCTAGCGACAAATGGGGGAGAATTCGGATCTCGGATTTTGAAAAAGAGATTCGAGGAGAAACCAGAGCCATCGTCTGTACCCATGCTTCCAATCTGACCGGAAACGTGGTCGATATCGAAGCGGTAGGAGAGATCACGAAAAAACACGGTCTGCTCTTCATCGTTGATGCCTCCCAGAGTGCGGGGGTCTTTCCTATCGATGTCGACAAGATGCATATTGACATCCTCTGTTTTACCGGCCATAAGGGAATGTACGGACCGCAGGGTACGGGTGGCATCTATGTGCGGGAAGGCATTTCTCTAAGACCGCTCAAATCGGGAGGCAGCGGGGTGCAAACCTATTCCCATACCCACCCGAAGGAAATGCCGACGGCACTGGAGGCGGGAACCTTAAACGGGCACGGGATTGCAGGGCTCCATGCGGCACTGGAATTTTTAGGGCAAACCGGCTTAGAAGAAATCCGGAAAAAAGAACAGGAACTGATGATGCGGTTCTACCAGGGTGTCATGCAGATCCCCGGCGTCTTTGTTTACGGGGATTTCAGCACGAAGGAACGCTGCGCTGTTGTGGCGCTCAACCTGGAAGATTATGATTCTTCCGATATTGCGGACGAACTGTCCGAGCGTTACGGAATCTGCGTAAGACCGGGCGCCCACTGTGCGCCTTTGATGCATCAGGCGCTGGGAACCGTGGAACAGGGCGCCGTGCGCTTCAGCTTTTCTTATTTCAACACGGAAGAAGAGATTGACCGTGGGATAGAAGCGCTGCGTAAGATTGCAGAGGAATAAAACATCGTAGGATTACAGAGGAATCAAACAGGAGGAAAAAACAATGGAAAAAGTGATTGATTGCATGGGAATGGGATGCCCGCTTCCGGTGGTGAATGCCAAAAAGGCGGTGGAAGAGTTTACTGAGGATGGAAGGCTGACCGTTCAGGTGGACAACGAAACGGCAATGAAGAATTTAACCAAATTTGCCGCATCCAGAAATTTTGAAGTCAGCAGCGCGAAGAAGGGTGAGAACGCCTATGAAGTGACCATGCTGGTGAAGAAAGCTTCCAGTGAGGAAGCAGAGCAAGAGAAGGCAGGAGGCAGACAGGGAGGCGTCACCGTGGTGCTTTCTGCGAATACCATGGGAACGGGAGAAGAGAAGTTGGGCAAGGCACTGATGAAGGCCTTTATCTTTGCGCTTACGAGTCAGGATGAATTGCCGGAGTATATTGTCTGCTACAACACTGGTGCCTATTTAACAACGGAGGGATCGGACTGCCTTGCCGATCTCAAGAATCTGGAAGCGGCGGGAGTGAAGATCATGACCTGCGGCACCTGTCTGGATTATTATCAGATCAAGGATAAGCTTGCCGTCGGAACGGTTTCCAATATGTATGAAATCGTCGAGACCCAGATGCGCTCCGCCCTGATTGTTCGGCCATGAGAAAAAAAGAATTAAGCTGGTCATCAGTTTTGCGACCACCACGGATGCGCTGGAGATGGAGAAGATCTGTAAGGACAACGGCGCAGGTGGTCGTATGATTCCGGTTCCCCGCGTCATTTCCGCCGGCTGCGGTCTGGCCTGGGCTGCGGAGGTTTCCGAAAAAGAAGAGCTCGTGCGCCTGATGGAGAAATATCATCTGCAGGCGGAAGGGATTCATGAGTGTATGATCTGAAAACGATGATCCGCAAAAGTTTAAAAGAAAAAGAGGCTGTCGCACAAAATGCGACAGCCTCTTTTGATAGTGCGTAATCCGTTGGAATCCTTTCAAACAGCGTCCCTACTCTAACTCTCCTTTGCCCGAAACACGGTTTCGTAGTGATGATCCTCATGTACGATCACGACCTGTTCCGTTTCCTCTGGATAGGATCCCGTTTCGTCGGGGCAGGGAGAGTCGCTTTCATATCGGACACAGGTACCGCAGCTGCTGGAAAGAGTCCTGGGTACCGGCATCATTTCCGCAGGGATCCCTGCCCCCTGGCAGATTTTGCGGAAATGAAGGGCACCGAAGTGAGAATAAAAAGTGGCGATATACGTCATCTTATTTGGTAACGGAGAGGGTGTACTCTCCGTTCGTTTCCTTGGCCTGCACCTGATATCCTTCATGTCTTGCATAGCGGGAGACATTTTCCATGGCGGTCGGATTATCGACCAGGATCTCGTAAGATGATTCTTTGCTGTTCAGTGCGTTTCTGGTTAAGATCACGGGCTCCGGGCAGGATAACCCTCTTGCATCCACAGTTTTCATTTGATATCCCTTCTTTTTGGCTGAAATACCCTCACCGGGTTCAATCGTTTTTCTTGGTTCCAATCGCCGCATTAGATTAAACCGTTTTCTTTTGGTTCCAATCGCCTCATCGGGCGAAATTGTTTTCTGCGGTTTCAATCGTTTCAACGGGCGAAACTGTTTTCTCCAGTTTTCATCGTCCTATTGTTTGCAATCGACTCACTCAGCCTTCTGCTTACGAAAGGTATTCGTGTAGGCAATGGCCAGAGTCACGACAAAGCCGATGAGGACGGCGATCTTGCCGTTTGGAGTCGGGCCTTCGCCACTGGCGGCTAAGGAGAAGTTGTGCGCAAAAGCGGCACCGACCATCAGACCTAAAACCGTAATCGCACTATCCGTATTGCCTTCCCCGCTTAGGACCAGTTGACGAAGCGGGCAGCCGCCAAGAAGTACGCAGCCGAAACCGGCAAGCACCATACCGAGGAAATTCCACAGTCCGTCCGTGTGAGCAACCGGTTGTCCGGCAAAGCCCAGGGTGAAGAAGGTTCCGGTACCGGCGCCTGTTAAAATCAGGTTGCAAACCAGAGCGGAGACGAGGATGGAGACAAAGCCCAGAATCAACTTGGGTTCCTTAAAGAGGACAAGGTCACGAATGCCTCCCACCATGCAAAGGCGGGTTCTTTGTGCAAGCGCACCGACAATCAGACCTGCAATCAGGCTCAGTCCGATTGCTGCGTGCATGGCACCGGGACCCTTGCCGGTTTCGGTAAAGTGAATAAACGGCGGAGCAAGTACCAGAAGGACCAGGAAAATGACTTCGATGATCGGCAGGATACTGCCCTCACTGAAGGGAAGCTTGTATGTTCTCTTCAGGGAGTAGCCTTTGTTCAGAAAAAAGACACCGCAGAGAATGCCGACAACAAAGCCCGCCAGACCGAAGATCGCATTTAGATCACCGCCTGCCAGACGCAGAATCGTGCGGAAGGGGCAGCCAAGGAACATGAGGCAGCCGATCATCACGAAGAAGCCGAGGACAAAGCGGGTAAGGGGAGAGCTGCCGCCTTTGGGAGAAAATTCTTTTTTGCCAAGAGCGAGAAGACAACTGCCCAGAACCAGACCGATAATTTCCGGACGGATGTACTGCACGGGAGCAGCCTGATGCAGGCCGAGCGCCCCTGTGGTATCCCGCAGGAAGCAGGCAATACAAAAACCCATGTTTTTCGGATTGCCGAACAGGGCCAGGAGAGATGCAATCACACCGATGATCAGTCCTGCAACAATCATTGCAGTTCTTTCTTTCTTTTGTACCATTTCCACCTCCATAAAACGTGTCGCTAGATCCCTATGATGCCGATCGGGCAAGGGGTCCACCTGTGAATTAGCCAAAAGAAATCATAACAATTTTACTTATCTCTTACCAATTCATTTATACAATGTTAATGAACTGAGATTGTTTTTTTCTATGCCACCGGTGCAGGTGGGGGAGGAGACGATTCACCAACCGCATTTTCTATGCCGCTGGTGCACACGGGAGAAAGAGCCGTCAGACTTTGGAAGGCGTGCAGGAGAGGGACTGCCTTTTCAAGAGAGAAGTCAGGGAGACGGCTGCGTAGGCAACCTCTTCTTCGGTATTGTTCCAGCCGAAGGAAAAACGGATCGTGCCGGACGGATAGGTGCCCAGCGTTTTGTGGGCGGACGGCGCACAGTGCAGACCGACCCTGGTCATGATGCCGTATTCGTTATCGAGCGCATAGGCGATTTCTGCAGGATCACAGGACGTGGGTTGCACCGAGACAACGCCGGTGCGGTCCTGAATATTTTTTTTCCCGATCAGACGCAGGAGACCTTCTTCGCAGGGCTTTTGCAACGCTTGCAGAAAGGTGGAGGTGAGGGAGAGCTCGTGCTCCCTGATGGCTTTTAGGGCAAGATCGAAGCGCCTTGCTCTTGGAAGGGAAGGAGTCCCCCTGCCAAGGATCCAGGAAAGAGCCGCATGAAGACCGAAGATGCCCGGAAGGTTCGGGGTGCCCGCTTCAAACCGGTCGGGCAGGAAGGCGGGAATCTCTTCCGTATGGCTCAGACTGCCGGTGCCACCGGACAGGAGAGGCGTGATGAGGGGAACCGCTTCCTCACGCAGCACAAGACCGCCGATGCCCTGCGGTCCCAGAAGCGCCTTGTGGCCGGTGAAACAAAGGGCGTCCACCTGCATTTTTTCCATATCAAGGGGAAAGACGCCTGCCGTCTGCGCCGTATCCAGGACAAAGAAAAGACCGTTTTCCTTGCAGAATGCGCCGACTGCTTCGGCGGGGAGGAGGCTGCCGCAGACATTGCTGGCGTGAAGCATCACAACCGCCTTTGTGCCAGGCTTTAAGCAGGGAGAGAGCTTCTCCGGCAGCAGACTGCCGTCCGCTTCACAGGGGACGCGTGTAAAAGAAACGCCCGCTTTTGCCAGTTGGACGAGGGGACGCATGACGGCATTGTGCTCCATGGAAGAGACGATCACATGGTCGCCGGGTTGCAGGAGTCCTTTTAAGATGATATTCAGGCTCTCGGTAATGTTGGCAGTGAAGATGATATTTATAAACGGGATACCCGAAAAGATCTCCGAGCAGTTCTCTGGTTTCGTAGATCACCTCCTCTGCGGCGTAGGCGCTTTGGTAGGTGCCGCGATTCACATTTGTGCCGTAACCGGTCATAAACCTGTAAACCGCATCCGGCACTTCCTGTGGTTTTGGAAAAGAGGTGGCGGCGTGATCCAGATAAATTCGGCGGGGTGCGGGCATGGCGGGTCTCCTTGCATGCAAAGAAAAGGCGGTGGAGGTCAAAAGGCTTTGACCTCTCAGGTTACAGGAATGCTACTCCATCATCATACCGATGGAAGAGGGATTTTCCAATTGTAATTTTTCAATCCATCACGTATTCTATTGAAAAATTCGATTACAAAAAGAGGGTTGAATCTTTTATGATGATACCGGTGTCAAGAGGATTTCGATCAGGAGATTTCAGGGGGAAGAATATGCAGGTCATTCAGGAGTTGCCGGAAGTTTTTGAAGCGTTTGCAGAGCAGAGGCAGAAGTCTTTTTTAACCGTCAAGGAATATAAGGATAAGGGGATTCCGGTGATCGGCTCATACTGTACCTATTTTCCGCAGGAAATTGCGATGGCGATGGGGGCGGCAAGTGTCAGCCTTTGTTCCACCTCGGATGAGACGCTGCAGGAGGCGGAGAAGGATCTGCCGAAGAACCTCTGTCCCTTGATCAAATCCAGTTACGGCTTTGCCAAAACCGAGAAATGTCCGTATTTTTATTTCTCGGATGTGGTCGTGGGAGAGACGACCTGCGACGGCAAAAAGAAGATGTACGAATTGATGTCGGAATTCAAGGATGTTTTTCTGTTGCAACTGCCACAAACGCAGACAGAGGAGGCGGCTCTTTCCTACCGAAAGGAAATCATCCGATTCAAAGAATATCTGGAAAAGAAATTTTCGGTCAAAATCACCGATGCACAGGTGAGAGAAGCGGTACACAGGAACAATGAGATTCGTCTGGCGATTCGCAATCTCTATGCGGTGATGAAAAACGATCCCTGTCCGATCAGCGGTTATGATCTTTTTAAGGTTCTCTACGGAAGCACCTTCCGGCTGGATCGCAGCGCCATCGCTGCAGAGATGGATGCATTAAGAAAGAAGGTGGAGGAGGAATACCAGAAAGGGGTGCATCAGGAAAAAAAGCCCCGCATCGTGATCACCGGCTGTCCCATGGGGGGCGCCACCGAGAAGGTGATTCGAGCCATTGAAGAGAACGGCGGGATTGTCGTCGGGTATGAAAACTGTACCGGCGCCAAGCAGTACGACCGGTTGGTAGAGGAAGATACGGAAGATATTTATGAAGCCATTGCAAAGCGATATCTTGGGATCGGCTGCAGCGTCATGACGCCGAATCCGAACCGCTTTGATTTGCTTGGACGGATGATCGAGGAATACAGGGCGGACGGCGTTGTGGAAATGACCCTGACGGCCTGTTTGACGTATAACGTAGAGACCCGCGCCATCCGCAGATTCTGCGTGGAAGAAAAGAAGGTGCCCTTCATCAGTGTGGAAACCGATTATTCACAGGCGGATGTCGAGCAGTTAAACACCAGAATCACCGCCTTTTTGGAAATGCTGTAAGAGGAAGAAAGGATAAGACGGCAAATGAAATTTGTGGGGATTGATATCGGATCCACCTGCGCCAAAACCGTGGTGCTGGATGAGGCGGGAGAGCCGGAAAACCTGTTTGTGATTCCGACCGGATGGAGCAGCTTCGATGCGCTGGAAAAGATTAGGAAACAGTTGCTGGAAGCGGGTGTAAGCGACACGGATGCCTATACGGTGTCTACCGGATACGGGAGAAAGGCGGTTCCCTTCGCGCAGAAGCAGGTGACGGAGATCACCTGCCATGCCAGGGGAGCGGCGGCGCTCTTCGGAGAAGGAGAGATGAACCTCATCGATATCGGCGGTCAGGACACCAAGGTGATTTCTGCCAGGGGCGGTTTGGTGGAAGAATTTTACATGAACGATAAGTGCTCTGCGGGAACAGGAAAATTCATCGAAATCATGGCCAACCGGCTGGAGCTTCCGATTGCCAAACTGGATGAGATTGCGGAAAGGCGTACGAAGGAAGTTCAGATCAGCTCGATGTGCACGGTCTTTGCGGAGTCGGAAATCGTGTCCATGGTGGGGCAGGGAACCTCGAAGGAAAACATCGCCTGGGGGGTACTCAATTCCGTAGCCAACAAGGTCAAGCAGGAATACGGGAAGTTAAGGGATGGAGATCGACCGGTATATCTGACCGGCGGACTCTGCGAAGCGTCTTTTTTCCTGCGGATGCTTTCGGACAAACTGGGAGGCAAGGTCACTTCCTGCAAGAGGGCCCGCTATGCGGGGGCACTCGGCGCTGCTTTTCTCGCTTATGAAAAATACGGCGAAACGCGCACCTGATGTGCCAAACAGCGGGCGGGAGCGCCCTCCTTTTGTTTGACATCTTGTGAAAATTATGACATAATTTCCTGTACCCTTTTTATGGGGGTGGTTAGGTAACTGGTGTGCCTCCTGGTCTTCAAAACCTGTGTTGGGCGTTCACGCGTCCTGGGTGGGTTCGATTCCCACACGCCCTCGCCAAAAACGATCGGAGTTTTCCGTTAAATGCTGCCGCACGAGATTCTGGATGCGACAGCTTTTTTATAAGGAGTCCCATGAGAATTTTAAGTATCCTGGCACAGAAACCTTCCAGCACCGGAAGCGGCGTCTATCTGATGGAGCTGGTGCGCCAGTTTTCTTTACAGGGGCAGGAGCAGGCGGTCATTGCAGGTGTCTATGAGGAAGATCCGTCTCCCTTCCCGAAAGAGGTTCGCTACCGCCCGGTTACTTTCAAAACGGCGGGGCTACCGTTTCCCATTTTTGGCATGTCGGATGAAATGCCCTATGAAAGCTCTCGTTACCGTGATATGACGCCTGCAAACAGGAGGCAGTTTGCAGATGCCTTTCTGCAGGCACTGGATGAAGTCGTTGCAAGCTTTTCGCCTGATCTGATCCTCTGCCACCACCTTTATCTACTCACCGCCCTCGTCAGAGAACATCTTCCCCGCCACCGGATTTACGGTTTTTGCCATAACACCGATTTGAGACAGATGGTCAAAACGGATCTGGAGAGGGATTTTATTCGCCATCAGATCAGGCGGCTGGACCGGATTTTCGTGCCGCAGCTCTCGCAACAGGAAGAAGTGAGACGCATTTTCGGGGTAGAGGAAGAAAAGATCAGACAGATCGGCATCGGCTATAATCAGGAGATTTTTTCGTCTGGAAAAAAAGAGGACAAACGGAGCGGATCCGCATCCTCTTGTGAGGAGAAGAGACTGATCTTTGCGGGAAAGATTTCCGAAAAAAAAGGAGTCTTCAGCTTGCTGCGGGCACTGACGCTTTTGGCGGAAAAAGGGGAAAGAGTCACCCTGACGCTCGCGGGAGGCGCAGGGGACCTGGAGGAATATGAAAGGATCAGGAAGATGGCAAAAGAAGCGCCTTATCCGGTAACTTTTACGGGGCGCCTGTCGCAGGAGGAGCTTGCAGACAGATACTTGGCAAGTGATCTTTTTGTGCTCCCCTCCTTCTTTGATGCGATTCCCCTTGTGGTCATTGAGGCGCTTGCCTGTTCCTGTAAGGTGGTGGTTTCGGAACTGCCCGGGATCAGAAGCTGGTTTGACGCAAACGCAAAGCGCCGATATTCGTTATGTACCTCTGCCTGGAATGCAGCAGGCGGATGAGCCGGTAAAGGAGGAGCTTCCCCTCTTTGAAGAAAGACTGGCAGGGGAAATGGAGAAGGCACTTCACGATCCAAAGAGCGCGGATCCCCGTGCAGTGGAGGGTTTGTCATGGAAAGCACTGTCAGGGAAAGTTCTTTGCGAGGGTTAAACGACACGGACAGACGGGTCGGAAGGGTCCGCTTTTTCACAGGGAACAGGCGCATAAGGATTCCCATCCTCGTCCTGTGCCTTCTGCTAGGCATTCCACTTTTGTCCAGAGGGTGCAGAGGGGACGAAAGTCGACAGAGCATTTTTCCGGAAAAAACGGCCGTTCTTCTCGGCGCCTCCCCGGAGAACGTCCTTGGAAGGGTGGAACAGGACGGCGTCTACCAGACGCTGATTCTGGATTTACAGAATTTCTCAAAGGAACAGGTAAGCGCCCTGCACCATGCGGGGGTGAAGAAGATTTATTCTTACCTTGATGTCGGATCGCTGGAAACGTATCGACCCTATTTTACCCGCTTTCAGAAGCTGGTGAGGGCTCCCTATGAAAACTGGGAGGAGGAATACTGGGTCGATGTTTCAGATATTTCCTGGCAAGATTTTCTGGTGAAGGAGCTGGCAAGCGATCTGGTACAGAAGGGGGCGGACGGTTTTTTTCTGGATAATACGGACGTGTATGCGCAGGAGGAGACGCCGCAAACCTACGAAGGGCTGGTGCGAATCCTGGAAGGACTGGGGGACTACCATCTGCCGGTGATTGTCAACGGGGGGAGATCTCTTTGTCAAAAAACTGATCGCAGATCACAAGCAGAATCTGCTTCGTGCCGTCTGCCAGGAATCTGTTTTTTCCTGCATCAGGGATTATAAGAAGAATCAATTCGGCAGGCAGAACAAAGAGGTGCGGGACGATTATTTGACCTATTTGCAGACCTGCAAGAAGGCAAATCTTGCGGTGCTTCTGATCGAATATACGAAGGATTCCAAGTTGGAAAAGGAGGCGGATTCTTATTGCAAAAAAATGGGATTTTGTCTTTTTGTCTCTAAAAGCCTGGGGTTGGAGGAATAAGGACAGAAAACATCCATCTGCAAGCATTGATATAATAATAAGATACAATACCCGGAAACGATACAAAGTGCAGGAAAGAGAGGGAAGTCATGGAATTTCAGGAAGTCGTTACGACAAGAAGAAGTGTCAGAAAGTACACGGACAAAGAGATTGCGGAAGAGGATTTAAGGGAGATTGTGAGGCTCGCCTCCTATGCACCGTCCTGGAAAAACACGCAGTGCGTGTCGTACGTTTTTGTACGGGATGAGGAAAAGAAGGCGCGTCTGTCGGAATGTGTCTGCGGCTTTGCCTATAATACGAAGACGATCGGCCGCTGCAAGGTGCTTTGTGCCGTCGTCACAGAGAAAGGCAAGAGCGGTTGCGAGGAGGACGGAAGCTTCGGGACTCCCAGAAAAGACGAGTGGGAAATGTTTGATGCGGGGATTGCCGCACAAACCTTCTGTCTGGCAGCCAGAGAGAGAGAGAGGAATCGGAACGGTAATCATGGGTTATGTGGATGACGGGGAAGCGGGTAAGGTGCTGCATCTTCCGGAGAAAAAGCGTGTGACCGCCTTTATCGCGATGGGCTATCCGGAGGCGGAAGGGAAAATGCCTCCCAGAAAATCCGTGGACGAGCTGATGACAACGGTGTAAGGAGATCATAAGAAATGAAATGGATGCGTTTTCGAATCCGCACCAATCCGGCATCGGAAGATCGGATGATTGCTGCGATGATGGAGATCGGGTTGACAGGTGCGCAGATTGAAGACAAGGTACCGTTAACGGCGGCGGAAAAAGAACAGATTTACACCTTCGATGTAGAGGATCCCGTCGATGACGGAATTGCCTATGTCAGTTTTTTTGCAGAAGCGGATGAGGGCAACCGCCTCAAGGTAACGCTGCCGGACGGAAGGGAAGTCACAAGATCGCCGGAAAAGCTGCAGGAGGAAATGCAGGCGGTGTTGTCTACTCTGCGGGAAGGGGGCGATATCGGGGACGGAACGCTCTCCCTTTCCTTAACGGAAGATATCGATTGGATGAACAACTGGAAGCAGTATTTTCATCATTTTTATCTGGACGGAGATATTCTGGTCATTCCTTCGTGGGAGAAGTTACAAAAGGAGGATACGGCGGGAGCCAAATACATCCTGCACATGGATCCAGGAACCGCCTTCGGAACCGGTGCGCATGAAACGACACAGCTTGCCCAGCGGATGATCCGGAAGTATCTGAAAAAGGGGGATCGTCTTCTGGACGTCGGCACCGGGAGCGGCGTGCTGGGAATTCTGGCACTGATGTTTGGCGCCTCTCAAGTGACGGGTACGGATCTGGATCCGTTCTGTGCAGAGGCGGTCAGACAGAATCTTGCAAACAACGGCTTTCCCACGCCGGACCTTCGGGATTACAGAAGCAGTAGAGAAAAAAAGAGGTTTCATCTGGAAGAACAGGCAAGAGAGGGCGCATCCTTTCGTCTTGTCCTCGGGAATGTGATTGGGGATCCTGTCGTACAGGATGCAGTGGGAACACAGTGTTACGACCTTGTGGTTGCGAACATCCTGCCGGTGGTTCTCGTTCCGCTCACCCCGGAAATCCCCCCGTATCTGAAGGACGGCGGCATTTATATTACGTCGGGGATTCTGACGGAGCGGATGGAAGAATTAAAGAGATGCCATGAAGAGGCGGGACTCACCGTGATCGAAACGCAGACGCAGGGAGAGTGGTGTACGGTGGTCTCAAGAAAAGAGAACGCAAAGGAGGGAGCATGAACGATCATCAGAGGCAGTCAAAAAAGATCAATTCCAGTGCCTATCTGGCACCCGGAGCGGTGGTTTGCGGAGACGTGGAAATAGGAGAGCAGAGCAGTGTCTGGTTTCATGCCACCGTCCGCGGCGATTATCCGATTCGAATCGGTGCCAGAACGAACATCCAGGACAACGTGGTCGTCCATGTGGACGACGGTTTTGCGGTATCGATCGGAGAGGAGGTGACGGTCGGGCATTCCTGTATCATTCACGGGTGTACAGTTGGGGATCGTTGCCTGATCGGGATGGGGTCGATCCTGATGAATGGAGCGCAGGTGGGAAGCGACTGTATCATCGGCGCGGGCAGCCTGATTACACAGAATACGATTATCCCCGCAGGAAGCCTCGTTTACGGAAGACCCGGCAAGGTGATCCGTGCTTTGACCGTAGAGGAAAAAGAAACCATCCGCAAGGATGCGGCGCTCTATGTCCGTCATGCCAAACAGTATAAGGAGGCGGAAAGGAGTCGGGATGCATCACCTCTTTGCGGATGACGCTAGGGCGTCAGAGAACAGATGCAGACTGGAGATCCGCGGCGACAACTACCATCACATCGTACATGTGCTGCGGATGCGGGAAGGAGACGAGATTTCGGTCAGCTTTCCGGAAGACCCGGCGGAATACCGTTACGGGATCGAAGCAATCACGGCAGAAGAAGTCCTGTGTACCCTTCGTTTTGTGAAAGAGGAGGGGCTGGAGCTTTCATCGAAGATCTACCTCTTTCAGGGGCTCCCCAAGGGAGACAAGATGGAACTCATCGTGCAGAAAGCGGTGGAGTTAGGTGCCTTTGAAGTGATTCCGGTCAAAATGCGCCGTTGTGTGGCAAAATGGGATGAGAAAAAAACCGCCTCACGCCTGAAACGCTTGCAAGCGGTAGCGGAAGCGGCGGCAGGTCAGGCCAGAAGAGGGATCATTCCCAGGGTGCAGACGTCGATGACCATGAAGGAAGCGTTGCACTACGCAGAGGCAAACAGCGACAGAATTCTCCTGCCGTATGAACTGGCGGAAGGCATGGATCGGACGAGAAAGATCATCGGACAGCTCGAAAAAGGACAGAATCTCTCGGTCTTTATCGGACCGGAAGGCGGATTTGCGGAAGAAGAGGTTGCCGCCGCGGTTGCAGCAGGAGCGCAGCCAATCACCATGGGAAGACGGATTCTGCGCACGGAAACGGCGGGGTTTACGCTTTTGTCCTGGTTGATGTATCAGCTGGAGTAGAGACCTGCTAAAGTCCTGGGATGCGATGTGGCGAGGACTTTTTGGAGATTCCGGCGTCCGGACGTTTGTCCCGGGGCAGCAGGCAGGAAGAGGGGTGTGTTTTGGCAGAGAATCGAATCGACGTAGAGACGCTCATTGGAGAGGCCAGAAAGGTACGGCAGAAGGCTTATGCGCCGTATTCGGGTTTCTGGTGGGAGCCGCCCTTCTGGGGGCGGACGGTAAGATTTACACGGGTTGCAATGTGGAAAATGCGTCCTTCGGTGCCGGCATCTGTGCGGAGAGAAGTGCTTTTGTCCGTGCGGTTTCCGAGGGAGAAAAAGAGTTCCTGGCGATTGCGATCGTGGGTGGAAAAAGAAAGGAGCGGACCTCCCTTCCCTGCCCGCCCTGCGGTATCTGCCGTCAGTTCATGCGGGAATTCTGCGATCCAGAAAGCTTCCGGATCATCTTAGAGAATCCGAAAGAAGGAAAGGATATTTTTTTGTTGAAAGAATTGTTGCCGATGAGCTTCGGCCCGGCACAGCTGGGAACCTGATGAGCTTCAAACCTTCCCGGCTAGAGCCATAGCAATGGGCTTCGAATTGTCACGGTTAGAGCCACAGCAATGCGCTTCCGATCGGCACCGCTTAAGCTCTCCAATGAGAGGCGGGATCTCCTTTTGGAGGGAAAGGTTTAAGACGGCAGATCGAGATACTTTCTGGACAGGGAGAAGCCGCGACCGTTGACCTCTCTTACGCTGCTGGTGGTAAAGAAGGCAACGGGATCCACATCCTGAATTGCCTCACGAATCTCGTTCATCCTTCTGGTAGAGGCCACGCAGAGGACGATCTGCATTTCCTCTCCCGTCATGCCACCCTCACCCTGAATCAAGGTGGCTCCGAGATCCAGATTCAGAATGGCCTTCCGAATCTCCTGCCATTTTCTGGAAAAGATCATGAACTGCACTTCACCGGTAGCAAAGCCCAGCGCCTTGTCCATCGAGACCACGCAGACCAGTTCGGCGAGAATACCGAGCAGAATCTGCTCTTTGGTGGCGAAGGGAATCTGCAAGAGCATGATGAGACAGTCCAGACCGTACATGACCGGTGCAATCGGCAGTCGCTTCTTGGAATGGAGGATCACCGGGATGACATCCGCACCGCCGGTAGACCCGCCAGCCCGAATTACCATGGCGACACCGAGGCCGGAGGACATGGAACCACAGACCATGGCAAGCAGAGGATTGTCCGTCATTTGCTGCAAACAGGGAAGCTGAGAGAAAAAGGTTAAAAAGGCAGGGAAGGCGAAGGTGCCGACAATGATGGTCATTGCATAACGTTTTCCCATAAAGAAGAAGGCCAGCAGAAACAAAAAGATACTGACCAGCGTAACGGCGATATTGACATCCAGACCGCCGTGAGAGAGGAAGGCTAACACCCTTCCCATGCCGGTGGCACCGGCAACAATAAACTTCATCGGCAGCAGGAAATACCGCCATGCCGAAGGCATCTGCCATAATCCCGCAGAGGTAGAGAGCGGTTTTCAGAAAAAAATCGTTTGGGATTTCGTTTTTGGAAAAAGGAGATCATATCCGGTTCCTTCTTTTAGCGATCAGTGGGAAGTTGATTTTTCACAATATTCTTTCTATTTTATGATGATTTTTCGTCGGAAGCAAGCGAAAAAGAGGAGAACGATGATTTTCGGAAATGTCAGGAATAAAAAGATCCCATGATTCAATTCGGAGGTTTTAAAAAAAGGAAAGAGGGGTATAGAGATGTGTGACTTAACAGGAGATTTGATGATGGACGTTTATCTGGGAGACATCAATAAACGTTATGGAGAACTGGCCGAGATGTCTCCGGAGAGATGGGAACTGGCAGATCGGGGGAGCTACGGAATTTTAAAGAATTATTTAACCCACACCTATGAAAAGCTGGTGGAAGAGGACAAAATCATACAAAGGGAAAACGACGGCCTCTTTAACACCGGTCTTTTTACCAAAAATTATGAGCTGATTTATGCCTATCTGGAGCCGAATATTGCGAACGGTTCACAGCCGTTTTATTTAAAAGCTTTTTTGACCGAGTATGATCTGGGACGGAAGGGGATTGATGAACTGCCGGAGAGGGCGAATTACTTTTCAGACCCGGGGCTGCTCATCTTCGATGCGAATTGCAGGATCAAAGTGCAGTATTCGCATATTCTGGAAGATAGCAAAAATTTAGAGCGTCTGCCTCTGGAGGTGCAGAACGCAAAGAACCTGATTCCGCTCTTCAACGGGGCTTTGGATATGATGAAAAAGAAGGTATCGGCCAATTACAGAATCGCCATCCCGCAATACTATAACAAGACGATTCAATTGTTACTGCCGCTCTGTCTGCTCGATCAGGAGATACCGGACACCGCTCTGGTGGTCAGCAAAGACCCGAGCGGTACCTTCTATCAGGGGCATACCTGTCTGACGCTGGAAATGGCATACAGCAACGCCAGACTGATTGCCAAGCCCGAGAGCAACTGGTTGCAGCTGGTATAAGGAGCTTATATTGCACGGCTTGCTCTCTTCGGCTGATTGTGTAGCAAATACCCCTGTTTGTACCCGCTAGCTTGCGGCAGCCCCCTAGCTTCAGCTCTCCGGCTTGCGGTAGAAATGTCCCTGCACCTGTTCGGTGCGGAAGGTGTTGATGAAGGCTTTGGCGTCAATTTCACGGATTTTCTTGACAATCCGCGCCCGGTCGGATCTGGATACCACGGAGTAGACAACGATGCGTTCCGTTCCCGCATGGCCCTCGCCCCGAAGGACCGTGGCCCCGTGATGTGCGTTATGATAAATCAGTTCCGTGATTTCATGCGGATGGTCTGTCACGACAAAGAGGGTCTCCTGCTGATAGCGGTGATAGAGCGCATGGATGACCTGCGTAGAGACGAATTGATAAATGATGGAATAGAGAGCGCCGTCCCAGCCGAAGAGGATGCCGGAGGCAACCAGAATGACGGCGTTGATGCCGAGGCTGACATTCCAGGAGTCCACGCCGTTGCGAGAGGAGAGCCAGGTGGCGATAAAGTCGGTTCCTCCGCTGGTGGCGTCTGCGGAGAGACAGATCGAAATGCCGAATCCGTTGATCAGACCGCCGAAAACACTGACCAGAAGCGAGTCATAGGTAATGACGAAATTCGGGAAAGCATCGACAAAGACACCCTGTAAAAAAACGACCAGCAGAGAATAGAGGGTAAATTTTTTGCCGACGAAGCGAAAACCGATGTAGACCGGAAAAGCGTTTAACAGAAGGTTAATCGGGGTATAAGGCACGTCCTGATGAAAGAAGGTCTGCAGGATCCGTTGAATTAAAATCGTGCCGCCGGCCGCTCCTCCGGGAACCAGACCGCCCGTGTGTACAAAGCTGTTGATGTTTAAAGCTAAGATGAAGGCAGCAATCACGCATAGCAGGATTCGTCTACAATCATCGAGGATGGTTTTTTTCAAAGCCGGACTCCTTGGAAAACAGTTTTTTGAATGGGACAAAGTTGATGATATCCCAGAATCCGTTTGTTTTCAAGACCTTCTAAGAGACGGCATGCGGGAGAGCTCAGTGCCCTCTGGGTACGCGGGAAAACAAGCTTTTTTCATTTGACAAGATCGGCGTGCAGGAGCCGGAAAAAGGCATAGATCAGGATGGGAAGCGCACCGAAGAGGGCATGCACCCCGAAATAGGTGCAGAGAACGGTGCTGAGGATGGCACCGGCAAGGAAGAACAGGATCATGGAGCCGTGCATCCGGAATTTTAGAAGGGCTCGCTCGTCCTTGTCCCTGATGGCCTTCACCAGGTTGGAGCCGGTCTGCCGGATGTGGTTGGTCACAAAGGTGGTTGCCATCGGAACCCCCTCGTTCTGGCGAAAGGTATTGAATTGCATGGCGCAGATAAAGTTCAGGCTGATCTGGCAGATACGGTCGGGAGCCGAGGGGGGCAGTGCGCCAAGGAAGATGACGAGAAAGATTTCAATCAGAACAAGAAGCGTGTCCCAACGAAGCACCTGCATCTTTCGGATCCTTTTTGCAAGCACTTCGGAGAGGATGGTTCCGGCAAAGTAAGCAAAGATCGGAACCAACATATAGAGGGCCCTTGCGAAATTCCGTTGCCCGAGCGCCATGCCGAGCAGAACGATGTTTGCCGTCTGCGCATTGCAAAACACGCCGCCCTCTTACACAGAAGGTATAGGCTCCGTAGTATCCTCCGATCATAATCAGGGTAAGAAATATCCAGTTTTTTTCACATTCCAGAAAAAATTCCCGTTCTTCCTCTACCGCCTTTTGCATTTGCCGTCTCCTTGAAAAAGTCTTCCTCACCGCCTGTATGCCAGAAACAACTTTGCTTACAGCAACTACACAGATGGTGGAACAGGTCAGGCAAACTGTCAAGAGGAAATCTCATATATAAACCTAAAGAAAATTCATAACAAACCGTGGACCTGCAGGTCTTTTAGGGCATCTACCAACACCCGGTTATCGTCATGGTTGAGCGCACCGATATGTCCGACTCGAAAGATGTGATTTTTGAGTTCGCCTCCATTCGGGCAGACCCAGATTCCGTAATCTTCTTTCAGTCGCAGAACGACCTCGTAGGCATTTGCGGAAGACGTCTGCAGGGCACTGACGGCATTTGCGGGATTTTCTGCAAGGAGAGTCAGGGGAAGATCCCTGATTCTGTCTCTGAAATCTTTTGCCTGTGAGGCGATTCTTTCAATCTCTTTCTGCGCCTCCGCTTCTCTTTATTTCCGCCAGTCTTTCATGAATTTGTAAAAGAATTCCTACGGCAGGGGTAAAGGGGGTCTGACCGCGCTCCTGATCTTTGAGTATGTCCGGTAAATGAAAATACAGGGTTTTGGGTTTGTTCTGATGGACCCGCTCTACTGCTTTCTCGGAAAGGGCGAGAATGGATACGCCGGGAGGACAGGAAAGAACCTTCTGAGAACCGGTAATCATGACGTCTGCGCCGATTTCTTTCATATAGAAAGGATCTGCCAGAAAAGAAGATACACAATCACAGACAAAGAACAAATGATTTTTCTTGCAGAAATTGCCGAGCATATCGGTATCGTACAATACACCGGTGGAAGTTTCGTCTACATTGACAAGAAGTCCGGTAAAGCCCTGTCCGTCATAGGCGTCCAGCTTCTCTTTAGAAAGACGCTTTCCGGGTGATAGCCGGATTGTGGTATAGGGAATTTCATGAATTTCGCAGATGTCGGCAAAACGCTGACCGAAGCTTCCTCCGTTCACCACCAGAAGATGATCGGCCCTGGTAAAGCAGTTCATGACAGCAGCTTCCATTGCTCCGGTGCTGGAACAGGTCAGAAAAACAGCCCTGGAATCCTTCCCGGCATGGCAAAACTGCAAAAGGAGTCTTTCATTCTCCAACATCAGATGGGAGAATTCCGGGGTTCTGAAATAGGGTACCTGTCTGGCACCCAGTGAGCAAATGCATTCGGGCGCCGTCACCGGACCCACGGTAAAGTTCAACATTTTGCATCCCTTTCAGTGGAAAAAAAGAAGCTACACGATAAGAAAATGAGATCACTCGCACGTGAAGAGAGACCTTATTTTCTGAAACGAACGAAATTTAGTCGAAGCGGTGATCCTTGAGGAGCGCAATGCTCTGGTCATCCCCGATCGGGAGTTTATCAATGGTTCTCCCTATTTCTTTTTCATAATCGTCAATGGCATCCTTGACGCCGGGTAAACCGATGTTGTAATAGTCATGGATCAGAATCACGCTTCCTTCGATCATTCTGGGGTAAAAGAAGCGCAGACCTTCCAGGATCGGCGCATATAAATCAAAGTCCAGATGTACAAAGCAGAACCGATCCTCAATGCCGGCTGCCGTTTCCGGGAAAAAGCCCTGACGAATGATGACCCGCTTCGGATCGTCCATTTTTGACAGGACGAAGGGAATGGAGGTATTGGAGAACTCATGGTCATTTAGCCCAAAGGAGTAACGTTCCTTTTCATATGCGACATCCCGCTGGTCGAAGCCTTCAAAGGTGTCAAACAAATAGAGCCTGGAATGGGGAAAGGCCCGGTGAATGTATTTGGCGAACTCTCCGCGGAAGACGCCACCTTCTGCTACGGAAACGCTCGTGTTGCCCAACAGTTTGGCATAGGATGCCAGCCAGGTATTCCTCACATCCGAAACAGAGTCTACCGGAATCTCAATGGTGATTTTATCCGGCGCAACACCGTGATCTAAAAGTGTTTTTTGGATATCTTTATAGAAGAGAGAGGCGATGGTGATCTGGTCATATTCCAATTCGGAAAGACTCTCCACTCCTCCATAGCAGGGCAAACCATCTGTAATCATGTGCCCTTTTTTGTCGGGATTTCCATCCAGAAAACCGATTACATCGACTCGGTCTTTCATGTCTTTGTATACTTGCCTGCCGGTGAGTCCTGAGCCATAAATCAATACTTTCAATTAAATTCCTCCTTTAATCATGAATGACGACTGCAATTTTTTTACGCCTCGAAACGCATGGAAATCCTCCATCACGGAGCAGATGTTTAAAGAAACCTTCTGATTGATAAAAGAAAAAGTTTTGCAATCTGTGATGGCTTTCGAAAAGGAAAGTAGCTGTTGCCGGATCCCTTCTCCTTCTAAGGAGTAGAAATAGCGTTTGTTCATGGTGGGGTCTTCATATCGGAGCTCGAAATAATCGGTCTTCCACCAGGGCGCCGGCACATAGATGTAGCCCTTCGTACCGGAGATGACCAGTTCTCCTTCGGTTTTGACGCCTCTCCCCTACCTTGATCGTAGCAACGGCGGAAGGAAAGCAAAAATCAATTTTGGTAAAGCTGTCAAATGATAGTGTTTCCTCTTCGAATAGAGAAATCATTTGTTTCTCATAAGGTTCATGGAAGAGTTGGAACACAGGAAGCATGGCGGTCGGTCCCCACGCACAAATGCTGTTCCAGGTATGCGCAAGATTCGCATTTGGCGCGTGGAACATGCTGGTACAACTGGCGTCCACAGAGATCACGTTGCCGATTTTTCCTGATTTTGCCAGTAGAATGAGCCGATTATAGGCGGTATTATATGCCGTTTTGTTCGCTTCCATCAGCACCAGTTTTCTTGTGATGGGCAAGGGTAAAAAGAGCTTCTGCTTCCCTCCTTTTTTCAGCGCAATCGGAGATTCACACAGCACATGTTTTCCCTGTTCGAGCGCATATTTGATTTCTTCGTAGTGCCTTTCGGGGTGGGAGAAGATGTACACACAGTCGCACTGTTCCAAAAATGCGTCATAATCCTTCCACGAGAAATCAGGATTCAAAATGGGATTGCAATAGGCAGAGACAAAAGAGACCGTTTACGGATTGACTTTCCCTGGCATATTTATTCTGCACATTCTCTTCATAACCGCCCACGATACCGAGATTCAAGCGGTTACTTTCCGATCGAATCTTGGTACTGGATACACCGGAGGTTCTTTGCAGGTAGATGACGGAGCAGTATTCTTTCAGATAGTCGAAATATCCCTCCCAATCGGAACCGACGGTAAAGATATTGGCTCCATATTTCTGGATATCGTCAATCTTCTGCCCTTCATATTCTTCCACGATGATCTCGTCGGCAAGTCCCGTCTTCTTCACGCCCTCAATTCTTTCCGCAAGGGACTGTTTGACATTGATCTTGCCACGGTTGTAGTCAAAATCGTCAGAAGTGACCCCGACAATCAGGTAATCGCCCAGGGCTCTGGCACGCTCCAGAAGCCTTAGGTGACCGGCATGCAGTAAATCATAGGTTCCATAAGTAATGACTCTGGTCATGACACCGTTCTTCTCTCATTTCACAAAACAGAATTGATGCATCCTCCAGCTATGATCATTATTTCGGAAAAAAAAGAACGAAAAATAAGAGGAAACAAACGTCTTCCTGCAGAAAGTGGCATCTTGTTGTCAAAAGAGGGGGGTGGAAGTATAATGGGATGCGCGAATGCAAAAAAAGCAAGGAGAACAGGATGCAGATACTGGTAGTCGGAGTCGGCAATGTCGGTATGTCCCTCGTGGGACAGCTGAGCAAAGAGCAGCACAATATTACGGTGGTGGACACCAACAGCGACAATGTCGAGTTTGCGGTCAATAATTTTGATGTGATGGGACTGGTGGGCAACGGCGCCTCTTATCAGATGATGTGCGATGCGGGCATTGAGGGCGCAGATCTGATGATTGCCGTGACGAATTCGGATGAACTGAATCTGCTATGCTGTCTGATTGCCAAGAAGGCCGGCGGCTGCCGCACCATTGCCCGTGTCAGGAATCCGGAGTATCGCCAGGAAGTGGATTTTATTAAAGAAGAACTGGGACTTTCCATGGTCATCAATCCGGAGAGTGCTTCCGCTACAGAGGTGGTGCGCCTCATGGAGTTTCCGTCCGCCACCAAGGTAGAAACTTTTGCCAGAGGCAGGGCGGAGCTGGTTACCATTGTCCTGGAAGAGAACAGCTACATTGTCGGCAAGAGTCTGCGCAAGCTTCAGGCGGAACTCAAGAGCAATGTCCTGTTTGCCGTTGTTTCCAGAGCAGGGGAGGTCATCATTCCGGACGGCAATTTTGTGCCGCAGGTGAAAGACGAGATTTCTTTTATCGGAACCTCCAAGAATATGGTGAAACTCTTTCGAAGGCTGCATCTTCCGACGGTGCGGGTCAGTACCTCTATGATCATCGGGGGAGGCGCCATCGGCTATTATCTGGCCAAGCAGCTGATCGATTACGGGATTCGCGTGACTCTTTTTGAAAAAGACCATGCCAGATGCAAGGAGTTGTCTTCCAAGCTGCCGGAGGCGATTATCATCCATGCGGACGGAACCGATAAGGACATGCTTCTCGAAGAAGGAATTGCGGACGTCGGTTCGTTTATTACGCTGACGGGTCTGGATGAAGAGAATATCATGCTTTCTCTTTTTGCCAAAAGCGTATCCAAGGCGAAATGTGTGACCAAGATACACCATGTGAATTACGGCGCCATCATTGATTCGCTGAACATCGGCAGCATTCTCTATCCCAAGACCATCACGGCGGAGCGGATTGTGCGGTTTGTAAGAGGACTCTCCAACTCCTTTGACTCCAATATTGAAACCCTCTATTCGATTAATGACGGAAAGGCGGAGGTGCTGGAGTTTCTGATCGGAGAAAATGCGCCTGTCGTGGACATTCCGCTTGCACAGCTGAATCCCAGGATGAAGGATGGGATTCTGATTGCCTCCATTATGCGGGGGGGAGAAGTGATCTCTCCCCAGGGCTCTTCGACCATTCAAAAAGGAGACAGCGTCATTATCGTCACGACGCAGACGGGTTTCCATGATATTAGGGATATATTGAAATGAATTATAAAATGATAAGTTTTGTGCTGATGCGTGTGCTGGCGTTGCTCGGCGTTTTGTTTGTATTTCCGTTTGTGACAGCCCTGCTGTATCATGAAGAAAACTGCGCCAGGATCTTTCTGGTGTTTGCACTGCTTTGCGGCCTTACGGGGGCTCTTCACAGCAGGCAGAGACCGGAAAATCCGGTTTTTTACGCCAGAGAAGGCTTTGTCATGACGGTGCTTTCCTGGATCATGATTTCCATGATCGGGGCGCTTCCCTTTGTTCTTGCAGGAACGATTCCTTCCTATGTGGACGCCGTGTTTGAGACGGTTTCCGGCTTTACCACGACGGGTGCCAGCATCCTGAGCGGGGATGCCATTGATCGGATGTACAAAAGCGTGGAATTTTGGCGCTGCTTTACCCACTGGGGCGGAGGGATGGGGATTCTGGTCTTCATGATTGCCATTCTGCCGCGGACGGACGGGTATTCTATGTATCTGATGAAGGCGGAAAGCCCGGGACCCACGGTCGGTAAATTTGTGCCGAAGGTGCAGGATACGGCCAAGATCCTCTACCTGATTTATATGGGCTTTACGCTCACGGAGATCGTTTTGTTAAAAATCTGCGGGCTTCCGCTGTTTGACGCGATGACGCTCACCTTTTCCTCTGTCGGAACGGGAGGCTTCTCCATTTCCAGTGCGGGAATTATGTCCTATTCGATTCCGGCACAGATGGTGATCATCGTGTTCATGACGATTTGCGGTACGAATTTTGCCGTGTACTATGCTCTGACGAGAAGGAGGTTCAAGGAGGCGATTCGCTGTGAGGAGGCCAAGTGGTATCTGATTGCGATGTTCGGCTCTGCCGCCCTCATTGCGTGGAACGTGCATGGGGCAGGTCTGGTTAAAAGCCCGTTTTTGGCCTTTCACCATGCGCTGTTCACGGTTTCCTCCATTATGACCACCACCGGTTTTGCCACACTGGACTTTAATACCTGGCCGGCTTTCTCCAAAGCCTTGCTCTTTGTTCTGACCCTGATCGGTGCCTGTGCGGGTTCTACCGGAGGCGGCTTCAAGTACTCCAGGCTGATCATTCTGTTGCGAAGGGTGAGGAACGAGCTGGATTTCTCCATCCACCCCAAATGCATCAAGCAGGTCTATATGGATGGCAGGAGGGTGGAGAGCACAACGGTAAAGGGCGTGCTGACCTATCTGGTGATTTACACCGCGATTTTTCTCCTGTCCTTTCTCCTGATCTCGCTGGACGGCAAGGATTTTGAAACCAACATGTCGGCGATTGCAGCGACGATCAACAATGTGGGACCGGGACTGGGGACTGGTCGGACCTGCTGGAAATTTCGGCTCCTACTCGGATTTCTCCAAGCTGGTGATGACCTTTTGACATGCTGGCGGGGAGGCTGGAATTCATTCCGGTGCTGGTGTTGCTTCGCAGATCGACCTGGCGGTCCTGAAACGCCGCCTGACAGACGCTGCTACAGACAAAAATCATAGGCAGGGTTGTGCTAGCCGGCAAGAAGCAGACGCAACGCGTAGATCAGCAGCAGGTGCAGGGGATAAAAGAAATAAAAGAGATATTTGGCGCGGCCTCGCAGGAAGCCGCGTTTTCCGTTATAAAAAAAGCAAAGAAGAAAGGCGGGAAAACTATAGCTCTCCAGATACAGGGTCGCTGACAGCAGGCTCCAGCCGAGGAAGGAAGCAAGGAGCCGATGTTTACGGAAGCAGTAGAAGAGGACGATTAAGAGAACGCCAATCGCACCGTAATCCGTGTGAAGGAGGCTGGCAAGACCTGCCCCCAGAAGGACGAGGAGCAGGCAGAAAGCATAGGGCAGAATGGACAGGAGTTCTGACGGAAGGCCTCCTTTTTTTTGTAAAAAAAAGCGATCTTTCTCATGGAAAAGACGATTTTTCTCATGGAAACGGAGACCCTTCTCACGAAATCGGAGAAGATGGTCAGAGTGCAGGATCTCATCCATGCCCCAGATGACGGCAAGGCCGATGGTCAGGGTGAAAAAGACATTCTGATGGTTCGCATTTCGCAGTCCGCCAAACAGTGCCAGATTAAAGGGAATTTCAGAGAGGAAGGAGAAGAGGAGCAGGCGCAGCAGGTACTTGCCTCTGCTACTCGTGTGCAGCAGCCCTTCGACGAGCAGAAAGCAAAAGATCGGAAAAGCACTCCGGCCGATGATGCGCAGAAGGGAGTAGAACTCGTAGGTAAGGAGATAGCGGCGGAATAGAAAAGAGATGCCGTGGTCGCTTGTGGAAAGGGGGGAGGTTGGTGGCAGAGAGAGGAGGGGGAGAAGAAGACCTGCACCCAGGTGGTCGATCAACATGGTGGTGATCGCAATCATTTTCAGAACACTGCCGCTGATAGAGAATCGGGGGATCCTTGTCTCTTTTTCCATAACATCCCTTTCCATGATACAATGATACCAGTACATTTCCTCCGTCTCCGGGCAGGAGGACGGTTTTCAACATTTTTACCCGTCAACCCGGCTGCAGGTTCGTCTCCGGGCAGGAGGACGGTTGCAAAATCGTATTCATCATAGCGCAGATGAGGCAAAGTGGAAAGGAGAGGGACCGCAATGAAATTAAAATTTATCGGAGCGGATCATGAGGTGACCGGAAGCTGTCATTATCTGGAAGCATGCGGCAGGCATCTGCTGGTCGATTACGGCATGGAGCAGGGCAGAAACGTGTTCGAGAACGTGCCGCTGCCGGTGAACGCCGCCCTCATTGACGCTGTTTTTTTAACCCATGCACATATTGACCATTCCGGGCTTCTGCCTCTTCTGTATGTGAACGGGTTTCGCGGCAAGATCTATGCCACCGAGGCGACGACGGATCTCTGCGGGATCATGTTGCGGGATTCCGCCCACATTCAAATGCAGGAAGCGGAGTGGAGAAGCCGCAAGGGGGCAAGGAACAAGAGTATTGCGCAGATCACGCCCCTCTATACGATGGAAGACGCAGACAATACCATGAAGTGTTTTGTGCCCTGCGCCTATAACGAGGAGATTCCTGTTGAAGAGGGGATTCGCATCCGCTTTACGGATATCGGACACCTCTTGGGCTCCGCGAGCATTGAGGTCTGGCTCACGGAGGGGGCGGTGGAGAAAAAGCTGGTCTTTTCCGGAGATATCGGGAACGTCGATCAGCCGTTAATCAAGGATCCGCTCCCCACCAAGGCGGCGGATTATGTGATCATGGAGTCCACCTATGGAGACCGCTTGCATACCGCATATCGGCCGGATTATGTAAAGGGACTTGCCACGGTTTTTCAGGAAACCTTCAAGCGGGGAGGCAATGTGGTCATTCCTTCCTTTGCGGTCGGCAGGACGCAGGAAATCCTTTATTTTATCCGCAAGATCAAGCAGGAAGGTCTGGTGAAGGAGGAAGCGGATTTTCCGGTTTATGTGGATTCTCCGCTTGCCGTCGATGCCACGGAGATTTTTAACGAGCATGTGTATGACTGCTTTGATGAGGAGGCGCTGGAGATCGTCGGGAGGGGGAGAAAACCCGATCTCTTTTCCGGGACTGCGCTTAGCCATCACGCCGGACGAATCCCGGGCGATTAACTTCGATCCACGGCCGAAGGTGATCCTTTCTGCTTCCGGCATGTGTGATGCGGGCAGGATCAAACATCATCTCAAGCACAATCTCTGGCGTCCGGAGTGTACGATCCTCTTCGTCGGCTATCAGGCGGTGGGAACGCCGGGCAGGAGTCTGGTGGACGGGGCGGATCATATCAAACTTTTCGGAGAAACCGTGGATGTCAGGGCAAGGATCGAGAAGCTAGAAGGTTTATCCGGGCATGCCGATAAAAACGGTCTGATTCGCTGGGTGAGCGCCTTTGAAGAAAAGCCCGCCAAGGTCTTTGTGGTGCACGGCGAGGACGTGGTCGCCAAGTCTTTTACCGAATGTTTGCAAAAAGAATACCGTCTGGATGCCTATGCACCCTATTCCGGTACGGAATTTGATTTGGCCAGGGGAGAGTTCACCTATGAGGCTCCTCCTGTTCCGGTGAAGAAGGCGGAGAGCCTGACGGGAATCCCGGGAGCGGATCCTGCTTCTGCAAAGGGAACGGAATGGTATCCGGCTATAGGTTCTTCTGCAGGGCGTACGGCGGATCGGAGTGTCTTTGCAAGGCTTCTTGCAGCAGGCGAGAGGCTGCTTGCAGTCATCGGCAAAAACAAGGGGCTTAGCAACAAGGATCTGGGGAAATTTGCGGACCAGATTCATGCGCTTGCCGACAAGTGGGATCGGTGAAGAGACCGGATACAGATGGGAATCGAGATCGGGGCAGGAGATTATTAGAATGAAGTGTATTGCAGCGGTAGATGAGAAACTGGGGAATCGGCAAAAATGGCGGACTGCTCTTGCGGGTGCCGGCGGATATGAAGCGTTTCCGGCTTCTGACGACGGGAGGGGTGGTCGTGCTGGGCAGGAAAACCATGGATACCTTTCCGCAGAAGCAGCCGCTTCCGAATCGAACCAATGTCATTTTGACAACAAGGGGAGACTACCGGGTAGGGAGTACTGCAAGCGGGACGGCAAAAAATGTGAAAATCGTACATAGCATGGAGGAAGCGACGAGGGCTCTTAGAGACCTACCCGCAGGATCAGGTTTTCATCATCGGAGGAGAAAGCATCTACGGGCAGTTTCTACCTTACTGCAACGAATGTCTGATCACCCATTTTGAGAGAGCTTATGACGCAGACGCTTATTTTCCGAATCTGGAGAAAGATCCTGCGTGGGAGCTGACAGAGGAGAGTGAAGAGCAGGTGTATTTTGACACCACATATACGTTTAGAACCTACCGCAGAATTCCGAAATAAAGAGAGGAAAACTGTTCACAGAATTTTTAGCACTCACCGCTTGCAAGTGCTAATTGCATTGCGTATAATGATTTTACTCAAAGAAGAAAGGAGTGAACCGATGATCATAGTAAAAATGAATGACTCCTCGGTGGAGTGCAGTATTGCCGCTTCCGAACTGAAGGAAATCGGGCTGACTCCGGAAGCGCTCATGAATGGGGAGAAGAACGGCATCGTTTTTCTGGACCAGATGAATCAAGAGATCAGAGAGCAGTTAGGCTATAACCCGGACAGAGAAGTTCTTTTGATGTCCAGAAATATGGCGCCGGACGGTTCTTTCCATATTTATGCCATTAAGATGACGAATGAGGATATTCAGGCTGCGGGAGAGAGGATCAGAGAAGCCGCCTACAGCATGTTGGAGAAGGTGGCGCAGGACAAGTTGAATGCCATTACCTCGCTTTCCGGCAAAGCCAAGGGAGAAGCGCTGGGGAAACTCTTCTCGGAAATTTCAGAGGACGTGAACCGTGTCTACACGAGGGAGCAGCATGATCAAAAGCCAGCCGGTTGTTTTAACCAAACCCGCAGCGAAGTATGCGTCGTATCTGATTGAGGTGGAAAGCTTACAGGCGGGGATCCGGCTGGCAAGGGTATTGCAGTCCTATCCGATCACCGATTCCGCACTTTACCGGGATGCGGAGCATTTCTATTTGCAAGTCGGCTTGAAGATGGAAGAAGAGCGGGTGGTCTACGATTTTCGTAAGACCTGTTTGGAATATGCCGACAATATTTTGGTGAATTCACCCGATCTGTTGCATCTGGAGGAAGCAGGAAAGAAGTTGATTGAAAAGGATGCGATCCGGCATCTTACGGACATGCAGGGATGAAGTCGCTTGCGGTATTTCAAATGAGCGGGATCTACAAAGACAGAGATCTTCGGGAATGCTTTCCCGGAATGGATCTCTGTCTTTTTGACTGCAGCGAAGAAAGAGGAACGAACGGCTTCTGTGATGAGGAGGCGAAGAACCGACTCAGGCAGCAGATTGTCCGCATACAGGCGTGCCTGGAGTCTTTGCACACAGAAACGCAGCAAGCAGAACCTCTGCATACAGGAGATCTGTGTACAGAGGAACCGTATACAGGGAAGCGGCATACAGGAGAGGATTCGGAAGGGAGTGCGGAAGAGGATGGAAGAGTGGAACTGCCCTATGGGGTGCATCTGCTGGACAATGGCAATTATCACTATCTCTCCGCCCTGATGACGGAAAGAATCGGAGAGCCTTATACCCTGGTTCTCATTGATCACCACCCGGATATGCAGCCTTCCTCCTTTGGATGTGAGGTGCTCTCCTGTGGAAGCTGGGTGCTGAATGCCCTTCTGACGCAGAAGAATTTGAAGCGGGTTTTTGCACTCGGCGTGGAGGAGACGCTGAAAGAAGAAGCGCTCTTGTGCGTGCGGGAGGCGATCGGCAGGGAAGAGTATGAACGGGTGCGGAAAAAAATATCTTTTGCATATCCGAAGCCGGAGGAAGTGGTCGGAGGCATCTATCTGTCGATTGATAAGGACGTTCTGGCAAAAAAATTTGTGAAGACCAACTGGGATCAGGGAGAGATGACCCTGCCGCAGTTAGAAGATATTCTCAGGGATTTGTGCACGAATCATAAGGTCATCGGCATGGATCTTTGCGGCGCGCCGGATGAAACGGTCCTACAGGAGCATCCGGAGTCACTTCGGGAGTCTCTTCTTTTGGACGCGCATCTCATCCGGGTGATGCAAGCCTCCTCCTGCGGTCGGCAGGGAATGAAAGATGGGAATTCGTTGACATAGGGGAGAATAAATAACGGAAAGATATTCCAAAGGAACGCTTGACAAGGAGGACGAGACTCTTTATAATTGCTTTTGTTGCGTGCAGGAATGGCGGAATTGGCAGACGCGCAGGCTTCAGGTGCCTGTTGTAGCAATACAGTGAGGGTTCAAGTCCCTTTTCCTGCACTACCTTTTTTGAAGGTAGTGCAATTTTATAATGAAAGATTGCGGAAGTGTCGGAACTGGCAGACGAGCAAGACTAAGGATCTTGTGTTAGCAATAACGTGTGGGTTCAAGTCCCATCTTCCGCATGAATGAAAAGGACTCAGAAATGTTGAGAAATCAGCATTTCTGAGTTTTCTTGTGCGCCCAGCGGCGCACGTTTCTAACCGGTGCAAGTCCGGAGTCCGCCCGGTAGTGGGAAGGACATAGCCGAAGGCAAGGGTGTCCATCGTGAGGTGGAATCTAAAGGAAGCCGGATTCGGGGAACCTACTAACCCGAGGGCAAACCTCTGGCCTGACGAACAGAAATCATTTACAGGCTGCAAACGAGGGTAAGGCTGCAAGACAAGACGAAGCCCGATAACTACACGGAATCAAAGAGATAGTGCGGAACACAAAGGGTATGTGAGAGCGCATCGCTCATTCAACCGGATATGGAAGGAAAGGGACAGTGCACAGCCCGATCTCCTAGGGAAGATACTGGAAAAGGACAACCTGAACAGAGCTTTTAAGAGAGTGAAGGCAAACAAAGGAGCGCCGGGAGTCGATGGAATGAACGTTGACGAGACGCTTGTATGGCTTAAGGAGAACAACCAAGAGTTGGTAGACAGGATACGGCGAGGGAAGTATACGCCGAAGCCGGTCAGATGAGTAGAGATCCCAAAGCCAGACGGGGGAATACGAAAGCTTGGTATTCCAACCGTCATTGATCGAACCATCCAACAGGCATGGCCCAACAATAGGCGGTACGAAGAAATGGGAGCGTCTTGAAAGCTACGGTCCCAAATTCGTGAAAAACATCGTTCAGGCGATATCGAGGGACATCCTCATGTATGCCATGAAAACGCTACGGTGCTGCAGCATCGTAGCCCATGTCCATGATGAACTGATCATTGAGGCGGACAAGCGTATGTCCCTCACGGCTGTGTGCGAACAGATGGGACGGACGCCACCCTGGGCGGATGGCCTTCTGCTCCGTGCAGATGGGTATGAGACTGAATTTTATAAAAAAGACTGAACCGTTTCTGAAAATGCTCGAAACCAATGCCATACTTATGGTTTCGGGCGTTTTTAGAAGTTTATGTTTCTGATATTCCTCAAAACAAATACATTTTCTCTTATTTTGTGCTATTCTAAAAACAAAGGAGGCCTTACAATGCTTCTTTACAAGGAACTGGCTGCCCTGCGCTGCTTTACCCACGGCGACATGGTGCATCTTACCGGAACGGAAAGCGCGGCAGTGTGGCAGATAAGGAATTATTTAAATAAGGGGTACATCGAGCGGGTGCGGCGCGACCTGTATGCCGTCATCAGCATGGAAACGGAACAGCCGATACCGAGCCGCTTTCAGATCGCATCCCGTATCGCTGATGATTCTTTCGTATCGCACCACAGTGCATTTGAATTTTACGGGTATGCCAATCAGGTGTTCTATGAGGTATATTTTTCCACGGAAAAGAAGGTGCGACCATTCGATTACGATGGGCTGCATTATCAGCCTTTGCTGTGGCGCGGAAATGTCGGCATCACGGAAACGAATAACGGGGTGCGTGTCACGTCACTCGAAAGGACAGTAATAGACAGCATTGCTGACTTTACGAAGATCGGCGGTCTGGAGGAACTTCTGCGGTGTCTTGCGCTGATCCCTTCCCTTGATGAAGAAAAGCTGCTTGAAGCATTGGAAGCGTATGGACGCGGACAGCTTTATCAGAAAGCCGGGTATATCCTTGAGGCATACATGGATGCGTTGTCCTTGTCGGAGACATTCTTTTCGGAATGCGAAAAACGCTCGTCCGCAAGCAAGACCTACCTGTTTGACAAGCAGGACGATTTTGTGTTCCATGAAAAATGGCTGCTGTACGCTCCGAAAGAACTGAAGAAACTTGTGGACAAGGGGGTAAGTGACTATGATGCAGTTTGACCGCATCTCCCTCGGCAGACAGGCGAAGGAGCTCGGCTTCGTCCGGGATACCTTTGAAAAGGTGTGCCGCCTTGCTGATGTTCTGTCATTTTTGGAAAGCGATGCCCTGCTTTCGGAGACGCTGGCACTCAAAGGCGGCACGGCAATCAACCTTACGATATTTGACCTTCCCCGTCTGTCGGTGGACATCGACATGGATTACTCAAAGGATGTGCCGAGAGATTCCATGATGCTGGAACGGGAACAGATAATGGATCATCTCCGAAAATACATGACCGCATCCGGATATGTCCTAAGTCAAATCGAAACAGTACCATGCGCTGGATTCCTTCGTGTATGAGTATGTAAATGCGGGCGGGATGAAGGACAATCTGAAGATTGAGATCAACTATATGCTGCGCTGCCATGTGTTTCCCGTCTCCCGCAGGACCGTAGGACTGCCTTGGAAAGAAAAAAATCTGACTGTGCTGAGTGTTGATCCGATGGAGATATTTTCCGCAAAAGCTGTCGCGCTGCTTAACCGTTCGGCTGCCCGCGATCTGTACGATATGTATAATCTTCAAAAGTACGGGCTGTTTGACGAATCGCAGGAGGCTGTTTTCAAAAAGTGCATTATGTTCTATGCCGCAATAGCATCTGAGAATGTCCCGGAGCATTTTGACTTCGGAGGGATAGGGAAAATATCCTCACAGAAGATAAAGACGGACCTGACTCCCGTCCTGCGCAGGGCGGAACACCTTGATCTATCATTGGCGCAGGAACAGGTGGCGGAATATCTGAAAGAGATTCTTCTGCCGGAGTGCGATGTTTCATTCTGGGCGGCATTTGCCAAGGGAGAGTACAAGCCGGATCTGCTGTTTGACGATCAGGAAATCCTGTCAAGGATAGCGGGGCATCCGATGGCGCTGTGGAAGTGTAGCAGAAAGCCTTAATGGTGCAACTGAAAAGATAATACAATGTGAGTGCCTCTGAGCCTGTTTGGGTTCAGGGGCATTATTTTTTCTGGGCGGGGTTAAAATCCCGCCTTTTTTCTTATGCGCCCAGCGGCGCACGTTTCTAACCGGTGCAAGTCCGGAGTTCGCCCGGTAGTGGGAAGGACATAGCCGAAGGCAAGGGTGTCCATCGTGAGGTGGAATCTAAAGGAAGCCGGATTCGGGGGAACTACTAACCCGAGGGCAAACCTCTGGCCTGACGAAAAGAAATCATTTACAGGCTGCAAACGAGGGTAAGGCTACAAGACAAGACGAAGCCCGATAATTACACGGAATCGTTTGTAGTAGAAATGGCAGGTAGATGGAGGGAAAGAAACGTGTGGTACCTGGGGAGGTCTGCGTGGAATGCTCCGAAAGGAGTAAGCTGATTGGACTGGGCGTTCCGGAATATTTTGCACATCAAGCGGCAGGATGCCGTCGCGGATACTGGTGGACGACCAACACAGGAGCGGTCAAAAGAGCTCTAACAAAAGAAGGACTGGTACGGTGGGGCTTTTATGATCTCACTCTTGCATACCAGTCAGTGCACGTAAACTATTGAAACCGCCGTGTACCGAACGGTACGCACGGTGTTGGATATGGAGGTGAATAAATTTCGCGAGCACGTGTTATAATTTATTGTGCAAGTGTAAGAAGTTTAGAGGATTGCTGAATGGAAAAGGAAGTACACTATGATTCGCGAAATCAGTGTAGGGACAGAGGAGGATCCTCCTGGCTTAGGAGAGAGAGGAGCCTTCCTTCCGGTTCGCAATCGTCACGCCGGCGATAATGATGAGGGCGCCGATTACCTGGAATATCCCCAGCTTTTCCTGTAGCAGGACGATGCCGGAGAGCATCGACACCACGGTGGAGAGACCGATAAAGGAAGAAGTGCGGTTGACGCCGATCTTGGCGATGGCGACGTTGGATAAAGAAGGCGAGGACGGAACAGACGATCCCTTGATAAAGAACCGCCAGCAAAAAGGAAAAGTCCCGGAAGGGAAGGGTAAGGAGTTCGGTCAGGTTTCTGCGGATTACCGCTTCCAAAAGAGCCAGTGTGCAGAAGACAAGGGCACCTGCAGCCAGCATGCAGTAGGTGATTTCGATTCCGGTATAATCTCCCGCTTTTTCCACGAACACGCAGTAAAGCGCATAAGAGAGCACGGCACCCAGGAGAAAAAGATATCCGGTTGCCGAAAAACGGGAGGAAGAGCCGGCGGCAAATACCGTCATGAGGACACCGCCAAGCGTGATCAGAATACCGGCGGTTTGAGCCTTCGACGGTTTTTCTTTTAGAATCAGCGTAGAAGCTAACAGAGAGGCGACGGGAATGCAGGCGAGGAAAACGCCGCTTTCCGAAGCGGTGGTTTGGCGAATACCAAGCGTCTCGCAGGTAAAATAGATCACGGGACTGAGGAAAGCCACGCGAAGGAGAGGTCGAAGATTTTTGCCCCTGATTTGCAACGGAATGACCTTGCTTCCGGTAAGCAGCGTCATGCAAAGAAAGGCAATCAGAAACCTCCAGCCAAGGAGGGATAATCCGCTGGCGTTTGCGGTTGCACTTTTGGTAAAAATATAACTGAGACCGAAGATGCTTTCGCAGCTAAGTGCGCAAAGGCAGCCGGTCCAAAGATCTTTGCGATTGAGTCGGGAGTGGGATGGGGTTGTCATGCCTGTACCTCGTGTCCGATTTTATAGGGGGTGTTGAAATGGGTATTCTGTCATTATAGCGAAAAATGCAGGACTTGTCCTTCTTTGCGGGGCGGAAGAAGAGCCCTGAAATGTTTGCGTCATTTATTCAATCAGAAAAGGGGGAATCACAATGGCATTGCTGACGCTTAGAAACATATCCTATCTTTACGAAGAAACACAAAGCGGAATTCGCGACATTTCCTTTGAGGCGGACGAAGGAGATTTTATTGCGATCGTTGGAAAAAACGGAGCCGGAAAATCTACTTTACTCAACGTCTTATCCGGCATCTACCCGCCCCAGGAGGGGGAAATCACCTGTGCTCCCACGCTGAATTACCATGATCTGGGGATCAGTCCTCAAAAGCAATCCATTGATTGGTATTTAAACGTGCGTGATAACATCATGCTGGGAGCGGTGCTGGCCGGTTTTTCCAAGAAAGAGGCCAGGAGAGCAACTGACTCCATTTCGGAGGTTCTTGATCTGACGGAATTCTATAAACGCACCCCGGATGCATTGTCCGGAGGACAGCAACAACGGGTGCAGGTGGCACGTGCTCTGGTGCACAATCCTAAAATCATGATTTTGGACGAACCAACCGCCGGTTTGGACTACCGTTATTCACAAGGGCTGTTTGCGTATTTGAAAAAGAAATGTCTGGAGGAAAAGAAACTGGTTCTGGTCTCCTCGCATGATTTGGGAATCCTCGAAGAATGCTGCAACAAGATTCTATTTTTAAACCGGGGGAAGCAGTTTTACTTCGGTGGCATGCAAGATTTTTTAACGGATCATCAATTAACCAGAGAAATCGAGATTTCCTTCTCCGGCGAAATGAGTGGTGCCCTCAAAAAAGAACTCGCCAGCCAAAAAGCGAAGATTGAAGATGATACCGTATCGATTCTCGAGTCTCCTTCTGTGGACTTGAGCCGCATCATCGGAAGCCTTCTTGCCGAAGTATCGATCACCAATATTCATAGCGAGCGTTTGGGACTGAAAGAAATCATGATGCAAGAGGAGGAAACAGACCATGCATAAATTTCAAATGTATATGAAGCGCGGGCATCTCGGGCGAAAGGCTTTACCCATCATGGTCAACAATGAGTTGAAAGCACTTTGGTCCAACAAACAAATCATCTATAGCAGTTTGCTTTCCCCCATTCTGTATTTCTTATTTTACTCGGTCGGGATTCAATCGACGTTTGGGGATATTTCTTTCAATGGAACGACCGTCAGTTTTCTTTCTTATTCCTTAATCGGCATTTTTGCCATGTCGTTATTTAAGGAAATGTACCAATGTGTGTACCGGATGATCATCGACAAGCGCTGGGGGCTGCTAAGTCTAAAGATTCTGAACGGCGTTCAGCCACCCATCTATATCCTTGGCATTGCGACCTTTCCCATCGTAGGCGTTATCGTTCAATCGGTGATCCTCTATCTGCTCTCTCACCTGGTTGGTGGAGCCTTTCCGCTTTACCGGTTTTGTATCATCCTTGTATTTTTGATGATCAGTGTACTCTTTTGGGCGTCCCTTCTGATTTGTGTGGCACTTCTGGTTAAGAATTATAAGCAGCGGGATTTTGTGATGGACACGCTGCTGTATCCCATTCTTTTTGCCGCACCGCTTTTCTATTCATTTGATCATGCGCCATCGGTCTTGAAATGGATTTCCCGCGTGAATCCGTTAACGTATCAGGTGGATGCGATGCGTGCCATTGCATTCGGCATTCCTGATTTTTCCGCGATGATCGTCGTTGTGGTTCTCGCCGTTTTGGCATACTTGCTTGCGATCTTCTGCCTGAATCACGCCGATTTCAAGAGTGATGAACACTAACCGTCCTTTTCTTTGACGATGGGTGGTCCTTATGCACCGGTCTCATAAAAAATGATGTGTAAAACGGGATTTTCTACAAAAGTACTGAACAAAATATAAAAATCATCATATAATAATCCTAGAAAGTCTGTAAAATCACATCATTCACCTGGCAGTTTTCCACCAGACCCGCCGGAAACTGCAACGCAGGAAGGAGGCTGCATTTATGAAAAAATTGGGACTTGTTCCGAAACTGATCATCGCCATTATCCTGGGTATTTTAATCGGGCAGTATGCACCGCTGGGTCTTTGCGAGCTGATCGTTACACTGTCCGGGATCTTCAGCAATTTCCTGAAGTTTGTCATTCCGCTCATGATTCTCGCCTATGTGGCGATGGGAATTGCAGATCTGTCGCAGGGAGCGGGAAAAGCTTCTGCTGTTTACGGTCATCCTGGCATACGGCTCTACTTTGATTGGCGGTACGATTTCTTATCTGGTTTCCATCAATCTGTTTCCGAGTTTTATGTCGGCGGATGCCATGGAGAAAATTCGGGCGACGGCGGATCAGTCGGTCAGCGCCTTCTTCAGTATCTCCATTCCGCCGCTGTTCGACACGCTCTCTGCCGTGGTGCTGGCTTTTATTCTGGGACTGTGTCTCTCTGCAATGAAGGGCAAGGAAATCGGGACGACCCTGTATGAAGCGATGAAAGACTTTGCGGGTATTATTGATAAGGTTCTGCACACCGCCATTATTCCGCTTCTGCCGCTGTACATTCTGGGCACCTTCGTGGACATGACCCGCTCCGGCAAGACCTTTGCCATCCTGTCGATTCTCTGGAAGGTCTTTATCGTGGTGATTCTCATGCATCTCTGCTACCTCTTCGTGCAGTTCATTGTGGCGGGGACCCTTTCGAAAAAGAATCCTTTCCAGCTGATGAAGAACCAGATTCCCGGTTACGCAACGGCACTGGGCACCCAGTCTTCTGCAGCGACGATTCCGGTTAATTTAGAGTGTGCGAAGAATGACGGCATCACGGAGCAGATTCGTAACTTCGTTGTGCCGCTCTGTGCCAACATTCACATGTGCGGTTCTATGATTACCATTACCGCCTGTGCAACGGCGGTCTGCCTGATGCACGGCATTCCAATCAGCATCGGTAGCGTCATTCCCTTCATTATGACGCTGGGTGTCGCCATGGTGGCATCTCCCGGTGCACCGGGCGGCTCCATTATGACGGCCCTTCCCTTCCTGTATATGATTTTCGGTAAGGAGCTGGGAGACCCGAACGGTCCGATTTGCGCGATTATGGTGGCACTTTACATCACGCAGGATTCCTTTGGAACGGCCTGCAATGTGTCGGGAGACAATGCCATCGGTGTGATTGTCAACGAATTTTATTCCAGAATGATTGAAAAAGAAGGCAAAGCAGAATAAAATTTCATCAGGAAGATAGCGGGATTGTGGATAAAGCAAAAGAAGAAACCTTCTGTTCTTTATCCACAATTCTTTTTCCGTGGAGGGGACCCGGGATCCACAGGTCAACGGTTGGTAAAAGTTGCTTCAGGAGAATTTTGGAACTTTTGACATCCGCCTCTTTCAAATTTTTTTACAATCGAGAAAGGAAGGACAGGAGTGAATATATTCAATATCATCGGTCCCATTATGATCGGGCCGTCCAGCTCTCATACGGCGGGCGCATGCAGGCTGGGCAGGGTGGTGAACAAGCTGGCAGACGGTGAGAACTTCAAGCAGCTGGAGATCGAGCTTTCCGGCTCTTTTGCCAGAACCTACAGAGGACATGGAACGGATCGAGCGCTGCTGGCAGGGATCATGGGGTATCACAGCTACAGCGAGGAAATCCGCGACGCGCTGCAAATTGCGAAAGACAGGGGAATCGAATATCGTTTATTGAAACGGACATTTCGGACGCCCATCCCAATACGGCGCGGATTCACTACGTGTTGGAGAACGGTCAGAAGGGCGTGGTGGAAGGAGCCAGCATCGGCGGGGGGAACATCCGCGTGGATTCTGTAAACGGGATGCGCGTCGATTTTACCGGGGAAAATAATACGATTCTGGTGCTGCATCAGGATATCCCGGGGATGATCGCCGAGGTGACGCATGTGATGTACGAAAAATATACCGATCTGAACATCGGAAACTTTCATTTAAGCAGGCCGGAAAAAGGCGGAACGGCGCTCATGACCATCGAGATTGATCAGGTTCCGCCGCCGGAGTTGTTGAAAGACATCAATGCCCTTCCTCACGTGGACAATGCGATTTTGATTCGCTCGATCTGACAGGGATGCATTTTTTTCGGAAAAGGGAAGGAAGCAGGAGGTGAAGAGGAAATGATTTCCTATAACAGTATCAAGGAGATTTGTGACAAGGCAAGCGAGCAGGGATTGAAGATCAGCGAGCTCTGTCTGCGCGATCAGGCCAGGCAGATGGAGCAGTCGGAAGACGAGATCTATGCCACGATGGAAAAAAATTTCGATGTAATGGTGGAGGCAGTTTCGAAGGGAAACGATCCGGAGCTTCGCTCGACGTCCGGCCTCACCGGGGGAGAAGGCTACAAGATGCTGCGCTATGCGCAGGAATCAGACGGTGGCCTTTCCGGCATGTTCCTTAGCAAAGCCATTGGCAGAGCCATGTGTGTGTGTCGAACTGCAACGCAGCCATGGGGAAGATTGTGGCGACGCCGACGGCAGGGTCCTGCGGCATCCTGCCCGGCTGTCTGGTATCGATGTATGAGGATCGGCACATGGACAAAAAAGACATTGTAATGTCGATTTTTACGGCAGGTGCTTTCGGCATGGTCATCGCCAACACGGCTTCCATCGCCGGTGCCTCCGGAGGTTGTCAGGCCGAGTGCGGTTCGGCTTCCGGAATGGCTGCGGCGGCGCTGGTGGAACTTGGGGGCGGGAGTCCGAAAGCGTGCGGAGATGCGCTGGGCATGGCTCTTATCAATCAGATGGGACTTGTCTGCGATCCCGTTGCGGGTCTTGTGGAAATTCCCTGCATCAAAAGAAACGTTTCGGGAGTGATGATCGCCTTTTCCAGTGCGGATATGGCGCTCTCCGGAATCGACCTCAAGATTCCGGTAGACGAATGTATCGCTGCCATGAAGTCGGTGGGCGACAGCATGTCGGCAAGCTTAAAGGAGACGTCACTGGGTGGGCTGGCGACGAGCCCGACGGGCATGGCGCTCAAGAAGAAGGTGTTTGGAGAGTAAGAATAGAATTTGTAAACAAAGAAAGCCCCATGCACCCGGGGCTTTCTTTGTTGGAACAAAAAGGGCTGAATCTCCGGTCACGTTGCCATCCTGCGACCTCTGCATTTTCTCTTTACAGATTTTCGAAATGAATGGAATATCCCAGGTCTTTCAGAAAGGCATAGAGATCCGGGCTCTTGATAAAAGATGGTTCTGTCGTTGGAATTCGGATGAAAGCTCATCCGCTCTTCGTTTGCAATCTCCTGATCCACAAAGACTTCTACGTCGTGGTCGGTATTGTTTAGCAGACCGAAAGGAGAGACGACGCCGGGCTGGAGCCCCAGCTTCTCCTGCAGGTCATCCGCAGAAGCCATTTTGAGTTGGCGGTCGCCAACCAGATCTTTAAAGTGAGACATATCCATCCGCTTGCTGCCATCCATGATGAGCATGAAAAAGCGAGTCTTTTTTTTGTTCCTCATCAACAGGGTTTTGGTTCTGACGCCGGGGATTCCCTCAATGACCCTGATCGGCAATCTCCATGGTCGGTGCCGGTTCGTGCTCGACCAGTTGCACATCGATCCCATCCTCTTTTAACTTCTGCATCACTTCTTCAAAACCGTACATAAGCACCCCGCTTTCTAATCGCATCTCGTGACTCTGGTATCAGTATAACAAATTTTTTGAAAAAAACCTTGACAGACAGATTTCACCGCAAATAGAATACAAGAGTATTAGATGCTTAATACACAAACATACTAGGAAAGCAGAGCCGGAGAGAACAACCGGATTGTATCGATCCTACATGCAGGTCGAATGGATTCGATTGATGCCATCGCCCTTCATGGATCGCACCGGTCTGGCGCAGGAAAGCCGGTCCTGCCCCTGAAGGAGAGGGTTATGCCGTGGAAATTAGATGAGAGTATACCGATTTATCTGCAGCTCCTGAACCAGTTAAAGCTTAAGATTGTCCGGGGAGACTATCCGCCGGGGGAGACGATCCCGAGCGTGCGGGAACTGGCGGCACAGGCGCAGGTGAATCCCAATACGATGCAGCGGGCGCTGATGGAGCTGGAAAGAGAAGGCTTTGTGGTGACACATCGCGGGAAGGGCAGGATGGTGACCGATGATGCTTCCCGGATTGAACAGGAAAAGAGGGAAGCGGCACAGAGGGAGTTAACGGATTGTCTGGAAAAACTGCATTTGATGGGGATTACGAGAGAGGAACTTTTGCAAATGGTAGATGATTTCAGGCCGCAGAGTTCCGTGCAGGTTTGAGTGCAGCGGTCAGGATAGGAAACCGAAGCGCTCGGCACCACTTGGAAAGATTCCGGATTTTAGAAATTCCCGGAATCGATTTGGATGGAGAGGAGAAGTGAAATGACAGAAGACAACAGGCTGACCATGGAGAATCCGTCGGGAGAGGGGTCAGAATACAGCAGTCCGGTTTCAGAGGCGGCGCAAGGACAGCCCGCACCGGAGACGCAGTTGCAGGAGAGCCTGGCGGAAGAGAACCGCAGCCCGGTATCGGAGGCAGTGCAGGAGCAGCCCATGCAGAAGGGCTTCGCGGAAGAAAACAGCAGTCCGGCTCCGGGGATGGCGCAGGAGCAGGCGACAGAGGGACAGTCTTTGCAGGATCCGGGGACAGTAGCCAGTCGCCATCCGGTTGCCGAATTCCGGGGGCTGACCAAGAAGTATGGCTCTCTGGTGGCACTGAACGGAGTGAGCTTTCAGATCGGCAGCGGCAGGATCGTCGGCCTTCTGGGACCCAACGGCAGCGGCAAGACCACGATGATCAAATTGATTAACGGGCTGTTAAAGCCGAATAAGGGAGAAGTCCTGATTGACGGCCTCGTACCGGGACCGGAGACGGCAAAGCTGGTTTCATATCTGCCGGATCGGAATTATCTGGACGGGGATATGACCTTCCAGCGTGCGTGTAAGCTTTTTTCCACCTTCTACCAGGACTTCGACGAGAATAAAGCAAAAGAAATGCTGCAGGCACTGCATATCAACCCGAAGAGTCGCTTCAAGACGCTTAGTAAGGGCAACCGGGATAAGGCGCAGTTGATCCTGGTGATGAGCAGAAGGGCCAAGCTTTATGTACTGGATGAACCGATCGCCGGAGTGGATCCTGCGGCAAGGGACTATATTCTGAATACGATTGTGGCCAATTATAATCCGAATGCGACGATATTGATCTCTACGCATCTGATCTCGGATGTAGAGAAGATTTAGATGATGTGCTTTTCCTGAAAAATGGAGAAGTCGCACTGTATAATAGTGCGGATGAAGTAAGAAGAGAGCACGGAAAGAGCGTAGATGAAGTGTTTCGGGAGGTTTTCGCATGCTGAAGAAATTGTTTCGATATGAATTTGGAAATACATGGATGCTGCCGGTGCTGTTTAATTTGATTGCGGTAGCCCTTACCCTGGTGACCGGTTATCAATTTCGGCTCTTAAAACCGTACATGCAGACTTCGGAGGTTCCTGTCGCACTTAGAGTGAACCAAACAATCTCCGGTTTTCTGTTAATGGCACTCATCCTGTTCATGGTTGCCTCCAATTTGATCCTGGTACTGTATTTCTATGTTCGCTTTTACAAAGAAATCTATAGCGATGTAGGATACCTGATGCATACGCTGCCGGTGACCAAGAGGGAGCTTTTGACGGCACATACGCTCGTGGGCGGTTTCTGGGCGCTGGAATATGGAATCATGGATATCTTCTGCACCACATGGATGTTTATCATGGTTTCGAAATTTTCCATTTCCTTTGAAGAAGCGCTTTACCAGCTTCGCAGGGCTCTGGAGATACAGCAATGGGATGCCTCTATATGGGGCAGAGGAATTTTCATCCTGCTTCTGACGCTGGTGTTGCTGCTGCTCTCTCCTTTTTTACAGATGGCAAAAGGTTTTTGTGCCATCTCCCTGGGTCAAATCTTCAAGTCACACCGGGTATTTGGCAGTGTGCTGATGTATATTGTGATCAGCATTGTGCTGGGGCTGGTACAGAATCTCATCTTCTTCTTCGGGATCGTTCCGGTGGCGACTACCTCGGATTTTGCAGGAAATGGCGTGCCCGGAATTTAAGGTTTGGAATTCCGGATAAGTTTCTGGGAGACTCGATGATGGAGGCGCCCTTTGTAGCGGCGAATTTCCTGATCCTCCTACTGCTGCTCTATCTGGTTTTCTCTATTTTGCAGTTTGTGATTTTCGGAATCATCAACAGAAGTCGCATGGAAAGCAGTTTGAATCTGGAGTAATGGGGATAAAATGGAGAATCTGGTAGAAATCCGGGATGTTTGCAAGATCTATAATCCCGGTGAAAATGAGGTACGCGCCCTCAATCATGTGAGTCTGACAATTGGAGAAAAAGAGTTTGTGACCATTATCGGGCAGTCAGGCTCCGGCAAAAGCACGTTAATGAATATCCTGGGGTGCCTGGACACGCCGACCAGCGGCACCTACATGCTACATGGGCAGGATGTCTCCAATATGTCGGACGATGAGCAGTCGGATATTCGCAATCGGGAAATCGGTTTTATTTTTCAGGGATTCAATCTGATCGCCGGGCTGACCGCTTTGGAAAATGTGGAACTGCCTCTCATCTACAGGGGCGTGCCCAGAAGGAAGCGGATGGAGCTATCCGAGAAGGCACTGCGGGTCGTCGGACTGGAGAAAAGAATGACGCATAAGCCGTCCGAGATGTCCGGCGGGCAGCAGCAGAGAGTAGCGATCGCCAGAGCGATCGCACAGGCGCCCCCGATTATTCTGGCGGATGAGCCGACCGGAAATCTGGATTCCGCTTCCAGTAAGGAAATCATGGGGATTCTGGCAAGGCTCCATGAAGAAGGCAGGACGGTCATCCTGATCACTCACGATCCGTCCATTGCAGCACAGGCCAAACGGGCGGTGAAGATTATAGATGGTAAAATAGTTTCCGACACGGGAAATATACAAGCATAAAGGAGTTGGAGTCGGAAACTACCTTCAGGTAGTTTCCGATACAGGGAACAATATGCAAGCATAAAGGAGTTGGAGTCGGAAACGATCTTCAGATCGTTTCCGATCACAGAGAAGAATCAATCATTGAGGTGCAATCAGAGTTAGGGGAGTAACCACGAAGGAGGATGCGTTTTGAGCAGTGAAAATACGGAACAGAGTGTGGCGCAGCCAGAGGCGGGCGCCGGAAGTATAACAGACAACGGCGGCGGAGAGGGAATCCATCCCGGGGAGAAGCCCTCGAAGAAGAAAAAAACGCCTCGTACGCCGGAGCAGAAGAGAAAGTTCTGGAGGAGGGTTCGGTGGGCGGTGATTTTGCTGATCCTTCTTGCAGCGGGATATTATTTTTACAATCAGATGCAAAAGCAAAAGGATCAGCCGACACCGGTGGAGACCACAAAGGTGGAGACAGGCAACATCGAGCAGAAAGTCAGCTTGAACGGCAAGGTGGACGCGGATGAGACCAAGACCTATTTTGCCCCGGTGACGGCGGACATTACGGGGGTAAGTGCCAAAGTAGGGGATGAGGTCAAGAAGGGACAGAAGCTGGTTACGTTCGGCACCAAAGATATGAATAGGCAGCTGACGCAGGATAGTCTGACCATCAAACAGGCACAGGGACAGTATGACGATGCCACCTATACGGACAAGGAAGAGCTTGCCAAGTGGGGGATTCCGGAGAAGGCTTCGATTGATGATGTCACTGACCAGATCGACGATATGGTGACAGAGAGGCAGAATCAGATCAATGACAAGAAGGAGAGAATCAGTCAGACCCTGAAGGATGTGAACCGGGTTGCGAATGACGTCAACGAAGACGGCAAAGACGATGCGCAGCAGCAGGATCTGGATCATGACAGTTCTTATCAGGAGAAGGCGACGGAAATTGCGAAGGCCAGAGAGGATACGCAGTATGCGCTGGAGCATGATGAGGAGATCTTGAAGTGGCAGAGGCAGATCGAAGAATTAAACCGCTTGAAGCAGGAGCTGACCACCGCCAAGAGTGGTATGATGACGCCGGGCGGCAGAGTGGCGGCGGATGCGACCAATCAGTTGGCAGGGCTGTCTGCAAAGAATACGGCTGCGGACATTGCCATTGCCAGGAAGGGAATCACTTCGGAATTTAACGGAGTCGTGACCGATGTCAAGGCAATGAGCGGCATGAAGGCGACGACGGGGATGGAGCTTTTGACCGTTGCCGGAACGGATCAGGTGAAGGTGACCGTGAGCCTGACCAAGTATGACCTGGAAAAAGTAAAGGTTGGACAGGAAGCGAAGATCAAGGTTGCAGATAAAACCTATGAAGGCAAGGTGGTGAAGATCGACCGCAATGCGACGACGAACCAGCAGGGAGGCACAGTGGTTTCCGCCGATATCGCAATTGCAAACCCGGATCAGAATCTTTATATCGGACTGGAAGCAACTGCCGATGTCCATACGGCAAGCGGCACAGACGTACTGTTAGTGCCCATCGAAGCGGTCAACATGGATAAAAAAGGTTCCTTTGTGTATGTGTTGGAAAAAGGTGTCGTCAAGCGTAGAAATGTAAAAACCGGCATCAGCTCGGATACGCAACAGGAAATTGTGTCCGGTCTGAAGAAGGGGGATCTGATTCTGAGCGGAAGTACCGGCGATGTAAAGGAAGGCATGAAGGCGGTACCGATGGATCAGACAGGAAACGGAGCGCAGGGAGGGGAATCCGGCACCGGCGCTTCCGAAATCAAGGTAGGTTAAAGAGAGAGACGTATGGGACAGCTTTTGGAATATATTAAAATCGCGCTCAATCATCTTCGTGCCAGCAAGGGGAGAGCCTTCCTCACGATGCTGGGGATCATCATCGGTATTGCCTCTGTCATTACGGTCATTACCGTCGGAAACGGGCTGTCAGGTTCGGTCAGCGGAGAGCTGGATTCGTTTGGAAACGGGATGATTCAGATTTATGCCAATGTGCAGGGAAAGGGGGTCAATGTTTCTTTTGACAGCGACGACATTGACTACCTGAAACAGAAGTTGGAGCACGTCAAGGGAATCACACCTGCCACTTCATGGACAGGGAAGGGGAAGGGGCCGAAGGGAGAGTTTGATGCAACGGCTACGGCGGGGAATTCCGCCCTGCAATATTACAGCACCGAGCCCCTGATCCGAGGCCATTATTTTACCGAAGAGGACAGCGAGTCCGGCGCCCATGTCTGTGTGCTCACGAGGGCGAGTGCCATGGCGCTCTTTGGCAGTGACGATGTGATCGGGATGACCTTTTGAGTTGAATCTGTATGGAACCACAACGGAGCTGAAGATCGTCGGCATCAGGCAGGATAAAGCAGGCCAAGATTATTTCCATGTTAAATGGAGGAGACGATTCGCTTTCCATTGAAATGCCCTACTCCGTTCTGACCGGTCTGTTCGGCATGGATGAAGGTTACGATTCCATTGTGATTTTTCCGGAATCCAGTGTCTATGCGAATGAAACCGCTACGAGGGCGGTCAAGCTCCTGAATGCCAAAAAGGGAGTGCAGGATCCGAATATCATCCAGGTGCAGAGCATGACGGACTTTCACCAGCCAGGTCGACAATGTCATGCAGTACATTACCGTTTTTGTTTCCCTGGTTGCTGCCATCTCTCTCCTGGTAGGAGGGATCGGGGTCATGAACATCATGCTGGTGTCCGTGACCGAAAGGACCAGAGAAATCGGGATCCGAAAGTCGTTAGGAGCAAGAACTTCTTCGATTATGATGCAGTTTCTGGCAGAGGCGGGCATTATCACTCTTTTAGGCGGCCTGATCGGCATTGTACTGGGGCTTGTGATCGGCAATGTGGTTTGTAGCGTCCTGTCGTTTCCGGCGAGCATCTCTCCGTTTGTCGTGATTGTGGCAACCTCTTTTTCTTCCGCAGTCGGCATCTTCTTCGGGATCTATCCGGCCAAAAAGGCGGCGAAGCTCTCCCCGATTGAAGCGCTGCGACATGAGTAGATTCGGTAAAGGAGTCGGGATGCAGGTATTTGGAATCTTATAGCGAAGAAGATACGTTTCACTTCGGTGAAACGATGGGGACAGAGGCATCCCCCGGGACGGTTATTACGCTCCGGGGGAATCTTGGCGTCGGTAAAACGGTTTTTCACCAAGGGATTTGCCGTGGGGCTGGGAATTACGGAGATCGTCAACAGTCCGACGTTTACCATTTTGCAGATTCATGAGGGGGGACGCCTTCCCTCTATCATTTTGATGTGTATCGGATTGGGGATGTTTCCGAAATGGACGAAATCGGATTCGAGGATTACGTCTATGGGGACGGGGTGAGCCTGATTGAATGGGCGGAACTGATTCAGGAAATCCTCCCGGAAACCAGAATATCCGTAGAGATTGAGAAAGATCCGGACAAAGGGGGAAGATTATCGAAGGATTACGGTCAGGAAGTTTTGAGGTGAGAATGAAAATAGGAGTCAAAAAGAAGGCAGAGTTAAAAAAGAATGGTGTAAAGGGCGCTCTTTTTGCTTGCAGCACCGGGCTTCTGCTTGCGCTGAGCGCCTGTGCAAAAGAGGGAGCGGCACCTGCGCAGACCGGTGCGAACGAGGCGGCCAGACAGGCGGGTGTATCAGAGGCAGCCTCTTCGGTAGACGCATCTAAGGAGACGCAGCAGGCAGACGCATCTGCGAGCAGCCATCAGGCAGGCGTGAGCATGACAGCACCGAAGGAAGGCACGTCAGCGGCAGCCTCCCCCCTAAACCTGCCGGCAGGGAAAGAGGAAAGAGCGGGGAGACGGCACCTGTGATTTATCAGACGGACGGCGTAAAACTTCGAACCAAAGACTATGCGGAAGAGAAGTTTGATACGAATGCGCAGTTGAAAGAGATGATGGATTACTGGGCAAAGGGAAATATGAAGGCGGTAGAGGAACTGGCGCATCTCTCGAGGTTTGAAGCGATGTCGGCATCCATGAAAACCGAATCTGGAGACCGTTCTTCCTATTACGGAGAGGTGAACGAGAAGAAGGAGCCGGAAGGAAAAGGCATCATGGTTTATTCGGAGAACCGCTATTATTACGGCTCGTTTCAAAATGGAAGGCGGGAGGGAAAGGGAACATGGATCCAGTTCTACCCGTCCTATTCCAGGGATACGGCAACGTATCACTCTTATTCCGGTGAATTTAAGAATGATCTGCCGAATGGACAGGGGCAGGAGCATTATGAGTATAACCTCGAGCGGATGGACAAAAACCTGCTGTATCTTCAAAACGTGATCGGTACGTTTCAAGACGGTTTTTATCAGGGGAAAATGTATGTGATCACCCTGGATCACAACGGAAAGACCACGGAATGGAAGGGGATCCTGCAAGAGCGGCACCTGGCAAAAAGAGGGAGAGGCGGATGCGAAACGCCGCTATCCTGTTTTGCACGGAAGGCTGGATGAGGACAGACATATCTGGATGACGGAGAAAGAGAATCGTCATTTTGGCGTGAGGGAGATTGCATGGAAATGATCCGGCTGGCTTTTTTTGATGTGGACGGTGTTCTGAGCGCACCGGAATACCGGGATCAGGGGGAAGCGGTGATCGGTTTTACCGAAGAAGGATGGCAGCATTGGTGCGAGGAAGAGGAAGAAGCCGGATATCGTTATTGTAAACCGCTACCTCCAGTCCGCACCTTTGCCGAAGAACGGAAGAAGGACGGGAGCAGGCTCTTTGTACTAACCGCTACGGCAGGAGAGCTGGAGACGAAGGCCAAGGAGGTGTTTGTGAGAGAACATTATCCGGCTCTTTTTGAAGCAGTCATTCCGGTCTCCCATGAGAACCAAAAGGTGGCTGTGATCAGGAGGATGGCAAAAGAGAACGGAATCCCGCTGGCGCAGTGCATGTTGGTTGAAGATACGCTTGCCACCTTGTTAAAGGCGCATGACGCCGGTATTTGTGCGGTACATGTTTCCAATATTTTTGCCGGGAATGTATCCGGATAATAAAAGAATCTGCTTGCGTTCCCAGAAGTTTTTGCTATACTGGTGTGGTAACTGAATACGATTTGGATTCTGCAAGGGGTGCCGGCGCAAACCGGCTGAGAGTAAGCGTATTGCCGTTTTATCCCTGGAACCTGAACCGGACAATGCCGGCGTAGGAATGGAGAATGCATGCGTATGGACGAAATACGCATGAAGAATAGAGCATCTCTTTGCACCTGCGGCGGCGGGTGCTTTTCTTTTACTCTAATCAAGGAGGGGGATATGTCATACTTTTTTCAATTCTCGGAGGAAGCGGGGTGCTTTTCTTCCGAAAACATCAGGCAAGATCTTTCATTGCGGTGCTCCTCATTTTGGCGCTTGCCGTGGGGACATCTGTCTCGCGGAAGGGAAAAGGCGCCGCGGATGAGCGTAAAGCAGCTGGCGTTTTCCGCTGCGGCACTTGCGCTGGGAATGGTGACCAGCAATATTAAAATCTGGAAGATGCCGATGGGAGGGCTCGCTCACCCTGTTTTCCATGTTCTTTATCTGCCTGATCGGTTATCTCTACGGAACGAGGTGCGGTCTCATGGCAGGCGTTGCATACGGCCTTTTGCAGCTGCTGATCGATCCCTATGTGATTGGGCTGCCGCAGCTTCTGTTGGATTATCCGGTGGCGTTCGGCGCACTTGGCTTATCCGGTCTGATGGCGGACAAAAAGAACGGTCTGATCACCGGCTATTTACTGGGGATCAGCGGAAGATTTGTGGTTGCGGTCTGCTCCGGTCTGCTTTTCTTTGCAAGCAGCACACCGGAAACCATGACTCCTCTGGTTTATTCTGTATTATATAACGGAAGTTATATATATGGAGAAGGTGCACTAACGATCATCTTGCTGACGCTTCCGGCTGTGAAAAAAACCTTTGTCCGGATTAAGGGGATGGCGGTGGAGCCTCTGAAAAACGCAGCGTAAAGATGCGGCCGTCCTTGGAGACAACGGTCTGCGGATAGATCTGGCGGACGGCAGACCGGTATTCCTGCGGATTGACCATGGACGGACTGTAATGCGTGAGCCATAACTCGGAAACGTCGGCATCCCTTGCCAGTTCGGCGGCTTCATACATGGTCATGTGGCATTTGTCTTTGGCGCTTTGCTGCTTTTCCGGATCGCCGTACATTCCTTCACAGATGAAGAGATCGGCGCCGACCGCATTCCTTATGATGCTTTTTGTTGGACGGGAATCTGTCACATAGGTGAGACGGATTCCCTTTCTTTCTGCTCCCCATGACCAGGTCGGGGGTAAGTGTTCTGCCGTCTTCCGTTATGACGGTCTTTCCTTTTTGCAGAGGGTTCCAGTATTTCTTGTCGATTTCCGCCGCCAGAGCGGCCTCCACATTGAATTTTCCCTTACGGGACAGGTCGAACCTATAACCATAACAGGGGATATTGTGATGGACTTTGAAAGCGGTGATGGTAAAGTCCGGCAGGAGAGCCGCTTCCGGTTCGTAAACTTCTTCGGCAGAAGTCAGTTCATGGAAGTGAATGGGAAAGGGGAGTTGAGGCGCAATGACCAAAAGAGATTTCACCACATGCTCCAGTCCCTTCGGACCAATAATCGTAACAGGTGTTGTTTTATCTGCATTGCCCATCGATAACAGCATTCCGGGAAGTCCGGAGATGTGGTCTGCGTGGAAGTGGGTAAAGCAGATGTAATCGATTTGGGCAGACGAAAAGCCACGGCGTCTTAACGCAATCTGTGTGGCTTCTCCGCAATCCACCAGGATGCCTGCACCGTGGCAGCGCAGATATAGGGAGGTTAAAAAACGATTCGGAAGGGGCATCATACCGCCGGTTCCGAGGAGACATACATCAATCATGAAATATCCTTCTCTTCTCTGAGCCAGAGGATTTCAGCATCCTCTTTCGGTTGATCGTAGAAACCGGGACGGATGCCTTCAGAGACAAAGCCAAACTTCTCATAGAGCCGCCGCGCGGCCCGGTTACTTCTCCGAACTTCTAAGGTAAAGGCATGCAGGCCAGCCTGTCTGCCTGCCATTAGCAGCTCCATCAGCATCCTGGTGGCGATTCCTTCTCTGCGGTGCTCCTTCGAAACGGAGACGTTGGAGATCTCACCCTTCGCCGGCAATGAGTTGCAGACCGCACATGCCGATGATTTGGTTTCCTCTCTCTGCGATCAGAAAGATTTTGTCGCTTGCAGTCGCGGCTTCCTTCAACATGGTAAGAGTCCAGGGAGTGGAAAAGTTTTCTTTTTCCAGGGCGGCACAGGCGTCCAGATCGCTTTCTTCCATGCGCCGTACCATGGTTGCCGTCCGCTCCGCCTGTGATGGACGGTAGTAGGCGGGAACGAAATCATCGGCAGGGATCGCAAATGTGGGAGAGCGCATCCTTCCGGAGCAGATCGAACACATAGGAGCAGATCGCCTCTGCGCTTTGTCGATCTCTGTGAAGAGGAGCGGTAAAATACGGGATGTGCAAAAGTTCCCCGATGCGTTGCAGGTAAACCGGAATGCCATCTCCCAGGAGAGCGACGGTCTGCTGTTTTTCCTTTGCAAAACGATTACATGCTTCGCAGATTTCTTCGACGCTGCAGGGGCGGCTATCCACAAGGGGAGTCATCTGAAGAGAAGAATCAAAAGCAAAGAGTCCGGTGTAAACCTGTCCCCTTCTGGCATCCATCATCGGACAAACCAGAGTATTTGGACTGCACATCTGATAGGCGAGCGCGTGCAGTGTGGGAACCGGAATCAGAGGCTTCTGCAGGGCAAGGCAAAGCCCTTTGGCGGTAGCCGCCCCGATGCGGAGACCGGTAAAAGAGCCGGGACCGGAGGAAAGAGCAACGGCATCAATCGTGTCCAGGTCAAGATGGGAGAGCGTCTTTAACTCCTCCATCATGGGCATTAGGTTCTGGGAATGGGTCGTCTTGTACTGAAGACGAAACCCTCCGATCAGCTTCCCATCCTCCGCAAGGGCAACAGAAGCGACCGGTCCGGAAGTATCAAGAGCAAGTATTTTCAATGGATATCCTCTCTAAGCAAACAATCATAGGTTGGTTTTATGTCAGAAGGCAAGAAAGCGCAGACGATTATAAAACCCTACCCATTTTTTCATATATGAGAGGAAATTACAAGCCGGGCATCCTTCAAAAAACTGTAAATCACGAGCAGCAGAATGATGCCGATCGGAAACGCAAAGATGATGCTGACGGATTGGATCTGTTGCATACTGCTGTCGGAAAACACAAGGGCGATCGGGAGTACAATCAGGAGTAGGCACCATAAAAATATCACTCGTTTTCTGGGCTTGGCGCCTTCCTCCAGCCGCCTGTAGCTGTAACAGGCCGCGGTATAAGCAATGGAGTCGAAGGAGGTGGCGTAAAAGCAGATCATGCATAAGAGGGTGATGAGGAGGAAGAGGGAAGAAAAGGGAAGCGTCTCCATCATTTTCAATATCACCCGATATAGATCGGCTCCGTTCTGAAAAGGCGTCAGAAAGTCAGCGATTTTTTTATATTCGAGCGCCTGCCCATAGCCGCCCAGTACCAGAAAACTGACGAGGGTGGAGCCGACACCGAACAGGTAGCCGCCGCCAATAACCTGCCGGATCGTTCTGCCACGGGAGATGCTGCCGATAAAAAACGGTGCCGCCACGCACCAGACCATCCAATAGGCCCAGTAGTAAATGGTCCAGTTTTGAGGAAAGTGTGTTTTCCGCAAAGGATCGGTGGTTGTGCTGAGAGAAATGAAGTTTTGCATCATTGCCCCCAGGCTCTGCAGTCCGTTTTCCACGATAAATTTTGCTTCTCCGCCGAAGAGAAAGACGGCAGCCAACAGGAGAAAGAAGAGCTGAATGCAGATTTTGGCTAAGAGGTGGATTCCCCGAAATCCTTGCAGTGCCGCATATGTGTATACCGTGCAGGTGAGGAGTAAAATCAGGACCGTCAGAAATTTTCTGGAAACAGGAAGCGGAAGGAGGGTCAAAATAATTTCCGACATCAAAGGGGTGGCAACAGAGAAGGTGGTTGCAGTTCCGGCAAGGAGGGCGAAGAGGGCAAAGAGATCAATGATGCGGCCTGGAACGCCGTCCGCCTTTTCTTTCAGGATAGGCCTGCAGGCTTCCGAAAAGCGTCGTCTGCTTCTCTTCCTCACGTGCAGCATGAAGCCGAAGGAAACGGCCAGTACCAGATAGAAGGCCCAGGGAATGAAACTCCAGTGAAAGAGCGGATAGACGGAGGCCCATTCTTGTGCATGACCGGATACGGAGAGAGAGGGATCCGAAGCATACAGGATCCATTCCGCAAAACTGTAGAAGAGAATGTCTGCGGCGAGTCCGCAGGTAAACATGGTGGCGCCCCAGGTAAAAAAGGAGTGCTTAGGCTTCTCTCCGGGAGGACCTAACACGATTTTGCCGTAGTCGGAGACCATGAGATAAAGAGAAAGCAGAAAAATACCAAATCCCAGAATCAGATAGAAGGATCCGAGCGTGTCTCCGAAAAAGAAACGGGCTTGTGCAATGATGGAACGGGTTTTTTCGGGGAAGAAAAACATCGCACAGGCAAGTGCAAAAAAGCAGAGAAAAGGAAGCAGGGTGAACGACAGGTCGAATCGCCCGGGAAGGGGATCACGACGAAGACCCGCATCCTGCCCGGTTGCGGGATCCGGCCTGACGAGTCCATTCTGTTCAGGAAGGGGATTCTGTCCTTGCAGGGGATCGGGGCTGGTGCAGCTTTGGTCTAAACGGTTATAATTCATGGGAAGAAATCCTCCTTTTGGGATGGCGATTCGGTCAGGAAAGGGCGATAGGCGGGATCCGCTTCCGCCAGCTCTTCCAGGCTGTCAATTTCAATCACATCTCCCGCTTCCATCAGCTCGATTCCCAGTCTGAAATCGGAAAAATGCAAAAACATGGGGACATCGTCCCAGTAGATTTGCCGGTTGTTTCTGTCCATAAATTCATGTTCCAGGTGACGGTGCAGCTTTCTGCCGTCTTCTTTGCTCCACCTTGAGATGGAAAACAACTGCCAGCCATCCCTTCCTCCGCTTCTGGAACAGGAGGTGATGAGGCGGTCTTTCGTCACCTGTAACAGCCATTCGTTTGTCTGCTGAGGACAGCGGACGGCATTATACCCAGATCTGATGAATTCCGGATGGAGGACGGAGGAGTTACGGATGATCTGATCCCCGTCCAGGATGATGCAGTCCTCCAGATACTCTCTGGCCACATACAAAGAACTGATGTTATTACATGAATCATAATATTTGTTATGTATTAGCTGCAACCCGGGGTATTCCTGAGGGAGATCCCGAAACTGTTCCTCTAAATAGCCGACCACGACATAAATTTCATGAATTCCGTTTTGCCAAAGACCATGCAGAATGGTATCGATCATGCGCACCCCGCCCACACGCACCAGCGGTTTCGGCGTGTGCAGGGTCAGCGGACGCATCCGTTTACCAGTTCCGGCTGCCATGACGATGGCTCTTTTTACGGTGTGCATCCGTTTGCCTCCATCATTGTTTTCGCCAGGGACGCATATTCCTTGGCGTAGCGATACTGGCATAAACTATACTGCCCGAATTCCACCCCCAGAAGATTCTTGTATTCGCACCAGTTGGACCAGAGTAGGCCGCAGATTGATACATAACAATAGATTTATCTGGGTTTGTATCGAACAGGAGTGGTTAAAATATAAATCCAGCAGATGGTCGATCTGGTCTTTTTGATAAAGGGCATAAATGCTGAACATCGCCAGATCCACGTGGGGGTCCTGCATGCCGGCATATTCCCAGTCTAAAAGTTGCACCTGTGTGTCTCCCTCTTTTTCCACAAAGAGGAAATTGTCCGGCACCGCATCAATATGGGTTAAGCAGAAAGTCTTCTCCTGTGCATCGATATATTCTTGCAGGGAAAAAACAGCTCTCTTTGTGGTCGGATAATCGGAATAAGCGGAAGGCGTGTTTTCTCTTTAGATCTTCGTACCGCTGGATTTGGTCAAAGAGAGGGAAGGAATGGGCAACTTCCAGTCGGAGGGAATGAAAATCACGCAGCTTGTCTACCATGCGAATCAGATCCGCTTCGTTATTTGCATCTCCGGTTCTGGAATTAGTTAAATAACGAGTGATTTTACAACCATTATCCGGATTGAGATAAAGCGGAGAATCGCAGAGGTCGTGCCCTTGAATGGCCTTGTATACCGCGGCCTCCTGCCTGCGGTTGATCAGGCTGTCCGTTCCCTCGCCGGGGATCCGCATGATGTATTTATCTCCCCGGCAGGTAAAGGAAAAGGAACGATTGGTCATGCCCTTTTTCAGTACCTGAATTTCGGAGAGTTCCGCTTCCTTGCAATGCAGGCAGGAGGCAATGAGAGAAAGAGCGTCGGAATGCAGATGGGAGGAGGTGTCATCAACAGCCCGTAATTCTTCAAAGGTGTTGATTTCGATGACATCCCCGGCGGAAACCTGTCTGGCTTTGACGAACATTTTGTTTTTTTCGTAGAGAGCTTCTTCCCAGAAGCAGTCGTCAAAACGAGGATTCCTGTCATAGGCAGCCAGATTGGCGCGAACTCTGTCCGCGTCCTCTCCGCAAAGATAGGAAATGCCTACCATGGAGAGCCCCTCACCCCTAGCGGTTTTCACAATTTCCTTTTTCCGGTTGATGCGGACATCGGACTCTGCGTCCGGCAAGTCGCTCATCAGATACCAGGAATATAATTCAGAAGTGGAAAAAGGATTCTGCGTACAGTATAGGTCGCAGGGGAGAACATAAGTATTCGCAATTTGATCCCGTACCAGAGCAAGGGAGGCCAGGTTATTTTTTCGATAATAAAGGGGATTGACCACCAGCTTGACCCCAAAGAGATCAATCAGGTAGTCGAACTTTTCCTTCATAAAACCGACGACAATGGTAATGTTCCGGATGCCCACTTCCTGCAGCTGCCTGATTTGCCGCTCGATCAGCCTTTCACCTCTGACGCAGAGCAGGGCTTTAGGTCTCTCCTGTTGAATCGGAATCATGCGCATTCCATAACCGGCAGCCAGGAGGATGGCATTTTGGGGACGACAGGCTTGTATTCTCTTTTGCGCCCGTGGGAGAAGGGAAAAACCTTCTAAATAACCGTCCGCGGCAAGGGAGGTCAGAGCCTGGTTCACCGCTCCGAGAGAGTGTCCGGTGATTTCTGAAAGTGCCCGCTGGCTTTCTATATGCTGCCGGTTTAAAGCAAGGAGAAGATCGGCCTCTACAAGATTCATGAATCCTCCGAAAAACAGTTGGATGTCTATGACAAGTGTATCATAACACCTATAATCTCATATTCGTGAACGAATTGCAATATTGATTTCATGAAAAGCAAGAATAATAATTTCATGAACAAATTAAAAATGAAAACCGCAAAGGATCCGGAACCGTCTGCAATCCTGCATCGAATCGGGATCCTTTTCACCGGTATATCCGGGCAATGACCACCATGGGTATGTCCAGGCAATCATTTCCGAGGCTCTACAGGAGTTCCGCAGTGGCCACGATGTCTGTATCCGTGCCTGCCACCCGGTGAATCAGAACATCACCGAGGTGAATCGGCGCTTTTACGGACGTTTGATTGATCTCCCGCATTGCGCTGCCGATCAAATTTTTGGGGATCGGATGGGATGTTTTGACGCTGATGCGGTCCCTTGCCTGGGAAGGCGCGGGAACCACCGCCATGGTGGAAGTGAGTGTCCTGACGGGGTTTGTTACCTCGCTTCTGGCGTATTCTTCTCCGATTTTACAATGATTCCCACTGATGTTTTCTACCCTGCCGTTCTCTACGAAAACAGTGATATTACATCCCATCGGGCAGCCGATGCAGGTGAGTTCCTTCTGTTCCATGATTTAAGCCTCATTCTGAATGTCATTCCGGATGGAGATCGTGATTTCTGTGAGATCTGTTCTTGCGACAAGATCCTTTTTTTGCAGAAGAACCTGTTCCATTTCCCCCGGTGTGATGATTTTTTTGGCTCTTTGAAAAAATGGTTCGCCATTGAAGGTGACCTGAATGGTGCCGGGGCGGTAGACGTTGTCGGCACGAAAGAACACATGCAAAACCTCCGGCATGCGGTCCGTCCGGAGCGTAGAGGGCACGGTGTAGCGCACCCCGCGACCGGCGCACAGTCGGACACCGGGCGTAGAATCGTTGCCCTCTGTAGGAGAATTGGGAAGCGCCCGGATGTAGGCAGCTGCCTGTTCCCCGGCCGTTTTTGCTTCCGCACTCACGTTGTCGACCAGATCATGGACGTGGAGGACATTTCCGCAGGCAAAGATCCCGGGAACACTGGTCTGCAAGCTCTCGTCTACAAAAGGGCCGCCGGTGACCGGGTTTAGGGAAATACCGGCGCCGCGGGAGAGCTCATTCTCCGGAATCAGACCGGTAGAGAGGAGGAGGGTGTCACAGGGAATGCGTCTTTCCGTTCCCGGAATCGGCTGCCTGTTCTCGTCCACCTGTGCAAGGGTGACGGCGCACACTCTTTTTTTCCCCTCAATCGATACGACTGTATGGGAGAGTAAGAGCGGGATGTCAAAGTCGTCCAAACACTGCACAATGTTGCGCTTCAGGCCGCCGGAATAGGGTAAAAGTTCGGCGACGCATTTGACGCTTGCGCCCTCCAGAGTCATCCGCCTTGCCATGATTAAACCGATGTCGCCTGAGCCCAGGATGACCACTTCCCTGCCGGGCAGATAGCCTTCCATATTCACCAGGCGCTGCGCCGTGCCTGCGGAATAGACACTGCCGGGCGGAAGCCGGGAATATTGAGGGCGCCTCTGGGGCGTTCCCTGCAGCCCATGGCAAGGATGACAGCCTTCGGCTTCCGTGTAAAAAATCCTTCTCTCGGGTTTAATGCGCTGATGGTGAGGTCGTTTGCAAGGTGCATGACCATGGTGTCGTTCTTCCATGGAATCTGCAGTTCATCGGCCTCTTTGATAAAACGATAGGCATATTCGGGACCGGTCAGTTCCTCGTGAAAGGTGTGCAGACCGAAACCGTTATGAATACATTGATTCAGGATGCCGCCCCTGACGTGATCCCGTTCTAAGATGAGAATCTTGTCGCACCCCGCTTTTTTGGCAGCGATGGCGGCGGCAAGACCGGCAGGACCACCTCCAATGATCATCAGATCGGGGGACGCAGAAGGGGTGTCCGGGGAAAAAGAATGTGGATCGCTCGTCATTGTTTTGTCCTCCCTACTACGAGAGGGGAGCCCTCGCCGGATTTGGTGACCTCTTCCATTTCCAACTGCAGTTCCCGTTGCAGAATATCCATGACCTTAGGGGAGCAAAATCCCGCCTGACACCTGCCCATGCCGGCGCGGGTGCGTCTTTTTACACCGTCGAGGCTTCTGGCGCCGGGGGTTCGATGAATGGCATCCAGGATCTCTCCCTCCGTTACGGATTCACAGCGACAGATCAGGTTGCCATAGGCAGGCTGTTCCCGAATAAGCGCATTTCGATCTTCTGTGGACAAAGAAAAGGGCGAAAGAAAGCCCGTTCGCCTGGACTGAAAAGATGTTTTCTCCGGGGCGGGAAGCTTCTGGAGAACGAGCTTCGTCACGTAGGTTCCAATGGCGGGAGAGGAGGAAAGTCCGGGGGATTCGATGCCGGCTACATCAATGAAGCTAGGAGCGTCTTTTACCTCTCCGATGATAAAGTCGTGCACTTCTCTTTCTGAGCCATCCGGGCGCACCGCATGTGCGCGCAACCCAGCAAAGGAGGTGATTACCTGGCGGAGGGGCACATTTTTGGCAGAAAGCGCCACCTTCCTGGAGAGCTCATCCAGCCCGGAAGAGGTGGTACAGGTGCCCTCTTTATCTGCAATGTCCTCCGCAGTCGGCCCTGCAAGAAGGTTGCCATGGATGGTCGGGGTAAGCAGGACGCCTTTTCCCATTTTACCGGGGAGCTGAAAGAGGGTGTGTGACACAAAGGAAGAAGCCTCTTTGTCCATCAGCTTATATTCCCCTCTGCGTGCAACGATCCGCAGGGGATCTTCGCTTACCAGATTGTGGATATCATCGGCATAGACGCCGGCGGCATTGATGACGATTTTGGCATGAAAGGCATCGTGTTCCGACTGAACGATCCACCCGCCGGAGGAGTCTCGGTCTATTTTTTTTACCCGCGTATCAAAAAAGAAGGACGCACCGTTCGCACAGGCGTTTTCTGCCAGTGCAATGGTGAGGAGAAAGGGACAGAGGATGGCGGAGGTGGGCGCAAAGAGGCAGGCAGAAACCTCGTCCGATAAGTTGGGCTCGATGGCTCTTGCTTCCTCTCCGGAAAGGAGACGAAGACCTTGCACACCGTTTTGTTCTCCCTGCTTCTGCAGTCGCATAAGAACGGGAAGGTCTTTCGGATCCAAACAAAGTACCATGGCTCCATTTTGCCGGTAGGGGAAGTCCAGCTCCTTCGAGAGGCGCTCCATCTGTTGGGAGCCTTCTACATTCAGTCTGGACATCAAGGTGCCCGGGGGTGCGTCGAATCCGGCATGGACGATGGCCGAATTGGCTTTGGAAGTGCCGCAGCAGACATCCTCCTCCGCTTCCAGTACACAGGTGCGCAGGGAATAACGGGAAAGCTCTCTGGCAATCGCGCAACCGCAGACGCCGGCACCGATCAGGATGACGTCAAAGTCTTTCATGCATCCTCCTTTGTGGCGGTGGCAGAGGCTGATGAAACATCTGCACCTACAGAATTCTGCAAAAGGGGAGCGCCGGTTTCCTCTTCTGTCTCCTGCGCATAGAAGAGCGCACAGCGAACGGCCCTGTGCCACCCCTTCAGTAGACGCGTCCGATCCGCTTCCTGCATTTGCGGATGGAAGGCTCTACCCGGTTTCCGGATCCGACTGATCTCTTCTTTGTCCTTCCAGAATCCGACCGCCAGTCCTGCCAGGAAGGCGGCGCCCAGAGCGGTGCTTTCAATGCATCCCGGTCTTACGACGTCCATCTTCGCCAGATCGGACTGGAATTGCAGCAGAAAGTCGTTGGCACTGGCGCCTCCGTCTACCAAAAGGGAGCCCAGTTGGATGCCGGTATCCTCCTGCATGGCGTGAATCACGTCATAGGACTGGTAGGCAATGGACTCCAGAGCCGCTCGTATAAACTGCTCCTTTTTGCACCCTCTGGTAAGCCCGACCACCATGCCGCGGGCGTGCGGATTCCACCAGGGAGCCCCGAGGCCGGTGAAGGCAGGCACGAGATAAACTTCATCTGAACCTTCCGGCGCCTGTTGCGCATATTCTTCGGACTGCGGGGCATTTTTATCATGCGCATCTCATCCCGAAGCCATTGGATCACGGCACCTGCGACAAAGACGGACCCCTCCAGCGCATACTCCACATGGTTGGAAGTCGAGGCGGCAATCGTGGCTAACAGACCGTTTTTGGAAGAAACCGGCTGATGACCGGTATGCATCAGGATGAAGGCGCCAGTACCGTAGGTATTTTTGACATCCCCTTTTTGAAAACAGCATTGCCCGAAAAGCGCCGCCTGTTGATCGCCTGCCGCACCTGCGATCCGGATCGGTGCATCGAAGAGATCGGTGGTTTCTCCGTAGATACAGCTGGAAGGTTTCACCTCGGGAAGCATGGATTGGGGAATGTGAAAAAGCTGCAACAGCTCGTCATCCCACTTTTTTTCATGAATGTTGAAAAGCATGGTTCTGGAGGCGTTGGTGTAATCGGTGACGTGCACGGCGCCCCTGGTCAGGTTCCAGATGAGCCAGGTATCGACGGTTCCAAAGAGCAGTTCGCCCTTCTGTGCGCGTGTCCGAGCCCCTTCCACATGGTCGAGAATCCAGGCAATCTTGCTGGCGGAAAAATAGGCGTCGGCGACCAGACCGGTCTTTTCCTTGATCTTCTCGCCGTATCCTTTCTCCAACAGATTGTCGATGAGATCCGCCGTTCTTCTGCACTGCCAGACGATCGCAGGGTAAACGGGCTCGCCCGTCTTTTTGTCCCAGACGATCGTGGTTTCCCGCTGATTGGTGATGCCAATGGCGGCAATATCAGACGCGGTAGCACCAACCTCCGCCATCGCCTCGATGGCAACGGATAGCTGTGAAGACCAGATTTCCCGCGGGTTATGTTCCACCCATCCGGGTTTCGGGTAATACTGTGTATATTCCTTTTGTGCCAGTGAACAAATCTCTCCGCTGTGATCAAAAAGGATACAGCGAGAGGAGGTGGTGCCCTGATCGAGCGCCATCACATATTTTTGTTTTTCCCCCATAAGCCCCCCTGAGGTTGTCTTTTTTGATGAAGTTTCAACAAACAGTATTGTACACCCCGGGATATAGGTTTGCTACACTTTCGCTTTTCTTCTCCAAGATTTACTCAAAATAGTGCTTGACGGAAGAGAAAAGTTAAATTATATTATTTTTCATTAGCTATAACTAACCAAAACCATTTGCTTTCCCGTTGTGAACAAAGAAGGCATCTCTTGCGAATAGAATGTCCGGGCGAAATCTCTTTATTATTTTATACCGGGACGGGGAGAAACGCAGAAACGGCAGCGGGGAGAACAGGAGGGTGAATTGAGAAAAGGTATTTGGGGGAAAAGAATCGGCGCAGCCCTGTTAACGGCAACCATAATGTTGACGCTTGGAGGCTGTGGAAACGGAGGGACGGGATCTTCCGGAGCAGCGCAGAGCAGCACAGGGGCAGCAGAAGCAGTTCCTTCCAGCCAGAGCGCGGAAAGTGCTGCTTCTAAGCAGAGTTCTTCAGAAAGCGTGAAACAGGAGGAGGCAAAGGATACGGGAGAGACGGTGACCGTCACCGATCATGCGGGCAGGACGGTAACGGTGAAGAAGGATCCGCAACGGGTCGCCGTTCTGGATATTCTGCCACTGCCGGCTACGCTGACTGTGTTTTTGAATTCGGCAAAAAACATTGTTGCCATGGAACCTGCCAGTATGAATGCCGCCAAAAACGGGATCCTGGCGGAGCTGTATCCGGAGATTTTGAACGCAGACACGGATATCATGAATGGCGATGACGTGAATGTCGAAGCTTTGATGGCACTGAACCCGGACGTGGTATTTTACAGCGGAAGGAATGAGGAGTTAGCGAAGAAATTAGAGAATTCGGGACTAACCTGCGTGGCGGTTTCTCCGACCAAATGGAATTACGACTGCATCAAGACGTATGACAACTGGATTTCTCTCCTTGGCCAGATTTCCGTCTGCAGAGGCAGCGAAGAAGACAGAGGAATCTTCCGCACGCGCGCGTGAGGTGGAAGAAAAGATCAAGGAAAAGACAGGTGCGTTGAAAGAAGGAGAAAAGAAAAAGGTGCTCTTCCTCTTCCGCTATGATGAGAACGGAATCATTACTTCGGGCGCCCATTTCTTCGGTCAGTGGTGGTGTGACGCTTCCGGCGGGATCAATGTAGCCAAAGAGGTGCCGGCGGAGAATACGGCGGCTAAGATCACGATGGAGCAGGTATACAAATGGAATCCGGATGTGATTTTTATCACCAACTTTACGCAGACGCTTCCCGAGGATCTCTATCAAAATGCAATCGGCAGTGATGACTGGAGCACGGTGGAAGCGGTTAAAAAGAAGCAGGTCTATAAGCTGCCTTTGGGCTCTTATCGCACCTACACGCCTGGGATTGATACGCCCATGACGTTAGAGTGGATGGCAAAAACGCTGTATCCGGACTTGTTCCCGGAATTCGATGTCAAAAAAGACGTGAAAGCCTATTATAAGGATCTTTACGGAATTGCCTTAACCGATGCACAGTTTGAAGCCATGTATCATCCGGAAAGAGCGGCAGGGCGGATGAACAAATGAGGGAGGAAACACGGAAGGGAAGAATTTTTTGGATTTTTGTCCTTGCCCTGTTGCTCCTCATTCCGATCTGTTCGCTGATTGCACTTTGCCTGGGGCCTTTTCGCATTGCGCCTCTACGGGTGATAGAGGAATTCCTGTCTTCTCAGAAGGCAGGAAGCGCACAGGACAACGTGCGCAGGGTGCTTTTTTACATCCGTTTGCCCAGAATCCTGATGTCGCTGGTTGCAGGGGCAGGTCTTGCAACCGCAGGCGCTGCCTTTCAGAGTTTATTTGGAAACCCGCTTGCCACCCCGGATACACTTGGGGTGGCAAACGGGGCTTCTTTCGGAGCGGCGGGGGGGATTCTCCTTGGACTTGGCGGAATGGGAGTGGAGATCAGTGCGATGTGCATGGGACTGTTTGCCGTCCTGCTGGTTTTTACACTCAGCAAAAGAATGAGTACGGGAAGTCCCTCTATTCTGCAGGTCATTCTGACCGGCATGGTAATCAGCTCTCTATTTTCAGCACTGGTATCTTTGGTCAAATATGCCGCGGACCCGCAGGATGTTTTGCCGGTGATTACGTTCTGGCTGATGGGGAGTTTTTCAGGAGTGACGGTGCAGTCCCTGATCTTCGGTGCCCCCTTCATTCTTTGCGGTACCCTCTTGTTGTTTGCTGCGCTTTCGTCTCAATGCGCTTTCTCTTCCGGAGGATGAGGCGAGGTCTCTGGGCATTCCCTTACAGACAACCAGAATGCTGGTCATTCTCGGTTCCACCATGAGTACGGCGGCAGTGGTTGCCCTCTGTGGTTTAATCGGATGGGTCGGACTGCTGATTCCGCATATTGCAAGGATGATCTTCGGAAACGACAATCGCCGGGTGATCCCGGCGTCGATTCTTCTGGGAGCACTCTTTATGCTCCTGGTAGACACGATCGCCAGATGCATGACGGCGGCGGAGATTCCGGTTTCGATTCTGACCGCCACCATCGGGGCCCCGGTTTTTATTCTTCTGCTGCAAAAAACGGGAGGACTGAACGGATGAATTTTGAAGTAAAGGACGGCAGCTTCGCCTATCCGGGCGGAAGGGAGATTTTCCGTCGGATCAATCTGAAGATGGAAGACGGCATGACGCTTTCCGTTCTGGGTGCCAATGGGGTGGGAAAGACCACCCTGATGAAATGCCTTCTGGGACTCTTATCATGGAAAAGCGGCAGCAGCACCTTAGACGGAAAGGACTTTTCCTCCTATGAGGCGGGAGAGATCTGGAAGAGGATCGCCTATGTTCCTCAGGCAAAAAACCTGATTTTTCCCTGCACCTGTGAGGAAATGGTTCTCTTAGGACGAAGCGCTTATCTCGGCATGTTTGCGATGCCGAAGAAGAAGGACAAGGAAATTGCGGAGGAGGCGATGGAACTGGCGGGCGTCACCCATCTGCGTCACCAACCCTGCAACCGCATCAGCGGCGGAGAGTTGCAACTGGTTCTGATTGCAAGGGCCCTGGCGGCAAAGCCAAAGCTCCTCGTCTTAGACGAGCCGGAGACGGGGTTGGATTTTCGTAATCAGCTGCTGGTACTGGATTTGGTACAGAAGCTGTGCACACTCGGGAAAATGGCCGCCATCATCAACACGCATTATCCGGAGCATGCATTGCGCATTTCGCAGAAGACGCTGCTCCTTTCCGGGGAGGGTGAGCACCTCTTTGGAGATACGAGAGAGGTGCTCACCGATGAAAATATGAAAAATGCGTTTCGCGTGAACCTGGCGCTATGCAAAGAAGCCATTCAGGGAAAAACGTACACCACGGTGATACCCGTGTCGTTGATTTCGTAGTCGCACAAAGGGGGAGAAATTGATCAAAATCGCAATTTATGGAAAGGGAGGAATCGGCAAGTCGACGACCACCTCCAACCTCTCGGCAGCGCTTGCCGTGAAGGGGATGCGCGTGATGCAGGTCGGTTGTGACCCGAAGGCGGATTCGACTAAAAACCTGATGGAAGGAGTCCGGATTCCTACCGTGCTTCATACCATCCGGGAAAAGGGGGAGGGAGTCTGTCTTTCCGATCTTTGCTACCGAGGGTTTCATGAGATTGTCTGCGTAGAGTCAGGCGGTCCCACTCCCGGCGTGGGCTGTGCCGGAAGAGGCATTATCACGGCTTTTGAAAAGCTGGAAGAACTGCAGGCCTACGAAGAATACCGGCCGGACATTGTTTTCTACGACGTCCTGGGCGATGTCGTCTGTGGCGGGTTTGCCATGCCGATTCGCGCAGGGTATGCGGATCTGGTCTTTGTAGTGACCAGCGGCGAAATGATGTCTCTTTTTGCAGCGGATAATATCGCGCAGGCGGTAAAAAATTTTGGAAAAAGAGGTTATGCAAGACTCGGAGGCTATATCCAGAACTCTCGAAATGTGGAAAATGAGACGGCGCTTGTGGAGAAGGCGGCAGAGGAAGCGGGGACGAGAGTGATTGATATTGTCCCCAGAGAACCGGTGGTACAGCTTGCGGAAAACAGGGGACAGACCGTGATTGAAGCTTTTCCGGACAGCGAGATGGCGAGAAGATACGAAAGGTTGGCGGAGCGGGTTTTGGAGGTGGCAAATTCATGAGCTGCGGATGTTTTCGGGACTCTCTTCATTATTCTTCTCCCAGCCACGGCGACTGGGGAGTCGTCAGAATCGGGATGTTGCTGCCGCAGAGCGTTCAACTCTTTATCTGTTGCAGCGGCTGTGGCCGTCACGGAGCACTGAGCGCCATCCATCAGGGATATAAAGACCGTCTCTTTTATTTGTATCTGGATCAAAGCGACATTGTTTCTGGATACGACGACCTGATTCCGGAAGCGGTGGAGGATATTTTAAGTCGGTTGGAGAAAAGGCCAAGAGCCATGCTTCTGTTTGTCAGCTGCCTGGACGACCTGATCGGCACCAACCACGAGGCCGTGCTGGAGGAACTTTGCAGGAGACATCCGGAGATCAGATTTGCCTTTGCTCACATGAATCCGATTACTTTGAACGAAGCACTCTCCCCTCCGGTTTCCATCCAAAAGAACCTGTATGCCATGTTGGATGCGCCAAAAGAAAAAGACGGGGGCATCGGTTGCATCGGGAATCTGGAAAGAATTTCAGACCGCTCCGAGCTCTATTTTTTGATCCGGAGCACAGGGGGGAAGCTTCGTCATATTTCGGACTACACCTCGTTCGATGATTTTCAGGAAATGGCCGCCTGTAAGAAAAATCTTCTCCTGTTTCCGCCGGGAAGGGCAGCGGCAAGGGATTTGCAGGAACGACTGGGGACGGAATTTCTTTTTTTACCCGCCACTTATGACCTGGAGGAGATTGCGGAGAACTACCGAAGATTGGAAGAGTTCTTAGCATGTAAATGGAAGGCAGAGGCGAAGCAGTGCTTAGAGGAGAGTCGAAAGCGGGCAGAGAAACGAAATGGAGGAAACCCGGGAAGCGCTCGGAGATTATCCGATCATCGTCGATGATACGGCAACGATCCAGCCCTTTGGGCTTGCCCTCACGCTTTTAAAAAGGGGCTTCCATGTGGTGCGGGTGGAAGCGGATGCCTGTGCGCCCTTTGACAGGGCACATCTGGAAGAACTGAAGGAAAAATTACCCGAAGGTGGAGAGCTTCCAGCCGATTCACAGTTCTTCGGTTGCAATGGACAGACCGCTTCCTGAAAGCCTTGCGCTGGGGTTCGAGGGAGGGTACCTGGCGGGTTCTAAACACGTGGCGGATCTCTTTATGGACGGCGGTATGTTCGGTTATGACGGGGTGATTTCTCTGATGAGAAGCATGCGGGAAGGAATGAAGCGGACGGGCGCTCTGAAGTCTCTTATCGAGAGCAAGGGACTGGTAGTATGACGTAGGAGAAGTTCCGTTTATGGGGGAAGCCTACTCGTGTCCGATCAACGATGTGAGGCAGTATGATCCTTGCAGATGAGGAAAAACAAACTTCGCGGGCGGATTTGGCATTCCATCATAGGACCAATCCTTGCGGGTGAGGAAAAACATAAATTTGTTCATCACTAATACTTGCGCCTAATGATCAATCCTTGCGGGTGAGGAAAAACAGGAAGAAGCGAAAAAGAGGAAAAAGAGGAAAACGATGGCGAGGTTATCAATGGTCATGCCGCCGTTTACACCGGATTATTCCGGAGCAGCGGCGGTCTTATTCGACTTAAATGCGGTGACGGTCCTGCATGATGCTTCGGGCTGCACCGGAAATTATACGCTGTATGATGAACCCAGGTGGTACGGCTCAAAGGCGGCGGTTTTCTGCTCGGGCCTGCGTCGGATGGATGTGATCCTGGGGGAGGATGACAAACTGATTGCCCGTGTTCTGCAGGCGGTAAAAGAAAGAGAGCCGGAACTGGTGGCACTGATCGCAAGTCCGGTACCCATGGTCATCGGTACCGATGTGGAAGGAATCGCACAGGAAATCGAGGAGCGTACAGGACTCCCTTCCATCGGTGTGAATTGCAACGGAACGGACTATTATGATCTTGGAGCATTCAAGGCGGCAAAATTGCTTTTGTCCCGTTTTCTGGACCCGTCCGGGAAGGTGGTCCGGGGGAGGGTAAACATCCTTGGAGCTCTCTCCATGGATTATACGGAAGAAGAAATGAACGGGATTTGCTCCCTTCTGCATGAGGCGGGATATGAGGTCAACACCGTCTTTCCGAGGGGATACGATACCAAACAAATCCGGAAGATGGGAGAGGCGCAGGTCAATCTGGCGATTTCCCGCTTCGGTTTTTTACTTGCCAGGCATCTGGAAAAAGAAGTCGGTACGCCTTATCTCTGTACGGTCCCGGTGGGAAAAAGGGGAAAAGAGCGGCTTTTGAAGGGGCTTAAGGAAGTGTGTGTGAGCGGGAAGTCACAGATCATTTTGCAGGAAGATGGAATTGGTTCAACTCAGACGATGAGGCAGCAGGAAAGCGTCTCTAATCAGACCGCCGGGCAGGAGAGAACCGACTCCGGTCAGTTCACCGGGCAGGAGAGTAGTGATTCCGGCCAGTCGGGCACTGCAAACAAGCGCACAGTCAATCAAAGAAAGAAGGTTCTGATCATAGGAGAGCAAGTTTATGGCAACTCGCTAAGATGTGCCTTACAGGTTGAAGACCCGGAGGTAGAAGTCTCGGTCTGCAGCCTCTTTGGGCAGGAGAAGGCGCTTGCGCTTCCTCAGGACAGAAATTTGAAAACGGAAAAAGAAATGGTGGAAGTCCTGAACGATTCCCGCTATCAGGAGGTAATCGCGGATCCGCTCTTCCGGATGCTCCTGCAAGGAGAACGCAGAGACGTGCCGTTTTTGTCCCTTCCCCAGTATGCAATTTCCAGTAAGTTTGGGGAGACAGACCGAATTGGATGGGAAGGGAGATATCGTATAAAAAAACAGGGGAATCAATGATTTTTAGGAGAAGAAAGAATCCTTTTCACATATCATGGTAAAAAAACATCTCTGGTTCACTTTTTATCACAAATTACAGAGCTTTCACTGGTATGTACAGACCCATGCGAAGCTGGAGGAGACGTGACACAAATCGAAAGAGCAGGGAGCTCTGCGCTGTGGTTTCTCACAAGGGAAATTCAGCGATCATCTCTTCTAACGTATAAAGCATTGTGTTTTTTTTGGTTGCTTCCGCCATGATTTTCTTATCAAATCCGCTTTCCGAAAAAAGCGCATAATAGAACTTTGCTGTTTTTTTAAGGGAGGCAAGTTTTGCCAGCGTATCCAAATATTCTGAATAAGAAAATGGACTCGTTTTCCATTTACATTCTCCCAGTAGGTATTGCTTGGCATCGGCACTGATACAAAGAAGATCTATTTCAGATTCCGCTATACGGACTCCCTTAGGCATGGTTTCATCACGAACTGTCGTTTTTCCCATCCATCTTCCCATTTTGGCATAACGGAAAGGCAAAGCATTCTTTTTCTGCATTTCCCGAACAAACTCATGGCAGACAGACTCAAAAGGAATAGAGGCAAATTGCTGAAGCACAGGCTTGACTAAATATTCATAGACACCATCCACATCCCCATCTTCCAGCTGAGAAAAATTCGTAAAGCAAAACGCATACCAGAAGCGAAAATAATGATCCGTCAAACGATAAATTCCTCTATTGGAATTCCCATGTTCTTTTATTCCCGCATCCACTGAAAATTCCCGTTCCACAATGCCCAGTTCCATCAGGTTCTTAAGGTACACACTGGTCTTGGAAGTATCCTCTACAAGAGACTTTTGGCTAATGGCATTCAGCTTGGTATTTCCCATGGCAACCGCCTCAATAATAGAATTGTAGATCGGAGTTTCTCTCAACTCCTGATGGAGCAAAAACTCCACCTCGCTATATAAAATACAGCCCTTCGTCAAAATATTTCTTTTTATATTTTCCTCAAGAGATAAATTCGAATTCCACTGACATAAATAATGTGGTATACCGCCAAGAATAGCATAAGACAACAGCTTATCTTTTGCAGAATAATTCGGAAAGAATTTTGCCGCATCATAAAAACCCATTTCCCGCATTTTGTAGATTCCGGTAGCCCTGCCATAGAGAGGATTTTTTTCTGCCAGTAATTCCTTTTCCATAAAACTCATGGCACTTCCGCACAAAACCAGCATCACATTCTTATCTCTAAGCTCCGTATCCCATAAGTTTTGTAGTATAGAGGGTATACTTTTATTGCCATGGCACATATAGGGGAACTCATCAATAATCAATAATTTTTTCTTTTCCCCATAAGGAAGCTCCTGGATGGAGCGAAATGCCGTTTCCCAATCATGAAAGCTAGAGATATAGTTTTTTGCCGGAATCTCTTCTCGTAACATACAACTAGAAAAATTTCTGAGCTGCACTGCATCTGTTGTTTCAGTACAGGAAAAAAAGACGTGGGGCTTTCCTTTACAAAACTCTCGTAAAGTTTCCGTCTTACCGACACGTCTTCTACCATATAAAACAATCAGCTGTCCGCCACTTTCATTGTATTTGTTATTGAAAAAATTTAACTCGTTTTGTCTTCCGATAAACAAAGCTCGTTCCCTCCCGCTCAATATAAATGTCTAATCTAGATTTACTAAATCACAATTTGGAATTATTATATCGAGAACAAAACGGGTAGGCAAGAATAATGTTATCTACCCTATTTAAGGGGGACACCGATAGGGGAACATCATTTCTCCATTTTAAGTAATCCAGTAATTCCATTCATCACATTCTTCTCACGGGTAGCGAAGAATAAATTTATATTATTTTTATGTTTTCGCCACAGTTTATCCGAATTCGCCCCTTATGATGAAAAAGGTTATTTTGCCATTTGAAATGATTTTACATGCCAAAAGAGAGACCATCTGCGTGTAAAGTGGTTTGCAGAGAATCTTCTGTATTCATTGTATCATTGAAATCGAAAGGAGATTGTTTGTGACAAATAAAAAAGTAGAGAACTTAATCATCGGATTCGGTAAGGCGGGAAAGACTCTTGCAAATTATCTTGGAAATAAGGGAGAGAAGACCGTTTTGGTGGAAAAGTCCCTCTGATGTACGGCGGAACCTGTATCAATGTGGGCTGCATTCCTTCTAAGTTTCTGGCGACCGCTGCGGATCGAAGAAGCTTCAGTGGAGAGAGTGACGCGGAATACTATAAAAATGCCGTTTTACAGAAGAAGGCATTGATTGCCAAGCTGAATAAGGCAAATTACGACAAGGTGGCAAGCAATGAAAATGTTGAAGTGCTGGACGGACTGGCTTCTTTTAAAGACGAGCACACCGTGCAGATTACGAATGGCAGCGAGGTGTCCGAAGTTTATGCGGAGCGCATCTTTGTAAACACCGGGGCAAGACCGTTTATCCCAAGTGTTCCCGGTTTGGAAGTCGGAAAACGCATTCATACCAGCGAAACGCTGATGAACCTGGAAGAATTCCCGAAGAGCTTGGCGATTCTCGGCAGTGGCTTTATCGGGCTGGAATTTGCGGCGAGTTACGCGAAGTTCGGTACAAAGGTTACGATTATTGACCAAGGAGATCGAATCTTACCCAGAGAAGACGATGATGTAGCGAAGGAAGTATTTGCATCTTATCAGGGATTAGGTGTGGACTTCCTCTTTTGGCGCGGCGCTTCAGCAGGTGTCGCAGGATGAAAATGCAGTTCACCTTTCCTACACGGTAAATGGAGAAAAGAAAGAGCTTTCCGTAGATGCCTTTCTCGTTGCGACCGGACGACAGGCGAATACGGAAGAGCTGCATTTGGAAAATGCGGGTGTAGAAGTTTCTGAAAGAGGCTTTATCAAGGTAAATGAACACCTGCAGAGCAATAAGGCGCACATTTTCGCTATGGGAGATGTCAACGGAGGTCCGCAGTTTACCTATATCTCCTTAGATGATTTCCGAATTGTGAAGAGCTTTTTGGATAATCAGGGAAGCTATGAAAGAAATAATCGCCAGCCGGTTGCTTTTTCCGCCTTCCTCCATCCTACCTTTTCCAGAGTGGGACTCAGTGAAAAAGAAGCAAGAGAAAAGGGCTACAAAATCAAAGTGGCGACCTTACCGGTTACCGCGATTCCCAAGGCGAAAATCCTCGGAAATCAAACCGGACTGTATAAAGCGATTGTGGATGCCGAGAATAATCAGATTTTGGGCGTGACTTTGTTCGGCGAAGAGTCCCATGAGGTAATCAATATCGTAGTTTTAGCGATGATGACGAAGCAGCCCTACACTGTTCTTGCGAACCAGATTTTCACCCACCCGACTATGGCGGAAGCGCTGAACGATTTGTTCGGGGCGGTGAAATAAAATTTGCTGCAATTGACCTCAGTGTTTGTTATGATGCCATTCGAAATAAGGAAGCACTCTATCGGAGTTTTAAAATAGACTTTATGTGCTTATGAGAAAGAGTCCCCTCATTTAAGAGGGGGCTCTCCTTTTAAAGGCGGTATCTTATTTAACGGATTCTCTGGCAGGAATACTGAAAGGCGATACGGAAATAGACAAGGCGAGAAGGAGAAGTATGAAGTTACTAATTGACGGAAATATTCTTCTGGATGTGCTTCAGAAAAAGTGATGTCGCATCACGCTTGGGCATTTTTCCTAATGGAACCCGTTATCTGTTTGGACTTTTAGCGCGGATTCTTCGTTTGATTTCCCACGAACCAGTAATCACAGATTGTGCCGCCTGTTGCCAATGTCTGTTCTCTATGCAATACACCTTTGTTTCGGTCCACCGCAATGTGGTCAATGTCACAGCACAAGGGCAATAAATCAAGGTAGCCATTCTCTCTTGCGAATTTTTCCAAAGGGCATCTTGTGAAGTGATAATAAAAGCCGTCCCTATGCCGTTTTTCATCAAAATGAAAATCCCAGGTTTTATCCTGGTATTCCGGATGCGTCTCTGCCCATTCTTCCGCCTGATGCATTCTTTCGGCAAATTTCTTCATGTCCGTCTCTTTATTGAAATCGATGGAGCTCATGGCTTTTCTGATGAAACGATTGTCCATAAATGCAGCGATGATTTCTCTAAAATCCTCTACCGAAAACTTACCGGCCTTGCAAACTGCCAGGAAAACATAGGCGGAATAAATATTGTGCGCCATAGGGTTCTTCTCCCCGACATCTTCCGTGTTTTCCAGCATTTCCCGATATAAGATACGTCCTTTTTGCAAGCTTTCTTTCGTCTTATCTTTCCCGAACTTTTTTACCATCGGTTTTTTCAGAAATAAACTGAATAAGCTAAAATAGATTCCTTTGTATTTCATTACACGCACCTCGTCAAAATTTTCATCCATGTAGTTTCTGTTTTGCTACTTAGCACATATTATAAGAGTACCACAGCCGGAGGGATAAAAATAGAATGATGGATTTTTTCATTGTGGAAGAAGGTATTCCGGTAAACCTTGACTCTGACGGGGGAAGCATCGCCTATTTCGGCAGTGAAATAGACTTTCAATATGAAACGGAAGCACCTCATGGAAACGGAATTTTTTCTGCAAAGCTTCCGCTACTGGAAAGGTCGCTTCCCTTTGGGCTTTATGAGCAGAATCTCCTGTTTTTCCTGGAAAATCCGAAAGAACTGCAGTGGAATGACATTTAAGAGAGCTTTTTTACATTGATTTTGATTTACTTAGCTCGCTTTTTTCTATAAATTCATAGGTTGGCTTTCCACATTATAAATTTATTTATGATAAATTTGTTTATACTATGGAAATTCAGCCGGAAACACGGTTAAAGACCTTGCCTGAAACAGCTGATTCTTTGCTGAAACGAGGCAAGGCCTATCGGGACTATAGCTTTGATGAACTAAAAAGACTTTGCGAAGATAATGAAGGAAAGTGCGTGTTTTCCTACAGCTAATGATCCCCTTCTTCCCAGAACAACTCATCCAATGTTTTCCCTAGTACATGGCAAATGGCAAGGCAGAGGCGGATGGTAGGGTTATAGTCCCCTTTTTCTATGGCATTGATGGTTTGCCTGCTGACGCCTACCAGATCTGCAAGCTCCTGCTGAGACAGGTCTTTTCCCGCCCGGGCGGATTTTAAACGCAGATTCTTCATTTTCCACCTCACTCTCCATCATTCTTCATTCGATTCTTCAGTAGCATAAGAATCAGGGCAATGGCAAAAAAGATACTGAGAAGGAGAGGAACCATAAAACGGCTACTGAGCCTTCCGTCAATCCACATTTTATCAGGAGAGCTATTATCAACGATATGCATGATGTTCAGTACACTGTATAGAGCCCATACGGTAACACCCATTCTTTTATTTTTTTTACTGATAAGCCCCCAGAAGGCATCATGGAAAAGGCAGTATCCCATGAGGATCAGTCCTGAGAAAAGAAGAATGGCAAGAGGGAATAATCCCGGCTTCCAAATACTTCTCAATCGGGCTCGGCAAAAGGCAGCGTACAGCATGAGAAGTCCCCATGGTGGTGAAAAAAGCGTATTGATAGCCCTTTCCACGGACGATTACCTGCCTTTCATCATAACAATCTTGTTTGTCCTTACTCAATCTGTTTCGAAAGAGAACTAGCAGTGTAACGGTAAAAAAACCTACAGCTATTCCTAAATTAAAATAATTCATCGAAAACTCCTTTCCTTTTCTTGCATTCTCACTTTTTGGAGGAAGCAATACGTATTACAAAATGTCGTAAATATTTTACATAACCAATATACACCTTGATTTTAATATGTCAAGTATATTTTACAAAAAGACATCAGATAGGAAACTTTCTTCAGGAGTATCCGTCTCAATTTTCTTTACCGATCATCTATTCTTCAAAAGTTCTGCTACAATGAAACTGTTTAAGCAAATGAACAGAAGGAGTGAAGAACATAGGGCATTAATAAAGAAACAAAGTGAGGAGTAAGGACGATGTTATTTTATTTTTCAGCTACCGGAAATACCAAGCATGTAGCAGAGAAAATTAAAGAGCCGCAGGAAGAAATGATATCCATTGAGGAAGCCTGCAAGGCAGAAAGCTATGAGTATACGGTTAAGGACGGAAGGTTTGGAATTTTAAGTCCTACCTATGCTTGGGGACTACCCAGCATTGTTTATGAGTTCTTGGAAAAGTTGAAGCTTCGGTATGAAACAAAGCCCTACAGCTTTTATGTGGGAACCTTCTGGATGACAACGGGGGCAGCCTCTTCGATTGCGGATAGTCTTTTAAAAGAAAAAGGTTTAGCCTTGGATGCGAAATTCGATATTCGTATGCCGGATACTTGGACTGTGATTTTTGACTTATCCAATGCGGAAAAGGTTAAAACTAGCTTAAAGCAGGCGGAAGAGGAAATCACTGAGCTTAAGGCATCGCTTTCCGAAAAGAAAAAAGGAAAAGAGATGGATTTCACGGTGCCCGAATTTGTAGGAAGGATGGCGAAAAAGCTTTATGACGGTAAGATGCGAAAGACCAAGAATCTTTCTGTGTCCGATGCCTGCATCGGCTGCACACTTTGCGCTAAGAAATGCCCGGTTCAGGCGATTGAAATGCAGAACAAAAAGCCGGCTTGGGTGAAGGAAGACTGCACCATGTGTCTGGGCTGTCTTCACCGTTGCCCGAAACATGCCATATATTACGGGAGCGGCAAGGCGACCAACGCCCATGGACAATATACGTATCAAAAATACGCAGGAGAGAAGAGCGTGTAAGCTCTTCTTTCAATGGGTATAGGGTGCAGTATCCCTCGATTTAACGTGAGTGATTTTGTGAAAAGGTAAAAAACGCTCATGTTAAAACCGCCAAATCCTTATATCAGATGATTCCGTACCGATCTGTGCTATAGTAAAAATACGATTCAATACGATTAGAAAGGAAACCACTATGACTACAGAAGAAAAATTAAAGAAATATCAAGACTGGATATTCAAATGCTCCGCCTACCAAATGGCGTTAAACATCATTGTGATTGATAAGCAGACGGTGGCGCCTGTGGCAGGGGCGAGCTACCGGGATGAGCGTTCCGCATACCTTGAAGGGGAGCTTTTCAGTCTGGAAACCGATCCGGAAATCGTGGCCTTACTGAAGGATTTGCGGGAGGATCCTGAGGTAGATGCGGACAATAGGAGGGCCATTGGGCTTTATTATAAAAAGGCACAGGATACGCTTTGCATTCCAAAGGCGGAGTTTGTGGCTTTTAAAAAGCTCTGTGCGGAGTCCTTTGATGCCTGGATTTTTGCAAAATCCAAGGCGGATTATTCCCTTTTTGCCCCCTACCTGGAGAAGATGATTGAGAGCCAGAAAAGGCTTTACGGTTACCGAAAGAGCGACAAGAGCATTTATGACCGTATGCTGGACGATTTTGAGCCGGGCATGAATCAGGAAAAGTACGATGCTTTTTTTGCTGCCTTAAAGGAAAGACTGGTGCCTCTTATTCAGAAGGTCACAAAGGCGAAACAGCTTCGGGAGGATTTTCTTACGCAGAGCTTCCCTGTGGAAGAGCAAAAGAAGTTTATGGAAGGGCTTTTGGAGTATCTGCATTTTGATCCTTCCTGGGGTTATCAAAATGAGTCCGAGCATCCTTTTACTTCCTGGACCTGTGAAAATGACTGCCGTACCACAACCAAATACCTCGAGAACAATGTAATTTCCGCCGTTTTATCCACGGTGCATGAGGTAGGGCATGCCTACTATGAGCACAATATCAACCCGAAGTATGACGGAATGATTTTGTCTGAGGGAGTGTCTTCCGGTATGCATGAGTCCCAGTCCAGGTTGTTAGAAAATTATCTGGGACGGTCGATGGCTTTCTGGAGCTATCACTATCCTAGGCTGCAAAAGCATTTTCCAAAGCAACTGGGAGAGGTATCTTTGGAAGAGTTTTATCAAGCCATCAATGTGGCCAAGCCGTCCCTGATCCGTACGGAAGCGGATGAATTGACCTATCCGATGCATGTCCTCATTCGCTATGAAATCGAAAAGGGCTTGTTTAACGGCAGCATTTCTACAGAAGGGCTGAACCGTACATGGAACGCAAAGTACAAGGAGTACTTAGGGGTAGATGTACCAAATGATCAGGTGGGCATTTTACAGGATGTGCACTGGTCAGACGGGTTGTTCGGCTATTTCCCGACCTATGCACTTGGCACCGCCTATGCAGCGCAGTATGTGAAGTCGATGCGAAAGGATCTGGATGTGGATGCTCTTTTGGCGGAAAACCATTTCGATACCATCATGAACTGGCTGAAGGAGCATATCCATACCTACGGTTTCCGCTATGAGGCACCGGAGCTGATGAAAATGGTGACCGGGGAAGAGTTTAATGTAAATGATTTCCTGGATTACATTGAGGAGAAATACACGAAACTGTATCAGTTGTAGGGGAGGAAATTTAAAGTTCGGTGTTTTCTAAGATGATGTTCAACATCTGACGAGGGGTAACTACATAAAATTTTTCAGGAAAATGCTTTATATTACCGGTGACAAGCCAAGCTTCTTCCGTTTTTCGTTGTTCCATTACCACTTCATAAAAAACTAAATCTTTCGGATCGGGAAGACTCACGGATAGCGGTTACGCATCTATATAGAGACCATGCAGACGAAAAGTCTGTATAATATCATCAATCAAGTCTTTTGGAAGATGGAATTTGGGGCGAGATAATACATCCCGGTATTCTGACTCGATATTGTAATTTAAAACCGGTGTAATGGTACCGGAAAATACCATGTCGAGAATGTTACCGGGAACAGATTGATGCTTGAGCATTGCAGATACGAGTACATTGGTATCAATGACAGCAAAATATTTCATAAGATACTATTTCCGTGCTTCTGCAATTTCTGCGTTGATTTCATCTAGGGACATATCGGAAATACCATATTCTTCCGCAATTTTACTGGCTTTCTCTAAAGCATAAATTCCGGGGGAATACTTTTTTTCAAGGGTCATGCTAAATGGTATACCGTTTTCCTGATTTAACCTAGACATACACATCCTAAGATAGGCAGGAAGAGAAAGTCCCAGTTTTTCTAAGATTTGTATGGATTTTAGCTTTTCCGTGTCTTCTGTTCGGAATTGAACCAGTGTACTTGCCATATTTTCGCCCCCATTCGTAGAATATATACTAAACATCTTCTTGTGGTATTAGTATAGCAGACAGAAACCGGAAAAACAATCATACGATTACTAATGATTACAAATAATTACGATTTGATTTATTAACGAAAGATGAGTAAAGGAGATTTTTGTGGCACGCTTTATTGTTTTTGATGTGGAGACAGCCGTGCCTGCGCGGAGATTTTGCTTCGTTATCTGGAAGCAGGGGCTGAGGTGAAGGACTTTATACGGACCTGCTCATTTAAGAAATAAGGAATGGAGTGTTGAGTAAAGTGTTGAACAAAGAAATGTGTAAGTGCTGAACAAAGTGTTGAGCAAAGTATTAAATCAAGCATATTAGAGATTTTGCAGGAAAGATATATAAAGGATATTATGAAGGACATTATGAAAGACATCATCATTCAAGAAGCTCTGCCGGAGGATGCGGAGGCAAGAATAGCTTATGCAAAACAGGTGGGTTCGGAAACAGACAATTTATCCTTTGGGAAGGAGGGATTTCCAATTTCCATAGAGGAAGAGCAGGAGGAAATTCGGCTTTAAAAAAGTGGGAACTTTACCGGCGTTTTTTAAGATTGGGGAAGAGTATATCGACTTTGACAGTATGGTGTTGGATCTAAGATAGGATATACGGAGAAAAACCGGAAGAGGTAGCGTATGCATAGAGAAGATTTTACCTTGTGTGGTCATAAACTAAGCTTATTTCAGGCGGAGAAAGCGGACTGCCCTCTGATTGTTTTTCACAGCTTTTCCGATGAGGGGGAGGCGGTGTATCAGGAGCTTCGAAAGCAGAATGCGCCGGAGTGTCATTTTCTATCCATTTCCGTTCATGACTGGCAGAGGGAGATGTCTCCCTGGCCGGCAGCGGCGCTCTCGAAAGACGGGGAGGCTTTTTCCGGAGGCGCGGATGTATATTTGGAAAGCCTACTGTCTGTTATTTTACCTTGGGCTACGGAAAGAATTCACGGAAAGGCGAGCTTGATAGGCATAGCCGGCTATTCTCTTGCCGGTTTATTTGCCTTGTATGCCCTGTATAAGACGGATGTCTTTTCCCGTGTAGCAAGTATGTCGGGTTCTCTATGGTTTCCGGGAATGCGGAACTTTTGCAAAGAAAATACGATGAAAATCCTGCCGGAAAAGCTGTATTTATCCATTGGAGATCAAGAGTCCAAAACGAGACATCCTATTTTAAAAACCATGCAGAAAAATACGGAAGAGCTGCTTGGCTATTTTAGGAGCTTGGGGATTCCCTGCAAATATGAGCTGAACCCGGGAAATCATTTTCAAGATGTCAATCTCCGCTGTGCAAGGGGAATTATGGAGCTTTTGCAATAAACATGGATTCATTGGATTGTAGAGATGGGAAGAAGGCGGAATCGTTGTTTGAGAAATAAGGCAATTCCGATCACAGGGTACAGTCACGGCGTACCGCTCTGCGTTCCCTAGAACCTGTAAAAGTAATAGGCAAAAAGAGCCAGTAAGTTTACAGAAACGATGACACACAGATGGGTACGATAACTGATTCTGAGGTAGGCAACAAACTCCCTTAAGATCGCATTTAAAGTAAAGTACCACTTGGTTTTTCCGCCAAAGCCTTTGCAAGAGATATGGAGCTTTTTGGCGAGAATCAGCGCGCGAAACACATGATAAGAAGTCGTCACAATGGCGAGGGAGGGTTTTTCTTCGGAAGAATCCTCCTCTATTTTTGCCTTGGAAAACAGGAGGTTTTCATAGGTGTTTTTGGACTGATCTTCGATCAGGATCCGGGAAGCGGAAATGCCCTTGGAAAGTATATAGCGCTTCATGCATTCCGCCTCTGTAATGCTTTCTCCGGGTCCCATTCCGCCGGAAAGGACTAATTTTGCATCCGGATTTTTTTCCAGTAAAGAAATGCCTTTGTCTACCCGGTTTCGCAGGAGGGGCGTCATTTCTCCCCTAAGATTCCGCAGCCCAGCACGATGATATAATGAAAGCCCTGATTTTTCCGCAGATGCACCAGATTCAGTACGGCCGAAAAGGCATACATGGCAGCCAGAAACAAAAGGTAGGAAAGACTTAGAATGACGACCAGATAGAGAGCCTCCAGGACAGGATAAGCCGCGAAGAAAGAGATGCGCGGAAAAAGGAAGAGGAAGAGGAAGAGACCGATCGAGAAAGCGAGAGACAAAAGGTTATGAAACTTGAATCCTTCCTTTCGAAGGATTTGAATCCCCTGAATAAAGTATAGGAGAAGAAAAGCAAGAGGGAAAAATACCAAAAAAAGAGCCAGAGCGGTCACCGATACGGTAAGCACCCCCATCCAAAAACTGCTTTTTTGGATTTCCTGCGAATAGGTAAATACGGTAAAAACAGAGGAAAAAAACAGACTCAGAAGGAATAAACTGAGGAGCGTACCGGTCCACATGGATCTTCTTTCCTTGTATAAGCGGTGGAAAAAAGCGCCGCCGCTGATCAGGCTTGCGGCATAAAACAGGAGAACAAAAATATTACCGATCAATTTCATTTCAAGGAGGCTCCTTTCAAACGGCTTTTACTGGATTTCAGTAAGCAATCACAAGTTTCGTAAAGGCTTCCGGGAATCCCGAATGATGGTCTGCCAAATACGTTTGACGCCCACATCGAAATATACAGTATACCATATAGATGTGCAATTGATTCGTAAAAACGATGAAGGGAAAAGATTGCTATTTCGGAGCGGGCAGTGTAGCATGTGGGTAGGTTTCAGTTGACTGCTTGAAGAAGGAGACAGGAGATGAGATTTACATTACCAAGAGACATTTACCACGGAGAGAACGCACTGGAGGCACTGAAGACTTTTAAGGGAAAGAAAGCCTTTGTCTGTGTGGGCGGAGGTTCCATGAAGCGTTTCGGCTTTCTGGATAAAGTGGTGCAGTATCTGCAGGAAGCCGGTATGGAAGTAAAGCTGTTTGAAGGCATTGAGTCCGATCCTTCCGTCGATACGGTCATGAAGGGCGCAAAGGAAATGCAGGACTTCGGGCCGGATTGGATCGTGGCAATCGGCGGAGGCTCCCCCATTGATGCAGCGAAGGCGATGTGGATTAAGTACGAATATCCGGACTGCACCTTCGAAGATATGTGTAAGGTATTCGGAATTCCGACCCTCAGAAACAAGGCAAAGTTCTGCGCGATTTCCTCCACATCGGGAACTGCGACCGAAGTAACCGCCTTTTCCATTATCACGGACTACCAGAAGGGGATTAAGTATCCGATTGCGGACTTTGAAATCACGCCTGATGTGGCAATCGTCGATCCGGCCCTGGCACAGACCATGCCGAAGAAGCTGGTGGCGCACACCGGAATGGACGCTTTAACCCATGCGATTGAGGCCTATGTCTCCACGGCAAACTGCGATTATACGGATCCTCTGGCGCTGCATGCCATTGAAATGATTCGAGACAATCTGGTGAATTCTTATAACGAGGACAAGCAGGCCAGAAATGAAATGCACAATGCACAGTGTCTTGCCGGAATGGCCTTTTCCAATGCGCTTCTCGGCATTGTTCATTCCATGGCGCATAAGACCGGCGCAGTATTCGGGGATTTAGGTGCGCATATCATTCACGGTGCGGCAAATGCCATGTATCTTCCGAAGGTCATTGCTTTTAATGCAAAGGATGAGACGGCAAAGAAGCGCTATGCCAAGATTGCCGACGTCATCGGCCTTGCCGGAAACAGCGATGAAGAAAAAGTAAAAGCCTTGATTGCCTATGTCAGAGATCTCAATGATCAGCTGAACATTCCGCATTGCATTCAGCACTATGGTGCAGATTCTTATCCCGCCGAGCAGGGCTTTGTGCCGGAGAACATTTTCTTAGAAAGACTTCATGACATTGCGGTCAATGCGATTGCCGATGCTTGTACGGGATCGAATCCCCGCCAGCCCAGCGTAGAGGAGATGGAAAAGCTCTTAAAGTGCTGCTACTATGATACGGAAGTTGATTTTTAAGGGAAAAGAACCCTTTAAAGAAAATCGTCCCCTCTTTCCCTGCGGCCTGTCTACCCTCAAAAGGGTTACAGGCTGCGGATGATTTCACAGCATTTTTTTACATCCGCTTCCCTTGTGGACCAGCTGGTGCAAAAACGAATTACGCTGGAATTTTCGTCATAGCGTTCCATGTAGGCGTACTGCGCCTGTTTTTTTAATTTTGTCATCTTTTCGTGGGAAATGATAAAAAAGACCTGATTGGTGGGATAATCTCCAAAGAGGGGAAGACCGGCATCCTGTAAGGCTTTCTTGATTTCCCGGGCATAGGCATTGGCTTTTTTTCCGATCTGGAGATAGAGATCCTCCTGGAACAGCTCGTCAAACTGCAAACCCAGAAGCCAGCCTTTGGCAAGGAGGGCGCCGTGTTGTTTGATGGAGGTAAAAAAATGAGGCAGGCGCCTGGAATCCGGAATCACGACAGCCTCTCCGAACAAAGCACCGCATTTGGTGCCTCCGATATAGAAAACATCACAGAGTTTGGCCAGATCCGGAAGCGTCACATCGTTTTCAGGAGCGGCCAGGGCATAGGCCAAGCCTGGCGCCGTCCACAAAGAGCAGCAGTTGATGTTTTTTACAAAGGTTTGAGATGGCGGTCAGTTCCGCCTTGTCATACAGACTGCCGTATTCGGTGGGCTGAGAAAGATAAACCATGCCGGGCTGGACGGTGTGCGCATTGTTTTCATCCAGGGCAAAGTCTGAAAGAAAGGCCTCCAAAGTTTGGGGGGAGAGTTTACCGTCCTTCCCTTTTAAGGGGAGAACCTTATGCCGTGTCAGTTCAATGGCTCCGGCTTCATGAATGGCAATATGCCCGCTGTCGGCGCAGAGGATGCCCTGGTAGGAAGCAAGGAAGGAATCGATTACCGTGGCATTGGTCTGGGTTCCGCCGACCAGAAATTCCACCTGCGCATCGGGACACTGGCAGGCTTTTCGGATTTTTTCTTTGGCGGAAGTGCATATGCCATCGCTCCCATAGCCCGGATAAGGATTTCGGTTCTCTTCGGTCAGGCGTTTTAAGATATTTTCGTGACAGGCTTCCTGATAATCGGATTGGAATTGCAGGATATCGGTATGCATAGGTCTCCTTTTTGATCGGGGCTCCATCGGCGGATGGACGACCGGGAGCGATATGGATGATACTTTGCTTTGGGTGTCTGTCAATAGATCATAAGCTCTTCTGGAAGGATGAAAATGTTTGAGGATGAACCCTTATTATATTGTAAGGAGGGCAGCAGGCAAAAATCAAGCAGTAATCTCCTTTCCGCTCATCTCACGTTTTTCCTGACAGAGGATTTTTTGAAAAATGTAGAAAAAGGGGTTAACCCTTAACTTCCGTAAAAAGTGTATTTCACTTAGCTTCCGAATTGTATTGCTCTATACCGCGTGGTAAGGCTACCCCCCAGTTTGATAATTTGTCCCCGATCTACCATCGTTTTTAAAATGCGGCCGGCGGTAGACTGGCTGACTTCCAGTAGCTCTTGCACTTCCTTTCTGGTGATTTCTTTCTGTGTAGATAGGACTTGCATAATTTGCTCCTCAGCGGAGGGCAGTGCAGGGGAGGGCGCTACAGAATAAGGAGCAACAGAATAGCAGACATGATCCTCTTTTACGATTTGTCCTGCATTGGTATTGGGAAGGATGATTTTAAAGGCATTATTGCTACAGATAATGGAGGGCTGTTTCCATTTTCCAAAGTAGCTGTCCATGATTTTTTTAATGCCGGTTCCATAGGCCTCTATTAATTGCAATCGATAGAAAACATTGGCAAGATGGGGATTTCGGCAAACGGAAATCCCTAACTTGATATCCGCAAGCTCCAACCCTGTGGGTAGACCGCCAAGAGTGACAAACTCCATATGGTCCGGATAAATACTGATAAGGGTAGCGGCATGGAAGGCGTAGTCTCGGTGGATCAAGGAATTGAGCAATGCCTCTCGGACGGCCACTTCCGGATAATCCCGATTGTCAATCCGCAATAGTTTATCAAAGCTTGCATGTACCTGGTTGTGAAGGTCGATATAGTCGTATACATCATGAAGCTGTTGCATAAGGGAGCCGGAAAACTCTCTACGATCTTTAAAGACGGTTTCCGTGCCACTTTCAAACAGCAAGCTTAATAGAGTAGGGACATTGATCGGAGAGTAATAGGGCAAGATTTGTATAGAGCTTGTCGGTGGACTGCATGTGTAGCGTTTGCATTTGCGCCTGTGCGAAAGGAATCTTTCGAGTTTTAAATTCTTGCCTTAGAGCATCAAAACTTAAGGCTTGACTTAGGGAACGCATCTCTTCAAAGCTGTCACCATCGGTTTCTTTAATCATTTGTCGGATGGCGGTATCGCTTGCCGGCACGGAAGAATATCCCTGTCTTACATAAACTCCTTCAGGCCTAAGCCCTTTTTTGGTTAGATAGTAAGGGCGATTGGTTCCTCTTTGAATATGGACTGCGATAATAGATTTCCCCTCAAGTTCCAGTGTCTCATAATGGATAAACATGGTGATATCCGGTTTAATACTATCTCTTACCATGTTGGAGATTTGTAATGCGGAGTCATCTGTACTTTCTACGCCAATGATTTCTCCTTGATCCGTTATTCCGACATAGATAATCCCCCCGTTACAGTTGGCAAAAGCGATTATTTCTTTCTTAATATCGTCTTGTACAATTGATTTTAGCTCGACACTTTCTGATTCTTGAAATTTCATTTCATCACCTTCGGATCTTATCTGTGTTTCCTCATGTGCGAATCATTCTCTTTATTCTCCTCTTTCTAATCATTCTAATCATATCAACTAGGTCTGTCAAGAAGAATGATTAGAATACGAAATTTTTCTATTAAAATACTGATTCTCACAAGGAAAATGATCGCTGTCTATTAATGGTAGAAGCGTTATTTTTTGAAGGATTGAGCAATTTGCTCCAGAAATTTATGGGCGATTGGCGTGAAGGTCTGATATTTATTCCAAATAAGATGGAGCTTTGTTTCGCATTTAGGAGACAAGGGAATAAAGGTCAAATCACTTTCCTCAAGAGCAGTTAATGAGGTTTTTAAAGCTAAGAAGGATGCCAAGACCCTCTGCAGTGAACATAGAACCGTTATTTGATGGAAAAGCTTTTTCTTATAAATAATTTTTTCCCCAATTCTTCCTCTAGGCCTTTTAGTGCTTTGGATAAGGTGGGCTGTGTTACATGAAGCAGCTCCGCTGCGTGGGACATATTTTTTTCCTAGGTAACAGCGAGAAAATATTTTCGTTTTTTTGAGAATAGCCTTGAGGAAAAGTGACAGTAAAATTTTTTTGAAAGATGTAATAAAATAGTTGACAATAAAATTCGACCGTGCTATATTTGAGCATGTTGAAGATGTAATAAATAAAATTACAACAAAGGCTTACCAAAAAAGATTACAGGCTTTGACAAGACTGAAAAAGTAAAGTTTAGGAAATCACAGTCTAAGAAATCAAAGAAAAATAGTGTAAAGAGGAAAACTTCCTCGGAAAGGAAAGAATCATGGCAAAGATTGCAGTTGTAGCAGCAAACGGAAAAGCAGCAAAGAAAATCATTACAGAGGCAGTGAACAGAGGTTTTGAAGTAACAGCATTTGGAAGAAGGGCGGAAAATGATACGGATGCCAAGAACTATATCCAAAAAGATATTTTGGAGCTTACAAGAGAGGACTTAAAGGGATATGATGCAGTGGTAGATGCTTTTGGCGCATGGACAGCTGAAACCCTTCCTCTTCATAGCAAGACAACACAACACTTGGCGGACATTCTCTCCGGCACAGATGTAAGACTTTTGGTGGTAGGAGGAGCCGGATCTCTTTATGTAAATCCGGAGCATACGATTCAAGTAGCAGACGGGGAGAACTTCCCGGAAGCCTTTAAGCCTTTGGCACAGGCTATGGCAGCAGCGCTTTCCGAGCTTAGAGAGAGAAAGGATGTGAAGTGGACCTACATCAGTCCTGCAGCTGACTTCCAGGCAGAGGGAGAGAGAAGTGGAAAGTATATCCTTGACGGAGAAGAGTTCACATTAAATCCTGCAGGAGAGTCCGTGATTTCTTATGCAGACTATGCCATTGCTATGGTGGATGAAATCGAATCCGGAAAGCATATTCCGGAAAGAATTTCCGTAGTAAAAGCGTAAGTCTATATAAAATTCATATAACATAGAAAGGAGCGGGTACCCATGTTTTTCTTTCATAGAAATACCATACAGCATCCCGGGGAAAATATTCCCTACGAAGAGCAAGTTCGTAAATTAAAGGAAAAAATTCAAAATGCGGAGGCTATTGTACTGGGTGCCGGCTCCGGACTATCTACGGCAGCGGGTTTAACGTATAGCGGAGAGCGTTTTCAGAATTATTTCTTTGACTTTGCTAAAAAATACCCTATTCAAGATATCTATTCCGGGGGGTTCTTTCCCTTTGAAAGTCCTGAGGAATTTTGGGCTTGGTGGAGTCGCCATATTTATTTTAATCGATACATTGATGCCCCCTCGGATGTTTATGGAAATCTCAAAAAGATTGTGGAGGGAAAGGACTACTTTGTCTTAACCACCAATGTGGATCATCAGTTTCAAAGAGCCGGCTTTGCAAAGGAAAGACTCTTTTATACTCAGGGGGATTACGGACTTTTTCAAAGCTCCCGCCCTACATTGGCTAAGACTTATGATAATCAGGAAATTGTGGAGAAAATGTTGGAAGCCCAGGGCTTTGTCCGGGATGATGAGGGGATTTTTCAGCTGCCGGAGGATAAGAAGTTGAAAATATTGATTCCCACAGAGCTTATTCCCATTTGTCCGGATGACGGACTCCCCATGACTACGAATCTTCGAGCGGATGAAAACTTTGTGGAGGATGCAGGCTGGAAAATGGCGGCAAAACGCTATCAGGATTTCCTACATAGTCATAAGGGAAAGCATGTCTTATACTGGGAATTGGGAGTAGGGATGAATACTCCTGTGATTATCAAGTTCCCCTTTTGGCGATATACCGAAGAGAATCTCAATGCTTACTACGCCTGTCTGAATCTGGGAGAGGCGGGATGCAGCGAAAAAATTGTAGATAGAAGCATTTGCTTGAATGCAGATATTGGGCAGGTGCTTAGAGATTTGTTATAGGAAAGCTTTTCAGGAGGATTTATGCAGGTTTCAACCAAATTTACCATTGCCTTACACATTTTAATTGCCGTGAAATACTTTGAAGAGGAATATAAGCTTACCAGTGATTTTCTTTCTGCCAGTATTGGCAGTAATCCGGTGATTATTCGAAATATCATGTCTCAGCTTCGGGAGGCGGAAATCATAGAAATCAAACGTGGCCCGGGTGGAATTCATATCACAAAAGAGCTAAAGGATATTTCTTTCCTGGACATTTATCAGGCGGTGGAAACGAATGGCCGGGGTGAGCTTTTTAACTTCCATGATCAGCCGAATCCTAACTGTCCTGTGGGAAGAAATATTCATAAGGCGTTAGATGAAAGCCTTCTTGCCGTACAGAAAAAGTTTGAAGAAGAGTTAAAAGAGCATTCTGTGGCGGAGGTATATGAGAGGATGAGAAAGGTCGGGATGTGCGATTGAAAAAGGTTGCAACTATTTAAGAACAGAATTTCCGAATCTGATTTTTGAGAAGAAGACATTCTGCTCCGGTATATTCATTCTGTCCGGAGAAAGTAGAAGTGATTGAGAGAAAGCCTATTTGGATATGAGCCATAGGAGAAAACACAGATGAAAATGGATCTTACTATTAAGATTACCCCCAAAATGGTAACAGATGCTCAGGGGAATGAGAAGAAAGCATTGGTGGGGCATTTAGGTACACATTTTGACGTGATGAATAAAGAATTCCCATTGGAATATGCAGAAAGAAAGGGAATTGTATTTGATGTGAGTGGAATCAAAAACAGAGATATTGATTGTGCGGATCACGGCGTTTTGATTGTCGAAAATTTATGTTCCCTGCATCGGATTTTAGAGCGTGGAGAGAACTTTCTTGCCCATACCTACCCGATGAATTATGCGGAAATGACGGGACTGCCCTGTCGAGTGATTGCTGAGATTTAGGGAGAAAAAGGATATTTCTGCTATAGTACAACTGATGCAGGTTGGCTTTGGGTGAAAGGAAAAGAACCGGTATCGTCTATCCTGTATAGTTGGAATTCAGGGAATGTGGTTTATAGAGTGGATCACGACATTCTAAGGTAGTGATGGAGGTCATCAAAATGGGAATGTGCTGATTATGATTTGCTAACATAGCGCAAGCAAATTCCGGTTTGTAAGGGGGGAGGGAATGAAGAAGATAATTGATTATCTGAAAAAAAAATATAACCCATTGGCAATTGTCACCTATGGTTCGTTTAGTTGTGGTATGAATGATTCATACAGTGATTATGATTGCATGATTATTGTTAACAAAAAAGACAATAGGCATGACGATGCCGTTATTGGTGGAATTCGATTGGATTGCTTTATTTTCACCTAATAGTTGCATATAATGAGACTATGAGGTGAAAATATGATAAAAACAACAGCAATACTCCTAGAGGAATTAAGTGAATACGGTTCTCCCAAGTCTAAGCTCTCCCGTATGGCTAAGAGCGGCGAGTGCTTCCCCATAACGAAAGGAATTTATGAGACGAATCCGCACACTCCGGCTTACTTACTTGCCGGCAGTATTTACGGACCTTCCTATATATCTTTTGAATATGCCTTGAGCTTCTATGGACTGATTCCGGAAGCGGTATATACAGTTACTTCCGCCACATTTGAAAAGAAAAAGAAAAAGAAGTTTGAAACAGCTTTTGGAACTTTCAGTTATCGGGATGTGCCTTCCAAGGCATTTCCTCTTGGTATTCGTTTAGTTCAAGAGGGAGAGTATTTTTATAGGATTGCCGAGCCGGACAAGGCTTTATGTGATCAATTGTATACCATTTCACCGGTAGGAAATACCAAGGAGCTTTTCCGGCTTTTAACAGAAAGTTTACGTATTGAAGAATCAGAGCTAAAAAAGCTGGATGCCGCTAAGGTATGTGCGTATAGTGCAGCGTATCATACGACCAATATTAAAAAGTTGTACTCCCTTCTGAGGAGGATTTAATATGAGCACAAATATCGCTTGTTACCAGTGCCCTATGAAATCTGTTTGTACGACATGCCTTCTTTGTTTGCCGGGAAAATCCATGCGGTAATCTGCCGTGGGTGGCAGAGTCGTGTTAAGGGTAGAGATTTGTACGATTATATTTTTTATCTTTCCAAAGCTGTGACCGTCAATCAAAAGCATCTTAGAGCACGATTAATCGACAGCGGATATATTTCTGAAAATCAAGAATGTACATTAGAAGAGATTAAAACGATGCTAAAGAATCGCTTTGACAGCATTGACTTTTTGCAAGCCAGAAAGGATGTTGAGCCATTTATTCGCGATACTTCCGTTTTGGATATTTGGAGTTCGGACTTTTTTAAGCAAATTACGGAAGGATTGAAAGTACTATAAGACCATGCAAACTTCACTTTATGGCTAAGTCTGTTTTTTAATCAGGCAAAGGAATTGATTCTATGTATGGAGGAAATTTATATGGGATTCTGGATATTCATGTTCATTATGGTTTTACTTATTCCGTTAACTATGATTTTCTTCGGTTGGCTACTTTTCAGGAAAACACCGAAAGAAATTAATTATGTATACGGATACCGAACAAAAAGGTCAATGATGAATGAGGAAACATGGAGATTTGCGAATCAATATTGTGGGAAGGTATGGTATCTTTGTGGACTGATTTTAGCTCCTCTTTCCGTGATTGCCATAGCCCTTGTATTTGGGAAAGGACCGGGAACCGTGGGAACGATTGGCGGTATAATTACAATGTTACAGATGATTCCTTTAGTTGGTGCGATTATTCCTACAGAGAACGCATTAAAGAAAAATTTTGATGAAAACGGAAAAAGAAGATAAACAGAATGGACGGAGCTTTTTGAGTGAGATTTGTCAGTGCAAAATAGAAAAAGGAAGAGCAAATCTCTTAAGGAGGTGAGTGGATTTGAAGGAATATATTGCCGCATTAGAACAGGAATTTTCTTCGATAGAAAATGGTTTCAAGACGGAAGAAAGTAGAGCTTTACAGGATTTTCAATCCCATGATTTTGCTTATTGCAAGACTTTGGCATTTGCAGCTTTTCAATCTCCTGTTTATCAAGTGAGAATGTATGGGGTATTTCTTTTCGGCTATTTATCTGAAGATGAAGAAATCCTCCATTTTATGAAGGAAGAAGTTACAAAGGATGAGAACTGGAGAGTGCAGGAGATTTTAGCGAAGTCCTTTGATATATATTGTAAAAAAATCGGAATGGAAAAAGCCCTACCTACGATTACGGAATGGCTACAAAGCCCTGAGCCGAATGCTCGAAGAGCCGTTACGGAAGGGCTAAGAATCTGGACAAGCAGAGCCTATTTTAAAGAACATCCGGAAGAAGCCATTCATCGTTTAGCTGCTTTAAAAGCGGATCCCAGTGAATATGTACGAAAGTCCGTGGGCAATGCTTTACGAGATATCAGTAAGAAATTTCCGGATTTAATTAAAAGGGAAGTAGAGACGTGGTCTTGGACAGTAAAGAGATAAAACAGGTTTATCAATTGGCCACTAAACTCTAAGTTGCATAGGTCTTAATGAAAACTATAGAAAGTTTAGGAATTAGGAGAGATTATAAAAAAGGAGATTATAAAAAATGGCTTCAAGTAAAGAATATTTAGACTTTATTTTAGAACAAGTATCGGAATTAAATAATGTTAGTTATAAAGCCATGATGGGAGAATTTATTATCTATTACAATGGAAAAATTATTGGTGGAATTTATGATGATAGGTTTTTAGTAAAGCCTGTGAAGTCTGCAATAGCACTTATGCCAAATGCAAAGTATGAGCTACCCTATGATGGAGCTAAGGAAATGCTATTGGTAGATGATGTTGATAATAAAGAGTTTCTCATTGGATTGTTCGATGCTCTGTATGATGATTTACCTGCACCAAAACCAAAGAAATAATCAAATTAAAACTTGTGAGGATGGGATAATACAGTGAATGAGAAAAATAATGAGATAATTTTATTTGAAACACATGATCAAGAAGTTACGTTGTCAGTTTCTCTTGAAAATGAGACAGTATGGCTGAGTTCTAATCAAATGGCATTGCTTTTTGATAGAGATGAAAAAACGGTTCGTAAACATGTTAATAATGTTTTTAAGGAAAATGAATTAGACAAAGAAAACAACACGCAAAAAATGCGCGTTGATGGAGTTAAACAGAAAGTTCCATTTTATAGTTTGGATGTCATCATATCTGTTGGTTATAGAGTCAAATCCCAGCGTGGAACTGAATTTAGACAATGGGCGAACAAAGTTTTAAAACAATATATCTTGAATGGGTATGCAATCAATGAGAAACGACTTCTTGAGTTAAACAAAACGGTTGAGATTCAATCCAAGATAATCGCAAATGCACTGGAAGTTGAAGAGTCAGAGATACTTAGAGCAGTAAATCTATATACAGATGCCCTGCTTCTGTTGGATCAGTATGATCACCAGTCATTGAGTAAGCCTAGTGGAAGAAAGTCTTTGTATCGTATGACTTACGGTGATTGTAGAACAATCATTAACCAACTAGAAGATAGCTTTAGTTCGGATGTCTTTGGAGTTGAAAAAGAAGCAGGTAAACTTGAAGGGATACTTGCTGCTGTTTATCAGGATGTCTTTGGAGGTGAGGTATATCCATCACTAGAAGAAAAAGCAGCAAACCTTTTATATTTCTTGATAAAGGATCATCCCTTTGTTGATGGATGTAAGCGGGTTGCAGCATCCATATTTTTGGAATTTCTAGGGAGAAATGACGCATTATTCCGGAATGGAGAAAAGGTAATTAGCGATGGAGCTTTAGTAGCAATTACACTCATGATTGCAGAGTCTAAGCCGGAGGAAAAAGACATAATGACTACTTTGGTTATGAATTTACTGAAGATATAGATAAATTAGTATTTGTAGAGGAGGGTTGATGAAAGATATTAGACCGGATTTTAAAGATATAAAATCATTTGAGGAATTTAACAGATACTATTGGTATCGAGAAGAGCTTTCGCAAATTTGTAAGTCTCTTGGATTAGAATACAGAAGTACAAAACAGGAGCTGAATCATATTATAGAACAATATTTCAAGAAAAATAGAATAGAAAAGTCTGTAATGAAAGTAAACAAAAAACAAGCCGAAGCGATAACCTTAAATTCACCGTTACTTGAATGTGGTTTTTCCTTCAATCAAAAATTTCGCGAGTATTTTTCAGCTGTAACAGGTATTAATCCATTTAAATTTAATGCTGATATGGCAACTGCATGGAGAAAAGTAAAAGCAGAAAATGACTTAAACTTTACAATTCAAGATATGCTTAAAATATATTATGGTGAATCAGATTACGCTAAGTATGATCATTCAGCTTGTCAATGGAATCAGTTCCTAAAAGATTTTTGTTTAGATAAATGTAGCAATCATTATTCTGATAAGTTAAAAGCTGCAGCTACCATTTGGAAAGAAGTTAGAGACTCAAAAAATGAAAAAGTTTATTCAAGGGAACTTTTAAAAAAATATGAGGATAAAATAGAGGAGTACCATAAATAACTTCCGGTCTGTATGGGAGAGTAAAATGTTAAAGATATTCCATTTCAAGAGGATGGGGGAGATAGAAAAAGTATGCTGAACATCAGCCAACTATCTACAAAGTATAGAATTAAAAAAATGGAGGAAGAGGATATCTCCGGGATTTTGAATCTAGAGAATGGCAATCCCCAATACTTTGCGTATTGCCCACCAAAGCCATGTAGGGAAACGGTACTGAATGATTTAAAAGCCTTACCGGAGGGGAAAAGCCTTGAGGATAAGTTTTATATCGGCTTTTTTGAAAATGACAGCTTAATTGCCATTATGGACTTTATTCTCTCCTTTCCAAAAGAAGATACGATTTTCATTGGCTTGTTCATGATGGACAGTAAAGGAGTCCGGAAAAGGGAAAGGGAGCGCTATTATTATAGAGGCTTTAACGGCATGGAAAAGAGCAGGCTATAAAAAAGTAAGGTTGGCCTATATGAAAGGAAATATGCAAAGTTGGAGCTTTTGGAGAAAATGTGGTTTTACGGAGGCGGGCGTAGAAAAGGAAAATGAGCAGGGAATAGCGGTCATTATGGAAAAAATATTATGATGGGATAAACCTGGATTTAGTAAACTATTCATGATTACATAAGAAGAGCAAGAAAAATAATTTTCAAGTATAGCTGAGGCTGAATCTAACATTTAGAGGTAAAAGTAATGGAGGGAATTTAAATGGGATTTAGGATATTCATGCTAATCGTAGTTTTACTGATTCCGTTAACTATGCTTTTCTTTGGCTGGCTACTTTTCAGGAGAACACCGAAAGAAATCAGTTATGTATTCGGATACCGAACAAAAAGGTCCATGAGGAATGAAGAAACATGGAAGTTTGCGAATCAATATTTTGGAAAACTATGGTATCTTTGTGGACTGCTTTCAGTGCCTCTCTCCGTGATTGCCATAGCCATTGTTTTTGAAAAGGGAACAGAGACAGTGGGAACGGTTGGCGGTATTGTCACGATGTTGCAGATGATCCCTTTAGTTGGTGCGATGATTCCAACAGAGATTGCATTGAAGAAAAACTTTGATGAAAACGGGAGAAGGAAATAAAGTTGGGATTTATTTTTGTATCTGTAATATTGGAAAATACTTTATTTTCACCGGATAGTTGCATATATAGAAGATAAGATTTCAGAGGAAATTGAAGATTCCCATGAAGAAGTGGAACTTTCGCTGGATATAGATAAAATGTGGGATGTACTGCATTTTATGCTTACGGGAGGAAGAAGGCTTGAAGCAATAAAAAACGAGCCTTTAAATGAAGCGGTTACGGGTGAATTTTCTATTGATGATGCATCAGAGTTTATGGCATACACCGAAAAGACAAAGATTAAAGATATAGTTTCTGCACTCGATCATTTTGATATGAAAAAGGCATTGGAAAAATTCAGTATGGAAGAATGCAAAACTGCCGATTTGTATCCGAATATTTGGGATGATGAGGAAGAAATCGATGAAATTAAAGAAGAAATTATGGATTGTTTTCAATGCATGAAAGAGTTTTATCATCATATTCTGGAAGCAAATGGAAATATACTGATTACGATTTGCTGAAATAGTATTATTCTGGAAGACATAGTTTGATTATTAGGAGGTCTCCTTAAATGGATATAAAAGCGGAATTTTTAAGAATTATGGCTGAACAAACGGAAATAGCCTTGGCAACATCTGTAAATAATATTCCCAATGTAAGAATAGTAAATTTTTATTTTGAGCCGGCTGAAAATATACTTTACTTTTCGTCTTTCAAAGGAAACGACAAAGTGAAAGAAATAAATGTAAATCCAAACGTGGCATTTACCACCATTCCTCACGGAGGAAATGAGCATGTCAAAGCGAAGGGGATAGTGCAAAAAAGTTCCAAGACGATTTTTGATCTTGCCGAGCAATTTATTGCTAAAATTCCGGGCTACAAAGACACGATAGAATATGCAGGAGAATCGTTGATTTTATTTGAGATCAGATTTGATACGGCTGTAGTTACCAAGGATTTACATACCATTAAAACTTTAAAGCTATAAATTGCCATCGAATATATTGAAAGCCAATGGGAATATGTCGAGAACCAATGAGAATGTATCGATAGCCAAAGGGAATGTACTGACTATGATTTGCTGACATAGCGCGAGTAAATTTGAATTTGTTTAGTTCCTTAGAGTAATGTATGAGCATTGTGTATTGTCTGATGCTCTAAAATTGTTCTAAGACCTTATATAGAAAGTAAGAGAATATGGGTAAAAAAGTAGTAATTATTGGAGCAGGTGTTTCTGGCTTGAGTGCTGGAATATATGCATTGCAGGCTGGATATTCAGTAGAAATATACGAAAAAAACAAAATGCCCGGTGGTGAGTGTGCAGGGTGGAACAGGCAAGGATATCATATAGATAATTGCATTCATTTTCTCGTTGGATGCAATAAGGATGAACAATTATATAAAATGTGGGAAAATCTAGGAGTTCTTTCTGATAGTTTGGAGATTTATCGTGAGCCATATTTTTATTGTATGGAAATGGACGGGGTAACACTACATTTGTGGAGAAATTTAGAGAAAGCAAGAAAAGAGTTTTTAGAACTTGCTCCAGAAGATACCAAAGAATTAAATTTGTTTTTTGACTGTGCTAAAAGCTTAGAGTGTATAAAGCCGCCATGTGATATTTCAATTGCTCATATGAACCTAATACAATTTATTAAACTAGGAATGAGCATGAAAGATGCTAATAAGGCTATAAAGGAATATGGAAAACAGTCTATGGAAGACTTTACAAATCGTTTTACAAATCATTACATTGGAGCGATTTTTAAAAATTACTTTAATAGCAACTTCATTGCCCTCTCCTTTGTTGCATCGTATGCTTTTTATACAAGTAATACAGCAGCTATTCCACAGGGAGGTTCTGTTGGCTTGGTTAGTAGAATGCTTGCAAAATTTGAATCCTTGGGTGGCAAAACTACATTTAGGCGTTAATATTGAAAAAAATAAATATTGCAGATAAGCAGGTTGTTAGTATTATTGGTAATAATGGAAAGGTTATCAACTCAGATAACTATATTTGGTGTGCAGACCCACATTCTCTTTTCTATGACTTAATTGATGAAGGATATTTGGATAAAAATCTTAGGTACATGTATGAGAATCCGGAGGGTTATGTTTCTAATACAGGTTATCAGGTTGCATTTGGAATAGTTACTGAAGCGGATTTGAAATTACCTGAAGGAAGCATGATTTTTTTCCTTGTGACGAATATGATGTTGCAGGAGAAACACACAATTTTTTTGTGGAATGCGTGTTTATGATTATGATGTAAACACTATTTCCTATGGGAAAGAGAGTTATTCAGTGTAATGTTTTACAAAAATGCTGAAAAATTATGCTTACTGGTTTGGGCTAAAAGATAATAAAGAGAAATATAATCAAGAAAAACAGCGAATTGCAGAAGAATTGAGATTAAGGGTTGAAAAAAAGTTCCCTCAGCTTGAGGGTAAACTCATCGTGCTTGGAACGTATTCTCCAGTTACATTCACAACTTGGTGTAATGCCTACAAAGGGGGATATATGAGCTTTAATCCACAGAAAGGTTATAAAAGTAAGTATGTTAAGAGCATTATCAAAGGTATAAACAATTTATACCTTGCAAGTCAATGGATTCAAACTGGTGGAGGGCTTCCTATAGCTGCAGCAAGTGGAAAGTTTGCCATAGATAATATGAAATCTCATAGATAAATTCCAGTTTGGAGAATTGAAAAAAACGGAATTTACCTATTAAGACATATAAACTGTTGACAATAAAGCTCCTATATAGTATTGTTTGAAGAAAACTACTATATAGGAGCTTTTACATGAAAACAAATGGAGGATTTCTTGTCACCAAAATAAAACAACTTGGTGACCGGATTTTTGAGAAGATTCTCAGTGAAAAGAATATAGATGCGTTCAATGGAGCCCAGGGGCGTATTCTTTATGTGCTGTGGCAGGAGGATGGTATCTCAATCAGGTCACTTTCGGTCAAATGCGGATTAGCGATAACATCTCTTACGACGATGCTGGAAAGAATGGAAAATCAAGGGCTGATTAGCCGTGTTCAGTCTGAAACGGACAAAAGGAAAACACTCCTGTTTCTGACTGAGAAAGCACATGCCTTAAAGGGCGAGTACGATTCTGTATCTGATGAGATGGGCAGTATTTACTACAAAGGTTTCAGAGGAAGAAATTGCCCGGTTTGAGGAATGCCTCGACCGCATCAGAAAGAATCTTGAGGAGTGGCAGAAGTCATGAGTATTTGTATCAAAGATCAGATTCAGAACATGAACATCGTCATCGGCTGCACAGTGGGGTGTGCATATTGCTATGCCCGCAACAACGTGAAACGCTGGCATATGATTGATGACTTCGCTGACCCTGAATTCTTTCCGGGTAAGCTCAAGATGATGGAAAAGAAACGTCCGCAGAACTTTCTTCTTACCGGGATGAGCGATCTCTCCGGATGGAAGCCGGAATGGAGAGACGAGGTATTTGCAAAGATCCGTGAAAATCCACAGCATCAGTTCCTGTTCCTTACCAAGCGACCTGATTTGCTAGATTTTGATACCGATCTGGAAAACGCATGGTTTGGCGTTACGGTGACGAGGAAAGCAGAACTGTGGCGTATCGACGCCCTTCGTAAAAACGTAAGAGCAAAACATTACCATGTTACCTTTGAGCCGTTATTCGACGATCCCGGCACAGTTGACCTTTCCGGAATCAATTGGATCGTTGTCGGCACCATGACCGGAGCTCAGAGCAGGAAGATTCATACGGAGCCGGAATGGGCATGGTCTCTGATAGACCAGGCACATAAGCTCGGTGTTCCGGTGTTTATGAAGGAAGACCTTGTCCCTATCATAGGGGATGAAAATATGATTCAGGAAATGCCGGAAGAATTCAATAAAGTGTTGGAGGTACAGAAATCATGGAAGAAGTAATAAATGGAATTCTCATTGGTGAGGTGGATACAAAGAACATCATGACCAAGTCTGGTCTGCCGGTAGGCGGTTATTCGGTCAATCCCTATGTGGGCTGTACACATGCCTGCAAGTATTGTTATGCTTCTTTTATGAAGCGCTTTACCGGACACACGGAGGAATGGGGCACTTTCCTTGATGTGAAGCATTGGCCGGAAATTAAAAATCCGAAGAAATATGCCGGACAGCGGGTGGTCATCGGTTCTGTGACAGATGGCTACAATCCACAGGAGGAGCAATTTCGGGAATACCAGAAAACTTCTGGAGCAGTTGATTGGCAGTGACGCAGATATTCTGATCTGCACAAAGTCTGATCTTGTGGTACGGGATATTGATCTGCTGAAGAAGCTTGGACGAGTGACCGTTTCATGGTCGATCAACACACTGGATGAAAATTTCAAGAACGATATGGACTCTGCTTCGAGCATTGAACGGCGTATCGCTGCTATGAAGCAGGTATATGACGCAGGAATCCGTACAGTCTGTTTCGTATCCCCGGTATTCCCCGGGATCACGGACTTTGAAGCCATCTTTGAGCGGGTAAAGGATCAGTGCGATCTGTTCTGGCTCGAAAACCTCAATCTTCGGGGCGGATTCAAAAAGACGATTATGGATTATATCGCCGGAAAATATCCTGATCTTGTACCGCTTTACGATGAGATCTATAACAAGCATAACCGCAGCTACTTTGAAGCGCTTGAAGTAAAAGCTGCGGAAATGGCTAAGAAGTATGATTGTCCCTTTGTGGATAATGAAATGCCTTATGGCAGAGTCCCGCAGGGACATCCGGTGATTGTGGATTATTTCTATCATGAGGAAATCCGTGGGACAGAGAATACCGGAAAAAGAAATCGTTAAACAGAAATTTATGGCTGCGGTGCATTCGTATTTTGCTTCGCTTCAAACGAATAATTCCAGTTTGTCGAATTGATAAAATCCCTTTAGGAACTAAAGGACGCACTTCTATACTCTCCTGTCGGGACTATCGTTCGTCCTGCGGAGCTTCATTCTCTGTCAGCATAAAAAGCTGGATGACCGAGAATGTTTCGTCACTTCGTTCTGTCAAAGTGGCTACACCTCCTTGCACCGCTTATGCGGTTATTCCCTGTGTACTTACCGTCCGCAAACAGCACGAAATGCTGTTCGCCGCCAGCAAGTTTGAAGGCGAATAATGATGTTCGTCAGTTTGCGGTTAGTAAGAATCTAAGTCAAATCATTGTGCCGAGAAATGGTGAATATATAGAACGATAACTTCAAGTTCGAAAAATTGAGAAATTATAAAATTGAAGAAAAAAGAAATGCACAGTTCTTAGCATATCGGGAACTGTGCATTTCTGTAAATAAATACTTTTTATTAGCCGATTACGGCATCCTCTGCTGTAAAATGTTCCAGAGAATTTTCTTTTACCTGAATGCAGATATAAGTAATTCCGGAAATATCGGATGCAAAAAACTGACGCTTTGCAGCAGGTGCGATTTTTAGCCAGTCTCCAGTTGAAAGACTGATTTCTTCTCCATCAATTATGGCTTTGCCGTTACCTGAAAGAATTCCATAGATTTCTTCATTTTCTTTATGAGAATGAACAAATGGGACATTTGCTCCTGCAGGTAGTTCGTTCAAACTGATTTCTGCACCTGTTAAAGACAACTTTTCATGCAACTCAATTCGGTTTTCCTTTCCAATAGTTGTTTTTGTGTAATTTGCCATAATAATACATACCTCCATGGTTAATTTATAGTTTCTGGTTGCTTATTATTAGCATAGTGTGAGACACATACAAAAACAAGTACGCATCTTTTTGTAACTGTACACTCAAAATTGAATGTGTTACAATAGACTCGGAGGTGAGAATTATGCGAGCAAAAGAAGAATTACTGGAATGCCCAGTTGCAACAGCAGTATCTCTCATAGGAGGAAAATGGAAATTGCTGATTTTGCGTAACTTGAAAGAGCGTCCATGGAGATTCAATGAGCTACAACGAAGTATAGACGGTATTTCACAAAAGGTTTTGACAGATAGTTTAAGACAAATGATGAGTGATGGACTGGCATATCGCCACGATTACCATGAGCAGCCACCGAGAGTTGAATACGGCTTAACGGAACTCGGAACAAAAATGCTTCCAATTGTTAATTCACTTGCTGATTTTGGTAGCTACTATAAATCACTTATTGAACAGAATCAAGTGCGTTAGTATTTGAAGAGCTCGAACAATTCAAGTTTGTAGGGGAGAGCAAAATGTTAAAAGATAAAAGATTTTATATTTCAAGACGATTGGGAAGATAGAAGAAGCTGCCTCATGTTCTTTAAAGCAGACCGGGAGGAAAGCGCCTCATGGGCTGTAGACATTGGGTTTAAGCCCGGGGATTTCGAGGGAAATGAGATTTCTCCTTCCATATGTATTAATCCGATAGATACGGATAAGAGCACAGTAAAGGAATTGGTGGGGACTACATTTTCAGTAAAGACAGTTGAGGAAAGCGAAGAGCGTGAAGATTCCTTTTATATTTATGAAAATGAACCGCTAATTGAATACAGGATAGAAGTCTTAGATATAGTAGAGGCAAAAGCCCATATAAAATGCAATGGGGTGCTTATTCTGGACGGCTATACGGAACCATGGATAGAGGAAAGATTCGAAATAGACAGTTGGATTCCGGTAATAGAATCCGTGCAGGATTGGGATAAGCTGGCCTTATGACGGTAAAATGACATGCTTTCCCTGTTTGCCGGGAAAATCCAAGCGGTAATCTGCCGTCGGTGGCAGAGTCGCCTTGACAGTATTGACTTTTTACAAGCCAGAAAGGATGGTGAACCATTTATTCGCGATACTTCCGTTTTGGATAATTGGAGTTCGGAAATTTTCAAGCAGATTACAGAAGGATTGAAAGTACTATAAGGCTATGTAAACTTTACTTTATGGCTAAGTCTGTTTTTGATTAAGAAAAGGAATTGATTACTAAATATAAAAAAATGAGGTGAGAAAAGAAATGGAGTTAAATAAAAACAATGTTATTGAAAAATGCTTTATGATAAACTCTTTTTTTACAGAAAAAAAGCAGACAAAGGATATACAAATATATTGCTTAAAACAATGATACAGGAACGGGTGAAATGCGCTGCTATAATCTTTTGGAAGGAATTCAACTTTCTTACAATACTTTGAATATGCAAACTACTTATCAAAAAATAGAGCCTAAGGAGGGTATGTTACAGATTGATCATTGTTTAGAAGGTTGTTATGAATTTATTTTAGAAAATAACGAGCATGCCTTTTTAGGGAGAGGAGATTTAAGTATTGTTGATCTTGGCAAAGCTTCATTTAAAAAAAGTCGTGTATCCCTATGAAGAAATATGTTGGACTTTCCCTTTTTATTGATATAAATGTGGCTCAAAAATCAATTGATCAATATTTTCCGTATGGAAATATTGATTTGCATAAATTACGAGACAGATTGTGTAAAAATGGAGTATCTTTGATTATACGTTCTCGTGATGGAATAAATCATATTATCAACGAATTATATGAGGTAGATGAAAGAGTGAGCTTCCGTACTCTATTATAAAAACAATAGAATTACTTCTGTTTTTAAGCTTGATAGAACCAAAAGACACTGAACAGTTTTCATCATTTTCTGGACCGGTATACAGAGCAACTCAAGAGTGTTATAAAATGATTATAGAAAATCCTTTTGAATGGCTGAAGATAAAAGATTTAGCGAAAAAGTTTGCGGTTTCCGAATCAAGTCTTAAAAATTGCTTTCAATGTATTTCGGGGCAATCGATAGGTGCTTTTATGAGGACAAACAGAATAAAAGAAGCAGCGATTCTTTTGCATAAAAAACCATACTTAAGTATAGGGGAACTTGCCGAGATGGCCGGTTATGAAAATCAAAGCAAGTTTTCAAAGGCGTTTAAAAGTATTATGGGTAAAACTCCAAGTGAATTTAAGTGAGAGCAATTTGTCTTTTTGGAGTAAAAAAATACCCAATTGGTTATAGAGCACTTCTAACATTGCAGGCATACTTAACATAAATGGTGATATAGGGCACTGGTACACCAGTGCCTTAATTTTTTTCATCAAGGTTAGTTAAAACTAATAAAGAACTGGAATTTAGGAGGGAAGTTTATTATGAAGTTAAAAGACATTATTCAAATCACTGTATTTACAGTTATTGCTTTTGTTTTAGGTATGGCTGTATCAATGGGAACAGGAATGTTGGGAACCGTTTCTCTTTATGTTGCAAGCGGCTTTTCTGCCCTTGTAATTGCTCCACCGTTTGTTGTAATGGCAAAAAAGGTTAAGAAAAAACCTTCTGCTTTTATCTTTTTTATGTTGTTATCTGTTTTTTGGTCACTAATGGGATATTGGCCGATGCTTATCATAAATTTAGTAGCGGGCATTGTGGCTGAACTTATCATAGGAAATTATGAAAGTGATAAACGAGTTGCAGTAGCTATTGCAACAGGAATGTTTATCATTTCAATGCATGCTATGACCTTTGTTAAAGTTTTAGGTCCTGAAAAATTAGTGGAAGTATTTACTGTTTTTTCTCCGGAGCAAGCTCAATATATGTACACATTTTTTACACCTAAAGCAATGTTGATTTCAATTATTGTAAATATTGTTTTGGTCACTTTGGCCGGTTTGTTCGGAATGTATATCAATAATAAATTTTTTTCGAAAAAAAGAAAAGAGAAAGGGATACTTTGATGCAAAAAAACACAGTAAAAAGAGACTTGCATAGTTAATAGTATAGTTTTGTTTATCCTTATCGTTTCATTTTCCATTACACTTTTTATTACTGATAAACTTGGCTATTATATTATGATGTCCGTTTCATTTATTTTGTTACTAACGCATTCAAAAAAAGCATTTCTTAGTGTGTCTGTAAAGTACCTGTTTCTTTTATTGCTTTTGCATTTGTTGGGGAAACTTCCTTATGAACTTGGAGTGGCATCTTTTATAGGTTTACTCTTAATTGGAATAAAACTTTTTCCTATTTTTGTTTTAGGTAGGATACTGATTTCTTTATCGCCACTTACTATAATGAGTTCCTTAAGGAAAATTGGAATTCCAAATGACTTTAACCTTAGTATTGCTACGGGACTTAGATTTATGAGTGAAATGGAAATAAGGATTAAAGAAATACGAAATGGTATGAAAGTAAGAGGCTTAAAAATAAGCCTCTTACATCCTGTCCGTTCATTTGAACTTTATCTTATTCCATTGATGTATAAATGTCTTCATGTAAGCGAAACTTTAACATCTTCCATTATTTCAAAAGGTGCAGAATACAACACAGAAAAAACAAGTTACACTTCAACTAAATATAATATCTTTTGACTCTAATTTGTTTGTGCATTTCTTTTTATTTAGTATGGAGATTGTTTTTAGATGCAGAGGATTATAAATGAACATTTTAGAAGTCAAAATCAACAAATTTAAGTATAAAAAAACAGCAAAGAGATTATCTTAAAAAAATTTAAGTTTAAGCGTTGAACCGGGTGAATTGATTGTTATAACAGGACTTTCAGGATGTGGAAAAACGACTTTGACAAGAATATTAAATGGCTTGATTCCCAATCACTATGAGGGTGATTTAGACGGAGAAGTAAAATTATTTGATATAAATTTGCTGGACTATGAAAAAGGTGAGCTGGCAAAATATATTGGCAATGTGTTTCAAAATCCGTCGGATCAGTTTTTTGCTACCATTGCGGAGGAAGAAGTTGCCTTTTGTTGGAGAAAAGTTTAGGAATGCCTTTTGATGAATTGAAACGAAAAACAAAAGAAGCCTTTGAGAAAATGGGGATTTCTGACTTGATGGATAAGAAACTTTCGGAACTTTCCGGAGGACAGAAACAAAAAGTGGCGATCGCTTCCACTTACTATATGATACGAAAATTATTTTCTTTGACGAGCCTTCCTCCAATTTGGATTATCAAGGGATTGCTCAGTTTAGAGATATTGTCCGCACTTTAAAAGAAATGGGAAAGGCGATTATTATTGCGGAACATCGATTGTTTTTTTTGAATGATTTATATGACCGCTTAATCTATATGAAAGACGGGACAATCGAGAGGGTGTTTTCTCAAGGAGAACTCACAGAGGATGACTGTAAAAAATATGGATTGCGAGCAATCAGTTATCAGTCTTTGAAAGCACAAAACTCGGATGAAGAGCAAGAAAAGGTTGCCGAGATCGTAGATTTAAATATTGATATACGAAAACAGGAACTCATAAAGAATCTTTCTTTTGATCTTCATTATGGAGAAATCATGGCAATCATCGGGGAAAATGGAATTGGAAAAACAACGTTAGGAAGAACTTTAGCGGGTTTAATTAAAAATAAAGGGAAAATAAGCTATGGAAAAACAACGAAAGAAAGATTGAAGCAATCATACTATATGATGCAGGATGTGGATTATCAAATTTTCTTTGATACGGTGGAAAATGAACTGATTCCTAAAAATAAAGTGAAAGATAGTGAATACTTAAAAGAAGTCACTACCTGTGTTCATGCGATTGATTTGTGGGATAAAAAAATGGATCATCCGCAAGAACTTTCCGGTGGGCAAAAGCAAAGGCTTGCACTTGCCACTGCCTTTTTAAGTGAAAGGAAAATCATTATATTGGACGAGCCGACTTCGGGGCTTGATTACAAAAGAATGAAAGAAATAGGAGCTATGATAAGGAAGTATGCTGCTAAGAGACCGGTGGTTATTATTACCCATGATTTAGAACTTCTCTTTGAGGTGTGTAATACGGTGTTGATGCTGGATGACAAGACTTATGAAAAGATAGCTGTAAAAGGAAATGAAGGTAAAATATCGGATTTCTTATTTGCTCCCATAAGATAAAAATTTTTGGTATAAGAGGAGGATTTGGATTATGAATTTAATCAAACAGTATGTAAAAGAATATAAGAACACTTACATTCAATCCGTTCTATTGGCAGTTTTAGGAGTGGTATCCGGTCTTGCCGCATATATCATATTAGCAAAAATGATTGTAGGACTGATTGGAAAAAAACACAGAATTCGGATTTTTATTTGCAATACGGTCTTATGGTATTAGCCGCAATGGTCTTGAAAGAAATCTTTGCGGCGGCTTCCACTTCCATATCGCATCAGGCAACGATTTTATTCCTTAAAAAAGATAAGGGAAGAAATTTCTAAAAAACTGTTTCGGATGCCCCTTGGAAAGGTTATGAATATTTCTTCCGGTAAGCTCAAGAATATTATTGTGGATCAGGTGGATTCCATGGAAACAACCTTAGCACATATTATTCCTGAAATGACTGCCAATATCATCGGTCCGATTCTCTTGCTGATTTATATGTTTATTTTGGATTGGAGATTGGCACTTGTTTCCCTGATTCCTCTTGTGATTGGAATGTTCTGTATGAAATCGGTGATGGCATCTTATGGGAAAAAGTATCAGCAATCGGTGGAAATCAATCAGAAAATGAATAACGCAGTGGTGGAATACATTGGTGGAATTGAGGTCATCAAGATGTTCAATCAAAGCGAAACTTCCTACCAGAAATACAGTGAAGCAGTCCATGAAAATGCGGCATTTTATTATCATTGGATGAAAGAAACGATGATTGGTGTATCTGCATACAGAAAAATTTCACCTATGTCCTTGCTTACAATCCTGCCGTTAGGAGTTTATTTCTATTTAAATGGTTCCTTAACAATAGCGACTTTTATAACCATCATTGTACTTTCTTTTGGAACGGTGGAAAATATATTGACGGCGACCAATTATATGGATGATTTGTCCAGAATAGGAACGATTACAAAGGAAATCGGATTGATTTTGGATGCCCCTGATCTTGAGCATGGGAAAGAGAATGTTTCGTTATCCGGTAGTGCTATTGAACTGAAAAATGTGGATTTTTCCTATACGGAAGATAAGAAAGTATTAGAAGGGGTCAGTTTGACGATTGGGGAAATCAGGTAACGGCATTTGTCGGTCCGTCAGGAGGCGGAAAGTCAACCATTACGAAGCTGATTGCAGGTTTTTGGAATGCAGATGCCGGAGAAGTAAGTATCGGGGGAAAAAATATCAAAGAGATTCCGCTGGAACAGTTATCCGAAACCATCTCTTATGTATCACAGGACAACTATCTATTTGATATGTCTGTCAGAGAAAATATAAGAATCGGAAAACCGTCGGCAAGTGATAAGGAAGTAGAGGAAATGGCAAAATTATCCGGTTGTGATGAATTTATCCGAGGGTTATCCGCCGGGTATGACACGATTGTGGGAGAAGGCGGAGGACATTTGTCCGGCGGAGAAAAGCAACGAATTTCTATCGCAAGAGCCATGCTGAAAAATGCACCGATCGTCATTTTAGATGAAGCCACCTCCTATATGGATACCGAAAACGAAAGTATTGTGCAGGAAGCCATCAGTAATTTGGTGAAAGGAAAAACATTGATTTTAATTGCACATAGGCTTAGAACCGTTGTCAATGCAGATAAAATATTTGTGGTCGAAAACGGGAAGATTGAAAGCTGTGGAAAGCATGAGGAACTTTTAGAAAAATCGAATGTCTATTCTTCTTTGTGGAAAGCTGCGGTAAAGGAGGAGCGTTATGATTACAGTATTTAAGAAAATATGGAACTTTGCGGAAAAGGAACAGCCGAATATACAAAAGTCCATTATTGTCGGCTTCCTTTGTGCGGCATTTAATGCAATGCAAATGGGCGGTGTGTATTATGTTCTCGTTAAAATATTTGACGAAACTCTTTCCATGAAGGATATAGCCATTGTCTTAGGGATTCTTCTTGTCAGCTTAGTCGGAAAGATTATCACGCAATATATATCTCAGCTGGAGCAAACGCATGCCGGCTATTTTTATGGCGGCGGATAAAAAGAATCCGTATCGGAAACAAGCTGAAAAGAGTACCGATGGGATTTTTCAGTGAATTCAGTTTAGGAAAGATTACAACAATGAGTACCACCACTCTTAGCCAGATTGAAATGCAGGTACCAATGTTACTTGTTCTTGTTTTAGGCGGATTACTCAATACTTTCGTCTTTGCCTTAGCCTTATTTTATTTGCACATAATGGTAGGAATTACCGCATTTTTTGGGTATCCTTGCATTTTTTTATTGTCACCTATTTTTATGGAGAAAAAAAGTCAAGAGAAAAATGCAAGTGAAATCGGTATTGCTCAAACACATTTGACAAAAACAGGTACTGGAAACCGTACAAGGAATGCAGGTGATTAAATCATACAATTTAGGCGGCAAGAATAATAAAGAACTGAGTAATGCGTTTGAAGAAAACTGCAATATTACAATGAAACTGGAAAAAAACCATGACGCCATATATCGCCTTACAGCGAATTGTTCTTGGAATCAGTATTGCCGCTATTATTATTTTTATCTGCCAAGTATTACATTGAAGGAGATATGCTTTTGGCAGATGCGATTATGTCTATGATTGCCGGCTTTATTATTTTTGAAGGAATTAAGGCGGCAGGAAGCTCTATGGCGATACTGAGAATTGCAGAGAACTCCATCGACAGCTTGAAATATTTGGAAAAGATTCCTGAAATAAAAGAAGGAGCTGAAACAAGTCCAATCCGTCACCCGGATATTGAATTTAAAGATGTTTCTTTCGCTTATGATGAAAAAGACAATTTTTAGATCATATTTCCTGTGAGATGAAGAAGAACACCATGACCGCCATTGTCGGTCCGTCCGGAAGCGGAAAGACGACCTTTTGCAATCTGATTGCAAGATTTTGGGATGTAAACGCAGGAGAAATCTTAATGGGCGGCAAAAACATTAAAGAGTATACCCTGCCCAATCTGATGAGTCATATTGCTATGGTATTCCAGAATGTATATCTCTTTGAGGATACGATTGAAAATAATATCAAGTTCGGTGTGCCAAGTGCCACAAGAGAAGAGGTCATAGAAGCTGCTAAAAAAAGGCGATGTGTCATGATTTTTATAGAAGCCTTGCCAAATGGTTACGATACGTTGATTGGAGAAGGCGGAGCCACTCTTTCCGGAGGACAAAAACAGAGAATTTCCATTGCCAGAGCTATGTTAAAAGATGCCCCGATTGTCATTTTTGACGAAGCCACAGCAAATATTGATCCGGAAAATGAAGATAAGCTAAAGGCTGCCATTGAAGAACTGACAAAGAACAAGACCATTATTATGATTGCTCATAGGCTTTCTACCATACGAAACGCCGATCAGATTTTTAGTTTTTAAATAACGGGAAAAATAGAACAACGAGGAAATCATGAAGGACTGATGAAGCAGGGAGGTTTGTATAAAACCTTGATAAGCATGAAAAATAAAGCAACTATTTGGAAGATTGCCAATTAGTGTGAAGTTAGCTTCATGATGAAGATGAGCTTTGGAAATGTTGTTTGTTCAAAGAAGTGTGATTGATTTTTGTAAGAGATTGAATGAAACCGCTTACAGAATATCTATTTTTCAAATTTAAGAAGCAGTATTCTTGATGGCGGTTTTGAAATGAAACTATTTCAAGCCGCCATTTCCTTTTTTATACTGGAACTCGGTGGAAATTTACGATTACTTGCTTTGAGCACGGTGGCAAAAGGAGGATTCACCGTGTTATTATAGACTTTGAAATTGAATTTGTTCGTGAAGCCTTTCCCGTAGCAGGTGATATTGCCATAAAATCCATGATGGGCGGATATCTTGTATGGGACAGAAAGGAGTCTGTAAGTGAGATTACTCATATTTGGTCCGGGAGTGATAGGCTCGCTGTATGCCTCACTTTTTGCCGAAGCGGGTTTTGATACTACTGTTTATGCAAGAGGAGCCCGACTGGAAACACTCAAGAAGAAGGGGCTTCTTTATTTGAAAAGAGAAAAACTTACAAAAGCAAACGTTTCTGTATTGTCTGAACTCAAAGATGATGACGAATACGATTTTATATTCTTGACAGTCAGAGAGAATCAGTTATATCAGGCACTTGAGGAACTGAAAACCAATAATAGCAAATGCATTGTAACAATGACAAATTCTATGGATGACTACAATGAATGGGAGAATGTCTGTGGGAAAGGCAAAATCCTTCCGGCATTTCCGGGCGCAGGAGGAAGGATTAAGGATGATGTATTGGATGCCACGCTTACTCCGAAAATCATTCAACCGACTACCTTTTCTGAGATTTCCGGAATGAGAACGGATAGAGTAAGACGCCTTTCTTTGATTTTTGAGCAATCTTCTATTCCATATCAGATAGTGAAAGATATGCACATTTGGCAGCTTTGCCATCTTGCAATGGTAGTTCCTATTGCAGATGCATATTATGAAGCGGATAATCCCGCAAAAACCGGTTATGAACAGAAGATTATGCGTAAGACAGCAAAAGCTCTACAACGAAACCTCCAATTTGTGAGGAAAAACTGCGGCAAGTTATCCCCATGGAAAATGAATATCTTTTTGTTTGTGCCGCTGCCGATATTGACTTTTATTATGTCCTTTGTATATAGAAGTACTTTCGGCGAAAAGTTCATGTATCAACATTCGATAAATGCACCGGATGAAATGAGAGAATTACACAAGCAATTTTATGAGTACATGGAAAATGTTATAAATATAACTGAGGCTGAATCAATGCTTTAGAAGTAAAAGTAATGGAGGAATTTCAAATGGGATTCTGGATATTCATGCTAATTATGGTTTTACTTATTCCGTTAACCATGATTTTCTTCGGGTGGCTACTTTTCAGGAAAACACCGAAAGAAATTAATTATGTATACGGATACCGAACAAAAAGGTCAATGATGAATGAGGAAACATGGAGATTTGCGAATCAATATTTTGGAAAGTATGGTATCTTTAGAGAAGATAAATAGAATTGACGGAGCTTTTTGAGTGAGATTTGTCAGTGCAAAATAGAAAAAGGCAGAGCAAATCTCTTAAGGAGGTGAGCAGATATGAAAGAATATATTGCCGAGTTAGAACAGGAATTTTCTTCGATAGAAAACGGTTTCAAGACGGAAGAAAGTAGAGCTTTACAGGATTTTCACTCCCATGATTTTGCTTATTGCAAGACTTTGGCATTTGCAGCTTTTCAATCTCCTGCTTATCAAGTAAGAATGTATGGGGTATTTCTTTTCGGCTACTTATCTGAGGACACAGAAATCCTTCATTTTATGAAGGAAGAAGTTACGAAGGATGAGAACTGGAGAGTGCAGGAGATTTTAGCGAAGTCCTTTGATACCTATTGTAAAAAAATCGGAATGGAAAAAGCCCTTCCCACGATTTCGGAATGGCTACAAAGTCCTGAGCCGAACGCCCGAAGAACCGTTACGGAAGGGCTAAGAATCTGGACAAGCAGAGCCTATTTTAAAGATCATCCGGAAGAAGCTATTCAGCGTTTAGCCGCTTTAAAAGAGGATTCCAGTGAATATGTTAGAAAATCCGTGGGCAATGCTTTACGAGATATCAGTAAGAAATTTCCGGATTTTATTCGAATAGAAGTAGAGGCTTGGTCCTTAGATAGTAAAGAGATCAAACAGGTTTATCACTTGGCAAGTAAATTTATTAAGAAGAATTAATCATACGTGCATAGTGGGGTAAAGTGGAAATGTCCGGAAGAGCTATGCTGCATATCAGCCAACTATCTACAAAATACAAAATTAAAAAAATGGGGGAAGAGGATGTCTCTAGGATTTTGCATCTGGAGAATGGCAATCCCCTGTACTTTGCATATTGTCCACCAAAGCCATGTAGGGAAACGGTTCTAAATGATTTAAAGGCATTACCGGAGGGGAAAAGCCTTGAGGACAAATTCTATATCGGCTTTTTTGAAAATGACAGCTTAATTGCCATTATGGACTTTATTCTCTCCTTTCCAAAAGAAGATACGATCTTCATCGGTTTATTTATGATGGACAGTAAAGAGTCCGGAAAAGGGAAAGGGAGCGCTATCATTGCAGAGGCTTTCACTACATGGAAAAGTGAAGGTTATAAAAAAGTAAGGCTGGCCTATATGAAAGGAAATATGCA